>Ga0268299_1000070_pt1 | contig 397289 bp, 374 predicted proteins | sample NOBtaG_FD_193484 | JGI IMG/M metagenome (GOLD analysis project Ga0268299, IMG submission 193484) | Activated sludge microbial communities from bioreactor in Nijmegen, Gelderland, Netherland - NOB reactor | ecosystem: Engineered > Bioreactor > Aerobic > Activated sludge | place: Netherlands...
AGGCGATGGCGCCGTACCTCTCGCCCGAGCAGGTGCTCCACGGCCGCATGCCGGACCCGAAGACCGACGTCTACGCGCTCGCGGCCGTGCTGCACGAGTGCCTCTCGGGCCAGAAGCTGCCGAACGGGTTCGAGCGGCAGCCGAGCTTCGTGCCTCCGTCGAGCTTCAACGTGGCGCTCGGCAGCCAGCTCGACCTCGTCATCATGAAGGCGGTCGATGCCGACCGCTCGAAGCGCTACGCAAACGCGGCGGAGTTCGCGAAGGCGCTGAAGGCCGCGACCTCGGCGTTCATGTGGAAGCCGGCGCAGCGCTCGGAGTTCGTCTCGCAGCTCTTTCAGACGCGCAAGCGCCGCGAGCAGGTGCTGGCGGCCGGCTGCGAAGAGCTCGTCTGGAAGCCGACGCGCATTCCGACGGCGCCGAAGCTGCCGGTCATCGTCGAGCCGTCACGCCCGAAGCCGACGACGTCGATGCGAGCGCAGGCGCCGGCAGCGGCGAAGCCGGCGACCGCGACGAAACGATCGAAGAAGAAACAGAAGCAGCAGCCGGCGCGCGCCTCGCAGCTTCGCGTGCTGGCTCTCGCCGTCGTCGCGTGCGCGCTCGGGTATGTCTGGGAGCGCAAGCTCGTCGATGACTACCTGTTCCCTCCGGAGCCGTTGATGCTGGCGGCGAACGCGGGAGCCGGGCTGAGCCTCGCGCCGCTGCAGGTGCCGGCGGAGGCGTCGTCGGCCGCCGAGCTCAGCGAAGAGATCGCCGAGCGCCAGCTCGACGCCGCGCGCACGCTCTACGCGATGCGGCCGAAGGCGAAGGCGGTCGCGCGCAAGAAGAACGACGCGCCGCTGCCGCCGTGGCTGCAGCCGAAGGGCCGCCGCCGCTGAGTCGGCGCCGGCTCGAGCTCCAGCGTCCGCCGGGACGTGGTGGGGTGACCGGCTTTCCGGCCGAGCCCATGCTCCGGCAGCTGCTCGCCGCTCTCGCCCCAGGGCGAACGCTCCCCGCGACCGCGGCCACCCCCGACCCGAGGAGGTTCAGCTGGGGAGTGGAGCAGGAGTATCGGAACGCAGAAGGCGACGTCATCTCGATCGGCGAACAGTGCGTGAACAGCGCGCTGCCCGGCGAGAACGTCGACACCGTCTACAGCTTGCGGCTCGGCGAAGAGCTCACCGTGTGGGTCGTGGTCGCCCAGGACTACGGGCAAGACACGCTCGTGTTCGAGCTCGACGCCACGGAGGCGCTCATCGACCGCGCGACGGAGGCCCTGCTTCGAGTCGCTGCCGGCGCCGGGCTCGTGCGCGTGCGGTCAGTACGGTGACCAGGCCTCGACGGAGTTGCCCGAGGCCCGCGCCGCCGACGCCCGGACCGCGGCGAGCACCGTGACGTGAAGGAAGTGACCGTCGCGGCGCGAGCGCGTGACGAGCACCGCGGGAGCCGTGCGCTTCTCCATCGCCTGCAGCTCGCTCTGGAAGGCGGCGAGCTGGGCGTCGAGCTGCTTGGAGCGGCGATCGAAGGTGCGGGTGATCATCTGCCGCTCCTCCACTCGTCGATGGCGGCCTTCAGGCGCTGCCAGGTGGTGCCGCTGGCGTGAACGCTCCAGCTGCGGTCGTTCGCGAGGTCGAGCGCCTGCGCGCCCTCCGGCGACACGAACAACGTCTGGCCCGCGACGGTGCGCTGCTCGCTGAAGGTCGCGGTCTGCGTCGTGTTGGCGTCGACGGTGTCGACGTGCAGGCCGCCGAAGCCCTCGCCCGCGCGGCTCTGAATGCTGCGGTCTCCCATGTGTGCTGCTCCTTTCGAGGAGCTCGGCGGCAGAGCAACGGCCTTGCCGCGCTACGGCCGCGAAAGCCCTGGAGACGGACGGTGCGATGATCCGAAACGCCTGATCCTGCGCGCTTGGCGTGGTCCTCGCGCTGCGACTGCGCTGGATCATGACAAACCCCAAGGTAGCGCTGGTTGTGTCCCTGGGTCTGCTCGCTGGTTGCGGACCGCAAGTTTCGACGTGCAACTTCGACCGCGACTGTCCCGGCGTCGCCGACTGCAGGCAAGGCGTCTGCGTCGACGAGGAGGAGCCCAAGCCGCAACCGAAGCCCGACGCGAGCGTGGAGCCCGAGCCGGTGCCTGATGCCGGTGAGCAGCCGGTTCCCGACGCGGGCGAGCCGCCGCTTCCCGATGCCGGCGAGCCGCCGATGCCCGACGCGGGCGAGCAGCCGGTGCCGGACGCCGGGATGATGATGACGCCCGACGCGGGGATGATGACGTGCGTCCCGCGCACGTGCGCGAGCGCCGGGGCGAGCTGCGGTCAGCTCCCAGACCTCTGCGGCGGGATGCTCAGCTGCGGAACCTGCTCGATGCCGCAGCACGTGTGCAGCAGCTCGAACACGTGCGTGTGCGTCGCGAAGACGCGCGCCGACTTCCCGAACCTGCAGTGCGGCGTGACGAACGACGGCTGCGGTGGGCTGATTCAGCTCGGCACGTGCACCGGCGCGCAGCAGGTCTGCAACCCGTCAAACGCGTGCGTCTGCGTGCCCAAGACGGCGGCCGACTTCCCGAACCTGCAGTGCTCGTCGGTTCCCGACGGTTGCGGCGGCCAGGTGCAGCTCGGCACGTGCTCGGGAGCGCAGGACGCGTGCGTCATGAACCGCTGCGTCTGCCAGCCGAAGACGGCGGCGAGCTACCCCGGCTTCCAGTGCGGCTCGGCCGCTGACGGCTGCGGTGGCAACGTGAGCTTCCCCGCGTGCCCCGGTCCGCGCGACGCGTGCCAGAGCAACCAGTGCGTGTGCCAGCCGATGACGCCGGCCGACTACCCGGGCAAGAACTGCGGCACCGTGTCGAACGGCTGCAACGGCACCTTGAGCCTCGGCACGTGCACGATGCCGCAGCACGTGTGCAGCCCCTCGAACACCTGCGTCTGCGTCCCGAAGACGGCGGCCGACTACCCGGGGCTGAACTGCGGCACGCTGCCCGACGGCTGCGGCGGCACCATCACGTTCGGTTCCTGCACGATGCCGCAGCACGTGTGCAGCACCTCGAACACCTGCGTCTGCGTCCCGAAGACGGCGGCCGACTACCCGGGCAAGAACTGCGGCACGCTGCCTGACGGCTGCGGCGGCACCATCACGTTCGGCACGGGCACCTGCGGCCAGTTCTACACGTGCTCGCCGTCGAACCAGTGCGTCTGCGCGTCGAGCACCGATGACCCGGACGAACAGTTCCAGGACACGAACTGCGACGGCATCGACGGGGACGCGAGCAAGGCGGTCTTCGTCTCGGCGAGCGGCAGCGACAGCAACAACGGCCTGAGCCGCAACGCCCCGGTGCAGACGCTGAACCGCGCCTTCGGCATCTTCGCCGGCTCCGCGCTCACGCACATCTTCATCACCGCGGGGACGTACGCGGCGCCGACCGTCGCGTGGCCGGCAGGGCTCAAGCTGTACGGCGGCTACGACACGAGCTGGGTGCGGAGCGCCGACGCCAACAGCCAGGCCATCATCCAGACCACCAAGGACGGCTGGGCCCTCGTCTCGGCGAGCGGCTACATGGAGCGGCTCATCATCCAGTCGACCTCGGCCACCAACTTCGGCGAGTCGTCGCACGCGCTGCGCCTCATCGACTGCGGAACCGCGATGAGCCTCAAGCACCTGACCTTGATGGCGCTCCTCGGTCGTGACGGCGCCGCCGGTGTCGCGGGCGCGGCCGGCGTGAATGGCGCGAACGGTGCGGCCGGTGCGAACTTCAACGTCACCAACCCGAGCCCTGCCGCCGGCGGCGCGGCACCCGGCCTTCGGGGCGGCGGCTCGGGCGGCATCGGCGGCAGCCCTGCGACGGGGATCATCAACGGGCAGGCGGGCTCGGCCGTCGGTTCCACGACGGGAGGCTCCGGCGGCTTCGCCGGCTGCGGCGGCACGTCGGGTGCGCTCGGCGCGACGCCGGCCGCCGGCGCCAGCGGCAACAACGGCGCCTCCGGAAGCGGCTTCGGCAGCGTCGCCTCAGGCCTCTTCTCTCCGGCCAGCACCGCAGCCGGTCAGCCGGGCACCAACGGTCTGGACGGCTACGGAGGCAGCGGCGCCGGCGGTGGCGGCGCGCTCTACTGCCCCAGCGCCGGCCTCTACGCGCAGGCCAGCGGCGGCGGCGGCGGCGGCGCGGGCGGCACAGGCGGCACGGGCGGCACCGGCGGTCAGCCCGGTGGCTCGTCGATCGCGCTCGTGCTCGTCCGCTCGAATCCCACCATGAGCTGGATGACGCTGCGCACGAGCAACGCGGGCTCGGGCGGCGCCGGCGGCATCGGAGGCGCCGGCGGCCTGGGCGGTGCGGGCGGCAGCGGCGGCATCACTGGCGCGCAGGGCGGCCTGTCGGCCGGCACCGGCAATCGCGGCGGCAACGGCAGCGCGGGCGGCCGCGGCGGCAACGGCGGCAACGGCGTCGGCGGCAGCTCCGTCGCCATCTGGTGCCACCAGGTCAGCGGCCAGCTCGCCGGTCAGTTCGTCTCGTTCTCGCTCGGCAGCGCCGGCGCCGGAGGCCTGCGGACCGGCACGTACGGCTGCCCGTAAGCGGCACGCGTAGAAAAGACGGCGGCTCTTACCGGCAAGCCCTCCTTCCGGTAAGAGCCGCCGTCATGCTTCAGCTTGCACTGCTCACCACACTGCTGCTCGGTCAGACCGACGCCCCGGTCGAGAACACGATGACGCCCGAGCCGCCGGCCGAGAAGGTCGACTGGGCGTACCACTACGCCGCCGGCTCCGCGGTGGCCATCATCGCCGTGCCGGGCAGCCTCTACCTCGGCAGCTGGCTCGGCTCGCTCTCGAACGACCTGTACGGCGCCGCCATCCCCGTGCTGCTCAGCATCGGCCTGATTCCTCCGCTCGCCATCACCGCCATCACGGTGCTCGTGGGCAACTGGGGGAACGGAGGCAAGTACCGCTGGTGGCCCGCCTTCCTCGCGACCCTGGTCATCAACGGTGCGTCGCTCGCGATCGCGGCGTACGGCGGCCTGTCGACGCTCGTGTTCGGCCGGGTCGTCGTCTACACGCTCGCGCAGGCGGTGCTGCAGCCGGGCGCCGCGGTGCTGCTCGAGCGAGCGTGGCCGAAGATGCAGCCCACGGTCATCGAGACCTCGAGCGACCCGGTCGCTCCGCGCACGTTCATGGTGCCGACCGGCACCTGGAGCTTCTGACATGACCTCTCTGCTCGTGCTCACCCTGCTCGCTGCGCCCTGCCCCACGCGGCCGTCGTGGCCCACCGCCGACTGGCCGGTCGGAGACATTCAGGGCGTGCGCACGCGCCGCGCCGCCGAGGTGAAGGCGCTCGAGGACTACCTGCTCACGCTCACGGGCGCCGACTCCGAGCGCAAGGGCCTGCGCACCGACGCGCTGCTCATCGTGAAGAGCGGCTCGATCATCTACGAGGCGTACGCGCGCGGCTGGTCGGCGAGCAAGCGCCACATCAGCTGGAGCGTCGCGAAGAGCTTCAGCACGGCGCTCACCGGCGTCGCGGTGCAGAAGGGAGCGCTGAGCATCGACGAGTCGATCTGCGCGTACGTGCCCGCACGCGAGGAGCTGTGCCCCATCACCGTGCGGAACCTGATGGAGTTCGGCAGCGGCATGCACTGGCAGGAGTCGTACGAGAAGGAGTCGTACCAATACAGCTCGGTCATCGCGATGCTGCTCGGCGAGGGCCACAAGGACACGGTGAGCTTCGTGCTCGGGCACCGCAAGGCCCACGAGCCCAACACCGTCTTCAACTACTCGACCGGCGAGGCGATGCTGCTCTCGGAGGTGGTGCGCCAGGCGGGCATCAAGCAGAAGTACGACAAAGACTGGTTCTGGTCCGACTTCTTCGACCGCATCGGCATGTCGAGCGCCGTGCTCTCGGGCGACGTGAAGGGCGCGCCGGGCGGCGGCAGCTACGTGTTCGCCACCGCGCGCGACTTCGCCCGCTTCGGCTACCTGTACCTGAACGACGGCTGCTGGGAGGGCCAGCGCGTGCTGCCCGAGGGCTGGGTGAAGTCGTCGACCACGATGAGCGAGGTGTTCAAGACCGGCGCGCCCGAGAGCGAGGACACGCCGAACGGGTGGATGTGGTGGCTCAACGAGGTGGCGCCGAAGAAGGGGGAGCGGCCGTGGAAGGACGCTCCGGCCGACGCGTACTCGGCGATCGGCCACTGGGGGCAGTACGTGGCGGTGGTGCCGAGCCAGGACCTCGTCATCGTGCGGCTCGGCGACGACCGCAATGAGAGCGTCGACCTCAACAAGCTCATCCCCATGGCGATCGAGGTGGCGAAATGAACAGGCTCGCGCTCTTCAGCTTCGTGCTCCTCGCGTGCGCCGGTGAGAAAGACGGCGCCCGCTACTACGACAACAACGACGCCGAGCTCGCCGTCGGCAACGCCGCGTTCATGACCTGCACCTGCATCTTCGTGATGGAGATGCCCGAAGACTTCTGCAGCGCGTGGGTGAAGGCGTCGCCGTCGGTCGCGCGCGTCGGCATCGACCTGGCCAGCAAGAGCGTCGAGTCGAGCGCGTTCATCACCTGGGGGGCCCGCGCCCACTGGGTCGACGACAAGCGCGGCTGCGTCCTCGAGTGACTCGGAAATCAGCCGGGCTTGCATTCCGGTTGATTCTGTAGTCAATGGTCGCCGGCCAAAGGGGAGCCAGGTCGGTGCGTCGTGCGGTTCACTCCACTCCTCCTCTGTCTCATCGTCGCGTGCGTTGACTCGACGGCTTCGTCTTCCTCAGGAGGCGACGAGCTGTCGGTGAAGGGGGCCGCGGCACAGGCGGAGCGGACGGCCGCACTGCGCGCCGCTGGCGGTCAGTACGTCGTGGCGGAGGGCGGGGGTGGCGGGGCGGTGAACGCAAACCGCCCCGCCCGAGGTCCGTGGGAGACGTTCACGCTGTGCGACCTCAATGGCGGAGCGCTGCGCCACGGCGACCTCATCCAGCTCGTCACCGGCGACGGCGCGCACTTCCTGTGCGCCGAAGGGGGCGGAGGCGGCGTGCTCGTCGCGAACCGCACCGCGGGCGGCGCGTGGGAGACTTTCCGCGTCGAGCGCGAGCGCGGCGACGGCGAGGTCCAGAGCGGCGACCGCGTGGGCTTACGCACCGACGACGGTCACTGGGTGGTGGCGGAGCTGGGCGGTGGCGACGTCGTGCGTGCCGACCGCACGGGCCGCGGAGCGTGGGAGACGTTCACCCTCGAGCTCGGCGCTCCGACGCAAGGAGGAGGCGGCGGCGGTGTGGCGCCGGCCGACGTGACGCTGACGACTCCGGTGCCGCGCGGCACGGTGCTCGCGACGGTGTTCGGGTACGAGATGAACAGCCACTGCCCGTTCGCCGACGGGTCGCGCTGCGAGCTGCCGCTCTACAAGCGCTACGACCGCGACGACCCGGAGTGGTGGGACGTGCAGGTGCAGGAGCTGCTCCACTCGCGCATCAACGTCGTGATGGCGCACGGGCGCGGCTGCCTCGACGCGAACGGCGGCACCGCCGGCAACGGCAACATGTGCCCGCGGCTGCTCTCGCGGCTCGTCGAGGCCATCGACCGCGCCGGAGCGCGCGGCGTCATTCGCCTCGGCATGTTCGACGATACGGGCGCGTATCCGGGCGCGCGCAACATCGTCGAGAACCGCCCGTGGTCGGAGCGCTTCGACGTCTCGGACCGCAGCGCCTGGCGCTTCTTCTGGGACCACAACATGAAGGTGTGGTTCGACACGGTGCCGAAGGACCTCTGGTACCGGCTCGATGGCCGGCCGGTCGTCGCGTTCTGGACGCTGTCGAGCTACTTCTTCTCGAACCAGCGCAACAACGCGAGCGCGCTCTTGCGAGAGCTGCGCTCGAAGTTCATCGCGCGCTACGGCGAGGACCCGGCGTTCATCGTCGACGGCACGTGGCTGTCGGAGGACCCGAGCATCACCGCGACCGACGCTCAAGGCGCCAACGACTGGTTCGACCCGAACCACAGCGTGTACACGTACCGCTCGTGGGGCGGCAGGCGCTGGGGCGCCCTGGTGCCGTCGTACCGCGACCCCGACACGGTGCCGGGCTGCGGCGCCGCCTGCCGCGAGAAGACCCGCCGCGACGGCCAGGCGCTGCGCGAGGCGTTCAACGCGGGGCTCGACTCGAGGCTCACGCTGCTCGAGGGCTGGACGAACGTGGTGGAGACCGCGGGCTTCTACCGCAGCAACGCGTGGTCGTACCCGAACCAGTACATCAACATCGTGCGCGAGTACGCGGACCCTCTGGTCGCGACGCTGAAGCTCGAGGCCGAGGCGGCCGATGCGTTCGTCGACTTCTCGGGCGGGAACCTGGGCGGCACGTACCGCGACGGGGCGCTCGACGTCGGCCGGTTACCGGAGCCGCAGGGCTGGTTCGTGGGGTGGACCGAGGGCGGTGAGTCGCTGACGTTCCGCGACGTCGCGCTGCCGTGCGGCACGTACCGGTTCACGGCGCGGCTCGCATCGCCGCTCGACGGGCAGGCGCTGCACCTCGAGGCGGGCGCGCACGCGCTGCCGCAGGCGCAGGTGGCGAAGACGGGCTCGTGGGACCGGTACGAGCTGCTCCACGTCGGCGAGGTGAAGCTGCCGCAAGGGCGCTACGACCTGAAGCTGGCGTTGGACACGGGCGGGGTCAACGTCGACTGGCTGTTCCTGCGGCGCGTGAACGGCATCTGCAATTAGACTACCCGCGCCATGTGGCGCCCGTTGCTCTTCGTCGGTCTGTGTTCTTGTGGTGCGGTCTCCTTCACCGTGGAGCAGGACCTCCCGCGGCAGGACCTTCAGGGCAGCCTGCTCGGCGGCGTGCTGCCGAGCTTTCTGCCGAACCCGGCGAAGTTCACCATCGACCTCAAGGCCGAGGTCGAGAAGCGCGGCACGGGCCCGGCGCGCGCGGCGTTCCTCAAGTCACTGACGCTGAACATCGCGGCGAACACGCCCGACGAGACCTTCGACTTCCTCTCGGAGGTCCACATCTTCTCCGAGGGTGCGGGGCTGACGAAGGTCGAGATCGCGAAGGTGCAGCCCGTGCCGCGCGGGGTGAAGACGCTGAGCTTCGAGATCATCCCCGACGTGGACCTGCTGCCCTACGTGAACGCGGGCGCGACGCTGTCGGCGACGGCGACCGGCACGCAGCCGCGCAACGACACCAGCTTCGATGCGAAGGTCGCGGTCGAGGTGCGGATCTAGCGATGCGCGCGGTGCCGTTGCTGCTGCTGCTCGCAGCCTGCTTCCCACGCTGGGCGGTCGAGGTGAAGACGCCCGACCGCGAGGCCGAGGTGTCGGCGGCGCGCGGGCGCGCCCTGCTCCTCAACAAGAGCTACCTCAAGGTGGGCATCCCCATACGGCTCACCAGCGCGCTGTACCCGGCGAACGTCTCGGCCGCCGACGACGCGGTGATGCTCGGCGGGCGCGACTGGCTGAACGACATGCTCCCCACCGGCTACACCGGCCGGTACCTCGGCCGCGACGTCGCGGCCGCCACCGAGAACTGCCTGCTCTGCCACGCGGGGACGCTGCGCGGCCAGGTCGTGCTCGGCCTCGGCAACGCGCAGGTCGACGCGCAGCTGCCCGAGGGCGTCGCGCTCATCGACGAGCAGAAGCTGCAGGCGCTGGCGCCGACTCCGGAGGAGCGCGAGGTGCTCGAGGCCTGGCACCGCTACCAGCAGGGCGTGCTGCCGTACTCGCGCGCGACGACGCCCGGCACCCTCGCGGCGCTGTACTTCACCGGCTACTTCTTCGCGCACCGCCGCGCCGACACCCTCGACTGGAGCGACGAGCCGCTCTACCCGATGCTCGAGACGCCTCCGCCCGAGACCGACGTGCCGGCGTGGTGGCTGCTCAAGAAGAAGAAGTGCCTGTACTACGGCTGCGAGCTCACCGGAGACTTCACGCGGTCGCTGATGCAGTTCATGACGGTGCCGGGCAACAGCGGCGAGGACATTCGTGAGGCCGAGGGCGACTTCGCCGACGTGCTCGCGTACCTGCGCTCGCTCGAGCCGCCGCCCTACCCCGGCCGCATCAGCCGCTCGCTCGCCGAGGCGGGCCGCGCGGTGTTCGAGGAGCACTGCGACGGCTGCCACGGCCGCTACGGCGAGAACGCGACGTACCCGAACAAGGTGGTGAAGCTCGAGAAGATCGGCACCGACCCGGCGCGCAGCCGGTTCATGCACGAGCTGCAGTTCGGGAAGCACTACGGCGAGACCTGGTACGGCGAGAAGTCGAAGCTGGAGGCGACGGCCGGGTACCTCGCTCCGCCGCTGGACGGCATCTGGGCGACGGCGCCCTACCTGCACAACGGCTCGGTGCCGACGCTCGACGCGGTGCTCGACCCCTCGCTGCGGCCGAAGTACTTCGTGCGCTCGCGCGACTCGACGACGTACGACCTCGAGCGCGTCGGCTGGCAGCACGAGGTGGTGAGCCACGGGCAGGCCGAAGAGGCCGACCCGGCGCGCCGCGCCGCCATCTACGACACGACGCTGTTCGGCAAGGGCAACGGCGGGCACACGTACGGCGAGCCGCTGACGCCGCTCGAGCGAAGGCAGGTGCTCGAGTACCTGAAGACGCTGTAGCGTCGGCCCTCGTCCATGCTCGCGCTCGCCGTGTGGCTGCAGGTCGCCGCCGTGTACACCGAGGACATCGCGGTCGACGAGCTCGATCTGACGGAGACGATGGCGGAGGACCTGCGGCTCTCGACGCCTCCGCCGCTCGAGCCGTTCGGCATCATGTTCGGGCTGGGCGTGCTGGCGCTGCCGGGCGGGGTGGTGTCGACGTACTTCGCGAACGAGCAGTGGCAGAAGAGCCAGCGGATGATGACGCTGTTCTCGGGCTTCGACCGGCTGTTCTGGGGCAGCTTCACGGTGGTGACGGGGTTCATCGCGGTGGTCGGGCTCGCGCTCGCCGTGACGGGCGGCATGCTGATGTACATGACGGCGCGGCGGCGCGACGACCTGGCGGTGCGGCACGCGGCGGTGCGCGAGCGGCTGGCGAAGGCGAGGTTCAGCGACGGGGTCGATCAGCCGAAGCTCGACGCGCTGGAGCGCGAGGTTCTCGCGGCGCAGCGGCCGGGCATGGGCCTGCCCGCTGGGCTGCTCGGCGGCGGCATCGCGGCCCTCGCCGCGGGCGCGCTCACGATGCTGATGGGCCAGGCGGGCCTCGTGGCGGGCACGGTGGAGCTCGCGATCGGCTCGGCGATGATCGGCGTCTCCATCTGGCAGTTCATCGCGCGGGCCAACGAGCGCGACCGCCTCGACACGCGGCTGCCTCCGCCGCAGTGGCACGAGACGCGGCTACCTCCGGCGCCGGCGTTCATCGCGCTCGGGGGCGCCCTCTGATGCTCGCGGCGCTGCTGCTGCTCGCGGCGGAGGTCGACGTCGACCAGCTGACCGTCGACGAGCTGTTGGTGGAGGAGACGCGGCTGTCGCACCCGCCGTCGATGACGCCGCCGGCGATCATGATCGGCCTGGGGCTCGTGGTGGGCGCCGCGGGCTTCACGGTGCTGGCGCTGAACACGAAGAACGCGACGGGCGTGGGCTCGCTCGGCTTCTTGAGCCAGTTCGTCGGCGTGCTGGGCGGCATCACGGGCGTCATGGCATCGACCATCGTGGTGACGGGCATGCTGATCATGCCGTTTCGCGCCACCGAGCGCGAAGAGGGCGGGCTGCGGCTCGAGCGGGTGCGCGAGCGGCTCGCGCTGACCGGGCGCGTTCCGTACGAGCGGGAGGTGGTGCGCCGCGCGCAGCTCGAGATTCTGGAGCGCGCGAAGCCGGGGTCCGGGCCCGCGACGGCGTTCATCGTCGGCGGCGCCATCGCGCTGGCCGCGGGCATTCTCTCGGCGGCGTTCGTGAACAACCCGAGGCAGCTCATGTCGGCCGGCATCGCCGAGATCGTCGCGGGCAGCGCCACGCTGGGCGTCGGCATCTGGCAGGCGATCGCGCGCGAGCAGGAGCGCGACGCCATCGACCAGTACCGTCGCGAGCTGCTGCGCGCGCCTTAGCCGGGCGCGGCGAACCGCTCGCCCCGGCGTCGAGCATCAGCCGACGATCTGCGTCTCGGTGCCGCTGATGGGGCCCGGCGCGACCGGGGGCTCGTTCGGCGGCGGAGGCGGGGCCATCGCGGTGCGGTTGCGGCCGGCCTCCTTCGAGTTCTCGAGGGCGCGCTCGGCGTTGCGGAGCAGCTCCTTCATCACCATCGTGTCGCCCGGGTTCACGCTCACGATGCCGGCGGCGAACGAAACCTTCAGCTGGTTGTCGCCGACGACCATCGGCTTGGCCGAGAAGCGCGCGCGCAGCCGGTCGAGCAGCGCGAGCGCGCTGTGGCCCTCGCACTCGTCGAGCACGAGCAGGAACTCGTCGCCGCCGTAGCGGCCGATGAAGTCGCTGGCGCGGATCTCGGCCTTGATGCCCGACACCAGCATCTCGAGCACCTCGTCGCCGGCCTGCCGGCCGTAGCTGTCGTTGATGTTCTTGAACCGGTCGATGTCGAACATCACGAGCGCGACCGGAGCGAGGCTGCGCTGGCGCTGGGCGCAGAGGGCGGTGAGGCGCTCCTCGAGGAAGGGGCGCGAGAGCGCGTTCGTGAGCCAGTCGTGCTGCGAGAGCTCTGCGGCGCGCGAGCGCCAGTGCTCGACGACATGGGCGCCGGCGACGGCGGCAGCGACGCCGAACGCGAGCAGCGCGGCGACGGCGCGGCCCTCGGGCGTGATGTGGCGGCCGGCGATGGCGAGGACGATGAGGAAGTGCAGGCCGAGCGCGCCGAGCGCGGCGGGCAGCGCGTTCTTCACGCCGCCGGGCATCACGAGCGGCCAGGCGAAGACGACGGGCAGGAGGCCGAAGGCGAGCGGGCCGTTGAAGCCGCCGGCGGCGGCGGCGGAGAGCGCTCCGGCGGCGGTGACGGCGAGCGTGAGCAGGGTGCCCAGGGCCAGGGGGCGCTGGACCTCGATCTTGCGGGCGAGCGCGAGCGCGTAGAACGCGGCGGCGACGCCGGTGGCCATGAAGAGCGCGACGCGGCTGACCCACGAGGGCAGCACGGGGTCGGTGATGCCGCGGGCGAGCAGGGCGTCGAGGCCGACGAGGAAGAGCGAGAGGAGGCCGGTGGTGAGCGCGTAGCGGCGCAGGCCGTGGGCGGCGAGCTTGTGCAGCTCCCAGTCGGAGTACACGCGGCCGTCGTGAATCGCGAAGGCGTGGGGGGGAAAGGCCACTTTCAGCCGGGCAATCTACACGTGAGCCTTCCCTTAAGCAGCTTCATCGCCTTCTCATCGCCTTCGCGCGTGCGACGCCTCAGCAGTTACGCCGGGGTAACCGGCCTCCGCGTCAGGGTCTTCGGGTGATGGTGACGGCGTAGTCGCGCACCTCGCGCGGGTAGCTCGGGCACCAGTCGGCGCCGTAGCTCACGGTCGCGGTGCGGTCGCGCGCCGCGAACGTCACGCGGTAGTCGAAGCCCTGGGGCTCGGCTCCTCTGACGCAGCTGGCGGCTCCGGTGACCGTGACGGTGCAGCCGTCGTCGCTGACCGCCCCGAAGCTGCTGGAGTCGCAGATGCTCTGCAGGGTGCCGGTCGCATCGAGGGTTCCGTCGCGGCGCGTGGTCAGCGTCAGCACGTTGCCGGGGAGATTGCACGCCGGCGGAGCGGCCCAGGTCTGCGGCGCGATCTCGTAGACGCCGTCGAGGGTGCACGCGACCTCGGAAGGTGTACCCCGCCCACACGAGCAGAGCGCTGCGGTCACCGCGAAGGCGAGCAGGAGCCTCATGCCGGTTTGGACACGCCCATCCCTGCCCAAGAGACATCGGGGGTTCACCCGAGCCTCGCCTTCAAGAGCTTCATCGCCTTGCCGAGCAGCGTGACGCCGGGCTCGGTGTGGTGCCACGTCGAGGCTCCCGAAGGGTGCGGCAGGGCGATCACCTCGGCCGTGACGCCGTGGTAGCGGGCCTGAAAGGAGCGGCCGATGACCTCGACGAGCGGGCCGTCGTGGCCGAGCACCTGCCCGATGGCGAGGGTGCCGACGGGGATGAGGAGCTCGGGCTTCAGAATCTTCACCTCGCGCTCGAGCCAGGGGCGGCAGTTCTGCATCTCGAGGGCGTTGGGCTTGCGATCGCCCCCGCCCTTCGCCTTGCCGGGGAAGCAGCGCGCGACGGCGGCGATGTAGATGCGGGAGCGGAACGCCTCTTCGTCCCAGCCGAGCGCCTTCTCGAACCACCTGAAGAGCGTCTTGCCGGCCGTCCACCCGAAGGGCTTCATGACCTTGTGCTCGTGGGGCCCGGGGGCCTGGCCGATGAGCATGACCTTCGTCTTCAAGGCGGGGCCGTGGATGACGGGGCCGTGCATCCCGGGGCACCGCCGGCAGCGCTCCAGCTCGGCGTGCAGTCGCGTCAAGCTCACGGGTTTCCACACACATTAGCGCCCTTGAAAAGTCAGCGGTGGAACGCCACTCTTCGGCTTTCCCCCATGGGTTCGGACGCAACTGCCATCAGCAAGCCGAAGCCGGCCGACTTCATTCCTGGCTATCGCCTGGAGAAGCTGGTCGGCAAGGGTGGCATGGGCGAGGTGCACCAGGCGGTGCAGCTGTCGCTGGGCCGCACGGTGGCGGTGAAGCTCTTGGCGGCGGAGCTCGCGTCGGACGACAGCTTCGTGGCGCGGTTCGAGAAAGAGGGCGCGGCGCTGGCGGCGCTGCGCCACCCGAACATCGTCAGCATCGTCGACAAGGGGAAGACGAAAGAGACGTACTACCTGGTGATGGAGTTCGTCGACGGGCCGTCGCTGCGCGAGGTGATGCGCAGCCCGCTGCTCGACTTCGGGCAGGCGCTGCGGATGATGATGCAGATCTGCCGGGCCATCGAGTACGCGCACGGGCGCGGCGTCATCCACCGCGACCTGAAGCCCGAGAACATCCTCTTCGACGAGCAGGCGGGCGGCATCGCGAAGGTGACCGACTTCGGCCTCGCGGGCTTCGACGAGAAGGCGGGCCTGAAGCACAACCTGACGCAGACGAACGTCGCGATGGGCACGGCGTCGTACATGGCGCCGGAGCAGCAGGTCGACGCGAAGACGGCCGACCACCGCGCCGACATCTACTCGCTGGGCGTGCTGCTCTACGAGCTGCTCTGCGGCGACGTGCCGATGGGCAACTTCGACGCGCCCTCGGTGAAGAAGCCGCAGCTCGACAAGAGGCTCGACGCCATCGTGGCGCGGTGCCTGAAGACGTCTCCGTCGGAGCGGTACCAGAAGGTCGGGGAGCTGATCGCGGACCTCGACCCGCTCGTGCCCGCGATGTCGATGGTGGGCAAGGCGCAGCTGTCGGGCATCGGGCGCGCGGTGCGCCGGGCGCGGGAGATCGGCCGCACGGTGGCGCGCATCGCGACGGCGGTGCTGGTGGTGAGCGCGCTGACGGTGCTGACGGCGTCGTACATGCGCAGCGGCGTGCGCGAGAAGAAGATGCCGGCGGGCGTGGAGCTGATGACGGACTTCGGCTCGAAGTTTCCGGTGCCGCAGGCGGGGCGCATCGACAAAGAGAGCAACACCGTGACGCTGGGAGACGGGCCGGATCAGATCACGGTGACGGCGATGGGGCGGAAGGCGGCGACGAAGGGCGGCGACATCGTGTACGGCCCGCCCGACGAGTCGCCGTCGGGGCGCACGCTGGTCGACGTGACGGTCGGCGGCGAGGGCCTGTCGTTCTCGGCGAAGGTCGAGACGCAGGCGACGAAGCGCTCGAAGCTGGAGCCGGTCTACGAGGTGTTCCGCGGGCCGCGGCCCGACGCGCGCAGCGCGGTGATGCTGGTGGGTGAGACGGGGCGCTACGTGGCGCTGATCATCTCGGGGACGGGTGATGATCCACGGCTCGAGTGGGCGCTGGGGCCGGATCACCGCGGCGCGATGACGACCGCGATGAACCTCCCGTCGGGGCCGCAGCAGCTGGAGCTGCGCATCGACCCGGCGAGCGGCGCGCTCTCGGCGTGGATCGGAAAGGACCGCGACCAGCGGCTGCTCGGCTCGACGGTGGCGCTGGGGCCGAAGTGGAAGGAGCTGTTCGGCGAGGCTCCGCGGCCGGCGCTCGGCTGCCTCGAGGGCACGTGCGCGTTCCACAACGTGGTGCTGAAGGGGCTGCGCGGAGCGGTGGCGCCGCCGCCTCCTCCGCCGCCGGTGGCGGTGAAGGAAGACGACGACGCGAAGAAGCCGGTGCAGGTGTCGCAGAACACGGTGAAGAAGCAGCCGGCGCCGGCGCAGGCGCGGCCGCCGCCGCCGCCGCCGCCGAAGAAGGGCACGCAGCCGGGCAAGAAGCGCTGAAGCGGCCGGCATGGCGAGCGAGCTGCCCGACGTCCCAGGAGTCGGCAGTCGGCAGTCGGCAGCCGGCAGCCGTCAGCCGTCAGCCGCCAGTGAAGGCCGAAGCTGGGAGCTCATGCGCTCGTGCTTCGGCGGCTCTGCTTCTTCGGCGTCTCGCCCGTCCAGCGGCGGAAGGCCCTGAAGAACGCGCTCGGCTCCGAGAAGCCGAGCCGCTCGCTCACCTCCGCTACCGTCACTCCCGTCTCGAGCAGGCTCTGCGCTCTCGCTCTTCGCGCTTCGTCGACGAGTCGTTGGTGTGAGGTGCCTCTTCTCGCCAGCTCGCGCTGCAGCGTTCGCTTCGGGCGCTCGAGCTTCGCCGCCAGCGCTTCGAGCGAGGTGTCGTTTCGCTGGAGCAGCTGGTCGACGCTCTCTTTCGCGCGGCGGACGAAGTCGTCGCCGGTGAGCTGCGGCTCCAGCGCCTTCATCTTGAGCTCGAGCACCTCGGCGAGCGCCGCCGACGCCGTGCGCAGCGGGAGCTCGAGCAGCGCGGCGTCGAACGCGAGCACGTCGCGCGTGGCCGAGAACGTCACCGCGGTGCCGAAGAACGCGTCGTGCGAGGCGGCCGAGCGCGGCGCGGCGTGCGTGAAGCCGACGTCGCGGAACTTCACGGGGACTCCGAGGGTGCCGCGGATCCGCTCGGCGATCATGGCGTAGGAGAACTCGATCCAGTGGCGGCTGTGCTTCACGCCGGGCGCGCGCTCGAACCGCAGCGTGGCGGCGCCGCCGTCTTCGAGCAGCGACAGCTTCACGCGCTGGGTGGCGACCGCGTAGAAGCGCGCCGTGCGCGACAGGCCCTCGCGCAGCGTCGGGCTGGTGCACAGCGCGTAGTCGAGCATGCCCAGCGCTCCGATGGGGACGCGGCGGGCGACCTGCAGCCCGACCGACTCGCTGCCGAGCGCGGCCGCCGCGGCGTCGAACAGGGCGTCGGCGGCGCTGCCCTCGACGAGGTCACCCTTCGGCGGAGTCGTCTCGAAGCCGAGCTCGCCGAGGGCTCGGAGCACCGGCGCGACGATGGCACTCGAGATCCCCGGCTCCACGGCAGGCACTATGGCCCAGACCCGCGCGACCGGGCGGATGTGAAGCGGTGGCGCCTTGGGGTACTGCGGTTGGCGCGGGCCGTCAGTCTCAGCGCGAGACCGTGCCGTCGGGCTTCACCCGCAGCCTCAGCGCCGGCGCCTCACCCTGTGCCACCTCGAGCAGCAGGCCCGCCGGCGGGTTCTTCCACCCCGCAAACCACGACGTGCCGCAGCTCGTCTCGGGCACCCGCTTGCGCTCTTCGGGGCTCAGGTGCTCCAGCGGATCCACCACCGTCAGCTTCGCTCCCTTCGTCGTCGGTGCGATGCGGATGCTCCCCACCGGGTACGGCCCCTTCATCGCCACCCAGCCGTCGTCGTCGGCGATCATCACCGCGAACGGTGGGTTCACGTCGCTGAAGAGCGGGCCGCTGGCGTCAGTGACCGTCACCGACTTCTTCGTGATGACCACCGCGAGCTTCCGCTTCGTGAAGCCGGTCGCGGTGAACGGCGTGAGCTCGACCGGCTTGCACTCGAGCACCAGCATCGCGAGCAGCGCGATCATGAGAGCGCTCGCACTTCCTCCGGCGAGAGGGTCAGCGACGCCGCGGCGAGGTCTTCCTTCATGTGCTTCGGGTCGGTCGTGCCGGTGAGCGGCAGCATGTTCAGCGCCAGCGCCAACGCGAAGATGATCTGCTCCGGCGTCGCGCCGTGCTTCGCGGCGATCGGCCTCGCCTTGTCGAGCGCCTCGGGGTTCGCGGTGAGCAGCGAGAAGCCCTGGTACGTGATGCCGCGCCGGCCGCACAGCTCGCGAACCGCGCCGTCCCACCCGGTTCGCGCGTAGCAGCGGTTCTGCACGTACTTCGGCTGCACCTCCGCCTTCGCGCACAAGAGCTCGAGCTGCTCGAGACCCACGTTGCTGACGCCGAGCGCCTTCACGACGCCGCGCGCGTGCAGGGCCTCCATCGCAGACCAGGCCTCTTCGTCCTTCGCGCTCCAGCCGTGGCGCGACGAGGGCCCGTGCAGCACGTAGCTGTCGAGGTACTTCGTGCCGAGGTGCTCGAGCGAGCTCTGGAACGACTGTTCGACCTGGCGCGAGACCGGCGCGGCGGCGTCGTAGGGCAGGCGGCGGTCTTGCCCGTCGATGAACGTGAACTTCGTCTGGAGGAAGAGCTGGTCGCGCGGGAAGCCGCGGAGGGCGAGCCCGACCTGGGCCTCGTGGTAGTGCTTGCGCTGGTTCGCGGTGTCGATGCCGCGAAAGCCGGCGGCGAGCGCGTCCCTGACGCAGCGGGCGGTGTCGTCTTCCTTCCAGGCGGTGCCGTAGAGGAGCTTCACGGGTGCCTTCTTAACCCTCTCACGAACGCGCCAGGGAGCCAGAGTCGTAGTAATCACGCGGCATGGCCAAGGGGGCCGCCCCCTCTCAAGACCAGCTGCTGGAGCTGATGAAGCGCGCGGCTGAGGAGCTCAAGCACGCCAAGGAGGAGGCGCGCATGGCCGTGCTCGCGCTGCAGAAGGAGCAGGCGGCGCACCAGAAGACCGAGGCGGAGCTCGAGCAGGCGCAGAAGCAGGCGAAGAACTCGAAGGGCCAGCAGAGCGCCGACGAGCAGCTGCTGAAAGATCAGATCGAGGCCGAGCGCGAGAACGGCAAGGCGCTCGCCGCGCGCGTGCAGGAGCTGGAGGCGAGCCTCGAGGGCGCCATCGCCGAGCGCGAGTCGATGAAGGCGAAGGTGGCCGAGTCCGAGACCGCGATCTCGGTCGCCGCGCAGCAGGAAGAGGCGAAGGCGCAGAAGCTCGTCGAGGAGCACGAGAAGACCATCGCGGCGCTGAAGGAAGTGCACGAGAAGGAGCTCGACGAGCTGCGCAAGGCCGTCAACGAGGCCGAGGCCGAGGGCAAGGGCCTGCTCGACGACGCCGCCGGCAACCTCGTGCAGGTCGAGCAGCAGCTCGCGCAGGAGAAAGAGAAGCACCAGGCGACGGCGCAGAAGCTGCTCGAGTCGCGGTCGAAGGTGCGGGAGCTCGAGTCAGCGCTGGCCGCGGAGCAGGAGCGCGTGAAGGGGCTCGAGGCCGCCGCGAAGCAGCTCGCGGACTCGCACGAGAGGGCGATGAAGGAGTCCGCCGACGCGCACCAGAAGGCGACGGCGGACCTGCAGGCGAACTACGTCTACTCGCAGCAGGAGCTCGCGAGCGTGACCGAGCGGTGGCGCGAGGTCGAGCGGCAGTACGAGGCGCTGCACCGGGAGATGCTCCTGACGCTGGAGCAGCGCGACGAGGCCCGCCGGCTGCTCGAGAACGAGAAGGTCGAGAGGGAGAGACTGTCCAAGGTGCTGCAGGGCCAGCACCGCTGAGTCGGCAGTCGGCAGTCGGCAGTCGGCAGGCCAGTACGAAGAGACTCGTCATGAGCATCCCCTCGGCCCTCGTGCGTGCCGAGTCGAGAGCACGATGCGATCGGGCCCGCCGGTGTCGGGCTCTTCGTGCAGCAGGCGCCGGCGCGCGACCGCCGCGATCGCGAGTGCGGCCGCGACGGCTCCCAGCGCGAGCGCCGCCGGCAGCGCTGGAGGTGCCCCCAGGCTCATGACGCCGAGCAGCACCGTCGCCGCGCAGGCCAGGACGAGCGGGACTCCGGGACCCGGCGAGCCCGACGCCGGGCGTCGAGCAGGCGGTGGGGCCGAGGCCCTCGCGACGGGAGCTCGCGGTGCGCTCGCGGCCTGCACGACGACGCAGACCAGCAGTGCCGGCGGCCCGAGACACATCAACAGCCCACCGCCCAACAGCATGACCGAGCCGATGACGTCGGCGACCGTCATCGGAGGAGGCGAGTACAACGGATTGGGCGGCGGTCCGTTGCACGCCAGCAGCAGCAGGTGCAGATGCATGCTGCGTGCGGTCAGCAACCGCCCGGCCACGTCTCAACCGCGCGGTTTCTCCGCGGCGCCTCAACGCGCTGCGCAGCGAGCTTCCCGCCCGGAGGTGCTCACTCAGCACCACCGCCGTCCCCGTCCGCGCTCACAGACGGAGCGCCAGCGCGAGAGCTTCTCCCGTCACTCGCGCAGCCGCCCGGCAGCGTACGGCCCCATGTCCTGCGCCACCGGGTCGCCGCGGCCGGGGTCGCCCCACGCGGCGTAGACGTCGAAGATGCGGCCCTCGAGCACGACCGCGTCGGAGCCGTAGCGCATGCCGTCGCCGATCGCGCGGCTGGGGTGATTCACCACGCGGTGGGCGTCGTAGCCGTTCGCGCGCAGCGCTCCGATGACCCACGTCATCATCTCGAACGCCACCTGCCGGTCGTCGCCCTTGTCGAAGAACTCGGGGTGATTCTGCCTCACCCACGCCGCGGCGCTGCGCGCCGCCGCCGCCGGGCTCGACTTGTCGATGGGGATGTTCGCGTACTCGGGCCGCATCGGCACCGTCGAGAGCGGCGCTCCCGGCTCGCGCGGCGTGGTGCCCGGCGTCGTCGGCGTGCCCGGCGTGCCCGGCGTCGTCGGAGTGCCCGGCCGGCCCGGCTCGGTCCCGGGAATCGCCCTGCCCTCGCTGCCCCACCACCAGCCCGGGTTGCCGCTGCCGGCGCCGCGGACGACGTCGACCCACTCCTGGCCGAGCTCGGTCTCGACGCGGATCTTGTCGCGGCTCACCTCGTGGACCTTGAGGCCAGCGGCCTCGAGTTCGGGCACCATGCGCCTCAGCAGCGCCTCGGCGCCCGCGTGGTCCTTCACGTCCGCGAGCGAGTGGTGCGAGGCAACGCGGCCGAAGAGGTACTTCACCGTCTTGTGATCGGGGTTGTGGAGCTTCGTGTGGTCGTAGCCTTCGAGCGGCACCGGGCCGACGAGCGGGCGCTCGGGCTGCGCGGGCGGCTGCGCGGGATCGACCGCCGGCTGCTGCAGCTGCGCCTGGCGCTGCTTGTACTCGGGGCTGGTGAGGAAGACCTGGCGGATGTCCTCCTGGCTCATGCCGTTCGCGAGGCCGTTCATGTGCGACGCCATGCCCGCGACGTCGGGCTCGCGGCCGAGCAGCTCGCGGTAGAGGCCGGTGACGAACGAGCGGTCGCGCTCGACCTTCGCGGCGGCCTGCTGGCGGCGGACGTCGAAGCCGTCGGCGCGCGGCGCCGGCTTCGCGACCTGCGCGCGCTCCTCGCGGCGGGGGATGACTGCCTGGGTCAGCTTGCGGAGGACGTTGAGGGCCATGCGCGGATCATCTTGATTTCGATGTCAGCGTTGCCAACTCGCGTGCACTTTGCGCTTCAGGTGAATCACTTTGCGCATCGCGCGCAGCCCGAATTCTCAGAGGTTGAGAGGACGTCGAGAAAGCGGAGGCGGCTCCGACCTCGGGGTGTAGCTTCCACCGCGAACGAGGAGAGAACCGATCATGAAGTACATGCTGCTGATGAGCGCGACCGCGCAGGACTGGGCGTCGTTCGGGACGTTGAGCCAGGAAGAGATGAAGGCGAACTTCGTCTTCATGAACGGCATCAACGACGAGCTGCGCAAGAGCAAGGAGCTCGTCGACGCGGTGGGGTTGACGCCGCCGACGCTCGCGAAGTCGGTGCGCGCGGGTGCGGGCGGCGCGCCGGTCGTGACGGACGGCCCGTTTCCCGAGACGAAGGAGTTCCTCGCGGGGTTCTGGGTCATCGACTGCTCGCCGGAGCGCGCGGTGCAGATCGCCGCGAAAATCTCTACGGCTCCGGGCGCCGGCGGCCGGCCGATGAACTTCGCGGTCGAGGTGCGGCCGGTCGGGTCGGCGCCAGAGCTGTGACGCCGCTCGCGAGCGTGAGCCCGAGCATGCCCCCGCGCGCAGCGGCCCAGAACACGAGCCACGGCGCCCCGTAGACGGAGCGCGAGCTGGCGGGGCTCCAGCGCCCGACGAGCTCGAGCTCCGAGAAGGCGACGCACGCCGCGACGAGCACCACGAAGACGCCGAGGCGCGCCGGTGCTGCGCCGGGGTTCGGCCGCCAGCGCTGCCGCACGGCGCGCGCGACGAGCACGAGGCCCGCGAGGGAGCACGCCGCCTGCAGCAGGCGCGCGAGCGAGAGGCGGTACGGGCCGAGCGGGAACGCGACGTCGGGGTACAGCACGCTCGCGGGGAAGCGATGCGCGTGCGTGAAGCCGTCCCACGCGAGGTGCGTGAGCATGCCGAGCGTGAGCGCGGCGACGACCGCGAGCCAGCCGCGCGCGCTCGAGGGCAGGCCGCGGGTCTCGAGCAGGGAGGACGCCGCCGGCGCGGCGTGGCGCAGCGCGGGCAAGACGAGCAGCTCGGCCCACAGCCACACCGCGAGCGCGAGCGGGATGCACGGCACCAGCAGGTACGGCCACGCGTGCAGGTTGGTGCGGTTGGAGTCGAAGAGGTACGCGAAGTCGGGCGCGCAGCTGCCGACGACGAGGGCGCTCGGAGGCAGCCACGCGGTTCGCCGCCCGCAGAACGGGAGCACCGCGGCCGCGTGGCTGGGAAAAGTCAGGGGCACGCCGCCGAGGAATGCACGAAGCGCGCACGCGTAGCGGTATGACCGGGCCGTGGAACAGCTGCTCCGAGAGCTCGCGCCGCAGGTGCTCGCCGCCGTGATGCGCCGGTACCGCGACTTCGACGCCGCCGAGGACGCCGTGCAGGACGCGCTGGTCGCCGCGGCGCAGGCGTGGCCGCGCGGGCGGCCCGATGATCCGCGCGCGTGGCTGATTCAGGTCGCGTTCCGCCGGCTGACGGATGCGTCGCGCGCGGCCGAAGCGCGGCGGCGGCGCGAGGACGAGCACGGCGCGGAGCTGCAGCGCGACTTCGAGGCCGGCGTTCCGGGCAGCGACGCGGGCGACGACGCGCTGCTGCTGCTGTTCATGTGCTGCCACCCGTCGCTGACGCCGGCGTCGGCGATCGCGCTCACGCTGCGCGCGGTCGGCGGCCTGACGACCGCGGAGATCGCGAAGGCCTTCCTGGTGCCGGAGGCGACGATGGCCCAGCGCATCAGCCGCGCGAAGCAGACGGTGCAGGAGTCCGGCGTGCCGTTTCAGAGGCCGGGGCCCTCCGAGTGGCCGGGGCGGCTCGGGCAGGTGCTGCACGTGCTGTATCTGGTGTTCAACGAGGGCTACGCGAGCAGCTTCGGAGAAGAGCTCGTGCGGTCGGACCTGACGGGCGAGGCGCTGCGGCTCGCGCGCGGCGTGCACCGCGTGCTGCCCGAGGAGCCCGAGGTGGCGGGCCTGCTCGCGCTGATGCTGCTGACCGAGGCGCGGCGGCCGGCGCGCACGACTGCGGAGGGCGAGCTGGTGCCGCTGCACGAGCAAGACCGAACGAAGTGGGACGCGGCGTCGATCGCGGAGGGCGTGGCCCTGATCAGCGCGGCGCTGCCCAAGGGCCAGGTCGGGCCGTACCAGCTGCAGGCGGCGATCGCGGCGGTGCACGACGAGGCGAAGCAGCCTCAGGACACCGACTGGCCGCAGATTCTGGCGCTGTACCGCGTGCTGGAGCGGGTGGCTCCGAACCCGATGGTGTCGCTGAACGCGACGGTGGCGCTCGCGATGGTGCACGGGCCGGCCGCGGGGCTCGAGCGCCTGGACGCGCTGGCGAAGGACAAGCTGCTCAGCAACAGCCACCGGCTGGAGGCGGTGCGGGCGCACCTGCTCGAGATGTCGGGAGACGCGGCGGGCGCCGCGGCAGCGTACCGGCGGGCCGCAGAAGGTACCGACAGCCCGGTGGAAAAGAACTATCTGCTGGGGCGTGTCGAGAAGCTCGGGGTGGCTCCGACGTACCGGTGAACCCCAACGAAGGAGCAGCACACATGGCGAACAAGGCGACTCCGTATCTGATGTTCAGCGGCAACCTCGACGCGGCGCTGAAGCTGTACGCCGAGGTCTTCCCGGACGTGAAGGTGCACTCGCGCAGCGGGCAGCAGGCCGACTTCAGCGTCGGCGGCCAGCGCTTCATGGCGTTCGAGGGCGGCCCGCACTTCAAGTTCAGCGACGCGTTCTCGATCTTCATCGACTGCGAAGACCAGGCCGAGGTCGACCGCTACTGGAACGCGCTGCTGAAGGCCGGCTCGAAGCCGACGATGTGCGGGTGGATCAACGACCCGTTCGGGCTCGCGTGGCAGATCGTGCCGCGCCGCTTCATGGAGCTCATGGGCGACAAGGACCCGAAGAAGGTGAAGGCCGTCGTCGACGCCATGCTGAAGATGCAGAAGCTCGACGTCGCGGCGCTCGAGAAGGCTCACCGCGAGGCCTGAAGCGCATGGGGCACCGTGACGACCACGTTGCCCTTCTTGTGCCCGCCGTCGACGTAGCGGTGGGCCTCGACGATCTCGTTCAGCCGGTAACGCCGGTCGATCACCGGCCGGAGCGCGCCCGCCTCGCACAGCTGCAGCACCTCGCGCAGCGGCGCGCGCTTCTCGATGGACATGCCGAAGATGAGCTTCTTCGCGCCGAACAGCCGCGACCAGGCGTCGCGCACCCAGAGGCCCGGGCCACCGACCGTGATGAGGTAGCGGCCCCGCGGCGAGAGCAGCCGCTTGCACTTCGAGAACGAGCTCTTCCCGACGGTGTCGAACACGACGTCGTAGCGGCCGGGCGGCTCGCGCTCGGTGAAGTCCTCCCGCGTGTAGTCGATGACCCGGTGGGCGCCCAGCGATGAGACCAGCCCGACGTTGGCCGTGCTGCACACGCCGGTGACCTCGGCTCCGAGGTGGCGCGCGAGCTGTACGGCGGCGGTGCCGATGCTGCCGGACGCGCCGATGATCAGCACCCGCTCACCGGGGCGAACCGCCGCGCGCTGCCGCAGGAAGTAGAGCGCCGTGGTGGCGCCATCGACGATCGAGGCGGCCTCGTCGTAGCCCATGCCCGCCGGAATCACTGCGAGCGAGGCGCTCTCGGACAGGCAGCAGTACTGCGCGTAGGCGCCGGGCGTGAACCCGGTGAACCCGACGACGCGATCTCCCGGACGGAACGACGTCACGCGCGCACCGACCTGGTCGATCTCTCCGGCGAGCTCGATGCCCATCACGCGGTAGCGCGGGCGCGGCTTCCACAAGCCGAGGACGAGCCTCGCCATGAGCGAGTCTGCCTTGCGCATCGTCGTGCAGGCGGCCGTCACCGTCGTGGCGAGCACCTTGATGCGCACCTGGTGCGGCAGCGGAACCGGCTTGTGGACCTCGCTCAGCGCGAGCACCTCGGGCGCTCCGTAGCCCGTGCAGACGACGGCCTCCATGAGCTCGGCGGTCACTGGGGCCTCCCGGCGAGCGCGATGAGCTTGCGCAGCGTGTCGGCGCCGGAGCCCGGAAACGACGCGCGGATGATCCACACCGGCGCCGGGCTCGGCGGCGACATGAACATGTCGAGCACCACCTCGACCTTGCCGCCGCCGACGTCCTTCAACGTATAGACCTGCTGGTAGTAGGTGACGCGCGCGACGCCCGTCTCTTTGTAGAGCGTGGGAGCGGCCGTGAACGTGATCACCGCGGTCTTCCGCGCCGGGTCCTCGACCACGGTCATGCGCGTCACGCGATCGTTGTCGGGAAACGGCCACGGCGCGGAGTAGTGGCTGTGGATGATGCACTCGTCGGCGGAGATGACAGCGACGCGCGCGCTCGTGCGGTCGCCGGTGAACTCGTGGTGCCGCGAGGGGTCTCTCATCAGGGCGAGGGCGGACTCGAGCGTCATCGCCGCGGTGGAGGTCGCGCGGTACTGAATCCACGGCACCTCCTGGCCCTTGTCGTCGAGGCGCGTCGAGACCTTGTACGACACCGTGATCTTCCCGTCGTCGACCGTGCGCGTCGTCCAACCTTCGGCCTGCGCGAAGGCCGGTGCGCTCAGACCGAGCGCGCAGAGCACCGCGGCGAACCCCATCGTCGTCTTTCTCGTCATGCCGGCATTGTGCTGACGAGGGCCGGGCGCGCGTAGACGCAGAGCCGGGAAAGTCGGATCCGTTTCCGGGATTCGTCTGCGGCCGTCGTATCCGTGCGGTAGAACGACGGCGTGGCTGCGTCGGACGCTCTCACCATTTCTTCGGTCGAGCAGGTTCACCGGTTTCTCGGCCAGGGCCCCCCGCCGCACCCCCACATCGCCGTGATTGGAGCGGCGTGGCAGCCGCCGATGCAGATCCAGGTTCCGGTGGTGAACCGCAAGATTCTGTCGGAGCTCTACAGCATCAGCCTGAAGCGCGGAGACGAGTGCCGGCTCGCGTTCGGGCGCCAGGCGCACGACGCCCAGGCGGGCACGATCGTGTTCCTCGCCCCCGGCCAGACCTTCACGCCGCTGGAGGCGAACGGCACCGCCGGGCTCGGCGAGCTGGGCTGGACGTTGCTGTTCCACCCCGACCTGCTGCGAGGCTCCGACCTGGCGGCGCGAGTTCGCGAGTACGGTTTCTTCCGCTACGCGGCGGAAGAGGCGCTGCACCTGGACGACGCCGAGCAGCAGCAGCTCAGCGGGCTCGTCCGCGCGCTCGAGCGTGAAGCCGCCGTGGCCCCCGACGCCTTCTCGAACGACGTGCTGGTCGCGCACCTGGATCTGCTGCTCGGCTACTGCCGGCGGTTCTACGCGCGGCAGTTCCGCACCCGCGCGACCGTGCGCGGCGGCGTGCTCACGCGGCTGCAGCGCCATCTCGACGAGTACCTCGCTTCGTCGCGTCCGCGCGAAGAGGGTCTGCCGACGGTCGCCGCGTGCGCGCGCTCACTCGGCTACTCGTCCGACTACCTGAGCGACCTGCTGCGCGAGGAGACCGGAGAGAGCGGGCGCGACCACATTCACCGCGCGCTCATCGAAGCGGCGAAGAAGCGCCTCGCCGCGTCGACCGAGACCGTCAGCGAGATCGCGTACGGGCTCGGGTTCGAGCAGCCGCAGCACTTCTCGAAGCTGTTCAAGCAGAAGACGGGCTCTTCGCCCGGGCAGTGGCGCGGCTGACGCGGCGGATGACGATTCGTCAGCGGACGACCTTCAGGGCGCCGCCGGAGCCGCCGACGACGACGTCGAAGCTCCGCTCCGAGTCCGCCGACTTCACGACGAACAGGGCGCTCTTGTGCTTCGCGTGGCGGAGCCGGAAGAGGCGGCCTCCGAGCAGCGGTTCGGCGACGACGTCGGCGGCGGTGAGCTTCGGCAGCACCTTCTTGAAGTCCTGCAGCGCCTGCTTCTCCGCACCTGACAGCATGGCCGGCTCGACGCCGAAGGCCTTGGCGAGCTCGGCGTACTTCGGAGCGGCCTCCTTCACGAAGGCGTCGCCCTGCCCTGCGCGCACCAGGTCGGCGAGCTTCACCGCGTAGGCCTTGAGCGCCTTCTCGTCTTTCAGCGGCTCGGCGGCGAGCCACGGGCCGAGCGCGTCGATCTTCGAGTCGAAGTCGAGCTTCAGCGTCGTGGGCTTGTCGCCGGAGGCGTCGGCCTTCGAGAGCTCGCGCTCGCCCTCGCTGACCTTCGCCTCGAGCCGGCAGGCCTTCTCTTTCGGAGCGACCTTCAGCTCGACGGCGTTCCCCGCCCCCTTGAGCCACATGTTGATGGGCTGCGTGAGGCCGTCGGACGTGTCGTCCTTTGCCAGCGGCACGCCGTTCACGGCGAGATCGAACTTGCAGCCGGCGTTCGACACGGTGAGCTGCACGATGACGGGCGCGGCGGCCGCGGCGAGCGGCGACAGCGCGATGACGGCGGCGAGCACGTTCTTCATTTCGTCCCCCAGGTCGATGCGGCGGCCTCGAACATCGGAGCCCACTGCGAGCTCCACAGCTTCCAGTCGTGCCCCGCGCCGGGCACGAGCGTGAAGTCGGCGACGACGTCGCGCCCTTTGAGCGCGTCGCGCAGCGCCTCGAGCTGGTCGGGCTTCACGACGGCGTCCTTCTCGCCGTGCGCGATGTAGAGGCGCTTGCCCGACAGCTTGTCGAGGCGCGCAGGCGCGATGCAGTTGTCGTGCTCCCAGCGGTCTTTGAACGCGTCGCGCGGGCCGTAGACGGCTGCGTGAATCTTGTACTCGCCGTCGGCGGGCGGCAGGCGCATGAGGTCGTAGGTGCCCGAGACGCTGCCGGCGAACGAGAGCTCGAGCGGGTACTCCTCGAGGAGGAGCACGGCGCCGCGGCCGCCCGTCGAGTAGCCGATGACGGCGGTATGGGTGCGGTCGGCCAGCGGAGCATGCTCGGCGCGTACGGACGGCAGAACGCCCTCGCCGATCAGCTTCGCGCCGGGGACGATGAGCGGCTGCCGCTGGCCGGGGAAGAAGCTCGTCTCGTAGACGGTCTTGCCCATCGCGGGCATCGCGATGACGCAGCCGTGCTTGTCGCCGAACGGCGCGAGGTCGGACTTCTGCCGCCACAGCTCGGGCGTGTGGTTCCAGCCGGGCAGCGCGATGACGAGCGGGTGCGGCTTCTTCTTCGAGTAGCCGGCCGGCAGGTAGACGTGAGTCACGGGCGAGCTCGGGATCAGGTGCGTCACCCAGGCGCCCTTCGCGGGCTCGAGCGTCAGCGCGGGGACGGCGGCGAGCACGTCGCGGCGGCTGAGTCGCACGCGCGGAAGGTAGCCCAGCGGTGAGGTGGCTGCATGCGCTTCCTGCTCGTCGCGGCGAGTACTCCTGATTCCGTAGACGGAGCGATGCCCCGACGGCATGCTGCGCCGATGCGAGCTCTTCGCTTGGCGTGCGCGCTCCTCGTCGCATGCAGTGGGCCGACTCAGCCGGACGGAGCCGGCGGAGGAAGCGCAGGCGGCGCCACTGCAGGCGGCGCGAGCGCGGGCGGCGCGACGGCAGGCGGCGCGACTGCAGGCGGCGCGACTGCGGGCGGCGCGACGGCGGGCGGCGCGACGGCGGGCGGCGCGACTGCGGGCGGCGCGACGGCAGGCGGCGCGACCGCAGGCGGCGCGACGGCAGGCGGCGCGACTGCGGGCGGCGCGACGGCAGGCGGCGCGACGGCGGGCGGCGCGACCGCGGGCGGCGCGACCGCGGGCGGCGCGACCGCGGGCGGCGCGACGGCAGGCGGCGCGACCGCAGGCGGTGGACCCGTGACTCCGCCGTGGGACGGTGGCTTCGCGAAGCCCGCAACGCAGTCCGAGGGGCGCTATCTCTCGGCCTCCGACCCCTGGTACCAGGACATCAGCGACGCGGGCCTGGCGCCCGACTCCGGCACCATCATCGGCTGGCTGCAGACGAACAACGTGTTCGGCACGACGACCAACCGCCTGCGCACGGACTTCACGATGGTGGTGATGGACGTGCCCCCAGGTACGATGAAGCGCGCCTTCACGCAGTCGAGCGGCTACTTCACGCCCGACTGCGATCTCATGCCGGTGCCGGTCTCGCCGGGTGGCTTTGCTGAAGGCGGCGAGGCGAACCTCGTGTTCGGAGATCCGCTCGCCGGCTACGCATGCTCCGGCGGTGACTGTCACATCCTCTTTCTCTCCCGGGCCGAGGGCCGGCTGTACGAGCTGTACGACTCCTCGATCAGCGCCGCGAGCTTCACGAGCCGGTGCGCCGTTCTCTTCGACGCCGCGGTTCCCTACGGCAGCGGCCGCGGAGCGGACTGCGTCAGCGCCGACCCCGCCGGACTTCCCATCGCGCCGCTCCTGTTCACCGCCGAGGAGCTCGCGACAGGGCACATCGACCACGCGCTGCGGTTCATGCTCCCCAACGCGCGAATCCAACAGGGCAAGTACGTCGCGCCCGCGACGGCGAACCCGACGGCGACCGGCCCGGCGACCGCGCCTCCACTCGGCGCGCGGTTCAGGCTGCGGGCGAGCTATCCGCTCGCGTCGCTGACCCCAGCCGCCCGAATCGTCGCCGTTGCGCTGCAGAGGTACGGCATGTTCCTCGCCGACACCGGCGTGCCTCTCCTCAGCGCCCAGAGCGATGCGCTCTCGTCGACGAAGTGGTCGTCGGTGGGGTTCGACAGCTTGGGGCTGTCGGCGCTGCGCCCCGACGACTTCGAGATCGTCGAGTCGGGGCCGCTCGTCGACTCCACGTTCTCCTGCTCGCGAACGCAGCTGACCCAGTAGCGACGAGGTGGTGAGGAGGTCGCTGAGGTCGCTTCAGCGAACCGGGCACGAGCCGTCGGAGCACTCGCCGTCTTTGCAGCCGCAGCCGTAGCGGCTGCAGTCGTAGATGCGCTGCTCCGTGCAGTTCTGCGGGTTCGTGCCGTCGACGCGGCCGCCCCTGCACTGGTGGTTGATGCAGCCGCTCAGGTAGGTGCCGCAGTTCTTGAACTCGAGCGGGGTGCACGCCCAGCCCGGAGCGAAGATGCCGCTGCACCGGCCGTCGGCGCAGCCCGCCCCGAACTGGCCGCAGGCGTTCGTCTGCTGAGAGGTGCAGCCGGTGCCGGGGCACCAGCCTCCGTTGGGCGAGCCGTTGACGCAGGCGCAGCCGAACGCCGCCGCGGCCGACCGCTGGCTCGACGTGCACCCGTCGGCGCCGACCGCGCCCAGCTTCTCGTCGACGGGGCGGCCGTCGGAGTACTCGTCGGGCCGCACCTCGATGTGCATCCAGTCGCCGGGGCCGCCGACGTTCGACCGCGCCCAGCCGATGCCCGGCTTCCACATGCGGCCCCTGCCGCCGACGTGCCGGTAGTCGTGAATGGTGTTGATGCCGAGCTCCTCGGAGTGCGCGATGAGGAAGTCGGCGATGGGCCCGAAGTTCGTGTCCCAGCTCCCCGAGGTGTAGTCGAGCGCCGCGCCCCAGGCGTGGGTCGACCAGGTGCTGCTGCCGGCCACCCGGCGGTTGTTGTGGCAGCCGAGCGAGGAGCCGCCCCAGCGCGCGCGCAGGTAGGCGAGCAGCTGGTTCAGCGCCGGAGAGCAGCCCTCGTACTGGGGCGCCGTCGCGTCGGTGCGCGACGACCACCGGTAGTACGGGGTGCCCGAGACGATGCCCTGCTGCGCCGACGCGACGTCGCCGTCGCCGGCCCCCTCGAGCGCGACGCCGTCGTGCATCTCGTCCAGCGCGACGTCGGCCGTGCTCGTGCCGCACGACGCCGCCAGCAGCAACATCAGACAGTTCCTGAGCTCGTGAGCCACGTTCACACCTCGCCGGCCTTCGTTTCCGGCAAGACGCACGCGCGCGAAAATGTCGCGCGGTTTCAAGCGCTGAGGTCGTCGAGCCGTTTGTTCATCGTGTCGGCGAGCAGCCTCGTTCGCCTTGCGTCGAAGCCGATCTCTCTCAGATCGGGCAACGCCGCCGCCACGCGCGCACAGATCTCGTCGAGCCGGAGCGTCAGCGCCTTGGGCGGGATGCCGTAGCGCTCACCCATCGCGACGAGGTGACCTCGCTTCAAGTTGTCGTCGCGGCCCTCGACCTTCAGCGCGAGTCGCTTATCGCCATAGGGTCTCGTCGAGAGCAGATCGTAGGCCTCGGTCAGCTGCACGCTCTCACCGCGCTGGCCGATGCTGATGTTCTTCGCGTGAAGGTCGCCGTTGCCGATGAGGTAGCTGAAGGCGATGAGCTCGAGCAGGCGGCGGCGCTGCACGATCGGGGCGTCGCAGGTCTCCAAGGCGTCGAACACGTCGCGGATCGGCAGCCGGTACTTGTCGGCCGGGTAGCGGTTCAGAAGCTGGCAGGCATCTTCCTGGCGCACTCCCAGCCAGCGCCTCAGCGCGCGGTCATAGACGCGGTCGAAGCGGGCGACGAGCAGCCCGGCGGCTCCGTCGCGGTCACGCGCGCGCTCGACCCTGGCGGCGGCGGTGAGGCATCTCGCGGCGAGCCGCATGAAGAAATACTCGTTCTCGACGAGCTCGGGCTTGTCGGGCGGGTTGAGCTTCAGAATCCACCGCTTGCCGCGGGCCCGGACGGGGAGCGTCAGGCGCGACGGAGACAGCTTCTCCTGCACTCCCGCGACGAGCGGGTAGCTGTCCGTCTGGAGGGCCTGCGTCCAGAGCTCGGCGAACGAGACGTCCTCGGTGACGGGCGTCGTCTCCTCATCGAGCGTCGGCGCCTGGCCTTCGGGGACCACGAAGATGTCGCCGACGCAGTCACTGCCGCCGGCGACCAGCAGGGTGAAGAGGTCGTCCTCGGACGTCTTCAGCCGGTTCACCATCGCCCCGAGGCGCAGGCCCTCGGGCAGCAGGCCGGCGAAGTACGGGTGAAGGTTCACGCCGGCGGTGTCGGTCGTGCGACGCGCGTAGGGGAGATGGGTCGCAATTCCACCGGGAGTGTTGCGGTGAAGCTCGAAGAAGTCGGCGTCGTACTCGAAGCGCGAACCCTGTGCAGTCCGGCGGAGGGTGCCGACCCGCTCGGTGTTGCGGAACACTGCGACCTGGTCGACCTCGCGCGGGGAGATCGTGCTCACGTCGCCGTCCCGACCCGGCCGGTGGCGCTCGCGGTCGCATCGCCGAGCGTGGCGCCGGCGGCTCCGCGCACCTCGACCACCAACCCGCCCCTGCCCGGCTGCAGCAGCAGGCGCAGCCCCAGGACCTCGAGCACGCCGACCAGCTTGTCGAGCCGGAGCGTCGGCTTTTCGTTCTCGACGTCGTAGAGAAAGTCAGGGCCGCAGCGCGCGAGCGCCGCGAGCTCGAGCTGGGTGAGACGGAGCTCCTTGCGCCGCCTGCGGACCTCGGCCGCCAGTGCGGCGGCCCAGGCGGGGGCCTCGGGGAGCTGCGGCCGTCGTCCAGGCGATCGGCTGGATCTTGATGCCATGCCGTCACCATGCCGCATCGGCGACGCAGTATCCAGCCGGTCGCATGGAAATCACGCCTCGCGTCGCGGGAGCTGAGCGCATGTGCCACAGAATCCATGCGATCGCAGAGATTGCGCCGCGCATGGACGTCTCGTCGCGCGAACCCGTGCGGCTTGCATCTGACGCACTGCGCCATGATGATTGTCACAGCGCGTCATGACCACCCTCTACGACCCGTCCTTCGAGAAAGACAGCTGCGGCGTCGGCTTCGTCGCGCACCTGCGCGGCGAGAAGTCGCGCGCCATCATCGAGCAGGCGCTCGAGGTGCTGTTCCGGCTGAAGCACCGCGCCGCGACGGGCGCCGACCCGCTGACCGGCGACGGGGCGGGCATCTTGCTGCAGCTGCCGCACCGCTTCTTCAAGCGCGAGGGGCTGAGCCTCGGCTTCGACATGCCGCGGCGCCGCTGCTACGGCGTGGCCCAGGTCTTCCTGCCGCGCGAGCGCCTCGCGCGCGAGGCGTGCGAGCGGATCCTCGAAGCGGTGGTGCGCGAGCAGGGGCAGTCGCTCATCGGGTGGCGCGACGTTCCGGTCGACCCGTCGCGCACCGGCCCGCTCGCGGCCTCGGTGATGCCGGTGATGCGGCAGCTGTATATCGGCCGGCGGCGCATGGTGCCGAGCGCGTTCGAGCGAAAGCTCTTCGTCATCCGCAAGCTCGCCGAGAACCGCGTGCGCGAGACGAACGCGGACCCGTCGGGCCGCTTTCACATCGCGTCGTGCTCGGCCGAGACCATCGTCTACAAGGGCCTGCTGCTGCCCGAGCAGCTGCCGCAGTTCTACGCGGACCTGACGGCGCCCGACATGGTGAGCGCCATCGCGCTGGTGCACTCGCGCTTCTCGACGAACACGTTCCCGACGTGGGACCTGGCGCAGCCGTTCCGCTTCATCGCGCACAACGGCGAGATCAACACCGTGCAGGGCAACCGCAACTGGATGCACTCGCGCCGCGGGCTCTTGCACAGCTCGAAGTTCGGAGTTCCCCTCGACGCGCTGCACCCCATCATCGTGCCGGGCAAGAGCGACTCGGCGCAGTTCGACAACATGCTCGAGCTGCTCGTGCTGTCGGGCCGCTCGCTGCCGCACGCGATGATGATGATGATTCCCGAGGCGTGGGACGGGCGCCCCGATATGGATGACTCGCGCCGCGCCTTCTACGAGTTCAACAGCTCGCTGATGGAGCCGTGGGACGGGCCGGCCGCCATCGCGTTCTGCGACGGGAACCTGGTCGGCGCCACGCTCGACCGCAACGGCCTGCGCCCCGCCCGCTACCTCGTCACGCACGACGACCGCGTCATCCTCGCGTCCGAGGCCGGCGTGCTCGACGTGCCGCCCGAGCTGGTGAAGCGCCGCGGCCGCCTGCAGCCGGGCCGCATGTTCCTCGTCGACACCGTCGAGGGCCGCATCCTCGAAGACGCCGAGGTGAAGGACGAGATCGCGCGGCGCTGGCCGTACCGCAAGTGGCTCGACCGCAACGTGTTCACGTTCGACGAGCTGCCGGCGGTTCCTCCGCCTGCACCGCCCGAGGGCGAAGAGCTCGCGCGGCTGACGCGCGCGTTCGGATACACGGACGAAGACTTCGACGTGGTGCTCGCGCCCATGGCGCGCGAGGGGCACGAGGCGGTGGGGTCGATGGGGCAGGACGCTCCGTTGGCGGTGCTGAGCGATCGGGCGCCGCCGCTGTTCGACTACTTCCACCAGCTGTTCGCTCAAGTGACGAACCCGCCGATCGACCCCTTGCGCGAGGCGCTCGTGATGTCGCTCGCGACGAGCATCGGGCCCGACGGGAACACGCTCGAGGAGACTCCGGAGCAGTGCCACCGGCTCGCGCTGCCCGGCCCGATTCTGACGAACGAACAGACCGCGCGCATCAAAGGCATGCACGACCTCGGCGTGTTCGAGCCGCGCGTGCTGCCCGCGCTGTACGGCGGCGGCTCGCTGGAGGCTGCCGTCGAGCGGCTGTGCGATCTCGCGGTGGAGGCCGTCGAAGAGGGCGCGGACCTCCTGATTCTCTCGGACCGCGGCGTCGATGCGTCGAAGCTGCCGATTCCGTCGCTGCTCGCGTTGAGCGCCGTGCATCAACGGCTCGTTCGCGACGGCATCCGCCGGCACACGGGCCTGCTCGTCGAGACCGGAGAGGCGCGCGAGGTGCATCACTTCGCGCTGCTCATCGGGTACGGCGCGGCGGCCGTCAATCCGTACCTCGCTCTCGATGCCGTCGCGCAGCTGCCCCTCACCCCGGCCCTCTCCCCTACGAGGGGAGAGGGAGGCGCGGTCTCGAATTTCGTGCAGGCGGTGAACGAGGGGCTGCTCAAGGTGATGTCGAAGATGGGCATCTCGACGGTGCAGTCGTACCGCGGCGCCCAGATCTTCGAGGCGGTCGGCCTCGACAAGGCGCTCGTCGAGCGGCACTTCGCGGGCACCCCGTCGAGGCTCGGCGGCGTGGGCCTGACCGAGCTCGACCGCGAGGTGCGCGAGCGCCACGCGCGCGGCTTCGGCGAGGTCGACGACGAGCTGGCGCTGCCCGTCACCGGCGGCGTGTACCAGTGGCGCCGGCGCGGCGAGCGGCACTTCTGGAACCCCGCGACCGTCGCGAAGCTGCAGGCGGCCACGCGCGCGAACAGCGCCGAGCTCTTCCGCGAGTACGAGAAGCTCGCCGACGACGAGGGCCGCGCGCCGGGGCTCTTGCGCGGGCTGCTCGACGTGCGCCTCGACGCGGTGCCGATTCCGCTCGACGAGGTCGAGCCCGCGCGCGAGCTCGTGCGCCGGTTCGTGAGCGGAGCGATGAGCTTCGGCTCGATCAGCGCCGAGGCGCACGAGACGCTCGCGATCGCGATGAACCGCCTCGGCGCGCGCTCGAACAGCGGCGAGGGCGGCGAGGAGCCGCGGCGCTGGGTGAAGGACCCGAACGGCGACTCGCGGCGCTCGGCCATCAAGCAGGTGGCGTCGGCGCGCTTCGGCGTCACGGCGCGCTACCTCGTCGAGGCCGACGAGCTGCAGATCAAGATCGCTCAAGGCGCGAAGCCGGGCGAGGGCGGCCAGCTGCCGGGGCACAAGGTCGACGCGCGCATCGCGAAGGTGCGGTGGTCGACTCCGGGCGTGACGCTGATCTCGCCGCCGCCGCACCACGACATCTACAGCATCGAAGACCTCGCCGAGCTCATCTACGACCTGCAGGCGGTGAACCCCGCGGCGCGCGTGTCGGTGAAGCTGGTCGCCGAGGCCGGCGTCGGCACGGTCGCGGCGGGCGTCGCGAAGGCGGGAGCCGGCGGCATCACGGTCTCGGGCTACGAGGGCGGCACGGGCGCGTCGCCGCTCTCTTCCATCAAGCACGCGGGCCTGCCGTGGGAGCTCGGGCTCGCCGAGGCGCAGCAGGTGCTGGTGATGAACGGGCTGCGCGACCGCGTGCGGCTGCAGGTCGACGGCGGGCTGCGCACGTCGCGCGACGTCGTCATCGCCGCGCTGCTCGGCGCCGACGAGTTCGGCATGGCGACCGCGTCGCTGGTGGCGCAGGGCTGCGTGATGCTGCGCAAGTGCCACCTGAACACGTGCAGCGTGGGAATCGCGACGCAAGATCCGCGGCTGCGCGAGCACTTCAAGGGCACGCCCGAAGACGTGGTGAACCTGTTCATGCTCGTGGCCGAGGGCGTGCGCGAGTGGCTGGCGAAGCTCGGCGCGCGGACGCTCGAGGAGGTCGTCGGCCGCGTCGAGCGCCTGTCGGTGCGGGGCGACGTCGCGCACTGGAAGGCGTCGCGGCTCGACCTGTCTGCGCTGGTGGCTCCGCCCGCGGGCTCGGGCGCGAGGTCGTGCCGGGTGCCGCAGAAGAAGGACGTGTCGGACCACTTCGACTTCGGCATACAGACGGCGACGACGGTCTCGAACACGCACCGCGCGGTCGGCTCGATGCTGTCGGGCGAGCGCGTGCGCAAGCGCGTGACGGAGCCGGTGCACGTCAAGCTGCGCGGCTCGGCGGGGCAGAGCTTCGGCGCGTTCCTCTCGGCGGGCGTGACGCTGGAGCTCGAGGGCGAGGCGAACGACTACGTCGGCAAGGGGCTGTCGGGCGGGCGCATCGTGCTGTACCCGTCACCGTACGGGCGGCTGACGGCGGAAGAGAACGTCATCGCCGGGAACACCGTGCTGTACGGAGCGACCGAGGGCGACGCGTACTTCGCCGGCCTGGTGGGCGAGCGGTTCTGCGTGCGCAACTCGGGAGCGACCGCGGTGGTCGAGGGCGTGGGAGACCACGGCTGCGAGTACATGACCGGCGGCACGGTGGTGGTGCTGGGCGCGTGCGGGCGGAACTTCGCGGCCGGCATGAGCGGCGGCGTCGCGTACGTGCTCGATCGCGCGGGCACGTTCGCGGGCCACTGCAACCGCGGCATGGTCGAGCTCGAGGGCCTCGAGCAGCGCGAGGACGTCGAGCTCGTGCGCGAGCTGCTCGAGCGGCACGTGCGGCTGACGCGCAGCGTGCTGGGGCGGAGGCTGCTCGACGAGTGGGAGAAGACGAAGGGCGCGTTCGTGAAGGTGATGCCGGTGGAGTACAAGTCGGTGCGCGCGAAGCTGCGCTCCCTCGGGAGCGCGGCATGAGCCTCCCTCCGTCGCAGGGGTTTCTGCAGTGGCAGCGTGAAGACGCTCCCGACCGGCCGGTCGCTGAGCGCATCCACGACGCGCGCGAGGTGCACCTGCCGATGCTGGAGCAGCAGGCGGTGCGGCAGGCGGGGCGCTGCATGGGCTGCGGCATTCCGTTCTGTCACCAGGGCTGCCCACTGGGGAACGTCATCCCCGACTTCAACGCGGCGGTGCACCGCGGCGACTGGCGGCGCGCGTACGACGTGCTGGCGTCGACGAACAACTTCCCGGAATTCACCGGGCGGCTGTGCCCTGCGCCGTGTGAAGCGGCGTGCGTGCTGGCGGTGAATCAGCCGGCGGTGACGATCGAGGCGCTGGAGAAAGAGATCATCGAGCGCGCGTTCGCCGAGGGCTGGGTGCAGCCGCGGGTTCCGGCGCACCGCACGGGCAAGCGGGTGGCGGTGGTGGGCTCGGGGCCGGCGGGGCTGGCGGCGGCGGCGCAGCTGAACGCGCGCGGGCACTCGGTGACGGTCATCGAGCGGGCGGATCAGATCGGAGGGCTGCTCCGCTACGGCATCCCCGACTTCAAGCTCGAGAAGCACGTCATCGATCGCCGCGTGGCGCTGCTCGAGGCCGAGGGAATCGTGTTCCGCACCGGCGTCGACGTCGGCGGCAGCCTGCGCTGGGACGCGCTGTTCGACGAGCACGACGCGCTGGTGGTCGCCATCGGAGCGCGCCGGCCGCGCGTGCTCGACGTGCCGGGTCGCGAGCTCGACGGCGTGGTGCTGGCGATGGACTTCCTCGAGGCGCAGAACCGGGCGGTGCGCGAGGGCTTGCCTTCTTCGCTGTCGGCCGCCGGCAAGCGCGTGGTGATTCTGGGCGGCGGTGACACGGGCAGCGACTGCCTGGGCACGGTGCACCGGCAGGGCGCGGCCTCGGTGATTCAGGCCGAGCTGATGCCGGAGCCGCCGCACGCGCGGGCGGCGGGGAACCCGTGGCCGCAGTGGCCGCTGGTGTTCCGGGTGTCGTCGTCGCAGGAGGAGGGCGGCGAGCGCTTCTTCTCGAAGCGCACCGAGCGGCTCGAGGGCGACGAGCAGGGGCGGCTCAAGGCGCTGTGGTGGAACGGGGAGCGCGTCGAGTGCGACCTGCTGATCCAGGCGATGGGCTTCACGGGGCCCGACACGGCGGCGCTGCAGCAGCAGCTCGGCGTGGAGCTGAAGACGAGCGTCGCGTTTCACACGAGCGTGCCGGGCGTGTTCGTGGGCGGCGATGCGTACCGCGGGGCGTCGCTGATCGTCTGGGCGATCTCCGACGGGCGCGAGCTGGCGCGCTCGGTCGACGCGTTCTTGACGGGGCGGCCGTCGAGGCTGCCCACGAAGGGGCGCGACCAGCCGTTCGGCGGTCGGTAGCGGTCGGCTTGAGCCCCGGCTCGGTAAGACGTTATCTTACGTTCATGAAGACCACCGTCTCCTCGAAGGGCCAGATCGTGCTCCCCGCGGAGCTCCGTGAGCAGGACGAGATCGAGGCAGGCCAGGAGTTCGAGATCGAACGCCTCGGGCGAGGCAAGTACCGGCTGGCACGGGTCTCGAGCAGGCGCGCTGCCGGCGTCGTCGACTGGCTCCTCGCGTGCCCCGAGAAGGGGTTCTTTCGGCCCATCGACTCGGAGTCGACGGACACGTTGTGAGCTACCTCATCGACGCCAACGTGCTGAGTGAGGGGACCAGGCCCGCCCCGGCCCCGCAGGTGGTCGACTGGCTGCGACGTCACGAGGCCGAGCTCCACGTCGACCCCGTCATCCTCGGTGAGGTGCGCTTTGGCATCTTGCTGCTGCCGAAGGGCCGGAAGCGGGAGCGGCTCGAGCAGTGGTTCAACGCGGGAATCCGCCGGCTGCGCTGTCTGAGCTGGAATGCCGCAACCGGCCTCAAGTGGGCGGAGCTGCTGGCGCGACTGCGAACGGCCGGCAAGTCGATGCCGATCAAGGACAGTCTCATCGCAGCGACGGCGCTCACGCACGGCCTCACCGTGGTCACGCGAAACGTCGCGGACTTCGAAAAGGCCGGTCTCGATGTCGTCGACCCGTTCGCCGCTGATTGAGCAACGGCCAAGAGCGCCAGCGCAGCCGACGCGTAGAGGCCTCCGACGTCCGCGAACAGCTCGAGCCCGGCCTCATCGACCTGCGCCTGCGACAACGTAACGTCGTTATGTTCGCGGGCGAAAGCTGATACACCGTGGCCCATGACCCTCAAGCTCGATCGAACGCGGACCACCGGAAGCCACGAAGCGAAGAAGCTCGAGACTGCAAAGCCGCCCGCGGCGGAGCAGAAGCCCGCAGCCTCCGCTCCGCCGAGCTCGTTCTCGACCGCAGCGCCGCGGCCCGACACCACGCCGGTGGGCGTGAAGGAGGCCGCGACCATCCCCGCGGCCATCTCGTTCGAGACGATTCCGCACCACCCCGACGAAGACATGGGCAGGTGGGTCGACAAGCACCTCGGCGACGCCCACGCGAAGTCCGCCTCGGCTCCCCAGGAGGCCCAGAAGGTCGACGATGCCCAGGGCGTCCCGAAGGCGAAGCTGCTGATGTGCCCGGTGCTGGGCTCGCTGGTGAAGGAGGGCTCGCTCAAGGTCGACGACCAGGGAAACATCAGCCTCAAAGAGCTCAACGACGCGATGGTGAACCGCCTCGGCATCACGCGCACGCGCGCCGCGGTCACCGTCAGCACGGGCACCATCGGCAATCACCTGAGCGACCTCGGCTCGGTGCTCGGCGGCAAGCTGAACCTCGACCACCTCGCGGGCAGCTTCCTGGACCATCGCAAGCGCGGCGACACCGCCATCCTCGAGGGCGGCGTCTTCAACGAGGACAAGTTCCAGGCGCTGATCAGCCACAGCACCGACGGCAAGACGATGAACACCGAAGACTTCGGCCGCGCCATCCGCGCGCAGCTGAAGCGCGACCAGGGCCTCGCGACGCAGCTCAAGGGCCGGCCCGAAGACCTCTTCGAGATGGCCGCCCTGATCAACACATTCGGCTACAAGGACGAGAACGGCGTGCGCCGCATCAGCTTCGAGACGCTGCGCAACCTGTACGAGCACCAGCAGCTGCCCTCGAAGGACGAGCTCATGGCGCGCAAGCCGACCGGCGTCGCCGAGCACCTCGCCACCATGGCGAAGATGTCGACGCTCGATTGAGCGGGCCGTTACAGATCGAGGGTGAAGTCAGGAATCCCCGACTACCGGAAGGACACCGGGCGTGACGCCGTGTCGCGCATCCTCCCGCGCGTGACGGTCGCGCTGCTCGGGCTGGTGCTCGCCGTCGCGGGCGGCGTCTTCGAGGCGCCGGCCGCCTCGCTGTACAGCTCGCTGATCTGCGGCTTCGTGCTCGTGTTCCTCGGCGTGCAGGGCTTCTGGCTGCCGTACGTTCGTGCGGTGCAGCTGGCGATCGCCGCGTGGCTCCCGGTGTCGTGCCTGGTCTTCCACCTCCGCGGGCCCGCCCTCGGGTTCACCCTCGGCGTCGCCGCCGCTCTCGCCGTCATCTCGCTGCGAGAACGCCCGGTTCACGAGTGAACTGACGGTTCACAGCACCGCGTGTAGGTACGCCCTGCTTCCGGGCGCGTACGGCGCGGAACGGCGCGTGCTCATGAGAGCCCTCATGAACACGCACATCAGAACCCTCATCGCGTTTCTCGTCCTCGCCGGCTGCGGTCCTTCGGACCCGTGCCTGGGCGGCGGCACCGCGACGCTGCGCGTCCGCCTCGTCTCGACCATCGCCGGAGCGAAGGGCCTCTTGACCGGCCCCGACGGCACCGTCCGCGAGGCGGTGTCGACCGACAGCACCAGCATCGTGGAGCTGACCGGCGTGCCGAGCGGCCGCTGGTCGGCGACCGGCGAGCGCTACGCGACTCCGGACTCGCGCGTGCGTACCGCGTACACCGCCGACTCGAGCGCGTTCTGCGCCGGCGCCGGCGAGACGTACGACGTCACCGTCACGTGGAGCGCGATTCCGACGAGCGGCAAGCTGTGGGCGCTGAACGGCAGCGGCGGCTCGGGCGCGCTGCTCGCGTTCGAGGCGAACGACCTGCGCGCGAGCACCACCGCCTCGGCGGTCAGCAGCGGCATCGGCCCGTTCGGGCGCGACGTGACGTTCGACAGAGACGGCAACGTGTGGACGCACGGCGCGACGACGGCCGACGCGATGATCATCATGACCGAGGCCGCGCACCTCACCGGCGACGGCCGCAAGACGGCGGACCGCAGCATCAACATCGAAGGCGTGCGCTGCCTGCCGGCGGCGACCGGGCTGGCGTTCGACAGGGCGGGCAACCTGTGGGTGTCGTCGGGCTGCATGAACGCGGTCTACCGGCTGACGCCGTCTCAGCTCGCGGCGAGCGGCGACGTGGTGCCGGCGGTCACGCTGAGCGGCCTCGACGCCCCGCACGGCCTCGCGTTCGACGCGGCCGGCAACCTCTACGTCGCGGACTCGGGCCTCGCGCGACTCCTGCGCTACGACGCGGCGTCGCTCTCGTCGCCCGCGCCGGTGCCGTCGGCGCGCATCGCGTCGCTGCGCACGGACAACCCGATGGACTCGTCGGTGCTGGCGCCGAGCTGGCTCGCGTTCGACGCGGACGGCAACCTCTGGGCGAACGACTTCGGGCCGAACGTCATCTTCTTCGTGCGCGCCTCCGACCTGGCGGGGGCCGGCGAGCGCACCGTGACGCCGGGCGTGCGCATCACGCTGGGCGTCAGCGCACTGCTCGAGGGCATGGCGTTCGACGAAGCGGGCGGGCTGTGGGTGGCGTTCAGCGCGGGCAAGCTGGCGCGGCTCGACGCGTCGCAGCTGATGACGTCGAGCGGGCCCGGGGCGCCGACGGCGCCGCAGACGGTGCTGTCGAGCGCGGACATGGGCTACGCGAGCAACCTCGCGTTCTACCCGGCGCCGGCCGCGCTGCCGCTCGCGCACGCGATGCGGTGAGCGTCAGGTGCCGAAGCCGACGCGCCGGGGCTGCCAGCGCTGCGCCTTGTGCTGTGCGACGTAGTCCCGGCGCGCGAAGAGCTTGATCAGCGCCGCGCCGGCCACGAAGCCGCCGAGGTGCGCTCCGAACGCGACGCCGGTCTCCACGCCCCCGAACGTGCCGAGCAGCTGCAGCACCATCCAATAGCCGAGCATCACCCAGGCCGGCAGCGCGATGGTCGTGAGCAGGAACCCCAGCGGCACCAGCGTGAAGACGCGCACGCGCGGATACAGCACGATGTACGCGCCCATGACGCCGCTGATGGCGCCCGAGGCTCCCACCATGGGCACGATGGAGTCGGGCTGCAGCGCGACCTGCGCTCCTGCCGCGGCGATACCGCACACCAGGTAGAACGCCACGAAGCGCAGCCGGCCCATCGAGTCTTCGACGTTGTTTCCGAACAGCCAGAGGAACCACATGTTGCCGAGCAGGTGGGCCCAGCCGCCGTGGAGGAACATCGAGGTGAGCAGGTGCCCGGGCGCACGCCCGGCGTCGACGACGCACGCGAGCCCGTCGCCAAGCGGAAGCGCAGCGCCCGGTCGCGCGAGGCCGGTGAGCTCGCCGGGAACCAGGCCCAGGTTGCAGACGGAGGCCGCGAGCGCTCCGGCCGAGCCGGCGCCCTGCACCAGCAGCCACGCGAGCAGGTTGAGACCGATGAGCGCGAACGTCACGACGGGCGTGCGCAGGGTGTGGTTCTCGTCGCGGTACGGCAGCATCTCTCGTCCATAACGGCGGTTGCGCTCGATGCGCTGATCCGTGGAGGCCGCCCCACTCCACCTGTGAACGCTTGTGGGCACCTGCATGGCGACAGGTGCCCTACAACTCTGCTGATTTCCAAATCAGCCAACGCGGCCCAGGGGTTGCTGATGCCGGTACCGTGAGGTCAACCCTCTTACTGGCGGTGTGCTCGGCCTGCGTCGGAGAGGTCTCTGAGGTCGCGAAGCCAGAGGCCCCCGTCACGCCGGTGGAGCCGGCGCCGGTCGTCGTCGACCGCCCGAAGGTCACGCTGCCCTCTGCGCCGCTCAAGCTGTTGCCGTTCGACGTCCGCCTCGCGCGCACGGCGGCCGCCGTCGGGGTCCCGCTCACCGACGCCCTGTTCGACGCCGCCCGCGCCAAGCGCCTCGAGCTCGGCGCCCACGACTTCGCGAACGGCACCGCGCCCGACCTCCAGTGGAACGCGCAGCGCATGGCGGTCTGGGTCGAGGTGATGCTGCCGGTCTGCCGCGACGCCCGCGTGCGCTCGCACCTCGGCGCGCTCGACCTGGCCGGAGTGCAGAAGTTCGCCGCCGCCGGCTGGGGCCGCGACGCGACCGCGACCGACCTCGCGGACCTGAACGGCACGCTCGGCATCGCCGGCGACGACGGCTGGGTCGCCACCTGCCTCGTGCTCGTCTCCTCCGCGGAGCTGCTCGTTCAATGACCTCGCGCGCGCTCCTCCTCGTCGTGCTCGCGGGCTGCACCGGTGAGCTCTACACGCCGAAGCCGTCGCCGCTGGAGCCGGTCACGCCCGCTCCGGTCGCGAAGACCGTCTTCGTGCCCATCGAGAGCGCGCGGGCGCAGGTTCCGCCCGGCGACGCCCTCGCCTTCGCTCGCAGCATCTCGCCGCTGCTCGTGGGCCGCAGCGTCACCGCGGCCGAGCGCGCCGAGCTCGAGTCGAAGGGAGCGGTGGGCTTGCGCGCCCTGCTCGAGACCTGGGTCGAGGAGCCCGGCTTCGCCGAGGCCGCGCGCGACTTCGTCTCGGTGAAGCTGAAGGCGAGCGGCACGAGCGCGACGCTCGACGGCACGCTGCCGGGCAACCTCGCCGCGTACCTGGTGAAGAACAAGCGCCCGCACGCCGAGCTCATCACGTCAGCGATGTGCCGCGACGCGGCCGGGGCCGAGATTCCATGCGACTCGGGCGCTCCGTTCGGGGCCGGCGTGCTGACCACGCGCGTGTTCCTCGCGAACAACGCGGGCCGCTTCAACCTGAAGCGGTCGCGCACCGTGCTGAAGACGTTCGCGTGCAGCGACTACCCGCTGAGCCAGCAGCTGCAGCCTTCGCTGCAGCGCGCGCAGCTCATCGAGCTGTTCCAGAACGACAAGCCGCCCGACGGCACCTCCGGAGCGTTCGGCAACGGCCACGCCTGCTACACGTGCCACAGCCAGTTCGGTGCTCACGCGCAGCCGTTCGTGAAGTTCGACGCCGACGGGCTGTGGCAGGCGGACGCGACGGGGCTGCAGCTGCCGGGCGGAGAGCAGGGCCGCTCGACGGGGAAGCTGTTCACGTCGCACATGGCGGACCCGGCGGCCGCGGCCAGCGAGGCGTCGCAGTACTTCGGCAAGCCGGTGACGAACCTGGCGGACGAGGCGAAGGTGCTGTCGGAGCACCCGCTCTACCTCGAGTGCGCGGTGCGCTCGGCGCTGGGCTACGTGCTCGCGCTGTCGGAGTCGGAGGCGAACGCGCTGCCGAACGAGGTGGTGAGCGAGATCGTGGCCGAAGCGAAGGCGCGCGAGGTACAGCCGACGTTCGCGCGGCTGGTCGTCGAGGCGTTCAGCCACCCGTCGATGGTGGCGGCGAGGAGGGCTCCGTGAAGCTTTCGCGACGGACGATGCTGCAAGGCAGCCTGGCCGCAGGAGCGATGCTGTCTGGCCGGGCGGCGTTCGCGCAGCAGGCGAACCCCGAGAAGACGTACGTCATCGAGCTGTGCCTGCGCGACCAGCTCGACTTCGGGCACGTGATGGTGGCGCCGTCGCTGGCGCGCGCGACGAACCTGCGGCGGGGCGAGAACGGGCGGGCGGCGGCGCTGTTCTTCGACCAGAACCAGCTGATTCAGCGGCCGGGCGAGGTCTTCCTCACGCCGCAGTCGCAGGTGCTGGCGCCGCACGCCGACACCATCGCGATGCTCGAGCTGTGCGAGCTGACGTACGGCCCGGTGCACGGCCACGAGGCGGGCAACCCGGTGAGATCTCCCGGGCGGAGCCTGCAGCAGGGCGGCGGGCGCATGCCGATGTGGAACGGCGAGCCCGGGCAGCAGAACGGCGAGGGCCCGACGTACTCGTCGACGCCGACCATCGTGTCGCTGCACAACGCGTGGACGCGGACGCAGCAGTCGGACCGCGTCAACGGCCTCGTCATCAAGGGCACCGAGCGGCACCACGCCATCTACCACTTCGGCGCCGGCCTCGCGGGCTCCGAGCTGACGCGCTTCCAGACGGTGAGCTCGCTGCTCGCGGCGTTTCCGAACCGCACGAGCGACAACAACACGCTGAAGACGGCGGTGCAGGCCGACGCGGTGCGCGACTCGCTCGCGAAGCTCGACCGGCGCGCGCTCGGCGGGCGCGGCGTCGCGGCAGGCCCGCTCGACAACCACGTGACGCAGCTGTCCGACGCGCGGAACCTGCTCTACCGCGGAGCGCCGAAGGTGTTCGCCCTGCCGCTGACGCCGGCCGAGCGCGCGTACTGGTCGGCCGGCGTCCCCGCGCGGTACGGCCGAACGACCATCGACGTCTGGGAGCAGGCCGCGTACGCGTTCAAGCTGGTGAGCAACGACGTGGTGGCGAGCGTCGCGATGGAGATCGACATCGGCGACGTGCACGGCGAGCGCACCGACCCGCAGATGCGCGACCAGACCGCGGTGGTGGTCGGGCCGCTCGTGAAGCTGATCGAGTCGCTGAAGATGGTCGGGCTGTACGACCGCACGCTGATCGTCATCTCGACCGCCGACGGCGGGCGCGCTCCGGCGGCGGGCTCCTCGGGCGACGAGGGGAAGAACGGCGTCATCCTCGCGGGCGGCATGATCCGCGGCGGGTACTACGGCGACATCAAGCCCGGCGCCGCCGACGGCAACGGCCAGCGCTACGTCTACCACGCGCCCGACGCCGCCACCGGCACGCCGATTCCGAACGGCACCGAGGGCAACGACCGGCGGCTCGCCGCCGCTCCGCTGTGGCGGACGATGGCGAAGGCGCTGCGAATCTCGGACGCGTTCGCCGGGCAGTTCGCCGACGTGGCCGGGGCCGCGCCGCTGCCGTGGCTGCTGCGCTAACGTCCACCGGCGATGCGCGCCTTGAGTTGGTGGTCGGTGGTCGGTGGTCGGTGGTTTCAGTGCCTCAGCACGTAGCGCACCAGCGCACGCAGGCGCTGCAGCCGGCTTGCCCCGAACCACCACTGCTCGGTGTTGCGCTCCGCCTGCGCCGCTCGAGCGTGCTCTCTGGCGATGGCGGCCTCGTCGCGCGCGATGTCCTCGCGCAGCGCCTGCACGCGCGCTTCCGCCTCGCGGACGGCGTCGGCGAGGCTCATTCGGGCGCCCTCAGGCGCTTCTCGATGTGCGCGCGGTGCGCCTGAATGGCGAGCGTCACGGTGCCGAGCACGGTGCCGAAGATGGCGAGCACGATGAACGAGATGAGCGCGAAGCGGGCGGCGCCCAACGCTCCGCGCCGCCAGGTGACGAAGCCCTCGGTGAGCGCTTCGACGCCGAACAGCGAGCCGACGTACTGCTGCGCCGCCGCGCGCTCGCGGCCTCGCGCCTCGTCTGCCGCGCGGCGGGCCTCGGCGAGGCGCGCGCGCACGGCGTCGCGCTCGGGCTCGAGCGCCCGCAGCTCGACCTGCAGCTGCTCCAGCCGGTCGCGGAGGGTGCGTTCCACGTCGCTCACGGTCTCGATGTTACGCCGAGCAGCGGAAGATCGCCCCTCACCCCGCCCCTCTCACCTACGAGGGGAGAGGGAGCTCTCACTGCGCTTCGCGCAGCGCCTTCAGCAGGCCGGTACGCTGCTCGGGCGTCAGGCCCGGGATCGCCTTCCGGTCGGCGACGAACTTGAGCAGGCTGTCCGACACCTTCAGCGCAGGCACGTTCGCGCCGGCCTTCGTGGGAGACTGGCCCTTCTTGTCGAGGTCGTGCGCGCGCCCCGCGAGGCCGCGGAACCCGCCCTTCCCCACCGAGCCGTCGACGATCTGGTTGTGCAGGTTCGCCGCGGTGTCGGTGAACGCGTTCGTCGCCTTCACGTCGTCCCACAGCTCGGCCGCCCACGCGCCGTCGGGCCCCTGGCCGATGATCTCATACGCGCGCCCCTCGTAGACCGACTTCGCGCCGCTCTGCTTGTCAGGGCCGATCTTGATCTCGACGATCGCGAACTTCTGCCCGTTCACCTCGAACGTCGTCGCCCCCACCGGCTTGTACGCGAACGGCGGACCCACCTTCGTGATGTCGTAGGCGGTGACTCCGTTCGCGTGGTGCTTCACGTTCGTGGCGAGCGCCGAGAACGGCGGGCGCTGCGTGAGCAGCAGGTTCGCGATGGAGTCCGGCTTCGCAGGCGGCAGCTTCCCGTGGAAGCCGGTGAACGTCACCTTCCCGTCGAACGGGTTCGCGTTCGTCTTGACGTTGCCGGTGAGCTTCGGCGTCTGCTGCGCCTGGGCGGCGTTGATTCGGGGCATGGCGGCCAAGCTGTCACGCCGCTGACTCCCGGGTCAAGGCGGCCCGCCGCCTCCGGAGGAGCAGCGCCGCCAGCGCGAAGAGCGCCAAGCCGTCGGCGCTGCCGCAGCCGCAGCCGCCCTGCACCTGGCCGGGAGGCGTCGACGTGCCGCCGCCCTCGCCTCCGCCCGCGGTGCTCGAGCCCCCCGCCATGCTCGACCCACCCGCCGTGCTCGAGCCGCCCGCGCTCGCGCCGCCCGCAGCCCCACCCGCCTCGCCGCCTGCGCTTCCGCCGCCCGCGCCTCCCGCCGTGCCGCCGCCGTCGAAGCCGCCGTCCTCGGGCTCGCCGGCGTCGCTGCCCGCGTCAGCGCCGCCGTCCGTGCCGGCGTCGGTGCCGGCGTCGCTGCAGCCCATGATGGGCGTGTGCAGACACATCTGGCCCGCGACCGGGCACGCGTCGATGGTGCACGGGTCCATGTCGTCGCAGTCGGCTCCGGCGAGGCAGCAGCCCGGGATGCGCATGTTCGTGCAGCCCGCCGGCTCGGTGCACACGTCCATCGTGCACAGGTCGTTGTCGTTGCAGTTCGGCGCCATGCCGGCCGTGCAGGCGCCGGCCAGGCAGCGCTCCGCGCCGTTGCACGTCATCGTGTCGTTGCACGCCGTGCCGTCGGGCGCCGACGCGTTCGACGGGCACGTGGTGTCCGCGCCGCTGCAGACCTCGGCGAGGTCGCACGGCCCGGTCGCGGCGCGACACGTGGTGCCGGAGGCGGCGAAGCCGTCGGCCGGGCAGCTCACGCCCGCTCCGGAGCACGACTCCGAGACGTCGCACGCTCCCGCCGCCGGGCGGCACACGGTCGACGCGTTCGCGAAGACGTCGGACGGGCACGTCGGGCCCACGCCGGTGCAGCTCTCGGCGACGTCACAGACACCGCCCGAGGCGCGGCACACCGTGGCGGCCGAGGCGAACACGTCGGCAGGGCAGCCCGCGCTCGTGCCGGTGCAGCTCTCGTCGACGTCGCAGGCGCCGTTCGCCGTGCGGCACACCACGCTCGGCGGAGCGAACACGTCGGCCGGGCATGCGTTGCTCGTGCCCGAGCAGCTCTCGGCGAAGTCGCACGCGCCGTTCGAGGCGCGGCACAGCGTGCCTGCCGCGGCGAAGCCGTCGGCGGGGCAGAGGTTGCTCGTGCCGGTGCAGCTCTCGGGCGCGTCACACAGCCCGTTCGCGGCGCGGCAGAGCGTGCCGGCCGAGGCGAGCGCGTCGGCGGGACACGCGCCGCTCGTGCCCGTGCAGCTCTCGGCGACGTCGCAGTCGCCGCTCGCGGCGCGGCACATCGTGCTCGCCGGGGCGAAGCCGTCGGCGGGGCAGTTGGGGCTCGCTCCGGAGCAGCTCTCGGCGGAGTCGCAGACGCCGCTCGCGGGGCGGCAGACCGTGTTCAGCGCGGCGAAGCCGTCGGCGGGACACGCGGCGCCGGTGCCGGTGCAGCTCTCGGCGACGTCACAGCCGCCGTTCGCGGCGCGGCACACGGTGCTGGGGTCGGCGAAGCCGTCGGCGGGACACGCGGCGCCCGTGCCGGTGCAGCTCTCGGCGACGTCGCAGACGCCGTTCGCGGGCCGGCACGCGGTGCCGGCGGAGGTGAAGCCGTCGGCGGGGCAGGCGGGGCTCGCGCCGGTGCAGCTCTCGGCGACGTCACAGACGCCGCCCGAGGCGCGGCACACCGTGGCCGCGGGCGCGAGCACGTCGGCGGGGCAGGCGCTGCCGGTGCCGGTGCAGGTCTCGTCGACGTCGCAGGGCCCGGCGGCGGCGCGGCAGACGGCTCCGGCGGAGGCGAGCGCGTCGGCGGGGCACGCAGCCCCGGTGCCGTCGCAGGTCTCGGCGACGTCGCAGTCGCCGCTCGCGGCGCGGCACGTGCCGCCGGTGGCGAAGCCGTCGGCGGGGCAGCTCGCGCCCGTGCCGGTGCAGCTCTCGGCGACGTCGCACACGCCGTTCGCGGCGCGGCAGGTGGTGCTCGCGGGCGCGAAGACGTCGGCGGGGCAGCTGCCGCCGGTTCCGGTGCAGGCCTCGGCGACGTCGCAGATGCCGCCGCTGGCGCGGCACTCGATTCCCGCGGGCACGACGACGTCGGCAGGGCACGCGGCGCTCGTACCGGTGCACACCTCGACGAGGTCGCAGATGCCGACGGGCGAGCGGCAGATGGTGGCGGGGCCCGCGAACGCATCGGGCGGGCAGGCGGCGCTCGAGCCGTCGCAGCTCTCGGCGACGTCGCAGGCGCCATTCGTGGCGCGGCAGACGCCGGCGGTGAGCAGCACGTCGGCGGGGCACGCCGCGCTGGTGCCGTCGCAGACCTCGGGAGTGTCGCAGACGCCGGCGGCGGCGCGGCAGCTGGCTCCGGCGTTGCCCGGCGGGGCGACGCAGCCGGTCGCGGCGTTGCAGCTGTCGGCGGTGCAGGGGTTCGAGTCGTCGCAGGTGAGCGGTGTGCCGGGCTGACAGGCGCCGCTGCCGTTGCAGGTCTCGGAGCCGTTGCAGAGGTCGGCGTCGAGGCAGAGCGTGCCGGGCATCTCGTTCGCGGTGACGCAGCCGGTGTTCACGTCGCAGGAGTCGGCCGTGCACGGGTTGCCGTCGTTGCAGACGAGCGGAGTGCCGGCCTGGCAGGCGCCGGCGGCGTTGCAGGTCTCGGAGCCGTTGCAGACGTTGCCGTCGCTGCACGAGGTGCCGGCGGGCAACGGGTCGCAGGCGTTCACGACGCAGGTGCTGCAGTTGCCGCTGCCGGGGCAGTTCGCGGTCGCGGCGCATGCGGTGCCACGGCTGACGAAGTCGGTGGCGGTGTTGTCGGTGTCGGCCGTCGAGGGCGAGCGAACGAGGACCTCGTCGGACCCGGGATTTCCCGGCCGGGTCGTCACGCCGGCGTATGCGCCGGTGCCGATGACGACAATGTCGAGCAGCACGTCGGAGCCGTCGAGGATCAAGAGCTCTTCGGCGTTGTTGGCGAGGCCGATGAGGCCCGTCGCCCAGGCCGCGTAGCTGGGCGCGTCCGGCACGGCCGCGCTGCTGCTCGACTGTTCGGCGTCGGGAAACTCGCCGTACCGGGCGTTGTACGCCGCTCCGTCGATCGCGAGGATGAAGACGGCTCCACTCGCGAGAGATGCGCCGGGCAGCGAGCGCATGCCTTCGCCATTGTCGACCGTCTCTTCGTCCCCGAGCTTGATGCCGCTGAGGCTGATGGGCGCGGGGGAGACGTTGCGCACGGCAATCCACTCGACGGTCGGGGTGTTCACGACGAAGTGCGAGACGAGCAGCGGCGAATACACCTCGCCGTCCGCCGCGAAGTAGACGTCGGCGAACCAGTCGAGGTCGCCGTCCGAGATGTCGCACGCGAACGAGTTCGGAAACCCGGAGGACTGCGGATTGCCGCAGTTGCCGATGGCGTCGATGGCGTTGGGAGATCCCCCGATGTCGGCCGTGTCGTCGTTCGACTGAGACCCGAACATCGAAGCGGTCACGCGGATCGGGCTCGACGGCGGCCCGGTCAGCCCGAACGCCGACCACGGCACCGAGATCTCGATGATGTCCGCCTGGCGCGCCGACGTGACCGTCGTCGAGACGATGTTGAACGACGAGTCCCAGACGCGGCCGGGCCCGCCGCTGCCGAACTGCGTCTGCACGAGGTACTCCCACTCGGCGGCGGCGGTGACACCCATGTCGGCGAAGCCGCCGAGGAAGGTCTCACCGCTGCCCGAGACGCGGTCGAGATCGATCGACACCTGCACCTGCGGCACGAGCGCGCCGCCCGCGGCCGCCGTCTGCACGAGGATGTAGAGGGTCGTCGCGTCGCCGGTGAGGCGGAAGCGGCGGAGGTCGAGCTCCGTGGCGGCGCCGAGGTCGGTGCGCTGATCTCCCGCCGCGTCCGCGAACACGAACTCGCCGGTGCTCGAGCTCGTACGCGCGATGAGGCCCTGGTTGTCGTTGGTGGGCGCTCGTGTCGTCCAGTCCGAGGCGTCTCCATCGACGGTGACGGGGTGAGCGAGAGCGGGAACCGCGACGAAGCACAGCAGGGCAAGCGCGCGCATGGCGGCGAAACTTAGCTCAGGCGCAGCCGCCCGCCCGCATCGCGCACGAACACGTCGGGCTCGACGATCTCTCCCGGCTTCGAGAACGGCCCGTGCAGCCGCAGCTCGGCGACGCGCGACAGCGCGCCCTCGACGTCCGCGAGCAGCTTCGCGTACGTCTTCTTCGCTGCGGGCAGCTCGGAGGCCTGCCGCCACCACGAGTGGCCGTCGAGGCGCCGCACGTCGAGCTCGAGAAACGGCGCGAGCTCGTGCGCGGAAGTCACGCGGTGAACGAGGCGCAGCGTGTCGAGCTTCGGCAGCACGCGGCGCACGGCCTTCATGTCGACGTCGGGCCGATCGATCTCGGCCGACACGGCGTTCAGCGGCTCGCGGCGCTTCGACAGCGCCTCCCAGACCTCGCCGTGCAGCGCGCGGTCGAGCGCCTTCAGCGCGCGCAGCGGCGCCTTCGCGAGCAGCACGTTCGGCCAGACCCGCTGGAGCCGCTCGACCGTCGCCCACGCAGGGTCATCGGCGATCAGCTCCGTCTTCTTGTCGGGGTTCTCGATGAAGTCCGCGACGCTCAGGAACCCGCGCTCGAACCGCGTCTGCGAGTAGCTCTTGCCCCACGTCACCACGATGGCGAGCGGCCCGAGCCACTTCTTGCCGTGCTGAGCGAGCAGCTGCGTCTCGCGCGGCGTCGGCGCAGCGCCGGGCCTGCGCGACAGCTGCAGAGAGATGAGCTCGCCGCGCACGTCGCCGCGCTCGAGCAGGAAGTCCGCGTACACGCGCCGCGGCGGGTCGTCGCCGGGGTTCGCGTAGACGTCGGCGAGGAGCGCCTCGGCGGTCTTCGCGGGGCGCACCAGCGAGCGCAGCTTCTCTTCTGCGGGCTCCGGCGCCGGTGCCGGCTGCTGCCGCTTCACGGCGTCGTCGAGCCGGGCCGCGACGCGCTGGAACATGGGCAGGCGTGCGAGCCGCGCCTTCAGCACCGAGCGGATGCGGGGCAGCTCGGTCTGCAGCCGCACGTCGCGCAGCCGGTCGACCACATCGACCAGCATGAGCAGCAGCGGCTCGCCGCTCGGAGCGCAGAACGGCGGGTTCGCGAGGGCGTCGAGCGCGAAGCGGCCCAGGCGCGGGTCGTCGGCGCCGGCGACCTCGCGCAGCCGCTCGAGGCTGGTCGCGGCGCGCGGCGTGACGACCGCGGCGAGGCGTGCAGAGAGGTCGTCGGGGGCGCGGGCTCCGAGAAGATCCACCACCTCGGCGATGCTCGGCGACCGCGTTCCGCGCCAGTGCTCGACGAGCGTCTTCAGGGCTCCGGCGTCGTCGCCGCGCGAGACCTGATCGATGGCGGCTTCGATCGGCTGCATCAGAGCGTCTCGAAGAACGCGAGCACCTGCTGAAACCGGCCTTCCGAGTCGGAGGGGCGCTCGAGCGGGATGCCGTACTTCGTGCACAGCCAGTCGGTGTAGTGCACGGCGAAGAACTCGTGCCGGTTGCTGAGCGCGTAGTCGCCGAACGCCCAGCGGGCCTTCTTGGCGTCGCGGTACAGGCGCTCGAGCGCGATCGACTGCTCCTCGCCGAGCACCAGCTCGCACAGGTGCGAGAGCTCGTGCGCGAACGTCCAGCCCTCGTGGGTCACGTCGAGCAGGCCGTCGACGCCGGCGACCGCGAGCTCGCCGCCCGCGACACCCCCGAGCGCGGCGAACGAGCGGTGATCGCCGTGAACCCGCTCTTCGGAGACGCCGGCGAACTCGGGCAGGTCGGTGACGCGCACGTCGAGCGGCAGCACGCGGATGCGGCGGCCGCCTGCCGCGAGCCTGCCGAGGAGCCGGGACAGCGGGTCGACCGACGCGACCACCACCCGCCGCTCGAGCCGGCCGAGCGCCGGCCAGTCGGCGACCACGCGCTCGATGCCGGGTGGCGGCGGCAGCTCGGGCAGCGACAGCACCTTCGCGCGCCAGCCCTCCTGGTCCGCTTCGAGCGCGACGCCGGCGCCGGTCTGGGCCCCGAAGTGCTCGGGCTCCAGCTCGAGGCACGCCTCGAAGTCCGCGCGCGCCTTGTCGAGCTCCAGCTCGCGCAGCCAGGTCTGGCCCCGGCGGCAGAGCCCGGCGGCGCGCGTCGCCTCGGCCGCGACGAGGCGCGCCGCGGCTTCGTGCGCGACCGCGAGCGGCTCGAGCTCGAGCGTGAGCGCGAGGCGCGGCCCCTTCACCTTCAGCGAGTCGGCGAGCAGGCGGAAGTTGCGGCCGGCGCGCGGGTCGAGCTGCCGCCGGCGCGCGAGGTCGACCGTCACGGCCTCCGCGCCCTCGGTGCGGCCGATGGCCTCGTTCAGCGCCGCGTGCGCCTCCTGAAACTCGCCCGCGTCGACGCCGCCGCTCAGCATCGGGTCGCGGCTCTGCCGGTCGTACCAGGCGACCGCCTCGCGCAAGAGTGGGAGCGCGTCCTGGGCGCGACCGAGCGCGAGCAGCGCGACGCCGCGCTTCACCTGCAGCGGGGGGCTGGGGCTCTTCGCGTACAGCTCGAGCACCTCGTGGGCGCGCTGCGCCTCGCCGAGCAGGAGGTGGGCGTCGGCGAGCTTCAGCGCGAGGCCCTCGTGGGCCTGCTCGGTCAGCACCGCGGTGCACAGCTCGACGGCCACCTTCGGCTCGAGCTCGTCGGCGAGCGGCAGGAGCGCCTCGACCGCAGCGGGGTCGGCGGGGAACAGCTCGATGAAGCGGCGCATGGCGGCGCGCGCGTCGGCGCTCTTCAGCTCCTGCAGGCGGGCGATGAAGCCGGTCCAGAGCTTCGCTCCGTACGTCTTGCCGCCGGCGGTGACCATCGCGAGCGCGGGCTCGAGCCCCTCGGAGAGCAGCGCATCGACGGCGCTGTCGATCAGCTTGCGGCGCGCGAACACGTCGAAGAGCCCCACGCCTTGACGAGATGTAACGGCTCGTCGCGCATTGCAAGAGACGACGCCTCGGGGAGGACCCGGCACCGCTCCTGCAATCGTCCCGCTCACTCCAAAGGAGGAGCCGATGTTCAAACTGATGACTGCAGTGATGATGCTGTCTGCTTCGCTCGCGTTCGCGGGCGGTGACCTGTCGACGGTGCGTGGTTCGGGAACCGCGAGCACCGCCTCGAAGGCGGCGCCCAGGAAGAAGAGCGCGCCGCCCCCGGCAGAGAAGACCTCGGCGCCGTCAGCCGAGCCCGAGAAGACCGCTGACACGAAGTAGGCCGGGCCTTAAGGTGCGCGGGGCCTCGAATGTCCCGCGCACTCGTCTTTCTCCTCGTCCTCTCATCCGCCTGCGTCCGCCGCGTCGACAGCCCGACCCGCATCCTCGAAGACGCGGAGGACGCCGCGTCCGACCCGAACGCCTCCGCGCGCACGCTCGCGCTCGCCGGCTTCAACGCCTGGCTGCTCGGCAACGACGCCGAGAAGGCGCGCGCCCGGTTCGCGGCCGCCACCGGGGCCGACCCGCGCGACCCGCTCGCGCTCTACGGGCAGGCCCTGCTGAGCTTGCGCGCCGGCCGCCCCGAAGACGCCGTGCGCGCCGCGCTCGACCTCTGCGAGCGCTCGCCGCGCCACCCGCTCTGCGCCTCGGCGGCCCGCATGGTCTTCGACGCCTCGGGCGCGGCGGTCTCGCTCGACGTGCTGATCAGCACGCGGGTGCCGGGCATCCTCGCGCTCGGCGCTCCCGGCGACGCCTCGGCGCTGCTGCGCGCAGCGCTCGCGAACATTCACCTCGCGCGCCGCGAGAACGCCCAGCACTCGGCCGTCATCCGCGCGCAGGGCGTGCCCACCACCCTCATGCTGATGGGCCCGTTCTCGGCCTACCACCTGCTCGACTTCGAGCAGCCGACGCCGCCCGAGAAGAACGGCATCGTCGTCGCGGCCCAGGGACCCTTCGGGCTCGTCGAGCCGCGCGAGCTGCGCTTCGCCGACGGCCGCTTCTCGCTCTCGGGCGAGCCGGCGGCCGGAGACGTCTATCTCCTCTCGGTCGACGTCGAGAACAAGAGCGGCGGCGACTACGTGCTGCGCACCGTCAGCGGCATGGACCACGCGGTCACGCTCGACGGCGCGCTGCTCTACACGCGCCGCACCTGGGAGCGCACCGCCTCGACCGTCAGCTCGGCCTCGGTCGCGCTCGCGCCCGGCAGGCACCGCCTCATGATCCGCTGCGCGAAGGACGAGGCGCAGGGCCACCTCTACGTCTCGGTGTCGCGCCTCGACGGCGCGCAGGCCGACGTCGTCTTCTCGCCGTCCGTCGGCCCGCCGCCGTTCAAGTGGGACGCGAAGGCCCACGCCCCGAAGCTGCAGGTCGCCGGCCTGTACCCGGACGCCGCGTCGTTCGTCGCCGCGCTCGAGCCCGAGACCGGCGGCGCGCTCGCCCGCTTCATCGCGGCCCGCGACTCGATGACGCGTGACCGCGACGGAGCGAAGGCCGCCATCGCCGAGCTGCCCGCGGGCTTCGGAGGCGCCGCGCTGCGCGTGCTCACCGCGAACCTCTCGATGCAAGACCGGTCGGTGCCTCCGAAGGTGGCGAAGGGCCGGGCGACGCGCGACCTCGAGGCCGCGCTCGACCTCGACAAGCAGAACGTGGGCGCCCTCATCGACAGCGCGCAGCTCGCGCTCGACGACGGCCGCGCGATCGACGCGCTCGAGATTCTCGGGCAGGCGCGTGCGGTCACGAAGACAGTGCCGGCCGCGCTGCTGATGCTCGAGGCCCGCGCGCAGCTCGCGCTCGGCGTCGATGCGCAGGCGGGGCTCACCGCGAAGCAGGCGCTCGCGGCGCTCGACGGGTTCTGCGACGCGCTCATCCTCATCTACGACCTCGCGGTGCGGCGCGACGCCGTCTCGGAGCAGGCGCAGGCGCTCGAGCGGCTCGAGTCGTGCCCGAACTCCATCGGCCGCGAGGCCGAGGCGGCGCGCTCGCGAGGCCACGTCGAGCTCGCGGTGAAGCTGTACGAAGAGCTGCTCGCGTCGGACCTCACGCACCTGCCGGTCGCGACGTCGCTCGCGAACCTCTACGTGTCGCAGCGGAAGTTCGACGAGGCGCGCAAGCTGCTGCAGCGGCAGACGAAGCTGTGGCCGCGCAACGCGCTCTTGTACCGCCAGCTGGCCGACGTCTACGAGCACGAGGGCAAGGCGAAGGAGGCGCTCGCCATGCGCGAACGCTCGCTCGCGCTCGACGGCGGCGACCTGCCGACGCATCGCACCGTCGAGCGCATGCGCTCGGGCAAGGAGCTGCTCGACAAGTACGCCATCTCGACCGAGGAGGCGCTGAAGGCGTACGCGGCGGCGCCCGGGGACGAGGACGCTCCGGGGGCGTTCGTGCTCGACGCGGCGGCGGTGAAGGTGTTCCCCGACGGGTCGCAGGTCGACCGCATCCACATCATCCAGAAGGCGCTCGACCAATCGGGCATTCAAGACCTCGCGGAGGTCGACGTGCCGTCGGGCGCCTACGTGCTGAAGATGCGCACGCTGAAGGCCGACGGGCGGGTGATGGAGCCCGAGAGCATCGAGGGGAAGGACTCGGTGTCGCTGCCGGGCGTCGAGGTGGGCGACTTCGTCGAGTACGAGTACCTGCTGGCGCACGGCACGCGCGGCCCGGCGCAGCCCGGCTTCACGTCGTCGAGCTTCTACTTCCAGATCGCGCGGCAGCCGAACAACTGGAGCACGTACACGGTGGTGGCTCCGAAGGGCGCGGGCATGAAGGTCGACGCGCACAACATGAAGGCGCCGCAGCCGAAGGTCGAGGGCGACCTCGAGGTGTTCTTCCACGAGGAGCGCCGCGTGCCCCCGTACATCCCCGAGCCGAGCGGGCCGCCGAGCGGCAACGAGTGGCTGCCGTACGTGACGGTGGGGGCGGGGCAGACGGGCAACGAGGGCGTGGTCGCCGCGTACGCCGATGCGTTCATCGACCAGGGGCAGGTGACGCAAGAGGTGGTCGCGTTCGCGCGCGAGGCCGCGAAGGACAAGAAGGGCCGCGAGGCGGTCGCGGCGGTGCACGCCGCGGTGATGCACAAGCTGTCGGGGCGCGACAGCGGCATTCAGGCGTCGGCGTCGGCCTCGGTGGCGCAAGACCGCGGCAGCCGGCTGATGCTCGAGTACGCCGCGCTGAAGGCGCTCGGGTTTGGAGTGCGCCTGGTCGCGGTGCGCACGTTCAGCGCCGACCCCGCGCCGTACCTGTTCCCCTCCGAGGCGCTGCTGCCGTACGTGTGCCTGCGCGTCGAGCTGCCCGACGAGCCCGAGCCCGCCGGGAAAGACGGCGCGCGCGCGAAGGGCGACGGCGGCGCGGGCAGGTACCTCTGGCTCGACCCGATCTTCCGGTTCGCTCCGTTCGGCGAGCTGCCCGAGATGGCGGTGGGGCGGGAAGCGTACGTGCTGCCCGAGCCGGGCAAGAAGCTCGAGAAGACCACCACGCCGAAGACGAAGGCCACGAACGGCAAGCTGGTGAAGCTGAAGCTCGAGCTGACCGAAGACGGGGCGCTGAAGGGCGAAGGCACCGAGACGTACCTCGGCTTCGGCGCGGCGCAGCTCGCCGAGGCGCTCGAGTCGGTGCCGCCCGACCAGCGCGAGCAGGCGCTGCAGAGCGCGCTGTCGCGGTACTTCGGAGGGGCCGAGCTGTCGGGCCTCGACATGGACGCGAAGCGCGAGGTCGGCGCGACGGTGACGGTGCGCTACTCGTTCACGGCGCCGCGGTTCGCGCGGCCCGAGGGCAAGTCGCTGGTGTTCTCGCAGGCGACGTTCCCCGCGCTCTTGGGGCGGCGGTACCTGCAGCTCGGCAAGCGCACGACGCCGCTGTTCATCGACGGCGCGGAAGAGAGCTCGACGTCGGCGACGCTGACGCTGCCCGAGGGCTACACGCTGGGCGTGCTGCCCGAGGTGAAGGCGAGCTGCCCGTACGGGAGGTTCGAGCGGCGCGAGAAGCTTCAGGGCCGCGTGGTGAGCATCGAAGAGAGCTACCGCATCGAGATGGCGCGGGTGCCGCCGGCCGACTACGGGCGGTTCGAGCAGTTCGCGGGCGAGGTCGACCTCGTGCAGGGCCGCGAGATGCTGGCCGAGAAGAAGTAGCCGGGTGAGAATGGGGGCGACTTGGAGCGCTTCCAGTTTCAAGACCTGACGGTGGTGTGGTCGCAGGACGAGGGGCTCGAGCGACTGTTCTTCACGGGCCGGAGCAACAGCCGGCACCCGGCGCTCATCATGGGCCCGATGTGGAGCCAGGTGATGGCGGTGGCGAAGAGCGAGCAGCACGGCATCGAGCTGGACCTCGCGAAGCTCGAGCACTTCAACTCGTCGACCATCTCGACGCTGGTGCAGTTCATCAACGAGGCGCACCACGCGGGCGTGAAGCTGGTCGTGCGCTACGACGGGTCGCTGAAGTGGCAGGCGATGTCGTTCGAGGCGCTGCAGCGGGCGATCGCGGCGTTCGGCGAAGACGGCGTGAAGTTCGTGTCGCAGGTCTGAGCGTCACGCCCAGCGGATGTCGAACGTGGCGGCGTGGCCGTCGAAGCCGAGCACCTCGATCTTCAGGTCCTCCGCGCCCGAGCGCTGGAGCGCGCCGAACATCAGGGCGCGCAGGTAGTTCGCATTGCCGTTGCACTCGTTCGTCCACACCTCGTAGTGGTTGGGCTCGAGCTGCTTCACCGTCGCCTGAGAGAACGTGTTGGCGCTCTGCAGGTTCGCGGTGGAGCGCTTGATGACGCGGTGCGGCCCGAGCATGCGCATCACCGCGAACAGCGCCTTGCCCATGATGGTGTTCTCGTAGCCCTGCACGACGGCCTCGCCGAGCCGGTAGTAGCCGTCGTCGGCGCTCAGGTGCGGGTAGAGGTGCTTGACCGTCACCGCGAGCATCTGCGCCCACTGGCCCTGCTCGACGTCGCGCGGCTTGCCGTCGAGGTCGAGGCCGAGCGGCTTGAGCTCTTCTTTGAGCGCCGACGGAACCTTGCCCGCGAGCGCGCGCCAGTACAGCCCCTCGACCGTGTGCGCGTGAACCAGCTTCACGTTGCCGCCACTCTACCCGCGGCTCGACGACAACCACACGGCGCTGGGACCCGTTCACCACAGGTAGCCGTCGACCGGCTCCAGCACCGGCGGCAGCTTCTCGGTGTCGCCGGCGAGCTCGCGCAGGTTGCGCTCGATGGTGCGGCACATCGCCGACAGCGGCACGTCGGTGATGCGGTTCTCGAACGGCGTCTCCATGATCGCGCCGACGCGCTCGAGCGCCATGAACAGGAACGACACCGGCACACTCACCAGCGGCGTGAACCACTCGAGGTGCGCCGCCAGCGCGAGCGGCAGCAGAATGCCGTACACGTAGACGAACAGCCGCGGGAAGTACTCGTACTGCCGCGGCACCGGAGTCGCCTTCAGCCGCTCACACGCCCCCTGCACGTCGGTGAGCACGCTCAACGTCTCGTCGACGCGCGCGTGGCGAACCGGGTCGAGCCCCAGCGCCTTCACCGCCACGCCCTGGTTCTGCAGAATCCACATCGCGGGGTTCGTGGTGCCCAGCACGCGCTTCAGCTCGTCGGCGGCGAGCAGCGGCTTCAGCGTCTCTTCGAGCTCTTTCTGCTGGCCGCGCAGCTGCAGCCTCAGGCAATGCGCGAACGCAATCTGCCGGTAGAGCATCGCCCGCGCGGTGCCTGCATCGGGCGAGCCCAGCGTGACGAGCTGGCGCGCGAGCGAGCGCGTCGAGTTGATCAACGTGCCCCACTGCTTGCGCGCCTCCCACCAGCGGTCGTACCCGGCGGAGTTTCTGAACGCGAGGAAGATGGCGAGCGCCGCCGACAGCGCGCCGACGGCGGTGGGCGGGAGCAGCTCCTTCTCGCGCGGCCAGTGCCACTCGCCCAGGGTCGCGCCGAGGCCCATCACGACGAAGAACGTGATGGTCCGCCAGTTGAGGCGGAGGATGAGGGGCCAGCTGAGGTTGTGGCGGACGATCATGCCGTGGGCTTCTCGGGCACCGCGCCGATCTGCTTCGCCTCGCTCCTGCCGTCGGGCCGCACCGTGACTTCGAAGATGGGCAGCCCCGCTGCCAGCTCGCCGAGCGTCGCCATCAGCTGGGTCTGGTGCAGCGCCTGCATCGCGTCGAACAGCGCCTCGGCCGATGGCGGCGACTTCAGCACGTCGCCCTGCTGCGGCAGCCACCGCGCGAGCTGCCGCCGCAGGAAGCTCGCCACGCTCGGGTGATTCACGAACATCTGCCGGCCCGCGATCGACGGCGACACCAGCGGCACCCACGAGAACGCGTCGAGCTCGTCCGAGATGTGCACGTTGACCACCGCGCCCTCCGAGTGCCCGCCCGGCAGCGGAGTCACCTCGAGGTCGTGCCGGCCACGCCACCGCAGCTCCATCGCCGAGCGAAGGACCTGCGTCACGAGCCCGTCGCGAATGCCCCAGCGCTGCGGGAACTGCGTCATCAGCCGGAGGTGACCGCAGCCGAGGTGCGCCGGCTGGCCCATCAGCTCGAGCAGCGGAGCCCGGTACTGCTGCGGCGGCGACGCGAAGAACTGCCGGAACGCGAGCGGGTCGGTCATGCCGGCGACGGCGTCTTTCGTACGGGCGTCGGCACGAATCGCCGCGATCAGCCGGTTGCCGGCCGCCGTGTCGGTGTGAAACGCGAAGCGGCCGAACGCGTCGAGCCGCCGGCGCAGGAGCTCGAACACCGCCTCGTTCGTCAGCGCCGGGTGGCCGAGCTTCTCGAGGGCGCCGAGCGCGAGCACGAGCTCGCCGGCGTCTCCGCCCGGGCTGCCGACGACGGCGACGTGGTCGCGACCGTCGACGCACGAGAGGCGGCCGTTCAGGAGGAACGCGGCGACCTTGATCCACCTCACCGAGCGGGGGTGACCGACGTGCTCCTGAATGTCCTCGAGCGAGAACGCCGTCGTGCTCTCGGCGGTCGCCCACTTCGGCAGCGGCGAGAGCTGGCCCTTGCGCGCGTGAATGGCGGAGTCGCGGGAGGCGGCGAGGCCCTGCTCCTTCCACGCGACCATGCCGCCGCGCATGGCGGCGACCATCGCGAGGCCGGCCTCTTCGAGCCACGCCGCGAGCGCGAGCGCGCGGGAGCCGTCTTCGTCGACGAGCACGAGCGGCTCGAACTCGCCCACGCGCTTGTGCAGGTCGCCGGCCTCGGCGAGCGGCAGCCAGTCGCTGCCGGGAACGTGGCCGAGCACGCCGACGAGCTCTTCCGCCTCGCGGAGGTCGACGACGCGCAGCGTGCGGCCCTGGCGCGCGACGTAGTCGGCGGGAATCTCGGGGCGCGCGCCGTCGGTGCGCTTCAAGGTGGAGAACCAGCCGACACGGAAGGAGCGCTCTGAAGGAGGAATCGCCGCGCCTTCGGGGATGAGCTCTGCGAGCGTGCGCCGTTTCATGCGGAGCCCGGTGTATAGCCCGTGAGGGCGGACGCTCCGACGACCAAACGGGCAGGTGTGACAGATGCGGGCACGACAGCGGCTGATCGACTGGGCCAACGCGCAAGAGGGCTGGGTGCGCAAGCTCGTCGGCGGGGCCGCGCCCGACCAGGCGTACGCCGCGATGCTGGTCGAGAAGGGCCTGGCGCCGGGCGAGGCCGCCGAGGTCCCCGCCCTCACCGCGGTGGAGTCACCCGGCGACTCCGCGGAGGCGCTCGTCCTCGTCAGGCTGCGCGACGTCGGCGGTGTCAACCTGCTCGCCCCCGGGCAGCACATCGTTTTTCACCCGCGCTTGACGGTTCTCTACGGCGAGAACGCCGCCGGCAAGTCGGGCTACGTGCGCATCTTGAAGCGGCTCGCGGGCGTGCGCGCCGCAGAGCCGGTGCTGCCGAACTTCCGCGCCGCCGGTGAATCGTCTCCCCGCGCGACGATCGACTACACGCTGGGCGGGCGGCCGGCGTCGCTCGAGTGGCACGACGAGGCGGGCGTCGAGCCGTTCACGCGGCTGAGCGTGCTCGACACGCGCGCGGTGTCGCTCCACGTCGACGACGACCTGACGTACGTGGTGACCCCGGCGGACCTGGCGGCGTACCGCCAGCTGCACGAGACGCTGGGAGCGCTGAAGGCGAAGCTCGACGCGGCGGCGGCCGAGGCTCGGCCGGCGGCGGTGAACCCGTTCCTGGGAGCGTTTCAGCGGGACGCCGAGGTGTGGCCGAAGATCGAAGCGCTGGGCGCGGCGACCGACGTCGAGGCGCTGAAGGCGCTCGCGGGCAACCACGCCGAGCGGCTGGCGGCGCTGCGCGAGCAGGCCGATGCGCTGAGGCCCGAGACCGGCAGGGGCCGGCTGCAGGCGGCGATCGCGGACGCCGAGCTGTACGGGGCCATCGCGTCGCTCGCCGCGTCGCTGCGCGCGTTCGACGGGGCGGCGCACGCGGCGGCGGTCGCGCGCGTGAAGAAGGCCGAGGCGGCGCGCGAGGCCGCGGTCGACGCGGCGTTCTCGGACGACGACATTCCCGGAGCGAACCTCGCCTCGTGGCGCGCCTTCATCGCGGCGGCCGAGCGCTTCCTCGAGGACGTGGGAGAGAAGACGTACCCCTCGCGCGGCGACGAGTGCCTGTACTGCCGCGAGCCGCTGAAGCCGGCGGCGATGAAGCTGGTGAAGCGGTACCGCGCGCACATCAAGGACTCGTCGCAGCGCGAGCTCGACGCCGCGGTGGCGGATCTCGCGGCGAGGAAGCGGGCGCTCGAGACGCTGCCGATCGCGCAGGTCGCGACGCTGGTGAAGCGCCGCGTCGACGCGCTGGAGCAGGTGCCGGCGCTGCTCACGCGCACGTTCACCCTGTTCGAGCTCGCGATGAAGCTGCAGGCCGCCGGCGCCACCGACTCGCCGGAGCTCGTGAAGACGGCGCGCGAGGTCGAGGCGGGCGCTGAAGCGGAGCGCCAGAAGGCCGACGAGCTCGTGGCGTCGGCGAAGAAGCAGGCGGGCGCGCGGCAGCAGGAGCTGGACGCGGTGCTCGCCGAGCTGCGCACGCTCGAGAACAAGCTCGCGCTGCAGGCGCAGCTGCCCGGCATCGCGGCCTACGTCGAGAAGGCGAAGTGGGCGGCGGCGGCGGCCGCGGCGTCGGGGCGCATCTCGGCGGTGATGCGGTCGCTGACGGAGCAGTCGAAGGCGGCGAACGAAGAGGTGCTGAACCAGGACTTCGAGCGGCTGTTCCTCGCCGAGTGCGAGGCGCTCAAGGCGCCGAAGGTCGAGGTGGGGTTCTCGGGGCGCAAGGGGCAGGCGGCGCGGCGAAAGGTGCTGAGCGACGAGCACCGGCTGAGCGAGCTGTTGTCGGAAGGGGAGCAGAAGGCGATCGCGCTGGCGGACTTTCTGGCCGAGGCGATGTTGCGGCCGGCCTCCGCGCCGATCGTGCTCGATGATCCGGTGACGTCGCTGGATCACGAGCGCACGAAGCACGTGGTCGAGCGCGTGGGCCTGCTCTCGGAGGCCCGGCAGGTCGTCGTGTTCACGCACAGCGTGACGTTTGCGCGCGCGCTGGTGGGTCGGGTGCCCGGCGCGGCGCTCTTGCGCGTATCGGCGGCGGAGGGCGTGACGGGGCGCGTGGCGCCGGCGCGCGCGGAAGAGCTTCTCGCGGGCTGAGAAGCGGACTGTCCGTGCCGGGCGGACGCCGTCGCTTCGCGCGTGACGGATTCCGCGGCTGTGCGCGAGCCGCCGGCTTGCTCAGGCGAGTGGCTCCACCCGTAGAATGGAGGAGTCATGGCTGGGAAGAAGAACGGCAAGCGGAGTCTCGAAGAGATCCTCGAAGAGCACCTCGAGGTGACGAAGCAAAGCTTCGACGAGCTTCGAGGCGATATGAATCGAGGCTTCACGGAGATGAGGCAGGGCTTCAAGCGCATCGAAGGCCGACTGGACGACATGCTGCGCACGATGGGCCGCTCCCGGCACGATCACGAGACCCGAGTTACGGCGCTCGAAGCTGACGTGGCGAGGCTGAAAAAAGCCGGCTGAAACTCACCCACGCGGAACGTCGGGCAGCCCGGCGATTCCCAGCGACACGCGCTCCGTCTTCCCCGCAGCCCGCCACTCGAGCGTCACGACGTCCATCTGCCGCGTCGCGCGCCACGGCGCCTTCGCCGCGACGGTCAGCTCGATGCGGCCCGCGCGTGTCGTGCTCGTCACCGAGATCGGCGAGCTGCTCTTGTTCACGTCCTTCAGCTGCGCCCGGTCGACGCCCTTCGGAGACCGCCTTGCCGGCGAGGTACGTCTCGGGGACCTGGCCGGCTGCAGGACGTGGAGTGCTCGCGGCGCGAATACGAGTCACGGTCATCGCCGGCGCTCATAGCACGCGGCTTGCTGTCCACCGGTCATGCGCGTCGCAACGGCACACCGCGTGGTGGGCATCACCACGGTCGCGCTGTCGCTCGCCCACATCGTCGCGGTCATCGCGACACGGGGCGGCCTCAAGCCCTACTCGACGCTGGGCTGGCTGCCCGAGCGCCTGCTCGACGGCGCCGGGGTGCTGCTCGCGGGCGTGCTGATCATTCGCACTGCGGGGCGCCGCGGCCCGGCGCTGCTGAGCGCGGCGCTGCTCTTCGTCATCTGCGCCATCGAGTACCTGCGCTCGTTCGCTCCGATGCCGCTGTTCTTCGGGTTCGTGGCGCTCGCCGACGGGCTCATGGTGGCGGGCCGGCGGTGGGCCGCCCTGCCCTTCGCCGCCGGCACGGCGGCGGCGCTGACGTTCGTCGTGGCCGCCGAGGCCTCGCGCGGAGAAGAGCCGATGCGCGCCACCGCCCGCCCACGCGACGTGGTGAGCCCCGACGCCGGCTACGAGCAGTTCCGCGTCGACACGTATCTCTCGTCGGGCGTGGCGCCGAAGCGGTACTTCGGCTTCTTCGACGAGCGCGGCGACACTGCCGACGCCGAGGCCGAGCTGCGCGAGACCACCATCACCGCGGTGGCGATCGCGAACGACTACGCCGACGACATGGGTCTCGACGTGCAGCTCACCGAGCAGGAGGCGGCCGTCACGTTCCTCGCCGAGGGCGGCGCGCTGCTGTTCACCGAGGCGCAGCACAAGCTCGGCGCCGTGCACCCGGTGCGCGACGAGGGGCTCGACAACTTCCGGCTCGGGTTCACGCGCTTCCCCACGCTGGTGCAGGCGTTCGACGAACGGTTCGGCACGGGGCTGCAGCGGCTGACGGCCGACATCGGGCCGTGGCGGGTGCTCTTGCGTCCGATGACGGTGCGCGAGGCGCTGCTGACGACCATCGTGATGTACCTGTTCGAGAAGCAGCTGACGCACGAGCTGCGGGCGGCGGCGGGCCGGCCGCCGCTGAGCGCCATGAGCCTCGAGGAGCAGTTCGTGACGACGTCGCTCGTCTACAACTGCGGGCTCTTGTTCTCGGACGAGCGGGTCGCGCAGATTCTGGCGCTGAACACGGCGGCGTATCTGGCGCAGGTGAACCGCGACAATGCGGGAAAGCGACCGGAGCTGCCGGTGCTTCTGACCGCGAACGCGCAGGCGCGGCTGGCGGCAGGCGAGCCGATTCCGCAGCAGCTGACGTCGTGGAGCGCCGTGTACCACGTGCTGCAGCGCTACGGCGCGTGGGTGGCGCTGCGGCGGTTCACGAACGTGTTCGACGCGGCGGGAGCGTTCACGCAGCGGTGACCGGCCGCGGCCGCACCAGGCTCAGCCTCAGCCACAGCACCAACGCGACCGCGCCGACCGCGACGGGCCCGAGCGAGCCGGGACCCTTGTAGAGCGCCGTGCCGAGCGGCCAGTCGGCCGCCCGCACGTCGAGCGTCAGGTAGAAGAGCTGCGCCGCGAGCATCAGCACCACGAACGCCCGCTGCAGGCGCGCGGTCTCGGCGAACCAGCCCACGACGCCGATGATCAGCCCGATGAAGGTCATGTGCAGAAACACCCACGTCATCGCATCCGCGTAGTGCGGCGACGCCAGCGTCTCGGCCGGCACCGCGTAGTCCGCCATCGCGGCCATCGGCCCCCGAAGCAGAATGCCGCCCGCGAGAAACACGTACAGCCCCGCGACCCCGAGACACGACGCACGAAACCCCGGCAGCGTCGCGCTCATCAGCGCCCCACGACTCCCGCGATGATCTGCTGCGCGATGGGGTGGTAGCGCGCCTTGTTCTTCTCGAACAGCGCGACCGCGCGCGCCTTCGTCTCCGGCCGCGCCGCCAGCGCCCGGTAGAGCGGCTTCAGATACTTCATGCGCCCGAAGCGCCCGACCACGTCGTCGACGCGCGGCAGCACGGCGTCGTACTTCGACTCCGCCGCCAGCGCGAGCCAGCTCACCAGCACCTCGGAGTTCTTCGCGTCGGTCAGGTGGTACCGCGCGTCGAGCTCGGCGCAGGCCGCGAACGGCCGCGGCGTCGCGTCGAGCCACAACTGCCACTCGGCCGGAGTCCACGACGCGGTGTCCGACGGCACGGCGCCGAGCTGCTTCCTCACCGCCTCGAGCTTCTTCGACTCCGGCTTCCACGCATTCGCCGGCAGCCCCGGCTCGTCGAGCCACGCCTTCGCGTTCACGCGAGCGAGTAAGCCGGGCTCGAGCTCCTCGACGAGGCGCGTGAAGTCGTCGGTCGTCACCGCGCCGAAGCGGTGGGTGCGAAGCCACGTCTTGAGCACCGCGTCGAACCGCGCGCGCCCCGCGGCAGCCTCCAGCGTCTTCAAGAACAGGTAGCCCTTCTCGTACGGCACCAGGCTGAACGCCTCGTCGGGGTCGACGCCGGTGAGCTGCGTGCGCAGCCTCGTGAGCTCGGGGTGCGCCTCGAACTGCTTGAACGCCTCGAGCAGGCCCTCGTGACCGATGGCGGCGTGCAGCGCGGCCGCGTCGGTGCCCTCGAGCATCTCGAGGATGCGGTTCTCGGCGAACACCGTGAACCCCTCGTTCAGCCAGAAGTGCTCGGCGTTCGAGTTCGTGACGAGGTTCCCCGTCCACGCGTGCGCGAGCTCGTGCGCGACGACGTTGACGAGGCTCTTGTCGCCGGTGAGCAGCGCCGGCGTGAGGAACGTGAGGCGCGGGTTCTCCATGCCGCCGTACGGAAAGGAAGGCGGCATCACCAGCATGTCGAAGCGCTCCCAGTCGTACGGGCCGAAGAGCTGCTCCGCCGCCTTCACCATCGCCTCGACGCCCGAGAACTCCCACGCGGCGGCGTCGACCTGGCCGGGCTCGGCCCAGACGCGGCTGCGCGGGCTGATGTCCTTCGACGCGAGCTCGCCGACCGCGAACGCGAGCAGGTACGGAGGAATCGGCTGCGGCATCTCGAACTTCTCGACCGCGCGCGGGCCGTTCACCGTTCGCGACACCGGCGCCGCGGCCATCACGGCCCGCAGCGAAGCCGGCACGTCGAGCGACGCGGTGTACGTCTGGCGAATCGACGGAGTGTCCTGGCAAGGCACCAGGCTGCGCGCGTGAATCGCCTGGCACTGAGAGAAGAGGTACGGGTGCCGGCCGCCGTGCGTCTGCGCGGGCTCGAGCCACTGCAGCGCGGAGGCGTCGGGCGCGGTGCGGTAGGTCAGCGTCACCTCGCGGCAGCCGGCGGGCAGCTGAAGCTCGAGCCGCGCGCCCAAGATGGGCTCGGCCGGGTGCAGCACGTGCGGCACGCTGGCGGACTCGATGACGAGGCCGCGGGTGTCGAGGTCGAGCGGGCCTGGGCGCGACGGCTCCGACAGCGTGAGCTTCACCGTCGCCGACAGCGTGCGGGTGGCGAAGTCGACCTTCGCGGCGAGGTCGAACGAGCGGGTGCGGGCCTGTGCAGCGTCGGCGTACGAGTGCGGGTCTTGGCGTGCCATTCACCGCGAGTCGTAGCCGAGCATCAGCATCGGCAACAGGCCCCAGGCGGGTCCCGTGCGCTCGACCACGGCACCGCCCGGGCTGACGCCCACGATGACGCTCTCGAGCGGGAACACGGCGCGCAGGTCGAGCGCGAGCGTGAAGCCTCCACGGCGGCCGGTCTGCGGGTTGCGGGCGCCGAACGTGAAGCCCGCCTTGAAGTCGAACGACGGAGTCCACCCGCCGTACGCGCGCACCCCCTCGCCGGCGTTGGTGCCGGTGACGTTGACCGTGACTCCGCCGAGGCCGAAGCGGCCGATGCCGGGGCCGGCGGCGATGAAGAAGAGGTCGCCGAAGTTCACCTCGCCCATCGCTCCGACGTACCACTGGCTCAGCACGTTGAACGTCACCGCGCTGCGGTTGTCGATGCCGAGGAAGAGGCCGCCGGTGAAGCCGAACTGCGCATACGCGGTGAAGAGCCGGTTCACCGTCCACCCGAAGCGGCCTTCCGCGCCGAACGTGAACGTGGGCTGGGGGATGAACCAGCCGAGCTGGCCGTTCACGCCCCAGCGGAAGCGGCTGTCGTCCGAGAGGTCGCGCGCGGGCGCGGCCTCTTCGAGCGGAGGAGGAGGCGGAGGCGGGGGAGGCGAATCGACGACCGGCGGCGGTGGAGGAGGCGGTGGCGGCGGGTCGGCCGCGAAGGCCACGGAGGAAGCACAGACCGCGAGGACGGCGAGAGCTCGGCGCATGAAGCTCCTTTCAAAGCTTTGTTGTCGGACCGTGGGCAGGCGATCTTCGGGAAGTATGGTCGGGATTGCGGTGCTCGTCGTGGTTACGGCCGCCTGCGTTTCGGTGCTGTGGTCGGCCGTGGCGCTCGGCATCGGGCCGGTGCCGACCTCGCGCGCGGTTCGCGCGGTGATGCTCGAGCTCGTGCCCGCCGATGCGACCGGCACGGTGTACGAGCTGGGCTCAGGCTGGGGTGGGCTGGCGCGGGCGCTGGCGCGGCGCTGCGCGGGCGCGCAGGTGGTGGCCGTCGAGGCGTCGCTCGTGCCGTGGGCGTTCTCGGCGCTGGTGCAGCGGGTGTCACCTCTGTCGAACTTGCGCATCGTGCGCGGCGACTTCTTCGAGCAGCCGCTGGGCGACGCGGACGTGCTGGTCTGCTACCTATTCACCGGCGGCATGCAGGCGCTGGCCGAGCGCGTGAAGCTGAAGCCCGGAGCGGTGCTGGTGACGAGCACGTTCGCGCTGCCGGGTCGGGCGGCAGACGACACGGTGCGCGCGCGCGACCTGTATGCCTCGCCGGTGTACCGGTACCGGGGCTGAGTTGCCGGCCGGCCGGTCCCGGGTGTCGAATGAGGGTCATGGACTACGCGATCGCGGCGCTGGGGTTGTTGGGTGCCGTCATCGCCGTCGAGCGCGCGCTCTTCTTCTTCCGCGCGCGCACCAGCACCGCCGCGCTGTTCGCCGCGCTCGAGAACCGCGAGGCTGCGCTGCGCTGGGTGACGGAGCAGCGCGAGACGCCGGTGATGCGGCTCGCGAAGGCGGCGCTGATGAACCCGCGCGACGTGCAGGGCGCGCTCGACGAGGCGATGCTGCGCGAGTCGCCGCGGCTCGAGGCGCGCACCGGCTACGTGGCGATGCTCGCGAAGACCGTGAGCCTGACGGGCCTGCTCGCCACGGTGGGCTCGGTGCAGGAGGGCATCCGCGGGTTCGCGTGTCTCGCCCCGTGCTGCGACGGCCGCGGGTTCGCCATGAAGGCCGCGCTCGGCGACGCGATGAGCTCGCTGCTCTTCGCGATGGTGCTCTCGCTCGTGCTGCTGGTCAGCTACGCGCTGCTCGTCGCGAGGGCGCAGGCGCTGCAGGCCGAGCTGCAGCGCACCGCGGTCAGGCTGCGGCGCTACTTGAGGTAGTCGTCCCGGTTCGAGCACTTCCCGCTCGAGCACTTGCCGCCCTTGCAGTCGGAGTCCGAGCCGCAGTTGCCGCACTTGCCGCTCGAGCACTTGCCGACGCCGCAGTCCGAGTCCGACCCGCAGTTGTTGCACTTGCCGCTGCTGCACTTGCTGTGGCCCTTGCAGTCCGAGTCGGAGCCGCAGTTGCCGCACGTGCCGCTCGAGCACTTGCCGACCTTGCACTGCGAGTCGGAGCCACAGCCTGCCCACGCGGCCGGAGCCACGAAGAGAAGCGCTGCCACCGCGACGAAGCCGATTGCCTTGCCCATGAAACGCTCCTTGAAAGTGTGCGGCCGCGCACCGTAGACGGCCGCATGACCTCACGACACGTATTTCTCCTCATCGCTGCCGTCGTCCTCGTCTCGGGCCTCGTGTTCGCGCAGAGCAAGCCGACGGTCGTCACCGGCTCGGCGCAGCCGACGAAGAAGTGGGACGCGTTCTGCGCAGGCGCCGTCGGCAGCGGCGTGAAGAACGACACGGTCGACGAGGCCCACGAGGCCGCCGGGTGGAACGCGGTGCTGAAGCGCTACGGCGAGGGCGGCTGGGAGCCCTACCAGATGCTGACCGACGGCAAGAAGATCAGCGGCGTGTGCTTCCGGCGGCAGCTGCCGTAATTGCCACTGAGTTGCAGTAGCGGCGACCCGCTGCTAGCAGAGCTTCGCACCCTCCATGCGCGCAGCGACGACCGACCTCATCGGGCAGGCCCTCTCGGTGCTGTGTGTCATTCACTGCGCGCTGACTCCGGTGGTGCTGCTGGTCGCGCCGGCGATGGCGGGGCTGCTCGGCAACGCGCACCCGGTGCTGCTCGCGCTCGTGCTCGCGACGGCCGCGTGGGCGTTCATTCCCGGCTACCGGCACCACGGGCAGCGCGCGCCGATGCTGCTGGGGCTCGGCGGCATCACGCTGCTGGCGCTGGGCACGTTCGTGTTCCACGCGACGCTCGCGCTCGACATCGCGTTCAGCGTGGCGGGAGCCGGCCTGATGCTCACGGCGCACTGGAAGAACCGGGCTGCACATCGGCACTGTCACGCGTGCGCGGCTTGATCATTCTCGAGCTCACTCGGGTCGAGCGAGTGGCGCCGTCGAAGTGCCGCTGCACAGAAATCCCGGGCCCCGCGGAAGCTCGACACAAGTGAGCTCCAGGAATAAGCCTCGCGGCATGAACCTGAACCGCCGTGACGCCCTGACGACCCTCGGAGCCCTCGCCCTCACCCCTGCCGCCGCTCTCGCAGGCGCCGCGCCGCCGCCGAAGGCTCCGGCGGTCGACCTGAAGGTGCTCGCCGACACCGCCGAGGCGTGCGTCGACGCCGGCAAAGACTGCATCGAGCACTGCATCGCGATGCTCAGCACGGGCGACAAGTCGATGGCCGACTGCTACGCGGCCGTGCGCGCGATGAAGCCGATGTGCGAGGCGCTCGAGGCGCTCGCGAAGCTGAACAGCCCGCACCTCAAGGCGCACGCGGCGCTGTGCGCGAAGGTCTGCCGCGACTGCGAGAAGGCCTGCAAGCCGCACGCAGCCGAGATGGCCGAGTGCAAGGCGTGCATGGAGTCCTGCGCGAAGTGCGCGGGCATGTGCGAGCAGGTCGCGAAGGCGTGATCGCCACGCTGGTGGTGGGCGCGGTGCTCAGCCAGGCGCCCTCGCCGTCGGTCGCGCAGCTCAAGTGGCTCTCGGGCAGCTGGCGCGCGACGGACGCGAAGCACAACTCGTCGAGCGAAGAGGTCTGGGTGTTCTCCGAGGCCGGGCTGGTCGGGCTGTACCGCGAGGTGATGGAGGGCAAGGCCGGCTTCTACGAGCTGTCGAGCATCGTGGCCGAGGGCGACAAGGTGGTGCTCTCGTCGCGCATGTTCGACCGGGCTCTGAAGGACTCGAAGAAGACCGCCGGAGCGCCCATCCGCTTCGTGCTCGACAGCTCGGGTTTCCAGAAGGCGGTGTTCAAGGGCGAGGGCGCGAACAAGGCGTCGCTGACGTACGAGCTGGTGAACCCGCACCGGCTGCACGTGACGCTCGACCGGGCCGATGGGGCTCCGCCGGAGCAGTTCGACTTCGCGCGCTTCTTTCTCTGAGCGCTACAGCGCCTTGATCAGCGTCGGGTGCGCGCCGCGCTTGATGTTGAAGTTCGCGGGCGGCGTCGTCCCGATCTCCACTCGGCGCTTCACCGCGTTCCAGCACGCGTGCAGCGCGCCGCGCGTGCTCTTCGAGTCGAGCAGCCACTGCCACCCGCTCGGGAACCCGTGGGCGTCGTCGAGCTGATCGAACCGGTGGTCCTGCCGCTCCTCCGCGAACAGGCGCTGCAGCACCATGTACTCGAACACCGTCAGCGAGCACTGCCCGAGCGCCTGGAAGCGCTGCTCCAGCTGCACCGACTTGCGGTCGCGCGTGTCGTCGGGAAACGGGCTGTCGGAGATGGCGAGCGCGTACGGCCCCTCGGGCCGCTGCCGCACCTCGCCCGCCACGATCTCGCGCAAGTCGAACAGCCACGGCAGCCCGTACTGCTGCGACGCCTCGAGCGCCCCAGACGGAGCGCGCAACAGCTGCACGATCATTAGCTCGGCGTTCGCGCGCTGCACCTTCACCGACGGAAACACGAGCACCCGGTTGAAGCCCTCGCCGCGCGCGCGCGGCACCAGCTCGTCGATCATCGCCACCGGCGGCAGCGCCAGCGCCATCGCGGCCAGCCCGTGCAGCTCGAAGAACCGGCGGCTCACCTCGAGCGGCGCGCCCTCGAGCTTCACCGGCCGCGCCGGCGGCGCCGACGGCTTCGGGGGCGGCGCCACCGCGAGCTTCGTCTGCACCACCACCTCGACCTTCTTCTGCTTGCCCGCCGCCCGCCGCGTCACCGAGACCTTGCGCGTGGGCACCTTCACCTTCACGCCCTTCGGGGCAGCCTTCTTCTTCTTTTTGACAGCGGCGGCCTTGGCCATGTCGGTGTCGGCCTTACCGCAACTCGGGTCGCTCGACGAGTGATACCCAGGTCGCGTTCGCGCGGCTCAACCCTTTGATCGCCGGGGCACGCCGGCCGGGCACCGCCCTTGCTCAGGTGCCTGGTCATGAAAAAGCTCATCCTCCTCGCGGTGCCGGCGTTCGTCGCATGTGGTCCCACCCCGCTCGAGCAGTTCCGGGCGGCGTCTCCGTCGAGCCAGGGGCTCGAGGTCTCGATGGCGAAGGGCAACCAGAACAAGCAGGGCCTGGGCGACGAAGAGACCAAGGCCGCGGTGATGCCGGGCGTCACGCTGCTCGCGACGGTGGTGGTGAACGGCGGCGTCGGCCTCACGCTCGGCGTGGTGGCGGCGATCATCTCGGAGGAGCCCACCAAGCTCGACGAGAAGCACGCCGAGTGGGGCCCGTTCACGCAGCCGCTGTGGAAGCACAGCTTCCTGCTCAAGATGGACAAGGTCTCGGAGGGCAACTACTCCTACGTGCTCACGCGCGGCCCGAAGGAGGCGAAGGCCGAGACGCGCGAGTTCGTCGAGGTCCTCACCGGCTCGCACCACTTCGACGGCTTCGTCGCGGGCAACGGCGACTTCGTTCTCCACGACGTCGACGCGAAGACGCGCGCCGAGGTGACGTACGCGCGCACCGCGAAGAAGGACCTCGACGTGAAGGTCGCGTTCCGCGGCGGCATCCCCTCGGACTATGCCTACAACCAGGTGAAGGACGGCGACGGCAGCTTCGAGTTCCGCGTCACCGCCGACTTCGCGACGAAGACGCTCGCGCAGGAGCAGCTCACCGTGAAGTCGCGCTGGCACCAGAGCGGCGAGGGCCGGGCCGACGTGACGGGCACCGGAGGCGACCTGACCAGCGAGATCCGCTTCACCGAGTGCTGGGACTCCTCGCTGAACCGCAGCTACTACAACGACACGCTGATGCTCTTCCCCACCGAGGGCCGGGAGAGCGCGTGCGCCTTCACCGAGGCGAGCTACGCGACGCTGCCGGTCGCCCGGCCCTGAGCGGTTCTCAAGGACACGGAGCATCCGCGGGGCCGTCGGGTGGAACCACCGGCGACCCCGCAAGCCACGTCTGGAGGAAGCAGCGGTACTGATGCTTCGGCGCCTCGAGCTGGTAGAGCACCTCGTGGCCGTCCTGCACTCCGTCTTCGCGGTGCTGAACGACGACCGCGGTCTTCCCCTCGAGGTTGCCGCTCGCCGGCAGAGACATCTGCCCCCGCCCACTGAACGGCAGCACGTCGAGCGCGCGCTGCTGGTCGACGAGCCCGGCGGCGTCGTCGTACGCCGGCCCCGCGAGGTCGAGCCCCATCGAGAGGCTCGTCGCGTTCGCGATGCGCGGGAGGATGTAGCGGTCGACGATGCCCTGCTCCATCAGCACGTGGGCCTTGCCGCGCAACAGCGGCCCGTACACCGCCGAGTCGGCCCCCTCGGCCGCCCACTGCACGAGCGAGATGAGCGGGTCGTGCGCGTGCAGCGAGCCCGCGGGCACGTCGACCAGCAGCTCGGCGAACGGCCGCACCTCGAGCGGCTTCTGCTTGTAGATGAGGTTGTGAACCCAGCTGCCGCCGGAGCCGGAGAGCACGTACGCTCCGAACTTCGGCTGCACGGCGGCGGCGAGCGGAAGAATCGTGGCGCCCATCGAGTGGCCCATCACGCCCAGGTGCTGCAGGTCGAAGCGCAGCGGGCTCGTCGCGCCGGGGCAGTCGGCGACGTCGGCGTTCAGGCCGCCGCTCTCGAAGAGCCGCACGTGCAGCGCGACCTCGAGCGCGCTCTGCCGCAGGTTGTCGCGCAGCGCGGGCAGGTTCGTGAGGTTGAAGAGCAGGAACTGCTCGTTGCCGCCGGTCGGGTTGCGGCTGCCGACCAGCGGCCCGTCGATGGTGACGCTCGCGAAGCCGGCGCGCGCGAAGTGCAGCGCGGGGCCGGTGCCGGCGTCCGAGAGGTCGCCTCCGTCGGCGCCGCGGACGACGCGCTCGATGACGGTGCGGTCGGCTCCGCCGCCGGCGGGGATGAAGTCGATGAGGGGCCAGCCGGCGTCGGGCATCGCGCGGCGCGGCACCGTGAGCACGAGGCGCGCCTCTTCCATGCGCGCGGGGCCGGCCGAAGGGTCGCCCCACGTGCCGCCGCTCATCGAGTACGGCGGCGTGCCCGACTGGTAGTTCGGCATCGGCACCTTCGACTCGTAGACGCAGTAGTCGTCGAACACCTCTCTGCGCGCGAGCGGCGCGGTGAGCGCGGGCGCGGGCAGCTTCACCGCTTCGTCGTAGAAGGCCTGCAGCTCGGCGGTGGGCCGGCCGGTGGTGAAGACCGCGAGGCCGGCGACGTCCTGCGCGGGCACCCCGAGCTTGCCGAGCGCGTCGTGGTACTTCGCGGCCGTCGCGTCGTCGAGGCCGTCGGGCGTGCGGCGGGCCGCGAGCTGCGCCATCGGGAGCGAGACCCCGAGCAGCGCGCCGCTCTCGTCTTTGAGCGCGCGCAGCACCACGGCGGCGTAGCGGGTGGCCGGCTTCAGCGGGAGGCCCTGCAGCGGCAGGAGCGCGAGCTGCTTCGCGGCGCCGTAGCGGCTGGCCTCGGCGGTGTACTTCACCTCGAGCGGGTAGCGTTTTCCGGAGTCGAGCTCGACGAGGAAGACGGTCGCGCCGGGGCGCGTGGTCTCTTGAAGGCTCGGCAGGGGGCCGGGCGCTGAGGTGAGCGTGAAGAAGACGGCGGCCGAGGTGGCGAAGCCGTCGGCCTTGGTGGCGACGGCGCGGACCTGGGCCACGAGCGCGATGCTGCGGGTGTCGAACTTGGACAGGTCGATGCGGCCGTTCTGGTGGAGCTCGTCGCTGGGGAAGGGGGCCTCCCAGAGGGTCTCGCGGGTGAAGCGCATGTTGACCTGCGTGCCGGGGATCTCCGCGGGCGCGCCGCTGCAGGCGGCGAGAGCGATCAGGCAGGAGGACCAGCGGAGCATCGGGAGTACCCTACTGTATTAGGCTCTCGCGCATGCGCCGTGCCGCCGGGTTGCTGCTGCTCGCCATGGTGACCGACTGCAGCAACCGTCCGCCCGCCGTGCCGTGCGGCAGCTCGGAGTGCACGACCACCCAGCGCTGTCTCGGCTCACGCTGCCTGGAGAACGACTGCGCGCAGGCGACGTGCGGCGGAGGAGAAGTCTGCCTCGACAGCCGGTGCCAGCCCTCGGCGTGCGCCGAGAAGACGTGCGCGGCGGGCGAGCTCTGCGCGCTGGGCGGAGCCTGTCTGCCGCAGCGGTGCGGGACGATGGTGTGCCCCGCGGGTATGGCGTGCGCGAGCGGCGCCTGCGTCGACGTCCGCTGCCATGGCGTCATCTGCACGAACGGCTTCGCGTGCGCGCAGGGCGTGTGCGTACCGGTGGCCTGCACCACGGGCAGCTGCGAGCCCGGGGCGGTCTGCGTCAACGACCGCTGCGTCGACGTGAGCTGCGTCGGAGTGCTGTGCCCCGCCGGCTCGACCTGCAGCCTCGGCGTGTGCGGCACCGAGAAGCCCGTCGGGCAGCCGTGCGATCGCTTCAGCGAGTGTGCGTCGCAGGTCTGCTCGGACACGGTGTGCTGCGAGAAGAAGTGCACGCCGTACCGTTGCCAGTCGAGCGGCTCGTGCAGCACGGGCTGCACGTCGGCCGCGCAGTGCGAGGCGCCGTTCGTCTGCCAGGGCTCGTCGTGCGTGGCGCCGCCCGATGCCGGCAGCGGCGGAGGCGCGGGTGGAGGAAGCGGAGCGGCAGGCGGTGGATCCGCGGGCGGCGCGACTGCAGGCGGCGCGACTGCGGGCGGTGCGACTGCGGGCGGCGCGACGGCAGGCGGCGCGACTGCGGGCGGCGCGACGGCAGGCGGCGCGACGGCAGGCGGCATGGGGACGGCCGGCGCGACCGGGTCGGCGGGCGGCAGCACCGCGGGAGGCGGCGCTGCGGGAGGCGGGGTGTCGGCGAGCGACGGTGGCACGCTCTGCGGCACGCTGCCGATCAGCATTCCGGTCGTCGACGACTTCTCGAGCAGCATGCCTCAGCCGCACTGGGACCCGAACGAAGGCTCGACGCAGATGGGCGGACAAGCGGTGACGAGCTGGCCGGGCGGCAACATCGCTCCGCTCGGCGGCTTCCGCTTCACGACGACCGTGAGACACGACCTGCGCGGCCGCTCGACGTGGGTGCGCCTGGTCACGCCGCCGGCGTCGTCCGCGACGAACGCAGTCGTCACCGTCGAGCTCAACACCGGCGCCGGTGACTACTTCCGCATGCACGCAAGTCCGCAGGCGAGGTGGGGCTGCAGCAGCATGCAGGGCATCACCAGCTTCAACTGCATCCCCAACGCGAACCCGGTGATGACGAACGACCAGTGGCTGGTGCTGTCGGAGAGCGGCGGCACGTTCACCGCCCAGGTGGCGAGCGGCGCCAACCCGAGCCTCGGCCTGCAGACCATCCACTCGGTGAGCCCGCCGCCCATCGACCTCTCGCAGGTCTTCGTCACGTTCCAGGTCAGCCGCTCGGGCCTCGGGAGCGCTTTCGACGCGCGCTGGGACGACTTCAACCGCTGCGGCCCGTGAGGCCGGTCAGACGGAGTCGTCGTTGGTGCCGCCGCGCTCGAACGTGTCGCGCGCGTGCAGCTTCAGCGGCTTCGGAGCCGCGACCGGCTTCGGATCAGCCGCGGGCTTGGGAGCCGTCTTGGGAGCGGGAGCGGGCTTGAGCGAGGTCTTCGGTGCGCCGATGGGAGTGGTCATGCCCGGAAGGACACGCGCCCCCTCCACCGTTTTCACGTAGATTGCCTACACCGTGGCAAAGCCGCGAGAAGACACCACGACCGTGACCGGAGGGCCGACCGAGCCCGAGGCCGTCGAGCCTCCGCCGACGGTCGCCGAGATGCCGGCCGCAGTGAGCGGGCCGCAGACGACACCCGACATGCCGGTCGTTTCCGGGAGCGATGATGACGAGGCCACGCGCATCGATCCGTCGCCCGCGCCGAAGAAGGCGGTGAAGCCCTCGCGCGCTAAGGACGACGACGACGACGACGAGTCGACGAAGCACACCGGCCCCCCGAAGAAGGCGCGCGAGGCGCAGAAGATTCTCGAAGAGTCGCGGCGCATGAACGCCGCAGGCGGCCCCAAGCCGCCGGCGAAGAAGCTGCACCCGCTGATCCCCATCGGCGTCGCGATCGCGCTGCTCGCGATCTTCCTGATGGTCGTGAGCTGGGTGGTGCGCTCGCCGCCGTCGCAGCCGGGGGCGCCCCAGCAGAGCGGCGTGAAGTCATTCTTCGACTGGTGACAGGCCCACCCTCACCGGCCGGCCGCCGGGCTTCCCCTGCAGCACGCCCTCGCGCATCACGAACTTCCCGCGCAAGAGCGTCGCGATGGGGAAGCCCGTCACCTTCATGCCCTCGAACGGAGTCCACCCGCACTTCGTGCGCTGCTCCGCCGCGGTGATGACGTGCTCGCGCTTCAGGTCGACCAGCACCAGGTCGGCGTCGCGCCCCGCCTCGATGCGCCCCTTCGCGAGCAGCCCGAACACGCGCGCCGGGCCGTGCGCAGTGAGGTCGACGACGCGCTCCAGCGGCAGCCGCCCTTCGTGCGCGTGGTTCAGCATCAGCGGCAGCAGCGTCTGCACGCCAGGCATTCCGCTCGGCGACGCCGGGTACGCCTTCGACTTCTCTTCGCGCGTGTGCGGCGCGTGGTCGGAGCCGAGCACGTCGACGAGCCCGTTGCGCACCGCGTCCCACAGCGCCGCGCGGTGCCGGCCCTCGCGGATGGGCGGGTTCATCTGCGCGAGCGTGCCCAGCCGGTCGTAGCAGTCGGGCGCCTCGAGCGTCAGGTGCTGCGGAGTCACCTCGAACGTCGCGATGTCTCGCGCGCCTGCGAGCAGCGGAAGCTCACCGGCCGTCGTCACGTGCAGCACGTGCACCGGCCGCTTCGCCGCGCGCGCGGCCTCGAGCAGGCGCCGGGTGGACTCGACGGCGCACTCCTCGTCGCGCCACACCGGGTGGTCGTGCACGGCCTTCGCGAGGGGCTTGCGCTCCTTCAGCCGCGACTCGAGCTCGCTGTGACACGCGACGCGCCGCGTCCCGGAAGCCAGCACGCGCGCGAGCACCGCCGGGTCGTCGACGAGCAGGTTGCCGGTCGACGAGCCGAGGAACACCTTCACGCCGGCGCAGCCCTCGAGTCCCTCGAGCACACCCAGGGTCTCGGCGTTCTCGGCCGAGGCGCCGACGTAGAACGCGAAGTCGACCCAGCTCGTCTCTTTGGCGCGGCGCACCTTGAACGCGAGGGCCTCGGCGGTCGTCGTCGACGGCTGCGTGTTCGGCATCTCGAAGAACGTGGTGACTCCGCCGAGCGCGGCGCAGGCGCTGCCCGAGCCGATGTCCTCCTTGTGCGTGAGGCCCGGCTCGCGGAAGTGGCACTGGCTGTCGATGACGCCGGGCAGCACGTGCAGCCCGCGCGCCGACAGCTTCTCCGCGGCGGAGGACGCCGCCAGGTCACCGACCGCCTCGATGCGGCCGTCTTTGATCCCGACGTCTGCGCGGACGATGCCGGAAGGAGTCGCAACCATGCCGCCGTGCACGAGGAGGTCGAAGCTCACGAGAGGCGCGTGTAACACGGGGTGTGAAGTATATGAGCGCGATGCGCATCGTCATCAGCGTCGCGGCCGTGCTCCTCGTCGCGAGCTGCAGCTCGGGCCCTGCGCAGCGCTGCAGTCCCGCGTCGTGCACCGGCTGCTGCTCGACCGACGGCATGTGCCTCGGCGGCGGAGCGCACGCCGCCTGCGGCACGATGGGCGCCCTCTGCTCCGACTGCACGGTCAGCAGCCAGGTGTGCCTCGGCGGAGTCTGCGCTCCCGGCGGCTCGGGCACCGGCGGAAGCTCCGGCACTGCCGGTGGAAGCGCAGCGGCCGGCGGCAGCGCGACTGCCGGCGGCACCGGCACCGCGGGCGGCACCGCCACCGCGGGCGGCACCGGCACAGCGGGAGGCAGCGGCACCGCGGGAGGGTCAGGCAGCTGCGGCCCCGCGAGCTGCGCAGGCTGCTGCTCGAGCGGCGTCTGCCGCGGCGGCAACACGAACCTCGACTGCGGCAGCGGCGGAGTCGCTTGCCGTGCGTGCACCACCGGCCAGGCCTGCCAGCTCGACGGCGGCGTCTTCGGCTGCCAGCCGTTCAACTGCAGCGGCTGCGTGTCGACGACGGGGAACTGCCTCGCGGGAACCAGCGCCTCCGCCTGCGGCGTGAACGGCGCCGCCTGCGTCGCGTGCCCCGGCGGGCAGGCCTGCGTCAGCGGCAACTGCATGTCGGCGGGCGCGTGCAATGCGACGACGTGCGCCGCCGGCTGCTGCGACGGCACGGTGTGCATCGACCCGCCGACGACGCAGCGATGCGGGCGCATGGGCATGCCGTGCATGACGTGCACCGGTGGCCAGACGTGCAACGCCGGCGCGTGCGGCGCGAGCGCGCCCGACGGTGGTGGCCTCTGCAGCCCGACCACGTGCCCGAACGGCTGCTGCGACCCGCTCACCGGCGCCTTCTGCATGCCGGGCACCGACAGCACCGCGTGCGGCTCCGGCGGCACCATCTGCAACATCTGCATCCCCGGCCTGCAGCTCTGCATCAACAAGATGTGCGGGTTCTGAGCGGGTTGCCGCGGGCGCGGCACTCGTGCGAAGTGCGGCGCCATGCTCAGCACGCTGCTGCTGATGACCGCTCTCACCGCGAAGCCCGTCGTCGCGGTGCTCTACTTCGACAACGCCACGCGCAAGCCGGAGCTCGACGTGCTCCGCAAGGGCATGGCCGACATGCTCGTCACCGACCTCGTCTCGTGGGACGGCGTCACCGTCGTCGAGCGCGCGCGGCTCGAAGAGGTGCTGGGCGAGCTGAAGCTGCAGCAGTCGAAGGCGTTCGACGAGAAGACCGCGGTGAAGGTCGGCAAGCTGATGGGCGCGCAGTACCAGCTGACCGGCACCATGGTGCTGTCGGGCAAGAACCTCGTCGTCGACGCGAAGCTGCTCAAGGTGCAGGACGGCACGGTCACGCTGGCCACGCGCTCGGAGGCAGATCAAGACAAGGTGTTCGACCTCGAGCAGGACCTCGCGGCCAAGATCATCGGCGCGATCGACTCGAAGCTCGAGGCGAACCCGGCCGGGCGGCGCAAGGCGAAGGTGCCCGACCTCGAGACGTTGCTCACCTACTCGAAGGCGATCGACCTGTCGGACCAGGGCAAGCTCGCCGAGGCGCAGGCGGCGATGCAGCAGGTCGTCTCGAAGGCGCCGTCGTTTCTGCTCGCGCGCGAGCGCCGCGAGGAGCTGCTCAAGCGCTTCCAGGAGTACGAGCTCAAGAAGAAGGACCTCATCACCGGCGAGGCGCTCGAGCTGGGCAAGCTGGTCGACCGCATCCTCGCCGACGAGGCGAAGCTCGACACGATGGACAAGAAGGCGGCCGCCCGCTTCCTCGCCGCGCGGCTCTTGAAGAGCCGCTTCATCCTGCGCGCGTCGAAGCAGTTCTTCTCGTCGCGCGACGAGAACTTCCGCGTCGCGCTGAAAGGCAAAGAGGGCGAGGCCGTCGTGGCGATGCGCACGTGGCTCGAGAACCACCGGCGCTTCGCCGCGGAGCTCGAGCGCACGCAGAAGCGGCACCCCGGGCTGACCGAGGGCGAGCTCGCTCCGGAGGAGCTGAAGAAGGTGCAGGACGCGAAGTTCGGCAACCTGTCCTTGCGCGACCCTCAGGCCGACATCCTCGCGTTCGTGGTGCACGGCCGCGCCGGCGACGGCGACGGCTACACGGTCGCTCCGGCGCTCGGCTTCGTGCAGCCCGAGGAGCGCAAGGCGCTGCTGTTGGACCTCGACAAGCGCATCGACGCGGCGTTCGCGGTGGCGAAGGCGGACCCGACGAAGACGTGGCAGCTGACGAACCTCATCTCGCAGCGCGTCGACGCGTGGCTGCAGCTCTACGAGATCGACCCGGCGGTCTCGCTGATGCAGCGCTACCTCGACGCGTTCCCGACCTCGAGCGAGGCGTCGCGCTACGAGCAGAAGATCAAAGACTACCTCTCGGGGCGCGGCATCTCGGGCCTCGACAAGGTCGAGCGCTGGAGCAAGGGCCTCAAGGGCTGCGAGGGCATGGACCTGAACGTCGGCAACGACTCGGTGCGCGACCGCATCGAGCAGGCGGGCGTGGCGGGCGTGTACGCGATGGCGGCCGAGATGGAGAAGGCGTGCAAGCGGTCGCCGAAGCTCGACTCGTACTTCTCGATCATCTACGCCGACTTCTCGCGGGAGCTCGCCCGCGCCGAAGACTGCGACGGCTTCCGCGCGATGACGGTGAAGTACCTGGCGGTCGGCGGCTCGGTGCGCGACCTGCAGGCCCGCGCACGAAACGCGGGCTGCCCGCTCGGCGACGTGGTGAAGGACGTGCAGTGGTTCCACTCGCGGCGCGACCAGAACTGGGACGCGGAGTTCAGCGACGAGCTCGGCACGACGTTCGACGGCAAGACGCTGACGCTGAGCGGCAAGTCGTGGCTGGGGACTCCGAACGGGAAGCGGCGGCAGGGGCTCGACCTCCGCGCCGAGCGGCAGGCCGACGGCACGTTCAACTGCGTGAGCGCGACGAGCCTGCGCTACGACGGCGTGAAGACCGACGGCACGTGCACCATCGTGGTGACCGCGTTCGCGAGCGGGCCCGGACAGTTTGACGAGGGCACGTTCAGCGCGTCGTTCGTCGAGCCGTGGGACGGTTACAAGAAGAAGAGCGAATTCACCGAGGGTGTCTTCAAGCTGAAGCGCAAATGACGGCTGACGAGTACTTCGCGAAGGGCCTCGCCGAGCTCGACCTGTCGCGCGGCGCCGACAGCCAGCGCGAGTACCGCTCGGACCTCGAGGGCGCGCTCGCCGCGTTCGACGCCGCGCTGAAGCTGGACCCCCAGCACGAGGGCGCCCGGAGGCAGCGCGCGTTCACCCTCGCCTCGCTCGATCGGCACGCCGAGGCCGCCGGAGTCTTCGCCGAGGCGCTACAGCGGCGCCCGAGCGACCCCGACCTGCTGCTCGGCTTCGCGCAGTCGCTGGCGCGGCTCGAGCTGCCCGAGCGAGCGCTCGCTCCCTTCGACGGCGTGCTCGCGCTGCGACCCGGCGACGTCGAGGCCCTGTTCGGCCGCGCTGCCGCGCTGACGGAGCTCGGAAGGTACGCGCAGGCCCTCGCCGCGTGGGAGACCGTGCTCGCGGCGGCGCCGGGCGACTTCCGCCGCCTCCGGGCGGCCGTCGAGCGCGCCGTCTGCCTCGCGCGCCTCGATCGACCCGAGGCCCACGCCGCGTTCCGCGAGCTGTTCGAGCGCGATGGGAAGCAGCTGCACGGCCCGCTCTCCCCGAAGGCGGTGCAGACGGCGCTCGACGACCTCGAGGTGGCGCAGGCGGCGTTCCGCGAGTGGACGGACGCGCACGCGGGCGACGCGACGACGTGGTGGGTCGCGGGGCGGCTGTGGCAGTCGGTGCAGGCGTTCGACGAGGCGCAGGCGGCGTTCGAGAACCTCGTGCGGCTGAAGCCGGACGACGCCCAGGCGTGGTTCGCGAAGGGCGAGGCGCACCTGGCGGCGGAGCAGCGCGCCGAGGCCGAGGCGGCGTACCGCCGCGCGTTCGCGCTGTGGCCCGAGTTCCTGGCGGCAAAGAACCGGCTCGAGGCGCTCGCCGCGCCGCCGAAGCGGTGGAAGCTGATGGGCCACGACACGTTCGCGCGCGAGGACTACGTGGTCGGCGTCTACGACTCGCGAGCCCAGGCCGAGGCGGAGCTGCGAACGCGCGAGGCGCGGCACGCGGCGACGCAGGACGAGGGGCTGCGCGACGAGCTGTGGATCGTGGAAGCACCATGAGACACGCGCGCTCCGTGTCACTCGCGCGTTTCTGACGCCCGCGCCCTGGAGCATCGACACTCCGGCTTCGGGAAATCGCGCGCTCACCGCGGGCACACCGGTTGCTCACCGCCGCGCGACGCCGGGCCGGAGGGAGACGACGACGATGAAGACGTGGGCAGCGGTGATGATCTGCGCGGTCTGCGCGTGTGGCGGAGCGCCCGCAGCGGGCGGCACCGGCGGCGGCACCGGCGGAACCGCGGGAGGCAGCGGCGGAACGGCCGGAGGCTCCGCAGGCAGCATGGACTGCGCGAGCGCCTCGGCCGCGCTCTGCGACCGGGCGCTCGCGTGCGGTGGAGGCACCACCGTCGTCGTCGCCCTGCCGCCGTCGGCGACCGCGGAACACAACACCGTCTCCGACTGCAAGAACTACTACCGCTTCCTCGTCTGCCCGATGGCGGAAGCAGACGCCGGCACCCGCGACTGGCCCGCCTGCCAGACGGCCGCGGCGCAGGCGACCTGCACGGCCACCTCGAAGGGCGACGCCGGCACCTTCCCCTCTTCTGCTTGCCCGGGTCTCACCCTGTGACCACCGCCCGCCGCAGCCCGCGCCCCGACCTCAGTTGTTGAACTGGCTGATGGCCAGCCGCAGCCGGCCGTCGGGCACGCGCTGGTAGTAGAGCGTGAAGCTGGCGTCGTCGATGTCGCGCCAGTCGGCGACGAGGTACTGCTTGCCGTCGTCGCTGCGGGTGAACTCGCCGAGCTTCAGCGTGCCCTGCCGCGTGGGGCCGAGCTCGAGCGGCGCCGCCCCGTCGACGCGGTGCTGGAAGGTGTGCTCCCAGAGGAACTCGAAGGCGGCGCCGGCGACCTCGCGCTGCTCCGGCGTGAGCGCGACCGTCGTGTCGAAGCCCACGAGGTTCGTGCCGTCGTGGCGGAGCGCGCCGCGATCGAGGGCGACGGCGGGCACCCAGTCTCGGGGCACCTGGCCGGCCGCGAGGATCTCGTCGGGCTCGCTCAAGCCCTCGTCGTCGCGCGGAGGGGCGAGCGGCTCGAGCGGCACGGCCGGCGGCGCGGCCTTCAGCGCCTTCGCGAGGTCGACGGCGCGCTTGCCGGTGAGCGACATGCGGGCGATCTCGTCTTTCGACAGCCCGTTGTTGTTGAGGTCGTAGCGGGCGACCAGCTTCTCCTTCGCATAGGCGACGGCCTTCGCGACGTCGGCGCCGGTCACCTGGGCGCCCTGCGCCGCGTCGCGCGCGTCGATGAACCGGAAGAAGACGTCGACGAGCGCGCGCTGCGGCCCAGGCAGCGTCGGCAGCGCCTTCACCACGTCGGAGCGGCTGATGCGGCCGTCCTTGCCGCCCGCGTCGATGATGGCCTTCGCCGCGAGGTCGAACGCCGCGTTCACGTCGGTCTTGGAGAGGCGGGGCATCAGGGCACCCTAGCATGCGGTCGACCGTCGTCGTCGCGAGGTGGGTACGAACGGAGGACTCGGAGTCAGCGCCGGGCCGAAGCTGCTGTCGGTAGCGCGTCAGAACGTGGCCGCGCCGCTGCCGTCCGTCGGCTTGCCCGGGTCTCTCCCTGTGACTACCGTCCCGCCGCGTTGCAACCCGACGACCTCCGGCACAGGAAGCTCGGTCGCTACCAGCTCCTCCACCAGCTGACGCGCGGCGGAATGTCGGAGGTCCTGCTCGGCCAGCAGGTCGGCGACGCCGGCTTCCGCAAGCTCGTCGTCCTCAAGCGCGTCGCCTCGGACAGCGCGTTCGACGAGAGCGCCGCGCGCGACATGCTCATCCGCGAGGCCCGCCTCACCGCCGGCTTCGTGCACTCGAACATCGCCCAGGTCTTCGACCTCGAGGAGCACGAGGGCTCGTACTACCTCGCCATGGAGTTCGTGCCCGGCGTCACCCTCCTCGAGCTGCTCCAGCGCGCCGGCGAGCGCGGCAACGAGCGGCTCCCCGTGGGCTTGTGCCTGAGCGTCGCGCGCGACGTCGCCGAGGCCCTGCACTACGCGCACACGTTCATGACGCCCGCCGGCAAGCGGCAGGCCGTCATCCACCGCGACGTCGCCCACAAGAACGTCATGCTCCGCTGGGACGGCGTCACCAAGCTGCTCGACTTCGGCCTCGTGAAGCGGCTCGGCGGCCCGTCGCTCACCCGCGAGGGCTTCGTGAAGGGCACCGTCGACTTCATGTCGCCCGAGCAGATTCGCGGCGAGGCGCTCGACGGGCGCAGCGACGTCTTCTCGCTCGCCGTGATGCTCTACGAGATGCTCGCGGGCGCTCCCATCACCACGCCGGCAGACCCGACGCCGCCCGCGCGGCGCCCGTCGCTGCCGCCCATCACGAGCCGCGTGCCCGACCTCCCTCCGGCGCTCGACAAGGTGCTCGCCAAGGCGCTGATGGTCGACCGCAACCTGCGCACGCTCACCGCCCGCGAGCTCGCGCGCGAGCTCTCGCGGGCCGGCGGCGACCTCTTGTGGGAGCCCGAGGCCATCTCCGGCTACCTCCAGCACGTGTTCGGAGAAGAGCGCGCGAAGATGGAGCAGATGGTCGCGAAGCTCACCGGCGACGAGGTCTCGTCGCCGAACGGCCAGCCCGTCGACGCCGACAAGCGCACCGAGCTCGTCACGCCCGAGCAGCTCCGCGCCGCGCTCTCGGGCGGCGGCGCCGCGCCCGATCCGCACGCGGCGAAGACCGAGCTGAAGACCGCCGAAGAGATCGCCGCGGAGCTGGGGCCCTCGAAAGCTCAGCCCATCACCGACCCGCTGATGCCGCCGCCTGAGCCGAAGCCGAGACCGAAGAAGAGCGGCAGGCGCCCCTCGGCGCCGCTGCTGCTCGCGCTCTTCACCGGCGCCGCGACGCTCGTCGTCGCCCTCGCCTGGTGGCTGAACCGGCTACTCGGGTGACTCGCCCGACGACAGCGCGTGCTTCTTGAGCAGCCGGTAGAGCGACACCCGATCGATGCCCGCCGCCTTCGCCGCGTGCGTGACGTTGTCGCCGTTGCGCTTCATCAGGTCGACCAGGTACTCGCGCTCGAACGCATCGACCACGCGCTGGCGGGCCTCTTTGAACGGCCCGCGCTCGGCCGCGGCGGCGCGCTGCTCGGCGAACCGCTCGAGCAGCGTCTCGGGCCCGACGTTGACGACGCGCTCCAGCACGTTGCGCAGCTCGCGCACGTTGCCCGGCCACGAGTAGCCGGCGAGCAGGCTCAGCCCGTCGGGCGGCAGCACCGAGCGGTCGCAGCCCATCGTCTTCAAGATGGCGTCGCACAGCCCCGGCAGGTCCTCCAGGCGCGCGCGCAGCGGCGGCAGCTCGACCTTCACCACCGCGAACCGGTGGTACAGGTCGGCGCGGAAGCGCTTCGCCGCCATCTCGTCTTCGAGCGAGAGGTGCGTGGCCGCGACGATGCGCACGTCGACCTGGACCGGTTTGTTCGCGCCGAGCCGCTTCACCTCGCTGTTCTCGACCGCGCGCAGCAGGCGCGGCTGCAGCTCGAGCGGCACGGCGCCGAGCTCGTCGAGGAACAGCGTGCCGCCGTTCGCGCGCTCGAAGACGCCGGGGCGCGACGAGACGGCGCCGGTGAACGCGCCGCGCTCGTGGCCGAACAGCTCGCTCTCGAACAGGCTCGGCGCCACGCAGCTCAGGTCGCACACCACGAACGGCTTCTGCGCGCGCGCGCTCGCGTCGTGAATGGCGCGGGCGCACTCCTCTTTCCCCGTGCCGGTCTCGCCGGTGACCAGAATCGGAATGTCGGTGGGCGCGGCGCGCTCGAGCAGCGCGAACGCGTGCCGCATGGGAACGCTGCTGCCGATGAGCGCTCCGAACCGGCCGGCCGACGACAGGCCCACGCCCGAGCGGCGCAGCTGCGTCGGGACCAGCAGCAGCTCGGTGCGGCCGATGCGAATCTGCATGCCGGCGCGCGCGTCGGCCTTCTCGAAGCGGATGCCGCGGCAATACGAGCCGTTCTTGCTGCCCTGGTCGTGCACCACCACCTGCGTCGGGCTCGCCTCGAACCAGAGGTGCACGCGCGACACGCTGGTGTCGGTCAGCACCAGCGCGCAGCTCGGCTGCGTGCCGACCGAGTGCGTGCCCGGCGACAGCTCGAGCTCGCGCCCGGCGTCGGGGCCCGACACCACCACGACCACCAGGTCGGCGGGCGGCGGAGGGTCTGCGGAAATGACATCGGTCGGCCTGGCGACCCACTGGCTCATCAGCGCCCCGACGGTAGCACCGCGTGAGGCCACAGGCCCACGCCCGCCGTTGAGCCGGCTCGACGTCACGGCAGGAGCAGCGACGCGTGCGGGTTCGCCCCGAACGGGTTCGTCGGCGAGCGCGAGGCCGCCGCGAGGTACGACCACAGCTGCGCCGGCCCGGGAGCCCCCACGGGGAGCTGCACGGTCGACGAGACCTTGCCGGTCGTGCCGATGCGAACGCGCTTGCCGATGACGGTCGTGGTGAGCGAGCGGGCGTGGTCGGAGCCGGGCAGGCTGCGCGCGAACTCGCCGCAGATGCACACGGTGACGTTGCGGCCGGCCGCGGTCATCATGCGCTGCAGGAACGTGGCGAGCGGCGGCATGATGACCTGGTTCATCGTGTTGCGCACGCGCGTGCCGTCGGAGTCCGAGTGCGTGTCCCAGCCCGCGGTGCTGTTCGCGATGACGACGTTCGTGCCCGAGCGAATCATGAGCTCGGCGGCGAACATCTGCTGCGCGAACGAGTTCACCGTCGTCGTGGTGGCCGGCAGACCGTACGCCGCCGCGATGGTGCCTGCGTTGAAGCCCGGAGGAGCCGTCTGCTGCGCCAGAATCGCGGTGTCGTACGCGGTCTTCACCGAGAACAGCGACACCGAGTTCTCGGCCAGCTGCGGCGCCGACATCGCGCGCGTCGCGATCAGCGCCTGCGCCGCCGTGGCGCGGTCGGGAATCGCCGGGTCCGTCGGGCCGCCGCCGAGCGCCGCGATGGTGCTCGCCACGTTCGTGATCTGCTGCATCGACACGCCGCCCTCGGTGGGCCGCGGGCCGTCGGGGAGCCGCCCGCCGACCACCGCGCACTTGATCGCCGCGTTGCCGCCCATCGCGTTCGCGAGCATCAGCGCGTAGCTGCGCGTGCCGTTGCTCATCACCGCCACGCGCGCCGGGTCGTGCGCCGTGATGCCGTGGTTCACGCCGATGGCCGCCATGTTCGCCTGCGCGACCGCCGGCAGGTTCGTGCCGAACGTCGGCAGGTCGATGAAGAGCCCGTTGCCGAGCGACTTCACGCGCGCGCTCGTCACGCCGAACGCCGGGCCGCTGTACACGACCGCGGGCGCTCCGCCGGGCTGCTGCTGGCGGTTGATGGTGATGTTCACGCCGAGGAACGAGTCGGCGCTCGAGAACAGCGCGTTGTAGCCGCCGATCAGGTTCACGATCAGCACCGCCGACTTCTCGGCGGTCTGCGCCTGGGCGTTACGACCCTGGAGCAGCGTCGCGCCCGCGATGCCCGCGGTGGCAGCCTGCAGTACGGCGCGTCGCGAGAGGTTTCGCTTGGTCATGACTGGTGTCCTTTCAGTGCGTGAGGAATCCGACGGACGTGAGCACGGCCGCGCAGGTGTAGGCCCAGCGGCGCCGCGGGCTCGGGTCGTTGTTGGCGGCGCTGGTGGCGAAGTTCACGCAGGCCGTCGTCTCGGCGGCCGTCGGCGTGCGGCTCCAGAAGCGGCGCTGGAAGTTCGTGCACTGGGTGGCGGCCGTCGCCGCCGTCGGGTTCGCGGCGTACTGCGTGCCGGCCGCCGTCAGCGAGAGGCAGCCCTGGAACGACGCGGTGAACGCCTGGTACACGCTGACCGCGCTGAGCTGCTGCTCCTCGAACCAGCGCGCCGGCTGCGCGTTGAACGTCGCCGCCTGGCCGTTGATGAAGGCCGGCGTCATGTTCAGCACGCGGTTGTACTCGCCGGGCAGCATCTCGTACGGCTTCACGCGCCGGCGGTCGGTGTTGACGACGCGGTCGAGCCGGTCGACGTCGAGGCTGCGGCCCCCGAAGCCGGCGTACAGCTGGCTGCCGTTGCAGCCGACCGGCGTCGAGACCGCCGCGGTGTTCGACGCCCGCGAGGCGACCGTGACCACCGCGTTGCTGTTCTGGTCGCGGCCCGTCACTCCGGCCGCGAACGACACGTTGCCCGGCGCCGTGCCGTTCTCGGTGAAGACCCACGTGAAGGTGCGGTTCGCGTTGCCGGGAATCGTCAGCGGGGTCACCGCCGCGGGCGTCGAGAGGCGCACGCCGCCGGTGAGCACCGCCGCGGGCGGCGCCGGGTCCGAGATGACCGCGACGGCGGCGGCCTGGCCCGAGTTCGCCACCGTCATCGACAGCGCGAACGTGTTGCCGCGCGTGATGGCCGCGGGAATCGTGAAGGCGGTGATGCTCAGCTCCGCGGGCGTCTGCACCGTGACCACCGGCGACACGAGCTGCGGCGCGTAGACCATGTCGCCCGAGCCCTCGTCGATGGCGACCGCGCTCGCCGACAGCCGCAGCCCACCGGGGCCGGTGCCGTTCTCGGTCACCGTGTAGTTGAACGTCGCGCGCGCGCCGGCGGCGAGGTCGACCGGAACCTGGGTCGTCGGGCTGGCCGCGCCGGCCATGCCGGTGCCGGCCGCGTCGAGCGACGGGCTGACCTGCGTCGCCATCGAGCCGCCGCTGTTGCGCACCACGACCGCGGCGGTGAACGTCTGGCCGCGCGAGATGCGCGGAGGAACCGTGATGGACTCGACGACCAGCGCGGGCGGCATCACGACCATGCCGAGGTTCGACTCCACCGCGTTCGCGGTGACGGTCGCGGTGCCCGCGGTGCCGCGCGCGCCCGCGTTGAACACGAGCGTGCCGGCCGAGGTGCCGTCTTCGCGGTAGCTCATCACGAAGGTGGCCGTGGCGCCGGCCGCGACGTCTTGCGGGGCTACGGTGCCCTGCGCCGTGGCGCGCGCGCCGCCGGTGACGTCGAACGCGGTCGCCGCCGGCACCGGCCGCACGGCCGTCAGCGCGCCGGCGGTGGTGTTGCGCACCACCATCGTCACGTTGAAGAGCTGGCCGCGGTTGATGTTCGTCGGCAGGGTGAGCGAGGCGATGGCGAGGCCCGAGGGGGCCGCGACCGCAGCGTCGCCCGAGCGAACCGCCGCCGACTCGACGTCGACGCCGCTCGGCGCGTCCTGGCCGCGCACGCGGGCGGTCATCGCCGCGACGCCGGTGCCGGTGACGCTGGCGGCCCAGGTGATGGCGACCGTCTCGCCGCCCGGGATGTCGACGGGCAGCGGCGGCTGCGTGAACGCGATGGCCGCGCTGCCGCTCACCGTGACCGAGGCGGGCTGCATCGGGCTCGCGACGACGCGCCGCGCGAGCGACGTGCCGGTGTTCCGCACGATGACCGTGGCGAGGAACGTCTGGCCCGTCTGCAGCTGCGCGGGCAGCGAGGCGACGGCCTCGAGCTTCGCGGGCGTGGTGAGCTCGACCGCGGCCGAGCTCATGTTCTCGGCGATGACCTCGGCGCCGCTGTTCGCGTCGGTGCCGCGCGCGCCGCCCGTGAGCACGAGCGTGCCGGCCGCGCTGGCGCGGTAGCGGAACGTGAACGTCGCGCTCTCGCCCTGCGCGATGTCGGCGGTGGCCGGCTCGGGGCCCGTGACGAGCGTCGCGGCGCCGGTGCCCGAGAGGCCGAGCGTGTCGGGGGCGACGGCGCGGGCGGTCGCGTGGCCGCCGTTCGAGACCGTCATCTTCACGGTGAGCTCGGTGTCGACCGAGGCCGCCGGGGGAACCTGCAGCGACTCGACCATCAGCATCGCCGCGCTCTGGATGACGACGTCGGCGGTGCTCGGGCCCGCGTTCAGCTGGAGCTCGTGCATCGCATCGAGGCCCTCGGCGCCGACCTCGAAGCTCAGCGGCCCGGAGTCGGTCGCCTCGTAGACGAAGGTGAACTCCTGCGCGCCGGCGCCGGGAATGTCGGCGGGGTTCGGCGACTGCTCGAGCACGGCGAAGCCGGCGCCCGAGAGCTTCGGCGTGGTGGGCACCACCTGCGTGGCGGTCGCCTCGCCGGAGTTCATCACCGTCACCGAGAGCGTAATCTTCTGGCCGACGCTCACCACCGCGGGCGTCACGGACGCGGTGAGGCCGAGCACTGCGGGGGCCTTGTCGACCGGCTTCGGGTCCACCGGGTCGACGGGCTCTTGCTGCGCGGGAGGCGTGGTGCAGCCGATCGCCGCCGCTGCCACCGCCACCATCAGACTGTTCTTGAACGTGGTCATGGGGTCTCTCGTTTCCCTTGGCGGTGGTTTCACTGGCAGAAGCTGGCGTCCTTCGCGATCGCCGCCAGAGCCGACGTCATCGTCCCGTTGGCTTCGAACGCCGCCATGCAGGCGTCGAACACCGGGCCTTCACACTTGAACTCGGCGCGCGCGTAGAGGAACTCCATCGCGGTGCGGCACGCGTTGAACTTGAAGTCGGTCGACGCGACCATCGTGTTCACGAGCTGCGCGTCGTTCGCGATCATCTGGCCGCCGAGCAGCGGCTGCGGGCCTTCGTTCGGCGCGCCGAACGTCATCGCCGTGCCCTCGCCGAACTTCCGCGAGAGAATCTTCGCGACGTAGTCGAGGCCGAACGTGTTGTTGTAGTGGCAGCCCGCGCAGGCGGCCGACATGCGGCCCGCGGCGTCGATGCCGTCGGTGTTGACGGCGGCGACGAGCTTCACGCCGAGGACGTTGTTCAAGATGCGGTACGCGGCGACGATGCGGTAGCCGTCGATCTCGTTGCCCGCGTACCGAATCATCCACGGGCGGCTGCGGAAGTAGCCGAGGCCGTTCGGGTCGGCGACCACCACGGCGTCGGCGGTCGCGGTCGCGCCCGGGTCGACGCGGTACTGGCCGTTGAACAGCTCGCGCCACGGGCGGTTGTTCTGCAGCACGTAGCGCGCGAGGTAGTAGCTCGCGTCTTCGGCCGGCGTCGCGCCGGGGTCGCCGTTGAACTTCGCGTTGATGAAGCGCGCGAACCGCTCACGGAAGGCCGGCGTCGTCAGCATCGTGTCGACGGTGGCCTGCGGGTCGGTCGCCGAGAGCAGCGCGGCCGACGGCGGCTGCGCGAGCAGCGCGGCAGAGAGGCGGGTCGCACAGCGGGCCCGGGCCTCGGGGGTCGCCTGCGCGGAGGCCGGGCCTGCGGCCAGCACGGCGGCCAGGGCTGCGATGGGGGTTACAGCGAGCGCTCGTTTCAGCATGACGTTCACCATGGGGATGGGGGCTATGCGTGCGGCGGCGTGTTCTGCAGCGGCGATGCCACGAGGACCTCTCGCGAAGTCAGGCACCTGGAGGCCGAAAAGCCAGCGGCGGGCCCGATCTGGTGTGCCCATGCGCGGTCGCCGTTGCGCCGGCGCAGCAGTGAGAGTGCCAAGGCGATTGCCGCGATCAGCAGCGCGGGCCCGCCGGTCGTGCTGCAGCCGGTGACCTCGCCCTTCAGCTTGCTGCCCCGGTTGTCGACGAGCACCGCGAGCGGCGCCGAGGTGGCCTGGTTGCCCGAGGCGTCGGTCGCGATCGCGACGAGCTCGTAGGTGCCGTTCGGGTACGCGAACGTCTCGAGCTGCGCGACGAACTCGCCGGTGGCGGTGAGCAGGCCGGGCCCCACGTCGGCGCCGTTGAGCATGAAGACGACCTCCGAGATGCCGCCCTCGTCGTCGGCGGTGGCGCGCAGCTCGACCTTGCCCGCGAGCGCGGCGCCGGGCTCGTGAGAGCTGATGCTGATGCTGGGGGGCAGTACGTCTTTCGGGGCGCCGACGACGACCTCGGCGCTGGTGCGCAGGCCCGACGGCGACTTCGCGCGCACCGACCACGGGCCGCCCTCCTCGCCCGACGGCACGAACAGGCCGTCGGCATCCACGCTGCCGCCGCCGGTGACGGTCCACTCCATCGGGGGCGGCGCCATCTGCCGGTCGCCGAACTGGTCGAACGCGCGCGCGGTGAACTGCTGCGTGCCCGACGGCATCACCACCGCCGCGCCGGGCGAGATCGAGATGCCGGTGAGGCTCTGCGAGACGACGACCTCGACCATGCCGACGACGGTCGCCTTCGACGGGTCTTCGACGGTGACCTCGAGCGTGTACATGCCGGCGTGCGTGAACGTCGCGACGCTGCTCTTCCCGTCGTTCGTGCCGTCGTCCGAGAAGAGGACCTCGCCGGGGCCCGTGCTCTTCCACGTGTAGGTGAGGTTCGCCTCGCCGGTGTCGTCGGCGGCGAGCACGGTGAGCAGCGTGGTGCGCCCCAGCACCTGCGCGGGCGAGGCCTGCGGCGCGCGCACCAGCGTCGGCGGGCCGCCCGACGAGACGTAGAACGTCGCGGTGCCGCTGAGGGCTCCCGCGGTCGCCGTGACGGTGTGCGGGCCGCCGGTGACGGCGCCCGCGGTGAGCTCGCCGGTCGCGCTGACGGTGCCGCCGCCCGAGACGGTCCACGTGATGACCGGCGCCGGCGAGAGCGGCTGGCCGAACTGATCCACCGCGGCCGCCGCGAGCTGCACGCGGCCTCCGCGCGGCACCGTCGACATCGCGGGCGTGACGGTGACCGAGGCCGCCGTCGCGTTCACCGTGACGGCCGCCGTCGCCGAGTCGGTGAGGCCCGCGGCGTCTCTCACCACGACGTTGAGCGAGTAGGCGCCGGCGCGCGCGAACGTCGCCGTCGCGCTCTTCGCCGCGTTCGTGCCGTTCGCGCTGAACGTCACGGGCGCCGGGCCGGTGGCGCTCCACGTGTAGCTCAGGGCCGGCTCGCCGCTGTCGTCGCTGGCGGTGACCGAGAGCGCCGCGGTGGTGCCGGTGACGGGGCTCGGCGCGACGCCCGGGGTCCCCGCGATGACCGGCGGCGTGCCGTTCGCGATGGTGACCTGGGCGGTGGCCATCTGGCCGCCGGCGCTCGCCGTCACGGTGTGCGGGCCGCCGAGCGTCGAGCCCGCGGTGAAGAGGCCGGCCGTGCTCACCGTGCCGCCGCCCGAGACGCTCCACGTGAAGCCGGGCGACGCGATGGTGCCGCCGAACTGATCCGTCGCGACCGCCGTGAACTGCTGCGTCGAGCCGGCCGCGACGCCCGCCATCGCGGGCTGCACGCTCACCGAGGTGACCGCCGGAGCGACCGTGACGTCGATCGCCCGCACCGCGGTGAGGCCGCCCGCGTCGCGCACCGTGACGAGAAAGCTGTAGTCGCCCGCGCGCGTGAACGTCGCGACCGTGGTCCGCGCCGCGTTGTTGCCGTTCACCGAGAACGTGACCGGCTGCGGAGCGGTGGTCGCCTCCCACGTGTAGACGAGCGCCGTCTGCGCGCCGTCGTCGGTCGCGGTGACCGACAGGGTGCGCGTGGTGGGGCTCGTGGTCATCACCGTCGGCGCGGCCGAGATGACGGGCGGCTGGTTCGCGGGCGTGACCGTGATCGCGCGCGTCGTGGTCGCGCTGCGGTCGCCGCCGCTGCCCGAGCCGTTGCACGAGTTGCCGGCGGCGTAGAGCGTGAACGTGCCGGCGGTGGGCGGCGCGGTCACGAAGAAGCTCCAGGTGACGGCGCCAGCCGCGAAGTTCTTCGGCGCGGTGTGGCGCAGCTCGCCGCCCTCGAGCACGAGGCCGGTGCCGGCGGCGAGGCCGACCGCGGCCGAGCTCGCCGAGATGTTCGTGCCGCCGCGCACGCCGGGGCCGCCGGTGATGCGCAGCGTGTAGGTGGCGACCTGGCCCGCGATGATGGAGGCCGGGCCTTCGATGGCGACCGTGGGCGCCGCGGCGGCGCCGACGCCGTGACAGGCCGTGCAGAACACGGTGCCTTTGCCCGAATAGCCGACGACTCCGCCGCTGGTGGCGAAGGCGGCGGCGGGAGCGAGCAGCGCGAACGCGGCGAGGACGGAGCGCATGGGCGACGGCGTTCTGCACCGCGGGTGCCAGGGCGGAACCCTGCGTGCCCCTGGGGAAATCGGGCGCCCGGGGCGTGGATCAGGGCCTCGTGGAGTGACCGGGCGCGGTCGCTGTTGCAGCGCCGCAACGGTGGGGCGACTGCCCACGGGTGTGATCAGTTCGGAAAAGGCGGCGGGCGTGGTGTAACTCGGTGCCGTGCTCCTGCCGTTCGCCCTCGCGACAGCCCTGGCCGCTGCCAACCCGGCGCTCGGCCTGCTCGAGACCGCGAAGGAGCAGCTCGCCCGGCACGACGACGTCGCCGCCCGGAAGACGCTCGAGCGCGCCCTGCCCTACGCCGCCGACGACCGGCTGCTCCTGGGGAAGCTGTACCTGACGCTCGGCCTCGCCTGGGCCGAGGGCGCGTACGAGGTGCGTGCGATCGACGCGTTCACCACCGCGCTGAAGCTCGATCGGAGCCTCACCCTGCCGCCCGACACGTCGCCGAAGATTCAAGAGTGGTGGAAGGAGGCCGAGGACTCGCTGCCCGAGCGCGTCGAGCCGCAGCCGCAGCCGGAGCCGCAGCCATCGGAGCCGAAGCCGGAGCCGAAGCCCGAGGCGAAGCCGGAGCCCGTGGCGGCCCCCGAGCCCAAGCCAGCGCCGCCGGGGGTGACGGAGCCGCCGCCGCCCGAGGCGGGGAAGCCGTCGCGGGCGTGGTGGGCGGTGGCTCCGGGGGGCGTGGCGGCCATCTGCCTCACGGTGACGGCGGTGACGTGGAAGCTGTCGGACGACCGCTACCAGCGGCTGGCGCGGGGAACGGGGCTGGAGCCCGACGAAGCGCAGAGTCTGTACGCGTCGGGCCAGTCGCTGCAGTCGACCGCGCAGTGGACGGCGGCGGTGGGGGCGCTGTTCATCTTCGCGGCAGTCGCCGTAGCCTTGCTCATCAAAGACGACTGAACGCACTGCCGACTGCCAACTGCCATGACGCCGGAGCAACAAACCCCGCGGGGCCCGGAATATGATGAAGGCCGCACTCGCGGGGCGGCCTTGTTCGAGATCCTCGGAAAGCTCGGCGTCGGTGGCATGGCCGACGTGTTCCTGGCGAACGCCGACATCGGCGGGCGCGTACAGGCCGTGGCGCTGAAGCGCATTCGGGCGTCGATGAACGACTGCGCCGACGTGTGGCCGATGTTCCAGCGCGAGGCCGAGCTGTGCAAGCTCTTGAACCACCCGACCATCGTGCAGCTGAAGGCGGTGGGCGACGACTCGCACGGGCCGTACCTCGCGCTCGAGTACGTGGCGGGCGCCACGGTGGGCGAGCTGATCAGGGTCTGCACGAAGCGCGGCGCGCCGATGCAGCTCGACCACGGGCTCTCCATCTGCCGCGACATCGCCGACGGCATCGCCTACGCGCACGGCCTGGTGCACGAGCTCGGGCGGGGCCTCGTGCACCGCGACATCTCTCCCGAGAACGTGCTGGTCGGCTACGACGGCTGGGCGAAGGTGACCGACTTCGGCATCGCGTGGCTCGTCGGGCACACGCGCTTCACCCGCACCGGCGCGGTGCGCGGCAAGGTCGGCTACCTCGCGCCGGAGCTCGTCGAAGGGGGCGTGCCGTCGACGGCCTCCGACGTGTTCGCGCTCGCGGCGACGGTGTTCAAGGTGCTGACGAACAACCCGGCGTTCAAGGGCAACAACGACGGCGAGCTCTTGCGCAGCCTGATGTTCGGGCCGCCGCCGCTGATCCAGGCGGCGCGCGGCGACGTTCCGGCGCCCATCGCCGACTGGTGCGATCGCGCGTTCCGCAAGGACCCGGCGAAGCGGCCGACCGCCGCCGAGCTCGTCGCGCTGATTCCCCAGAGCAGCGAGCTGCGGCGCAAGGAGCTCGGCCGGTGGCTCACGACGGTGTTCCCTCCGCGCGTGTTCTCGCAGCAGCCGACGGGCGAGAAGCCGCCGGTCGCCGCGCCGCTCGACGCCGGCAAGGTGAACGCGATGCTCGGCGCCGCCGACCAGGGCCCCACCGTCATCGTGACCCAGCAGGAGGAGCCGCCCGAGACCGTGCCGACGGCGCTCTTCGATACGCTCGCGAGGGCGCTGCCGCGGCGGGTCCTGGCGCTCGCGCTGCTCCTGCTCGTGGCGCTCGGCGTCGGCGCGTTCTTCTACTTCGCGCAGCCGCAGCCGCAGCAGCCGCCCCCGCAGGACCCGCCGCCGGCGCCGGTGACGCTCGAGGAGGCCGACCCGGCGCCTGCGGCGGTGACGACGACCGAGGACCTTCCGTCGCTGACCGAGACGGAGGCCGAGACCCTCGAGGCCGACGCGCCGCCCGAAGACGCGCCCACCGAGCCGGGCCCCACGGGCACGCGGCCGGTGTCGCGGAGGGTGCGGCGCGGGCTGCTCGACGTGCGGGTGACTCCGTTCGCGGACGTGTTCATCGACGGCAAGCTGATGGGGACGACGCCGCTGAAGCCGATCGAGCTGGCGCCGGGCACGCACAAGGTGATGCTGATCAACCCCGCGCTCGACGCGCACAAGACGGTGACCGTCACGGTCGAGTCGGGCCGCAAGACGCGGCTGACGGAGATTCTGACGCCGAAGAAGCAGGGCCGTTGAGTCGACAGTCAGGGTGACTCGGAGCACGCAGAACCCGCGGCGTTGAGCCCACGCAACAGCCGTCTGTCGACTGCCGACTGTCGACTCTCGACTGCCATGATACACGGCGCGTGATGAGTCCCCGGCGCGCCCTCGTCGCATGCGTGCTCGCCCTCGCGGCGTGCAGCGACTTCGATGCCGCGCTGGCCGAGTGCTACCGCTCGGGCCGCTGCCTCGACGCGGGGAGCGCGGCCGGCGGCGACAGCGCGGGCGGCGACGGCGGCGGCGCGGCGGGAGGCACCGCGGGCGGCGACGCGGGCGGCGACGCGGGCGGCTCCGCGGGGAGCGGAGGAGGAGTCGCGGGAGGAGCCGGAGGCGGCGGCGAACCCCCGTGCCCGCTCCAGGTCAGGGCGTTCAGGCACCACCTCGTCGATGGGCCCGACGTGGTGCGGGTGCCGGAGACCGGGACGATCTCGGCGCTAGTGCCCGAGGCCGACGGCGGCTACAGCGTGCTGCCGGGCACGCGCACCGACGCGGGCGAGTTCTGCGTGCCCGACGCCCCCGATGCCGGCCTGCTGCTCGTGCGGCTCGGCGCGAGCCTCTACGTGCAGACGCAGGAGCGCAACCTCGACCTGAGCCGCTGGTTCCGCAGCCGGCCCGACCAGATTTCGCAGACGCGGAGCGTCGGGCTCGACTTTCCGCGGCTCGGCACGCTGACGCCGGGCTGGGGCGGCGACGACGGCGGCGCTCCGGAGTACTTCTCGCTCTCGTCCGAGGGGGCGGGGCTGACGGCGATTCTCGAGCCCAGCCTCGGCGCGGGCCAGCGCGACGCCGGGCGGCAGATCTTCGACATCACCGTCGACGGGCCGGTGCGCTCGAGCCGCGGCGACGTGGTGCACCTGATGCGCGGCGCGCGGAGCAGCCCGCGCACGTGCTCGACGGTGCAGTTCACGACGGGCCTGGTCGACACGGGCGACGCCGGCGACTTCGTCGTCGACGCGGGGCCGCTGCGCGCGGTCGCGCAGAACCGGGACGTGGCGTTCACCTGGCAGCCGATCAGCGCGGCGATTCGGTACAACATGAACGCGTACGACGCGGGCTACGACGCCGGCACGCGCGAGCTCGGCTTCTTCGGCAGGTTCGTCACGCGCGTCGACGTCTGGGCCGACCCGCACGACGCCGGGTGGGTCGAGCCGGGCGCGCTGCTCGCGAGCATCGACGCCGACGCCGGCGCGTTCTCGGTCGACTTCACGTTCGGCTCTCCGTTTCCCGGGCCGGCCGCGATCGCGATCATCGCGTCGTCGCAGACGCAGTGGCTCGCCGGCGACGGAGCGACCGCGACCCGCCTCATTCGCGCCACGAGCCAGCGCGTGGTGCGCCACCGCGGGCCCGACGCCGGCACGCTCGGCTTCCCCAACCCGCCGCTCGCGATCCGCCTCAACGGCACCTCGCAGGAGCAGATCCCGTACCTCGCGACGCTCACCCAGCCGCTGCGCGTGCAGTGGAGCAGCCCCTCGTCGCAGGTCACGCAGTATCGCGTCGAGGTGCTACGAATCGTCGCCCAGGGCGTCCAGACCGAGATTCTCTCGGGGTCGACGTTCTGGCTGCCGTCGACGACGACGAGCTTCCTGCTGCCTGCGCTGGCGCCGGGCGTGTACGCGCTGCGGCTGACGGACGTGCGCTCGGACCCGTTCGAGCCCGAGGCGCCGCTCAAGCCGGCGCCCGACTACGCGGCCGCCGAGGCGCTGGTGCGGCCGTTCATCGTGCGCTGACGCCGTCGATGACCTCGAGCAGGCGCCCGAAGTTCGACAGCGCGTGCGATGCCTTCGACGTCGGGCTCGGGTGCCCCTCGTACACCGCGGCCGCGTGCCGCTTCGTGATGGCGGGCGCCGAGATGATGTCGAGCCGCTCGCGGTACTCCTGCGACACGTAGGTTCCGTACTCGGCCCACACGTCGAGCGCGCCGACCTCGCGCGCCATCGCGATGTCTTTCTTGAGCGAGTCGCCGATGACGAGCGTCTCTTTCGGCGGCACGCCGTACTTCTCGCAGATGGCGAGCAGGCCCTTCGAAGAAGGCTTCTCGCAGTCGCGCGGCAGCTCGACGACGGGGCACGCGGCCCGGTACTCGCCGCGCTCCTCCTTCAGTTGAATGTCCTTCGCGACGAGCTTGTCGCCCTGGTCGTTCGCGGGGAACTGGAAGCCGGGCAGCGTGTAGAGCGCGGTCAGGTAGACGTCGAGGCCCATGCGCTTCACGCGCTGCTCGGCGGGGTTCCGCGGGGCGTCGGTGAGCGCGACCACGGGGAGCTTGCGCTCGGCGAGCGTCTTCAGCGTGGGCACCACGTGCTCGAACGGGCGCATGTACTTGCGGCGGGCCTCGCTGAACGCCCAGCGCGCGGGCTCGATGACGAGCTTGTCGAAGCTGCCGAAGTCGGGAAACTCGGCGTAGATCGACGACTCCTGTAGCGCGAACGGGTACTCGTTGGACTCGTACTTCGCGTAGACGGTCTTGAGCGACTGCACGACCTTGATGCGCGGGAAGCCGGTCGCCCCACAGACGGCGTCGACCATCGCCTCGACGGCGGGGACGATGTAGTCGATCCACGAGTAGAGCGTCCCATCCATGTCGGTGACCACGAGGCGCACGGGCATCTTCGAGCGCGTGATTAAACGAGAATGGGGGGCGCAGTCGATCCATACTGCGGCCCGCTCGCGATGTGGCAGCTGACCATCAACGGACCCGGATACTTCGACACCGCCTATGACCTTCCCGAAGGCGTGACCATGATGGGTCGCGCCGACGAGAACGACATCGTGCTCTCGGGAGACCTCGTCTCGCGCAAGCACGCCCGCATCACGGTGAAGGGCGACCTCCTCACGGTCGAAGACCTCGGGTCGCGCAACGGCAGCAAGCTCAACGGCCAGCCGCTCGAGGGCCTGCAGGTGGTGAAGGCCGGCGACCTGCTGCAGGTCGGCGAGAACTCGCTCGCCATTCGCCAGCCGAGCACCGTCGAGAACGCGGCGACCGACATGATCGACCTCGGCGCCGGCGGAGCGGTGAAGCGCTTCGGCCGGGGCCTCGACATCGCGTCGGCCGTCATCCTCGCGAAAGACGTGCGCGACAGCGTGGTGATGCGGGTGCTCGACAACATCGCCCCGTTCAACCCGTCGTCGCTGCCGTTCACCGAGTCGGGCGAGATCGGCGTGGCCGCCGAGCGCAGCAAGACGTCCGAGGTCGAGGTGCCCTCCGACGGGCCGGTCGAGACGACGCCGCGCACCGGCATCCCCATCGCGTTTCACTCGCTGCTCCTGCTGTACCGCGTCGCCGAGAAGCTCTCGTCGGCCGGCGGCCTGCAGGCGTTTCTCGAAGACGTCACCGACAAGGTCATGGAGCGCGTCGGCGCCACCACCGCGGTCGTGCTCGCGCGGCATCACTCGGGCGTGATGGTGCCTGCGGCGGTGCGGCACGGCGGCAAGCTGCAGAAGGGCGAGGTGCCGGTGAGCGACGCCATCGTCGACGCCGCCATCGAGAAGGGTCAGGCGATCGCGGTCGCGAACGTGCGCGACGACCGGCGGTTCGCCGAGCGCGAGAGCGTCGTGCTGTACGGCGTCGACCAGGTGCTCTGCATTCCCATCGGGCGGCAGGCGCCGTTCGAGGGCGTGCTGTACCTGAACCGCGTGGGCGTCTCAGAGGAGCCGGTCGAGGACCTGCTGGACCTGTGCAACGCCGTCGCGCAGCTGATCGACGCGGGCATGCAGCGCTGGAACAAGGAGGGCCCGCAGAGCCCCGCCGACGAGCGGCTGAAGCTCGCGCTCGAGCGGTTCCACGCGCCGGCCATCGTCGAGCGCCGCGTGGCCGAGCTGAAGAAGAAGGGCGGCAAGCCGACGCACCTCGACGAGAAGAACGTGACGGTGCTGTTCGCCGACCTGGCGGGCTTCACCGCCGTCTCGCAGAAGCTCGAGCCGCAGAAGACGCTCGAGCTGCTCAACGAGTTCTACGAGCGCGCGACGCGCATCTTGTTCTCGTTCGAGGGCACGGTGGACAAGTTCCTCGGCGACAGCGTGATGGCGCTGTTCGGGGCGCCGTACTCGAAGGGCGACGACGCGCTGCGCGCGGTGCGGGCGGCGCTGGCGCTGAAGGCCGAGTGGGCGAAGTTCATCGCGAAGCGGCCGCCGCGCGAGCGGTGCGAGGTGAAGGTCGGCGTGAACACCGGCAAGGTGCTGGCGGGCACGGTCGGCGGCGACCTGCGGCTCGACTACACGGCCATCGGTGAGCCGGTGAACATCGCGAGCTGGCTGTGCCAGAGCGCGTCGCCGCAGCAGGTGCTCATCACCGGCAAGACGCTGGCGCAGATCGGGGCGCGGTTCGACGTGACGCCGCTCGGCGAGCGGGCGCTGCAGGGGTCGAAGACGCGCACGGCGGTGTTCGAGGTGCTCGAGGAAGACGCGGGCTCGGGGACGCTCTCGGGCGTGCGGGCCTGAAGAGTCGGCGGCTCACTTCACGCCGCCGTCGTCGAGCGCGAACTTGTACAGCCGGCGCGCGCACGCGAGGTGCTCCTGGCGCCACTGGGCGGCCGCGTCTTCCTGAATCTGGCGTGCGAGGAAGTCGCCGCCGTCGGTCGACGTCACGAGGTACCAGCGCGTCTGGCACTGCCCGGCGAGGAACCGCTCTCGCATGCCGAGGTACGTGAACGTGCCGCCGTCGATCTCGAGGCAGGCGTCGCTCACCGAGCCGCAGAGGCTCGGCACTCCGAGCACGTTCGGCGCCGCGCGCGTCACGCCCGGAACCGCCGCGTACAGCGGCGCCAGCCTGGGTGTGTCGTACGCGCCGAAGAACCCGATCGACCCCGGGTCGATGCGCCGCGCGCGGTACGTGAAGTTGAGGCACTCGAGGTCTGCGTAGACGCCGGCGTCGCTCACCTCGACGATGAGCGAGCTCGGCTCCTGCTCCGGGATGAAGCCGAACAGCAACAGGCCGGTGCTCGTGTCGCGCAGCTGCGCGTAGTCGGACTCGATGCGGCGGTACGTGTACTCGTCGGCGATGAACGCGCCGGTCGACTCGATGGCGAGGGCCTCGAGGTCGGTGTTCGCGCGCGGCGTCGAGGCCAGCTCCGCGGCGCTGGCGAGCGTGCTCGGAGCGCAGCTGCCCCCGTCGAGGAACAGCCAGAGGTAGCCGCCGTCGAAGGGGCCGGCGTCGGGCCGGCTGCCGGCGTCGCGGCCCGCATCGACACCGGCGTCGAGGCCGGCGTCGGCGCCCGCATCGAAGCCGGCGTCCTCGACCGAGGCGTCCGGCGGGTCGGGCGGGCGGGGGCTGCACGCAAAGACGAATCCGATGATGAGAACGCGACGCACGAGCTGCACGCATACCACCAGTCTTCTCAGCGTTTGAGAACCGGGACGGTGCATCGGCGCGCACGCTCACCGTTCGCGGCGTTGCGCGGGCACGCGCGCGGCACTCGAGAGCGCGCACGCGGGGCATTCCGCTCCGCGCCCAACGAGGGGAAACGAAGATGATCAGCAGCTGCACCGTTCAACGCTACGAAGCCTGCGCCGCCCAGGCCGACGCCGAAGCCCGGCAGGACTCACAGGAGGCCCGCCAGCACGCCTCCGCCGCGCTCGGCCACGGAGGCGCCGCGGCCGTCAACACCGTCGTCTCAGCCGCGAGCGTGGTCTACGGCACCGTGCAGACGGTGAAGAGCGCCGCGCACCTCGCCGCCGCCGGGAGCCTCGCGGTCGCCGGAGCCAAGGCCTGGGCCTCCGAGAAGATCTGGTCGGGCGCGCAGGCCGTCGCCTCGGGAGCGGCCCGCGGCTTCGCGTCGCTCGCGAACGCGTTCGGCCGCGCCGCCGGCGACGGCACGCGGCTGCGCGTGAAGGAGCGCGAGACCTGCGACGCTCCGCAGAGCACGTGGCTGTTCGGCGAAGCGAAGAAGCAGCTCGGGAAGTCGGGCGACGCGCTCGCCACCGCCGGCCGCTCGTACGCGACCGCCGCGGTGCAGGTCGCCAGCGCCGGAGCGAACGTGGTGCTCACGGCGAAGCACACCCTGCAGGCGGCGGGCAACGCGGTGCAGGCCGAGCGCCACGCGCACTCGGCGGCGAGGCTGGAAGCCGCGGCGGCAGACGCCCAGCCGTGCCAGACCGCGGCGCAAAAGCGCGATTCCTGCGGGGGCGTGCAACACTGAGGAGCGTTGAAGACGCTCCTGCTCTCGGCGTTGACGCGGCAGTTCCTGATACAGGGTTCCCGCTTCTCAGAGCTGCATCCCAACGACTGGCTGCTCTGGGAAGCGGGGACGCTCGCGGTGCCGAGAGGGAACATCGCGACCGCAAACACCGTGAGCGACCCGCTCGACGCCGGCGCCGTGAAGCCGCGCGTCGGAGACCCGCTCTGCTTCGCGCTGGACGCGAGCACGCCTGGCGCGACGGTCACCATCGGCCGCGCCGAGGGCAACACCATCGTGCTCAGCGACGAGACGGTGTCGCGCCACCACTGCACGCTGGTGTGGAACGACGGCTGGTCGGCGGTCTCGGCCGAGGACCATTCGATCTTCGCGCTCGACGGCAAGACCATCACGCCGGGCCGCTTCGTCTCGGTGTCGTCGGGGCAGAGGCTGACGCTCGGGCACCTCGAGCTCTCGCTCTACACGGCGCAGGGCATGCTGCTGCGGCTGGCGGCGAAGCTGGCGCGGCGCTGAGTCGGCAGTCGGCAGTCGGCAGTCGGCCGTTACTGCTTGCTGCTGACTGCTGACTGCCGACTGCCCACTCCCTTCACGAACTCCACCACCTTCTCGCCCAGCCGATTCCCCGAGTCGGCGAAGTCGGTGATGACCGAGAGGTGGTCGTCGAACGTCGTCTCGTAGCTCTGCACCGGCACCTGCGCGGCCTCGAGCGCCTCGACGAAGCGGCGCCCGTCGCGGCGCAGAATCTCGGGGTCGCCGTCGGCCCACGCCACGAAGAACGGCGGCGGCCGCGCGTCTTTCAGGTGCTGCGCCGGCGTCACGTCGCGCCACACCTTCTTGTCCTGCCCGAACGTCGGAATCACCATCGGCCCGCCGATGAACAGCGCGCGGCCGAGGTGCTCGACGTCGTACGGCGCCGACACGCTGACCACGCCCGCGAGCTTCGAGGGCGAGCTGCCCCACTCGCGCATCCACCTCGGGTCGCACGCCGCGAGCGACACGAGGTGCGCTCCGGCCGAGTGGCCCATCGCGAAGACCTGCGACGGGTCACCGCCGTAGTCGGCCGCGTGCTCGAGCGCCCAGCTCAGCGCCCGCGACGTGTCGCGAATCTGCGCCGGGTGCCGCGCCCACGGAGCGAGCCGGTAGCTGATCACCATCGCCAGCACGCCCTGGTTCGCGAGGCGGCGGCCGAGCAGCGTGTAGTTGCCGCCCGGCTGCTGGCGGTCGCCGAGAATCCACCCGCCGCCGTGCACGAACACCACCACCGGGTGCGGCCCCTCGCCCGCCGGCACGTAGACGTCGAGCTTGTGCTTCTGCTCGTCGAGCTCTTCGCCCTGCCAGTACGCGACGTCGCGCACCTCGCGCCCGCCCGCGCTCAGCTCGATCGGCCGCGTCCACGCGCGGAACGCGCACGACGTGCAGCACAGCGCGAGCACGAGCACCGCCTGGGCTCTCACTCGACGAGCTCCATGCCCAGCTTCTTGCAGTCCACGATGAGCCGCTGCCGGTCGGCGCGATCGCTCAGCCGGTCGAGGTAGCTCCGCGTGTTCGCGAGATCGCGCTCGCGGCACGCCGCCGTGCCGGCGATGAAGTACGCGCGCTGCTTGCCCGGCTCCGAGTCGAGCTGGCCGAACAGCTGCCGGATGCGGTGCAGCGGCTCTTTGCCCGCGAGGCGCTTCTCCATCTCGGCGATGGTCGCCGCGTCCGCGTCCGACATCTTCTTCGGCTTCGAAGGCTTCGGAGCGGCGACCGGCTCGGCCGGCGATGGAACGGCCGGAGAAACAGCAGCAGGCAGCTCCACCGGCTTCGCGGGCTCCGGCTTCTCGGCCATCGTCTCCGGCAGCGGCTGCGAGACCGGGGGCGGCGGTGGCGGCTGCTGCACCACGTACAGCGTGACGGCCACGCCGGCGATTCCCGCGAACGCGAGGCCCGCGAACAGCCCCAGCTGCGAGCGCCGCGCCGGCGGAGGCGCCGCGACCGGCGGCGGCGCCATCACGGCCGGCGTCGCCTGCGACGACGGGAGCGCCGGCGTCGGCGCCGCCGTGGCCCCCAGCGCCAGCGAGTCCGGAGTCGCCATGCCCGGCCGCGCCACTCCCGACGGCTCGTCGCTGCGCGACGGCGGCGGCAGCGTGCGCGGCACCGGCTGGCCCGAGAACGCGGCGATGAAGTCGGCGATGCTCGAGAAGCGCTTCGCGCGGTCTTTCTCGAGAGCCCGCTCGACGGCGTCGTACACGCGGTCGGGCAGCCCCGGCTTCACCTGCTTGAGCGGCACGTGCGGCTCGTACGCGATGCGGAACAGCACCTTCGCGACGTTCTCGGCGCTGAACGGCGGCTGCCCGCTCAGCATCTCGTACGCGATGGAGCCGAGCGCGAACACGTCGGTCTGCGGCCCGACGTCGCTGTTCTGCCCCACGGCCTGCTCGGGGCTCATGTACTGCGGCGTGCCGACGAGCACGGCGTCGGCCGTCTGCACCGTCGTCGAGTCGACGACCTTCGAGATGCCGAAGTCGAGCACCTTCACCTGCGTGCCCATCGGGGCCGCGACGAGGAAGATGTTGTCGGGCTTCAGGTCGCGGTGCACGACGCCGAGCTGGTGGCTCGCGTCGAGCGCGCTGCCGACCTGGCGGAGCAGCAGCGTCGCCTCGTCGACCCCCAGCGCCCCGAAGCGCAGCCGCGACGCGAGGCTCTCGCCCTGCAGGTACTCCAGCACGAGGTACGGAGCGCCGCCCGGCAGCGTGTTGTAGTCGTGCACCTCGACGATGTTCGGGTGGCCGATGCGCGTGGCCACGTCGGCCTCGCGCTTGAAGCGGACGAGCTGCTCCTCGCTCAGCCCTCCCGCCTTCGTGTGCAGCACCTTGATGGCGACCTGCTTGCCCGGCAGGCGCAGGTGCCGCGCGAGCCAGACCTCGCCCATGCCGCCGCGCCCGATGAGACGTACCACCTCGTAGGTGTCACCGACCCGGGAACCCACATCGAGCACGGTCGCGTCTTGCGGCATGGGAAACAGCAAGTTCCTTACGACACTGGCGGCGTGGATGACAGGGTGAGCAGAAGTGTGCGCACGTGGATCGGCCGTAAAGGGCGCGGCAACTCGTTCGTACCGATGACGATGACGAACCTGATCGAGGTTGCCGGCAACGCGCTGAAGACCGGGGCTCCCGACGTCGAGCACCTGTACGAGCTGTCGAAGCGGCGGCAGTGGAACGCGAGCGACCTGCCGTGGGACTCGCTCGACTTCTCGGTGGTGCCGCTCGAGCTGCGGCAGGGCTTCGCCGACCTGCTCGCGCAGACGCACCACGGCGAGCTCGGAGCGCTGACCGCCTCCGCGCGCCTCGTGCAGAGCGACGCGCGGCTGATGGACAAGCTGTTCGGAGCCACGCAGGTCGCAGACGAGGCCCGCCACGTCGAGTGGTTCTCGCGCCTCTTGTTCCAGCTCGGCACTCCGGCCCCGGTGATGCCCGCGCTCGCCGCGTTCATCGACGACGTCACGCAGGCCGGCGACGACCTGCACCTGCTCGTCGGCATGAACATTCTCATCGAGGGGCTGGCGCAGACGCTGATGCTGCACGCGGGCAAGCTGCTCGGCGCCATCGAGGTTCCCGAGCTCGAGTCGTTCAAGGTGGTCGGCACGTGGCTCACCGAGCGCGTGGCGGCCGACGAGAGCCGGCACCTCGCGTTCGGCATCGGGCGCGTGCGCGCGCTCGTCGAGACGCTCGACGCGAGGCGGCGGCACCAGCTCGAAGACCGCGTGCTGCGCTGGGCGCTTCAGCTGATGGAGCTCACCCGCGAGCACAGCGCCGGCGTCGCCACGTTCGGGCTCGACGGCGACGCGCTGATGGCGCGCTGCATGGCCGACACGCAGTCGCGGCTGAAGCTCACCGGCATCGCGCTGCAGCTGGCGTAGATTGCAGGGCGTGGACGCCCTGCGCGCGCTGCTGACCGAGCCGTCGTCTCCGCCCGCCACGCTCGAGGCGTACTGGGCGGCGACCGCGAGCGCCCGCGACCGGTTCGAGCGCCCCGTCGAGCGCGCGCTCGTCAGCGCCCTGCAGGCCGACCGCCTCGCGCACGCGTTCGCGTCGGGCTACCAGGCCGCGCTGTGCTTCATGTTTCCTCTGCTCGCCCGCCACGCGCGCGCGGCGCTCTGCGCGACCGAGGCCGGCGGCGGCCACCCGCGCGAGCTGAAGACCGCGCTGAAAGACGGGCGGCTCTCGGGCACGAAGACGTTCGTGACCGGCGCCCCGCTCGCCGAGCAGCTCTTCGTCGTGGCCTCGATCGGCGAGCGCGACGGCAAGAACCAGCTGCGCGTCGCCCGCATCGAGCCCGGCGCCGCCGGCGTCTCGCTCTCGGCGATGCCGGAGCTGCCGTTCGTGCCCGAGCTGCCTCACGCCGAGGTGACGTTCACCGCCGCGGCCGCCGCCGAGGTTCTCGAGGGCGACGGCTGGGAGCGGTACTTGAAGCCCTTCCGCACCATCGAGGACGTTCACGTGCACGCCGCGCTGCTCGGCTATCTCGTCTCGCTCGGGCGGCGCAGCGGCTGGCCGCTCGAGCGGCTCGCCGCGTGCTGCGTGACCGCGTCGGCGCTGGCGGCGCGAGCGCCGTCGGACCCGGCGACGCACGTGGCCCTCGCCGGCCTCATCGCCGAGACGCGCGCGCTGCTCGAGGCGCTCGACTTCAGCGCGGTGCCTCAACCCGAGCGCGAGCGGTGGGAGCGCGACAAGCCGCTGCTCGACGTCGCGGGCCGCGTGCGCCAGAAGCGGCTCGAGAAGGCGCTCGCGCTGCTGGCGTCAGACAATCGCCTGACCCTCGAGACGTGAAGACGCGGAGGTCCGGCAACGGCCGCCGCTCTCATCGGCTACCATGACGGTCTGATCCATGGCCCGCGGAGGAAAGAGCGTCCCCGACATCCTGCTCGAGATGGGCGCCATCGACCCCCAGCAGCTGCAGGTCGCCACCAGCCACGCCCAGCAGTGGGGCGTCACCGTCGAGCGCGCCCTCGTCGAGCGCCGCTTCTGCTCCGCCGACGACGTCGTCCGCGCCTGCTCCCGCCAGTCGGGCTACCCCGTCATCAACCTCGACGCCGAGCCCCTCGACCGTGCGCGCGCCGACCTGCTCCCGCTGAAGTTCGCCGAGCAGTACCGCGTCGTACCGCTCGGCCTGCAAGGCCGGCGCTACGAGGTCATCGAGATCGCCGTCGCCGCCCCGGTCGATCTGACCGTCGTCGACGCCCTGCTCGCGCTCACCAAGAAGTCGCGCGCCGTCGTTCACCTCTCGCACGACGAGGCCATCACCCGCGCCATCGCGCGCCTCTACGGCAAGGGCGTGGTCGCGCCGGTGCCCGTCGCTCCGCCCGCGAAGGAGCGCAAGGTCGACGTCCAGAACGAGCAGACGTTCGACTTCGGCCAGGAGCCCGCACCTCCCACGAAGCCCGTCTACCTCTACGGCTGGCACCCCGCGGCCATGAAGGCGATGTCGATGATGCTCGAGCAGGGCGGCCTCACGCCGCGCGCGCTCGACGACGCCGGCCTCGACCGCATCGAGCCCTACGACGTCGTCATCTCCACCACGCTCGGCCTGCGCACCGTGCTGCCCGGCGACGCCAGGGTGAAGTGCCTGCTCATCATCTGCGGCACCCCCGAGCCCGGCGACCCCGAAGACGCGCGCGCCCTCGGCGCGAGGCTTTACCTGCGGCCACCGCACTCGACCGAGCAGCTGAAGAAAGCGGTGCAGCACGTCACACGTCCGAAGTGAGGTGCTAGCCCGGCGGCACTTCTTCCCGCGCCGGCGGCTGCAGCTTCAGCCGCCACAGCCGCGCTTCATCCGCCAGGTCCAGCTCGCGGTTCCGCGTCTCGAGATCCATCACCGCCGCCGCGATGTGCAGAACCGCCCCGGTCGCGAGCAGGCCCAGCGCCGTCACGGCCATCACCGGTATCGGCACCACGGGCTGGTACTTCGTCCCCGTCAGCGGCTCGGGGATGCGGCGGTCGTTCAGCGCGATGTACTCCGCCGCCGCCCAGCCCGCAGCGAACAGCGACAGCCCGTAGACCACGAACGCCGAGATGCGCAGCCCCCAGGCCTGCGACCGGCGCGTCTCGAGCGCGGGCCTGCGCGCCTCGAGCTCTTCCAGCTTCGCGGCCAGCTCGGGCGATGGCACCAAGGTCTGCCCCAGCAGCGCCAGGCACAGCAGCACGCTCATCCGCCGTCGCCCGCGTCTGGGCTGCCCGCATCGTCCACGAGGCCTGAGTCCGGCGAGCCGGCGTCGGCGCCCGCGTCGGGCGCTCCGCCATCGGCCTGCGGCGCCGCGACGGCGAACCACGGCTTCTTCATCTCGTAGATCTGCGACCCGTAGCGCGCCCACGTCTTGTACGAGACCACCATCGTTCCGCTGAGCTGCGGCACGCAGCGCCCGTAGAACGCGATGCGCCCGGTCGCAGGGTCCATGTCCCAGCCGTGCTCCGTGCTCCGCGGGATGTCGCGGTTGTCGCAGCGCGCGTCGACGACGCCCGACGCCGCCACGCGAATCGACGGCGTGATGGGCCGGCGCTTCAGCGCGTAGCCGGCGCCGGTCACGACGTTGCCCACGATGCGGTTCATCGTGTCCGCCTGCTGTTGCTGCAGCGCCGGCGTCACCGTCGCCGGGTTGAAGACCTTGATGCTGCCGAGCACGCCGCCGCTGTCGCGGATCAGCGCGTGGTACTTGCCCATCGGCAGCTCCGACTCGTCGCCGCACACCTGGCCCTCGGGGCACACGATTCCGCTCACCACCACGCGCTGCTTCGGAAACGTCTGCGCGAGCTGCATCTTCAGCTGCGCGACCGTCACCGGCGTGTGGTCTCGCGTGTCGGTGAGGAAGATGATGTGGACCTCCGAGTCGGTGCGGAAGTCACCGTTCGCCGCGATGAACGTCTGCAGCGCCTGAAAGCCGCGCTCGTCGCCGGTGCCGCGAACGCCCCACGCCTGCGGCCCGCTGAACCACGCGAGCATCGTGTCGAGGCTCTTCGTCCACCCGCGCGTCGAGCCGAAGTACCCGGGCGGGTAGTAGCCCGTGCTCACGCCCGCGACGCGGAAGTCGAGCTGCGCCGCCTGAATGCGCGCGGCCGCCTGCGTGCCGACGCGCGCCACCGCGAGCTGCGACGTCGCCATCGAGCACGAGTCGTCGACCACCCAGAGGAAGTCGACCTTCTTCGTCGGCTGCACCGTGAAGATCTCGCAGTGATCCACCGGCCGGTCGTCGGCGAACGACAGCGCCGAGCCGTCTGCGATGGCTTCGAGCTCGAACGCCGCTGCCTCGGTGAAGCCTGCCGCCTCGTGCAGGGCGAGCACGACGGCGCTCTTGCCCAGGTCGTGCAGCGCCACCACGAGCTGCGCCTTGAACGGCCCGCGCTTTCCCGCCGCGCCCGTGAGCCCCGTCGGGCCGGCGCCGAGCGCCGTCGAGGCGTTCTGCAGCGCTTCCTTCAGGTCGACCGCCGCGTCGAGCTCGAACGTGCTGTACGCCGCCGGGTAGCCGTCCCACGTCGTGAACGTCTGCACGAGCGGGTTGCCGGCCATGCCGACCGCCGCGAGAGCGGCGCGCACGAGCGCTTCCTCCTCGCCCGGCGTCGTGCCGCGCGACGGCAGCTCGAGCACGAGCGCTCCGACGCCGGTGGTCGAGTCCCAGAGCGAGACGCCGTGCGGCCCCGGCGCGACCTCGGCGCCGGTGTCGAGCACCGCGAGCTGCACGACCGGCGGCGTGCCCGCGAGCAGCTTCAGCATGCGCCGGTTGGGAAACGCGCACGCCGACACGAAGGCGTCGGTGCTGCGGACCTGGAGCGGGGCCTCCCTCACGACCTCGGTGCCGTCGACCGCCGCCCACCGCGCGGTGAGCGTGACGGTGTCGTGGCAGTCGGGGTCTTCCTGCACGTCGCAGACGATCTCGGTGTCGGCGGTGCCGTCGCTCTTCAGCACGAGCTCGAGGCCGTCGCGCAGCGAGCCCGCCGTCGAGCTCACGCGCACGGTGCCGGTGCCCGGGTCGCCGTACCGGTCGACCGCCGCGATGAAGACGCTCGCACGGTCGCCGTCGTCCTCGAGCGTGCGCGGCATCACGGTGAGCGTGAGCTCGTCCGCGTACTGCGCGACGCGGCAGCCCGCGAGCAGCATGAAGGCGAGTCGGCGGAGCACCGCGGCGGATTATAGTGCGCCCATGACCCTCGTTCTCATCACCGCCGCCCTCCTCGCCGCCGAGCCCGAGAAGCTGGACGTGTCGGACAAGAAGGCGGCCATGCGCGTCTACACCGACGGCAAGAAGCACTACGTCGTCACCGCGCACGAGAAGGACAAGGTCATGCCCGAGTCCGCGTACTGGGGCGACGGCAAGAGCTTCTACAAGCTGCGCTCGCCCGGCGGCGGCGGCGACCGCGACTCCTGGAGCATGACGCTCTGGGAGCCGCGCATGGAGCACGCCCGCGCCTCGCTCAACTTCAAGGAGGGCAACATGTCGGTCGAGTGCCTCGAGCGGAAGACGCCGCTCACCCAGCTCAAGACCGACGAGGCGAAGGCGCTGATCGACGGCGCCGCGTTCTTCTCGCCGCGCTGGCAGCGCATGCCGTACCTGCTCGCCCGCGACGACAAGGGCACCTACTACTTCGTCGACATGCAGCGCGACGTGCCGGGGAAGAAGGACCTGAAGCTCTACATCGGCCAGCGCGGGAAGCTGAAGGTGCAGCCGATGACGAACATCGTGTCGGACTCGATGGGTGACATCTTCTCGACGAAGACCGGCGAGCTGCGGCTGGTCGCCAACAACGACGAGCTGAAGTGGGTGGCCGGCAAGGCCGACGTGAAGCTCACCCGCGTGCCGGTCGACGACAACCACGTGCTCATCTACACGGACCTCGGCGTCTACGAAGGCATGCCGCTCGGAACTCCGTGTGACGATTTCTGAACAGCTCCTCAGCGCGGCCCCCGGCTCCGCCACGTTCCAGGTCTGGGCCGACGAGCTGCTCGAGCGCGGCGACCCCCGCGGCGAGCTGGTGCAGCTGTCGCGCTCGCGCATGGGGCCCGAGGTGCGGGCGGCGCTGTCGGCGCTGGTGGCGAAGCACCCCGAGTGGACGCAGGGCTGCGAGAAGCACTTCCGCGTCGAGTTCAAGGACGGGTTCATCGACTCGTTGGTGATGCCCGAGGGGCACGTGGCCACGGAGCTGGAGCGCGGCGACGGCTACTGCGACGAGCCCGAGCTGCCCGTGCTCGGCGACCCCATCTCCGCGCGGCTGCGCCGGTTCGCCGCCGACACGCTGCTCAGCGTCGTGCCCGACCACGGGTGCTGGGGCCGGCAGTCGAAGACGCTCGACGCGCTGGTGGCGATGCAGCGGCCGTGGCTCCGCACCGTCGAGCTCGACCGGCACATGATGAGCGAGCCGCTCGACGAGGCGAGCGGGCGGGCGCGCCTCTCCCACGTGCTCAAGGGCTCCATGCACGAGGCCGAGGTTCACCTCGGGCACAGCCTTGCGAGGCTGTGGAAGGCGGCTCCGCGGCTGGAGCACCTCGTCATCGCGCAGGCGCTCGAGCTGGAGCTCGGCCACGTCGACGCGCCGCACCTGCGCACGCTGTGCCTCGGGCTGATGCCGCTGGGCTCCACGCAGCTCGGCGCGCTGTCGGAGGCGCGCGTGCCTCAGCTTTCGTGGCTGGAGCTGCGGCTGCAGCGCGAGGCGTGGCGGAAAGACGAGGTCGACGGCGCCGCGCTCGCGGAGCTGCTCGCGAGCCCCGCGGTGGCGCGGCTCGAGCACCTGGGGCTGCTCGGCACCGGCGCGGGGCACTCGGTGGGCGACGTGGTGCTCGAGGTGCTGTCGCGATGGAAGCGGCTGCCGCAGCTGCGGTCGGTGGACCTCGGCGGGCTCTCGTGCAGCCCCCAGGCGTGGCGGAAGTTCGTGGAGACGAAGCCCGTGCTCAAGTGGCTGCGGCTGTGCAGGTCGACCGTGCGCGACCCGGAGTGGCTGCAGGCGGTGCTGCCGGTCGAGTGGCGGCGCGAGTAGAGGTCAGACGCGCGACGCCGCGATGATCAACGCGAGCAGCATGAGACCCCTGACACCGGTAGCCACGTGAAAGCGCAACGCCGAATCGCCCCTGAGTGAGACATATGTCCAAGTGCCGCTTCAGCGCGCGGGAGTACATCCTCCCACCACCGTGCGGTACACCTCGCTCGCTCTCCTTCAGCTCCTCGTCGCCGCCCTGGCCGCGGCCGAGCCGCGCCGCCTCGCGATCGTCGTCGGCAACAACGCCGGCACCGGCGAGCTCCCTCCGCTGCGCTACGCCGAGTCCGACGCCGGCAAGTTCGCCCGCGTCATGGCCGAGCTCGGCTCCGTGCAGCCGGACGACGTGCTGCTCCTGCAGGGCCGTCACGGCGACGACCTCGAGCGCGCGTTCGCCGCCGTCCGCGAGGCCCTCAAGCTCGAGCGCCGGCGCGGCACCGTCCTCTTCTTCTACTTCTCCGGTCACTCCGACGGTGAGTCGCTCGAGCTCGGCCCCGACCGGCTCTCGTACGCGCAGCTGCGCGCCCTGCTCGAGGGCACCGGAGCCGACGCCCGCGTCGCCGTCGTCGACGCCTGCAAGAGCGGCGTCGGCCTGCGCGCCAAGGGCGGCCGCCCGGCCGAGGCCTTCACGCTGCAGCTGCACGACGAGCTCGCGGCGCGCGGCGAGGTCTTCATCTCCTCCGCGTCCGAAGAAGAGCTCGCGCACGAGTCGCGCGAGGTGATGGGCGGCCTGTTCACGCACCACCTGCTCTCGGGGCTGCGCGGCGCGGCCGACGCGAACTCCGACAAGAAGGTGACGCTGTTCGAGGCGTACCGCTACGCGTACGAGCGCACGCTGTACGCGACGGGGCTGCTCACGCCGGCCGGCCAGCACGCGACGTTCGACTACCGGCTGAGCGGCCGCGGCGAGCTCACGCTGACGTCGCTCGCGAGCCCGCCGGCGAGCCTCGAGGTGCCGGCCGGAGTGCAGCGCGCGATGGTGAGAGACCTCGCGAGAGATCAGATCGTGGCCGAGGTCGGCTCGAGCCCCGTCTCCCGCGAGCTCGCGCTGGCGCCCGGCCGCTACGCGCTCCACGTGACGAAAGACGGCCAGACCCGCAACGCGCGGTTCACGCTGCCGCCCCGAGGCGCCTGGCGCCCCGAGTGGGCGGAGCTGCCCGCGCCGAAGCCCGCGGAGCAGAGCGCCTCCCGTTTTCTCATGCGGTGAGGATCCGAAACCGGCCTGCTGGTATGTGCGAGAACCACATCGGCCGCGCCGCCGGAGATCCAAATGATCCGCTCTGCCCTCACCGTTCTCGTTGTCGCCCTCGCTGTCTCCTGCACCGGTCCGAAAGGCGAGACCGGCATGAAAGGCGAGGCGGGCCCGCCCGGGCCGCAGGGCGACACCGGGCCCGGCTTCATGACGCCGCCGAGCGTGAGCTCCGTCGTCCCGAACCGCGTCGCGGCGAGCCTCACGGTCGACGTCTCGATCTCGGGCTTCGCGACGAGCTGGATGAACGGCGCGCAGGTGTCGTTCGGCAACGGCGTGACGGTGAACTCGGTGAAGGCCGGCAGCCGCACGGGCCTGGTCGCGAACATCACGGTGGCGCCCGACGCGATGCCCGGCACTCGCGACGTGAGGGTGACGCAGGGCAACGAGGTCACCACGTTCGCGGGCGTCTTCACCATCGTGCCGCTCTTCGACGTGAAGCCGATCGGCACCGCGAGCCGCGGCGGCTACTGGTACTTCGAGGTCCGCTCGAACGACCCGAGCGTCACGTTCCCCGACACGCGCGACGCCGTCTCGGCGACCGTCGCGCCCGCGCCGATGATGGGCGCGGTGTTCGCGGAGGTCTCGGTGCTGAAGCCGGGCTACATGGCGGTGCGCGTCCACGCCGACTTCCAGGCGACGATGCAGCCCTACACGGTGACGCTGAGCTGGGGCGGCCGGTCGCTCGCGCTGCCCGAGTTCGAGCTCGCCGATCGCATGGAGCTGCAGCTCAGCGACACGACGCCGATCATGGGCATGACGATGCTGCCGTACGAGTCGAAGATGGTGAAGTACACGCCGGCGGCCGCGCCGGTGCCGGTCGTGCTGCACGTCTCGGGGCCCGCGGGCGCCCGCTGGCACATGGTGCTGCTCGACGCCAATGGCCAGCCGCTCGACACCAGCGGCTCGATGGGCGCGCCCGCGCCGGGCAACGACATCGTCATCACCGGAGACGTGAACGGCAGCTACATTCTCCTGTCGGAGGTCGACGGCCGCCCGACGACGCAGTTCACGCTGAGCGCGCTCGCCGGCATCGCCCCGATCGCCGAGGTCGAGCCGAACGACGCGAAGGAGGAGGCGCAGGTCCTCATGCTCAACCCGCTGGGCGGCGACATGGGCATCCGCATCACCGGTGACGCGTCGTACGGCGACGACGACTGGTACAAGGTCACGGTGACCGCCGCCGACGTCGGCAAGCGCATTCACGCGCGCAGCTACACCACCGACTACATCTGGTTCGACGGGTGGATCAGGGACTCGTCGGGGCGTTCGCTCGCGTTCCACTCGAACGAGACCGAGTCCATCACCGTCGACCTGTACTCGCCCACGCTCAGCGCCGGCGATTACTTCGTGCACTTCGTCGGCGACTACAGCGGCGCGCACGACATCGTCATCTCGCTGCACTGAGTCAGCTGATCGGCTTCGGCTGCACCACGATCTCGACGCGGCGGTTGTTCGCGCGGTTCTCGGCCGAGCCGTTGTCCACCAGGGGCCGGCTCTCGCCGAGGCCCTTCGCCTCGATGCGATTGGCCTTCACGCCCTTCATGATGAGGTAGTCGCGCACCGCCATCGCCCGCATCAGCGAGAGCTGCTCGTTGTGCGAGGCCGACCCGAGGCTGTCGGTGTGGCCCTCGACGGTGATCATGTTTCCGTCGGCCTCGTCGACCAGCGTCGCCGCCACCTGGTCGAGGCGGTTCTGCGCGCTCGTCAGCAGCGTCGACTGCCCGGGCGCGAACAGCACGCTGCCGGACAGCGTGATGACCACGCCGCGCTGCTCTTCCTTCACCTGCGCGACGGCCGCGAGGTCCTTCATCGCCGCGGCGAGCTTGTCCTCGGCCGCCGCCCGCGCCTTCAGCGCCTCGTCGAGCTGCTGCGCCTTCATCGCCGCGTCCTGCGCGTTGGCCTCGGTGGCGCGCCGCTGCTCCTCGAGCTGCTCTCGCGCCCTGTCGAGCTCGCTCTGCTTCGACGCGTACTGCTCGTCGCGCAGCCGCGCGGCCTCGGCGCCGAGCATCGCCATCCGGTGGCGATCGGCCTCGATGCGCGCCTTCGCGTTCGCGATGTCGATCTTGCGGCTCGCGACGTATGCGAAGTCGCGCGTGCGGTAGGTGTCGCCGTACTCCTGGAACTCGGCGTTCGCGCGGTCGAGCGCCTTGCGCGCCTCGTAGAGGTCGGCCGGCGTGTAGCGCGCCGCGGGCCCCTGGAGCGCCGCCTCGTAGTCGCTGCGCGCCGTCACCAGCTGCTTCGGAGCGACCGCCACGCACGACGTCAGCACCGCCACTGCAATCAAGCTCAACCCTCTCATGGCTTCGCTCCCCGCTCGCGCAGCGCGCTCACGTCTTGCGCTGCCTTGATCGCCTGCTGCCGCACCTGCGCTTCGTGAGCGAGCACGACGGCCAGGTCGGCGTCGGCCTGCGCGCACGACAGCAGCGTCAGCGCGCGCTCGTCGCCGCGGGCCGCGAGGTTCTTCGCCGTGGCCTGCTCGTCCTTCGCGAACTGCAGGTGGAGCTTCGCCGTGGGGACGCGGTCGGCTCCGAGGACCTCCGCGCTGCGGATGGTCGAGTGGGTCCGCGCGAGCTCCTCGGCCGGCAGCGGAATGGTCGCGCAGCCGGCGAGCACGAAGCCCAGCGCCGCTGCGCCAATGACGACTCTCTTCATGTTGCACCTCGCTGTCACTGCGCAGTGCAACGCGGCGGCCACACGATGTTTCAAGCAGTTCACGCGCCCGGCGGCGGCAGGCGCGCCCCACTGTCGCGACCCGTCCCGCCGTTACGCCTCACGGACGCTTCAGCCCTTGCGGCGCGTCATGATCACGAGCCGCCACGGCTTGTCTTCACCGTCGCGCGCGAGCTTCACGTCCCAGAAGCCCTGCAGCTTCTTCGGCGGAGCCTTCGACGTCGGCGCCACCATCGCCGTCACCGACATCTCGTCGGTCTGGCGCGCGCGCCCCTTGAGCAGCGCGTGCGACCACTCCTCGCCGTCGCCGGACTCGAGGTCTTCGGTGAACTCGACGCGAATCTGCACGGTGTCGCCGCGCTCCGGAGCGTCCTCCCACTCCTCGTCGAAGGTCCCCTCCTTGACCCAGATTGGAACTTGCCGTCCGAGCGACATCGGGTGGCGCATATATTGGGCACGGTCTTGCATCAACGCTCCAGCCCATGAACCGCAAATGGCCGTGGATAGTCCTGCTCGTGCTGCTGACCGCCATCGGCGTCGGAGGCTTTCTGACGTGGCGCGACCTCAAGCAGCCGCAGCCCACCGCGCAAGCACCCGACGCGGGGATTGCGGATGCGGGCGTGGAGCCGCAGACCGAGGCGGTCGACGTCGCGCAGGGCGACGCGCTGGTGAAAGATCTCGTGCCCGAGGCGTGGCTCTCGGGCGGAGATGCCGTGCGCCGCGCCGCGGCCGCCGTCTACGCGGTGTCGCAGGGCCAGAGCCCGCGCGTGATGGTGCCGTTCCTCGACCCGGGCGGGTCGTTCATCGTCGACGAACAGCCGGGTGAGCCGCTGCCCAAGCCGAAGGGCAAGAAGCGCAAGCCGCAGCCGAAGCCGAAGCCGCGCTACTTCATCTCGGAGAAGAACGACGCGCGGTACGACGCGGTCACGGCGACGTTCACGAGCATCGACGCGGCGGCGGCGGGGCGGCTGTACGGGAAGCTGCGGCCGTATCTGGACGCGGCGTTCAGAGAGATCGCTCCGCCGGGCAAGACGTTCGACGCGGCGTTCACGCAGGCGGTCGACCGGCTCGCGGCGGTGCCGATCACCGACGGGCCGCGCGAGGTGCTCATCGCGGAGCAGGGCGTCGGCTACGTGTGGGCGGACCCGAAGCTCGAGGCGCTGTCGCCGGCCGAGAAGCACCTCTTGCGCATGGGGCCGCGCAACGCGCGGGCGGTCGTGAAGCAGCTTCAGGCATTTCGCGAAGCGATGAAGGCGCAGTAGCGTTCGGGGGATCGTCCGGCGCGCCACCGGCACCTGAACCCCGCATGAAACGACTGCTCATCCCCCTCGCCGCCGTCGCGCTCGCAGCGTGCGACTGCAGCGGCGGAGGCCCTCCGGCGGGCGTCTGCAACGGCACCTGGGCCGGCCGCACGTTCTCGGACGCCGGTATCGACCCGGGCAGCCGCGTCGTCATCGAGAAGACGCAGGTCTGCGGCCTCCAGGACATCAAGCGCTACGAGCTCGCGTGGGAGCAGAGCAAGCTCGCGCTCAACTTCTCGTTCCGCACCGGCGGGCCGACCTCGCTCAGCCCCGTCGAGTACGTGCTCCCGCCCGACGCCGGCGTCACGCCGTTCGAGACCTACAGCCTGGTGCCCGAGGTGCCCGGCTACACCGGCAAGGTGCGCCTCACCATCGTGGGCCTGCGCGGCCGCCGCGGCACGACGCTCGACCTGTCGGCCGGCAGCGAGCAGCTCAGCTGCACCTTCGACGTGCCCTACGTCACCGAGGGCCGGAGCGTCTGCCCGAGCGGCGGCGGTGGCGGCGACGGCGACTGAAGCCGTGAGCCGGCTGCTCGCGTTCGCCCCCGTCCACGCGCTGCACCAGACGGCCCAGCTGTTCGTGCGGCCGGACGCGCTCACCCCGTGGCTGGTGCCGCTGCACGCCGCGTGCGTCGTGCTGGCGGTGCGGCGGCCGCGGCTCGCGATGGCGGCGGTCGCGGTGCTCGGCGCGGCGCAGTGCGCGCTGGCGTTTCCGCGCACGGCGACGCACCTGTGGCTCGGAGCGCTGGTGAGCGTGCTGTTCGCGCTGGTGGGCGACGACGAAGAAGAGCTCGGCCGCGTCGCGCTCGCGCTGCCGCTCATCGTGCTCGGCTGGAGCGGCGTGCAGAAGCTCGTGCACGGCTACTGGTTTCACGGCGAGCTGCTCGCGTGGATGGCGGTGTCGCGGCCCGACGTGACGCTGATGGCGCTGCCGTTTCTTCAGCCCGGCGAGCTCGCGGGGCTGCAGCGCGACGTCGAGGGCTCTGGGCCGTTTCGCTTGAGCGGCGGCTGGGTGGTGCTGTCGAACGCGGTCTGGGTGGTGGAGCTGCTCGTGCCGGTGACCGCGGCGTTCGCGTTCCTGCGCGCGCGGGCGTGGCTGGTGCTGCTGGTGCTGCTCTGGTCGCTGCAGGTGGTGGCGCACGAGTGGCAGTTCGCGCTGCTGCTGAGCAACCTGCTGGTGTGCCGCGCGCCGGTCGCGGTGCAGCCGCGGCTGCGGGCGGCGATCGCGGTGGCGCTCGTGGTGCTCGTCGTGGCGCGGCTGCTCGGAGCGCACGTTCCCGCGGAGCTGGTGTCGTGACCGGGCGGCCGACGGGCAGCGGTGACGCGAGAGCGTCACAGCGGGCGACAGACCCGGTACTGGCCGGCGGCCGCCCCTGGAAGCGGCGCGTCGCTCGCGGGCTTCTCGTGTTCACCGCGCTCTGGCCGTGCGTGACGCTGTGGCTGCAGGCGCGGTTCGACGTCGACCCGTGGAAGCTGATGAGCTTCGGCATGTACGCGGCGCCGGGGCGGCGGCCCGAGGACGTGCAGCTGAACGTGGGCGGCCAGGAGGCCGAGGCGTACCGCAAGTGGCGCTGGACGCTCGGCCGGCTGGCGTCGCCCGAGGCGCTGCTGCGAGCGACGAAGGGGGACGTCGAGGTGCGGGAGCTGCGGCTCGACGCGGAGTCCGGCCGGGTCGTGTGGCGCGTCGAGACCATGGTATATGGTGGATATGGCATCTCGCCGAACGACGGTGGTCCTGACCGATGACGAGCAGGAGGCGCTGCGCCGCGCCAGCAAGGCCGAGGGGCTCTCGCAGTCTCAGTTGATTCGGAAGGGCATTCACACCGTGACCTCCGCCTATCGCAAGCGCGTGAAGCCGCTGACCGGTTGGCTCAAGCTCAGCCGCCGTCAGCTGAAGGAGATTCGCGACGAGAAGGTCGGGGATTTCGACCGTTGAGTGGCCCTCTGATCCTCGACACCGGCGGCTGGCTCGAGGCGCTCGCGGGAAACGAGCCTCACGCCGAAGCGCTCGAGGAGGCGTCGTCGCTGATCGTGCCTGGCCTCGTCCTGGCCGAGGTCGACGACCACCTGAGGAGCCAGCGCCGCGACATGCATCGCCTCCTCGCAGAGATCGCCGACGGCACGTACACGTACGAACCACCGACACCCGGCGACCTCGTGCGCGCCCGGGAGCTCGACCGCAAGTTCGCCAGCACGGGGCTCGGGCTCGTCGACGCGAGCGTCGCGGCGCTGGCCGAGAGACTCGACATCCTGCGCGTGCTCACGATCGACTCGGACTTCAGCGTCGTCCGCATCGGGAGGCAGCACCGGCAGGCGCTGGAGATCGTCGGCGGGCCGCCCTGACCCTCAGGGCGGCAGGCTCCAGCGCCGAAACGGCCCGAGAGACACGCCCGCCATCATCGCCACCATCTCGCCGCGCAGCACCGGCAGCCGGCACATCAGCCCCATCGCGACGTCGCGCGCGATGCCCAGTGGCCAGAAGTCCGACTGAAAGAACGGCGTCAGCCACCGCGTGACGAACTGGTACCAGCCGAGGTGCGCGCGCCGCAGCCGCGAGTACGCGTAGAGCCCGTCCTCCACCGACTCCGCGCGCTCCAGCGCCCGCGCCAGCGTGTGCGCGTCGACGAGCGCGAGGTTCGCGCCCTGCCCCAGCTGCGGGCTCATCGCGTGCGCGCTGTCGCCCACGTACACCACGCGCCCCACGTTCCACGGCCACATCACGACGTCGTGGTACTCCGAGAAGAGCAGCGAGCCGTGCCCGTCGAGCTGCTCGAGCACCGGCGCCGACGACGGCACGAGGGCGAGCACCTCGCGCTTCCACTCGCCGAAGTCGCGCTCCTTGAACGCCTCCACCTCCGACGCCTTCAGGCTGTAGAAGAGGCTCACCAGCGGCGTCTCGCCGCGCGGGCCGAGGCCGGTGGGCAACAGGCCGACGAGCTGCTTCGTGCCGCGCACCACCTGGAACAGGCGGCCCCTGAAGCGGTGCTCGGGGTCGGGGACGACGGCCCACATCGCTCCGAACGGGTAGCGCTCGACGGTCTTGTAGTGCGCGGTGTCGTCGCGGAGGCTCGAGCGCGCGCCGTTCGCGACCACCACGAGCTGGTGCGGGCCGTGGCGGCGCCCCGTCTTCGCCTCGATGAGCCGGTGGCCGCCGCCGTCGTGCCACGCGAGGTCCTCGACGTCGACCCCGAGCTTCAGCGTGATGCCGCTCTGCACCTTCGCGGCCTGGAACAGCGCGTCGAACAGCACGCCGCGGTGCAGGCCGACGCCGAACAGCCCGGGCTGCAGGTCGCGGTACGTGAGGTCGAGCACGCGGCGGCCGCCCGCGGTCTCGGCGACCAGCGCGTCGATGCGCTCGCCGCGCGAGACGACCTGCTCCTTCAGGCCGAGCGCCTCGAGCACCGCCATGCCGGTCGGCTGCAGCATGATGCCGGCGCCGAGCGGCTGCGGGTCGGGTACGCGCTCGTACAGCGTGACGGAGTGTCCTGCCCGAGCGAGGAAGAGCGCGGTGGCGCTGCCCGCGGTGCCCGTGCCGACGACGGCGACGTCGAGTCTCAAGCGGTCAGCCTTGTATAAGGAAATGAAAGGAAGGGTAGGCGCGAATCCGGGGGATGACCCGGGCATGCGCCCGGTCTTCATCTCCGTCTTGCTCGCAGGCTGCGTCGGCACCGTCGAGGAGCCCCCTCTCGTCGAAGAGCCTGATCAACCCCCGCCCGCTGCGGACGAGAAGGAGGCGGTGGCAGTGCCGGTGCTCGAGGTCTCGGTGCCGGCGTTCAGCGGCGCGCCCGGCGCCCCGCCACCCCCCGCACCGGGCGGTTGCCGTTTCCCACAGGGCGTGCCCGACGCCGACTTCATCGCGTCGGCGACGTCGAACACGGACACCGACCCGGTGGTGGACGCAGCGGTGAACGCGGCGATGCGGAGCCTCACCGGGTGCAACCCCGGCTCGAGCTGCCCGCTGTCGAGCTACCCGGGCGCAAACCAGTACGAGAAGTGCCAGAGCTGGTTCGCGGCGGTGAACGCGAAGCTCCGCGAGCAGGGCTTCTGCGCGGGGCTGCACGAAGAGGGGCAGACCGACGAGATCGCGGTGAGCAACACCGGCTGCAGCGGCCGCTGGTACGGGTACCACGTCTGCAACTACGGCGGCCCGCTCGTCGTGTGGACTCCGGGAGCGCGGCGCGGCTGGTGGCAGATTTCTCCGGCGAGGTGCCCGCAGTGAGGCGCGCGGCCGTCGTCGCGCTCTTGTGGGGCTGCTCCGGCGAGCTGACGACGCCGGCGCCGATGCAACCGCAGCCGGTCGTCCCCGCCGTCGATTCCGGCGCGCCGCCGGGCCCGCCCGACTCCGGCGTGCCGGTGCCGGATGCGGGGCCGCCCGATGCCGGGCTGGCGCCGATGACGCTCCGCGTCTCGAGCGGCGCTCTCTCGCTGCCCGGCGGGGGCGCGCTCGACTTCCGCGGCGCCATCTCGTGCTGCGGAGGCGGCTACGGCTGGCCCGTGTTCGACGAGGCCTGGGTCGACCTCGTGACCGCGCACCGCGTGAACTTCCTGCACGCGCGGCTCGGGCCATTTCTCACCGGCCCCGACGGAGAGAGCGACTGGGCTTCGATCGGCGGCGGCTACGTCGAGGTGAACGGCAAGGCCGACCTCGACCGGTTCAACGAGGCGTTCTTCTCGCGGGTGCGCGCGCTGCTCGCCTACGCGCGCGCGCGCGGCGTGTACGTCGAGATCGACCTCGCCGACGGCTGGGCCATCAAGCACTGCGGCAACTACACGGGCTACAGCGCCTGGCAGCCGGTCGCGAACGTGCAGGGGGAAGACGCGTGCGCGAGCGCAGGGCGCGGCCCGCCGCGCAGCCGCCACGCGGCGTGGATCCGCAAGGTCGTCGCCGAGACGGGCGCGTTCGACAACGTCGTCTACCAGGACGGCAACGAGCTCGGCCTCGTCCCCGGCTACTCGACGCAGTGGACCGTCGGCCTCGAAGCGCTGGTGCGAGAGGTCGAGGCCGCGCGCGGCTACGTGCGGCACCTCTTCGGCACGCAGGCCGGCACCGCGGCCTCGATCGCGCTGGCCCAGGTCGACTTCGTCGAGCAGCACGGAGACGACGCGCTGAGCCGCTCGGCGTGCGGAGGGAAGCCCTGCCTCGTGAACGAGTACAACCCGCGGCCTCCCCTGACGCCGGCGCAGCTGCGCGCGCAGTTCTGCAGCGCGCGGATGCAGGGCACGTACTTCTGGTACTGGCGTCACGGGCAGAGCGAAGCCGACCTCGCGGCGACGCTCGCGCTCATGGCGCAGCCTTGCCCCGGGGAATGAGCCGGGCGACCCAGTCGACGAACGCGCCGAGCGCTCTTCTCCAGCCCGGCGTGGTCCGCATCGGCGCCGTCACGATCGCCGACTCGTGCGTCGACGAGCGCGTCTCGGTCAGGCTGTCGGGAACCGGACCCTCCATCGCCGAGCGATCGGGGTCGGTGTTCGGCTCCACGAGCGCGTCCTTCGGGTGCTTGAGCCGCATCCCGATGGTCTCGATCGGGTCGCTCACGACCGGCACCGCCGCCACCGTCACCGCCTCGGCCGGCACCGTGCGCTCGGTGCTCAGCGCGTGCAGCATGCGCTTGAGCTTCTGCCGCACCTCGACGGTGTCGCGCGGCCGCTTCCGCGCGTCTTTCTGCAGCAGCGACGACACCCACTTCTCGATCGGCGGCGGTACGCCCGGCGCGTACAGCGACAGCGGCGGAACCGGCGCGTCGAGGTGTTTCCTCAGAATCTGCGTGACGCTGGCGTCGCCGAAGAGGCGGCGCCCGGCCAGCATCTGCCAGGCGATGACGCCGACCGCGTACAGGTCCGTCCACGCGCCGAGCTCGCCGCCGTGGATCAGCTCCGGCGCCATGTACTCGGGAGTGCCGAGCAAGAGCTCCTGCGTGCGCGCGTCGCGCTTGCCCATCGGCCGCGCGAGCCCGAAGTCGAGCACCTTCACGAACTTCGTGCCGTCGGGCTGCGCCACCAGGAACAGGTTCGACGGCTTCAGGTCGCGGTGGATGATGCCCGCCGCGTGCGCGGCGCCGAGCGCGGCGAGCACGTCGTCGAGGAGCAGCAGCATCTGGTACGGCGTCAGCTTCCCCGTCGCCGCGAGGTACTCGTTGAGCGGCGCGCCGACGAGGTACTCCATCACGATGTAGCGGCGGCCGTCGGGCAGCTGGCCGATCGAGAAGATGTCGATGATGCCGCGGTGCCCGATGGCGTTCACCGCCTGCGCCTCGGCGAGCAGCCCCTTCATGCTCGCCTCGTCGCGCGAGAGCCGGCCGCGCAAGAGCTTCACCGCGACCTGCTTGCCGATCAGCGGGTGCCGCGCGCGGTAGACGATGCCCATGCCGCCCTGGCCGATGCGCTCCTCGACGACGTACTCGCCGAGCACCGTGCCGATGAGCGGGTCGGTGCCCTGGGCGCCGGCGTCGGCGACGCACTCGATGAGCGCCCGGCACAGCTCGCACGCGTCGAGGTGCGCGGTGACGGCGCTCGCGTCGGCGTCACCGAGCCTGCCCTCGATGGCGTCGAGCAGCTCGGCCTCGCTGGGACACCCCGTCACGTTCACCTCGCCTCGCCGGCGCTCGATGTTACCGTGCGCGCGTGAGCTCAAGCAGGCTCCTCGACGTGCTCGAGCGGGTGGCGCACCCGAAGGCCCTGGCGCTCGTGACCGGAGCCGGCGAGGCCGGCCTGAAGGCGCTGCACGCGGCGGGCGCGGCGGCGCACCCGGGCGTGGACCTCGAGCCGGCGGCGTTCGTGCGTCAGCTCGGGCGCATGCTCCGCGCGAAGGGCAACGCCTACGCGCTCGAGACGCTCAACGCGCCCGACCTCTATCTGTGTGCTGCGTGCCTCGAGGCGCAGCCGCGCGCGCTCACCGCGTTCGAGAAGGGCCCGCTCGCCCGCGCGCTGCACGCGCTGAAGCAGTCGCAGCGCGAAGAGGTGCGGCAGCTCGTGCTCGAGAAGCTCTTGCTCGGGCCCAAGCCGCGCCTGCTCGAGTACTCGGGCCAGGGCGCGCTGCAGGTGTGGCTCAGCCTCGTGGTGCGGCGCGCGGCCATCAACGCCGGCCGGGGCGACAAGCGCTACGTCGCGGTCGGAGGCGCCGAAGAGGCCGAGCCGGAGCCCGCGGCGGCGCTGCTCGCCTCGAGCCCCGAGCTGCAGCTCGGCAAGAAGGCCGCGCAGGCCCAGGTGATTCGCGCGCTGAAGGGCGCGTTCGCGCAGCTGGAGCCCGGCGAGCGCGAGCTGCTCGAGCTGTTTCACCTGAAGGGCCTGGCGCACGAGCAGATCGGACAGAAGCTCGGCGCTCCGCGCTCGACGGTCGCGTTCTGGCTGACGCGTGCCCGGCAGAAGCTCCTGCAGGGCACGCGCCGCCGGCTGGTCGACGCGCTGAAGCTGTCGGACACGGAGCTCGAGAGCCTCGTCCGCGAGATGGGCAGCCGCATGGAGCTGTCTCTGCAGCTGGCCGCGGTCACGCCGCGATCGGCATCGCGAAGCGGCTGAGCTCGACCTGCCGGCGCACCTGCGGGTCCCAGCTGACGTCGGCGAGCCGGCGCTCGAACTCGGCGCGCGGCATGCGCTCCTCGCGGCCCCACGGGTTCGTGTACTTGATGTACTCGACGCCATCGACGGTCTCGGAGCCGGTGACGAGCACCTTGTGGTACCCGGTGCCCCACGAGATGGCGACCGGCACGGTCTGGCCCTCGGCGAGCTCGGCGTCGATGGCCCGCATGCCCTGCGCGCGCGTCGCGTCGTTGGTGACGCGCAGGTCGCTCATCTCGCGGCCCATGACCTGCTCGTAGAGCACGTCGAGATCGTTCGACCACGCGCCCGCGCCGGCGTTGGTCCGGTCGTCGTAGTCGCGCGCGCCGTTCGCCATCTCCATCATGGCCGGGCCCAGCAGGTGCTGAACCTGGCTGCGGCCCGCGGCGTCGGGGCCGGTGGTGCCGGGCTCGCGCCGGAGCACCGCGCCGCCCGCGAGCCTCACCTCACCCGAGGGGCTCGCGAGGCCGGCGACGATGCGCGCGTACTCGGCGGGGTTCTCCATCGCGAGCTGAATGGCGACCGTCGTCGGAGCGCACGTGCCGCGCTGCCCCTGGCCGATCGCGCTCGGGGTGGCGAGCTCCTGCACGAGGTCGGTGACGAGCGCGGTGCGATCGACGCCCTCGGCGAGCGGCGTGCGCTCGTCGGAGAGCGACGCCAGCTGCTCCAGCACCGGGCCCGTGGCCCTGCCTTCGAAGAGCAGCTTCTGCAGCGCGAGCGCGGCGACGGGGTCGTTCGCGTCGAGGCAGCGGGCCTTCACGGCCTCGTAGCGGGCGCGGTCTTCGGGGCTCATCGCCTCGAGCCGCTGCGCTTCGAGCGCAGCGTTCGCGTCGAGCTGCGCGCGCGCGGCGCGGTTGCGCGCGGTGCGCCCGTCGGTGTCCTGGGTTGAGTTGACGTCGAGGGCGTCGCGGGTGATTTCGCCACCGCCGTCGCGCGCCTGCGTGCTCGTCACCGGGCCGAGGAGCAGGTCGGTGGCCTCCTGAACGGCTGCCGCTTCGGTGCGCGAGCCGCCGCGCGCCTTCGGCAGCATGTCCTTGAGGGTGCGCCGGGCGATCTCCTTCGCCGGCTCGAGCGCCGACATGAAGGTGTCGACCTCGGCGGGGTTCGGCGGAGTGAGCTGCTGCCCCGCCGGTGAGGAGGTGTGGTCAGAGGTGCTACGGGGAGTGGGGAGCGAGTGGATTCTCATGCCGTGAGAGGACCCAGCCCGCCCTTTTCCTTCCAATTCTCGGAGGCCCTTTTCAGATCTGCCGCGTACTGGTCGAACGCCTCGTCGAAGGACGGGATCATCGACGCGAACAGCGGGAACAGCGGGCCGCCGATGCGCTCACGCATGTGGAAGGTGGTGACGCCGTTCTGCTCGGTGAGCGTGTAGACGCGCTCGCCCATCGCGTCGCCCCAGACGAGGCGCTGGTTCGGCACGAGCTCCTTCACCTTCAGCTTGAACGTGCGCTTCGGGTCGAGCTTCGCCTTCAGGCGAATCGTCTCGCCCTGCGCGATGCGGCCCTCGATGGAGATGACCGTCGAGTTCCAGCGCGGAAAGTCGGCGGCGTTCGTGAGGCGCTGCCAGACGGCAGCGGCCGGAGAGGCGATGTCGATGCTGACCTGGGTCTCGCGGCTGAACAGCTTCTTCGTGGTGGTGGCTTTCATGCCCGACCGACGTCCGGCGGGGCGGGCGATCGACAACGGACAGATTCTTCAGGCGCCGTCGAGGCTTGCGCCGGTGCGCGCGTCGAGCACGGCGACGCCTCTCTCGCTCACCCGCGCGACCGCGTGAGAGAGGGCCTCGGCGTCGAGCTTCGCGAGCTCGACCGTGCGCTGCGGCTCGGGCAGCGCGAGCAGCGCGTAGCGCCGGTGCTCGCGCTTTCGCTCGAGCTCTTTGAGCGTCTCGTTGCCGCGATCGCTCTCGCCCATCGCAGCGACGTTCCGCGCGAGGGCCTCGGTGAACTCCTCGCCGGGCACCGCGCGCGTCTCGGTCATGACGAGCCGCGCACCCTCGGGAGCGCCGACGGCGGCGAGCGCGGCCTTCAGGGACTCGGGGCTCCAGTCGCTGAGCGCGAAGACGGCCTCGTCGCCGAACGCGAGGATGCTGAGCTGTTGGCCGTTCGCGGCGTCGCGGAGCTTCTGCTCGATGGGGCCGAGCACGGCGGCCTTGCGAGCGACGACCTCGTCGTTGGCGGCGAGCGCGCGGTAGAAGACGTCGTCGGCCTGCACCGCGCCGGGCAGCTTCGAGAGCGCGGCGGCGTGGCGAATCATGGCGCCTTGAGCGGTGGCTCCGAGCGCCTTGATGTCGGCGCAGAGGAAGACGGTGTGCTCGTGCTTCACGAGCTGGTTGAAGAAGTAGAGCTCCGAGGGCGTGTTCGACTGCGCGACGAGCACGCCCGCCTTCTGCGGAGCGAGCAGCGCCTGCGCGGTCGCCACCGCGGTGTGCGAGGTGGGGTTCTGCTGGAGCTCGAGCTGTACGTCCGCCGCGCGCTCGAGGGCCGCGGTGCCGCCCTTCGCGAGCTGGCGGTTGGAGGCGAACGACACGAAGTCGAGCAGCGCGGCCTGCTGCACGACGGTGTCGATGTCCTCGAGCACGTTCGGCGCGGCGTCGAGCTTCACCTTCTCGCGCAGCAGGCGCAGCACCTCGGGGTTGAGGCCCTGGGTGCCGGCGACGGCGTCGCTCGCGACGACCGGCAGGGTGAGGGGGCCGAAGCCGACGGTGGCGCCCTCGAGGCGCTGCAGGGCGCCAGCGAAGCCGTCGGGGCTCTTGAGCGCCTTCATGAGGGCCGCGGTGTCGAAGCGCTCGCTGCCGCCGTCGCGCGCAATCTGCTCGAGCATGGCGGCGGCGCGAGCGCGGTAGACGGCGGACATCAGCGAGAAGATCGCAGGCCCCTTGCGAGGCTCGATGCGCACGTCGCTCAACCCGTGCGACACCATGCGAACCAGAGCCCCCTCTCCCCTCGTAGGGGAGAGGGCCGGGGTGAGGGGGGCGAGCATCGAGTCGAGCAACGAGACCTGATGCAAGGCGTCGGGGGTGCCGCGAGAGGCGTGAGCGGAGCGGGCAGCGGTCAAGAAGTCGAAGAGCTCGGAGGAAACCCGGGAAGAGAGCTGATCAGCGAGAGCGCGCGCGGCGGCGTCGGCGTCCTTCTTCCCGTCCGACGGCACGAGCGCGAGGGTGGCGACGCCGGTGAACTGCTCGAGGAGCTTCACGCGGTAGCCGTGCAGCTGAACGCCGTCGAGCTCCTCGAGCAGCCGCTCGAGGCGCGGGGCCCAGTCGTTCTTCACGAGGGTGTTGCCGGCGGCGGCGTTGAGCTTCTTGGTGACGAAGCGGTCGTCGCCCTTGAACGAGACGAACATGACCTCGACGCCGTGCTTCGGCTTCTCGCCGGCGGGGAAGACCTCGCGGAACAGGCGCAGGTGCTCGGTCTGCTTCTCGAGCTGCACCGAGAGTGTCGAGAGCGACGCGGCGCCGTCGAACGTATCGGGTGGCGCGGCAGGCGGCTCGGCCTTCGCCACCGGCTTCGAGACGATCAGCGGCGCCAGGGGGCGCGAGACGGGCTTCAGGGGAGTCAACGCGCGCGAGCTTAGACGACGACGAGGCGAACGCACCGCTTCGACCTGTTCGTCATCGAGCGTGACCAACAACATACTCGGGGCAATCAGCGCTCCGGAGCGCACGCAGACCGCAAGGCGCCGAAGGCCGCAACATCGAGGCCGAGCACCGTCGCGAGCTGTTCGTCCGGTACAGGGTCCAACCCGAACGGGTCCATTGCGGCGCAGAGGCGCTGGCAGAGCATCAGGTCCTGCTGTTCCACGGCCAGCTTCGCGACCTCGATTGGAGCCATTCCGTCCGGGTTCAGCCGGCATGACTCGAGCAGCAAGTCGACGCCGGTCGGCAGTCGTCCGGTGTGCGCGCACCATGCTCCAAGACTGGCCATCGCACCGGCCAGTCTCATGACGATGACGGGGCGCCTCGAATGCGCTGCGAGCTGTCGGGCGAGATCAGACCTCATCCGCTCGAGGCCAGCCTCATCGCGGGCGTCGCGGAAGAGCGCCTCTACCTCAGCCAACACTTCCTTCGCGAAGAGGGGCTTCTCGATGCCGCTCGGCTGGTAGAGCGCCTGCAGGGCCATCGTCAGCCTGGCGTCGAGCTTCTGCTTCTCACTCGGAAACGCGCGCTCGAGCTCCACGCGGACGTTGAGTGTCGGAAGCGGCAGCCCCAGGCTCTTCGACGCTCGTCGATGGCTCCAATCATCAATCGCTCCCTCTCCTTCGAGGACCATGCGAATGGGCATGTCCTTCACGTCCATGTCGCCGAGCATGAACCGTCGATTGTGCGCAGGAACTGCCTCGTAGGCCGCTCGGAGCTTCTGTTTCGTTTCGTCGTTCGGCGAATCCTTGTACGCCTCGAGGCACGTGAGGCACCGCGAGGCGGCCGTCGGTCGGTCATTGAGCTCCTCGATGAGGTCGGCGACCTCCTTCACGAGCTCCGACTCCGCGACGCCGTTGTGCACGTTCGTCGCCTGGTAGGCCCCGAGCGGAGAGACGTTGACGTCTGCTCCCTCGGGCAGTGCCGTGACGACCCAGCCCTCGGCGACCTTCTGCTCGAAGCGTTTGAACGTGACCAGCTCCCAACAGTCGACCATGCCGTCGGCCCAGACCTTGAGCTCGGTGAGATGATACGGACCATTGTGGATGTAGGCGCGAAGGACGGTGCCTCGGATCTTCGTCCCGTTCTCCTCGCGGTAGATGACGTTGAAGATCGCCATGACCGCATGCTCACTCGTTCCGGTCGTACCGCCAACCTCGCGGCGCTCGAATCAGTTCGGCGGCACGACGGCGCGAAGGTCGGGCGTGCACGCGTAGCTCATGTCGAACGCGGCCTGCATGAACGCGGGGTCGAGCGGCATCTCGGGCACCGTCACCGTCGAGGTGCCGATCTTCACCGTGCCCGACACCACGTTGCTCTTGCCGCGGAACGTGCCGGCCTGCGCCGCCAGCGTCACCTCGCGCAGGTCGAGCTCGAAGCGCTTCGGCCCCGACTCCAGCGTCGCGCTCGCGCCGCGCAGGCTGATGCGCTCGAACGTGGCGACGGGCGTGGGAATCCCGAACCGGCCCGGGTCGCTCGCGAGCTCGCCGATGATCGGCTTCATGAGCGTCTGCAGCTCGCCGGCGTGAATCGTCAGCTTCCCGGCCGGCACCGTCATGCCGGGCGGAATCGACCACGCCGCGAAGCCGGTCAGCGCGATGGTGGTGAGGTCGAGCGTCACCGCGTCGCGCGTCCGCGGAATGATGCTGCGCACGAGCAAGAGCTGCGTCTCGCGCTCGCCGACGACCTTGCGCGTGCCGGTCACGTCGGCGCGGCCCGACACGATGCGCCTGCCGCCGGTGCAGCCCGTGTCGATGGTGACCTCGCCCGACGGCCGCAGCGCGCAGTCGTTCACCGCCCACTTCATCGAGCCCATCTCGCCCGAGTCGCCGATCACCTCGACCGGGTTCAGCTTGTTGAGCGTCGCGTCGAAGCCGCACGAGGTGTCCTTGTTGATCATCGACGCGACCGCGCCGGCGGTCTGCACCACGAGCCGCGCCACGTTCTTCGCGAGCACCTCTTCGAACGAGCAGTCGGCGTCGCTCTGCGGCACGCGCAGGTTCGGCATGCACGTGTACGACGCCACGTGCGAGGCCGCGTCGAACGCCGGGTCGAGCACCGGCATGCCGCTCACCGGAATCATGCGCTTCGTGCCGTCGACCGTGATCTCGCCCTGCAGCCAGTTCGTGTGGTCTTCGCGCGCGCCGGCCTGGGCGTCGAGCCGCGACTGCGAGAGCTGAATCGGGTACTCGGCGCCGTCGCTGTGCAGGGTGGCGGCGCCGCCGCTCCACGACAGGCCGCGGAAGTAGACGACCGGCGTCTTGATCGAGCACGCGCCGGTCGCGGTGTCGATCGCGAGCCGCGACCCCAGCTCGCCGCTCAAGGTCCCGCTCGCGAGCGTCAGCGCGCTCGCCGACGCCGAGTCGCTCGCCTTCAGGCCGTTGAACGTCGCCGTGATGACGAGCTTGCCGGCGTCGCGCGCGTTCGGAATCACGGGAGACGCCGGGTCGCCGGTCAGCCGCCCGCGCACCGTCTTCGTGCCGGTCACCGACACCCTGCCCGTCAGCTCGCGCGCGACCATGTGACAGTCGGTGCGGATCGCGGTCTTCGTGGCGTAGTCGAGCACGCACGGAGCCGGCAGCGTGAACGTCACGGCTCCGATGCCGCCGACCTGGCCTTCGACGATGCGCGCCGTCGCCAGCGTCGAGGGCGCCGCGAAGCCGCAGCGCGTGTCGTCGTCGACCGCCGAGCCGATGGTGCCGAACGCGGACACGGTCAGCTGCGCCGCTCCCTGCGCGAGCCGGTCGCTGAAGTGCGGGCACTCGCGGCTGACCGGCGTGAGCAGGTCGGGCTTGCACGTGTACGAGTCGACGAACGCCTGGGCCTCGTAGTTCGGGTCGAGGCCGGGGCTGTCGAGGTCTTGCGGGAACGTGACGACGCCGCCCCAGACCGAGACCGTGCCCTCGAGCGCGTTCTCTCTGTCGCCCCACTTGCCGAGCTGCGCCGAGAGGTCTGAGGCGTCGATCTCGACGTGGAACGCGCGCGACGCCGAGTCGACGAAGCCGGTGGCGTTCTCGAACCGCACGGCCGACAGGCCCAGCTCGCTCGTCGGCACCGCGCACACGGCCTTCGACTTGCTGATGGCGAGGCGGGGGTGCGCGCTCCAGCTCAGCTTGCCGCTGATCAGCTTCAACGAAGCGTCCGAGTCGCTCTTGCTCGCGGCGAAGCCGTTCAGCGTCGCGGTGTGCGTGACGGTGGTGGCGTCGGGCTTCGTCGGCACGACCGGGTTCGCCGGGCTGCCGGTGAGGATGCCCTCGACGGTGCGCGTCGCCGACACGGTCGCGGCGCCCTTCGCCTTGATCTCGATGTCGGTGCAGTCGGTCGAGAGCAGCTGCCACTCGGCCCCGAAGTCCAGCGTGCAGTCGGTCACCGTCCACGTCACCTTGCCCGGCTGCCCCGTCGTGCCCTCGACCTTCGCGCGCTGCAGCGCGGCCGCCGACTTGAAGCCGCACCTCGAGTCTTCGGCGAGCACCGCGGTGAGCACGGCGGCGTCGCGAATGGTGAGGCGGGCGACTCCGTTGCCGACGGCCTTCTTGTTGAGCTTCTCGAGCTGACAGCCGACCGACATCGCCGCGAGGAGCAGGACCGAAGCGCGCATGCAGCGCGTGATTTCACAGTCAAAGGGCCCGGGTCAAACCGCCTGAGCCGATCGAAACGGCCGTGCATCTTCCTTCCCGTGCGCGCGGTAGCCCTCGTCGTCCTCAGCGGTTGCCTGGGCATGGTGGGCGAGATGCCGGGCGAAGATGCCGGAGCCGCCGGAGGTTCCACGGCCGGTGGGTCCACCGCTGGAGGCGCTGCGGGCGGCGGCAGCACGGCGGGCGGCGCCACGGCCGGCGGAGCGACCGCGGGCGGCGCGACCGCCGGAGGAGCCACTGCCGGCGGCTCGGACCGGGTGCCCGTCTTCGTCGCGGTCGGCAAGCAGTGGCGCCGGGCCATCAGCTGCGACGACGGCCGCACCTGGACGAACGACGTCTCGGTCGACGAGGCGTGGCCGATGAACGAGCGCTACCGCTGCTTCTCGGGCAACTTCGCGCTGCCCGACGGCGGCGCGCAGAGCACCGACTGCGATCACAACGCCTACAGCTCGACGGCGCTCGGCTACGCGAGCGGAGTGTTCCTGCAGACGACGGGCTGGGGCGCTCCGGGCAGAATCTTCCGCAGCACGAACGGCGTCGACTGGGCGCAGGTCGACATGGGCACGACGACCACCGACGTGCTGTTCGGCGAGGGCCGGTTCGCGCTCGCGTCGCGCGCGAGCAAGCGGTCGGACGACCTCGGCCTCACGTGGCAGCCGGCCGGCGACATCGACGTCCGCAACGGCGCCAACACCATCTGGAACGTGCGCGGCGGCATCGCCGGCGGAGGCGTCTTTCTCGTCACCGCGCAAGACGGCACGAACCTCGACTTCGCGTACAGCGCCGACCGCGGCGCGACGTGGCAGCGGCCCGTGATGGCCGGCGGCGGGCGCGTCGACGCCTGCGGCGCGGGCCACCCGGCGTACGGCAACGGCGTCTTCGTCACCGTCTCGTGGAACCAGATGATGAACGCGAGCATCGTGTGCCGCAGCTCCGACGGCGCGCGCACGTGGACGAGCACCAGCATCGCGGGCGAGTACATGGAGTCGCGCCCGCTGTGGACGGGCTCGGAGTTCATGGTGTGGAGCAGCGGCCGGGTTCACCGCTCGCCCGACGGCACCGCGTGGTCGTCGGCGAGCACGCAGACGCGGCGCGGCGCCATGCTGTCGGCGGGCCCGAACATCGGCGCCGTGGCGCGCGGCGAGGGCGGCACGTTCGTGGCGGTGCGCGGCGGGTGGCAGACCTGGTACGAGCAGCAGCGCTTCTACCGGAGCCAGGACGGCATCGTCTGGGACGAGCTGCCCGCGGGCGCGTTCGAAGGCGGGCACCCCATCACGGCGATCGCCTTCGGGCTCGCTTCGCGCAGCGCCGTCTGCCCTTGAGTCACGCCGTGAGCACGAGCTTCGCGATCTCCGGCGGGTAGCCGAGGCGCAGCGGCGGCCCCCAGTAGCCGGTGCCGCGCGACACGAACACGCTCATCCCGTCGTGCTGGTAGAGGCCGGCGAGGTACGGGAACAGGGCTCCGACGATGAGGTTGAACGGCACGAGCTGCCCGCCGTGCGTGTGCCCCGAGAGCTGCAGCTCGACGCCCGCCTTCGCGGCCTCGGCGACGAAGTCGCGGCGCGGCTGGTGCGCCAGCAGCACGAGCGAGCGCTCGGGGTCGCGGCCGGCGAGCGCCGCCGGAAGCGACGAGCCTTCTCCGGCGCCCGCGGTCGCGAGGCCCGACCAGTCTTCGACGCCGGCGAGGTCGAACGAGACGTCACCGCCGACGGTCACGCGCTCGTTGCTCAGCACCTTCACGCCGAGGCGGGCGAGCTCCTTCCTCCAGTCGTCGGCGCCCGAGTAGTACTCGTGGTTGCCGGTGACGAAGTACGAGCCGAAGCGCGACTGCAGCTTCCCCAGGTGCTCGGTGGCGAAGCGCAGCTGCTCGACGCTGCCGTCGACGAGGTCGCCGGTGATGGCGACGAGGTCGGGCTTGAGCGCGTTCACCTGCTCGACGACGCGCTGGACCTCGCGCTCGCGGATGGTGGGGCCGACGTGCAGGTCCGAGATCTGCGCGATGACGAGCCCCGACAGCTGCTTCGGCAGGCGCGCGAGCTTCACCGCGTGCTCGCTGAGCAGGGCGGGGCCGGTGGCGGTGCGCACGCCCGAGATGCCCGAGCCGGCCGTGACGAGCGTCGCGGTGCCCGCGGCCGCGCGCGCGAGGAACAGGCGGCGCGCCGGGTCGAACTTCTTGAAGCGCTCGGCGAGGCCGAGCGGCGCGCGCAAGAGCAGCAGCGCGGTGAAGAGGAGCATCGCCAGCGCGAGCCACGTGAAGATGCCGACGGCGACGAGCTGCGACTCCTGGGTGCGGAACAAGAGCAGCAGCGACCAGCCGGCCGGCGCCAGCAGCGCGAGGAACACGAACGCCCAGGTGCCCACCCGGTGCGCCCGCTTCGGCAGCTGCGAGTCGCGCACCGCCCACGCCCAGAGCGCCCGGTGCATGAGCGCGATGACGAGCACGGCGCCGACGATGAACAGGTAGAAGGTGAACGGGCGGCTCATTCGCGCGTGACCGTCTTCTAACAAGGCTCAGGTCGCGCGGATGCGCCCCACGCATTTCTTCACATGGGTGCTGCTGGCGGCGCGCCCCGAGAAGGCTGCGGCGACCCGCCGAGCGCGACCGGCGCGTTCACCGCGTTGTCACCCGGCCACGGCCTGACCTGGGGGGAGTAGGCTCGGCGTGCATGAGCGACGACCGGCGAAAGTCCGACCAGCGCGTCTTGAAGGTGCTCGTCGCGTTCGTCGTGGTGTTCGGCGTCGTCGCGGCCTTCGTCGCCGTGCGCTGGGTCGCGCGCCTCTTTCTGTTCTCGCCGCGCACGCAGGCGAGCGCCGAGGCGGCGGGCCCGTGCGAGCCGGCGGCTCCGCCGGGGGCCGACGGCCTCGAGGTCATCGGAGCCTCGAACCTCGAGCGGCTCGCCGAGGTCGGCACGCTGTGCGACCCGAAGTGGCGCGGGCTCATCGACAACGCCATCTTCTTCGACTCCGACCGCCGGCTGGCCTCGTCGGGCCGCGCGCGCGACGTGGCGCTGTGGACGCTGGCGGACGGGCGCTCCGAGTCGCTGCCGGGCACCGTCGAGAGCCACGGCCTCGCGCTCTCGCCCGACGGGCTCGTGCTGGTGGCGGGCAGCGAAGACGGCACGCTCCACGGGTACGACGTCTCGAGCCGGCAGCGGCTGTTCCGAGTGCCCGGCGCGAGCGGCTCGGTCATTCGCGGCATCGCGTTCGCACCCGACGGCTCGAGCTTCTTCGTCGGCGCCCTCGACGGGGTGGTCAGCCGGTGGTCGCGCACCGGGACGTCGATGGGCACCACGGTGCAGCTCGACGAGGGCGTGTGGGGCCTGACCGTCAGCCACGACGGCCAGACCCTCGCCGCCGGAGCCGGCCCGAGCGCGTGGCTCTTCGACGGCTCGGGGAACGGGCGCCGCGAGCTGCCGGGCCAGAAGCAGGCGACGTGGTCCGTCGCGTTCAGCCCCGACGACGCGCTGCTCGTCGCCGGCAGCAACGGGCCCGCGGCGCGCGTGTTCGACGTGAAGGGCGCGGAGCTCGCCGCAGAGCTGGGCAAGGGCCCGGGGCGCTCGACGATTCGCGACGCGGTCTTCAGCCCCGGCGGCGAGCTGGTCGCCTTCGGCACGTGGAGCTCGGCGCTGGTGGTGACGCCCTCGAAGCCCGGCGCGGTGGTGCGGGAGCTCGACGCTCACCAGGGGCGCATCCAGAAGGTCGCGTTCAGCCGCTCGGGCAAGCTCCTCGCGACCGCGGGCGACGGGGGCGTCATCCGCCTGTGGGGCGTGAAGCGGCCGTGAAACGAAGACGGCCCCCCGCGCCAGCTTCGGCGCAAGACGTCAGCGCGTGACTCAGCCGGGAATTGGCCGGGCGCGCGTGCCGCGCCGCGCCGCCTCACCGACGAGCGACCCGTCGCCCCGCACCTCGGGGCTGCGGTAGCTCGTCATCACGTCGCGGCGGGCGACGGTGGCCACCCGCCGATGATGTCAGATCGACGTGGCAGCATGTGCGGCGAAAGGGGGCCGCATGGCCTATCAGTACCTCACCGCGGACTACGGAGTCACCACGGCAGTCATCGACTGCATCACCCGCGACGGAGTGCACAACGTGAGCGTCGACACGATCGCGCGCGAGCTCAAGCGATCGCGATCGGTGCTCTTCCAGCGCTTCCGCAGCCTGCGCGGTCTGCTGGCGGCGGTTCATGAAGACATGCTCGTTCGATTCAACTCGCACGTGGACCATTGGCAGGAGAACCGGGAGGAGGTCTTCGACCGCTGGTGGAAGGCGCTGAGCCACGACCTGCGAACTCCGTTCGGCACGGGCTTTCGCGCTCTGCGCGGGCTGGTGGCTGATGAGGGCGGCTGCGAGCTGCTCGCCGTCACCGAGATCAGGGGAATGCCGGCGCTCGTGAAGTGGATCGAGGGCGCAAAGCCGAACGAACCCGCTCCGCTCGTCGCCTACCGCCTCTGGGTGTACATGCTCGCGGCGGCGCCGTTCCCGCTCGGATCGCCTCCGGAGGAGGGGTTTCGGCGGCAGGCGAAAGCGGAGCTCCAGCGAATCTGGCGGAGCAACGACCCGCCGCGGACGGCTGTACAGCCTTCAGCGGGCGCCCCGTCGGGAGCGGACAACGACAGTTGTCCGGAAGTCATCGCGGTCGCTTCCCGCCCGGACAACGACAGTTGTCCGCCGAAGGAAGACAGCCCGCTGAAGGCTCCACAACAGTCCGAGAGTGTGGGGTCGCCACCGCAACCGCAATGAACCGCCGAATCACCGAAGGCGGAGGGTTGGCAGCGGAGCGGCACGGCGGACCGAGCATTTCTTCGGCAGCGCGAGGACCCGGCACCAGCGGAACGACGCGGCCGTGAGCACGGCGCGCAACTACTGCGGCCCCGGCAGCGCGACGCGCAGGCGCCGGCCGTCGAGGCTGAGCACGTTCACGGGCAGGCCCGGGTAGGGCGGGAGCGAGACGCGACCCTCTTCCCAGCCGCAGCCGACGTAGGGGTGCGGCACGGCGGTCGACCCCGTGTAGTCGCCGAGCCCGGTGCCGACCTTCTGCACGCGGCCTGTCGAGACGTCGAGCACGCCGATCTCCACGGGAAAGGGCCCCGCATTCGGCAGCCCGTACCGGGGCGGGTGTCGCGCCACGGGGAGCAGGTCGCCGTGGAAGCGCTGCCCACAGGTCGAGGTCGACCGGCGTCGACTTCGGCTCACGGCCCGGCAGGAGGTCGAGCACGGTGTACTCGCCCTGAGGCGACCCGACGAGCATGCGCAGCCCGTCGCCGACGCGACTCACCGGGCCGACGCCGGTGGGCCACGGTGCGTCGAGGCGGAAGACCTCTCGCAGCTGCGTCGCTCCGGGAGGCAGGTCGTACAGCGCGTAGCTGTGGTCGTCGCGATGCATCACCAGCGTCGTGTTCGGGTAGAGCCTCCCGGGCCCGGCGGCGTGGAGCTTCTTCGCCGCGAAGTCCCACAGGTAGACGAAGGAGCCGGTCTGCAGCAGGGCCCGCGTCTCGCTCAGCCGCAGCACCCGCACGTGCGACCGGGGCACGACCATGCCGATCTGAACGCCGTCGACGACGAGCTCGCCGTCTCTCCAGTTCGAAGAGCGCACCTCGGCCTTCACGCGCGGGTCGTCCCAGGCGTCGAAGAAATAGATGCGATCCGGCAACACCGCGGCGAGCGCGACCAGGGACCAGAACATGCGCGCTCAACGTATCGCGGGACCCCTCTGTTCCGCCCCTCCCGCTCCGTGAAACGAAAACGGCCCCCCGCGCCAGCTTCGGCGCAGGGGGCCCGCCTCGCTCGCCGCCCAGGCACGGCGGCGAAGGTGTGATCATGAAGCGTCGACGCGAAGCGTGCCGGCGTTCATCGTCTGCACCAGCAGGTAGACGGCGCCCATCGGGTCGGTGGCGACGAACACGTTCGCGAAGCTGCCCGGCGCCAGCACCGGCAGGTTGAACGCGATGTCGATGGTGCCGTTCGCCTCGGCGTCGAAGCCGACGCGGTACGACGACGACGCCAGGTCGGGAATCCGCGCGCTCTCGCCGAAGCCGATGTCGGGAGCGAGCAGCAGGTTGCCGGTGTTGCGCACCGCGTACAGGTCACCGCGCGTCACCGTCGGAGCCACGTGAATGACGTTGAGGCGAATGTCCGTCGTGGGGTTGATGCCGTTCATGTCGTCCTCCAGCACCGCGGCCTTGATGTTCGCGAGGTCCGCGTAGGCGGCCACCGTGTACGCCTTGCCGGGGAGCAGCTTCACGCCGCGGGCGTTGATGACGGCCGTCGAGATGTTCGCGCCGGTGGCGGTCACCGCGAGGTCGTAGGCGCCGCTGCCGACGGTGAGCGTCGACGTGCTCGCCGCGTAGGCCAGGTTCGTGACCACCTTGGTGCCGTTCGCGTAGACGTCGACCGACGGCGCGTTGCGCGAGAGGTGAATGACGCGCAGCTTCGAGGTCGCCTTGTCGATGCGCACCGTCGGGCCGTCGGGCAGCTGCGCGAGCGCGAAGACGGCGCCCGTCGAGTCCTGCGTCACGTAGACGTTCGCGACGGTGCCGGCGGCGAGCGACGGCAGCTCGAACCACAGCTCGGGGTTCGCGTCGTTGTTGACGTCGACGCCGATGGTGTACGCGCCGGCCGGCACGTCGAGCGCGTCGGACACGCCCGAGTACGGCACGTCGGCGAGCAGCGACTCGGCCATGCCGTTCATCGGGTTCAGCGTGTAGAGGTCGACCGTGCCGACCGCGGGCGCCGCGTGAATCGCGCGGATGCGGATCTTGCCCGACGCGAGGTTCGCCGCGCCGTTCTCGAAGAAGAGCGCCTTCAGGCTGCCGACGTTGCCGATCGCGACCGCGGTGTACTTCGCGCCGCCCGCGAAGCGGAGGTCCGCCGCGGTGAGCACCGGCATCGCGGCCGTCGCGCCGACGTCGAGCTTGTGCGTGCCCGCGCTGAACGCCGCGAACGGCGTGGCCTGCGTGAACGTGAGCTGCTGCCAGGTGGCGGGCGACTGGCCGTCGACGAACGCCTTCACGCCCGGAGCGTTCGGCGAGAGGTGCAGCACGCGCAGCTGCGCCTGCTCGGGGTCGATGCGGGCCGTAGTGGCGCCGCCGAGCTGCGCGAAGAGAAACGGCGAGCCCGCGCCGTCGAGCACCGCGAACACGTTCACGATGCTGCCCCGGGGCAGCGAGGGAATCGCGAACGAGAGGTCGGGCGTGCGGTCGGCGTTGACGTCGATGCCGACGGTGAAGGGGTCGGTCGGCAGGTCGACCGGCGCCGCAGCGGTGCCGTAGCGGAGGTTCTCGGCGATCGGCACGGGAGCGCCGGTCGCGGGCACCTGGAACACGTTCACCGTGCCGACGCCGTCGGCCGCGTGCACGACGCGCACGCGCACGTTGTTGGTCGCGAGGCTCTTCGTGTCGTTCTCGAGCGCGTTGAGCTGCAGCGCCGCGAGCTTGCCGAACGCGTAGACGGTGTAGTCCTTGTCCTTCTCGAGCGTGAGGCCCTTCAGCTCGATGACCGGCATCGACGCAGGCGAGCCGCTCGCGGTCACCTGCAGATCGACGGTGCCGGCGGGCGCCTTGATCACATCGGTGCCGCTGCCGAACGCGAGGTTCGTGACGGCCTTGAGCGAGCCGTTCGCGTACGCGTCGACCGCGGGCGCGTCGGGGCTGAGGTGCAGCACGCGCAGCTTCGCGGTGTCCGCGGGCTGCGTGGTGCCGCCGCCGGTGCCGCCGGGGGGCATCATCATGCCGTCGCCGCAGGCCGCGAGCGTCAGCATCGAAACGAAGAGAGCTACGAGGGCTTTTCTCGTGTTCACCGTACGTCCTCCTGGGGATGCGAACCCGACGGGGTGCGCACCGGGACCTACGGGTGGATTCCGGAATGTGTTTCGGACGCCGAATTCCAGCGGATTTCGCCAGCCGGAAAAATCACGGAGCGTACGACGAGCGCACGAGCCTGCGCGCGAAGACGGCGCACGCAGCGACGAGCGCGAGCCACGCGCTCAGGTGATACACGAGCACGTGCTGCCACGGCTGGGCGCAGCCGATCTCGCCGATCAGCGCGCCGCAGGTGCCGACGGCGACCCCGGCGAGCGCGGCGCGCAGCGGGTGCGGCGCCGACTTCTTCAGCACCATCAGCGCGACCGCGAGCGGAGCGATGCCGACTCCGGCGTGCGTGAGCGTGCAGACCCACTCGGGCGTGGCGCTCGGCGCCGTCGCGCCCATCGCGCGCAGCACGACGAGGCCGACGAGCCCCGAGAGGCCCATCGCCGACGAGAACAAGAGCCGCCCCGGGCTCGGCGGAGCGAGCGCCGCCCACGCGCACGCGGTGCCGACCGCGAAGACGAGGCCGAGCGCGGCGCCGTGGCGGGCGATGAGGTCGAGGCCGGAGGCTCCGGCAGCGAGGAGCACGATCGCGACGAGGGCGGCCATGCCCCAGCTGGCGCCGAGCAGGAGCACGGCGTCGCCGCGCCAGCCGCGCGGGCGAGGCGCTTTGAGCTCGGCGGCGAGCGCGGCGCGGGCCTGGTCGAGCGACGGGAGGTCGCCGGGGCCCTGCTTCAGCAGATCGTCGAGCTTCTGACTCAATTCAGCTCCAGGTGGGCGAGGAGTTCTCTCAGACGTTCGTAACCGCGGTGCGCTCGGATTCGTACCGCGGTCGAGGTCGTCTGGAGCATCGCGGCAATCTCTTCGAACGACAAACCCTGCACCTTGTGCAGCACGACGGCCTCGCGCTGGGCCTCGGGCAGCTGCGCGAGCGCGCGCTCGAGCTCCTTGCGCATGCCGGGGTCGGTCGCCTTCGCCTCGACGACAGCGTCGGCCTGCTCGCCGGTGGTCGAGAGCTGCTCGATGCCGAGGTTCTTGCGGCGGAGCGTGTCGCGGGCGGCGTTGGCGGCGATGGAGATGACCCACGGGGTGACGGCGGCGCCGCGCTGGTAGCGGTCGCGGGAGCGGACGACCGAGAGGAACGTGATCTGCGTGAGGTCTTCGACGAGCGCCCGATCGCGGACCATCGAGGTGAGGAAGCGCTGAACGGGCGGCCCGAGGCGCTCGAAGAGCGTTTGAAACGCTCCGTCATCGCCGTCGCAGAAACGCACCATCAGCTCCTCGTCCGTAAGATGGCTCAAGTACGGCCAAGCTACGCGCGCTGTTTCAAGACGTGAAACAATTCTCGCACCCTCGCGTACCCCTCAGTGAGCACCGGCGCTTACCGCGCGCCGGCCAGGTCGCGGTAGAAGGGCCGCCCGTGGATGCCCGCGCGCTCGGCGCACACCTCGACCGGCTGGCCGGACCCGAGCGACTCGTCGCCTGCATGGCGATGGAGCCGCACGAGCAGGCCGACCTGTTCGACGCGGCGCACGGGCTGAGAAAGATGACACTCGACGACCTGGTGCCGGCCGGCGTTGCGCCGATGACGGGCGTGAGGCACGACGGCCGCAACTCGCTCGCGGCGTTCACGCGCTTCGCGAAGGTCTTCGCGCGGCCCGACGAGCCCGGCCTGAACGAGCTGTGGGGCTACAACGAGGGCTACCAGACGGTGAAGACGTTCGTGGGGCCGGGGTACTTCGTCTGCGCGCCGCACTCGGAGCCGGGCGAGCTCTTGGTCGACTACCTCCGCCTGCCTCCGCGCCACCCGGCGGGCTGGCCTCCCATCTTGCCGAACGACGCGCGGCTCTCGCGGTTCGTCTTCAACGGGACGCAAGACGTGCTGCGCGGCGTGTCTCGGCACGTGTCGATCGGCCGCGCGAGCCGCGGCGGCAGGTGGATGGACAACTGGTTCGTGCTCTGCCGGAGGGACTAGAGCGTCGTGCGCCGGAGCTCCTGCTCGACGCGCGACCGCAGGCCTCCGGGCTCGTAGAAGGTGAGCTGAACGTCGCCGGCGACGATGCTGCAGCCGTCGACGAGCGCGATGGGCTTCTTGGCCTCGGCCCACATGCGCCGCACCATGGTGCCGTGCGTGACGGGCTCGGCGAGGGCGAGGTGCCAGACCCCGTTCTCGAGGAAGAGCAGGAAGTGGTTGCGCGACATGCTCATGTCGTCGATCGCGATGGTGTTCGCGGTGGCCCGGCCGACGGTGACGAGCTCGTCGCCGCGCAGCGGGTAGCAGACGGCGTCGGCGCCGGCGGGGCGCGCGTGCACGAGCGAGGTGGCCATCTGCGTGACGCCCGCGTCGGCCTCCTGCCGAGAGGCCGGGCGCGTGTGCTCGCTCGGCTCCCAGACCAGCCACGCGTGCGGGTACCGCGCATCGAAGCGGTCACCGAGAAACATGAGCTGCCGCGCGAGCAGCGAGAGGAGGCACCCGGCCGCCATCGCGCGAGACCATAGCGCGCGGTGCGGCGGTGACGACTGGGTGCACGGCACCCACGCGCTACTGCGACTTCACGCCGTGCCGGCGCATGAGGCGGTGCAGGTACGCGCGATCGATGCCGGTCTGCCGCGCCGCCTCGCTCACGTTTCCGTCGTGCAGCTCGAGCAGCGCCTTCACGTACGCCGCCTCGAACCGGTCGAGCGCCTGCTGCCGCGCCTCGGAGTACGGCACCCGCGCGTCCACCCGCGGCGCCACCTGCGCGGCCAGCTCCAGCGGAGCCGCCGTGCTCTTCATCACCACGCTCCGGTCGACGTGGTTGAACAGCTCGCGCACGTTGCCCACCCAGACCGCGCGCTTGAGCTGCGCCATCGACTCGGGGTCGCGCACCATCGCCGCCTCTTCTTCGCTCGCGTTCGAGCGCTCGAGGTGCAGGTCGACCAGCGACGGAATGTCCTCCGCGCGCTCGCGCAGCGGCGGCAGGCGGATGCGCAGCACCGCGAGCCGGTGGTACAGCTCGCTCTTGAAGCGCCCCTCGTTGATCAGCATGCGCAGGTCCGTGCGCGTCGTCGCGATCAGCCGGCACCGCACCGTCGCCACCGCCATCGCGCCCGGCCGCCGCAGCTCGCCCGTCTCGAGCACGGGCAAGAGCCGCAGCTGCAGCGCCTGCGGAAGATCGCCCACGTCTTCGAGCACCAGCGTGCCGTTGCCGGCCTCCTCGAACGCCGACAGCCGCTTCGGCGGCTCACCGCGCCCGAACAGCGTCTGCTCGAGGTCGGCGCCGGCCAGCGAGCCGCACTCGACCACCACGATCGGCTCCAGAGAGCGCGCGCTCGCGCCGTGAATCGCCTCGGCGGCGGCCGTCTTGCCGGTGCCGGTCTCGCCCTCGAGCAGCACCGAGCGGCTCGACTGCGCCGCGCGCTCGAGCTGCCAGAAGCACGTGCGCATCGCGGCGGACTCGCCGATCAACGTGCCGAGCTCGCGCTTGTCCGAGAGCTGGAGGTCGTCTTTCTCGTCGAGCAGCTTGAAGCGCAGCGTCGCGACGGGCCCGAGCTTGATCAGGCTGCCGTCCTTGAGGAACGCCTCTCTCACGTGCAGGCCGTCGACGTGCGTGCCGTTCGTGGAGCCGAGGTCTTTCACCCAGCCGGTGCCGCCCTCGACGCCGACCTCGCAGTGGAAGCGCGAGACCGTGCTCAGGTCGACGCACAGCTCGTTCATCGCGAGCGCCCCGACGGTGCACTTGCCGTTCGTGACGACGACGGGCGGCATCGTGACGTCGACGCGCTGCAGAGAGAAGTGCCGGGTCGCGCCCGGAGCGTGGCGCGCGACCTTCTCGGTCATCGCGGGGCGGCGGAACTTGGGCTCGGAGGTCGACATGGCCGCGGTATCATCGCGCAATGCGCGTCATCTCGGGGTGCCTTCTGGCCGCCACGCTGCTGATTCCCTCCGTCGCCTTCGCCTGCGGCCCTGCCCCGCTGTGCAGCGGCCACGGCGTCTGCAACACGTCGAACATGACGTGCGCATGCAACGCCGGTTACACGGGCCCGTTCTGCCAGTACGGCGACGCGACGACGTGCAGCGGCCACGGCTCGGCGCAGTTCAATGGCACCTGCATCTGCAACTCGGGCTTCACGGGCCCGGCCTGCAACCAGTGCGCGACGAACTACTACGCGTACCCGACGTGCCGTTTCTGTCAGGCCTCGACGACGTGCAACGGTAACGGCACCTGCAACGCGAACGGCTTCTGCACCTGCAACACCGGCTTCGCGGGCACGAGCTGCAACCAGTGCGCAACCAACTACTACGCGTATCCCACGTGCCGCTTCTGCCAGTCGGCGGCGACGTGCAGCGGCAATGGGACGTGCAACTCGAACGGCCTCTGCGTCTGTAACACCGGCTTCACGGGGCCCGCCTGCAGCGTGTGCGCGACGAACTACTACGGGCCGACGTGCACGTTCTGTCTCGCGTCGACGACATGCAACGGCAACGGCACGTGCAACCCCACGAACGGCTCGTGCACCTGCAACCCGGGCTTCGCCGGCACGGGCTGCAGCCAGTGCGCGACGGACTACTACGCGTACCCGACGTGCCGCTTCTGCCAGGCGGCGACGACGTGCAGCGGCAACGGCACGTGCAGCGCCAGCGGGTTCTGCACCTGCAACCCCGGCACGTCAGGCGCGAGCTGCACGCAGTGCCCCGCCGGCACGTTCGAGTCGACCGGCAGCTGCCAGCCGTGTCCGCCGGGCCGCTTCTCGGACGCGGGCTCGACGGCGTGCGCGGCGTGCGCCCCGGGCTCGTTCGCGGCGAACAGCGGCTCGAGCTCGTGCACCGACTGCGCGCCCGGCACGTTCACCCCGGTGAGCGGCAGCGCGAGCTGCGCGACGTGCTCGCCCGGCACCGCGGCTCCCGATGCCGGAGCGACGTCATGCTCCGCGTGCGGCGCCGGCTCTTTCAGCGCGATGAACGGGGCGGCGACCTGCACGGCGTGCTCGCCCGGCACCTTCGCGGCGGGCTCCGCGAACACGAGCTGCACCAACTGCAACGCGGGCACGTTCGCGGCCAACAGCGGGTCGGCGGTGTGCACGAGCTGCGCGCCGGGCACGTTCACCGCGGCAGCGGGCTCGACCGCGTGCGCAGCGTGCGCGGCGGGGACGTTCGCGGCGGCGAGCGGCAGCGCCTCGTGCGCGGCGTGCAGCGCTGGTACGAGCTCCGGCGTCGGCGCGAGCACCTGCGCCGCGTGCCCGCCGGGTCAGTTCAACGCGACGACCGGAGGCAGCTGTGCCGACTGTCCGCCCGGACGGTACAGCAACGTGCCCGCGAGCACGTCTTGCGCGGCGTGCGCGCCGGGAACGGCGGCGCCTTCGTCAGGCTCGACGGCGTGCGCGAGCTGCACGCCCGGCACCTTCGCCGCGGCGTCGGGCCAGGCGGCCTGTGCGGCGTGCTCGGCCGGCACCTTCGCGGCGAACGCGGGCAGCGTCGCCTGCGCCGACTGCGCGGCCGGCTCGTACTCTGCCGCCGCCGCGTCGTCGTGCACGCTCTGCGATGCGGGCACGTACGCTCCGAGCGCGGCGTCGACGAGCTGCGCACCCTGCGTCGTCGGCACGTTCGCCGGTGACGCCGGCCTCGCGAGTTGCGCGCCGTGCGCGATGGGCACGTTCGCGGACATGGTGGGCGCCGCGGTGTGCACGCCGTGCCCGGCGGGAACGTACGGCTCCGTGAATGGAGGCATCGCGTGCACGGCGTGCCCGCCGAACACGTTCTCGAGCGCCGGCGCTTCGATGTGCACGATGTGCCCGAGCTGCGACGACAACGACGCGTGCACGACCGACAGCTGCTCGGCGACTCAGGGCTGCGTGCACGTGCCGACGGGCAACTGCCCGGACGCCGGCGGTGCCGGTGGCGGCAGCGGAACGGCGGGCGGCAGCGGAGCGGCGGGCGGCAGCGGAACGGCAGGCGGCGCCGCGACTGCAGGTGGCTCTGCGACGGCGGGCGGCAGCGCGACGGCGGGTGGCGTCGCGACGGCAGGCGGCTCCGGTACCGCGGGAGGCTCCGGCACGGCAGGCAGCGGAACCGGCGGGAGCGGCGGCATGGGCAACGAGAACGGCGGAGGCTGCGGCTGCAGCTCCGGCGGCGAAGGCCTGCTGCTCGCGCTCGCGGTGCTCCTGCGCCGCCGGCGCCGCGGCTAACGCTTCGTTCCCGCATCCGGCTTCGTGGGCGGAGCGGGCGGCGGCGCCCCGCCACCCTTCCGGTACCGCTCGAGCAGCCGCAGCGCGCCCGTCGCGCCGGCGCGTACGGCCTCGTCGAGCTTCCCCTCCTTCACCTTCGCGACGACCGCGTCCTCGAGCTCCTTCGTCGAGACGCCCACGAAGCCGTCGCCCAGCACCAGCGCGCAGGTCTTGTCCTTCCGCGCCACCAGCAGCAGCGCGCCGTCGACGTTCTCGGCGTGACCCACGGGCCAGCTCGAGAACACCCTCGTCGCGAGCTTCGCGGCCGGGACGCCGCCGGTCGATTCCACCACGAGCACCATCAGCTCGCCGAACCCGCCGGCATGAATCGTCATCGCGAGCTCGTCGACGTCGGCCTTCGCCTGCGCCGAGACGCCGCCGTCGGTCTGGTCGACGATGAAGCGCCCCTCGGGCGGCGGCTGCGGATCAGCGGCCAGCAGCATCAGCACCCAGGTCATGGATACGGTAGATACACCTTCCGTGCGCCGTCCGTTGATCGCACTGCTGCTCACACTCATGGCCCACGCGCTGGCCGTCGCCGCGATCGTGCTCGTCGGCTGGCTGTCGCCCAGGCCGCCGCGCGTCGAGAAGCGGCCCATCGCGCTGCGGCCCCTGAGCGCGCGCCAGTGGGACCGCAACCGCGGCCGCCGCCCCGAAGAGCGCGTGACCGGCCAGGTCGTCGACGTCGCTCCGGGCAACCTGCAGCGCCCGAAAGAGACGAAGTACCTCGCCGAGACCGACAACACGGTCGCAAAGCAGACCCGCGCCAGGGAGCAGACGAACAAGTACCGCGTCGCGGCGCCGAAGACGCAAGCGGCTCCGTCGCCGGTCAGCCTCGCGAGCCGGTTCGACGCGCTCGACGCGCTCGAAGGCGCGAAGCCGCGGCCCGGCCCGCTGCTCGTCGAGCCGACGCTCGAGCCGAGCGACACGCCGGCCGAGACGGGCGGAGCCGCTCCGAACGACGCGCTCGAGGACGTCGCCGAGGGCGACGGCACCTACCTCAACACGCGCGAGTGGAAGTTCGCGTCGTTCATGAACCGCGTGAAGCAGGCGGTCTCGGCGAAGTGGGACCCGAACGGACGGCTCAAAGAGAAGGAGCCGCAGCGCCAGCTGATGGCGCCGCGCACCACCGTGCTCGTCATCACGCTCCGCGCCGACGGCACGCTCGCCGATGCCTACGTGATGAAGCCGTGCGGCATCGACTCGCTCGATCGCGAAGCGGTCGCGGCGTTCGAGCGGGCCGCGCCGTTCGCGAACGTGCCTGCGGCCCTCGTCGACGACGGCTACGTGCGCTTTCAGTTCGGCTTCACGCTGACGCCGCAGAGCGGCTTCATGCCCGTGATGAGCCCGCAGCGGCTGTGACCGCTGCGCAGCGTTCTGCGCAGCCGCGGTGAGCGGGCCGAAGCGGGCGGCGCAGATGGCCCGGCACGTGCCGTGATAGTTGCGCGCCCATGCTCGACCGAAGCTTCTTCGAGGGCTACCGCGTCTGCCCGTCGAGACCCTGGGAGCGCGCCGTCGCCACCGCGTGGACCGCGATGGAGCGCGTCACACGCACCCGCGTCCGCTTCGAGAACCTCGAGGCGCTGCCGAAGACGCCGGCGCTCATCGCCACGAACTCGACGCAGAAGTACGACTTCATGCCCATTCGCGCCGAGCTCAAGCGCCGCGGCATCCCCACCGTCACCGTCACCAAGGGCAAGAACTACCACCAGCCCGTGATGGCGTTTCTGCTCGAGCGCCTCGGCGTCGTGCCGCTCGCGTCGCGCGGCTACCTCATCCTCGTCGACTTCCGCGCGCTGTTCGGCCGGCGGCCGCACGACGACGAGTACCGCGCGCTGCGCTCGCACCTCGACGCCGGCACCGAGCTGCCCGCGCACCTCGCCGCCCTCGACCGCACCGCGCGGACGCTGCTCGGGTACGCGTTCGACCCGGCGCAGGAGCGCTGGCGAGACCTCGTGCACCGCGTCTACGCGTGCGTGATGGCCGAGACGCGGCGGCTCGCCTCCATCGCGGTGCGCGCCGGCCACCACGTCCAGATGTACCCCGAGGGCACGGTGTCGAGCCGCCTCGGCACCGGCCGCATCGGAGCGGTTCAGCTCGCCTGGGCGCTGAAGCTCCCCATCGTGCCCGCGGGCATGAGCGGCTGCCCCGACGCGTTCCGCGGCGGAGCCCCGCTGCTCAAGGGCGGCGACGTCGTCGTCCGCTTCGGGGCGCCGTACGCGCTGCCGGGCGAGCTGCTGCCCCCCGGCTTCGCGCCGTTCGAGCCCGAGCACGAGGCGCGTCACCGGCCCGCGCTCGACGCCGCGACGCAAGACCTGATGCGCCGCATCGACGGCCTGCTCGACGAGCCGTTTCAGAGCCGCGCCGGCTTCGTCAGCAGCGGGACGCAGGGGACGCACCGCTTCCTATGAGCCTCTACCCGCGCCACCGCATCGACCTGGGCGCCGGTGACGTCGCCGTCGCGGCGGCGGCGCTCGCGCGCGGCGGAGACGCCGAGGTGCTGGCCCGCCGCGTCGAGGCACGCTGGAGCCCCCATGCCATCGCGACGCTCTCGGTGCGCAGCGCGTTCGATCTGCTGCTCGAGGCGCTCGCGCTGCCGCCCGGCTCCGAGCTCGTGATGTCGGACGTGACGATTCCGCACATGGCGAGCATCGCCCGCGCGCGCGGGCTCACCGTCGTGCCGGTGCCGATCGAGCAGGCGACCGCGGCTCCCTCGCCGCAAGCGCTCGAGCGCGCGCTCACGCCGCGCACCGGCGCCGTGCTGCTCGCCCACCTCTTCGGCGGCCGCATGAACCTGCTGCCGCTGCTCGAGCTGTGCCGCGCGCGCCGCGTGCCGCTGCTCGAAGACTGCGCGCAAGCGTGGGCCGGGCCGCGTGACACCGGCCACCCCGGCGCGCTCGCGTCGTTCTTCAGCTTCGGCTCCATCAAGACCGCCACCGCGCTCGGCGGAGCGCTCACCTGCGTGCGCGACGCGAGGCTGCTCGGGAAGATGCGGGCGGCGCAGGCGAGGCTGCCGGTGCTGCCGGCGCGTGCGTTCGCGCTGAAGCTCGCGCGCGGCGCGGCGCTCGCGGGGCTCGGCGGGCCGGTGCAGTTCGGCGCGGCGCGCGCGGCGTTCACCTCGGCCGGCTTCGACTTCGAGCGGGCGCTGGAGGCCGCGGTGAAGGGCTTCCCCGGCACGCTGGTGCAGATGCTCGATGGTATTCGGCGACGGCCTCCCGCGGCGATGCTGCGGCTGCTCGAGCACAGGATGCAGACGTGGGACGGGCGGCGGCTCGAAGAGCGCACCGCGCTGGGCGAGCGGCTGCGCTCGGTCGCGGGGGCTCGCATGCCTGGGTGCCGGCAGCCGATGCGCACGCACTGGCTCGCTCCGTTCGTGGCGGATGAGCCGGCCGCGCTCATCGCATCACTGCGCGAGGCCGGCTTCGATGCGGCTCAGGGCACGACGTCGCTCGTTTCCTTGAGCGGGGCTGCGCGCTGGCTCTCTTCGGTCGTCTATCTGCCCGCGTATGCGGGCATCTCGGCGGAGAGTTTCACGCGGCTCCTTGCCGTCATCGAACGGGCTCTCCCCTCACCCTGGCCCTCTCCCCTACGAGGGGAGAGGGGATGCGCTATCGGAACAGGTCGTTGATGACGGAGTCCAGGAACTGCGTGAGCGGGTCGTCGCCCTTCGAGTACCACGTCGGCTGATTCGGCCACGGCTTCGTCTCGCAGTCGCGGCACACCGTCGCGCCGTTCACGTTGCCCGCCTGCGTGATGGGAAACGTGTCGCGGCACCGCTCGCAGACGAACTGCACGACCTTCGGCGGCGTCGCGGGCTTCGCCGCCGGCGGCTTCGGCTTCGACGGCGGCGGGGGTGGCGGCGCCGTCTTCGGCTTCACCTGCCGCAGCGGCTTGCCGCTGATCTGCTCGAACTCGGCGGCGTCGAGCAGCGCGCCGCCGCAGAGGCCGCACTCCTCGATGGCGACGTCGCCGCGGATGAGGTTCGTGTCGAGCAGCACCTTGTCGGCCGGGCACGAGCGCGTCGCAGGCGAGCCCTTGAGGCGCGGCAGGAACTTCTCGCCGGCGGCGGCCTCGAGCTCCTTCACGTCGAACCACAGCCGCGTGCACTTCGGGCAGCGGTCGAGCTCGACGCGGCCCTTGCCCTCGGCAAAGAACGGCTGCATCGGCACGGCGCAGGCGGGACAGTCGATGACGCGCACGCGTCAGACCACCTTCGACTTTTCCCAGAGCGTGTCGAACGTCAGCTGGAACTGGGCGGCGATGCCCTTGTTGTTCTTCAGCGTGAAGCGGTCTTCGCTGTGCTTGGTCGAGGAAGACGACGAGAAGTTCGCGCTGCCGGCGAAGACGTCGTCGCCGACGACTCCGAACTTCTCGTGCATGGTCTTGGCCTTCTGGACGCGCACGTCGATGGGCAGGCCCTGCGCCTTGAGCGCCTTGATGGCGTCGACGGCGCCGCCGTTGAAGTCGTCGTTGAGCACGATGCGCACCGGCACGCCGCGCCGCGCCGCCGCTTCGAGCGACTTGAACTCGGGCGAGCTCACCGAGAGCCCGTACATCGCGAGCGAGATGGGCGTCGCCGCCGTCGCGCGGTTGAACAGGTCGGTCGCGCCGACCACGACCGAGGCCGCAGCGCCCGACACCTTGCCGTCGGCGCCCATCACCGGCGTGGTGCGCACGCCGTCGGGGCCGTAGCCGGTGCCGCCGGCGGGCGCGCCGAACGGGCGGCTGTTGAAGAACGCCTCGACGTCGTGAGCGGTCATCAGCTCGCGCACCGAGTCGATGCGCGTCTGGGTGAGGCCGACCTTCGCGAGGTCCTCGAGCGACTCGAAGTCGCCGTTCTTCTCGCGCCAGGCGACGACGGCGTCGGCCTGCTTGGGCGTGAAGCCGGCGGCGTCGAGCTCTTCTTTCGTGGCGACGTTGATGCTGACCTTGCCGGTGCCGAAGAACAGCGCCTCGAGCTTCTGCGGGTCGACCTTCGCGATGCCGGGCAGGCGCTCTTTGAGCGCCTCCATCGACTCGAAGCGGCCGAACTTGCGCCGCTCGCTGAGCAGCGCGGTGGTGAGCGTCGAGCCGAGGGCGGCCTTCATGCGCTTCACGTCTTCGGGGCGCCAGCCGTTGACGTCGAAGCTCTTCGTGTCGGCGGGCAGCGTGTACGCGACCACCGGCTCGGCCGGCTTGTGGGTCGACATGCTGGGCGGCTTGCCGTGCGCGACCATCATGTCGTTCCACATCTTGCCCCTGAAGTTCGAGAAGGCGTTCGGCGAGAGGGCGGCGTCGGGGTCGTTCCAGAAGCCGGCGAACTCGCCGCCGTACTGCGTGATGGCGCGGCGCGCGGTGGCGTCGTCGCCCGAGTAGGTGGTGAGGTCTTCGTAGTTCTTGGTGTCGGCGGTGTCCGACCAGTTGAAGCTGCCGGTGACGAGGCGATCGGGCTTGCCGTCGATGAACGTCGCGAAGCCCTTGTGGTGGTTGAGGCCCTGCGTGGCGCCGTGGTTGTAGACGGGGCGGCCCTGGGTGTCGCTCCAGACGTAGGGGAAGTCCTTCTTGTACTTCACGTGCACGTTGGGGAGGTTCTTCGAGAGCAGCGACGGCAGCGCGTTGCCGCCGCTCGGCGACGCCTGGCCGCTGTCGCCGATGATGCGGAACGTGACGTTCGGGTTCGCCTTCGCGATGTCTTCGATCGCCTTCTCGATGGTGTCGCTCTGGAACTCGAAGATCATCATGTTCACGTCCATCGGGCGGCCGTTCGCGCGCGCGACCGAGTCCTTGAGCTCGCCGATCATCTTGGCCGCGAGGCTCTCTTGAAACGTGAAGTGGGCGGAGACACCGTCGAGGTTCGACAGCGACTCCATCAGCTGCAGGTGCGCGTAGGCGCCGTCGAGGCCCCTGCCGAGGGTGGCGGTGTCGAGGGCGCCGCCGCCGGGGGCGACCTTCTCGAAGGCGTCGGCGATGACGCGGACCTCGACGAGCGAGATGACGCGGTTGCCGTCGGTGCCGGCGGCCTTGACGAGCGCCTCTCTCACCTTCGCCTGGTCGGCGGTGTTCGCGCGGGCGATGAGCTGGTCGACGAGGGCCTTGGCCTGGGGGGCGATCTTCAGCTGATCGAAGGTGGGCATCGAGCCGCACCTTATAGCGGATTGACGCCCGTCAGCTTGCAGCTCAGCGCGTAGAACGCCTCCTGCAGCTTCACGTCGCGGCCCTCGCGCGAGGCCACCGCGACCTGCCCGTCCGAGAAGTACTCGCCGCTCACGCGGCCGAGCTCCGGAGCCGTCGCGCAGTACACGCTCGTCACGGAGCCGCTCGCGAGCGGGGCGCCGCCCATGCCGAAGCCGGTCTTGAGCAGCTTCGTCTTGATGACGCCGGGGTGCAGCGAGTTCGAGGTGACCTTCGTGGACTTGAGCCGCGCCGCGAGCGCGTTGCTGAACAGCACGTTGGCGAGCTTCGACGCGGCGTAGGCGCCGTAGCCCGAGAAGTCCTTCTCCATCGTGAGGTCGTCGAGGTTGATGCCGCCGCGCGCGTGGGCCATCGAGCTCACGTGAATCACGCGGCCCTGCTTCGCGGCCTTCAGCGCGGGCAGGAGCCGGTGCGTGAGCAGGAAGTGACCGAAGTGGTTCACGGCCATCGTGGTCTCGAAGCCGTCTTCGGTGAGCTTGCGCTCCTTCATGAAGACGCCGGCGTTGTTGAGCAGCACGTCGATGACCGGGTGCTTCGCGAGCACGCGGTCGGCCATCGCGGCGACGTCTTTCTGCGACGCGAGGTCGCACCAGATGGGCACGAAGTCGCCGGCGCCGAGGGCCTTCACCGTGTCGATGGCGCGCACCTCGCTGCGGCCGTGCACGAGCACGGTGCCGCCCTTCTTCGAGAGCTCGAGCGCGGTCTGCTTGCCGATGCCGTCGGAGGCTCCAGTGACGAGGTACACGCTGGCGGTCATGACGGGCTCCATACTAAGGGCGCGGCCCATGCGCCTCCTCCCGATGCTGACGCTGTGTCTGGGCCTGCCCGTTCTGGCAGGCAAGCCGCCCGCGACCGCGAAGATCTTCACGGACAAGGGCAACACGTTCTTCCGCACCGACAACAAGAAGCTGCTGACCGTCGGCGCCGAGTTCGACGTCGTCGCCGACGCGAAGGACCCGTCGGCGAGCCTCGGCAAGGCGGTCATCATGGAGGTGAACGGCCAGCTCGCGCGCATCTCGATCGACGACGAGGCGAAGGCCGGCAAGTTCGTGGTGCTGGCTCCGTCGGGTGGCGGGGCGGCGGCGGCGAAGGTGGAGAAGGACGACGACGACGACGACGAGCCGAAGGCGGCGGTGTTCAAGGGCACGGGCAACAAGCTCGACGGCAAGCTGGGCATCGCGGGCCTGCACTTCTCGTGGAGCAACAACTCGGACTCGAGCTGGACGGGGTGCAAGCTGGTGCACAGCGACGGCAGCTTCTTCGACGTGGGCGAGGTGGTGAAGCACAGCGACGACGGGGTGCTGCGCGTGAAGCTCGGCGGAGCGCCGGAGCCGGCCTACGACCACGTCGAGGTCATCTGCTCGGAGGGCAAGAGCAAGTTCTACTTCGACCGGCCGAGCCAGCCGAAGGGCTCGCTGAAGGGCTACGCGAAGCGCGATGGGAGCGGGCTGTTCCTCTACAACCAGATGGAGACGGCGTGGACGGCGTGCGACGTGCGCAAGCCCGACGGCACGCACTACGTGCTCGGGACGCTGAAGGGTCACACGGACGACAGCATCGCGGGCAGCCGCTTCAAGAAGGAAGAGGACAACAAGCCGAAGTGGATCGAGATGCGCTGCAAAGAGGGCGAGCTCAAGACGATGCTCTGAGCCAGCCGGCCCGAGAGAACCAGCCCGCGCCGGCGCCCGTGAACGAACGCGGCACCGTCCACCCGCCCGAACGCGAGGAACCGAACGCGAGAAACCCGGCCCGAAACCCGCTTCCCGAGAACCTCGCCCCGACCCCTGACTTCCGACAGCGCTACTTCGGGTCGATGCGCAGCACGCGGTTGCCGAGCATGTCGATGAAGTACAGCCTGCCGTCGGGCCCGAACGTGATGCCGGCGAGCGAGCCGGCGGGCAGCCCGGTGTCGAGCCAGTTCACCCGGTTGCCCATGCGGTCGAACGCCGAGATGCGGCTGTTCTCGTTGTCGGAGACGTAGATGAACCCGTCGTGGAGCTCGAGCCCGCTCGGCTTCAAGAGGTGCCCGCTCGAGGCCGGCACCACGTCGGCCATCGTGGCCCCGCCCATGCGGTCGTACGCGCGCAGCGGCTCCTGGGCCTGCAGCGTGCCGATGCGCATGCCGGTGGTGGTGTCGAGCGTCACGATGCGGTGGTTCCCGGTGTCGGCGATGAACAGCAGCTTCGTGCTCTGCTCGAACACGAGGTGGCTCGGCACGCCGGGCACGTCGAGCACCTGCATCTCGGCGTACTGGTAGATTTCGCCGTCGGCGTGGTCGTCCAGCCCGATGCCATGGTCGCGGTTGAAGTTGTACTTCACGATGGCGGGCATCGGCTGCTGGCGCTCCATCGACGTGCCGGACTGCCGCTTGCCGCCGAACACCCAGTAGATGTTGTCGCGCTCGTGCGCGATGCCCATGCAGTTCGGGCTGCCGTGCAGCATGTCGAGGTGCGCGCCCAGCCCGATCGGGTTCGACTGCGCGAACACGGTCAGGTCCGACGACCAGAGCGCGGGGCCCATGAAGTCGTTGTGAGGCTCGGCGCCGCCGTACGTGTTGCGCGACTCCTGGCAGGTCGCGAACGTGCCGGGCTTGCCGATGGTGGTGGCGTCGGCGCCGAAGGCGATCGACGAGGGGCGCTCCATGAAGTGCACCGCGTAGCCGTCTTTGAGGCGCCGCGTGGTGCGCGTGCTCTGGCTGGCGTCGAAGACGACGACGACGCTGTTGTCGTCGTAGTTCACGGCCCACAGCTCGTCGGGGATGCGCGTGTTGAAGGCGAGATCGCGCGGCCGGCGCAGGCCGCTCGCGAAGCCCGCGATCTCGGTCAGCGTCACCGACGCCGCGGTGTGATCGCCGGTGCCGAGCTGCGCGGCCATCACCGGCTGGCCGGCATCGGGAACTCCCGAGTCGGGCTCGCCGGCGTCGGGCATCTCGCTGCCGCCGCCGCTGCCTCCGCCGCTGCCCGAGAGCACGACCACGGGGAGGTGCGTGCTGACGAGCTCACCGGCTTCGCCACAGGCGAGGAAGAGAATCGAGCAGAGGAGGACCGTTCGCATCGGCCCCCTCTACCTGCAGCCTGAACGGAAACACAACCCGCAGCACCCACATGGCGGGGCGCAGCGGACCCCGTGTTGAAACGTGCCGGTGACTGCAGGCGCGACCCGACAACCGGCGGGCGCATCCCTCCGAGATCAGGCTCCAGGGGGGCTGGCCCCGCGGTTGCGATGGACCCGCCGCATGCCAGCTCGCCTCGACAAGAAGAAGCTCGCCCCTCTCGTGCACCCCACTCCGCCGCTGCCGAAGCCCAAGCTCAAGCCGCGCGCGCAGCAGCGCGACGAGCTGTCGACGGGGGCCGGCAGCTCGCTCCGGCGGCGCGCCCGCGCCATCACCGGCGAGAGCCTGAAGGTGCCGCAGCTCGAGACGAACGGCCCGCGCTTCTCGGTCGGCCAGCTGCTGGCGAACGCCAGCACGCTGCGCACCGAGGTCCGCGGCGATGGCCGCGCGAACTGCCTCGAGCGCGCGGTGCAGCTCGCCCGGCCGGGCGACCGCATCGTGCTGCTCGCCGATCGCAGCGACCCGGTGGGGCACGCCGTCGTGCACCGCCCCGACGGCAGCGTCGTCGACCCGAACGCTCCGCTGCGCGCGTTCCGCTCGCTCGATGCGTTCACCGCCGCGAACCCGCGCTACGGGTCGCCGGTCTCCATCAGCGACGCCAGCGCCGAGCGCCTGCTCGGAACGCCGCCGGGAGCGCAGCGCGACGCGCTCATCCGGAAGCTCGGCCTCGAGCGCATCGCCGACCGCCGCGTGGCGGACCCCGCGCCCGGCCCGAGCTCCGAGGTGGAGCAGGCCGCCGCGCAGGTCGCCGAGGCCTACCGCGAGGGCGGCGCCGAGGCCGCCGCCGCGATGCTGAACAGCGCCACCATCGCGTTCGAGCCCGACGTCGTCGCGCGCATCACCGAGGCGGCGCGGCCCACCATCGACCGCATCGTCGACGACTTGCGCGCGCAGAGCGCAGACGCGGACGGAAGCCAGGCGGAAGGCGGCGCGTTCGACGCGACGCTCGCGAACCTCTCGGCGGCGGTGGGCCGCGGCGGCGGCGAGCTGCTCGAGCACGTCACCGGGCGCATCGCCGCCATCATCCAGTCGGACGGCATCGGCCGCTTCGACGAGGCGCTCGGCAACGCGGTCATCGGCGGCCCGAACTACCTCGGCTTCCACGACGAGCACCTGCTCACCGACGGGGGCGCGATGAACACGACCGCCGACGCCCGGCTCGCGCTCGGGGTCATCGAGCAGCTGAGGTCGGCGGGCAAGACGGACGAGGCCGACGACATTCTGCAGAACGTCGACGCCTCGATGCGCGCGCTGAACGGCGCCGCCGAGCGGCTCAGCGAGGCGGTCAACGGCTTCAACGGCGAGCTCGCGCAGCTCGTGAACGACTGGTCCGGTCTGATGACGCAGCCACAGCTCGACGCGGCCATCGAGGCGTTCAAAGACAGCCACCCCGAGTACGAGGCGCTCGAGCGGCTCGCCGGCGGAGCGCTGCGCGTGCAGGACCAGCTCGCCGACGCGCCCGCGAGCCTCGAGGGGCTCGGGCACGCCGACGACCTCGCGGACTCCATCGAGCGCGCGACCGAGACGTTCCCCGACCTCGCCGGGCTCACCGAGTCGGGCCAGGCCGAGCTCGCGAAGCTGCTCGAGCGCGGCGACGGCGAGCGCGGCCTGCTCGGGCAGATCGCCTCGCTCGCGGCGCAGCGGAAGAAAGACGCCGGCTACCTGCAGAAGGTCGGCAACCTGCTGCTCAACAACACCGTCGCCACGGCGCTGGCCGCGAGCGAAGCCGGCGACCTCGCGGCGGTGAGCGCGTCGGTGCGCCGCCTCGAGCGGCAGTCGGCGGTCTTCGGCATCGCGCCCGACCGCATGAGCGACATCACGCAGAACCTCGAGGCGGCGGCGACCGCCGCGACGCAAGAGGCCGCGGAGGACGCCCTGCAGCGCATGGACCTCTCGATTCAGCGCGCCGGCCAGGAGGGCGTCTTCGCGAGCACGAGCGGCCTCGGCCAGGCGTTCCGCGCCGCGGGCGTCACGCTCGGGGCCGCCGCCGCCGTCGGAGCCGTCGCGGGCGCCATCGACGACCCGAGCTTCCAGAACGTCGTCGGCGCGCTCAGCGGAGCGGCCGGCACCGCCGACGGCGCCATCGGACTCGCCCAGGGCGTCACGCGCAACTTCCAGCTGCTCAAGGGCGCGGCCGGCGTGCTGCGCAACGTCGGCACCCTCGCCGGAGTCGTCGGCACCGGCATGAGCGTCTTCAGCGCCGCGCAGGCGCTCGAGCGCGGCGACGCGGCGCAGGCCTCGCTGTTCGCGCTGCAGGCCGCGGGCGGAGTCGCGGTGCTCGCGGGCGCCACCGGCGTCGGCACCGTCATCGCGGTCGGCGCCGGCCTCGCGCTCGCGCAGCTCGAGCGCGTGCGCGCGTCGAACCGGTTCGAGAACGAGCACACCGAGGCGTTCCTGCAGGCCGCGGGGCTGTCGGCCGACGCGACGCACCACCTGCGCAACGCCGACGACGACGGGCGCAGCGTGGGCCCGGTGCTGACGGCGCTGGCGCAGCGCATGGACGTGGAGCCCGGCGCGCTCCTGCAGGCCGTGGGGCGGCTCGAGCCGGACCGGCTGCTGCAGCTCGTCGAGGCGATGCACGGCGTCGACCCGAACGATGCGGGCGACTTCCGCCAGACCCACGACAGCGACGCGCAGGCGGGGCTGCCGGTGCGGCCGGGGGCGGCGCAGGTGCGCAGCCCGCGCTCGCTCGAGGGGCTCATCCGCTTCATCGAGAACACGGGAATGGAGCTCGGACGCATTTAGTTGCATTGTCGCAACCGTTTTCATATAAGAACGGTTGTGAGCACGAAACCTCAGGTCCTCGAGCAGTTCACCCGGTGGATGTTCACCGACGTCGTGGCGGCGCTCTCGCGCACGCTGAGGGAAGAGGAGCTCAGCGTCGCGCAGGTGGCCATGGTGCACCTGCTCGACCGGGCTCCCGCCTCGGCGAAAGAGCTCGGCGAGCAGCTGGGCGTTCCCCCGCCGGCGATGAGCCGCCTCGTCGACGACCTCGTGACGCGAGGCTTCGTCACCCGCACCGAGGCCGAGCACGACCGGCGCGTGCGCACGCTCGGCCTCACCGCTGCGGGCCGCCGCTTCGTCGAGAGGGTCGGCGAGGCGCGCGTGAAGCAGATCACGGCCACCATCGAGGCCGTGCCGCCGGCGCTCCGCGACGCCGTCTTCGCCGCGATGAAGGCATTCGAGCTCACCCGCAAAGGAGGCAAGCCATGAGTCGCTTCAGCCGTCTCACTCCGGTGTTCGTGTCGTTCCTGTTCGTGATGGGGTTCATGCTGCACCTCACCAACCTCGGGCAGTACGCCGCCCACGGGCGCACGCACCTCGAGTACCTGATGAGCCCCACGGTCGACGCAACCCTCGCCGTGTGGATGACGGGGTGCGCCGCGCTGCTCACGTTCGGGGCGCGCAGCTTCTTCGCGGCCTACGAGGTGCGCGGCTGGCGCAAGGCCGTCTACTGGGTGATGACCGCGTACGTGACGCTCAGCCTGCCGGGGCACTTCAGGTACCTCGCGACGCAGGACGCCTCGTACTTCGACATCTTCCCCTGGTGGTTGAGCGCCGCACTGCTGCCCTACTACGCGCTGCTCATCACCTACCTGCTGACGCTGAGGCCGAGAGGCGTCGCCGGGGAAAGGGCGGTGCTCGCGTGAGCCCCATCGCCCGCCGCGGAGTCGTGCTCGCCGACGGCCTCTTCCTGCTCGTCGCGGGAGCGCTCGGCGCAGCCGCGGACGTCGCCGGCACGTTCTGGGGCCTCGGCCCGACCGCCGCGCTGTTCATTCAGCTCCCGGCGGCGGGCATCGGCTTCCTCGAGGCGCACGGCCTCGCGGTCATCATCGGAGTGATGCTGCTCACCACGTGGCGCAGGCCGGCCCAGAAGCAGCACGTCGCCGCCGTGTGCGTGCACCTCCTGCTCGGCGTCTCGAACCTCGTGTTCTGGGACCTCGCCTTCGTTCAGTTCGGGCTCGTGCTCACGGGCTGGGTGACGACGACGCTGCACTTCACGTTCGTCGCGCTGCAGCTGCTCGCGGTGCCGAGGCCCGTGCTGATTCCGGCGCGCGCACCGCACTGAGCCGGTATCCTCAGCGGCGGAATGGGGACGCTGCTGGTCGCGCTGCTGCTCGCTGCAGAACCACCGGAGCAGCCCCAGGTGCTGGTCGCGGTCCCCGAGCTCGTCCCGCTCGGGGTCGAGCCTGCGCTCGCGCAGAACCTCACCGCCGTCATCGCGGCCGAGCTCGGGCGCTACGACCACGTGCGCGTCATCTCGAGCCGCGAGATCGCGATGCTCCTCGGCGTCGAGCGCCAGAAGGAGCTGCTCGGCTGCGCCGACGAGTCGTGCGTCGCCCAGCTCGCGGGCGCGATGGGCGCCGAGAAGATTCTGAGCGGCCAGCTCGGCACCGTCGAGCAGTCGCTCGTCTTGACGCTCCAGCTCACCGACGTGAAGTCCGCGCGCGTCGACGGCCGCCAGGTCAAGGTCGTGCCGGCCGGCAAGAACCAGCTCGTCGACGCCGTGCGCGCCACCGTCACCGCGCTGATGGGCCGCGCCACGAGCCGCAACGAGCCGCCGCGCGTCGCGGTGCGCACCGTCATCGAAGCGCACCAGCGCGAGACCGTGCTGCTCGACGCCAGCCGCGCCTACGACCCCGACGGCGACCCGCTGCAGACCGAGTGGCGCCAGCTCGACGGCCCGCCCGCGATGCTCGAGTCCGCGCGCGAGGGCGCGGCGAGCTTCCTCGCCACCGAGACCGGCCACTACACGTTCCGCGTCTCGGTCACCGACGGCCGGTCGGCGCCGGTCGTCAACACGGTCGAGGTCGACGTCTTGAAGTGGAGGCCGTTCTCCATCGGCGTCGGGGTGCAGGTGTTCGCGCCGTTCAACCGCTTCGCCGTCACCGACGGCGCGGGCGCCGACTTCCGCACGCGCGTGCCCTTCGGGCCGAAGCTCGAGATCGGCTTGTGGCTCAACGACCACTGGCAGCTGCTCGGCGCCGGCGAGCTCGGCTTCATGCAGACGTTCACGCTCGACGACTCGAGCGGCTCCGCGCTCGACTACATCACGTTCAACCTGCTCGCCGGGCTCCGCTTCTACGTTCCGTTCGGCGCGTTCAAGCTGTTCGCGCAGGTGCTGCTGGGCTCGGCCCGGCTGTTCCTCACACTGCGCCAGAACGACATGGTGCTCAGGCCCGGCATCCAGGCGCTGATGGCGGAGGTGAGCGGCGGCGTCGACCTGCCGCTCGGCGAGCGCTTCGGCGTCGCGCTCAACGTCGGGCTGCGCGCGCAAGGCAACACCGAGGCGATGCCCGCGCTCCCCGGCAACACGTTCGTGTTCTCGCCCGGCGGGCTGTTCTGGGGGCTGCAGCTCGGGCTCGCGCCGTATGTCCGGCTGTAGCGCACGGCGTGGCCCGCGGGATGCAGCCTTCGCTCGGCATGAAGCCGAAGAACCTCGCCGCCGCCGCCGTGATTGCCGGGCTCACCGCCCTCGCCTCGTTCTTCGGAGGGCGTGCGTCTCGCAACCGCGCGGGGAAGCTCTGGTATCGCTTCCTGCGGAAGCCGCGCCAGACGCCGCCGGACGCGGCGTTCGGCGTCGTGTGGCCCGCGCTGTACGGCCTGAGCGCGCTCTCGGGGTACCGCGCGTGGACGTACCGCGACGCACCCGGCGGTAAGGCGGCGCTCGCGCTCTGGGGAGCCCAGACGGCGTTCAACGGGGCGTGGTCGCCGTTGTTCTTCGGGCAGCGGCGGACCCGCCCCGCCCTGGGCGTGCTCGCCGGCAACTTCGCCACACTCGCGGCCTACGCCGCGAAGGTCGGCAGGCACGACCGGCTCGCGGCCGTGCTGGTGGCGCCGTACCTCGCGTGGCTCGCGTTCGCCGGCACGGTGAACTTCGGCATCGTCACGCGCAACCCGAAGTGGCTCGCGCGATGACGGCGGCGGGCGCAGGCCGCGCTGCCGGCGAGCTGCTCGCTCCGGTGACGGGCTTCATCGCGAAGCTGCGCCACGCGCGCATGTTTCACCCCGACGGCGTGATGTACGCGGCGACCGTGACGCCGGTCGAGACGGAGGCGGATCTGCGGGCGGCCGGCGAGCGGCTCGCGGGGCCTGCGATGGCGAGGCTCTCGAGCGCGTGGTGGCGGGGCGAGAAGCAGTGGCCTGACGTGCTGGGCATGGCGGTGCGCTTCACCGGGAGGCGCGGAGGAGATCAGGACCTGCTCCTCGCGACGATCCGCTTTCCGTGGACGACGCCGCTCGCCCCGCTGGGCACGCGCGTCACGAGCTACACGTGGAACCACTTCCACGCGGTGTCTCCGTTCGAGATCGAAGGCGTGGCGTCGCGCGTGAAGCTGCGGCTGCGCTCGCCGCGCCTGGCGAACGACTCCGGGCTCTCGCGCGTCGAGCACCTGCGCTGGCTCGTCTCCGAGGGCCTCGCGCGCTGGGTCGTCGAGGCGCGCCGGCTGAGCCGCTTCCCGCTCTTCCGCGCCTGGGAGCCGGTCGCCGAGCTGCGCCTCGTCGCCCCGATCGACGTCGACCAGGCGGGCCTGCGCTTCTCGCCGTTCAACGCCGGCCGCGGGCTCGAGCCCGTGGGCTTCGTGCACCACCTGCGCATCGGCACGTACGCCGCGAGCCAGCGCGCGCGGCTTTGACGTCGGCGCGGCCTTCCGTCAGCCGCCGAACAGCTCCTTCTGCCAGCCGTTGAGCATCTTCCCGTCGGGGTCGAACTGCTTCCGAATGCGGTTGAACTCGTCGAAGCGCGGGTACGCGGCGCGCAGCGTCTGCGGCGACTGCCCCGACTCGGGCGGAATCTGCCCCCAGTGGAAGCGCACGTCGTTGCCGAGCTCTCTGTGCAGCGCGGCGTAGTACTTCTCGGTGAGCGCCTTCGCGAGCTTCTGGTCCTCCGCGCCGTTGCCCGAGAAGATGAGCTCGAACTTGCACACGTCCTCCGGGTCGCCGAGCGACGCCCGGCTGCCCTTCACGAACCGCAGCGAGATGGGGCCGGTCTGGTACTGGCCGTGCTCCTTCGCGAACTGGTCGGCGGTGCGGCGCATGATGTCCATCGCCTTCAGGTACGTGTCGCCGCGCAGCGGAACCGAGAGCGTCGCCGACTGAGCGGGCAGGTGGTTCGCGCCGTCGCCGATGTTGAAGACGTTGTAGCTGCGCTGCGTGTACTGCCCGTCGACGAGGGCGTCGATCGCCGCGTCGACCATCGGCACGACGGACTTCGGCACGAGGTCTTTCACGAGCTCGTGAACGTCGCCGACGAGCTTGCCGAGGTGGTCGGTGAGCGCGGTGCCGACCTGGGGGCGGCTGTATTTCGAGTCGGCTCCGAGCGTGCGGATGAGGTCGCGCGTGGGGCGGCCGAAGTCGGCGGGCTCCTTCTTCGCGAGCTCCCTCGCTTCGGCGTCGGGCACCGGGTGCCGCGACGTGATGAGCATGTTGTCCGAGTGCGGGTTCCAAAGCAGCTCGAGGTGAAACGCGGGCACCGGGTGGCCGGCCTGGAACGTGCGCGACGTCGGCTGCGGCGGGTGCGTGACGTTGTCGACGAGGTTGTAGACGTTGCCCTGGGCGAGCACGGCCTGCGCGGCCTTCCCCGTCGTCTTCGTGCGCACCTCGTTCAGGTAGAACCTGTCGCGCGTCTCGAGCAGGTAGCTGTGCACGACGCCCATCGTGCCCAGGTTGATCAGCGCGGCGTCGAACGTCGCGTCCTCCTGCAGCAGCGTCCACCCGGGGTGGGTGCGCGCGAACTCGGCGGCGTCGGTCGGGCCGCCCTTCGGCTCGATGCGGACCTTGTCGCCGTTCGGCTTCACGAGGTCGATGCTCTTGACGACCTCGGCGAGCGGGCCGCGGCCGAGCACCGAGCCGTGCGTGCCGGTCGGCAGCACGCCGGCGATGGTCTGGCCGTCGTAGCCGCCGAGCGCCGGCATCGCGAGCCCCTTCGCCCACAGCTCGGAGTTGATCTGGCGGATGGTGGTGCCCGCTCCGACGCGCACGAGGTGCCGCTTCTGCTCTGCGGGCAGGTTCGCGCGCAGCGCCTCGACGGGAGAAGTCGCCGCGAGCTCGACGAAGCCCATGCCCTCGGGGTGGATGTAGACCGAGTCGCTCGCCGCCGCCTTCGACCACGAGTGCCGCGAGCCGCCCGCCTTGATGCTCGTGCCGGGGGCTTGAGTCTTCGCGACCCACTTCATCACGTCGGCGAGCTGCTCGATGTCGCGCCCCGGCCGGAACGCGAGCTTCGGAGTCCACGACACATTGCGCCCGTGGTTCACCTGCTTCTCGGGCACCACGAGCGGCAGCACGCGATTTCCGACCTGCGCGACCGGAGCGTCGAGGGTGTTCTTGTTGATGACCTGCAGCTGCAGCTCGCCCGTCGACTTCGCCGCCTTCAGCTGCGCGACGCGCCCGCCTGCGTCGATGATGAAGCTCTGTGGGTGCAGCGCGCCGGCTCCGGTCAGCTTCAGCTCGCCGGCGTCGGCCTGCGTGTTGCGCTTCTCGCTGTAGCGCAGCGCCACCCAGCCGCCCTTCTCGCCCGGCGTGACGAGAAAGATGGAGTCGTTGCCGCCGTTCTTCTTCCGCCACGCCTCGACCGCGGCGGCGGCTTCTCTGCGCGTCGCGTACGGAGTGGGCGACAGCGGGCCTTCGGACTTGAGCGGCTCGGTGCGGCTCAGGAAGTTCGGCTTCCACTGGATCGCGACGGACATGCGTACGGAATAGAGCACGCGAGCCGGACGAGGTCGCAACCGCTCCGTCGCGCGCCGAGGACAGATCGCGTCACGGTACTTGCGGCCCGACCGGGCCGCCCGCGCTCATCAACAGAAGCAGACGGGGCCGTTGGCGTCGTAGCGCCGGCCTCCGTCGGGCTCGCGGGGATTGAAGCAGCACAGCGGGCAGGGGTTGCCCGGGTCGGAGTCGCAGTAGAAGAAGTAGCCGATGCCGCCGTCGGGGCGGAGCGCTCCGAGCACGCAGCCGCAGCGTCCGCCGGCGTCGGTGAGCCCGGCGTCGTCGGTGGACATGGTGGCGTTCTCGCACGGGTCGACGGGACCGGCGTCGTGCGCGCCGGCGTCTTGCGTGCCGGCGTCGTAGCCCGCGTCGTAGCCCGCGTCGGAGCCGGCGTCGGTTCCAGCGTCGGCGCCGGCGTCACGGCCCGCGTCGAGCACGGCGGCGTCGTGGCCCGCGTCCATGGAGGCGGGGCCGCTGCAGGCGGCGAAGACGAGCGCTCCGGGTATGGCGCGCCGGCGCATCGAGGTCAGTTGAAGTTGTCGACGGTGACGTCGCCGGTCTTGCGATCGACGATGGCCCAGACGCCGTGGTCGCCCTGGCCGTCGGTGCTGACGGAGAAGATCCAGTTGTCACGGTTGCTCGACCCGTTCGGAATCTCTTCGTCCTTCGCGATGAGCTCCATCGAGCCTTCCCTGAGCAGGCGCTTCACCTCGGCCTTGATCTTGACCGGGTCGGTGAGCTCGCCGCCGTCGGGGCCGCCGAACTCCTTCACGAACATGGTGAGGCCGTACTCGTCGGTGGCGACGGCCTTGATGGCCTTCGCGAAGGCGTCTTCGTACGAGACGGCGTGAGAGCCGAACGCGGCGAGGTGCTCGGCGACGCGGCCGGCGGGCGTGGTGTTGCGCGTGGTGTACTCGGCGACCGTCTGGACCTGGCGGTTGAAGCTGGCGACGTAGTTCGCGACGTTGTCCTGCAGGTTCTTCGGCATCGACATCGCCTCGGTGAGGCTGATGCGGCCGTCGCCGTTCTTGTCGGCGGCGTTCGCCCACGCGGACATCATCACCATGAACTCGCGGCTCAGGTCCGAGGCCTTCACGCTGCCCCACGCCGTCTTGAACTGCGACTGCGCGAAGTTGTCCTGGAGGTCGGGCGCGAGCGCCTTCGCTTCCGTCGGGGTGACGTACGCGTTCTTGTTCGTGTTGACCTTCTTCACCTGCGCGTCGACGTACTTGCCGCTCGCAGCGACCAGCTCGGAGATGGGGACGCTCGTGATTTTCGGCATATGTGCATACGTTGTCGTACATGGAGCGGAGTTGGTTGCGTCGGTGTCTCGCGCAATGATTCCAGGCAGATGCCCGTAACGTCCCTTACCTTGCTCGCCGATTGGTCATCGACCACGCCTTTGATCTAGGTTGATTTCGGCGTCAACAAGGGGAACGAGGGGCGTTCGACATGACCACCATCGGAAAGAAGCCCGAGCCGACGACACCATCGCTTCCGGGCGAGCCGCCGAAGCCGGCGAGCCTGCCGGTCACTCCGACGCCGCAGAGCCTCAAGGCCACCGGCTGGGTCGCCAACGGCACCGCGGGCCGCCGCGCCACCGGCAATCAGACCGCGTTCGTCCCCGAGCAGAACCCGACCGCTCAGACCTCCGGCCTCGAGAGCCTGCGCGGACGCGAGCGCCCGCAGCCGCTCGACCCCAACACCGGCCTGATGGGCCCCGAGGGCGACGCCCGGCGCGAAGAGCTCAAGGCCATGACGCCCGAGCAGCGCAGGGCCGCCCTCTCGCAGCTGAACGACGTCGAGCGCATGCTGCTGCTCGGCGGCAGCTCGCTGCGCGCCGACGTCCACACGACCGGCGCGGCGTACGCTCCCGACTGGAACCGCCTCCCGCCGCCGGCCGGCGAGCGCGGCTACGACGCCGAGCTGTCGTGGGCGATGGCGGTGGCCGCGAAGCGCGTCTACGAGCCGCTCGGCGCGGCGGGCAGCACCGAGATCACGCCGGCCGTCGAAGACCTCGCGAAGGCCGGCTTCAAGATCGACTACCTCGGCGACGACAAGACCTCGACGCAGGGCTTCGTCGCCACCCGCGGCGAGCAGGTCATCATCTCGTTCCGCGGCACGGAGCCCGGGAAGCTCAACGACCTCCTCACCGACGCGAACATCCTCCGCGTCCCCGTCTCGGGCGGCTTCGCGCACATGGGCTTCAACAGCGCCCTGAACGAGGTGTGGCCGCAGGTCGAGCAGTCGCTCGCGCGAGCGAAGGCCGCGCTGCCGCCCGGCAAGGAGCTCTCGGTCAACGTCACCGGCCACTCGCTCGGCGCCGCGATCGCCACGCTCGGCGCGATGAAGATTCAAGAGGGCGGGCACGGCAACGTCGACGGCGTGTTCACGTTCGGCTCTCCGCGCGTGCTCGACCCGTTCGCGGCGCGCCGCTACGACCAGGTGCTCGGCGATCGCACGTTCCGCCACGAGAACAGCTCGGACCTCGTCGCGAAGATTCCGGCCGTCGCGTGGAAGCACGTCGGCCAGCACATCTTCTTCGACCACGAGGGCAACCAGCACACGAACCCGAACTGGCGCTTCGTCATCGGCGAGGCCCACAAGAGCAACTCGACCGCCATCTCCGAGGGCCGCGACGCGCACCGCGGGCGCGAGATCGAAGGCCTGTGGCGGCACGGCATCGACGGCTACGCGAAGCACAAGTACGTGAACCAGAACGTGCCGGTGCCCGCGTGGGACCCGCGCGCCGAGCGCGCGCCGTAGCGCTCACGGCAGCTCTGCGCAGCGCCTCACGTCGCTCGGGCAGACGCACGCGCACGCCGCGTTGCGCCGGGCCTCTTCGATGAGCTCAGGCGGCCTCTGAGTGCCGCTGCACTGCAGCGCGGGCTCGACGGAGCAGCCGCCCGGCTTCCACTGGAGCTCGCTGCCGCCGTCGAGCCGCGCCTGCGCCTGCGCGCAGCGCTCGAAGACCGACGGGTCGTCGAGGTAGCAGCCGGGCTTCTCGAGCCAGGGTCCACGCCCGGAACGCGCCGCAGCCTCGGGTGCGTGGGCGCATGCAGCGAGCACGGTGAGCAGGAGCCATTTCATCGGCTCAGCTCAGGCCGCACGACGCGAGCTTGTTGTAGAGCGTGCGCCGGCTGATGTTCAGCAGACGTGCCGCCTTCGCGCGGTTGCCGCCGCTGCGCTGCAGCGCGTCTTTCAGCGCTTCGCAGTCGACGGCGCGGCGCTCGGGCATCGCGCTGCTCGCGGCGTTGCGCCCGAGCTCCCGCCCGACGTCGTCGGCCGTGAAGCGCGCCGGGTCGGCCGAGAAGACGGCCAGCCGCTCGAGCACGTTCTGCAGCTCGCGCACGTTGCCCGGCCACGCGTACGCCTTCAGTGCGGCGAGCGCGCCGCTCTCGAAAGCTCCCGCGCCCAGCGCTCTCGCGAGAGCCTCGAGGTCCTCGGGGTGCTCCCGCAGCGGAGGCAGCCGCACGCTCACGCCGTTCAGCCGGTCGAGCAGATCCTGCCGGAACTTCCCGTCGCGCTTCATCTGTTCGAGCGGCCGGTTGGTCGCGGCCACGACCCGAACGTCGGCGCGCCGCGTGTGCGGATCGCCGAGCCGCTCGAGCTCCTTCTCCTGCAGCAGCCGCAGCAGCTTCGCCTGCACCGCGGCGCCGAGCTCACCGACCTCGTCGAGGAACAGCGTGCCGCCCTCGGCGAGCTCGACGCGACCCGGCCGGTCGACCGCGCCCGTGTACGCGCCCTTCACCGTGCCGAACAGCTCCGACTCGAACAACGCCTCGGGTACCGCGGCGCAGTTCATGCGAATGAACGGGCCCCTCGCGCGGCGCGAGCCCTCGTGAACCGCGCGGGCCGCGAGCTCCTTGCCGGTTCCGGGCTCGCCCAGAAGCAGCACGCGCAGCTCGCTGGCCGCGGCCTTCGCGAGCGTGTCGCGCAGCTCGAGCATGGGCCGCGAGTCTCCGATGAGGCCCCCGAGCGGCAGGGCCGGCGGCGGCGTGTCACGCTCGGCGCGCGTGACGCCGAGGGCCTTGCGCACGGAGGCGAGCACCTCGTCGCGCCTCAGCGGCTTCATGAGGAAGTCGGCGGCTCCAGCGCGCATCGCCGCCACGCCGGTGCGCGTGTCCTCGTGCGCGGTGATGAGCAGCACCGGCAGCTCCGGCGCGATCGCCTTCACGCGCTCCAGGAGCTGCAGCCCGTTCATGCCGTCCATCCGCACGTCCGAGATGACCAGGTCGAACGCCTGCTTCTCGAGCTGGCCGAGCGCGGCCTCCGCGCTCGACACCCTCACCGCGCCCAGGCCGTCCTGCTTCAGCATCAGGCTCACCGCTTCGGCGCACCCCGCATCGTCGTCGACGACGAGCACGTCGAGCTCAGCCATGACCGGCCTTCGCCGTGAGCGGGAGCAGCACCTCGACGAGCGTACCTGCTCCCTCGGTCGACGCCAGGCGCACGTCGCCTCCATGGGCGCGGGCCACGCGCTGCACGAACGACAGCCCCATGCCGCTGCCCTGCGCCTTCGTCGTGAACAGCGGCGTGAACGCCTGCTCGCGCACGCGCGGGTCCATGCCGACGCCGGTGTCGCGCACGCCGATGGTCACGTGGCCCCCGGTCAGCGCGGTGGTCACGGTGAGGTTGCCGCCGCGGGGCATCGCCTCGAGGCCGTTCTTGACCAGGTTCTCGAGCGCAGACGCGAGCAGCTCCCCGTCCGCGCCGACGTGCGGCAGCGGCTCGGTGAGCTCGAAGCGCACGTCGACCACGCCCGCCGATGCGAACCGCTGCAGCGCGAGAACCCGCCGCACGAGCGCGTTCACGTCGGTGTCGGCGAGCGCGGGCTCGAGCTTCGAGAGACGGCGGTAGCGGCCGATGACTCCGTCGAGCCGCTCGAGCTGCGCGACGACCTTGGCGGCGAGCTCGCGGTCTTCGGGCAGGGCCTTGCGCCGGAGCTCCTCGGCGAGCACCTCGGCGGCTCCCAGCGCGGCGCTCAACGGGTTTCGCAGGTCGTGGGCCATCTGATCCGACCACTGGCCGAGCGTCGCCTGCCGCTGCAGCGCTTCGCGGGTGCGCGCCACCTCGGCCAGGGTGAGACGCACGAACGCGCCGACACCGAGCGTGAGCCCGGCCATCGTGATGAGCAACAGCCCCTGCCGCTGGCTGAACGCCTGGAACAGCGCGACGTAGGCGCCGACGATGGCGAGCGAGGCCAGCGCGGCGACGAGCACGGTGCGGCGGCGATCGCCGGTGACGATGCCGACTCCCAGCACGAGGTGAGCGAGCGCGAAGTTGAAGACGAGCGTGCCGATCGACGACAGCGGCGGCACGGGCGCACCGAGGCCCGCGAGCCAGCTCGTGGGCAGGAGCAGCGTCACGGTGACGAGCGCGACGATCAGCACCTTCGCGCGCCAGCGCTCGTCTGGCGTCGTCGAGCGGCGCAGGTGCCTCGCGACGAGCGCGATGCCGAGCAGGCCCATCGGAGGCCCGAGCCAGAGCATCAGCACGCGGTGCCGGTCGATGCCGGCGACGAGGTCGCCGTCCCGGGTCAGGAAGTCGGCGAGCCCGTGGAGCGACTTCGCGCAGAACACGCCATACGCGCCGGCGAGCAGCACCCGCGCCCAGCGCTCGCGCAGCGCCCCGACGAAGCGCAGCACGAAGTGCAGCCCGAGCGGCACGAACAGCGGCGACGTGATGGAGCTCACCCACCGGTAGCGGAAGTCGCCGCTGAGCGCGAGGCTGACCGACGAGACGTTCCACGCGAACTGATCGACGGCGAGCAGCGCGAGCGGCAGCCGCAGCGGGCTCGGGCGGCCCGGCCAGAGCGCGAAGACCGCGAGCACGAGGCTCGAGGCCGACGCGAGCACGTCGAGCCACGTCCACAGACTCAAGGTGAGCGCCCCCAAGGGTGGCGGTGACGTGAGCGCATTCCGCGGCGCGCTGCAACCGCCACGCCCCTCGCAGCGGCTCGACCCATCGTGTGCACCCCGTGTGCAGCACGGTGTGAATGCACACGTGCTGCACGCCGCAGTCGGGTGCGCGCCCCGTGGAGGCGCCGTGGCGCAGGCAGTGCACCAGGCCGCGCATGCTCAACTTGAAAGCGGCGCAGCTGCTCCTCGTCCTCGGCCACGGCGGAGGGCACCTGGCGGTTCCCGGTCAGCTCGCACAGCAGCCGGGCGCCCCGGGCCACTTCGCGGCCGGCACGAGCTTCGGGCTGGTCCTCTCGGACGACGATGGCGCGAGCTGGCGCTGGGTGTGTCCCGAGGCGATCGGGCTCGGCAACCCCGACCTCACCGCCGTGCACGTGTCGTCCAGCGGAGCGCTGCTCGCCGGCGCGTTCGCGGGTCTGTTCACCTCCGTCGACCGGGGCTGCACGTGGACACCGTCTTCCACGCTCGACGCGGGGGTGAGCGAGCTGCACAGCAGCGGCGCCGCGTTGTTCGCCGCGAGCAGCCGGTACGGAGCGACGAACCGCGTCTGGCGTTCGGCGGACGAAGGCGCGACCTTCGCCGAGACACCCATCGCGAGCGCGCTCGAGCTCTACACGGCCGTCCGCTCGGCGCCGTCGCGCCCGCAGCGCGTTTACGTGAGCGCGTGGTGGTTCGAGCCGGTCGCGACCGAGTACTTGTACGTGAGCGACGACGGCGGTGACACGTTCGAGCGCTTCGACCTCGGCGCCGCCATGCCCCGCAAGGTCGACGGCGGCTACGAGCGGGGAAGCTTCCGCGTGCGCGCGGTGCACCCGACCGACCCCGACCGGCTCTGGGCGGATCTGCTGCTCGACGACGACTCGCGGCACACGTTGCTGCTCGAGAGCTACGACCGGGGGCGGCACTGGGCCTCGAGGCTGCACCTCGAGCAGCCCATCAACTCGATGGAGATCGAGCCCGGCGGCCGGACCTTGTGGGTGGGAACCCGCGACCGGCTGTGGCGGTCGACGAACCACGGCGAGACTTTCGAGCCCTTCGAGGAGCGCGCTCCGGTTGCGTGCGTCGCACGCCTCGGCGGACGTACCTACAAGTGCGGGTGGCCCGACACCGATGGCTTCGCGTACGCACGGGACGACGGCAGCGGCTCCTGGTCCGACTTCCTCGCCTGGCCGCGCGTCACCGGCGCCGCCAGCTGCCCCGAGTCGAGCCGCGTGACCCGCATCTGCGCGCCCCGCTTCGACGGCCTCATCTTGGAGCCGCACGTGCACGCGCGGCCGCCGGAGAACCCGAACGCAGACGAGAGCCGGGGCCTCAGCTGCAGCACCGGAGGCTGGGCGCTGATGCTGCCGCTGGCCGGCATCCGGCGGCGGCGGCCCTGGCCGTTCACCTCCGGCAGCTGACGTACTCGACTCCGCCCGTCGTTCGATTCGCGAACGCCGCGTGGAGCACGTCGCGCACCGAGTCGACCGCGAGCGACGACGACACCCCGAGGTCGTTCGCGCCGGCCACCAGCGGCATCGCGACCCACGCGCCCGAGCGGTTCGTGGCGTAGCCGAGGTCGCGCACGGTGGCCCGGTAATAGGTGACGTGCAGCTTCCCCTGGTCGTCGATCGCGAGCGAGGTGTCTCCGGCGGTCACCTCGCCCGCGGCGTCGAGCGGCGTCGCCACCCACGCGCCCGAGGCGTTCGTCGCGTACTTCACCCGGCTGCTCGGCGTGTCGAGGTAGACGACGTGCAGCTTGCCCGCCGGGTCGATGCCGAGCGAGCTGTTCGTGCCGAGCATGCCAGGGTCGATCGTCTGCGCGGCCCACGCTCCGGAGACGTCGGTCGCGTACCGCAGGCCTCCGGCCGACCTCTCGACGTACGTGATGTGGTTCTTCCCCGCCGTGTCGAGCTCGAGCGACACCTGGTCGGGCTCCCCGGCGTCGTCGATGTCCACGGCCGGCCACGAGGTGCCCGAGCGGGTCGCGTGCTTCAGGCCGTGAGGCGGCGTGTTCCGCGCGAGCGCGAGGCGCGGAGCTCCCGACCCGTCGAGCGCGAGCGAGCTGCTGCTGCACTGCGCGGCGACGGTCTCGGTTGCCCAGCTGCCCGACGCGTTCGTCGCGTACATCACCGAGGCCGCCTGGCTGCTGTAGTAGCCGACGTGCGCCCTGTCCGCGGAGTCGAGCCGCAGCGTGACGAGCGAGCCGCCCGCGCCGGCCGCGTTGACGCGCGCTGCGGACCAGCCCGCCGCACCGCGGGTCGCGACGTGCAGCGCGCCGGCGGCGGCGTGAAAATACGCGACGTGCGGAGCGCCGCTCGAGTCGAGCGCGAGCGACACGTACGAGACGACGCGCGCGCCGGCGTCGGCGTCGATGGTCTCGACGGTGCAGGTGTAGCCGCCGTCGCCCGGTGTGCCGCCGGCGTCGGGCACGTCCACCGGAGCGCCGGGACACCCGAGCAGGCCCACTGCCAGCGCAGCAACGATACGGGGACTCATGAGCGCCTCCTCCTCAGAGCGAGGACCCAGGCCAGCAGCATGAAGTGCAGCCCGGCGACCGAGCAGCCCATTCGCGGCTGCGGCGGCTCGCGGTCCGCCATCGGAGCACCGGCGTCGGGCAGCGGCGGGCCTGCATCGACCTCGGGAGCGCCGGCGTCCGGCTCCGGCGCGCCGGCGTCCACCTCCGGCAGGCCGGCATCCACCACGGGCGAGCCGGCGTCGACGGTGTGCGCGGCGATGTAGCCGTCGACGAAGCCGGTGATGCGATCGACGCGAACGTCGTACGCTCGAGCGTTGCACGCCGCGGACTCGACGATGAAGTGGATGCCGGCGACGGCCTCGCCGGCGTCGGTCGCGAGGTACGACGGGCCGCCGGAGTCGAACAGGCAGAAGCTCGGAGTCCCCTGAATGGTGAAGTCGAGCGCGCTGACCGCGGTGAGCTGCGTCGAAGCCACCATGCGCTTGCCGAGGGTCGACGCGTTGCCCGCGATGGTCTGCCCGTAGCCGACGATGCTCACGGTGTCGCCCACGGCCGGCGGAGAGCGGTTCAGCGGCGCGGGTGGAGTGTCGATGTCCGTGGCCGTGATCAGGACGCCGACGTCATAGGCGTTCGTCGCCGCGCTGTACGAGGGGTGCGCGTGGTACTCGGAGACCGCTACGAAAGTACCGGCGTCGGGCCGCCGGAAGTCCTCGCCGACGAAGACCTGATACGTGACTCCGCTGAGGTTCGTGCAGTGCCCTGCGGTGAGCACGACGCGCGGAGCGACGACGACGCCCGAGCAGTAACCCGTCTGGGAACCGACGGTTGCCTTGATGAACACCGCCGACGGATGCGCGGTGTCTGGCGAGCCCCCGATGACGGCGAGCGCCGGAGCGGAACCGAGAAGTGACACGAGGAGCAGCGATCTCATGCCGCCCGCCTGTGCAGCACGCGCGCCACGGGCGACTGGACGAGGCCGCCGAGGGCAATCTTCCCGCGGGCCTCTTTGCTAGGCTCCAGGCCGAAAGTGCAGCAGCCGACCACCTCCAACCGTCTGCGCCCGTTCCGGCCGACTCCGTTCGGGCGGTACACGCTGCTCATGCCGCTCTCGATGGGCGGCATGGGGGAGATCTTCCTCGCGCGCATCGACGGCCCGCAGGGCTTCGAGAAGCTCTGCGTCATCAAGAAGATTCTGCCGCACCTCGCGGAGGACAAGGACTTCGTCTCGCGCTTCGGCAACGAGGCCCGCACGCTGGTGAAGCTGACGCACGGCTCCATCGCGCAGGTGCTCGACATGGGGCAGCACAACGGCGAGCCCTACCTCGCGCTCGAGTACATCGACGGCAAGGACCTGCGAAAAGTCGGCGCCCGCTTCCGCGAGCGCGGCATGCCGCTGCCGATGACGTTCGTGCTGTTCGTGATGGGCCGCGTGCTCGACGCCCTCGCGTACGCGCACCGCAAGCGGGACGACGACGACAAAGAGATCGGCCTCGTCCACCGCGACATGAGCCCGCAGAACATTCTCATCAGCTACGAGGGCGAGGTGAAGGTCATCGACTTCGGCCTCGCCAAGTCGACGCTCAACGCCTCCAAGACGAACCCCAGCATCATCCTCGGCAAGTTCCTCTACATGTCGCCCGAGCAGGCGCGGCACGCCAAGGTCGACAAGCGCAGCGACCTCTACGCCGTCGGCATCTGCCTCTACGAGCTCATCGCCGGCAAGAACCCGTTCGAAGACATTCCCCCGCACGCGCTGATGGCCGCCGTCGCGAGCCCCAACATCGCCCACGTGCAGACCGTCGAGCCGCTCTGCCCGTCGAACATCGCCAGCATCATCATGAAGGCGCTCGCGGTCGACCCCGCCCAGCGCTTCCAGACCGCCGAGGAGCTGCGCGGCAAGCTGCTCGGCGCCCTGCTCGAGATCGACCCCGCCGCCGGCCCCGAGAGCTGCAGCCGCTTCATGCGCGACATGTTCGCCGCCGAGTACCAGGCCGAACGCAAGCTGCTCGCGCAGCTCAAAGAGGCCGCGCGCGTCGAGGTGAAGCCCGAGACCACCGAGGTCGGCCCGCCGCGCCCCGCCGCCCAGGTGCGCCCGCTGCAGGTCGCGCGCACCTCGAGCCCCCGCGTGGAGCCCCCGAAGGCCGACGAATCCACGCCGGCTCCGACGGACCTGCGCAAGTACGGCATGGAGCCGACGATTCCGCGCGCGATGCCGCTCGCGCTCGACACGTCGCCGCTGTCGTTCGCTCCGACGCCGAAGGTGAGCGGCATTCAGGCCGACAAGAGCAACGAGGGAGATCGCGAGACGGCGCCGGGCGTGATCATCCAGCGCCCGACCGGGGCCGACGACGACCGCGAGACCAGCCCGCACCTCGCGCTGACGGGCGGCGCGGCGCCGGCGCCTCCGGACCTCAACGAGGACGCTCCGACACGGCCGGTGCCGGTGCAGTCGGCGAAGGCGACGCCGTTCGGAGCGCTGCCGCCGGTGAAGGAATCTTCGGCGACGACGGCTCCGGCGATGGAGCCCGTGACGTCGGAGGCCCCTGTGGTCGCGGGCCCGTCGGACGAGAACCTGCCCTCGGTGATGGTGAGCGGGCTGCAGAGCCAGTCGCTCGCTCCGGCGACGGCGGGCCGGGTGACCACCGGCAAGTCGGCGCCGGTGCGCGCGCAGGTGACGGGCGTGCTGGTGCCGGCCTCGAGCGTGCGCACGCCCGAGGTGGTGGCGCCGCTGCCGAAGGCGCTCGAGGGGCGCCACCGGCCCGACGAGAACCTGCAGACCGACCGCGGCACGCGCTCGCGGCGCACGAGCATGGCGGTGGTGGTCGTGCCGCTCTTCGCGTTCCTCGCGCTGGCCTCGTTCGTCGGCTACTCCATCTTGAAGGAGCAGCACGAGACCGAGCTCGACGAGGCCGCGAGCACGTCGCCGCTGAAGTCGAGCTTCGACGACCAGAAGCGCCGCACGCTGAGGGGCAACGCGGAGTACGCCGACGACGTCGACCCGCCCGCGCCGGGCAAGCCGCAGGAGCCGACGGCGCTGCAGCCGCCTCCGGAGCCGGTGGTGGAGGACCCGCTCCCCGAGAAGCTGCCGGCGCCGGCGCCGCCTCCGCAGCCGGTGGTCAAGGCCCCGGCGAAGCCGCTGCCGAAGACGCGGGCGGGCCGGGAACTGAGGGCGGTGCGGCTGATGTTCGACAAGGCGGAGCGCACCCACGTGCTCGAACAGTTCCAGGAGAACAGCCTGCGCCAGAAGCTCGAAGTGCTGGAGCACCGCGTCTACGACCTGAAGCCGGCGCAGGAGGCGAAGTTCCTGAACGAGCTTCAGGAGATTCGGGCCGCCCTCGAGAAGGCGCGCTAGCCGTCGGAGCCGTGCTAGAGCGTGACCTCAGGATGGCGTCGGAGAAAAAGCGCGTCCCCCTCGTTCTCGTGCTGCTGCCGCTGGTGGCGGTGCTCGGCGTGGTGGGCTTTCTCGGGCTGAACTTCTACCGCGACTACCAGAAGACCGAGGCCGAGGATGAAGAGGCGCGGAAGCTCATCGAGCTCGCGGAGCAGGAGAAGCTTCGCAAGGCGAAGGCCCAGGTCGCCGCGCAGCAGCCGCAGGAAGCTCCGGCCGAGGAGGACGAGCTCGGCAGCCTGCCCGGGCAGAGGAAGAAGCCCAAGGCCGCCGCGCCGGTGAACCTGAGCCCGGCCGCGAAGGCGTACACGGGGTTCCGCTCGGCGTACGAGAAGCTCGAGAGCGCGAACGAGAACGCGGCGCGGAAGTTCCGCGCGCGGAAGCTGCAGCTCGACGACCAGTACAACGACGGCAAGCCGAAGAACGAGGCGAAGTTCATCGCCGACTGCGACGCGACGCGGACGCAGCTCCTCGAGCTGCTCCGCAACCCGGAAAACCAGTGACGACCCTGCGGTTCGAGGGCGTGAGCCACGGCGTGGTGCGCGAGGTCTCGCTCGAGGTGGCTCCGTCGCAGCTGTGGGCGCTGCTGGGGCCGAACGGGGCGGGCAAGTCGACGCTCTTGAAGGTGGGGCTCGGCGTGCTGCGCTGCACGCGCGGCCGCGTGCTGCTGGGCGGCGTCGACACGGCCGGCGCTTCGCGGCGCGACGTGGCGCGGCAGATCGCGTGGGTGCCGCAGACTCCGGCGGAGGACACCGGCTTCACCGCGCTGGAGCTCGTGCTGATGGGCCGGGCGCCGCACCTCGGAGCGCTGGGGCTCACGACGAAGGCGGACGCCGAGCGGGCGCGGGCGCTGCTCGCGGAGGTGGGGCTGAGCGCGCTCGCGGAGCGGCGGCTCGACGAGATGTCCGGCGGTGAGCGCAGGCTCTGCTACCTCGCGCGGGCGCGCATGCAGGGCGCGAAGGTGCTGCTGTTCGACGAGCCGACGGCGTTTCTCGACGTGAAGAACCAGGTCGACTGCCTGCGCTCGCTGGACGCGATGGTGAAGTCGGGGGTCGCGGCGCTCGCGGTGCTGCACGACGTGAACCTGGCGGCGCAGTGGGCGACGCACGCGGCGCTCTTGAAGGGCGGCGCTCTGATGGCGGCGGGGCCGGTCGGCGAGGTGCTGAAGGCCGAGGCGCTCACCTCGCTGTACGGGGTGACCCTCTCCGAGGCGGGCGGAGGGATGTTCAGCGCGAGGGGGCCGGCGTGAGGGTGGCGTTTGCAGTCGGCGTGTCGGTGGCGGCGCACGGCATGTTCCTGCTGGCGACGCCGGCGGAGCTGGCGCCGTTGAAGGCGACTCCGGAAGGCACCGCGATCGAAGTCTTCGAAGCGAGCCCCCTCTCCCCTCGCAGGGTAGAGGGACGGGGTGAGGGGGTCGTTGAGCGGCGCAAGAGAGTCGTACGGCGCAGTGTCGAGGAAGCCGAGGAAGCCGTGGAAGCCGTCGCCGGCGAGCCAGTCGCCGTGCAAGCACTCGAGCCTGTCGCCGAGACCGACACGTCCACGTCCACCTCCACGCCCACGGCCGAGCCCACGCCCACGGCCCCGCCGACGAGCGCGCCGGTCTTCGACATCACCGCACTGCACGCGCAGCTCGCAGCCGCGGCCCAGCGCTGCTACCCGCCGGCGGCGAAGCGCTACCGCCTCACCGGCGAGGCCACCGTCGACTTCTGCCTCGACGCCGCGGGGGCCTTGAAGTCCACCGCGCTCGCGCGCTCGAGCGGGCAGGACCTGCTCGACGGCGCCGCGCGCGACTGCGTCATCGCGGGCGCGCTGCCCTTCCCGTCCGAAGCCGCCGGCGGCTGCTACAGCGTGCCCGTCCGCTTCCGCTGACGGGTCACTCCACGCCGTACCAGTTGCTCTTCGGGAACGCGCCGAGGTCTCCGCTCACGAGCCCGTTCGTCATCTCGCCGCGGGCGCTGCCGCGCGCGGACACGGGCATCGCGCGCCCGAGGGCGTCGGCCTTGCCGTCGAGGTCGTCGTCGTAGATGGTCGCCTTCTGCTCGGAGAGCTTGATGCCGCCCAGCCCCGACTCCAGCTCGAACTCGTCGGCCAGCTTCTGCGCCGCCGTCCGGCACAAGAGATAGTTCGCCGGGCTCGTAATCTGAATCTGCGAGCACAGCAGCAGGTCGAGCAGCTCGCCGACGTCGTGCGCCTGGTTGTTCGAGCCCGCGCTGATCGCCACGTTGATGAGGTTCACGAGCAGCTTGTTCACGTCGAACTCGATGCGCCGCGGCCCCAGCGTCACCTCGCTGAACGACCGCTGCCCGTCGAACGGCCGCACGCTCACCGAGATCTGCCCGTTCGTGCCCAGCATCGGCCCGCTGATCACGTTGTACGAGACGCCGTTGTAGACGAGCCACATCTCGCTCCACGTCTCGGTCGCCGTCAGCGCCCCGCCGGGAGCCTCCGCCAGCTGCAGGACCCCCTTCGCGCGCACCGGCGAGTCTCCGAACTTGAACATGCCCGACAGCACGTTGATCAGCTGGCCCACCCACGGCGGCGCCATGATGTTCTGCGCCACCAGCTGCACCGCGAAGCAGATCAGCTGCCCCGACGACGAGCTCTGCGTGCACGCCGAGCTCTGGCCGTTCAGCGCCGCGGCGAGCACGTCGAGCAGCTTGCCGATGTTCGTCGCGCGCGTCGCGAACTCGTGCACGTCGAGCTCGTAGCTCGTCTGGTAGGTGCCGGTGACGGTGACTCCGCCCGGCGGCATCATCGGCGTCGTCGTCATGCACGACGCCATCAGGCAGGGCGCGGTCACGCACACGCCTTGCTGGCAGACCGTGCCGGCACCACAGGCGATGGCGCACGGCCGGTCGCAGATGCCCGCGCCGCTCTCGCAGCGGTTCGTCGTCAGCTCGCCCGCGGTCGCGACGCAGCGCTGGCCCGACGGGCAGTCGCAGTCGGTGCCGCACCAGCCCGCGGGCGTCGTCGGCATCGCGGGAGTCACGGGAGCGGGCGTCATCGTCGACGGGCCCGAGGGCTTCAGGTCGTCGGGGCTCGACACCAGCACGCCACCGCCGCAGTCACAGGCGGCGGCCGTGAGCACGGCGAGGCTGATCAGGAGAGGGCGCATGAGGGCGAAACCTTCGAACAGCAAGGTTTACGCCACGCGCGCGCTCAGGCCCGGCCCTGAGTCTCCGCGCCGATCTGCGCTGCTCCCTCGTAAACGACCCTTGCAGCGCCCGCGTGCACTTCGAGCGCAGCGCGTAGCCGCCGCCGGGTCTTCTGCAGCCGTTCGCTCCACAGCCGCGCCCACTCGGAGTCCGGCAGCCGCCCGTGCCTGCGCAGCGCGGCCTCGTCGGCCCTCGACACGAGAGTCAACGCGCCCGCGCTCACCGCCGTCGGCCGCGGATACTTTTCGAGCCGGTCGAGGCCCGACTCCAGCGCCGGAGCCACCGCCGCGAAGTCGCGCGCGAGCAGCCACTCGAGCACCGCCCACGAGAAGTCCGCGTGCGTGCGCTCTTCCCGCGCGACGCGCTCGAGCACGCGCTTCGTGACCGGCTCCTCGCAGACGGCGGCGCACGCGGCCGCGACGTCGGCGTTGTAGTCCTCGAGCTGGCAGCCGTCGCCGAGCGACTCGGTCGCGAGCACGGCGAGCGCGTTGCCCTTCACTTCGAGCGCGCCGCCGAGCAGCAGATCCGGCATCGGCTCGACGGTGTGGCTCCGGCCGCCGTAGCCCGCGGCGAGCGCGAAGCAGAGGCGGGTGTGCTCGATCTCCTCCAGCGCCGCGCGGTGCGCCCGCTCGAGCAGCTCGCAAGGAGCGCCCGCCGCCGCCAGCACCCACGACACGCGCGAGAACGCGGGCACGCTCGCGTGCTCCTTCTGGGCGTCGTGCAGCCACAGCGCCTCGAGCGCGCGCCGCGTCGCTTCGTCGAGGCCGCTCGCGTCGGGGCGGTCGCCGCGCGTCCAGTCGCTGCCGGCCTTCAGCTCCGGGTGCACCTGCCGGCCGCGGATGCGCAGCGGGCGGCCCCAGGCGCCGCCGGCCATCGCGCCCGCGAAGAGCAGGAAGAACCCGCCCAGCCAGCCCGCGATGGCGCCGAGCGCCGCGAGCGTGCCCAGCCCCATCGAGACGAAGCGCTTGTTGCGAACCCCCGAGACTGCGGCGACGAGGCCGGCGACCAGCTGCCCGAGCGCGAGGAACGAGAAGAGCGCCGACCACATCCCGGGCTCGCTGCGGGCGTGCTCCAGGATCTGGACGTAGACGACCACGTTCATCGGGATGATGGCGAGGGCGATGAGGACGGCGATCAGCGCGACGCGGCTCTGCATCGACTAGAGAGCGTAGCCGATGAATCCGCTCGTCTCCGACCGCTTCGTCGACTTCGTGCTCTACGACGTGCTCGACGTCACCGCGCTCTGCCAGCTGCCCGCGTTCGCGCACCACAGCCGCGACACCTTCGACCCGTGGCTCGCCGCGTGCCGCCGCGTCGCGCGCGAGGTGCTGTTCCCCGCCTACCGCACGCTCGACGAGCAGCCGCCGCGCTTCGAGAACGGCTCGGTGAAGGTGCACCCGAAGATGCACGAGCTGTGGCGCGAGCTCGTCTCGCTCGGCCTCATCTCCGCGACGCGCCCGCTCGACGCTGGCGGCCAGCAACTGCCGATGACCGTGCTCAGCTTGAGCGCCTCGTACCTGATGGCCGGCAACCTCAGCGCCGCCGGCTTCCCCGGCCTCACGCAGGGCGCCGCGCACCTCGTCGAGGTCTTCGGCGACGACGCCGTGAAGGACCGCTTCCTCGAGAACATGTACTCGGGAAAGTGGAGCGGCACGATGGCCCTCACCGAGCCCCAGGCCGGCTCGAGCCTCGCCGACCTCACCACGCGCGCGCGGCCGGCGCCGGGCGGCGGGCACTACTTGATCAGCGGCTCCAAGATCTTCATCTCCGGCGGAGATCAGGACCTCACCGAGAACATCGTGCACCTCGTGCTCGCGCGGCTCGACGGCGCACCCGCCGGCACGAAGGGCATCTCGCTGTTCGCGGTGCCGAAGCGGCGCGCAGGCCCCGACGGCAGGCTCGTGCCGAACGACGTCCACGTCAGCGGCGTCATCCACAAGATCGGCTGGCGCGGCCTGCCGTCGCTCGCGCTCTCGTTCGGCGACGAAGGCGACTGCCACGGCTGGCTCGTCGGCCAGCCGAACGCGGGCCTCAAGCACATGTTCCAGATGATGAACGAGGCGCGCATCATGGTCGGCACGAACGCCGCCGCCACCGCCTCGGTCGCGTACCACCAGTCGCTCGAGTACGCGCGCGAGCGCAAGCAGGGGCGGCCGCTCGGAGTGACGGACGCGTCCGCTCCGCCGGTGCCGCTGACGGCGCACCCCGACGTGCGGCGCATGCTGCTGCGGCAGAAGGCGATCGTCGAAGGCTCGCTGTGCCTCGCCGCCGTGACCTCGCGCTACGCGGACCTCGCCGCGCACGCCGTCGACGAGGCGGAGCGCTCGCGCGCGAAGCTGCTGCTCGACCTGCTCACCCCGATCATGAAGTCGTTTCCGTCGGAGAAGGGCTTCGAGGCGAACGCGCTCGCGCTGCAGCTCCACGGCGGCTACGGCTACTCGAGCGAGTACCTGCCCGAGGCGTGGCTGCGCGACCAGAAGCTCAACACCATTCACGAGGGCACCACGTCGATTCAGGGCCTCGACCTGCTCGGCCGCAAGGTGGTGGCGGGCGGCGGCGCGGCGCTGATGGCGCTGAGCGAAGAGATCGGCGCCGACCTGGAGCTCGCTTCCAAGAAGGGCCTCGATGTCGCGGTGCTGCGTCGCGCCGTCGAGACCGTCGGCGCGCTCACCGCCACGCTCGGCGCGCGCGGCCTGTCGGGCGACCTCGAGGGCATGCTGGGCCACTCGGCCGACTTCCTCGAGCTCATGTCGCTCGTGGTCATCGGGTGGATGTGGGCGAAGCTCGCGGCGCGCGCTCCCGACGACGACTTCGGCAGGGGCATTCGTGCCTCAGCGCAGTACTGGCTCGCCACAGAGGTGACCCGGGTGCCCCAGCTCGCCGCGCTCTGCGAATCGGCGGAGCGCAGCTACCTGTCGCTCGAAGACGCCTGGCTGTAGGGAATGCTCCGCGGTCCCGCAGGTTTTTCTCAGACTGTGCAGTCGTCCTGGTCCCTCCCCGTCATCGTCGTGGTGCTCGCGCTCGCCCTCTCGGGCTGCTCGTCGGCGCCGTACTTCATCAACAACGTTCACGCCGTCGTTCCCGGCGTCGTCTACCGCTCGGCGCAGCTGTCACCCGAGACGCTGACCGGCCTCATCGAGCAGCACAAGGTGCGCTCGGTGCTGAACCTGCGCGGGGCCTTCCCCGGGCAGCCCTGGTACGACGGTGAGAAGGCCGCGGCCTCCAGGGCCGGCATCGCGCACTACGACTTCGAGCTCTCGTCGAAGGTCGAGGTCGGAGCGAACCAGGCCGAGCAGCTCATCCAGCTCATGCGCGAGGCGCCGAAGCCGCTCCTGATCCACTGCTGGGGCGGGGCCGACCGCACCGGGCTCGCCTCCGCGCTGTACCTGTACTCGATTCACGAGCGGCCGGCCGACGAGGCCTCGGGCGCGCTGTCGTGGAAGTACCACCACCTGTCGTTCACCTCGGCCGGCGCGATGGATCGCAGCTTTGCGAAGTTCGTCGAGCTGAAGAACGCGGCGCTGCGCTTGACGCAGAAGGCCGGCGTCATGAGCCCATGACGCCGCGCGATGACCGCGCTGCCCACCAGCAGCGCAGCGAGGCAGCGCCCGGCGGGGCGTATCACCTCATCGCGGCGTACGACTGAGCCGGCGGTTGCATCGCCGGCGCCGGTCGTGTCTCATTCTGCCGGGCCGAAGAGTCGAAACGGGACATGCGTCAACTCACCCTCCTGTGCTTCACCTTCGCGCTGACCGCCTGCGCGGCGACTGACTTCTGGTCTGCCGCGCTGCTGCTCGCGCTGATGCTGCCGGCGTGCTTCACGCCCGCCGACGAGCTCGGCGGCATGGGAGGCGGCGGAGCCACCGCGGGCGGAGCCACCGCGGGTGGTGCCACCGCGGGTGGGACGGGCGGAGGCACCGGCGGGAGCACCGGCACCGCCGGTGGCCGAACCGGCACGGCGGGCGGCACACCCGCGGCCGGCGGCGGCGGCAACGGCTACTGGGAGGCGTGCTGCATTCCGCCGGGCGACGGCGGCCGCATCGGCACCATCTCGACCTGCTATTGCCCCGGCACGTTCTCGTGCAACTTTGGCTGGTTCATGCGCTGCGGCGACGGCTGCGTGAACCCCGGCCAGGTGGGGCCTGACGGCGGGTTCTGCGGGTGAGCTGGAGCTCGATGCTGAGCCTGGGGGTCGTGCTCGGCGCGTGCACCGGAGCTCCCGTCGTGCCCGGCGCGACCGGCGGAGGAACCGGCGGCGGCGGCGGTACCGCCGGCGGCGCTGGCACTCACGAGCCGTGCTGCGTGAGCAACCCCGACGGCGGCCGCATCGGCACCATCTCGACCTGCTACTGCCCGCCCGTGACGGCGTGCAACTACGGCTTGTTCGAGCGGTGCGCCGGCGACACCTGCGTGGACCGCATCGGGCCGCCTCCGGACGGCGGGTACTGCGCGCCGTGAGCGGCCGGATCCTCCTGCTGAGCATGACGCTCACGTTGACCGCGTGTGCCGCGACGGACTTCTGGTCGCTCACGCTCGTGCTGCCCCTGCTGCTCTCTGCGTGCGGTCAAGGCGGTCGACAGGAGCGGTGCTGCGTCAGCAACCCGAACGGCGGCCGCCTCGGCATCATCTCGACCTGCTACTGCCCGGCATCGCTTGCATGCAACTACGGCCAGTTCACGAGCTGCGGCGGCGACACGTGCGATGTCCGCTTCATCGCGCCCCCCGACGGCGGGCTCTGCCAGCCATGAAGCGCACCTCTCGCGCCGGTGGCATCTTCGAGAAGCTGCACCGCGAGCGCATCGGTGAGCTGCCGCGCGTCGAGCTCGACCTCGCGCGGCACGCGCCCCCGCTCGTGGAGCAGGCGCGCCGCGTGTGGCAGCAGCGCTTTCAGTCGGAGTTCCGCTCGGTGCAGATCATGACGCGCTTCCTCACCGAGGTCGTCGGCGCCGGCGACCCGCTCGACATCTACGCCGGAGCCGTCGAGCTCGTCGAAGACGAGATCCGCCACGCAGAGCTGTGCGCGAGCGTGTGCGAGGCCCTCGGCGCGCCCGCGGTGCTGCCCGAGCCGGTCGCGCTGCCCGACCCTCCGCAGTTCCTCGCGGCCCCGATGGATCACCGCGCCATCGCGACCGCCATCTCGATGCTCGCGGTGAGCGAGACGCTGTCGACCGCGTTCATCACCGACCTGCGCGACCGCTGCACGCAAGCCGGCATCAAGGCGGTGCTCGACGCGACGATCGCCGACGAAGAGGGCCACCAGGACTTCGGCTGGGAGTACGTGAAGCAGTCGCTGAAGCGCTTCCCGCCGCAGGCGATGAACGACTTCCGCCACCTCGTGCGCACCACGCTCGAGCCGTGGCGGCAGCAGTCGGCGAAGGTGCTCAACCAGGTTCCGGCAGAGAAGCGCGCGCTCGCCGCCTGGCCGGAGCCCGAGCTCGTGGCGCTGGGTCTGCACTCCGACCCGCGCCTGGCGCTCGTGTTCGTCGACGCCGAGCAGCGGGTGCTGCTGCCGCGGCTCAGAGAGCTCGGCCTCGCGTGACGTACGACGAGCTGCTCGCCGCGACGGAAGCGCCGGACGACGTGCTCCTGCGCGCGCTGTGGCTCGCCAGGCGCGGCGACTGGAGCGGAGCGCACGACCTCGTCGGCGACCTGAGCGGCAAGGGCGCCGCGCGCATCCACGCGTACCTGCACCGCGTCGAGGGCGACCTCTCGAACGCGCAGTACTGGTACTTCCAGGCCGGCTCCCCCGCCGAGACCGGCGCGCTCGACGCCGAGTGGGAGAAGCTCGCGCGCGAGCTGACGGGTCAGCCTCGCGCATCGTGAAGCGAATCGTCTCACCCGGCGTCGTCGCGTGGCGACCTGCTCAAGGGCCGGTCGGGCCCGCCGCCTTCCGCGCTTCGGCCTCCCGCTTCACGTCGGCGGCGAACGTCTCGAAGTTCTGGGTGAAGTCGGGCATCTTCTTCTCGGCCGACCCGAGGAAGAGCCCGGAGTAGGTCTCGGACATCGCCAGCACCGTGCCCTGCTCACGCGGCGTCAGCGTGAAGTGGCGCACGCCGAGGAACATGCCGTTGCCGTCTTCCCACACCATCTTCTTCGGCGCGTCGAACTCGCTGACCGTGAGGGTGAAGGTGCGATCCGGCGCGACCTTCGACACCAGCTCGAGCTTCTCGTCCTTGGCGATCTTCCCCTCGAGGCGGGTGACCGTCGAGTTCCACTTCGTGAACGACGGCCCGTCGGTCAGCACGCTCCACACCACCTGGGGGTCGGCTTCGATGAACGTCGCGATGCTGTAGTCGAGCGCGTCTTCGCTGCGCGTGCGCACCGCCTTGCCGTCGGCCGGCAGCGTGGAGGGGTCTTTGAGCTGCCGCACCGTGCTGCACGCAGTGACGGCGAAGAGGGTGATGACGACGAGACGGTTCATCGGATGCTCCTGGCGTGGTTGTTCTTCGGTTGGTGCTGCAGCTCGACGAGGCCGAGCAGCTCGAGCACCGGGGTGACGTAGTTCGCGAAGCGGCCCCGGTACCCCTTGCGCAGGCCGTAGTACCCGCCCACCGGGTTGTCGCTGGAGCGCGCCCACGCCTCGATGCTGCCCTCGGGGGTGGGCTTGCCCTCGTCGGCGTTGCCCAGCGGCACCCAGTCGCCCTTCGCCTTCAGCATCGCCGCCAGATCGTCGATGCAGCGCAGCTGGTACGAGAGGCGCGTCGCGCCGACCTCCACCACCAGCGCCTGCGGGCGGGCCGCCTCGTCGCGCCACGCGCGGTACTCCGAGGTCAACGACGGCGTCTTCAGCAGCCAGGGGTCCTCCGGCGTGCCGCTGCCGTAGGTCACGCTGCGTCGCTTTGGTGCGGAGCTCTTCTTCGATGGGGCACGCTTCGGCACGGTCGTCTCCGGCTCGTCGGGAGTGACCGTGAATAGAGGGGCAAAGATGACATCTTCTGTCATGATTCTTCGCCGAGGCTCACCCTGCGCGCGTCACGGCTCCTGCGGATGTTGCTGCTCCTCCAGAACCGGGGCCGGCTGACCAGCGGCGAGCTGGCGGCCGAGCTCGAGGTGGCGCAGCGCACGGTGCTGCGTGACGTCGACGCGCTGACCGAGGCCGGGTTGCCGGTGGTGGTGACGCGCGGAGCTCGCGGGGGCATCGAGCTGGGCTTCAACTACCGGACGCGGCTCACCGGCCTCTCGAGGGAAGAGGCCGAGGCGCTGGGCGTGCTGCTGGCGACGCCGCCCGCGCTGCTCGAGCCGATCGGCCTCGCGGGGCCGGCGCGCGCTGCCTCGGCGAAGCTGCTCGAGTCGCTGCCCGACGGAGTGCGCGAGGTCGCGATGCGGGCGCAGCAGCAGTTCCGCCAGGTGCCCCGCCGGCCTCCTCCCGAAGACCCCCGCATCGCCCCGCTCGCGCGGGCGATTCGCGAAGGCCGGCGGGTTCGCATTCGGGCGCGGAGCCGCTCGCCGCGCACGATTCACCCCGTCGCGCTCACCCTCGGCCCCCGCGGCTGGGCGGTGGTCGACGCGCTCGCGCCCGACCCGCCCATCGCGCTCGACGCCTGCGAAGACCTCAACATCTCGGCGCTGAAGTTCGAGCGACCCGCGCCAGGCGGCTGAAAGAGCGGGGCTTCCCGGCGGGTGTCGATCTCTGCCTTCCCCGGTCGTCGGGGTGCTGAACGCAGCGCCTCGTCGAAAGGAGAGGGTGATGGATACGCTGGTCGTGGGTGCGACCGGGTTGGTGGGCTCTGAGATCGCCCGGCGGCTCAAGGCTCTCGGACACCGGGTGGTCGGGCTCGTCAGGCCCGGGTCGGCCAAGGCCCGAGGGCTGAGCGCCGCCGGCATCGAGACGCGGGTGGGCGACCTGCGCGACCCCGCGTCGCTTCGCGCCGCCTGCGAGGGCGTGGAGGCCGTCATCTCGACCGCGACGGCCGTCACCTCGGGAGGCGCGGGCAACAGCCTCACGGCCGTCGACCGCGACGGCCACCGGGGGCTGCTCGAGGCGGCGCGCGCGGCGGGGGCGAGCCGCTTCCTCTACGTGTCGACCTCGCCGAAGTACGGCGCGAGCCCGCTGATCGCCGGCAAGCGCGAGACCGAGCAGCTGGTGAAGGACAGCGGCCTGCGGTGGACCGTCTTGCAGCCGTCGCTGTTCATGGACATCTGGTTCAGCCCGGCGGTCGGCTGGAGCCTGCTCGAGGGCCGGGCGCGCATCTTCGGCCGCGGCGACGCGCCCATCAGCTGGATCTGCTCACGCGACGTGGCCGCCTACGCCGCGGCCGCGGTCGCCGAGCCCAAGGCGTTCGGGCAGTCGATTCCCCTCGGCGGGCCGGAGGCGCTCTCGCCCCGCGCCGCGCTCGAGGTGGTCGAGGGCGTGGTCGGGCGGCGCTTCAAGGTCACCGTCATACCGCGCGTGGTGGCGGCCGCCGGCGGGGCGCTGCTGCGGCCGCTGAACCCGAAGCTGGCCTCGTTGATGGCGCTGGGGGTCGAGACGACCTCGGGCGACGTCATCGCCCCCGAGCCCGCCCGCTCCATCGTTCAGCTCCCGTTCGTGCGCCTCGCCGACTGGGCGCGCGAGGCCGCCCGCGCACCGCCGGGTTGAACGCCGACCGAAAGTCGTTTTCCCCGGCACCCCGGCTGGGCAAGCTGTCGCCGCATGTGGCGCCTCGCGCACGTCTCGGACCTGCACGTGCTCTCGCCGCTCGGCACCGAGTGGCGCCAGGCCCTGTTCAACAAGCGCGTCACCAGCTACGTCAACGTGCTGCTTCACCGCGGGCGCGTGTTCCGGCCGCATTTCCTCGACCGCGTTCTCGCCGGCGCTGCCGAGCGCGCGGATCACGTCGTCGTCACCGGCGACATCACCAACGTCTCGCTGCCGAGCGAGTTCGCCGAGGCGCGCGCCCGCCTCGACCGCGTCGCCGCGTCGGTCGACGTCACCGTGGTCCCGGGCAACCACGACATCTACCTGCCCTCGGTCTCGCACGACCGCCGCTTCGCGCGGCACTTCGCACCGTTTCTCGAGAGCGATCTGCCCAGCCTCGCGGTCGACGTGGCCGCCGGCCGGTTTCCCGTCGTGAAGCTGCGCGGGCCCGCCGCCCTGATCGGGCTCTCGAGCGGCGTGCCCCGGCCCCCCTTCATCTCGGCCGGCCTGCTCGGGCACGCCCAGCTCAACGCCTTGAGGGCCGTGCTCGCGCACCCCGAGGTCGCCCGCCGGCTGCCGATCGTGCTCGTGCACCACGACCCCATCGACCCGCGGTTCCGGCTCGATCAGCTCCAGGGCGGGCTCGTCGACGCGCGGTCGCTGCGCGAGAGCCTCGGAGCGCTCGAGCGCGGGCTCGTGCTCTTCGGCCATCTGCACGTCCGCCGCAGGAACCGGCTGCTCACCCGCGGCGGCGCGCTCGACGTCTTCTGCGCCAGCGGAGGAAGCCTCGATCACCCCCACGGCGACGTCCGCGCCGGCTTCAACCTGTACACGCTCGAAGACGACGGCCGCCTCACCGGCGCCGAAGCCTGGGTGCTCGACGCCGCCGGTGAGCAGCTCGAGCGCCGCGAGCTGCCCTTCGCGGGAGAGGCCCGATGAACTTCCGGCGCGCGCTGGTGGTCGCCGAGCTCCACGCCTCGCCCCGAGCCGCGGCGTCGGCGCTGCGCAGCGCGTGCAGCGCGAGGCTCGAGCGGCTCGTCGTGCTCTTGCGCGCGCACGCGCCGCCCTGGTGGTCGAGCGAGCCCGCGGCCCCGCACCCCGAAGACGACGCGGCGCTCGCGCGCTGGCGCGACGCAGGCTCCGGGCTCGCCGCGCAGGTCGAGCTCGTGACCGCGGCCGAGCACCCGCTCGAGGCGCTCGTCGATCTCTCGCTCTCACGGCAGATCGACCTGCTCGTCGCGGCGTCGCCGGCGCTCGAGACCCACCGGCTCGTGCGGCGGGCCGCGCTCACCCTGTCAGTCGCAGCGCTGTGGCCCGGCGGCGAGGGCGCCGGTGGGCCCGCCACGAAGGTCTTCGCGTTCGCAGCCAGCGACCGCGGGCGCTCGGCCCTGCTCGCGCTGCTCAAGGCACGCACCGCCGAGCCGCTCGAGCTCACCGTGCTGACCGCGCTGTCGAAGCCCGACGTCGCGGCGGCGCTCCGGCTCGCGGGCATCTGCTCGACGGTCGACGTCATCGCCGGGTCCGCGCTGTCGCTCGGCGCTCAGCTGGAGGCCGCGGCGCGGGCTGGGCGGGCGGAGCTCGCGCTCGTCGCCTGGCTGCCTCCTCAGCTCCTGATCGGCGCCGGGCCACCGTGCCCGGTGCTGCTCGCGCCGGCCGCCGCGCCGGCCCACGCCGCGCCCGGGCTCGACGTGGCGGACGCCGCCGGCGGTGAGGCGCCGTGCCGCACCCGCGTGCACCTCGTCACCGCGACGGGCGCGCTCGCGCCCGCTCCGGGCCTCGACCTCGCGGTCATCGCCGAGGGGCGCGTCGCCGCGCGGGGCGTCACCTCGCTCACCAGCGAGCTCGAGCTGCCCCCGCTCTCGTCCGAGTGGCTCGCGCCCGTGCGCGCCGGCGCGGTCGAGGCAGACTTCGTCGCCGCCGCGCGCAGCCGCTTCACGGTGGTGCAGCCTGCCGGGCTGGGGCCGGTGGTGGTCGCAGACGCCGCGCTGCCCGATGCCGCGTGGGGCCCGGCGCGCGAGGCGGCCACGGCCCTGGGAGCCCGGCTGCTCGCGGTGCGGCTGCGCCCCGATCGCACCGTCGCGTCGACCCGGGCGCGCCTCCAGCGCCTCGGGCTGCCGCCGCACGTGCTCGACGCGCGCGCGGTGCTCGACGAGGGCTTCGCGCTCGACGTCTCGCAGGTGAACGACGCCGTGCGGCTGGGCCGCGTCGCGGCGCGGCTGAAGCGTCTGGGCTTCGAGGTGCGAGGGACCCTGCCGCGCGGCGCAGCCGCGGTGCAGCCCGTGCCCGAGCCGCTGCCGGCGGCCGAGCCCGGCAACCGCATCGAGGTCGAGCTCGACAACGCGCTCGCGCGGCGCTGGCTGCTCGAGCTGATTTCCGGCGCCCGCGAGCAGCTTCACCTGCAGACGTACATGGCGCTCGACGGCGAGGTCGGGCGCGCGGTCGAGGCGGAGCTCGCCAGGGCCGCGGCGCGCGGAGTGAGGGTGCGGGTGCTGGTCGACGCGGTTCACGGGCGGCACGGCTCGTTCGGCGCCGGCAACCCGCTGCTCGTTCGCATGGCGGCCCACCGGGGCATCGAGCTCAAGCTGGCGCGGCCGCTGAGCGGCTTCCCGACGGTGATGGACCTGAAGGTGCGGGACCACCGCAAGGTCGCGATCGCCGACGGGCGGGTCGCGCTGGCCGGCGGCCGCAACCTCTCGGACGAGTACTACACCGCGTTCGCCGAGGCGCGGCTCGACGCGCGCTCGACCTGGCGCAGCGTGCCCTGGCTCGATGCCGGGGCGCGCATCGAGGGCCCGGCCGTCGCGGCCATCGCGCGCGGCTTCCGCGACGCGTGGGTCGACGCGGGAGGTGCCCCGTTCGAGGTGACGGTTCCTGCGCCTGCCGGCAGCTCGGCGGTGCGCGTGGTGGCGCACGCGGGCCTCCGCGACGCGCACACGCTCGAGGCGTACCGCGACCTCGTCGACTCGGCGCGGTCGCACGTCTACGTCGCGAACGGCTTTCCGTACGTGCTCGAGCTGCAGCACGCGCTCGTCCGCGCGGTGCGGCGCGGCGTCACCGTGAAGGTGCTGACCGGGCACCTGACTCCGCAGCACGACGGTCAGCCGTTCGAGGGGCCCTGGGCGGCGGCGCGCACCACGGCGACGCAGTTCGTGCACTCGCGCGTCGACCCCGTGCTCGAGACGGGCGGGGGCGTCTGGTTCTTCGCCCAGCGCGGCCACCCGCTGTGGGCCAGAGAGCTCGGCGCGGTTCACGCGCACGTGCACGCGAAGCTGCTGACCGCAGACGGCCGGCGCTGCGCGGTCGGCAGCGCGAACCTCGACGTCACCTCGTCGTACTGGGAGAGCGACCTGTCGCTCGTCGTCGAAGACGCCGAGGTGGTCTCGCGGGTCGAGGCCCGCCTCGAGGAGCTGCTCGCCGGCTCGACCCGCGCCGTCGCCGACGAAGCCTGGCGCGAGCGCGCGCGGGCCCGCGCGTGGATGCAGCGGTGGCCGGGCGTTCTCGCCGTCTGACGGCCGGGTCAGCGCTCGACCGCCGCGTCGCGCGTCAGGCGCCTCTGGCGAGCCTGCGGCCCAGCCACCAGGCGCGGCGCTGGGGCGTCATGCGCTCGATGGCGTAGCGGAGCGCGGTGCGCGGCATCGTCGCCGCGTGCCGCTCGAGGAAGCGCTCGAGCGCGGGGAGGTCGCGCTTACCGACCTCGCGAAGCAGCCAGCCGGTGGCCTTGTGCATGAGGTCGTGCGTGTCGTCGACCACCCGCTCGGCGATTCGCAGCGTCGTCGACACGTCGCCGCTGCGCAGGTGGGCGAACGTCGAGACGATGGCGATGCGCCGCTTCCACAGCGACTTCGAGCGGGCGAGCTTCTCGAGCTCGCTCGAGGCTCCGCGCTCGAGCACCGAGGCCCCGACCACGTGCGGAGCGGTCACGTCGATGAGGTCCCAGTTGTTCACGCCGGGGTGCGAGACGTACGCGCGGGCGAGCCGTCTGCGCGTGGGCGCGTCGGCACGGCGCGCGAGGCGCATGAGCCCCAGCACGCCGACCATGCGAGCCTCGTGGAACTTCGAATCGAGCAGCGCGAGGCAGTCTTCGAGCTCGAGGCCGGGGTGGGCCTTCTGGACGTCGCGCACCTGCGGCTGCGAGAGGCCCAGCATCACGTCGTGCTCGCCGTAGCTTCCCGGCTTGATGCCGACGTACGGCCCGGCGAAGCGCGCGCGCTCGGGGTTCGCCCGGCGCTTCAGGCTCGCCAGCACGGCTTTGGCGCGGTCAGCACGGTGTCTCACCCCTTCCGCGTTCACTACGGAGCGACGGCGGCGTCAACGCACCGGTGCAGGTGCCGGCGCGCTTGCGCGTCTCAAACCTGCTGCGCGAGCACCTTCAGCCCGAGGCCCATGATGACCAGCCCGCCGGCGAGCTCGGGGCGCGCGCCCAGCAGCCTCCGCCCGTGGCGCCCGGCGAGCAGCCCGAGGCCCGACAGCAGCGCCGTCGTCGCCCCAATGGTGACCAGGGCAGCGGTGAACGGCGCCTCGAGCGCGGGCAGCGCCGCGCCGACCGCGAGCGCGTCGAGGCTGGTGACGAGGGCGAGGGGGAGAAGGCCGCCCAGCGAGAACCGCGCCGGCTCGGGCGTGGACTCGGCGGCGCGCCGGCGCAGGCCGTCCCACGTCATCTTTCCGCCCACCGCCGCGAGCACCGCGAACGCGACCCACGGACGCAGCCCCGGCAACGAGCTCTCGAGCCCTGCTCCGAAGAGCCACCCGGTCAGCGGCATCACGACGTGAGCGCCGCCGAACAGGGCGCTGACCCCGACGACGCGGTGCGGTGACAGCACCGGCGCCGCGACGCCCTGCGCCGCGCTGACGAGCGCTGCGTCGATCGCGAGGCTCGCGGACATCAGCACGAGGGCGCCCGGGCTCATGGGGTGCGCGCCCCCGCGAGGACGTGCTCGGTGCGCGTGTCGATGAGCACCTCCTTCACGAGCAGCTCGCCCGCCTCGATGCGCCGCGCGATGAGGGGGCGGGCGAGAAACTCGCGCACGCGCGCCTCGCGCTCGAGCACGCCCTTCGTGAGGTGCGGGTACAGCTGCGAGCTCGAAGGGTCGTGCGCGGCCCGCTCGGCGGCGCAGTCGGTGTGCCGGGTCAGCACCACCACCTTCACGCCGTTGGCGACGGCGAGCTCGAGCATGTCCTGCTCCGCGGGGCCGAGCACCGAGCCGGCGGTGCGCACGACGTAGTAGTAGCCGCGCGAGTCGCCGGTCAGCTCCGAGACGTCGAGCCGGGCGTCCATGCACAGCAGCAGCGCGACGAGCGGGTGCTCGGTCGCGCGCGGGAACACCTCGCGAACACCGCTGGAGAACCGGTTCTGCTCGAGCAGCTCGGCCCAGACCTGCTCGGGCCGCTCGGCGGCGTCGTCGTGCACGAGGTCGTAGCGTGCGAGCTGGTCCTGCACGCGCTGGCCGGCGCCGACGAGCGCTCCGCCGGGCACGAAGCGGTTGTGCGGGCTCATCGCCGCCAGCGCGAGCAGGCCCAGCGCGGCGGTCGACGCCAGCGCGATGAATCGAGCGAGGCCCACGTCACGGCCTCGACTTCTTCAGCCACGCCTGCATCGCGTGGAAGCGGGGCGCCTCGCGCTCGGCGCTCTGGGGGCTGATGGGGCCGCGCAGCGACGGAGGCGTGAGCACCTCGTGCTTGAGCTGCGTGAGGCCGCCCTCGAGCACGCGCACGTTGCGGTGCCCGCGGCGCCTGAGCTCGACCCACGCCTGCGCCGGGTGCGTCATGCCGTTCGAGACCAGCACGACGAGCTTGCCGCCCGCCTCGTCGAGGACACGCGCGCCGCGCGGCCCGAGCAGCGCCGGCAGGTCGAGGTTCACCGCGCCGGGCAGGTGCCACTGCGCGAACTCTTCCTCGGGGCGCACGTCGACGAGCACGACGCCGCCGGGATCGGCGATCAACGCATCGGTGAGCGCCTGCACCGAGACGTGATCGCCCTCCTGCTCCACCACGTGCGCCCACGCCGGCGTGGCGTCGCGGCCCGCCAGGAACGCGAGGCCGAACAAGGCCAGCAGCCCCGCCGCGGCGAGCAGCAGCGTCTCGAGCAGCAGCACCGGCTCGACACCCATCGCTGCGGCCACCTTCGCCGACAGGCGCGCGCGCGGCTCCGGCGCGGGCGCGGCGTGTATCGACAGCTCGGGGGTCATGACCGCACCTCGGCTCGCCCCGCACGCCACGCCACCAGGCGGTCCGCGCCGATGAAGGCGGCGACGGCGAGAACCGCAATGAGACCTGCGGCCAGCGCCGGCGAGATGCCGAAGACGTCGGGCAGGGTAGAGACGCCGCCTCCGCGCGTCGCGAAGCGCTCGAACGCCGGGTAGGCGAACGCGTAGAGCACGCTGCCGCCGGCGACGCCGCCCAGGAAGACGAGCGCGTCCGAGCGGCCGCTGGCGAGCCCGACCAGCGCGGTGCCCGGGCACCAGCCGCCGATGACGAAGCCCGCGCCGAAGACGAGGCCGGCCACCGCCTGCGGCAAGAGGAACGTCTCGAGCTGGTACCACGTCGAGAGGTCGACGAGGCCCGCGGCCGCGAGGCCCCGCGCGCCGAGCATCGCGACGATGATCGCCGTGAACATCACCTTGAACACCGCGAAGTCACGCAGGTAGAAGATCGACACGAGCTTCTTGCTGCTGCCGAAGCCGGCGCGCTCGAGCACGAAGCCGAACAGGAGGCCCACCACGCCGGCCACCGCGAGCGCGAGCGGCGTGTGGAGCGCGCCCTCGCTGAAGAACGTCGTCATGACTGCCACTCCTTTCGAACGAGCGGTGCGACCAGGAAGGCCCCCGCGAACATCGCCAACATGAAGGCCCAGCTGCCCGTCGACATCAGCGCGCCGCCGCTCAAGGCCTGGCCCGACGTGCACCCGAGCGCGAGGCGGCTGGCGAAGCCGACCAGCGCTCCGCCGCCGGCGGCGAGCACGAGGCGCAGCTTGACCGAGGCGCGCGGGCCCCGCTCGGCGCCCCACCGCTGTACGCGGCGGGCGAGCCGGGCCGAGACGAGCCCGCCGAGCAGCGCGCCCAGCGCCATGAAGACGAGGTAGTGCGAGAGCGGGCTGCCGTCCGAGAACCAGCCCCCGACGTGCGGGTTGGCCTCGACGGCGCGCGGCGCCACGGCGTGCACCGCGGCGGCGGCGGCGCGCGCGGGAGCGGCCGACGCGCCGAGGCCCGCGCCGAGCGTGAGGTACGAGAGCAGCAGCACGGCGCCGAGCGCGGCGCCCGCGAGGTACGGGTTCGCGTAGCGGCGGGCTCCTCGCAAGGTGGGCTGCAGCGGCGGTGGCATCTGTCGATGGCTCATGACGCTTCGTTACTTCCCCGGCTCAGCAGCCGGCATTGCGCTTCTTCCGGGCGGCGGGCGCGGGTGGCGGCGTCACCGGAGCGGTGACGGTCGCCGCAGGCACCGCGGGGCTCTTGCCCTCGAACGCGGTCTGGCTCCAGAAGGCGACCATGCCGCCGGACAGCACGCGCACCGCGGGCGCCTTCGTCCCGAGTGCGTGCAGCGCGGCGCCGGCGACCGAGAAGGCGACCGAGCCGTCGCGATCGACGAGCACCGCGCGCGCGCCGGCCGGCAGACCCTCGAGGTACTGGACGACGGCGTCGGGGCCGACGTTCACCGCGCCCGGCAGGTGGTACTCGTCGAACTGCCAGGCGGGTCGCGTGTCGATGAGCGCGTACTGGCCGGGCGCGTCCATCAGCGCCGAGGCGAGCGACGACGGCTCGATGACCTCGGGCACGAGCGAGGCGCCCGGGGCGGGCGGCGGGGCCGCGGGCCTGGTGCCCTCGCCGCGCACCACGGGGCGCTTCTCGATGAGCCACTTCTGCAGGCCGCCCTCGACGCTGCCGACGTCGGTGAAGCCCTCGCGCTCGGCGAGGCCGACCGCCATGCTGCTGCGGTAGGCGGAGTTGCAGATGAGGACGACGGGCTTCGAGCGATCGAGCGTCCGGGCGAGGCGGTGGTACTGATCGACCGGGACGTTCACGTAGTTGCCGATGCGCTGCTCCTCGAACTCGTGGGGGGTGCGGACGTCGACGACCATGGGCTCCTGGCCCGAGGCGATCTGCTTCGCGAGCTCTTCGGTCTGAATGAGCTTGCTCACGCGCACCGGCTGCCCGGCGCCGCGCCAGGCTTCGATGCCTCCGGCAAGGTGGCCGGTGATGCGGTCGTAGCCGATGCGGCGCAGGCGGAACGTGGCCTCCTTCACCTCGGCCTCCGAGCCGACGAGGTACAGGTCTTCGTCGAACGGCACGACGATGCCGGCCCAGGTGTCGAGGCGGCCGCGCACGGCGACGTTGATGGAGCCTGCGATGTGGCCCTTCGCGTAGGTGGCCTGGTCTCTCAGGTCGAGCACCCAGGCGCCCTTGCGCGCGGCCTCGGCGATGCGCGCCGGAGAGGCGGCGGGCGGCAGCTCGACGTTCCAGTCGATGACCGGCGGGCCCTCCCGGTTCATCTTCACGTTGTACTTGAAGTACTGCGGCGCGACGGGGAGCCCGCTGACCACCTTCGCCACGAACGGGGCGCGCGCGGTGAGCTGCAGGTAGGGGTTCGTCTTCTTCTCGTCGCCGATGGTCGAGACCGTCTCGTCGGAGAGCCCGGCGCCGCACAGCGAGCCCGCGCCGTGGCCGGGCAGCACCTTCGTGCCGTCGGGCAGGGTCTTGAGGCGCTGCACCGAGTCGAAGGCCTTGCTGGCGAGCATCGAGGGCGTGATGTCGCCGCCGACGAGGTCGGGGCGGCCGATCGAGCCGATGAAGAGCGTGTCTCCGGTGAGCGCGTAGGTGGGCGCAGTCGGGGCGCCGGGCGCGGTCACCAGCACCGTCATCGAGTCGAAGGTGTGCCCGGGCGTCTCCCAGAAGCCGATGCGCGCCTTGCCGAGCGCGAGGGTCGAGCCGTCCTGCAGGCCGACGTGGGGGAACTTCGAGTCGCTCTTCGCGCTGATGTACACCTTCGCGCCGGCGCGCTTGGCGAGCTCGCTGTGGCCGGCGACGAAGTCCGCGTTGGTGTGGGTGAGGATGACGGTGGTCACCTGGGCGCCGAGGGCCTCGGCGTCGCGGAGGTAGTGATCGACGTCGCGCATCGGGTCGATGACCGCTGCGGCCCGGCCCGAGACGACCAGGTAGCTCAGCTGCGAGAGGCAGCCGAGCTGGTACTGGCGGATGACGAAGCCGTCGCCCTGCTTCTCTTCGAAGGTGACCTCGGGGGTCGACGCCTTGTCGGTGTGTGCGCTCGCTTCGGCGTCGCTGCCGGCGAAGGCCGCGGGTGCCAGCAGCAGGGCTGCCGACAGGAACATTCTCGCGAAGGGGACTCTGGGGGTGGACATCACGGTGCCTCTCGATTCGGGTGGAGTTCCCGGCGCCGATCGCGCCGGGCGTCGCCTTCGCGACGTGGTGGACTATTATCCTGTTTGGTTGAATACGCAACAAGGAAATTGCCTGCCGGGCACGCGTCGCGTGTTAGGAGCCGCTGACCGAGCCGACGCCATGCCCAAGCACGCCACCGCCGTCGAAGTTCACGCGATGTCGCCCGAGATGATGGAGACGGTGGCCGACCGTTTCCGCGCCCTGGCAGATCCGAACCGGCTGCTGCTGCTGCAGCTGTTCGTGCACCGCGACCGCAGCGTCGCTGAGCTCGCCGAGGCGGCGGGGCTGAACCTGGCGAACACGAGCAAGCACCTCGCGATCCTCTGCAAGGCGGGGCTGATCCGCCGCCGCAAGGAAGGCACGCGCGTCATCTATTCGCTCGACGGGCCGCTGCCCCGGAGGCTGTGCGAGCTGGTGTGCGACGACGTGCGGGCGCGGTCGCGCCGCGCGCTGGACTCCTGAGACGCTCGCGCGCGAGCTGACGGGCTAAGCTCGCGCCGCACGCGATGCCTCCTCCTCCCCGCCGCACGCGACCTCCGCCGCGCAAGGCCCCCGAGCCCACCACGACCGAGCCCTCGATGCCCGCGGTGCAGCCCGACGCCACCGACGAGACCCCGGCGCACGTCCCCGACGACTCCACCGCCGAGCAGCCGGCGCTGGCGCGCCGCCCCGGCCGCGCCCCGGTCGCGCGCAGGCTGCCGGGCACCCGCGCTCCGCCGCCGAAGAAGCGCTCGAAGCTCGTGCCGGTGCTGCTGCTCGCCGTGCTCGGCGTCGGCGGCGGCGTCGCGTGGAAGAAGCTGTACGCGCCGCCTCCGCCGCCGAAGGTCGACCCTCGCGCGGGCGACGTCGAGGCCGCGAAGGTCGCCTTCCAGGAGGGCAAGAACCTGGTGCGCAAGGGCCAGTGGAAGGCCGCGGCCGCGAAGTTCGACGAGGCCGCCGCGCTCGCGCCCGAGATCGAAGGCCTCGCCGCCTACCTCGAGGCCGGCAAGACCGAGGTCCCCCTCGCGCAGCACCTCGACGACGCCGCGGCCGCGCTCGACCAGAGCCAGCTCGCGAAGGCGTCGCGCGAGCTCGCCGCCGTGCCCGAGTCCACGCAGCAGCTCACGCGCCGCAACGAGCTTCAGCAGCGGCTGGGCAAGGTCGCCGACGAGCGGCTCAAGCAGGCGAAGGCGCTCGCCGGCGACCGCACCAAGATGCGCGAGCTGAAGGCGCTCGCCGAAGACGTGCTCGCGGCGCGGCCGAACGATCGCGACGCGCTGAACTTCCTCGAGACCGCGAACCGCGCGCTCGGCTGGAGGCCCCCGGTCGAGAAGCCGCCCGACCCGGGCGACCCGGCCGTAGAGGTCATCTCGCTGTGGGCGGGCGGTGACTCGACCGGCGCGTACGCGAAGGCCGAGCTGTGCGAAGAGAAGAGCCCGCGCTGCGCCAAGCTGAAGGAGCAGATCTCCAAGCTGCAGCCGCTCTTCAAGCGCCTCGAGTCGCTCGAAGAGGGCGAGCTGCTCGACGCCGTGCGCCTCGACAAGGCCATCGGCGCAGGCCAGCAGAGCGCCACGGGCAAGCAGGCCGGAGTGCGGCTCGCGGCGGTGCTGACGCCGAAGGCGTCGTCGGCGTCGGCGCGCAAGCAGTGGGGCGCGGCGATGGCCATCTCGCGCAAGATCCTCGAAGGCGACGCGGGCAACGCGACCGCGAAGAACATCATCAGCGAGGGCCGGGCCGCCGCCGAAGAGCTCTACAAGCGCTGCTACGTGCAGCGGCAGACCGACCCCACCGAGGCGATACCCCTCTGCCGCGAGGTCACCGAGATGTTGCCGGAGGGTGACGAGCTGCGGAGGAAGGCCGAGGGCATCATCCAGGGCTCGCGGCCCGAATAGGTGATCGCTTCGCGCACCCCCGGCAACAGACCGGGCATGAACGCGAAACGCGCACTCTTTCTCCTGGCGTCCCTGGCCTTTGCCGCATGTGACTGCTCCGCCATCCCGGGCTCCGGCATCTCGAAGACCGAGACCCGCGACGTCGGCACCGAGTACACGCGCGTACAGGTGGGCAACGGCCTCAAGGTCACGCTGACCGACCGCGAGCCGGGCACCGTCGCCGTCACCGCGGACGACAACCTCGTGCCGTTCATCACGACGACCGTCGTCGACGGCTCGCTCATCGTGACGGTGAAGGACCAGGGAAACCTCGCGCCGGCGACGGACGTCAACATCGAGGTGCCGCAGAAGCACCTGCACTGGGTGAGCGCCTCGGGCGCCGCGAGCGTCGAGTCGGCGATCGGCCTGAACTGCGAGATTCTGGCGGTGGACACCAGCGGCGCCGCCAGCGTCACGCTCGAGAACGCGATCGGCACCCACCTGTGGGTGCACGCGTCGGGCGCGTCGAGGGTCTCGGTGAAGAAGGTCGCGGCGGGCGAAGGCCACGTCGACGCCTCGGGCGCCTCGGAGATTTCGTTCACCGAGGGCAACCTCGACACGCTCGACGTGAAGGCGTCGGGCGCCTCGAAGATCGCGCTCGGCGGCGTGCTCACGAAGGTCGCGACGGTCGACGTCAGCGGCGCCTCGGACGCGAAGCTGCAGGCGAGCGAGAAGATCAGCGGCAACGCCTCGGGCGCGAGCAACGTGAGCGTGAAGGGCGCGCCCGGCTCGCGCGAGGTCGGCGTGTCCGGCGGCAGCGACGTGCAGTTCGAGTGAGAGCAGAGAAGACGGCGTCCGACGCCCTCACCGCCGGCAGCGCGGTGAGGGCGTCGTTCGCGTTTCAGCTCCGGAACCCGTCCTGCGGAGCGCACGCGATAACGCGGTTCCCGTCCTTCATGCAGAACTGGTACTGAATCCACCGGTCGTTGGGGACGTCGCAGTTCTTGCTGCTGCCGTCGCCGCCCTCGTTGTCGCAGACGCGCCAGGTTCCTCCCTCGACGCGCCAGTAGACGCGCTGACCCAGCCCGTCGGCGTCGGCGTCTTTCAGGGTGATGACGCCGCTCGACTTCGCGGTGCAGATGCCGCGCAGCTCGCCGTTCTTCGACAGGCGGTAGGTCTCGCTGCCGACGATCGCGAGGTACTGCCACGTCCACCCGCTCGCGGCCGCTGCCGTGACGGCGGCCTCGGCGGTGGCCAGCTCCTCCTCGAGTACGGCTTCTTCGGCTTCGACGCCGCACGCCGAAGCGAGCAGCAGGGTGACGAGAACGACGGCGCGGCAGTGAAACACGGTTGTGACTCCCTGTTGGGTATCGAGCGACATGCTCGCGGCGCTGGATGCCCTCGCGGAAAATTACCTTCAGGCGATCTTCGCAAAGCGCGCGTCTGAAACACCGCCGTGTCAGTGCGCCGCGAAGAGGTCGGCGCGCGCCGACCCGCTGCCGTGCCACGTTCGTCAGGGGAACTGAAAGAACACCCGCTCCGTCGTGTTCGTCGGCTGCGGCGGAGCGCCCATCGCCGGCGACACGTCGGACACCAGCACCACCTGAAACGAGGTGATGGCGTCGTTCACGTTTCCCGTGCGCTGCGGGTACTGCAGAACCCAGTCGCGCAGCGGGTGGTGGTACCGCGCGTCGTCGGCGATCTTCGAGAGGTAGTCGCAGAAGTACTGGTTGTGGTCGAGCCGCCCGGGAATCGAGCCCGCGCCGGGCGGGGAGTCGGGCGAGGCCCGCTCCGACAGCGGGTCGACGAGCCGGCCGTCGACGGTGCGCGCGCGCACGACGACGGTGAAGTCCGTGCGCGGCGACTCGTCGAACATGCGCCAGCCCTGCCCGAAGTGGAAGTACTCGACCGGCCACTCGACCCAGAACGGCCGGTTCACGATCTTGATCGCCGGCGGCACGGCGCGGTTCTGCGCCAGCACCTGGCACACGAACACCACGAACGTGAACGCGAGCAGCGCCCGCGTCACGCGCTCGCCCTGCTTCGACCGCCACGTCCTCCACGGCGGAATCGGGTCGAACGGCTCGGGCGTGCGCGCGATGCCGCACGCGCCCAGGCCGAGGAAGCTCGAGACGTGCATGCGGTTCGCCGCGATCTTCTTGTACGGGCCGTCGCCGATCAGCTCGACGACGAACGCGATCGGCCCGCAGAACGGAAACGTGCGCAGCATCGCCGCCATCGCCTTCGCGCCCCACCGCTGCGCGCCCGCGGCGTCGACCCAGAGGATCTCTTTGTCGAGGCGCTCGGCCGGCACCTTGGCCTCGTCGACGGCCACGCTGTTCGCCTTGATGCTGAACTTGCCGCCGAACGGCGACGTCGCCTGCATGCACAGGAGCATCCGCGCGGTGAGGCTGCAGATGCCGCAGTCGGCGTCGAAGTAGAGCGTGCCCGCGCTCGCCTCCTTCGGCCGCAGCGCCTTGCGGAGCAGGAACAGCACGTCGTCGTGCCGCAGCAGGAAGAACCAGAAGAGGCACATCGTGGCCGAGAAGACGCCGAGGTTCATCAGCACCCAGAAGCCCAAGTGCAGGCTCAGGCCGAGGAAGATGGCGAGCCGCCGAGCGTGCGCCGACGCGACGGGAGCGAGCAGCAGCGCCGGCAGCGCCGCCTCGATCACCTGCGTGGCGCGCGTGCCGAACAGGGAAATCTCGGGCGTGAGCAGCGGCCGCACCTGCACCGCGAGCCACGTCGCGATGCGGTCCTGGTGGAGCACGTCGTACAGCACCCGCCCCTCGAACCAGCCGCTGCCGTCCTTGTGCACGTAGTTGAAGAAGTAGATGACGGCGACCTGCAGCACGAGGCACGCGAAGGCGAGCACGCGCAGCTCCTTCGGCGGCTCGAACAGGCCGGCCGGGGCCGCCGGGTCGAGCTTCAGCGACGCGACGCCGTCTTTGCCGACGACGAGCCGCGACGCCTTCACCTTCGCGATGAGCGCGTCGACGCTGAGCCAGGCGCCGAGCGGCAGGAAGTTGGCCCAGATGAGCAGGCACGCGAGCGCGAAGTCGCCGCCGTTGAGCAGGTAGTGGATGCGGCAGTCGAGCGAGACGTGCGCCAGCATCGCGAGGAACGTCATCAGCCGCGTGCGCCAGCCGAGCATCAGCGCCGCGTAGACGAGCAGCGTGAGCAGCAGCACGAAGCGCGCCTCGTGCAGGTCCGAGAGCGAGAAGAACGCCGAGAGGTGGAAGCGCGCCTGCGGAGCCCACAGCATCGTGTGGTTCGGCATCAGGCCGGCGTTCGTGTACCAGACGTCGAGATCGCCCCAGCGGCGCACGGCGTCGGCGATGAGCAAGAGGCCGAGCAGGATGCGGCCCAGGCCGAGCGTCACCGGCGAGGTGGTGGTGAGGAAGGCGGGCCACTGAACGGTTGCCGGCTTCGCAGGGGTGCTCATCGGATCGTTGCCTTGACGGTTCTAACGGCTCTGACTGCCCCCTCACCCTGTCCCTCTCCCCTACGAGGGGAGAGGGGACTCTTCTTCGAATTCATGTCTTGGGCTGGGCCTGCTGCTGTGACGCCGTTCTCGCCGCTTCCGCCGCGCGCACGCCTTCACGCAGCGGCTCGTTGTCCCACGCGGCGTCGTGCTCGCGGGAGCTGGTCTTGCCCTGGAACTCTTCTTCCATCGACTTCTCGGCCTCGGCGAGAATCTTGCGCGCGAGGTCGACCCACGACGCGCTGCCGACCGCCGACGCCATCTTCTCGAGCGCGGCCTCGTCGTGCTCCTTCCAGCGCAGCATGCGGCGCTGCGCGGTGTGCGCGCGCACTCCGAGGTCGACGAGCGCGCGCACCGCCATCTCGAGCGAGGTGCCCATCGTCTCGCGGAAGATGTGCGACGGAGGCAGCCCGAGCTTGAGCAGCCGGTAGTAGTGCGTGCGGTTCCGGGCGCGCGCCAGAATCTTGAGGTTCGGGTAGTGCCGCTTCACGAGCTCGCAGATCTCGACCGACTTGTCGGGGTCGTCGACCGCGAGCACGAACAGCTTCGCCTTCGCGCACCCGGCGCTGTGCAAGAGGTCGGGCCGCGAGGCGTCGCCGTAATACACCTGCTGGCCCAGGCGGCGCAGCACGTCGACGATGTCGGAGTCGAGGTCGAGCACCGTCACCCCGAAGCCGTTGAGGCGCAGCATGCGGCCGATCACCTGCCCCACGCGCCCGAAGCCCGCGCACACCACCGGGTTGTCGCCGTGCTCGATGTGGTCGTGCTCGCGCTTCGGCCCGCCCGCCGACACCCGCGGCAGCACCACGCGCTCGAGCAGCACGAAGACGAGCGGCGTCAGCAGCATCGTCAGCGCCGTGACCGCGACGAGCGGCTCGCGCACGTCGTCGGGAATCACGCCCATGTCGCGGCTGATCTTGAGCAGCACGAACGCGAACTCGCCGATCTGGCAGATGGAGAGCGCGAGCAGCCAGCGCGCCGGCCGGTCGAGCCCGAAGACGCGGCCGAGCAGCATCAGCACCGCGAGCTTCACCGCCATCGACCCGAACACCAGCGCCGTGATGAGCCCCGGGCTCTTCAGCATCAGCGCGAAGTTGATCTCGGCGCCGACCGAGATGAAGAACAGCCCGAGCAGCAGGCCCTTGAACGGCTCGATGTCGCTCTCGAGCTCGTGCCGGTACTCGCTGTCGGCGAGCACGACTCCGGCGAGGAAGGTGCCGAGCGCCGGCGACAGCCCCACCTTCTGCATGAGCAGCGCGTTGCCCGCCACCAGCAGCAGCGCGAACGCGGTGAACAGCTCGCGCAGCTCGGTCTGGGCGATGCGGCGCATCACCGGGCGCACCACGTAGCGGCCCGCGACCACCACGACCGTCACCGCGCCGACGACGAGCAGGCCCTGCTGCCAGCCCGGGCGCCCGCTGTCGTCGGCCGCCTTCTGGGCGCCCGACGCCGCGAGCAGCGGCAGCACCGCGAGAATGGGGATGACCGAGACGTCCTGGAACAGCAGCACCGAGAACGCCGACTGGCCGCCGGGCGTCTTGAGCAGCGCGCGCTCCGAGAGGCTCGAGAGCGCGATGGCGGTCGACGACATCGCGAGCGTGAGGCCGACCGCCGTCGAGATGCGCCAGTCGACGCCGAGCAGCACGCCGAGCCCCGCGGCCGCCGCCGCGGTGACGACGACCTGGGCGCCGCCGAGACCGAAGATGGGGCGGCGCAGCTGCCAGAGCAGGCTCGGCCGCAGCTCGAGGCCGACGAGGAACAGCATCATCACGACGCCGAACTCGGCGAAGTGCATCACCTCGGCGCCCTCGTGGCCGACGAGGTGGAGCCCGAACGGGCCGATGGCGACTCCGGCGAGCAGGTAGCCGAGCACCGAGCCCAGCGCGAAGCGCTTCGCGATCGGCACGAAGATGACGGCGACGAGGAGGTAGATGACGGCCTGGAAGAGGACGGAGTCCGTCATGCCCGCCCCTCACCCTGGCCCTCTCCCCTACGAGGGGAGAGGGAACGCGAGATCAGGGCGTCGAGCTCATCCAGCTTCTCGGCCTTCATCGCGCGCTCGACGTCGAGCGTCTCGTCGCGCAGCGCCTCGAGCAGCCGGCGGTAGGCCTCGGCGTGCGGGGCGAGGTGCTCGTCGGTCTCGACGCGCAGCGACGAGTGCAGCACGAACGGCGCGAGGAACTTCATGCCGCACAGGTGCGCGGTCTGATCGAACGGCGAGAGCAGCTCGCGCATGGTGAAGCGGTTGTAGCCGTCTTTGCGGTAAGCGAACTGCGGCCCGCCGGTCGAGATGGCGTTCAGCGTCAGCTTGCCCTTCAGCTTGTCGCCACCCTTGCCGTACGCCCAGCCGTACTCGAGCACGAGGTCCTGCCACTCCTTCACGAGCGCGGGAGCCGAGTACCAGTAGAACGGGTGCTGGAAGACGACGGCCTCGTGCTCTTCGAGCAGCTTCTGCTCGCGCTTCACGTTGATGCGCAGCGTCGGGTAGACCTCGTAGAGGTCGTGCAGCGTGACGCCGGGAAGAGACTTCACCGCGTCGGCGAGCCGCCGGTTGACCTGCGAGCGCTCGAGGACCGGGTGCGCCAGGATGACGAGTACGCGGCGGGGCACGCGGGCAAACCGTCTACTAGAGAGTGACGCCCGCTTCACCCACCCGTTTGACCGTTGCACTTCCTTCTGCGTAGGGTGTCTCTCTTTTCGAGGGGCAAAAAACCATGACCAAGCGCGTAGGCGACTCTCCCAAGACGGCATCGATTGCGAAGGCTCCGAAGGCGGAGAAGAAGGCGAAGCCCACGCGGGCGAAGGGCTTCGGCAAGAAGGCCTCCGTCGCCGGCAAGCAGGGCTTCCCGCGCACGACGTGGTCCGACCGGGGCGGGCTGACGAAGGAGCTCGACCGGGCGCAGAAGGCGACCTCGCGTCACCCGCGCATCGTTCACAGCAAGCCCGGCCAGGTGCCCGGCGGTGGCCGCCCGCCCGTGGTGGCGCGCTACGGCGTGCCTCCCGGCCGCCCGCCGGTGGTGGCGCGCTACGGCCTGCCCCCGACCGACCCGAACCCGGGGCGGCCGCCGGTGGTGGCGCGGTACGGCCTGCCTCCCTCCGAGCCGGACCAGCCGCGGCCTCCGGTGGTGGCGCGCTACGGCCTGCCGCCGAGCCGGCCGCCGGTGGTGGCGAAGTACGGCCTGCCTCCGCGCGACCCGAACCCGCCGGTGGTCGCGAAGTACGGCCTGCCGCCGTCGAAGCCCCAGAAGCCGAAGGTGTAGCCCGCCATGGGCGCGACGGAGGTCGTCGAGCAGCGCGCGCGCGAGCACAAGAAGCGGCGCGGCAGCGGCTACGCCGTCTGGGAGATCACGCTCAAGTGCAACCTCGCCTGCAAGCACTGCGGCTCGCGGGCGGGTGAGGCGCGCGACGACGAGCTCTCGACCGAAGAGGCGCTCGACCTCATCCGCCAGATGGACGAGGCGGGCATCAGCGAGGTCTCGCTCATCGGCGGCGAGGCGTTCCTGCGCCCCGACTGGATGACGCTGGCCCGCGCGATCGCCGACCGCGGCATGACCGCGTCGATGACGTCGGGCGGCTACGGCATCAACAAGTTCACAGCGAAGAAGATGGTGGAGTCGGGCCTCTCGCAGGTCTCCATCTCGATCGACGGGCTCGAGCAGACACACGACTACCTGCGCGGTAAGCCGGGCTCGTTCAAGCAGTGCCTCGAGTCGCTCTACAACCTGCGCGAAGCGGGCATGCACGTGACGTTCAACTCGCAGCTCAACCGCATGTCGGCGCGCGAGTGGCCGTCGCTGTACGAGATCGCGCGCGATGCGGGCTGCACGGCGTGGCAGTACGGCTTCACGGTACCGATGGGCAACGCCGCCGACCGGCCGCAGCTGCTCATTCAGCCGTACGAGCTCGTCGACCTCTTCCCCGTGCTGGCGCGCGTCTCGAACCGCGCCATTCAGGAAGGCATGGAGCTCTGGCCGGGCAACGACATCGGCTACTTCGGCCCGTACGAGAACATCTTGAACCACTCGCGGCAGCGCGCCGGCACCGAGTGGCAGGGCTGCGCCGCGGGGGCGAGCGTGCTCGGCATCGAGGCCGACGGGAAGATCAAAGGCTGCCCGTCGCTGCCGACCGACCCGTACACGGGCGGCAACATCCGCGATCACTCGCTGCGCAAAATCATGGAGTCGAAGGAGCTCACCTTCAACATGCACGGCGGCACCCAGAAGGGCGTCGAGCACCTGTGGGGCTTCTGCAAGACGTGCGAGTGGGCCGAGCTGTGCCGCGGCGGCTGCACGTGGACGGCGCACGTCTTCTTCGACAAGCGCGGCAACAACCCGCACTGCCACTCGCGCGCGCTCAAGCTGAAGGAGCGCGGCATCCGCGAGCGCTTCGAGCAGGTGCGCAAGGCGCCGGGCGTGCCGTTCGACAACGGCGAGTTCAAGCTGTTCGAGGAGCCCTATGACGCTCCGCTGCCCGAGAACGACCCCCTGCACTTCACGAAAGAGAAGGTCATCTGGGGTGAGAGCTGGGTAGATTGGCCGTGGGTGTGAAACTCACGTCTGGGAGGCTTGGGCCATGCAGGAATACGTTCTGAAGGTTGGCGACGCAGCGAAGGCAGAGATTCAGAAGTACCTCGACATGAAGGCGGCTCCGACGCACGTGCGCGTCGCGACGCTGGCGCCGCTGTCGAACTGGGGCTTCCCGGCGAACAGCGAGGGCGCGGTGCTGAAGGTGCTGGAGCGCGGGCTGGTGACCGGCCAGGCGGGCGGCGACGACGCGCCGCACGACTTCGTGCCGTGGGCGAACATCGCGTACCTGTCCGACGGGTCGAAGCTGGCGAAGGAAATGGCGGCCGACCGGGCCGCGGCGCACACGCCTCCGAAGGTGTGAAGCTGCGCAGCTTCTCGCGCAGCGCCTGGCGCCAGGCCGTGGGGTTTCGCGGCTTGGGAGGGGCACGCCCACTGCTCTAGCATTCGGGCCTTCCCGTGCTCCTGACGGCCCTGACCACCGCGATGCTGCTGGGCGCACCGCTCGATGCGCCGCGGAAGCTCTTTCCCGGCTTCTCGTGGCGGCTGTCGGCCGGCGGGTTCCTCGGGAGCGTGTGGGCGGCGCCGTCGTATCGGGACAAGGTCGAGCGGTTCAAGACCGAGCAGATGGAAGACTGGCGTAACGGGGTGCAGGTGTTCGACTCGGCGTACCTCGTCTACGGCACGCCGGTGCTCGGGCCGTGGCTGACGCTGATCCGCGGAGGGCAGCAGGCGCGCGAAGACATGTGGATGCTGATTACGTCGGGCATCCTTCAGGGGGTCGGCATCACGACGCTGGCGTACCGGGCGCTGACGCCGGGGTCACCGCCGCCGCCGCCGGCGGTGTCGAAGGAGCACGGGCGCGCGCAGGACGAGGGGCTGATGCTGGACATCAGCCCGTACGTGGCGGGGCGGCTCGGGCTGTCGCTGACGCTCACGGGGTGGTGACGACGCGGTCGCAGGTCGCGCGCCGCGCTCAGCCCGGGGGCCACGTCAGGTGGCGCCCACCGAGCAGGTGCAGGTGAATGTGAAACACCGTCTGCCCGCCGTCGCGGTTGCAGTTCACCACCGTGCGGAAGCCCGCCTCGGCGATGCCCGCATCGCGCGCGTACTTCGACGCCACGAACATCAGGTGCCCGAGCAGCTCGCGGTCTTCCACCGTCGCCTCGTTGAGCGTCGCGATGTGCCGCTTCGGCACGAACAGCGCGTGCGTCGGCGCCTGCGGCGCGATGTCGAGGAAGCCGAGCGAGAGCTCGTCTTGATGAATGACCTTGGCCGGAATCTGGCCGTTGATGATCTTGCAGAAGAGGCAGTCAGCGCTCATGGGAGCCGCCACGTATACCGCGGCTATCGGCGGCCGACAGCTCCCGCCAGATCCGCCAGCATTCTCTCGGCCGCTACCGCGCGAACCTTCGCTCCGAGCGAGAACGAGTGCTCACCGGCATGAACGACATCCAGTGAATCGAGCTTCAGGTCATCGACGGCGATCCGCATCGAGGGAGTCAGCTTCGGAGCGTTGGTTCGCTTGAACTCGATGCCACGACGGCGATTCCCGACGGTCACCAGAAGATCGAGCTCGGCGCCGGCGTGAGTCGCCCAAAAGAAGCACTGGTCGGGTCGCGCGCCCAGAATCGAGATTGCCTGCTCGAGACAGAATCCCTCCCACGAGGCTCCGAGCGCAGGGTGCCTGTCGAGCTGGTCGTACGTCTCGATGTCGAGGTGTGTGTGGAGCAGCCCGCTGTCAGCGATGTACACCTTCGGCTGCTTGACCTGACGCTTCGTCAAGTTCTCGTGCCACGGCTTGAGCTCGCGAACCATGAACGTACCCGCGAGCAGGTCGAAGTACCGGCGCACCGTCATGTCGCCAACCCCGAGAGAGCGCCCGAGCTCGGACCAATTGACGACGTTGCCGTGGACGTGCGCCAGCATCGCCCAGAATCGCGACAATGCGGGCGCAGGAATCGTCGTCCCCAACTGTCGCAAGTCGCGCTCGATGAACGTCTTTGCAAACGCTCGCCGCCACTCCGCGGCCTCGCCGTCGGAGCGCGCGACGTAGGACCGCGGAAAGCCACCACGGACCCACAACCGGCGAAGGTTGCGCAGCCCCGTCTCCGCGACGGTGAGCGGAGCGAGGTGGTGAAAGGCGACGCGGCCAGCCAACGACTCCGAGGTCTGCTTGAGGAGCTCAGGAGCGGCGCTGCCAAGAACGAGGAAGCGAGCCGGCGAACGCGGCCGGTCGGCGAGCACACGGAGAGTGGGAAACAGCTCCGGCCGCCGCTGAACTTCGTCGAGGACGACGAGCCCGCGCAGGGGCTGGAGCACCAGCCCCGGCGGCTCGAGGCGCGCGAGGTCGGCGTCATCTTCGAGGTCGAACCACGTCGTCTTTCCCGGCCAGGCCTCCGCCACGGCTCGGGCGAGGGTGCTCTTACCGACCTGACGCGCTCCCAGCAGCGCGACCACCGGGTTCGCACGGAGCTTCTGGCGCAGCGCAGTCGCCTGCCTCTCTCGCGGCACCATGGGCCCAGCCTACCTTGAAATTTCATCGGTCAACGATGATTTTTCAAGCTATGGGAGCCGCCACGTATACCCCGGGTCCACCTCGCACGGCTCGACGGGAAGGTGCACCAGCTTCAGGCTCCCTTGCGTCGCCACCACCTCGCCGCCCGGCACGTCGCGCGGCGTGATGAGGTAGTTCACCGAGCGCTCGGCCGGCCGCATGCCCGGCATGTACAGCGGCGCCCTGTGGTGCAGGTACGCGATGCCGCCCACCCACGCCAGATGGGCCCCCTCCACGAACAGCCCGCACACCTGCGGCTGGCGCGAGGCCGCCAGCAGCAGCCGGTTGTACGGGCCGTAGTCGTCCCACGCCTTCTGTTCGCCGCGCTCGGGGTACGCGCCGAGCTCGTTCCACGTCAGGCTCCGCGCCTCGAGCATCGAGACCAGCCCGAACACGACGACCAGCACCGTCGCGGCCCGCGGCAGGTGGCTGAGCGCGATGCCCACGCACGCGGCGAACAGCGGCAGCACGGTGAGGATGAAGCGGATCTCCTTGTGCGGCACCACCGAGTGCAGCGCGAAGAACGCGAGCGCGATCAGCGCGAGGCTCCGCGCCTTCCCGAGGCAGAACACCAGCGCGAGCGCGAACACCAGCGTCAGCCCCTTCATCGAGAGGAAGAGGTGCTGCACCAGGTGGTTCCACGGGTGGGTGCCCCACTGCTCGGCGCCCTTCTTGATGAGGTTGAACTCGATGTACTTCTGCGCCGAGTGGAACCAGGCGCCCCACGTCAGCTTGTCGAGCAGCCCGAACGCGAACGCCCAGACGAGCAGCACGCCGACGACGTCGCGCAGCGGCCTCCACTGCCGGCGCGCGGCGAGCACGGCGACCGCGCCGGCGGCGAACACTCCGCACTGCAGGCGCAAGAGCACCGCGAGGCCGAGCAGCGAGGCTCCGATGACGAGGTGCTTTCGCGTCGCGTCGAGCCGCAGCACGAGCCACAGCCCGAGCACGACCGGCAGCGCGCTCGCGGTCTCGCTCATCGCGCGGTGGCCGAAGTACAGCGGCAGCGCGCCGAGCGAGAAGCAGGCGGCGCCGGCGGCGGCGGGCAGCTCCTTCGCGCCGAGGCCCTTCGCGAGCAGGTACGCTCCGTACGCCGAGCCCACACCGACGGCCACGAACGCGACGCGCGTCAGCCCGATGTACCCGGCGGGGTCGCTGCCCGCGAGCTTGAACAGCACGGCGATGAGGCCGGGCAGCGCCCAGTTGCGGGCCCCGTCGAGGAACTCCCACGGCATGAGCGCGTAGCCGAAGGCGAGTCGGTGCGCGGGCTCGAGCGACTGGTAGGTCTCGTCGGGCCAGAAGATGCCGTCGTCGGTGAACGCGATGTACAGCCGGTACGCCGCCCCCAGGGCCAGCGCCGCGTAGAGGACCACGAGGGCGGGCCGGTGCGTTTCGTCCACTGGAGGCGGCGTCTATCACGGCTAAGCTCCGAGGCAGGCCATGTCGGCGCCCAACACCAGCATCCCGGTCTCGCGCCTGCTCGAAGAGAGCCCGTACGACCTGCGCCTCTCGCTCATCACCGGCCAGCCCGGCCTCAGCCACCGCATCTCGAGCGCCCGCATCCAGAAGCCCGGCCTCGCGCTCACCGGCTTCACCGAGCACCTGCACCCCGAGCGCGTGCAGGTCTTCGGCAACACCGAGCTGAGCTACCTGCGCACGCTCACCGACGACCAGCAGCGCGAGGTCTTGAAGAAGCTGTTCGAGAGCGAGCTCGCCTGCGTCGTCGTCACGAAGGACCTCGAGGTCCCGATGCCGCTCATCGAGGGCTGCGAGAAGGCGAAGCTCGCGCTGATGAAGACGACGCTGAGCTCCAGCGCCTTCATCTCGCAGGTGCAGGCGTTTCTCGAAGAGGCGCTCACCAGCACCGGCACGCTGCACGGCGTGCTGTGCGACGTCTACGGCGTCGGCGTGCTGCTCATGGGCAAGTCGGGCATCGGCAAGTCCGAGATCGCGCTCGACCTCGTGATGCACGGGCACCGCCTCGTCGCCGACGACGTCGTGAACCTCGTGCGCCGCAAAGAGGGCCACGTCACCGGGCACGGCACCGAGATCATCCGCCACCACATGGAGATTCGCGGCCTCGGCATCATCAACATCAAAGACCTCTTCGGCGTCGCCGCCGTGCGCGAGCAGAAGAAGATCGAGCTCGTCATCGAGCTCGTCGAGTGGGAGGGCCGCAAGGAGTACGACCGCCTCGGCATGGACATGGGGCAGATGAACATCGTCGGCGTCGAGGTGCCGCACTCGGTCGTGCCCGTGCGCCCCGGCCGCAACATGACCACCATCATCGAGGTCGCCGCGCGCAACCACCTGCTCAAGCTGCAGGGCCACCACTCGGCGCAGGAGTTCGCCGACCGCCTTTCCGAGAAGATCGCCCGCGGCCGCCCCGCGCTGATGCCGCGCGACGACGGCGAAGAGATCTCTCACGTCACCCAGGAAGAGGACGTCGAGTGAGCTCGCCGGCCGCCGCCAAGCACATCGTCGTCATCACCGGCATGTCGGGCTCCGGCAAGTCGACCGCCGTGCGCGCGCTCGAAGACGCCGGCTGGTTCTGCATCGACAACCTGCCGGCGCCGCTGCTGCTCAAGGTGACCGAGCTCGGCGGCGAGAACCAGCGGCTCGCGTTCGTGATGGACGTGCGCGAGGGCAGCTTCCTGCGCGACGCCGGCAAGACGCTCGACGAGGCCCGCCGCGCCGGCCACACCGTCGAGGTGCTGTTCCTCGACGCCTCCGACGAGTCGCTGCTCCGGCGCTACAGCGAGACCCGGCGCAGGCACCCGCTCTCGATGAAGGAGGGCACCGCCGCCGAGGGCGTCGCCAAGGAGCGCGCCGCGCTCAAGGAGCTGCGCGAGCAGAGCCAGCACGTGCTCGACACCTCGTCGATGACCGTGCACGAGCTGAAGCGGCAGGTGCAGAGCCGCTTCGGCGACGCCACCACGACCGCGATGGCCGTGACCTTCATGTCGTTCGGCTTCAAGTACGGAGTGCCGACGCAGGCCGACCTCGTCTTCGACGTCCGCTTCCTGCCCAACCCCTACTTCGTGCCCGAGCTCAAGGCGCTGACCGGCCGCGACGCCAAGGTGGCGTCGTACGTGCTCGACCGGCCCGAGACGCAGACGTTCATCGCGAAGGCGTCAGACCTGCTCGACTTCCTCCTGCCGAACTACGTGCGCGAGGGGAAGGCGTACCTCACGGTCGCGATCGGCTGCACCGGCGGCAAGCACCGCAGCGTTGCGATCGCGAACCGGTTCGCGCAGCACTACAAGCAGAACGCCGGCGTCGCCGCGCATACGTTCGATCGCGACGTCGACAAGGAGTGAGGCGGCCGTCGGGCGCCCGTGAAAGACGCCGCCGCCGCCTGATCGCTGGCAGGTTGGGCCTGGGCCTGGGCCTGCGCAGGGGGGAATTGCACAGGGGTTCGATTGGCCAAGGGGGCACGCGCCGGGCCAGCCCAATCTCCCCCAGCCCAATCTCCCCTTGCGCAGGCCCAGGCCCAGGCCCAACCCATCAGCGCGTCCGGGGCGCTTGTCGACGTCCTGAACGCTACGAAGTCACGAAGGTCGTCAGTGACGAATGCGCATGCGGTTGCGGTACGTGCCCTGCGCGTGGCCCACGGTGTCGAACCCGCGGCCGACGCTCGTCGACGCCAGCGTGACGAGAATCCACTGCACCGGCGCGGTGTCCGACGCGAGCAGCTCGATGGCGTTCTGCGGAATGCCCCACCCGGCCGTCGGCGACAGCTCGGTGCTCGCCTGCGCCGTGAAGTCGAGCAGCGAGACCCGGCACTGCGGCTCGTCGCCGTCGAGCAGCTCGAGCGTGACGGGCTCGCCCCGCCGGAGCGGCGCCTGCGCCAGCGCGTGGAACGGCCCCTTCTCGGCGCTGGTGGCCTCCCAGGCGGTGAGCTGCTCGCCGCTCCACGCGAGGAAGCGCGCGGGCCGGCCCGAGGGGTAGTCGGAGGGCAGAACGTCGACGGCGGGCGTGCCCGGAGCGATGCGCACCCGGAGCCGCTTCGCGCGCCACACCCGAATCATCGCGTAGCGGTCGAGGTGCGCGAACACGGGCGCGGTGAGCGTGCGCGCCGAGTCGATGAGCATTCCGCCGCTCTCGACCTCGACCTGCAGCGTCGCCGGCGCGATGGCGCCCCGGACGTCGTCGGGCTCGAACGGGCTCCAGAACCGGCCGCTCGACGCCTGCTCGAACTGGAGCAGCGGGTCGACGCTCAACAGCAGCCTGCCGCACGGCACGTCTTCGACCTCGCCCGCGACGGCCTCGTCCGTCTCGGGAGCCGTGCCGAGCGGCTTCGTCGACGGGTCGGGCGCACGCAGACCCCACGCCGCGCCGGCGCCGACGGCGGCGAAGAGCAGCGCGGTGACGAGCTTCAGCTTCGACGCGGGCCGCGCCGCCACGGCGAAGGGAAGCCCGGTGGCGATGGCCGTGGCGGCGGCGACGGCGCCGGCGCGGCCGAACAGCACCAGCGCGGCGGCTCCGAACGAGAGCGCCAGCGCCGCCACCGCGGCGTGGCTCTCGCGCCTGTCACGGCGAACGAGAGCGGCGACGCCCGCGACGAGCAGGGCGGCGGGCGCGACCTCGTTCACGACGAACCGCGGGTGCAGCACCGGGAAGCCGCGGGCCTGCCAGCGCCAGGCGACGACGGCGGCCGCGCAGACGGCGCTCCACAGCGCGATGTGCAGCAGCCGGTCGCGGCGACCCATTCCGTGCTCAACTCTAGGCGCTTGCTCCACCTCGTCGCCCTGCTCCTCGCCGCCGACCCGCCCGCGTGCACGCGCTTCGAGCGCCTCGAGAAGCAGCTGGCGGCCATTCGCACGCCGCTGGACTCGCAGGGCGAGCTGATGCTCCGCGCGCTCACCACCGTCGAGCCCGCCGCGCTCGACGAGCTCTACGCGGCGAAGCAGGCCGCCCGGCCCCGGCTCGTCGCCTTCGTCGCCTCTCTCGCCCGGGACTCCGACCTGCGCTTCCTCGTGGAGACGACGACGCTCGCCTTCCTCGACAGCGAGCTCGAGCGGCTCGACCAGGTGCGGCGCGTGTTCACTCCCGAGCGCATCGCCGCCGCGAAGAAGCAGAAGCCCGCCGAGTGGGAGCGCCTCTTCACGAAGGACGAGTCGACCCTGCGCGACGCGCTCTCGACGCTGCAGAGCCACGCGAGCACGTCGGGCTACGCCGAGCCCGTCATCGGCTGGTTCGGGCTGGGCCTCACCGCGCCCGACGTGCAGTGCCCGGCCGGGAAGAGCGCCGTGATGCTGCTCTTCGACTCCGCGCAGATTGCTCCAGGCCCGGGCTGGTTCCTCCTCGCCGAAGGGCTGGACCTCGAGGCGCTCGCGAAGCTCACCGCGAAGGTCGCCGCCGTGCGCGAGACGAGCGTGACGGTCGGCTGCGGCCCGATTCGCAAGGTGCCGCAGCTGCGGTACGACGCCGCGACGCGCATCGTCGAGTACGACTGGCTCGTGCACGAGAAATGTCTGCCCGAGAAGCTCAAGGGCGCGCTGTCGATCAACATGCCGGACCACGGGGCCGGCTCGGCCTCGTCACGGCCGCCTCCGCCGCGCATCCCGCCCGCCGACTGGGCGGCGCTGCGGGCGAAGCTGCTGAAGTAGCGGTCAGTCTCGCTGCGGTTCCTTCACGCCCAGCAGCGTGTCGCTGACCGGCCGCGGAGGCTGAAACAGCTCGAGGTCCTTCGACAGGTCGTCGGCGTTGCCTGCGAACTGCAGCACCACCTGGCTGCCGTCGGGCCGCGTCATCAACACCGAGTCCATCGACTCGACTCCGTTCACGACGTTCGGCTCGAGCTTGTCGCCGGCCGCCGCGCCCGCCGCGATCAGCTGCGCCTTCATCGCCGAGAGCAGGTCGTTGCGCTCCTTCTTCGTGGAGCCGGACTTCGCGCCCGGGCTCTTCGCCCAGTCGGCGAACATCTTGTAGAAGAAATCGTACGGGCCCCCGCCGCCGCCGCCCCCGCCGTTCGTGACGTCGAGCCACTGCATCTTCGTGGCGCGCATCGTGTCTTTCGACGCCAGCGCGAAGTCGATGACGGCGACGCTGCCGTCGCTCTTGCGCCACTGGAACGCGTCGAGCGAGGGCTGCCCGTTCGCCTTGATGTTGATCGACAGCTCGAGCCCGCGCTGCTTGCCGACGGCGATGAGCGTGTCGCGCGCCTGGGCGATGGCGGCCTCGCGCGCCTCTTTCGTCACGCCGGCCTGGAGGCCCGGGAGCTTCTCGAGCTCGGCCATCACGTCTTTGAGGGCGTCGGGCGTGCCGTAGCCGGGAATCGCGGCGGGGTTCACCGGCAGCTGCGGGTTCACGACGACCGGCGCCTTCGTGGTCGGCACGAACGCGCTGTTCGTATCGGTGCCCGGCTTGAACGCGGGGAGCTTGTCGGTCACGCGCTGCCGCTCGGGGACCTCGAACGTCGGAATGCGCACCGTGGGCCGATCGCCGATCTTGGACATGAATCGACCTTACGCCTGCCTGCGTTGACTGCGCAATCGACCGAGCAGCGCAGCGGCGAGAGGCGTCGTACCATGACGCCGTGACTCCGCCGCCGTTTCCAGACGTCGCCGGCAGGCGCGTGCTCGCGCTCGGTCTGGGCGGAGGCGCAGACTCGATCACCGCGTACGCGCTCGCCCGCATGCTCGGCGAGCACGTCGCGTACGGCAACACGAAGCACGCGCCCGGAGAGACGGCCATCGAGCGCCGCCTGCCGCGCGGGCCGCAGGGGTCTCCGCTCGTGCTCACCGTCGGCGGAATGCTCCCCGACTTCGAGCTGATCATCGGCGTCGACACCGGCGGCGACGTCCTCGACGGCTCGCCGAAGGGCGAGCGCGGCCGCGACCGGCGCATGCTCCACGCCATCGAGAGCCGCAGCTGCCTCATCGCCGTCATCGCGCCCGGCGCCGACGGGCAGCTCGCTCCCGAGCGCCTCGCGCCGCTGCTCGAGCGCGGAGCGCCGTTCTCGCTCGAGCCGCTGGTGCCCATCTTGCGCGAGCACGGCGCGCAGCTCGCGCCTCACCGCACGCCGAACGTCATCTGCCGCGCGTTCGATTCGCCGGACGACCCGGTCGAGGTTCCGCGCGGGAGGCGGCCGAAGGTGCCGCGCGCGTGGCTGAAGACGGGCTGGGTGTTCCCGGTCAGCGCGCTCAGCCGTTCCGCAGAATCGACGTGAAGCGCACTTCGTCGTCGGGCGCGCGCCGCAGCACGAACAGCGCGAGCTCGGGCTCGCTGTCGACGCGCATGTGGCGGCCGCCGCGGCCGAAGCCGAGGCCGCGGTTCACGTACAGCTGGTTTCCGTTCACCTCGTAGTGCCCGCGCAGGTACGGCTGGCCGAAGCGGCGGAAGAACGCGGCGGTGATGCCGGCGACGTGAATCTGGCCGCCGTGGGTGTGACCGGAGAGGCAGAAGAGGTCGCTCCAGGGCGGGAGCTTCTTGACGCCGGTGGGCGTGTGCGTGAGCACCAGGCGAGAGCCCCGCGTCGGAGCGCCCTTCCACGCCTTCCCCACGTCGTCGTTGCGCGTGGTGGTGTCGTCGACGCCGAACACGGTGAAGTCGGCGCCCTTGAGGCGGAGCTTCGTGTGCTCGTTGCGCAGCACGCTGATGCCGCGCTTCTCGAGCGAGGTCTCGATGTCGTTCGCGCTCGTCCAGTGGTCGTGGTTGCCGAGCACGGCGACCGTCTGCACCTTCAGCTCGCCGAGCAGCTCGCCGACCTTGTCGCGCGGGTCCTTCTGCACGGTGACGAAGTCGCCGGTGAGCACGGCGAGATCGGGCTGAAGCTGATTCATGCCGTCGACCGCGGCGCGGATGCGCTCGTCGGGTGTCGCAGAGCCGATGTGAAGGTCGGACAGCTGGCCGACGACGAGGCCGTCGTGCGAGGGGTCGAGCCCGCGGATGAACACCTCGGTGCGGCTGGTCTCGTAGTACCCGAGGCCCGGCTTCGGGCCGGCCTTCACGGCGCGCGGGAGCATCGCGGCCCCCACAATCGCGGACATGACTCCGCGGCGAGAGAGACGACGACGACGTGCCATGTCGGGGGGCTCCTGAGGGGGAATGCCGGTCATGCTAGCGGCGGAGCCAACACCGCTTCCAGGTGGGCTATTTCCGGTCACGCAGCTTCACAGGTACGACATATTTCTCTGCAGAGAGCGTGTCGGAGAACGCCACCACCTTCACGTCGACGAGGCCTGCAGCCTTGCCCGCGGCCATCGTCTCCCTCTCGCCCACTGGGGCGTTCTTTCCCTTGGGCCGCAATAGCCACAGCACCTGCTCGCCCGCGATGCGCGGCAGGCGCTTCAGGTCTGCGGGTGAGCCCACCTGGTAGAAGACGACGTCGGGCTGATCAGCGGTCTGCTCGAAGCCGGCGGCGAACTTCGGGTCTTCGACGTCGATGAGCTGCACCTTCTGGCCGGGCTTCAGTCCGAGCTTCTGCAGCACGGTCTTCGGGTTCTTGATCTTCTCGAGCCACTTGCCGGCCTGCACGGCCCCGAGCTCGAGCTCGAGCTCGCCGAGCTTCAGCCACGCGCCCGACACCGCCGCGGAGGAGCGGACGGCGTCGAGCTTCACGACGCAGCGCCGTGCTCCGCGGAAGACGACCTCGTGCGTCTCGAGCAGCGCCTTGCCCGCGTCGGCCTTGCCGCCCACCTTCGCGCGAACCGTCGCTTCGTTGCCCATGCGTCAGGCCATCTGTCCGAACACTGGGATGACCGCACCCGACGTCAGCGCGTTCTCTTCGGAGGCGAGCCACAGAATCGCGCGCGCGACGTCTTCCGTCTTCGGCCACTTCGCGAAGTCGGCGTTCGGCATCGCCTTGCGGTTCGCGGGCGTGTCCATGATGGAAGGCGCCACCGCGTTCACCAGCACGCCCTTCGGCTTCAGCTCTTCCGCGAGCGCCTGCGTCAGCATCACGAGCGCGGCCTTCGACGTGCTGTACGCGATGGTGCCGCCCTCGGGCTTCAGCACCGCGCGCGACGCCACGTTCACGATGCGGCTCGCGCCCTTCTTCACCGCCTCGCGCGAGCACAGAAACGCGGTGACGAAGTTCATGTCCCACTGGCGGCGCACGAGGTCGAGCGGCGTCTCGGTGAACGGGCTCATCGCGAAGCCGCCCGCGAGGTGCACGCTCGCCCACAGCGGCGGCAGCTCGGCGTAGTACTTCACGACGCCGGGCTCGTCGGTCAGGTCGAGCAGCTCGACCGCGGGCAGGTGCAGGGTGGCGCCGGCGGCCTCGAACGCGGCGCGCACGGCGGTGCCGAGGGCGCCGAACGCTCCGGTGACGATGACGTGCTTTCCCTTCACGTCGTCACGTTGAAGCGGAAGTGCATGCAGTCGCCGTCTTTCACCACGTACTCCTTGCCCTCCATGCGCAAGAGGCCCTTCTCGCGCGCGGCGGCCTCGCTGCCGAGGCGCAGCAGCTCGTCCCAGCCGATGACCTCGGCCTTGATGAAGCCCTTCTCGAAGTCGGTGTGGATGACGCCGGCCGCCTGGGGCGCCTTCCAGCCCTTGTGAATGGTCCAGGCGCGGCACTCCTTGGGGCCGACCGTGAAGTACGTCTGCAGGCCGAGCAGCGCGTAGCCGGCGCGCACGACCTTGTTGAGGCCTGGCTCTTTGAGCCCCGCGGACTCGAGGAAGGCGGGGCGCTCCTCCACCGGCAGCTGCTGAATCTCGGCCTCGAGCGCGGCGGCGACGACGACGTACGGAGCGTTCTCTTTCGCGGCGAGCGCCTTCACCTTCGCCACGTAGGGGTCGCTCTCGGCGCCGGCGAGCTGGCCCTCCGCGACGTTCGCGATGTAGAGCACCGGCTTGTTGGTGAGGAAGAAGAGGTCGCGCAGCGCCTCCTGCTCATCGGCCGTCAGGCCCTGCGCGCGCACCGGCACGCCGTCGTCGAGCTTCGCCTTCACCTTGTCGAGCAGAGCGAGCTCGGCCTTCGCGAGCTCGCCCTCCTTGCCGGGCGCCTTCGCGCTCTTGCCCGTCTTGTCGCGCCGCTTCTCGAGCGTCTCGAGGTCCTTGAGGCAGAGCTCGGTGTCGACGGTCTCTTTGTCGCGGGCCGGGTCGACGCTGCCCTCGACGTGCGTGATGTTGTCGTCGACGAAGCAGCGCAGCACGTAGAGCACCGCGTCGACCTGGCGGATGTTCGCGAGGAACTGGTTGCCGAGGCCCTCGCCCTTGCTGGCGCCGCGCACCAGGCCGGCGATGTCGACGAACTCGAGCGAGGTGGGAATCGTCTTCTCGGGCTTCACCAGCGCCGAGAGCTTGTCGAGCCGCTCGTCGGGCACCGGCACGACCCCGATGTTCGGCTCGATGGTGGCGAACGGGTAGTTGGCGGCGAGCGCGCCGGCGTTCGAGAGGGCGTTGAAGAGGGTCGACTTGCCGACGTTCGGCAGACCGACGATTCCGATGGAGAGACCCATGGCGGCGCACTTAGCACTTGGGCCGCCACCGGCCAGCGGCTTGACGCGAGGCCGGCGAGTTTGCCATACGGTTCCGTATGTCAGCGCTCAGCCATGAGCTGAACGAGCAGCCCGGCGAGGGCGTCGACCTTCACGTCCTGGCCGAGATCGAGCATCACCTGCGCTCCGGCGCTGAGGCACACGGCGAGCACCGCCACGTCTTCGGGCGAGACGTCGTCGCGCACAGCGCGCGAGGCCTGGCCTTCACGGACGCGCTCGGCGATGCGGCCGCGCATGACGTTGATGAGCCCGAGGAACCGGTCGCGGAGCATGGGCGAGCGAGCGCAGGCGTCGTAGAGCTGGTACGGGCGGATGCCCCCGGCGGGCATCAGCGGGTGCTTTCCGCTCTTGCTCAGCTTCACGAAGCGGCCGGTGAGGCCCTCGAGGCCGCCGCCGGGCGAGACGAGCAGCTCCTCGATGAAGCGGGTGCCGACGCGGTCCATCACGGCGACCATGAAGTCGTCGCGGTCCTTGAAGTGCACGTAGAAGGCGCCGCGCGTGAAGCCCGCGTGCTCGCAGATGTCGTCGAGGCTCGGGCCGTCGAGGCCGCGCTTCGCGAACAGCGTCATGCCGGTGTCGATCAGCTTCTCGCGGGTGGCCGCCTTGCTCTCGGCGCGGGGCTTCGGTGTCTTTCTTCTCATACGAGGTCGTATGCCTAACATGAACGTCGCAGGTCACAGCTTCGAACCTCCCGCGGGTTTCCGCACCGAAGAGATGACGGTGGGCCTCAGGCTCGGGCTGCCGGGCTCGGGCCCTGCTCCGAGCCTCGTGGTGCAGAGCCGCCCCGCGCGCGCGGGCGCCAGCCTCGAGGTGCTCGCCGCCGAGACGATGACCGAGCTGACGCAGAGCGTCGCGCAGATGAAGAACCTCGTGCGCGCCGAGCTGAAGTTCGACGACGGAGCGACGGGCGCGGTGCTCGCCTACGACTTCCCGGCGAAGACCGGCCCGCTGCGCCAGTACTTCGTGCTGCGCCTCGACGCCGGCCGCCTGTGCACCATCACGCTGACGCTGCCGTCCGCGGCGCTCACCGAGGGCAACGCGGCCGCGTACATGAAGTCGATCGCGTCGGTGAGGCCGTCATGAAGGTGCTCGGCCGGGCGAACGGGGCGGCGCTCCCCGCGGCGGAGCGACCGGCAGTGACGCAGACCCCCGCCGCGGCGGCGCCCCGCCCCTGGGGCCCGACGGAGCGCACGCGCGGCGCCACGCAGGTCGTGCCCGGCAGCCAGGGCAGCGAGGTCATCTGCCCGGTGCTGCGCGCGCTCGTGAAGGAAGGCCGCGTGCCGATGGCGGCCGACGGCACCGTGAAGCTCGACGACCTGCGCGCGGCCATCAAGGACGCGGGCGGCACGCCGGGCCTCGGCCACGCGTCGTGGGGCATCGGCGCGATCGGCAACCAGCCCGGCGACGTCTTGCGCAACCTGAAGGGCGGCAGCTTCAACGTGAAGGACCTGCCCGAAGGCATCGTGCCGCACCCGGCGGACTCGGGCATCCTGCGCGGCGGGAAGTTCGACGAGGCCGCGTTCCAGCGGTTCACGGCGCACGCCGAGAACGGCGTGATGACGACCGGCGCGTTCGCGAAGGCCATCGCCGAGAGCTACCGGCGCGACCTGCGGCCCGGCAACGTCGTCGACTCGACGGTGCGCGGGCTCAACTTCGCGCAGCTCGAGTTCGCGGGGCTGCTGTCGGTGTTCGGCCGAGAGGACCCGGCGACCGGCAAGACCGGCATCGCGGTGAGCGACCTGCGCCAGCTCTACGAGCACGGGACGATTCCTCCCGGCATGCAGGGCGGCCGCTCGTCGATCGTCGAGACGCTCGCGCTGCAGGCGTCGCTGAAGGTGAAGACCGACGCGAGCCTGGCGGCGCACGCGTTCGGCTCGGTGCTGACCGCGACCGGTCTGTCACGCGCGGGCGCGCGGCTCACCGAAGGGAAGCCGGAGGAGAAGGCCGCCGCGAGCCAGGCGGCGGGCAGCGCGGGGAAGGCCGCGGGCTGCCCGTACCTGACGGGCGCGGCGAAGATGCCGCCGGCGCCGGCCGACGTCGTGAACGCGCACACGGCCGCGGGGGTTCAGCAGCCGGGCTGACGGCTCGCTACTCGCTGAGCGAGCAGACCTGCGGCTGATGATCGAAGTACTTGAACGGCAGCACCGGCGCGCTGGTGCACGTGCCGCGCAGGCTGTCGCTCACCTGGTGGTCGATGTTGACCAGGCCGGCGTACGTCGGCTCGACGTCGGGGCCGACCGGCGTCACGAAGTGAAAGCCGCTCTTGGGGTTCACGAAGTCGCGCCAGCGCACCGCGCTCGGGTCGGCGGGAGCCAGCCGGCCCGGGTCGGTGTTGAAGTCTCCCAAGATGAGGTTGCGCTCGCCGCTCGCTGCCGGCCCGTCGCCGGCGCCCAGGTCGACGAACACCTGCTCGATCTGCTTCACGCGGCACGCGGCGTCTTCCGCGCTCACGCCCGACGTGCCGTGCAGCAGCACCACGGTCAGCGTGCCGCCGCCGGCGAGCTCGATGACGCCCCGGCCCACGCGCGAGCCGCTGCCGCAGCCGGCCACCTGCCCGCCTGCGAGGCCGTCGAGGCACAGCTTCGCGCCGCAGCCCCGCAGGCGCCCGAAGCTCTCGCGCACCGCGAGGCACTTGTCGGGCTTGCCGAGGTTGCAGGCCACCTGAAAGCCGTCGCCCACGACCTCTTGCGCGACCGTCGGGTCGCCGACCTGCCACCGCTCGCAGACGAAGCCGGGCTTCGCCGCCGCGGGGACCGTCGCGCAGTCTGGAGCGTGGAAGATCTCCTGAAAGCCGACGACGTCGGCGTTCGCCGTCTGCAGGTACGCGCGGGTCCGCTCGACCGCCTCGAGCCACGCGAGGCCGTCGCCGTAGTGCTGGTCGGAGAGCAGCGCCTGCTCCGGCCCGTAGCCGCTGTCGGGCGTCCAGCTCTGCCCCTCGGAGGTCCCCGTGTTGAACGTGATGGCCGTGAGCGCCAGCGGCCTCTGCGACGGCGGGCTCGAGCAGGCCGCGAGAGCCGCGAGGAGCAGCTGTGCCGCGACGCGCACGCTTACGGTCGCTCCCACGCGCCGAGGTCGCCGGTGCCGTTGCCGCCGTCGCGGCTCTTCCCCTCGACGTCGAGGAGCACGGGCGTGCCGTTGCGGCGGAGCACGGTGACGCCGCCGCGGTCGAGGCAGGGCGAGCCTGCGGCCAGCGCGTACGTCGGCGGGCTCGCGAGCGGGTCGAGGCACGAGGCGTTGGCGCCCCACCAGTTCGGGCCGACGCCGGGGCCGCCGTCGAGCGCGAGGTCATCGCCCAGCTCGGTGCTCGCCGGAGCGGGCGTCGGCCGGTCGTGCCAGAAGTAGTTGTGCGACCAGCTCGCGCGGACGTCGCAGTTCGTCGTCCCGGTCTGCCCGACCGCCTCGCTCGTCGCGGCGCCGCCGCCTCCGATGGCGTTCGCGGTGAAGCGCAGCGTGCCGCCCGAGGTCGATTCGCACTGAATGCCCGTGGTGAGGTGCAGCCCGGTGATGACGTTGTTCGCCTGAATGGTGTTGTAGGCGGCCCAGGTGCTGACGTTTCCGATGAGCAGGAGCCCGTAGCTCGTGCTCTGGCCGCAGCCCCCCATCGCGCTGGCCGGCGACCAGAGGTGGTTCGCGTAGAGCTCGGCCTCGCTCGAGCCCGCGACGACCATCGCGTGCGTCCGAAAGGCGGTGCCGTTTCGAACGACGTTCCGCTCGGCGAGCACGGTCGAGCCCGACAGGAACACGCCGTCGGCGCGGCTCATGCACTGCCCCGAGGAAACCGAGCCCGCGTGGATGAAGTTGTCCCTCAGCTGCACCTGGGCCGGTGTGGGGCAGTTCTCGATCGAGATGCCCCTCGAGGAGTGCACGGTGCCGAGCGCGATGGAGTTGTGGTGGATGTCGAGCGGGCCGGTCGCGACGTCGGCGACCTCGAGGCCGCGGATCGTCGCGGTCCCGCCGATCGTGAGCGTGCCGCCGTCGACGACGTTGTACGAGACGTCGAGCGCGCCGAGCGGCCCCTGAATGCGGAAGGCCTTCCACTCCGACACGGGCACGGAGCTCTGCGACGGGAGATAGACGGTGTTGCGCTCGACGCGGCCGCGGGAGTTGACCACCTCGATGCCGCTCGTGACCGGCGCGAAGGCGCCGATGTCGCCGTAGCCGTCGACCACGTTGTCGCGGAGGGTGACGTCGCTCATGTCGAACGCGTAGATGCCGGCCGCGGTCGCGCTGGTGCTCGGCCCGGCGCGCGCGAAGCGGAGCACGTTTCTCTCGATGACCACGGGCGCCGCCGAGCTGCTCGCCGTGATGCCGAGCGCGAGCCTCTGGTTGCTGAGGCCCGAGCTCGGCGTGCCCGGGTCGACGCTGCAGTCCGAGATGGTGGTCGGCCCGACGGCGCCGCTCACCGCGATGGCGTTCACCCAATAGCAGCTCGCGCAGCGGTAGCGGCTCCGGCGAATCGCGCCGCTGCCGCCGTTCGCGAAGACGGCCCCGGTCACGATGTTCGCGGCGAGCGCCTGCATGTCGAACGAGACGTCGTCGACGAGATAGCCCGGCGAGGCGTTGACCGAGACGACGCCGCCCTGGCCCCCTCCGGCGCAGGTCGTCGTGGTCTGGAAGACGCCGTCGAGGTGCGAGGCCTCGAAGCGCGGAGCGCCCTGGGCGGCCACGAGGTTGAAGGTGCAGACGGTCGACACGTGTCCGGCGTCGTTCGAGAGGCTCAGGTTGCGCACCTTGATGTCGGAGCCGGCGGCCTGCACCACGTCGCCGGCGTTCGCGTGCACGCGCGTGCGCGAGCTCTCGTCGCGCACCCACCGGTTCGGGCCGCAGACGCGGTAGCCGCCGGCGAGCGTGGTGCCGGCGTCGAGGCGCAGGCGCTGGGCCACGGTGAACGAATCGCCGGCGCGCAGCGCGATGACGTCGCCGTACCGCGCGCCGCGCACGGTGCCCGCGAGATCGCTCGACGCGCTCTGCGGCGAGGTGCCGCCGCCGCCGCCGTCCTCCGCGACGAAGAGCGTGGGCGGAGGCTCGAGCAGGCACACGCCGCCGCTGCACGTCTCGTCCATGCGGCAGGCGCAGCCGCCGTCGCAGGCGAAGCCGCCGTCGGCGGTGCGCGGCGTCATCCGCGCGTTGCAGATGCCGCCGACGCACATGTCCGCGCGCAGGCAGTGCAGGTCGGTGGAGCACGCTCCGCTGGGGCGGCACTGGCCTCCGGTGCCGCAGGTGGTGAAGGGCGGGTTGCAGTGCGCGTCGATGGTGCACTCGGCCTCGCACGCGCTCGCGGCGTTGCAGCGCTGGCCGGGAGGACACGGGTTGCTCAGGTCGCAGACGCTGCGGCAGACGTCGTTCACCGTGTCGCAGACGGTGCCGCCGTCGCAGCCGCCCATGCACGGCGTGACGCAGGTGCCGGTGCCGGGCTCGCAGATGCGGCCGTCGTTGCACTGCAGGCTCGACGTGCAGCGCGGGCGGCAGAAGCCGCGGTCGCACCACTGGGTCATCGGGCAGTCGACGTGCATCGCGCACGCGAGCGTGCCGCCGTCGGGCGTGCCGCTGTCGGGCGTACCGCTGTCGGGCGCGCCGCCGTCGGGAGTGCCGCTGTCGGCGGGCCCGGCGTCCGGAGGCGGCGGCCGCACGCCGGCGTCGAACGGCGGCATCTGGGTGACGGTGATGGCGCCGAGGTCCGTCTCGCGCTCGGGGAACACGAGCACGTTCTGCACGACGACCCCGGCGTAGCCGCTCCGGGTGAGCGACAGGTCGTACAGGCCGGGCACCAGCTCCGGCACCACGAACGTGCGCTCGGTGAAGGACCCGGGCGTGATCACGCCGGTCACCGAGCGGGCGCCGGCCAGCGCGTCGCCGACCGGCGCGTCGGGCACGAGAATGAGCTCGCCCTTGATGGAGCCGCGCTCGGCTCCGGTGAGCCGGCTGAGCAGCACGTCGCTGACCGCGATGTCCTCGCCGCCGCGGGTCTCGACCGCGTCGAACGCGACGGGCGAGTAGCCCGACTGGAAGAAGGCGAGCTGCACGGTGCCTTCGGGCAGCTCGTCGAGCGCCCACGTGCCGTCGTCGCCGGTGTACGTCGTCAGGGGGCCCTCGGGGACGAAGACGGTGATGCCGGCGTGACCGCGACTGCTCGGAGCGTCGATCAGCCGCGCGCGGCCGTGCAGCGACGCGTTCTCGGCGACGACCACGTCTCCGACGTCGACGCCCTCGCTCGCGAGCGTCTTGTAGTCCGAGAGCTGCAGCAGCTTCTGGCGCACCTTGCCCCCGGTGCCGGGCACCGTGAAGCGGAACAGCAGCTGACCCTCGGTCTGGAGCACGTCGGTGAGCTTGAACCGGCCGTCGTCACCGGCGGTGCCCGAGACGCCGGTGTTGAGGAGCGCGACGGTGGCACCGGCGGCGGGCTCCTTCCGCATGCGGCCGGGCACGGCGTAGAGCACACGCCCCCGCACGGTGCCCTGTTCGAGCGGCTCGGGCAGCGTGAGGTCACGCGAACAGGCGGCGCTGAGCACGAGCACTGCGCAGGCGGCACGGCGCATGGTCCCCTCCGGAGGCGCGACGGTATCACGCCCACGCGACGTCGATGACGAGCTGCGAGCCCTCGTGCTGCGCGCGCGCCGTGCACGTCTTCGCGCCCGCGTAGCGCGCCATCTCTTCGATGAGGCCGCACAGGAAGTCGGCCGACGGAACGTCGTGGCTCAGCCTCACGCGCAGCGCGCCGGCCGCGGGCTCCTCGACCGTGACCTTGAGGAAGTTGTTGCTCATGGTGAGGTTCTTCGGGAGCCGCAGCAAGAGCCGCCGCACGCCCATCAGCAGCACCGCCGGCTTCATCACGATGCCGAGCGTCGTCTCGGCGAAGCCGTGCGTGATGGCGGCTCCGAGCGCGCGGTGCGCCTGCGCCGGGTCGGGCCCGCCGAGCTCGCGCGCGATGACGTCGACGACGCGCACCCAGACCTCTCGCGGGTACGCCGGCAGCAGCTTCTTGCCGGGGTCGATGCCGAGCGCCTTCACCCTGGCCTCGAGCTCGGGCGTGAAGCGGGGGCCGAGGCCGCGAAACAGCGACTCGATCGCGAAGTCGTAGACGAGCTCGGTGTCCACTCAGTTGCAGCCGATGCGGGTGCGCGACCACGCGACCGCGTCGAACCACGCCTCTTCGATCGCGAACTGCACGCCCGTGCGCAGCGTCGCGTTGATGGGCGGGTGATAGCCGTCGAGCACGGACATCGGAATCAAGTTCCCGTCCATGAACACGCGCAGCTGCCGGTCGACACCGTTGAAGTCCCACTCGATGCAGAACCAGCGGTCGACCGGCACCGTCGACGGCGGCATCGTGCCCAGCCCGCTCGTGTCGACGCCCGGGTTCACCTGGTAGAAGAGGCTGCCGAGCTTGCCGCCGCCGATCCACGCGGCGTACACCGCGAGCGACGGCAGGTCGTTGTCGCCGGTCGCCGTCGCGAGGTTCGTGTGGGCCTGCAGCATCGGCTGCACGCGCTGCGGCAGGTACAGGTACATGCGGCCCCACAACCGCTGGCCGTCCAGCGCCACCGGCATCTTCAGCTCCACCATCGCGTCACCGCCGCCGGGCTGCACCACCGCGTGCAGCGAGCGCAGGCCCTTCGCGGCTCGCGTCGTGTCGGGAGTCAACGTGCCGCGGTCGAGGTGAATGTCCCACTTCGAGGTGTCGATGGCGGCCGCCTCGAAGTCGTCGCAGATGATGGTGCCGGCCGGGCAGACACCTCCGTCGCTCGCCGCGGAGCCGCCGCCGGTCGCGCTTCCCCCTCCGGAACCTCCAGCCGCGGCGCTGCCGCCGGCGCTCGAGCCCGCGTCGTTCGGAGTGGAGCCGCCGGCGCAGGCGACGAGCAGCAGCGGGAGAACGGCCAGGCGCATCAGGTGTCCGCCGGCGGCGGCGGAGGCGGCGGCACCGGCGCCACGTCGGGCGGCAGCGGCGGCGGCGTGTACGGCTGATCGTCACCCGGCGGAGACGGCTGCTGCGGGTAGTCGTCCGCCGGCGGCGGAGGCGGCGCGTCGCGGCGCGGCTTCATCTTCCCGAAGATGCACGTCACGCCCGCGCTGAACTGGATGCCCGGCGTGCCGAACGCGCTGCCGGTGCCGAACCGGCTGGTCACCGAGGCCCAGATGGGCGCCTGGATCGCGAACTCCGGCATCAGGATGAAGCTGTTGCCGAGGCGCAGCGCGATGCCGGCGCTCGCGCCGAGGCCGATGAGAAACACCTGCGTGGTCGGCGCGCCGGGGAAGTTGTCGCGCAGGAAGTAGAGGTCGTTGACCTCGCGGGCGCCGAAGACGAGCTCGTGGTTGCCGAGCTTGATGCCGAACAGCCCGCCGAACGGAACCGCGAAGCGCCCGAGGTGAGCCGTCGTCATGCCGGTCATCATGTTCGACGTGCCGGGCAGGTAGCCGCCCTGCGGCGTCGTGATGAGCGAGAACACGAAGGTGCTCTCGGGGTCGGTGAGCATGAACTTGCCCTGCAGCTCGAGGCCGTTGAAGCCGGCGCGCACGCCGAGGTCGACGTGGTCGCTGACGCCGAAGCGCAGGTGGCCCGCGACGTTCGGCAGCCAGAGCAGGCCGCTCTGCGAGGTCACGTTGCCCCAGAACTGGCCCTCGACGCCGCCCTGGATGTTTCCCTTCCCCATCGTGCTCGCGGGCTGCGAGGCGCCGATGGTGAGACAGCCGGTCGAAAGAACCGCGGCGGCGACGGTGAGCAGGCGGAGCATCAGGTTCCCCCTTCGAGCTTCGCGATGCGCGCGCGCAGCGCATCGTCGACCGGCATCTTCTTCTGCGTCGCGTAGTCGAACATCACGACGACGCCCTCGCCCTCGGCGGCGAGCCCGAGCTTCTCGCTCTCGACCTGGTACTGCATCGTGAACGAGGTGGTGCCGACCTTCGAGACGCGGCCGCGCACGGTGATGCGGTCGGGGAACTTCACCGGCTGGCGGAAGTCGATGGTGGCGCGCGCGAGAATGGGCGCGGTCACGCCCGCCTTCTCGAAGTACGCGATGCGCGCGCTCTCGAACCAGCGCAGGTAGACGGTGTTGTTGACGTGCTGGAACGCGTCCATGTCGCCCCACTGGACGGGCAACTGGACCTCGACCGGCCAGCGCGTGCCCACGACGTGGTTACGCGCGCGGCTGCTGCGGCTGCTTCTGGAGGTCGGCCACGAACTGCTCGGCGAGCGCGCGGTGCTTGCCGTCGTCGAGCTTCTCGGCGAGCAGCTTCTCGGCGATCTGGATGGCGAGCGTGACGGCCTCGTTCTTCAGGTCGGCCACCGCCTTCTGCTTCTCGGCCTCGATGGTCTTGCGCGCGTCGGCCTTGAGCTCCTCGGCCTCTTTCTTCGACTTGTTCATCAGCTCCTCGCGGAGCTTCTCCATGTCGGTCTGCGTCTTGCGCAGCTGCTCGGCCGACTCGGCGCGGGCGGCCGCGATGGCGCTCTTCTGCTCGACGAGGAGCTTCTCGGCCTCGGCGCGCTCCTTCTTGGCGGCGTCGATGGAGCTCTGAATCTGCTTCTCACGGTCGTTCACCGCCTGGAGCAGCGGCCCCCACGCGACGCGGCGCAGGACGAACGCCACGATGATGAAGGTGACGAGCGTCCAGAAGATGAGGCCGGGCTGGACGTCGGTGAGGCTGCCACCCGAGGCGAGAACGAGCATGTGCATGATTCAGAGCTCCGTATCTTGCCGCAAGAACAGCCGGCTTTCGCCGGCTCGTCGCGGCTGTCTAGAGATTGTTACGCCTTCAGCGCCAGCAGGATGCAGATGACGAGCGCGAAGAGACCGGCGCCTTCGACGAGGCCGGCCGCGACGAGCATGGTGGCGCGGAGGTCGCCGGTGGCCGACGGCTGGCGGGCCATGCCGTCGAGCGCGGCGGCGGCGAGCTTACCGATGCCGAGCCCGATGCCGATGATGGCGAGGCCGGCGCCGATGCCGGCAGAGAGATACGCGAGAGCGAAGCTGGTCATGTTCGTTGCGTCCGTTTCGTTGTTCAGTGACTCACTTCTCGGGGGAGTCGTGGTGTGCCCATCGGGTGCTACCTCCGCGCGGCATCAACGCCGCTTGGGTTCCGTTGAAATCAGTGCGCGTGCTCCTTGTGCGCGTGGTCGTCGCTGCCGTGCCCGTGGTGGCCCATCTCGACGCCCTGGCCGATGAAGAGGGCGGTGAGCAGCGTGAAGATGTACGCCTGGAGGATGCCGACGAAAATCTCGAGCAGGTAGATGGCCGACGCCATCGGCACGCTCACCACTGCGGCGGCCGGGTGGAGCATGAAGATGAGACCGAGGATGAAGAAGAGGACGAGGTGGCCGCCCAGCATGTTCGCGAAGAGACGAATCATCAGCGCGATGGGCTTGGTGAACAGGCCGAGGAACTCGACCGGAATCATGATGGGCCACAGCGCGACGGGCGTGCCCGCGGTGAGGTGCGCGAGGTAGCCGCCGATGCCCGCGCTGCGAATGGAGGCGATCTGCACGAGCACGAACGTGATGACCGCGAGCACCATCGTGACGCTGAGCTGGCCGGTCGCCGAGCCGAAGTTCGGGATGAGGCCCAGCCAGTTCATGAAGAGGATGAAGAAGAAGACGGTGGCGAGGTGGGGGACGTAGCGGTCGCCCTCCTTCTTGCCGATGTTCTTGTAGGCGATCTCGTCGCGCACGAAGAGCAGCAGCACCTCGATGACGTTCGGCAGCACGCCGCGCGGCACGAGCTTCGTCTTGTCGCGGTTCACGCCGATGAGGCAGAGCCCGATGAGCAGCAGGGCCGCGAGCCACATCATGAACGTCGCCTTGGTGGGCCGGAAGTCGCGGCAGCCCTCGAAGTAGCGCGCCAGCGACGGAGCGAGCGCGCCGAGCGGGCCGTGCACCTCCTTCGTGCAGGCGCCGGGCGTCTCTTCCCACCGCAGCCCCGCGAACATCTGCCCGAGGTGCAGCGTCGGGTGGTGGGCGACGCCGGGAATCGGGAGCTCGAACTCGTACTCGTCGGAGTCCTGGACGTGGTGGAGGATGAACTGGGCCGGGTCCTGCGGGTGGCCGCTCTCGGCGCCCTCGGGGTTCGAGGCCAGCACGGCCAGCAGCGCGAGCGTCATCATGTTGCGGGGACCTCTTTCGATTCTTTGGATTTCGACGCGGCGACGACCCACGACAGCTCGATCGTCTGTTGAACGAAGTACACGGAGAAGAAGCCGGCGACGACGGCGAGCTCATTGCCGCCCGTCTTGATGACGTACGCGAGGCCGGCGCCGAGCAGCACCGCGCGCGCGATGAACATCACCACCATCGCGGTCAGCGCGGCCCTGAGGCCGCTCTGCGCGAGGGCGCGGCGCTTGAGGAGCAGCGCGGCGATGCCGGAGCCGGCCGAGAGCCCGACGCCCAGCAGTGTGGCGGAGCGGTCGGAGGCCCCCAACGGCATCGCGAACACGGCCGCGACCGCCGCCGTGGCGACCGCCGTCGACAACATCGCGATGGTGCTGAAGCGCTTCATTTCTTCTTCTTCGTCATCCTCAAGACGTCGGCGATGAAGCCGACGAATCCCACTGTCATCCCCAAGAACGCTCCGATCAGCAGGCCGACCGGCGCGCTACCCTGCTTGCTGTCTATCCACCACCCGACCGCCACTCCGAGGGCCGGAGCACTCGTGAGCTTCGCGCTCGCGTTCAGCCATGGGGCCGCTGCCCGGTAGGCCTTTGCAAAGCCCGAAAGCTCATCGCCCGGACCTGTCATCTTTCGACCGGCCTCTAGCAGCGGGCCCGTGGCGGACAAAGGGAAAAGGCGCTGCGGCTGGAGGCCTGCTGATGGCCCTGATTACGGGGCGGCCAGGCGCCGCCGGCGCACCAGGGCGAGCGCGAGCAGGAGCAGCAGCTCGCCGCCGCTCGACGAGCAGCCGCACTTCGACGCCGGGGGCCCGCTCCCGGCCGTGCCGCTGCCTCCGGCTTCGCTGCCGCCCGAGCCGCCGGAGCCGCCCGCCGCGCCGCCTCCCGCCGCGCCCCCGCCTGCACCGCCGGCCGAGCCTGCATCTGCCACGCAGCCGGGCACCGGCAAGACGACGCAGCCGCTCGCAGGCTCGCAGACCTCGACCGTGCATGCGTTCATGTCGTCGCAGCTTCGCGGCGAGCCGGCCGCGCACGCACCCGCGTCGCAGCTGTCCGACGTGGTGCACGCGTTGCCGTCGTCGCACGGCGAGCCGTCGCCGAGCGCCGCGCTCACGCACAGGCCCGTGGCGCTCTGGCACGTGTCGGTGGTGCAGCTGTTGCCGTCGTCACAGGTGCGCGGAGTGCCGGAGCACGTACCGGCCACCGTGCAGGAATCGTTCTGCGTGCACGCGTCACGGTCGTCACACCCGGTGCTCGCCATCACCGGTGGGTTGATGCACACGCCGGCGTCGCACGTGTTCTGCGTGCACGGGTTGTTGTCGTCGCACGACTGGCCGAAGCCGATGCAGAGCGCTCCGGCGCAGGCGTCGTTCATCGTGCAGGGGTTGCCGTCGTCGCACACCGTGCCGTCGCTCTCGCCGACGTGCAGGCAACCGGCGGCGGGGTCGCAGCTGTCGAGGGTGCAGGGGTTGTTGTCGTCACAGCTCACGGGCGCGCCGGCGCAGCGGCCCTGCCCGTCGCAGACGTCGCCGCTGCTGCACGCGTTCTGGTCGTTGCACGCGACTCCGGCGTCGAGCGTGCGGTTGCGGCACCCGGCATCGGCGGCGCAGCTGTCGGCGGTGCAGGGGTTGCCGTCGTCGCAGCTCACCGCGGTGCCGTTGCAGACGCCGCCGAAGACGCAGCGGTCGTTCACGGTGCACACGCTGTTGTCGCTGCACGGCGTGCCGGGCGCGAGCGTGCGCACCTGGCACATCATCGTCGCCGGGTTGCAGCCGCTCGTGGTGCAGCTGTTCGGCGCCACGCAGACGACGCCCGTGCCCCGGCAGACGCCGCTCGCGCACACGTCGTTCGTGGTGCACGTGTTGCCGTCGTCGCACGAGGCGCCGTCGATGTTGAACAAGGCGGCGCAGCCTCCCGAGGGCGCGAGGCAGAAGTCCGTGGTGCAGCTGTTGTTGTCGTTGCAGATGACGGGCGCGCCGGTGCAGGCGCCTCCGTCGCAGACGTCGCCGCTCGTGCAGCCGTTGCCGTCGTCGCAGACGGTGCCGTTCAGCGAGCCGGGGTGCGAGCACACGCCGGCGTTGCAGAGGTCGGTCGTGCAGGGCTGGCCGTCGTCGCAGAAGATCGCGCCGTCGCCGCCGCAGCGGGTGCGCAGCACCGCTCCGCCGCTTCCGACGAGCCAGAGCTCGCCGGGCCTGCCGGGCAGACCGGTCATCGCGGCGATCCCCACGCCGGGGTGCGCCAGGGCCTTCGGCAGCGACAGCGGCGGCTTCGCGACCGACAACACCCCGCCGGACGCGAGCAGGTACAGCGTGTTGGTGTCGGGCATGAAGGCGCGCGTGAGGCCGGAGGCGGCGCGTCGCTGCCAGGTGGTTCCACCGTTCGTGGTGAAGAGCAGCTCGGTCGACGACACCGCCGCGCCGACGGTGGCGCTGGCGAAGTGCACCGCGTGCAGCGACGAGGTGACGTTCGAGGCCTGCGGCGTCCAGCTGATGCCCGCATTCGTGCTCTTGAGGATGACGCCGTTGGCACCGACGGCGAAGCCGGTCATCGCGTCGGGGAAGTGCACCGCGTGGAGGTTCGTGCCGACGGGGCTCGTGACCTGCGTCCAGGTGCCGCCGCCGTTGACGGTGCGGATGATGTCGCCCGTGAGACCGACGGCGACGACGACGGCGTTGGGGCCGTTGCCCGAGACGTGATCGACGGCCATCAGGGCATCGACACCGAGAGGCACCGTCTGCGCCGTCCACGCCGAGAGGTTCGTGCTGTTGAGCGACGCGGCCATCGTGCCCTGGAAGCCGCCGCTCGCACCCGGAGTCCAGCCCGCGATCCAGCCGTCGGCGTTCACGCCGTTGGGCGACGCGGTGACCCCCAGCTTCGCACCCGGCGGGTTCGCGGCCGCGATCGCCCAGCTCCCTGCCGGCTGGCGGTACATGATGCCGCTGCCCTGAGAGACGGCGACGGCCTGCGTGAGGCTGGCGGCGGCGGCGGCACTGAGCCCGAGGGTCCCGCCGCTGCTCGACACCGCGAGCGCCGTCGCGCCGTCGGCGGTGCGGGCGATGGCGCCGTAGCTGCCCACGGCGATGCAGCGCTGCGCGTCGGCACAGCTGAGCGCGTTCGCCGCCCCGTTGGCGGAGCCGAGGTTGCTCCAGGCCGGCATCGCCTGCGCGACGTTGGTGCTGCGGAGCAGCTCGCCGCCGCCCGACACGTAGGCGTTGTTCAGATCGAGGAGCTCCACCGCGCTGCCGTACGGGGTCGCGGAGGTCGTCCAGCTCGCGCCGCCGTTCGCGGTGACCGCCACCGCGATGCCTGCACCCGCGAGCATGACGATGCCGTGCGCGGCGTCGACGAAGTCGAGGTCGTAGACGCTGCCCGCGCCCGGCGGGGTCGTCGCGGCCCAGGTCGTGCCGTCGGTGGTCCGGAGCACCAGGCTCGCGTTCATCGTGCTCGAGGAGCGAGCGATGAACGCCGACGTCGCGCTCACCGCGCGCACCCGGCGCACGCCGGTCGTGTCGGCTGGCAGCGCCTGCGCCGCCCACGTCATGCCGCCGTTGGTCGTCTTGTAGATGCCGAGGCCCCCGACGGCCCAGCCCGTCGTCGCGTCGACCATGTCGATGGAGGTGAGCCCGTAGAGCGCGCCGCTGTTGAGCCGCGTCCACGCCGCGCCGCCGTTCGTGGTGCGGAACACGTCGTTGCCCGCGATGAAGCACGTCGACGCGTCGACGCAGTCGATGCTGGCGAGACCGAGCAGCCCCTGCGGCGGAGCAAGCACCGTCCACGTCGCGCCGTCGTTGGTGCTCTTGAGAATCGTGTTGCCGTCGCCGACCGCGTACGCGGTGCTCGTGCCGGACACGTACTTCACGGCCCGCAGGCTGTTGCCCTGCGGCGTCGGGTTCTCCCAGGTGAACTGCGCGAGCGCGACAGCGGGCGCGAGCCCGGCGAGGACCGCGAAGGCAAAGGAGCGCATGCGGCGAGCGTCGCGCCGTGAGCGCTCCCGGCTCCATGGTCATTTCGCTTAGATTGCCCGGTGAATGGACGACCTGGTGGGAGTCGCCGAGGCAGCCTACGAGCTGTCACAGCCGTCGCCCGAATGGTTGCAGAGCGTCGTCGACGCGGCCCGGCCGGCGCTGGATCAGGGCCGAGGCCTCTTCGCCGCCGAGTACGACGCCACCGACGCCTCGAACATGCGGCTCTCGCACGTCGCGACCTCGGGCATGTCGAGCCTCGGCAAGAACCTGCTCAAGCTCGGAGTGCAGACGGTCGGTGCCGAGATCATCTCGCGGCTGCGCCACGAGCCGTGCGGCACGCTCTCGGAGAAGCTCGGCAAGAAGACCCTCAGCGCCATTCCGCTGCTGAAGGCCGCCGGCTTCACGTTCGGCACGAAGGACCTCGTCGGCGTCAACGCGGGCGACCCGACGCTGCGCGGCATCGGCTTCTGCGCTCCGAGCCGCGAGCTGAAGACCGTCGACGACGCCTTCCGCGCGCGCTGGCAGCGGCTCGCCGCCCACGTCGCCGCGGCGCTGCGCCTGCGCCGGCAGGTCGAGCAGCTCGGCGACCCGATGGAGGGCGTCGAGGCGGTGCTCGACCCCGGCGGCAAGCTCGAGCACGCGCAAGGCGTCGCGGAGCAGAAGGCCTACCGCGCCGCCCTGCGCGGCGCGGCGCTCGCCATCGACAAGGCGCGCAGCGCGAAGCTGCGCCGGTCGGACCCCGACGAGGCGCTGCGCATCTGGGGCGCCCTCGTGCAGGGGCGCTGGTCGCTGGTCGACCACTTCGACAAAGACGGCCGCCGCTACCTCGTCGCGCGCAAGAACGACCCGTACGTGAACGGCACGGTGCTGACGCTGCGCGAGCGGCAGGTGCTCGGCTTCGTGTGCATGGGGCACCCCAACAAGCTCGTCGCGTACGAGCTCGGGCTCGCGACCGCGACCGTCGGGGTGCTGCTGTCGACCGCGATGCGGAAGCTCGGAGCGTCGTCGCGCGTGGAGCTGATCCGCCGGTTCCGCGACGGCGAGCTGAGCCTCTGAACGAAATGACCATGGAGCCCGGGGCGCCCTCGCGGGACGCTCGCCGGCATGAATCGGCTCTGGTGCGCTCTCGCGGCGCTGACGGTCAGCGGTTGTCATTGTCTCGACGCCTACACGATGGACGGAGGAACCGCGGGCGGCGGCGCCATGATGGCCGGCACCGGCGGAGGCGCTACCGCGGGCGGCTCGACCGCGGGCGGCGCGACCGCGGGGGGCGCGGCGGGAGGAGCCACTGCAGGCGGCGCGACGGCGGGCGGCGCGATGCCCGCGTGCGCCTTCGACGGCGGCGGCGTCACGCGCCTCGCGTTCGCGGCGAACGGCGACGCCGGCAGCGAGCTGTACGTGACCGACGGCACGGCCTCGGGCACGCGGCTCGTCGCGGACCTCAACCCCGCCGGAGGCTCGTTTCCCTCGAACCTCGTGGCGGTCGGCGGCACGCTCTTCTTCTTCGCCGACGACGGCACGCGCGGCCGGCAGCTGTGGCGCACCGACGGCACGCCGGCGGGCACGGCGATGGTGACGCAGCTCTCGCGCGTGCAGAGCTCGGGCGCGCTCGGGTGCACGCTCTTCTTCGGAGCCGAGGGCGACGCCGGCCGCGAGCTGTGGAAGACCGACGGAACCGGCCCGGGCACGGTGCTGGTGAAGGACATCTCGCCGTCGGGCGACTCGGACCCGCAGTACTTCGCCGCGCTCGGCGACAAGCTGCTGTTCGTGGCGGACGACGGGGTCAGCGGGCGCGAGCCGTGGATCACCGACGGCACGGCCGCCGGCACTCAGAGGCTCGCGGACATCCACCCGACGGGCTCGTCGGAGGCCGATGGGCTCGTCACGCTGCTCGGCCGCGTGTGGTTCACCGCCGAAGAGCCCCTCACCGGCGAAGAGCCGTGGGTGACCGACGGCACGCCGGGTGGCACGCGCCGGCTCGTGGACCTTCGGCCCGGCCCGGCGAGGTCCGGAGCGTCGCTGTTCCGACCGGCGCTCGGGCGCGTGTACTTCAGCGCGAACGACGGCGACTCGGGCACCGAGCTGTGGAGCTCGGACGGGACGAACGTGCGCCTCGAGGCGGACTTCGACCCGATGGGCTCGGGCTCGCCCGGCGCGGTCGCGGCGCTCGGGCCGGTGCTGGTGTGCGGCGCGAACGGAGGCGTCGAGGGCGCCGAGCCGTGGGCCGTCGTCGACGGTGGAGCGCTGCAGCTCGCCGACATCCGCCCGGGCAATGCGGGCAGCCAGCCGAACGGGTTCACCGCGTTCGCGGGCCGCGTGTTCTTCGCCGCGAACGACGGCACGAACAACTCCGAGCTGTGGAGCACCGACGGCACGCCGCCGGGCACGACGCTCTACGCGGACCTCAACGACGGCGGGGCGTCGCAGCCCGGCGTGCTCGGCGTCTTCGGCGGGGCGCTCTACCTGGTCGCCGACGACGGGGTGCACGGGCGCGAGCTGTGGCGCGTAGACGCCGACGGCGGGGTGCCGCACCTGGTCGTCGACGTGCTGCCGGGGCCGCAGAGCGGCTTGCCGCAGCAGCTGACGCCGTTCTGAGGGACTATCGTGCCGGCGTGAGCCTCCGCCGCGTCGCGCTGCTGCTGGCCATCGTGCTGGTGCCCGCGCTCGCGACGGTCGCGTGGGCTCGCTTCGTCGAGCCCTTCCGGCTCGAGGTGACGCACCACGAGGTCGACGCGCCGGTGTCACCGCCCGTGCGCATCGCGCACGTCAGCGACCTGCACTCGAGCGGCATCGGCCGGCTCGAGCGGGCGCTGCTCGAGGCGCTCGAGGCCGAGAAGCCCGACCTCATCGTGGTGAGCGGCGACAGCGTGGGCGAGACCGGCCGGCCCGACGAGGTGCTCGCGCGGCTGAAGGCTCCGCTCGGCGTGTACATCGTGAACGGCAACCACGAGCACTGGCACGCGTACCGGCCACCCGGCGTGATGGTGAACGCCGCTGCGAAGGTGCGCGACGGGCTGTGGGTCGTGGGCCTCGACGACGCCATGGCGGGCAAGCCGTCGCTGCAGACGGCCCTCGAGGGCGTGCCGGCCGGCGCGTTCCGCGTCGGGCTCTTCCACTCGCCTGAGCCGTTCGACGACCTCGCGGCCGAGCTGCCGCTCTCGTTCGCGGGGCACACGCACGGCGGCCAGGTGCGGCTGCCGTTCCTCGCGCCGCTGTGGCTGCCGCGCGGCACCGGCCGGTTCGTGCACGGCTGGTACGAGCGCGGCGGAGCGAAGCTGTACGTGAGCCGCGGGCTGGGCACGACGATTCTGCCGCTGCGGCTGTTCTGCCGGCCGGAGCTCGCGATCGTCACCGTGGGAAGGTGAGCCTCAGTGCTTGAGCAGCTGGTGCGCCTGCTGCTGCTCCATGCCGTGCGACATCAGCACGTGCGCGACCGTGTACGTCTCGTCCTTCGGGCCGCCGATGAGCTCGAACATCCAGTAGCCCTGCGCCGCGCTCTCGACGTCGAGGCTCGCCTGCACGAACAGCACGTCGCGGCGCGCGACGATGAGCTCGGCCACCAGCGCCTTGCCCTTCACGAGCTGGATGATGACGTTGCCCTCTTCCTCCTCGAGGAAGTCCCAGTGGAAGTCGTCGTGATCGATGAGCGTGCAGTCGTCGCTGCCCGCGCGCACCACGCAGTTCGGGTGGTCGAGCAGCCAGCGCCAGAAGCGCTCGAACGTCAGGGGCGGAGCCGACTCTGTTTTCGTCGTCATCGCGCCGAAGCTCTTATCACGCCGCAGCGCCGTTGCCGTGCCGCGAAGAATTGTGAAGCATGGGCGGTGCAGATGGAGCCGCTCACCGCCGCCGGCCTCGCGCTCGCTCCGATCGCCGGAGCGTGGGTGGCCTCGGCGTTCGGCGAGGTGCGCGGCGTGCACGACTGGCTGGTGCCGGGCGCCATCTTCCGGGTGCCGCACCCGCACCGCGTGCTCACGTTCGACGACGGGCCCTCGCCCGAGGTCACGCCGCGGCTGCTCGACGTGCTCGCCGCCGCGAAGACGCGCGCGCTGTTCTTCGTGCAGGGCGACTGCGTCGAGCGCCACCCGCAGCTCGCGCGCCGCATCGCGGAAGAAGGCCACGTGCTCGGCAACCACTCGCACTCGCACCCGTGGTTCCTGTTCGCGTCGCAAAGGCGCATCGCGAGCGAGCTCGACCGCTGCCAGAAGGCCATCGAAGACGCCGCCGGTGTGAGCGTGAAGTGGGTGCGGCCTCCGTACGGCCAGCGCGACTGGCGCTTCAACCGGCTCGCGCGCGACCGCGGCCTCACGCCGGTGCTGTGGTCCAGGAACCTGCGCGACTACTGGGGCAGCCCCCCCGAGGTGCTGGTGCGCCGCCTCGACGCCTGCCGCGACGGAGACATCGTCTTGATGCACGACGGCGACCCGAAGGCGCTGCACACCGTCACGGCGGTGGAGGCGTGGTTGAAGAAGAGCCCCCGGGTGGGTCTGCCGTGAGCTCGCCCTGCCGGCCGTAGCGCGCGCCCTGCCACACGGTGCTGCCGCCGAACGCGGCGCGAGCGGCGACCGCGGTCACGAACGCGCCCGCGAGCGGGTACAGCAGCGAAGCGGCCGCGCGCGAGCCGAACGCGGGGTACACGAGCGCGGCCCCGACGTGCGAGACGAGCACCGCGAGGGCGAACGCAGCCGCCGCGGTCCACCCGCCCAGCGCCGCCGTCACCGCGAAGCCCGCCCACGGCGCCAGGAACAGCGCGGCCGCAGTCGCCGCGGCCTTCAGCAGCTCCGCGCGGTGCACGAGCGTGCCGCGGAAGTTCCGCGTCCACCCGCGCCAGCTCTCGGCCGGCGTCCCGTACATGCGCGTCGTGTACAGGCCCGCGTTCGCGCACAGCCGCAGCTTCAGGCCGCGCTGCTTCACGAGTTTCGCCATCGCGATGTCGTCGTTGAGCTGGCCCTTCACGCGGCCGTGGCCGCCGAGCTCTTCGTAGACGGAGCGGCGGATGAGGAGGAACGCTCCGTTCGCGTACGCGGCGGGCTTCTTCGGCGCGTTCACGTCGCCCATGCGCAGGCGCAGCATGAAGACCGCGATGCACAGCGGGGCGGCGAGCTGCTCCCAGGCAGAGGGGCTGTCGAGGTTCGGCAGCACCGAGAGCAGGTCGGCGCCGGACGCGGCCGCCTCGCGGGCTGCGATGCTGAGCATGCGCGGCGAGCGCCACACGCAGTCGGCGTCGGTGAAGCAGATCCACTCGCCGCCCGAGGCCTCGACGCCTCGGGTGAGCGCGTGGTTCTGGCCACCCCACCCTTCGGGCAGCACGTCGATGCGCAGCGGCTTCAGCACCGGCAGCTCGGCGGCGAGCTTCGTGAGCAGCTCGGGCGTGCGATCGGAGCTGCGATCGTCGGCAACTATGAGCTCGAAGGCGCCGTGGTCTTGCGCCGCGATCGACCGGATGCACGCCTCGATGCCAGCCTCCTCGTCTTTCGCGGCCACGACGACGCTGACGCGGGCCGGCGTGGCCGAAGGTGGTCCCGGGTGCGAGCCCTCGTCCAGCAGCGGCATCGCGCGCTTGATGCCCGAGAAGCCGATGAGGTTCGCGAGCCAGAGGGCCACCACGAGCAGGCCGAGCAGGCTGGCGGCGAGCGTCATGGGTGTATCATCGCGGTGCCCGGGATGAGCGCAACCCAGACGAGGTGGATCATCGGCCCCCGGGCCGACGTGCTCTGGCTGATGGGCGGCACGGCCTTGAGCGCGGCGCTGGTCGCGACCTGGGGCGCCCTGCGCTTCGACCTGGGCCTCGTGTGGCTGGTGTGGATCGCGGTCTCGAACGGCCCGCACCTCGTGGCGACCTACGCGCGCACGTACTTGAGCGAGGAGTCACGGCGCGTTCAGCGGCGGCTGCTGCTCGGCTCGCTGCTCGTGTTCCTGCTCGGGCCGCTGGTGCTCGCGGTGAGCGTCGCGGCCTCGCGGCTCGGGGTCGCCTCGTTCCGCGCGGTGTTCCTCTCGTTTCAGTTCGGCGTCTACCTCTGGGCGTTCTGGCACACGGTGCGGCAGCACCACGGCATCTTGCGCCTGTACCAGCGCAAGGCGGCCGAGGCGTCGGCGGCCGACGACCGGCTCGACGATCTGCTGCTGCACGTGACACTCGTGACCGCGTTCGCGTCGTATCTCTTGCGGCACCCCGACGCGCGCGGGACCACCGGGCTCGTGCCGTCGCCCGGGCTCGAGCGCGCCGCGCTGCTGGCGATGGGCGCGACCGCGGGCGGCGTGGCGCTGGTGTGGCTCGCCCGCCAGCTGTGGCGGCGCCGCGCGAACGTGCCGAAGCTCGTCTTCCTCGCGGTGATGGTGCCGTTCGTGGTGTGGATCTGCACGAGCGACACGGTGCTCGCGATGCCGATCTTCATGATCGGCCCGCTGCTCGTGGTGCCCCACGACCTGCAGTACCAGGCGCTCGTGCGCTTCTACCAGGGCAACCGCGCGCCACAGGCCCGCGAGGAGCTCGGCGTGAAGCTCTACGCCTCGCCGCTGCTGTACGGCGCGGTCGCGCTGCTGTTCGGAGCCCTGCTCGCCTGGCTCGGCTGCTCGCTCGACCGCGCGCTCTCGTGCGGGCCCGACCTGTTCTCGGCGCCGCTGCCGCTGTTGCCCGAGGTCCACGCGCGCGACCTCGCGGCGGTGCTGTTTCACGGCTTCTTCATCCACCACTACCTGGTGGACGCGTACATCTGGCATCCGTCTCGCCAGCGCTGGGTGAGAGAGGGGCTGAAGGTTTGAGCAAGCTGAGCTGGCGGGGGAGCACCGTGCTCGTCACCGGCGGCAGCGGCACGTTCGGCCGGCGCCTCGTGCGCATGTTGCTCGAGAAGCCGAAGGCGAAGCGCATCGTCGTCTTCAGCCGCGACGAGCAGAAGCAGCACGAGATGAAGCACGCCGGCTACGACTCGCCGCGCATCGAGTACTGCCTCGGCGACGTGCGCGACGCGAAGTCGATCGGCGAGGCGATGGCCGGAGTCGATCTCGTCGTTCACGCCGCCGCGCTCAAGCACGTGCCGTTCTCGGAAGCCCAGCCGCTGCAGGTGGTGCAGACGAACGTGCTCGGCACCGAGAACGTGGTGGCCGCGGCGATCGCCCAGCGCGTGCGGCGCGTCATCGCGCTCAGCACCGACAAGGCCGTGCAGCCCGTCAACGCGTACGGCGCGACGAAGCTCCTCGCCGAGCGGCTCGTGATCGAGGCGAACACGCGGCGCGGCAACCGGGGCACCATGCTGTCGTGCGTGCGCTACGGCAACGTGCTCGCGAGCCGCGGCAGCCTGGTGCCGGTGCTGCGCGCGCAGCGGTCGAAGGGCCGCGTGACGGTCACCGACCCGCGCATGACGCGCTTCTGGACGTCGCCCGGGGAGGCCGCCGCGTTCGTGGTGCAGTGCGCCGGCCGCATGCGCGGCGGCGAGGTGTTCGTGATGCGGGCGCTGGCGGCGCCGGTGCTCGACGTGGTGGCGCAGGTGGCGCCGGGCTGCAAGGTCGACGTCGTGGGCGTGCGCCGCGGCGAGAAGATTCACGAGGTGCTGCTCTCCGAGGAGGAGTCGCCGCTCGCGGAGGAGCGCGACGGCATGTTCGTGGTGCGGCCGCTGACCGCGAAGCCCGGTGCCGCGCGGCCGCGGTACGCGAGCGACGATGCGCCGCGGCTGTCGGCCGAGGCGCTGCGCGCGATGTGCTCCGACGAGCAGGAGCAGGAGAAACGCGATGAACGACCCGAAGTCATCGAGCATCCCGCTCGCCCGCGTCTGGTTCGATGAGCGCGAGGCCGAGGCCGCCGCCTCGGTCGTCCGGTCGGGCTGGCTGATCAGCGGGCCGAAGGTCGAGGCGTTCGAGCGCGCGTTCGCGGCGAAGGTCGGCGCCCGCCATGCCGTCGCGGTCAGCTCGGGGTCCACCGCGCTGCTCGTGGCGATGGGCTCGATGGGCATCGGGCCGGGCGACGAGGTGCTCGCGCCCGACATGACGTTCGTGGTGACCGCGAGCGCAGCGCTCTTCCTCGGCGCGACGCCGCGCTTCTGCGACATCGAGCGGCGGACGTACGGGATGGACGCGGCGGCGCTCGACCGAGCCATCGGCCCGCGAACGAAGCTGGTGGTGCCGGTGCACTACGCCGGCCAGTCGTGCGAGCTCGGGCCGATTCTCGAGGTCTGCCGCGCGCGCGGCGTGCCGGTGCTGGAGGACGCCGCCGAGTCGCATCTCGCGACGTGGGACGGCCGCTGCACCGGCACGCTCGGCCGCGCCGGCATCTTCTCGTTCACGCCGACGAAGCCGATGTCGACCGGCGAGGGCGGCATGATCGTGACCGGTGACGCCGAGCTCGCCGCGCGCTGCCGCCGCTTCCGCAACTTCGGCGACCACGGGAAGTTCGACTGGCGGGAGCTCGGGTTCAACTTCCGCATGGCCGAGGCGATGGGCGCGGTCGGGCTCGTGCAGCTCGAGAAGCTCGAGGCGGCGATTGCGAGACGCCGCGCCGTGGCCGCGCGCTACCGCGAGCTGCTCGCCGGCTGCGACCTCGTCACGCTGCCGCACGAGCGCAAGGCGACCGACCACAACTACCAGCTGTTCACCGTTCTGCTCGACGTCGACCGGCTGAGCGCCGGCCGCGACGCCGTCATCGCGAAGCTGGAGGAGGCCGGCATCGCGACGCGCGCGTACTACCCGCCGCTGCACCGCGCGGGCGTGTTCGCGACGCACGGGCCGTACGACGACGCGCTGTTCCCGAACACGCTCTGGTACTCGGCGCGGTGCGTGTCGCTGCCCATCTACCCCGCGCTCAGCGGCGCGGAGCAGGAGCGCGTGGCGGCGACGCTGCGCTCGGTGCTGGAGCGTCACCGGCGCTGACCGCGCCCGGGTGGTAGGCTGCCGGGGCTTGAGCGCTCTGCACACGGCGCTGTCGCTGCTCCTCTGCGGGACGTCGCCGGGCGACGTCACGGAGGCGTTCAACGCCGGCGACTCTCTGGGCGCGCTGGCCATCGCGCGGCGGTGCGCCGGGCCTCGCTGCAAAGAGATGGAGCTCGACCTCGTCCGCTACATCGAGCAGCGCGAGCGGCTCGACGAGCTGCGGCCCAACGAGATGCTCGAGGTGTTGCGCCTGGCGCAGAAGCTCGGAGGCAAGTCGTCACCGGTGGCGATGGTGCTCGCGATGAGCATTCGAGAAAGGCTCGGGGGAGCCGAGCGCGAGGCGATGCCGGGCTTTCAGCTGCCGAACAGCAAGACCAGGGACCTGTACATGGCGGCCTACGCGAAGAAGCAGACAGCCCCCGAGGAGGCCGCGGTCCTGTTCCGGCAGATCGTCGACACGACGCCGCCCGACGACCCCTACCACGACAAGGCGAAGTGGCAGCTCGTCAAGCTCGAGTACGACCGCGAGGAGAAGGCGAGGCTCGACAAGGCCGAGCACCTGTACGGCTACGCCGTCAGCATGGGCGAGCTCGACCCGGCAGAGGCCATTCGCATCTTCCGGCAGGTCGTCGGGCTGGTGCCGCCGAATCACCCGCTCCACCACCGGGCGGTGAGGCAGATCGAGGCGCACGAGAAGCGCCTCGCGAAGTGACGCTCACGGCACGCAGAAGCCCGCGTCGCGGACGTCGATGAGGGCCTCGCAGCGGCGCCCGGCCGGGCAGCTGCCTCCGGGCAGCGCGCACGCCTGCCGGCACGTGCCGACCGGCACCGCGGCCGAGAGGCCTACGCAGTGCAGCGCGAGGTTCTGCCCCATCTCGAAGCACTGCGTCGGGTGCGTGCACGGCTCGCCCTCTGCCTTCAGCCCGCTCGGGAACGCGCAGTACGCGACGTCGAGCGACGGCCGCGTGTCGATGAAGCACGCCTGGCCCACAGGGCACTGGCCGCCGAAGCCCGCGCACGGCAGCTTGCACGCCCACTGCGAGGCGGTGGAGACGCAGACCTCACCGACGTCGCACGGAGCGCCTCCCTTCCCGCCGCACTTGCAGGTCTGGTCGTCGCCGTCGCACGACATGCCGTCGTCGCAGAGCTGGGCGCAGACGCCGCTGCACTGCGCGGGGCGGATGGCGCCGCAGAACTGCAGGTCGCCGCACACGGGGCCGCCGGCGCCGTTGCACTTGCACTGGCCGTCGGCGAGGTCGCACGTGGTGCCGCCGCTGCACACGACGCCGTCGCAGCGCGTCGAGGGCACGCACGCGCGCTCGTTCGGGAGGCAGCCGGGCATGCCCGCCGGGCAGCCGCAGGTGTCGCCGCTCTGGCAGGAGACTCCGTTGCAGCGGCACTCGCCGTCGGAGAACGAGCACGTGTTGTCGCCGACGCAGTAGACGCCGAGGCAGCGCAGCGCGCCGGCGTCGGGCAGCGTGCCGGCGTCGCGCGGGCCCGCGTCCGGTGGGCCGGCGTCGGGAGGACCGGCGTCGGGCGGGCCGGCGTCGGGTGGGCCGGCGTCATGGCCGGCGTCGTCGACGCTGGCGTCCGGCGTTCCGCCGTCTGGCGTTGGCCCGGGACAGGAACAGCTCGACACGAGAGCCAGGACCGCCAGAAGCGCGCCCCCTCTCCCCCTCATCTCACTCACCGTTGTGCCGCCTTCGGCGCCTTCGCCGGCTTCACCGGGCTCATCACGAGCTCCTCGTCGAGCAGCCGCGAGATGTCCTCCGCCTGCGCCCGGTACGACGGGTACTCGTTCGCCCCGATGCGCTCGCACGTGAACCGCCCGCGCACCTCGGCGGTCACCTTCGCGCCGCTCACCGTCACCTTCCGGCTGAACGTCATGCACGCGGCCCGCACCTCGGCGTCCGCCGGGGCCCGCGCCACGCCGTAGCCCTCGGGCAGCTCGAGGCTCACCACCGTCACGCTCTCGTTCGGCGTGCCCAGCACCAGCGGGTGCCGCCGCGACGACAGCGCGAACGTGCCCCGCACCCCGAAGTCGCTCGGCAGCTTCAGCCGCAGGTCGCCGCCCTCGACGCGCGCCATCGTCTTGCTCTGCACCTTCGCCGACAGCTGCGCCGGAGTCCGCAGGTCCTTCACCGAGTCCAGCGCGAGGTCGCTCGACGCCGCTCCGGGCACCAACCGCTGCAGCTGGCGCTGCATCAGCTGCGCGGTCTGCTCCAGGTTGCGCGCCGTGCGGCGCAGGAGCGAGCCGGTGCGCCCGTTCGCCGCCACCGTCACGCCGCCCGAGACCGCGCCGTCTTTCTCGACCTTGAGGTCCAGCCTCCAGCGCTCGCTGTTCACGTCGAACGCCTGGTACGGAATCTCGCGCCACGCGTTCGTGCCGTTCACCGGGTCGAACACGAGGCTCTTCGTGCCGACGTCGTCGCTGCGAATCGCGTCGAGGTCGAGCGCGTCGGCGGTCGGGTCGAAGAAGCGGCCCTCGGGGAAGCCCTCCTGGCGGGGCACGTAGACGATGGCGTGGTTGAACTGCTGCATCGGCACGTCGGGGTCGATGGGCCCGGCGTCGCGCGTGCGCACCAGCGCGAAGTGGGCATCGAGCCCGAGCTTCTTCGCGAGCGTGATGAACAGCACCGCCTTGTCTTTGCAGTCGCCGTACTTGCGCTCCAGCACCATCGGAGCGGGGTGCGGCTTCACGCCGGCGATGAAGCTCTCGTAGTCCTGCTGGTAGCGGATCTCCTCCATCACGAACTCGTGAACGCGCTTCGCCTTCTCCACCGCGTCGGGCGAGCCCTTCCCGAGCGCCTCGGCGACGGCGTCGACCTCGGGGCTCGAGCGGAAGGCTCCGACGAGGAGCGCCTTCTCCCACGAGAGCCAGGTGTCCCAGTCGGGCACCGTCGAGATGCGGATGTTCGCGGCGAGCTCCGCGACGGTCGGCATCGCCGGCTCGAACACGAGCGGGTTCGCCTCGAGCAGGTACCAGTCGATGCGCAGCTGGTCGCCGCGCTTCTGCTCCTCGCGCTTCACCGGGCCGACCGTCGTCTCGTGCAGCTTCGTCGACAGCGGAGTCCACAGCACGAGCTCGGCGCGCACGCGCTGATCCGACAGGCCCTGAAACGACCAGCTCTTCGTCAGGTGCCGTGACAGGTAGCCCTTCGCGGCCTCGTCGTTGCGGTACTGCAGCACCACGGTCGAGCCGACCTGCAGGTTCCGGTAGAAGACCTGGCCCGACCGCTCGCTCGACGCCTCGGTGCGGTTGCCCGCCGGGTCGACGGCGTAGGCATGAAGCATGCGCACGCGGCCGCCGCTCACGCCCTGGCGGGTGAGCCGGTCGCGCCCCGCGGCGTTCCACGCGTGCATCACCAGCGTCACGACGTTCTGCGTGCTGCCGTCGGAGGCGAGCTGCGTCACCTCGTGGTCGAGCAGGTAGACGACGTCGGCGCCGGGCACCGGCTTCACCCGGGTGCGCGACGCAACCGCCGCGGCGAGCGCGTCTTCGCCGGGCACGTCGTCGGCCCACGGCGCGCGGCTCTGCGGCGCGAGGAAGTCGAGCCGGTTCGCGAGGCGCTCGTCCTCGGGGTTCAAGCTGAGCGCGTTGCTCCACATCGCGACCGCGGTCTCGGTGTCGCCGGTCTCGTACGCGAGCTGCGCGCGCGCGGAGTACGCGCTCGCCCAGTCGGGGCAGAGGTACTGCGCCTGGCGGAGCGCGTCTTCGGCCATCGGCCTCGCGCCCATGCGGCGGTAGATCTCGGCGAGCGCCGTCCACCCGGTCAGGTCGGTGGGCCACACGCGCAGCCTCCACAGCGTGCGCGCCTCGGCCTCGTCCAGGTCGCCGGCGTCGAGCGCGAGGTCGGCGAGCTTGCGGATGCTGTCGAGGTGGCCGGGCAGCTCGGACGCGAGCTCTTCGAGCATGCGGCGGGCGTCGGCCACACGGCCGTCGCGCAGCACCGTGCGCGCGTGCTCGAAGCGCTCGGTCGACGTCGGCGAGAACTCGGTGAGGTTCGCGCGCTCGAGCTTGAGCTCGTCTTCGAGCCAGCCCTCCTGCTGGTACATGTCCGACAGCAGGTACTGCGCCTCGCGAATGTGCGGGTGCGCCGCGATGAGCTTGAGCAGCCGCTCGCGAGCCTTGAGCTTGAGGCCCTGCTGCAGCTGGAAGCGAATGGCCCGCAGGCGGATGAACGGGACGTGGTCACCGAGCGCGTGGTCGAGAGCGGAGAGCAGGTCGGCGGTGCGGCCGCGCTCCTGGTTGAACCAGAGCGCGTCGACGAGGGTGAGGCGGCTGAGCAGACCCTTCGGGTTGCTCTTCGCCCAGGCGTCGGCGGTCTGCACCGACCAGAGGCCTCCGGCCGAGATGCGCGCCCACGTGGTGAGCTGGGCGGCGCGGCGCTCGGGGCTCTTCACGTTGCGCACGCGCCACTCGAGCAGGCCCTTGAGCGAGTCGAACTTCTCGGGGAACTCGCCGGCTTCGGCCTTCGTCGCGCGAACCGCGAGCAGCCAGCTGCCCTCGCGCTGCGCGCTCTTGATGAAGACGGTGTGCGGCCCGGCCTTCACGTCGACGGGCACGACGATGTTGTCGAACACGCTCTCTTCGAGGTTGTTCGCGGTGAAGACGAGCTTGCCGTCGACCCAGACCTTGAGCGGGTCGGTGGTGGTGATGCGCAGCGCGTACGTGCCGGCGCTCTCGGCCTCGAACGAACCTTGAGCGTAGGCGACGACCCAGCGGTTCGGCTGCATCAGCGCGGTGAAGTCGTAGCGCCCGCGCGGGTCGGCCGGGGCGTCGCTCCGCCACCTGAGCGCGTGGGCGCGGCCCGGGTACTTCTCGTCGAGGCCGCTCTTCGTCTCGGGAGCGAGCTCCTCTTCGAAGCCCTTGCCCTGCTCGTTGTCCCAGGTGCCGACGATGGAGAGCGGAACGCGCCCGGGGATGGAGTCGATGAGGCGGTTGCGCTCGTCGAGGTCGCCGAGCAGGCCGGTCTGCTGCGCGGCGGTGTAGGCGGCGGCAGCGCGCACCTCGGGGTCGGGGTGCGTGGCGCTCAGCGCGCGCATCAGCGCGAGGGTGGGGCGCCGGTTCTCTTTCGTCCACGCCTGGCCGCCGAGCAGGTGCACGTGCAGCAGCGCGGCGTCGTCGCTCGAGTCGAGGAGGGCGGCGGCGAGCTCCTTGAAGGCGAGGTCTTCGTCGCCGTCGAGCTGCGCGAGCTGCGCGGTGAGCTCGTGCGTGAGGGCCGAGCCCGGGTGCGACTGCACGGCCTGCTGCTGGAAGCTGCGCAGCGCCTTCGGGTCGCTGGCTCCGTAGAAGCCCTCGATCGCCTCCGGCGGGGGCGGCGCCTGAGGAGCGAGCCTCGAGGTCGAGAACGTGGCGCACGCTGCGAGCGCGAGCGCGAGGAGGGGTGTGCTGCGGTGAAGCATGAGGGTTGGACCTTAACTCCAGAATCGCCCCGTCCAGGGGTCGTCGGCGGCGGTTTCGTCGAAGCGGGCGAACAGCGTCGAGAGCATGGCTTCCGGGAGCCGCATCGAGGCGAGGAGCTTGCGCACCTCGACCTTGCGCGTGAGCGCGAGCAGCGCCTCGCGCTCGGGGCGCGTGAGGCCGGGGTGCCAGCAGTCCACGATCAGCACGACGCGCCGCTGCAGCCCCACGTTCCACGTCTCGTGCTCGAACGAGTCGTGGAACACCAGCACGCGGCCCTGCTGCCAGACGCGCGACTGAGAGCCCACGCGCATGCCGCAGCCGCCGGGGACCTCGAGCCCGAGGTGCAGCCGCATGCGGAAGCCGTCCCAGCTGCAGTGCGCCGAGAGCTTCGTGCCCGGCTCGTGCGCCGAGAACAGCACGTCGGCGAGCGGCAGCGCCGACGCCTGGCCGTCGAGCGACTCGACGGCGCGCGCGGTCTCGTCCATCGCGAGGTCGGGCCAGAAGAGCCGGTCGACGCGCTCGCCCGCGAAGAAGACGGGGTGCGCCCGCCACTGCCCGCGCGTGACGATGTCGGCGGAGTAGTCGAGGAGCTCGGCGCTCTGCAGCCGGGCGAGGTCGCGCTGCACCGCGGCGAGCTGCTGCTCGAGCTGGGCGGCAGCGGGCACGCCAGCCGCGTCGCGCCACGGCCGCTCGTCGAGCCCGGGAAACGGCGGGAGGATGACGGGCGCCTGGCCCGGGTGCGGCGGCTCGGGGACCTCGCGCGCGAGGATGCGCAGCCAGCGCTTCAGCCGGTCCAGCTCGGGGCCGGAGCGCATGACGGAATCGTAGTAGCCACCGCTCCGGGCCAGCTCGGCGATCGAGTCGCGCGCCGCGTCCTCCATGTTCCCTTCTTACTTCCGCCGGAAGCCGAGCAGCAGCTCGAGCGTGGCTTCCGCCTCGCGGCGAAGCTTCGCGACGTCGACGCCGCTGTGCGCTCCGTGAACGGCGAGGCCGTCGAACATCGCGGCGACCGGCACGAGCAGCGCCCGCGCGTTCTTCGCGGTGACGAAGCCCTCCTCGATGCCGAGGTCGAGCAGCCTGCGCGTGACGTCGTGCATGCCGGCATAGGCGGCGCGCACGGCCTCGCGCGTCTCGGCCGAGACCTTCGCGAACGACCAGACCTCGGCGACGAACGCGAGGCGCTCGCGCAGCTCGGGCCCGTCGGGGAGCGCGACCGCGATGAGCTTCTTGAGCCGGGCGCGCAGCGGGGCTTCTTCGGCGGCGACGGTGAGCAGGGTCTGGCCGTAGACCTCGAGCGCGGCGCGCATGGTCGCGGCGATGAGGGCTTCTTTGGTGGGGAAGTAGTGGGCGATCTGCCCCTTGGAGCCGCCCAGCTCCCGGGCGACCGCCTCGAGCGTCATCGCCTGGTGAGAGCGGGTGGCGAGCAGCCGGTAGCACGTCGCCATCATCAGCTGCCGCCGCTCGGCCTCCCGGACCGGGTCCTTCTTTCTCGCCACGGGCTCTTGCTAGCGCAACGCGGTTGGTTAATAAACCGGACGGCCGGATTATTAATTCGAGCGGGGAGCGCTTCTCATGCAGACGTTCAGGGTCGAGGGTGACGCGTACGAGCGCGGGCTGCAGCAGGCGAAGCACTTCGGGCCGGGGCTCCTGGGCGAAGCGCGCGACGCGCTGTCGAACCTGTCGGTGATGCCGAAGGCGGTGCCTGGCTGGCTGAAGGGGCCGCTGACGTCGGGGCTGGTCGGCTCGCTGGGGCGGCTCTGGTACGGGCGGCACGCCGAGATGCTGCGGGAGTACCAGGGCGGGCGGTTCCACCGGGCGCTCGAGGGGCTGGCGAAGGGCTACGGCGCGCCGGTGACGAAGCTGTACGGGTTCGCGGCGTTCGAGATCGAAGCGTCGCGGTTCAAGTACACGCTGGGCTGCACGTCGCTGGCGTTCGCGGCGGAGGCGACGGCGGAAGGCAGGCCGGTCATCGCGTACAACCACGACTTCCCTCCGCAGTTCGGCGCGTTCCCGGTGCTGCGGCAGTCGGTGCCGGCCGAGGGCTTTCCGTCGGTGGCGGTGACGTACGCGCCGATGCTCGGAGCCCTCTGCGGCGTGAACGCGGCCGGCCTCGCGGTGTCGCTGAACCACGCGTGGGTGCGGAAGCTGTCTTCCGAGGCGGCGGTGCCCATCTCGCTGCTCGTGCAGGACGTGCTCGACCGGTGCGCCGACGTCGAAGAGGCGCTGGAGGTGCTGCAGTGGATGGCGGTGCCGAACGGCTCGATGGCGACGCTGGCGGACGCGCGCGGCGGGCGGGCGGTGGTGGAGCTGACGCCGGCCGGAGCGTTCGTGCGGCGCGCGACGGGGCCGGTGCTGCACACGTTCAACGCGTACCAGACCGACGGTGCGCGGCGGCTCGAGGTGCCGATCGGAGCGGTCGGTGCGGGGCCGATCGCGGGCATGGACATTCACGGGCCGAACCTGGCGCGGCAGGCGCGGTACGACGCGCTGGGCGTGGCGCGCGCGACCGGCTGGACGGCGAAGCAGATCGACGCGCTGATGGCGGATCACGGCGAGGGCGCTCCGGACGCGAACACCATCTGCCGGCACGACGATGCGGCAGCGGTGACGCTGCTGACGGCGCGCATCGACCCGGTCGAGCGGTCGCTGTCGGTCGGCCTCGGCACGGCGTGCACGGCGAAGCTGAACGAGCACCGGGTGGCGGCGGCGGCGGTAGCGGCGGCGGCCTGAAGGCCGGAGCCGACAAGACACCGGAGTCACGTGACTTCGCGGCGCTGGCCCTGAGCAACTGGCCGGACTCACGAGGATGCAACTGGCCGGTGGGTTGCTGTGTCTTCGGAGCATGTCTCCTCCGATTCGCCGGACGCCGCAGCCGCTGCCTGTTCGACCGCGCCAGCACGCACATGCCTCGCCCGCTCCGAAGCAGGTCGCCGAGGTGCAGGACAAGTTCGAGGCGCCGAAGAGCACGCCGCCGAGCGTGGAGCTGACGAAGGGCAAGACGCTGAGCAAGGCGGAGCTCGCGGCGCTCGGAAACAAGGACCTCGCCGAGACGGTCGCGGGCGTGCAGCAGAACTACAAGAAGCTCCTCGATGCCGGCGCGAAGATCGTGATCAGCACGAGCGCGGGGAACAACGGGAAGCCGATCGTGACGGTGGTGCCGCCGGCGCTGGCGAACAACAAGGACCCGAAGCAGCCGTACGACGTGGTGGTGCACTACCACGGCATGCACGGCTCGGTGGCGAAGCCCGCCGGCGGCAGCCCGGTACGGGAGCAGATCGAAGCGAGCTTCTCGCGCACGCCGCCGACCGTGTTCGTGCTGCCGACGACGACGATCGTTCCGACGATGCAGGGCGACTTCAAGACGACGATGCCCGTGTGGTCGGATGCGGTGCGCGACACCGCGAAGACGGCCGCCGATGGTGCCGCGGGCGTGGTGGGCACGAGGCGGCAGCTGACGGTGTCGGCGCACTCGCTCGGGCGGCAGGCGCTGACGTCGGCGATGAAGCACGGCGGGCTGAAGGCGGACCGCGTCGACGTGCAGGACGGCTTCTCGGCGAACGGCACTGCCGACATGAAGGCGGTCTACGACTGGATGAAGGCGAACCCGGGGAAGCCGCTCCGGATCAGCATGGGGATGATGAGCAAGGAGGCGCTGCAGGCGAAGTTCGCGTTTCCGGATGCGGTGTTCCACGGGAACTTCAGGCGGGACCACTGGGGGGCGGAGCTGCGGCCATGGTGAGCATCAGGAGTGGCCTCCGGCCGCGGGCGCGGCGCCCTGGTGAGCGCGCGCTCGGCCGAGCGGGCCCTCGGGCCTGCCCCGCTGATGACGTTCGTCGTCTGGCGAGACTGGCCAACGCGGAAGCGGGGGTCGTTTCACGCGGCTTGCCGAGGTCCATCGTGGACGGTTGTGCAGCCTTCAGAGGGGGGCACTTCGCAACGCGGACAGGAATCTCGTCCACCCGGCAAAGGTCTCTCTGTTGAAGGCTGCACAGTCGTCCAAAAACCTGTGGACTGCCGTCATCAGCTGCGCGGACGAACCGCCGGCCGTCGCTCGTCGGCCCGTCGGTCGTGCGCGGCCACTGCGCAGCCCGGAGGGCGACCGAAGGTCGCGGCGTCAGCCGCTGCGCGGAGCGGGCCGCCGGTCGAAGTACGGCACCGCGCTCACAAGCAGCAGCGGAAGCCGGTCGAATAATCCCAGTGCGACGTGTCGTGCGCCGTCGTCACATACGAGCAGCCGTTCCCGTTGATCACGGTGTCCACGTAGAACCCGCCGCGGAACGTGCCCGCTGGATCCGCCGTCCACTCGTGCAGGTTCCCCATCAGGTCGAACACGCCCTCCGCGCTCACGCAGCCGGTCTTCGTCGCCGCGCGCAAGAGCCCCCCGTCGAGCCGGTTGAGGCACGGGCTGTCGATGTGGCTGTAGATCCACGCCGCGCTCGTGCCGTACAGCTCCACCGCCGGGTGCGTGCCGCGCGCGTCGTTGCACACGCCCGGCATCCGCATCGGCCCGTACGGGTAGAGCGTGCTCGAAGGCCCCCGGCACGCGCGCAGCCACTCGGTGTCGGTGCACAGCCGTTTGCCCGCTTCCGCGCACGCCGCCGCCGCCTGCGTCCCCGAGATGTAGCCCTGCGGTACCGCTCCGCGCAGCGAGCGCGCTCGCACCCGCGTCGTGCCCGGGTTGATGTACGGCGACCACGCGCGCGTGCCTCCGTCCGGCAGCACTTCGTCCAGCGCAGCCTCGTAGCGATCCATGCAGAACGTCGTGACCTGCTGCATGCTGGGCGGGCAGCCGCTGTCGGGCCCGTCTTCGGTGAGGCCCGCGTTCGGCAGCACGACCGCGTTCGGGTCGCACGCCACCGCGTACCGCGGCGTGCAGCACTGGATGTTCGCGGGCCCGGGACACAGGCCTGCCGTCGGCATCCGCGTGCCCGTGCAGACTGAGACGTCGAGGCACGTGCCGGGGATTCCGCTCGCCGTGCACAGCACTGGGGCTCCCGCGTCCGGTACTCCCGCGTCCGGCTCGCCTGCGTCTCGTTCACCTGCGTCCGGCTCGCCTGCGTCCGGCTCGCCTGCGTCTCGTTCACCTGCGTCTCGTTCACCTGCGTCCGACACACCCGCGTCCGACACACTCGCGTCCGGGCTCTCTTGCGGCAGCGTTCCGCAGCCCAGCAGCACCACGAGCAGCAGCAGCCCCTCACCCCGGCCCTCTCCCCTACGAGGGGAGAGGGAGCGCGGTCTTGTGCGCTTCAGAGCCAGTCGACCTTCTGCGCCGCAGCGCCCACCGACTCCGCCAGCGCCGCCGCCTCGTGCTTGTCCGGCACCGCGAACGCGTAGCCGCGGAAGTTCGACGAACCGTCGCGCCACCAGAAGTCACCGCGCCCCGTGCAGTGGAACAGGCCCTCGAGCTGCCCTGCGTCGGACGACAGCGTCGGGATGTCGAACGACACCACCGGCTTGCCGTCGGCGCCCTGCGAGATCTTCGCCCGCACCTCCTGCACCGTCTTCCACCCGTCCGTCGTGAACCGGTAGCTCAGAGCTTCGATCTGATCCCGGTGCAGGTGCGGCGGCTGCGTCTCGCCCTCGACCCGCAGCGACGGCATCACGTAGCCCTTCGAGTCGTCGCCCGTGATGGGGAACTCCAGGTGCAGGCGCCGCTTGTGCTCGCCGTAGCACCGCACCGAGTAGTCGATTCCCGCGACCGTGCGCGCCTGTGTCTCCAGCCCGCCGTCGGCCAGCCTCCGCACCTTGCCCTGCTTCAGCAGCCCCTCGACCGACCGCACCGACGCCGAGAGAATGTCGTCGACCATCGCGCCCACGCGCGCGCTCGCGTTCGGGTCGTTCGACTTCCGGAACCCGTCGATCGCCGCGTTCAGCTTGTCGTGCAGGTTCCCGCGCTGCAGCCGATCGATCGGCTGGTTCTCGAACTTCGCGCGCGACGACACCGAGCGGTGCATCGCCTGCACGTCGTCGTAGAACTCGCTCGCCTTGCCCTCGGCCGCCGTCATCACCTTCGCGTACAGCCCCGCGAACTTCTCGATCTCGGCCGTCAGCTCCGGCGACTCGCGCCGCACCAGCAAGAGCTCGTGAATCGCCGCGCGGTGGTCTCCCTTCGGATCCGCGAAGAACTTCTCGGGCAGCCCCGCCAGCATGTGGAAGACGTCGACGGTCGCGGCGTCGTTCTGGGGCGTCTTGTCGACGTTCACGCCCGCCACGTTGCTCATGCTCGCGAGCTTCTGCAGCGAGGCCGAGAGCTCGGCGGCGAGGTGCGGCTCCGACCCCGCGAGAGACTCCGCCAGCTCGCGCTTCAGCCCCGTCGCGTCGAGCATCTGCACCGCCAGGTGCTGTTGGTACCGCGCGTTCATCTCGGCCGTGAAGTCGATCTGCGTCGCCGACGACGCACCGGGCGACTGCCCGCCGCGCAACGACTGAACGACGACGCCGTAGACGTTCTCGAGCTCGCGCGCGCGCTGCCAGTGCTCGGTGCCGAACGGCTGCAGGAAGTTGAGCACCTTTCCCGGCTCCGTCCGCTGCAGCGACGTCGTCGTGCCGTTGTCGAGCAGGCCGCCGTCCCACTCCATGTTCGACGTGCTGACCGCGGCGTGCAGGATGCGGTGGCGGAACTGCTCGGCCGTCAGCAGCGCCTGCCGATCGATCGCCTCCAGCATCGTCGCCTTGTAGTCGGGCGCGCCGTTCTTCATCTGCAGGAAGCCGCTCGCGCGCGCCTGCTCCGCGAACAGCGGCGCGCTGAACGTGCCGCCGCTCGCCTTGCCGTCCATGCCGCCGTACGAGACCCAGTCCTCCACGACGTGCGCGGGACGGTGCTGGTTGCCGACGCGGATGATGAGCCCCTGCGGCTCCTTCGAGCCGTCGGCCCACTCCGTGTTCTTCCCCGCATCGATGACCGCGAGAATCCGCGTGCCGGTGTTCGTGAACAGGTTGTCGGCCTCGAGGCCCCACAGCGCCTCGAGCAGGCCCTCGCGCGCGGGCGCTCCGCCGTGGCTGTGCGTGAAGTCCGTCTTGTTCGGAGCCGACGCGAGCGGCGTGCGCCCCACGCCCTTGATGTTCGCGTTGAGCCACGGGAGGAAGGCGGCGCGGCCGGCGCCCTTCGCTCCGCCCATGCCCGAGCCCTGGTAGCGGTCGGCTCCGCCCTCGATGACCTTCGCGCCCTTCGGAGGCTCCTCGCCCGGCGCCAGCGTGCGGAACGAGAGCGCTTCGAGCAGCGCCTTCTCGAGCTCCGGCGTCATGCGGTTGTCGGGCGGAACCGGGAAGCCCAGCTCGCGCGCGAGGTCCATGTCGACCCACATCACGCGGCCGGGCTGGTTGACGAGGCGCACCGGCTCCATGCGAGCGCCGAGCACCTCCATCATCGTCGACGCGGGGAGCTGCTGAGCGCCGACCTGAACCTTCTTCTCGCTGAGGCCGAAGCGCCGCATCCGCTCGGCGCGCGCGTCGGCCGTCTCGGTCTTCGGCTGCGGCGCCGGCGCCTTCGCCTGCGGCGTCAGCGGCAGCGGCTGTTGCTCCGTGAGCTGCGGCTTCGGCGGCAGCCCGCCCGGGAGCGGCTTGTTCGTCTTGAAGTTGACGCTCATGGCGTGAAGCCGTTGTCCGCGGGGTTCCACGCCGGCGTCGCGAGCGCACCGAAGCGCTGCTGCAGGCGCTGCTGGCCCTGCGCCTTCAGCGGAGTCTTCGCTCCGCAGCTCTTGCACACGAGCTCGGCCGACAGCGGCGAGCGCTGCGTGACGCGCGCGCCCGACGCCACGTCGCGGCCGCACGTGCCGCACTGCCAGTCTTCCGAGAGCTCGATCAGGTGCATGCGCACGTCGGCGTGCTGCTTCTGCTGCGCCGCCAGCCGGCCGGCGAGCGCCGTCGCGCGCTCCTTCAGCGGAGCGCTGGCATCCGGCGAGCTGCTCAGCCGCTGGGCCTGCGCTCCGACCGCCTCGAGCACCAGGTCCAGGCACTGTGCTTTCAGGCCGTTGACGTCGACACCGGGGCGGGTGCCGGTCGAGGCGAGCAGCTCGAGCTGGCCATCGACGACACTGAACAATTGCGCCCAGGCGGCGTCGTCGGTGCTGCGGCTCATCGGCTCGTCACCGGTATACCCCGAAGGGAGGTCTTCCGCGCAGCGGGGGAGATTTTCCGGTCCAGGGAGGAGTTATTCCCCTGAATCGGTCGTCCGCGAGGGCCGTCTTCGCGCGCATGAACATCCCACGGGCCTGGACGGGGTTTTGTGCAGCGGCGCTGGCAGCTTGTGCACCCGCGGCGTACGTCGTCGTGGAGCCGGAGCCGATCACCGTCGTCGAGGCCCCCGACGTGTCGTACCTCGACGTGCCGTACGAGCCGCCCGGCGCCTCCGTCGGCTCCGTCGAGGAGTTCTACGAGCCGCTCTCCTCGTACGGCGACTGGACCGAGAGCCCCACCTACGGCTGGGTCTTCATGCCGTCACAGCCCGACTACGTGCCGTACTCCGATGGCTACTGGGCGAACACCGACTACGGCATGACGTGGGTCTCGGACGAGCCGTTCGGCTGGGCCACGTCGCACTACGGGCGCTGGGTCTACGACGTGCGCTGGGTCTGGGTGCCCGACACGACGTGGGGCCCCGCGTGGGTCGACTGGCGCGAGGTCGACGGCATGGTCGGCTGGGCGCCGATGCCGCCACCGGGTGGGCCGCGCTGCCCGAACAACTCGTGGCGGTTCGTGAACGTCCAGTACGTGTACCGGCAGGACGTGCGGCACTGGTACCACCACGCGTGCCCGGTTCCGCGGCCGTATGACCTGCCGCCGCCGCGCATTCACACGGTGCGGCCGCCCTCGGGCAACGGGTGGCACGGGGGCCCGAACACGACGTGGGCGAACTCGCAGCCGAAGCGCCCGCTGACGGTGGATCAGCTCGGCCGCTACGACCTGCCGAAGCAGCAGAAGGCGGTGCGGCTCGCCCGCGACACGTCGGCGAAGTGGAAGGCCGAGCGCGAGCGCGTCCGCGCGTCGCCGAAGTTCGAGGCCGCGCGGAAGGCCGAGGAGGCCCGCAAGGCCGAGCAGGCGCGCCAGGCGCGCCAGCTCGAGGACGAGCGCCGCGCCGCCGAGGCGAAGCGCGAGCAGGCCGACCGGGCGCGCGAGGCCGAGGCCCGCCGCAAGTCGGACGCCGAGCGCGCCGAGCAGGAGCGCCGCCGCTCCGACGAGCTGCGCCGCGAGATGGAGGCTCAGCGCCGCGCCGACGCCGACCGCCGCGAGCGCGAGCGCGTCGCCGAAGAGGCGCAGCGGAAAGAGAAGGAGCGCGTCGCGGAAGAGACGCGCCGCGCCGCCGAGTACCAGCAGAAGCTCGACGAGCGTCGCGAGGCGCAGGCCGAGGCGCAGCGGCAGGTCGAGGAGCAGCGCCGCGCTCAGGAGATGCAGCTCGCGCGGCAGGCCGAGCTCGAGGCGCAGCGGAAGGCGGACGGCGAGGCTCGCCGCCTCGCGGAGGAGCAGCGTCGCGCGAAGGAAGAAGAGGCCCGGCGCTACGCCGAGGAAGCGCGCCGCGCTCAGGAGGTCGAGGCCCGCCGCCAGCTCGAAGAGCAGCGCCAGGCGGAGCTGAACCGCCGCGCTCAGGAGGCCGAGGCGCGTCGCCTTGCGGAGGAGCAGCGTGTCGCGAAGGAAGCGGAAGCCCGGCGCTACGCCGAGGAAGCGCGCCGCGCTCAGGAGGTCGAGGCCCGCCGCCAGCTCGAAGAGCAGCGCCAGGCGGAGCTGAACCGCCGCGCTCAAGAGGCCGAGGCGCGCCGCCAGGCCGAAGAGCAGCGCCGCCTCGCCGAGGAGACCCGCCGCGTGCAGGAGCTGGAAGCGCGCCGCGCGCAGGAGGCCGAGGCTCGCCGCCAGTACGAGCTCCAGCAGCAGCAGCAGCAGCTGGCGGCTCAGCGCCAGGCCGAGGAGCTGCGCCGCGCGCAGGAGGCCGAGGCTCGCCGGCAGTACGAGCTGCGGCAGCAGCAGGAGCTGGCCGCCCGCCAGCAGGCCGAGCAGCAGCGCCGCATGCAGGAAGAGCAGCGCCGCCAGTTCGAGATCCGCCAGCAGCAGGAAATGGCCGCCCGCCAGCAGGCCGAGCAGCAGCGCCGCATGCAGGAAGAGCAGCGCCGCCAGTTCGAGGTCCGCCAGCAGCAGGAAATGGCTGCCCGCCAGCAGGCCGAGCAGCAGCGCCGCATGCAGGAAGAGCAGCGCCGCCAGTTCGAGATCCGCCAGCAGCAGGAGATGGCCTCCCGCCAGCAGGCCGAGCAGATGCGCCGCGCCCAGGAGCAGCAGCAGCGGCAGGCCGAGGAGGCGCGCCGTGCGTTCGAGGCCCAGCAGCAGCGCCAGCTCCCCGAGCAGGCGCGCCGCGGACGCGGCCGCTGATCAGCCCGCCGAGCGCAGATCCACCGGCCGTGGCGCCGGCAGCGTCTCGCCGCGCGCCACCGCGGCCACGATGCGCTGCAGCTGGGCGACGCCGTCGGTGAGCGCCGCGGGGCCGGGCTGCAGAATCAGCGGGCTCTTCACCTCGTAGAGCTGGTCCTCGCGCACCGCCGTGACGTTCGCCCAGCCCGGGCGCGCCACGATCTTCTCGCGCTTCGCCTTCCGCCCGCACCAGCTCGCGATGACGACCTCGGGGTCGCGCCGCGCCACCTCCTCCGGCGCGTAGATGCGGCCCTTGGCGCCCTGATGTGCGCGGCTCTCGGCGCACACGTCGACCGCGCCCGCGAGCTCGAGCAGCTCGCTGCACCAGCGGATGCCGCTGATCAGCGGCTCGTGCCACTCCTCGAAGAAGGCGCGGGGCCGGCGCGGCAGCTTCGCGGCCTCGTCGCGCACGCGGTCGAGCCCGGCCCGGAGCTCGGCGCACAGCCGCTCGCCGGCCTCGGCGCGCCCGACGAGCGCGCACGTCAGCAGCACCGACTGCAGCACCTCTTCGATGGAGCGCTGGTTGAACAGGTGCACCGGCACGCCACGCCGGCACAGCTCGGCCCCGAGGTCGGCCTGCAGATCCGAGAACCCGAGCACGAGGTCCGGCTTCAATTCCAGAATCCGCTCGAAGTTCGCGTCGAGAAACGAGCTCACCTTCGGCTTCTTGCGCGCCTCGGGCGGCCGCACCGTGAAGCCGCTGACGCCGACGACGAGGTCGCCCGCCCCGATGCGGTACAGCGTCTCGGTCGTCTCTTCCGTCAGACAGACGACACGCGTGGGCCAGCCCATGCGCTGACGCGTACAGCGCTCACGCCGCGGCGGCAATCAGCTCTTCGACGTCGTGCAGCGGCACCACGATGCCGCGCTCGGCCAGCGGGCCCACGACCTCTTCCCGCGCCGCGCGCAGAAACTCGCCGTCGAACTTCGAGCAGTCGAGGCTTCCGAGGCCCGACGTGCGGCGGCAGTCGCCCGCGAACAGCGCGGTGAAGCTCTTCAGCGTCTCGCCGGCCAGCCGCGCGAGGGCCTGCCGGTCGGCGTCGCCCAGCTCCGCCCAGTCGAGGAACCACCAGCCGAGCTGCGCGTGCTGCGACTCGTCGCGCAGGATGCGCGTGATGACCGCCTCGATCGTCTTCGAGCCGGCCGAGCGCCGCGACTGGTTGAGGATGGGCACGGTGAGCGCCTCGCCGATGCAGCACGTGCGCACGATCAGCTCCGCGGCGCGGACGAGCGGACTCGGCGACTGCGGCGGGCGCACCAGCTTCGAGAGGTCGACCTCGAGCGGCACGGCGCCTCCGAGCGCGGTCGCGATGCGGGCGGCGAGCTCGGCGTGGAACATCTCGTCGGCGACGAACTCGCCGGCGGCGGCGACGAGGTCGATGGGCGCCTTCGCGGCGAGCAGCGCCGAGGCGATCTCGGCGAACGCCGCGCCGCTCGCGTACTCGCTGAACGCCGTGCGCGTCCACACCGCGCGCGCCTGCGAGACCAGCGCGGCGTCGGCTTCTCCCGCGATGCCTCCCCAGTCGAGCTCGAGCCCCTCGCGCCGCGCCGCGAGCCGGCGCGTCCACGGGCCGCCCAGCACGTCGAGGGAGAACAGACTCACTTGTTCTGCTCGGCGCAGAACTCGGCCACCGTCGTCCGCGGCTGCGTCTTCGCCGCCACGTTCCCCACCAGCGGGTAACCGTTCCCGTCGCACAGCGGAGCGAAGTGCGCGCTGTTCGCGAGCGCCTGCTCCTTCGACGTGTTGTTCAGCTCGCGCGCGAGCGGCTCGAGGTCGCGCTTCTGCTCCGGCGTCGGCTCGGCGACGGGCTGCGGGTTCCCGCACGCCGTGGAGAAGACGACGGCGAGCAGCGAGAGGGTCGGTTTTCGCATGGTGCCAGCAGGTATGCCGGCGGTGCGGAAAGGGACAATTCGGGCGCGAAGCGTGTGGCGCTCGTGCGGGTTCGGCCGCGGAAGTCACCGAAACGCCGCATGGCACCGCCGATGCACCACGACGGCGTCGAACATGGCCGTCATCGCCGTCACCGGAGCCTCCAGCGGCATCGGCCGCGCCATCGCGCGGGCGTTCGGCGCGCGAGGGGACACCGTGGCGCTCATCGCGCGCGGCCGCGAAGGCCTCGAGGCCGCCGCCGCCGAGATCCGCGAGGCCGGCGGCACCCCGCTCGTCTACCCGCTCGACGTCTCCGATCGCGGCGCCGTCGACGCCGCCGCCGACGACCTCGTGCTGCGCGCCGGACAGCTCGACGTCTGGGTGAACAGCGCGATGGTCTCGGTGCTCGCTCCGCTGTGGGCGCTGAGCGCCGGCGAGCTCGATCGCGTCACGCGCGTCAACTACCTCGGCACCGCCTGGGGCACGCTCGCGGCCCTGCGCCACATGCGCGCGCGCAACCGGGGCGTCGTCATCCAGGTCGGCTCCCTGCTCGCGTACCGCTCGATTCCGATGCAGGGCGCCTACTGCGCCACCAAGGCCGCCGTGCGCGGCTTCACCGACTCGCTGCGCAGCGAGCTCATCGACGAGAAGAGCGGCGTCGAGCTCTGCCACCTGCTCGTGCCCGCCACGAACACGCCGCAGTTCGACGTCATCCGCAACAAGCTCGACGGCCACGCGCACCCGATGGGCGGAGTCGTCTACCAGCCCGAGGTCATCGCGAAGGCCGCGGTGTACGCCGCAGACCACCCCGTGCGCGAGCTGTGGATAGGCCCGACCACCATCGCCGGCAAGCTCGGCCAGACCTTCATGCCCGGCCGGCTCGACCGGGCGCTCGGCAAGAACGCGAAGACCGCGCAGGTGACGCGCGCGCTCCCGAAGCCGCACGCCGACAACCTGCTCGCCCCGCTGCCCGGAGACCGCGGCGCCCACGGCGCGTTCGACGGCGAGGCGCGCGGCTCGAGCCTCCAGCTGTGGGCGCGCATGAACGTGAAGGCGCTCGGCGCCGCCGCCGCGCTCGCCGCCGCCGCGCTCGTCTGGTGGAGACGCCGCGCGTGATGCCGCGCATCGAGAGCTACGCGGCCATCGGCGACGGACGCTCGGCCGCCCTCGTCTCGAGGGACGGCAGCGTCGACTGGCTGTGCTGGCCCAGCTTCGACAGCCCGTCGGTCTTCGCCGCGCTGCTCGACGAAGACAGCGGAGGCCGCTGCCGCCTCGGCCCCGCCGAGCCCGCGCGCGCGGTGCGCCGCTACCTCTCCGAGAGCAACGTGCTCACCACGCGCTTCGACACGCCGAAGGGCCGCGGCCGCCTCATCGACCTGATGCCCGTGATGGACGAGCAGGCGAAGCACCACGAACTCGTCGCCGAGCACGAGCTCTTGCGCTACTTCGAGTGCGAGCTCGGCGAGCTGGAGGTCGAGGTGCTCTTCCAGCCGCGCCCCGGCTACGGCAGAGCGCCGGTGAAGCTCGTGCGCTGCGGCGGCCTCGGCCTGCGCCTCGAAGACGGCAACGCGCTCTACACCTTGCGCTGCGACCTGCCGCTCACGCTCAGCGACGACGGCACCAGCGCCCGCGGCCGCGTGCGGCTGCGAGCGGGCCAGCGCGTGCACCTGTGCCTGAGCTGGGACCGCGAAGGCCCCGCGGTGTTGAAGCCGCTCGACGCGTACGCGCCGCTCGCCATCGCGCGCTCGGTGAGCTGGTGGCGGCGCTGGGCGGCGCGCTGCACGTACCAGGGTCCGTACCGCGCGCAGGTGGTGCGCAGCCTGCTCGCGCTGAAGCTGCTGTCGTTCGCTCCGTCGGGCGCCATCGTCGCGGCGCCGACGACGTCGCTGCCCGAGGTACCCGGCGGCTCGAGCAACTGGGACTACCGCTTCTGCTGGCTGCGCGACGCGTCGCTCACGGTCACCGCGCTGCACGACCTCGGCTACGCGGGCGAGGCCTACGCGTTCATGAGCTGGCTGCTCCACACCACGGCGCTGACGCAGCCCGAGCTGCTCGTGCTCTACGACGTCTACGGCAAGGAGCCGAAGCACGAGCAGGAGCTCCGCCACTTGGGCGGCTACCGCGGCGCGAGGCCGGTGCGGGTGCAGAACGCCGCGTCGCGGCAGCTGCAGCTCGACGTCTACGGCGAGGTGGTCGAGGCCGTCGCGCGCCTCGTGCGGCGCGGCATGCCGCTGAGCCGCGACGAGCAGCGGCTCCTGCGCGGCATCGGCCGCTTCGTGTGCGAGCACTGGCGCTGGCCCGACCAGGGCATCTGGGAGCACCGCCGCCCTCCGGTGCGGCACACGCACTCGCTGCTGTCGTGCTGGGCCGCCACCGACCGCCTGCTCGAGCTGGAGCGCCGCGGCGCGCTGCCGCGCCTCGACGTGCGGCGCCTCACGGCCGAGCGCGACGCGATGGCCCAACAGCTGCGCACCCACGGCTGGAACGAGCGGCTCGGCTCGTACACCGAGGTCCTCGGAGGCGACACCGTCGACGCGAGCCTGCTGCTCATGAGCTGGTTCGGCTTCGAGCCGGCGCACCACCCGCGGCAGCGCGGCACGTTCGAGCGCATCTGCGAGCGGCTCGAGGTCGAGCGCGGCAGCGGCCTCTTCAAGCGGTGGGAAGGCGCGGAGGACGGCGCGTTCGGCATCTGCGGCTTCTGGGCGGTTCAGCACCTCGCGGCCGGAGCCGGCACGCTCGACGAGGCCGAGCACCGGTTTCAGCGGCTGCTGCAGTGCGCGAACGACGTGGGCCTGTTCGCCGAAGAGCTGGACCCGAAGACCTGCTCCGCGCTGGGCAACTTCCCGCAGGCGTTCACGCACGTGGGCCTCATCGAAGCCGCGATGGCGCTGGAGCGCCGCCGCGACGCGGAGAGCCGGAGGAGGGCTGCATGAGCTTCCACGCCGGCAGCTGGCTGCTGTGGGGCTTCGCCTCGACGGTGGTGCTGACCGCGCTGCTCGCCGGCAGCCAGGGCCTGCGGCTCACGCGCATCAACATTCCCTTCATTCTCGGCACGCTGTTCACCGCCGACCGCGACCGCGCGAAGCTCTACGGAGTCTTCGTGCACCTGGTGAACGGCTGGCTGTTCTCGCTCATCTACGTGGCCGCCTTCCACGTCACCGGCCTGTTCAGCGCCTGGTTCGGCGCGGCCATCGGCCTCGTGCACGCGGCGTTCGTGCTGAGCGTCGGGCTGCCGGTGCTGCCCGGCATGCACCCGCGCATGGCGAGCGAGCTGCACGGCCCGACGGTGGTGCGCGTGCTCGAGCCCCCAGGCTTTCTCGGGCTCAACTACGGGCTGCGAACTCCGGTGTCGGTGCTGCTGGCGCACGCGGTGTACGGGGCGCTGCTGGGCGCGTTCTACGTTCCCGGCTAGCCTTCCGGGGCGATGCTTCGCTTCGCCGCCGCGCTCGCGTGCCTCACGGGCTGCTTGACCATCAGCACGATGCCGGTCAGCTCGTTCTCCGACGCCCCGCCAGCGGTCGCTGCGCTCGCTTTCGGGCGGTTCACCGTCGAGAACAAGCCGATCCACGAGCTGCGCTTCGGCCGCTTCGGCGACCCGTTCACCGGGAACGGCACGAACGCGCTCATCGACGCGCAGGGAAATTTCGCGGTCGTGCTGGAGCCCGGGGCCTACTACCTCGACTCGTACGAGCCGCTGGGTGAACGCACGCGCATCATCGGACACAACACGCCTCCCGACCCGGTGTGGCACTTCGAAGTGCGCGCCGGCGAGCTGCACTGGCTCGGCGCCTGGTACGAGTCGGCCTGGAGCTACAAGCACGTCGAGCTCCAGCGCGTCGAGAAGGTTCAGCCGCGCGACGTGCTCAACGCGCTCTCGAAGAGAGCCGCCGGCACCGCGTGGGAGTCAGCTCTGCGCGGCGAGCTGGCCCGGAGCTCCGGCGAAGCTCTTTCGCCCTGAGGCCGGAGCGCGCGCGGCCGGCCGCTCCGTCGCCTCGGCGAGCAGGTCGCGGAGCAGCTCGTTCGCGCGGAACGAGCGCGTGCGCACCGCTTCTTCCGACACGCCGAGCACCCACGCGGTCTCGGCGACCGAGAAACCGTCGACGGTGCGCAGCATGAACACGTCTTTGTACATCTCGGGCAGCTGCTCGACGGCCTTCTCGAGCAACTCGCCGAGCTGCTTCGAGGCCGCGACGTCTTCGGGGCCTAGATCGCGCCCTTTCAGGTCGAGCTCGGTGACGTCGACCTGCTCGACCTCGCGGCGCTTGCGCGCGACCGCCTCGTTGACCGCGATGCGCGTGAGCCACCCCGCGAACGTCGCCGCGCCCTCGAGCTCCGAGATGTGAGCGAACGCGCGCATGAACGTCTCCTGCAGCACGTCGTCGACCTGGGCGTCGTCTTTCAACACCGAGCGCACGATGTTGCGAAGCCGCTCGGTGTGCCGATACATCAGCATCTCGAAGAGCGCGACGCGCCCCTCTATGACGTGCTGCACGAGCTGCTCGTCGGTGATGGCCTCGCCCATCCGGTGCGTTGTGGCGTGCGCGCGCGGTGGGAGGCAAGGCGCTTTTTCTCGCGTTTCGGTTCGGTGACGGCGCGAGCGTTACCGCCGAGAAACCTCAATCGCCCTGGTTCACGACGAGGTCGACCGTGGCGCCCGGCGCCACCTTCGCGCCGCCCTCGGGCGTCTGCTTCAGCACCGTGTAGGGCCACTTGTCTTCGTCGAAGCTGTACTGCGTCTTGCCGACGACGAACTTCGCGGCCTCGAGCGCTTCCTTCGCCTTCTTGATGTTGAGCCCGACGACCTTCGGCACCTCGGCGGCCGCGGGCCCCGACGAGACGCGCAGCTTCACCTCGGCGCCCTGCGCCAGCTCGGCGCCGGCACCCGGGGTCGTGCCGATGACGTTGCCGGCCTCGACGGTCGCGCTCGACTCGGTGTCTTGCCCCGCGACGACGAGCTTCGAGGCGCCGAGCAGCCGCGTCGCCTTGTCGACGGCGAGGTTCGCGGTCTCGGGCACCTTCACGCGCGACCACCCCTTCGAGAGCGTCGCGCGCACCTCGGCGCCGTGCCGCGCGCGGGAGCCCGGCAGCGGCACCTGCGTGATGATGGAGCCCGCCGCGACCTGCGGGTCTTCGCGCTCGGCGTCGAGCAGCAGGAGCAGCCCCTTCGCGTCGAGCAGCTCGCGCGCCTGCGCGACCTGCATGCCGGCCACCGACGGCACCTCGACCGGAGGCCCCTCGCCGCTCGCCGCGCGCAGCCCGAAGAAGACGGCGGCGCTCGTCAGCATCGAGACGAACAGGCTCAGCAGCACGACCGTGCCGGGGCGGATGCCGCGGTCGAGGACCAACGGTTCGTCGCTCACGGCGACGGTTAGAGCACGGGCGGTGGCCAGGGCGCCACCGCGCCGTTCTCGCCGCTCCAGTGGTCGACGCACGCGCGCGGGTCCTCGAGCTCGCGCAGCTGGGCGTCGAGCTCGTTCGCCGTCGCACCGGCGGCCTCGAGCGACGTGAGCCGCGCGTCGAGCTTCACGAGCTTGTCGTCGAGGCAGTCGACCTGGCGCTGCGCCGTGCGCGTCGAGCGCTGCATGAGGTCCTTCGTGAGGCACGCGCCCAGCGAGGCGTCGCGCCACCGCTCGACGTACGCCTCGGCCACCGCGGTGGGCCTGGGGCCGAACACCTGCGCCACGTGCATCACGCGCAGGGGCGACCAGACCTCGAGCGAGCCGTAGACGGCGCGCGAGCGGCACGCGTCGACGACCGCGCTCATCGCGTAGCGCGTGAGCCCGTAGCCGAGCAGCAGCAGGTACGCGGGAATGAGAATGAGCCCGGCCGCGATGCGAATGGCCCAGCGCCTGCGCGTCGTGGGCGGCGGCGCGAGGGCCTCGCAGAACGCGCGCATCGTGGGGTAGCGGCGGGCCGCGTCGCCGCGCAGCGCGCGCAGGAGCACCTTGCGAATTCTGCGCGGAACCCGCGCGGCCTCGCGCGGCGTCAGCCGGTCGGCGCCCATCTTCTCGGCGCACTCGCTGTCGACGGTCTGCAGAAACGGCAGCACGCCGGTGAGCACCTGCCAGGCGGTGACGGCGAGCGCGAACTGGTCGGCCGCGGGGGTCGCGAGCGCGCCGTACAGGGTCTCGGGCGCGATGTAGCCGATGGTACCGACGATGCGGCCGGAGGCCGTCGCATCGCCGATGGGCCCGCGGAGCTCCCTCTCCCCTCGTAGGGGAGAGGGCTGGGGTGAGGGGGTCGTGGGGCGCGACGAAGATTCCCCTGTGCCGGCGGTCTCCTCCATCGCGACGCGAGCGACGCCGAAGTCGGTGATGCGCGCGCGGCCGTCGCGGTCGACGAGCACGTTCGCGGGCTTCACGTCGCGGTGCACGATGCCGGCGGCGTGCGCGGCCTGGAGCGCCTGGCCGACCTGGCAGAGCAGGTCGACGACCTCGTGGGGGGCGCGGGGGCGCTCCTCGGCCCAGTCCTTCAAGTTGTGGCCGTCGACGAGCTCCATGGCGAGGAAGACGCGGCCCTCCCAGGTGCCGACGTCGTAGACGGGCACGACGCCCGGGTGCTTGAGCTGGGCCATCGCCTGGGCCTCGCGCTGGAGGCGCTCCTGCTCGCCGCCCTTCTCGGAGGCTCGGCCGACGAACTTGAGCGCGACGGGGCGCGCGAGCTCGGGGTCCCAGGCGGAGACGACGTGGCCCATGCCGCCGGAGCCGAGCATCTCGCGCACCTGGTAGCGACCGACGAGCGTGCCGGGCCCCGGCGGGCTCCAGCTCTTCTTCGCGGAGCGGGACTCCGACGGCGTCAGCGTCGTGAGGTCGGAGTCGGGGTGGGTGGGCTCGTCCACTTCGAGCCCGCGAGGTTACGTCAGCAGCAACTGCTCCCGCAGCAGCTCAGGCCGAAGCGCGAGCAGTCGACGTGGCAGCCGCCGCTGCTGCTGCCGCCGCTCGTGCCACCGCCGCCGCCGCTGCCGCCGCCGGTCCCACCGCTGGGGCAGGCGCCGCAGTACACGCTGCGAGTCTGATCGCACTCGTGGACGTTGAACGTGCCACAGCCGAGCTGCTGGCAAAGCGCGGCGGTGGGCGTCTCGATGCACGGCGCGGGCGGAGGCGGAGGCGACACGCAGGTGCGCGCGGCACTGCACGTCTGCCCGCCGCCGCAGGTCTCGCACAGGGCGCCGCCGGTGCCGCACTTCGCTGCGGAGTCGCCGATGTTGCAGATGCCGTCGCGGCAGCACCCCGAGCAGCTGGCCGCGCAGACTTCCTCGGCGCTCATGGGCGCACCGCAACCGACCGCCGTCAGCAGGACGAGCCATCTCATGCGCCGAAGAGTGGCGGCGGGCGGCGGGACTTTTGAGGCCGGCTGAGAACATTACAATGGCAATGACGTTATGATGGCATCATGCCCAGCGGCGGACGGAACCCCACGACGATCTACCTCGACCCGAAGCTCGCGAAGGCCGCGAAGATCAAGGCGGCCATCACCGGCCGAAGCCTCTCGGACCTCGCGAACGAGGGTCTCGCCCGCGTGCTGCGTGAGGACGACGCCATCCTTCGCATTGCGAAGGAGCGCCGCAAGCAGCCGAGCCGCGACTACGAGGAGTTCCTCAAAGAGCTCCGCCGCGATGGCCTCATATAGCGTCGTCATCAAACCCGGGGCGCAGGCCGAGTTTCTCACCGTGCCCTTCCCATTCCGGCGCCAGATCAACCAGCGAATCTACGCGTTGAAGAACGAGCCGAGGCCTGCGGCGAGCGAGACCGTAGACGAGCGCACGCGGGTGCTCCGAGTCGAAGGCTGGCGCCTCGTCTACGAAGTCGACGACGACAGGCACGTCATCAGCGTTCTCGCGGTCCTGCCGCCGGCTCAGTGAGCAGGTCGGCCGGCGCTCCCGGCCCGAACGTCACCGACCTCGACTCCCGCAGCACCGCCTTCATCAGCTCCACCGTCTTCGCGTCGAGCGGCAGCTGTGCCGTGCCCCGCTGGCCGGCCACGGTCACGTCCCAACCGTCGCTCGCCCTCGCGAGCTCGAAGACCGGGCCTCCCACAATCGCCAGCTCGAACCGCTGAATCGGCAGGACGTCGAGCGCCTCCCAGCTCCAGTCGTAGAACGCATCTTGAGCCCAGGCTTGCGAGAGGCCCACCGCGCGGAGCTGCTTCACCACCGCGAGGTGCTGCAGCGCCCGCAGGAACGACGAGGCGCGGGACCCCATCAGGTGCAGCTCGCGAAGCGTGGGCCAGAGCAGGAGGTCTTGCAGGTGCTCGGGCCCGCACGACGCCGACAGCACCTCGAGCTTCAGCTCCGGGGTTCGCTTCACCGCGGCCGCGAGGCTCTCGGGCCTGAGCCCGTGCGCCTCGCGCAGCGCCTTGAGGTTCGGCGTCAGCGTCGAGTCCTGCAGGAACGTCACCCGCTCCAGCGTCGACAGCTCCGGCCGCGACAACAGCGCCCCCACCCGCATCACGCCCTTGCGCTTCACCGTCGCGCCGACCAGGAAGCCGCGCTCGAACTGGAGCTCCGACAGCACCGAGCTCTTCGCGCCCGCGAGCGAGCCGAGCATGCGGGGCCGAAGCTGCCTGAGCAGCGCCCGCTCCCGCGGAGTCTCTTCGCCGCCGCTGCGCGCGCGGTGCTCCTGCAGCGCGATGAGCTCGCCCCAGCTGTCGCCGCGCTCGAGCAGCCAGTCGCGGAACACCTCGCGGCACGCGAGGTCGTCGGGAGCCGCCCGCACCCGCTCGAGCAGCGCATCGGCGCCCTGCTCCGCCGCTTCCGGCGCGGCCCGCTTCGACGCCTTCAAGCCGAGCTCCAGCACGCGGACGCGCAGGGCGTGCTCCAGCACGAGCTTCGAGGCCTTCTTCTCGACGGTGAAGCGGATCTGCTTGAACTTCCCGTTGCCGGTCTGCGCGACGAGCTCCTTCAGGCGGTCGAGCTCGCGGGCGCCCGCGTGCCGCCACAGCGCCGCGTTGAACGGCCCGTTGAGCGAGCGCTCGGGCGAGGGCGCGAGCTTCATGAGCCGGGCGCCGACGCGCGGGTCGGCCGCGGCCACCGCGAGCGCGTCGAGGCACGGCCGCACGAAGCGCGGCTGCACGCTGCCGAGCATCGCCTCGAGCGCGTCGAGCAGCGCCGGCACGTCGAGCGGCCCCGCGCGCGCGAAGGCCTGGAGCCACGCGTTCATCCGCTCGGTCGGCGTGCCCTCGAGCGGCGCGCCAGCCCGTGCCGGAAACCGGTCGAGCGCCTCGGCGAGGTCTGCGTGCGGCAGCTCGCGCCACGCGGCGAGCAGCGCGCGGGCCGAGCCCTCGACGTCGCCGCGCTGAAGGGCCTCCTCGCTCGCCGCGAGGGCCTTCACCACCAGTTGCGCGAGTTGTGAAACGCGAGCGCGGCCTGCGGCGTCTCGTACCGGTCTTTCATGTACGCCAGCGCGCCGCGCAGCTCTTCCTGCAGGTTGCCGATGCCCTGGCGGCCGCTGGGCATGTACTTGTCCATGTTCGTGCCGAGCAGCTGGCCGAGGCCCATCGCCGACGACGACGCGCCGAGGTGGGTGAGGTTCTTACGGCCGCTCTGCAGCTCGGCGATCGCGCGCTCCCGCGAGATGCCCGCGTTGCGAATGGTGTAGTTCGGGATGCCGACCTTCCACGCGCTCTCTTTCTCGATGACGCGGTTGATGGCCGCGAGCGCGGCGGGGTCGGTCGCCCACGAGTCGGGGATGCGCTCGTCGTCGAGAATGGCCTTCTTGATCTGCTCCAGGCGCTCGCCCGTCGGCACCGTCGCCACGCCGCGCACCGACGAAACCAGCGACGGCGGAGGCGGCTCGAGCTTGATGTCGCCCGGCTTCGCGTTCTTCAGCTTCTCGTACGTCGCCGCGTCGAGCTTGCCCGTCTCGGGCAGCCCCGCGGCCTTCTGGAACTGCTTGATGGCGCCCTCGGTCAGCGGGCCGAGCTTGCCGTCCTCCGCGAGCCCCGCGCCGAGGCGGTTCAGGAGCCGCTGCGTCTCGAGCACGCCCTCGCCCTTGTGGCCGCGCTCCAGCGAGAGCCCGCGCGCGCCGCCGGCCCGCACGTCCTCCATCACCTCCACAGGCGCCTCGGTGTACCGCCCGCGATTTCCGCGCACGCCCACGCTCGACATCGCGGCGGGCTCGGTCTCGGTCGGGCGCTCGGTGGTGTGCCCGGCCGGCAGCGCGTGCCGGTCGGCCTTCAGCTCCGCGGCCTCGGCCGCGATGATCTCGGCCTTGAACGCCTTCTGCTCCGGCGTGTCTTCGGGCATGCGGTCGATGCCGAGCTCGCGCATGCGCGACTCGGGCAGCAGCCCATCGAGAATTTTTCCGTCGGCGCCGACGACCAGCGTCACGCGGTTCACGTCGTTCACGAGCGCGCGGCCCTTGTCGTCGACGAGCGTGTAGTCGAGCTCCCAGTTGCCGTCGGCGCGCTGCCGCGCCTCCGTCAGCACCTGCTCGCGGCCCTTCGGAACCTGCGGGTGAGCCTCTCTGCCGAGGGCGACCTTGTCGGCCGACGAGATGCCCGGCGGCAGCTCGACCCGGGCGACGTTCTGCCGCTCGAGCTCCTGCGGAGGCATCGGCCGCGCGCGCGCGCCCTTCGCCACCCAGCCCGTCTTCTCGGTCGACAGCGACTCCGGCGTCGGAGTCACCGGCTGCGAGACGCGCTCCTGCTGCCGAATGACCGGGACGCTGACGGGGCCTTCGCCGACCTTGCGCGACATCTAGCGCGCCTCCACTGCAGCCGACCGCCGCTCGGGCGGCAGGTACTGCAGCGGCACGTCTTCGAACACGGTGTTCGACGTCGTGCCCGCGACGAGCCGCTGCTGCGGCTGGGCGGGGTGGAGCGGAATCTTCTCGAGCTGCGTCGCGACCGACACGCCCTCGTGCGTGAAGTGCGTGCGCGCGCGCAACAGCGACGGCAGGTTCTTGAGCAGGTGCCACAAGGTCCAGCGGTGCTCCCACAGGCGCCTGCGGAACCGCTTCTGGTACGTCTTCGACTGGTAGAAGCGCTGCACGTGCCAGTTGTAGAGGCCCTCCATCTCCTCGCGCGATTTGAACGCCTTGGGGATGTAGACGAAGTTGAGGCAGTTCATCAGGCGCCAGTCTTCGTGGAAGTCGCCCTCGATGCCCTGGTTCTGGATGATCTCGTGCCACATCGGCGCGCCGTAGAACGGCGTGAACTTCGTCATGTTCATCTCGTCGAGATCGAGCTCCATGATGAAGTCGCTCGTCTTCTTGAACGTCTCGGGCGTCTCGCCGGGCAGGCCCATGATGAACAGGCCCTTCGCGCGCAGCCCCGCCTCGTGGATGCGCCTGACGCCCTCCTTGACCTCCTCGAGCTTGAGGCCGGTCTTGTGGCGCTCCATCATCTCGGGGTCGGCGCTCTCGATGCCCATCGACACCTGCAGGCAGCCGGCCTTCTTCATCAGCTGAAAGAGCTCGAGGTCGTCGTTGTGCCCGATGCGGATGGCGCAGTTCCAGTCCATCCCCAGGGGCTTCTTGATCAGCACCTCCATCAGCTCGAGGATGCGCTTGCGCGAGGCGGTGAAGAGGTCGTCGTAGAAGTTGATGTGGTGCACGCCGTACTTGTCGCGGAGCAGCTTCATGTGCTCCCACACGTACTCGGCGGAGTTGTACCGGTACTTCCGCTCGTACACGGTGCGATCGCAGTAGCTGCAGGTGAACGGGCAGCCGCGCGAGGTGATCATGGTCGCGCCGTGCCGCTTGCGGTACGCGAACAGCGGCAGGTGATAGCCCTTCGGGTACCCCTCGAGCTTCGAGTAGTCCGGGAAGGGGATGTCGTCCATGTCGTTGATGCGGCCGCGGCGCGGGTTGTTGTTCACGCGCCCCGCATCGTCGCGCCACACCAGGTTGGGAATGTCTTTGAGCGGCTTGCCGTCGGCGAGGTCCTGCATGCAGCCCTCGCCCTCGCCGATGCACAGCATGTCGATGCCCGGGAACCAGTCGAGCAGCTGGCCGCCGATGCTCGAGGCGTGCACCGCGCCGAAGATGTTCCTGATGTGCGGCGCCTTGCGGCGGATCAGCTGCGCGATGTCGTAGCCCTCGAGGAAGGCGCTCGTGGTGCAGGTGAAGCCGACGATGTCGGCCTTCCAGTCGACCACGCGCTGCGCCGTCTCTTCGTTCGACTTCGGCGGGCAGGGCCCGAGGCAGTCGACGATCATCGTCTGGTGGCCGTGCTTCTCGAGCCAGGCGCACAGACACAAGATGCCGATGGGCGCCATGCGGTTGGCCAGCAACGTCAGGTCGGGCTGCCCGGGGCAGAAGTTGTAGCCAGCCGGGTGTACGAAGGCGACGCGCATAGGGACCTGCTGTCGTAGGCGAAAGAGCGTTGGGTCGGCAAGGGGCCTCATGGTTTGCTGCGCTCCGCTTGCGTTGTCCGAACTGTCACGCTCCCATCCCCGACGACGCCGAGTCCTGCACCCACTGCGGAGTCGAGACCGAGGCCGGCAAGCTCGCCCGCCAACGCCGGGCCGCCGCGGAAGCCGAGGCAAAGAAGCGCGCCGAGCGCGACGCCTTCAACGCGCGCGTGCGGCAGATCGGCGAGGTCACCGCCGCCGCCAACCGCTCGCTGCTCGTCTCGCTGCTCGGCCTGCTCGCGTGCTGCCTGCCCGTCGGGCCCATCGTCGGCGTCGTGCTCGCGCGCGGCGCGCAGCGTCAGGCTGAAGGGCTCGGCGTCCCGGGCGGCCGGGGCACCGCGGCGCTCGCGGTCGCCATCGTCGCGCTCGTCTTCAGCCTCTCGGGCTGGGGCTTCATCGGCGTCATCGTGAAGCAGGAGGCCGAGCGCAAGCGCGAGCTCAACGCCATCATCGCCCGCGAGGCCAAGGGCGAGACGCTGACCTCGGCAGGAGCGTGCGCGCTGCTCGAGCTGGAGCTGATGAGCTCGAAGTACGAGAAGTACGACGCCTTCAACGACGACCTCACCTGCCCCGGCGAGGTCGTGCCGCACGGCGAGCGCGAGGCGAAGCTGCTCGACTCGCACTTCACGCACTCGAACAAGCGGGTCGACGTCGTCGCGTGCTTCCACAAGAGCGGAAGCACGTGGACGGTGAAGCAGCTGCGCGGCGACGACAACTGCGACGCCCCGCCGCCTCAGCCGGCGGGAAAAGAGGGCGGCCCCGCTTCCCCTGCAAAAGGAGATCGAGGTAAGGCCACCCACCTCTGAACACAACAGGGGTGAACATGCGCCAACTCTCCGTCGTCTTCGTCTGCGTCGCGTCTGCAGCCTGCAACTGCGGAGGCCCGACCAACGCGCGCGACCTGTACATCGCCCAGTACGCCGAGCTCTGCGACTGGGCGGCGCGCTGCGGGTACATCGGCCGGTCGCAGGAGACCAAGTGCGTGATGGACTCGCAGACGTACTACGACCAGACGGTCCGGGTGTCCCAGACCTACGACGTCGACGCTGCCATCCGCGCCGGGCGCCTCTCCATCAACTCCGGTGCCGCGAACCAGTGCCTCGGGCTGATCCGGGCGAGCACGTGCTCGACGAGCTCCTTCCTGTTCGGGTTCTCGAGCACGTGCCAGCAGGTCTACCAGGGGCGCGTCGCGCCCGGAGGCCAGTGCAGCGCCAGCGTCGAGTGCGCCGGCGGCACCTGCGCGTTCACGACGCCCGGCGGCAACTCCTGCAACGGCATCTGCGTCGCCTGGGCGGCCGAGGGCCAGAGCTGCGCGACGGCGGGCTGCGACCCGTCACGCCACTTCTGCGACGCGAGCCGGGTGTGCCGCGCGCGCGGCAACATCGGCGCCGCCTGCCGGCCCTCGTCCTTCGGCTCCGGCGAGTGCATCGACGGCCTCGGCTGTACGAGCGCCGGCATCTGCGCCCGCCCCGGGTCCGGTGGCGAGGCGTGCGCCAGCGGCCTCTGCGCGAAGGGCTTCCACTGCGTGGGCACCGGCACGAGCAGCGTCTGCGCCGCCGACGTCCGCCACGGAGACACCTGCCCCGACCCCCTCGCCTGCCCCGATGGTGACCGCTGCGTCGGCACCGCGCCCGGGACGAGCGGCATCTGCACCCGCGTGCTCGACGTGAACGACGTCTGCGACCCGGCCCGCGACGCGTGCCCGAGCACGGCGCCGTGCTCGATGACGAGCCGCACCTGCACCCCGCCCGTCGTTCCGATGGAGGGCAGCTCGTGCGCGACGTCGAGCTGCTTCGCGTCGGGCTCGTCGTTCCTGACGCCGGGGCCGCAGCTCTACTGCGAGCGCGCGACGAACACGTGCCGCCGGAAGCTGATGCCCGGCGAGACCTGCGTGCGGCAGAACGGCGAAGACCCGTGCACCACCTCGTGCTCGGCGACCATGACCGGCGCCAGCGGGACGTGCAACATGCCGACCGTGTCGAGCTGCTTCTGAGAGTTTGCAGTCGGCAGTCGGCAGTCGGCAGGGGCAGTGACGCTCGACGTTGCACCACCGCCGACTGCAGACTGCTGACTGCCAACTGTGCCCACTTCCATCTGCAAGCGCTGCGGGGCCGAGACGCCATACTGGAAGGGCTCGTGCCCCCAGTGCGGCGGCACCGAGGCCGTCAACGTCGCCGCCGCCGAAGACTTCACCGGCAGGACGGTGAAGGGCCGCTTCAAGCTCGTCCGCAAGATTGGCCAGGGCGGCATGGGCACCGTCTACGAGGCCGAGGACCTGAAGCTCGGCACCCGCGCCGCCGTGAAGTTCTTGAACGTCGAGCTCTCGCGCAACGTCGAGCTCGCGAAGCGCTTCCTCTCCGAGGCCCGCATCTACGCCCGCATCAACCACCCCGGCGCCGTCACCCTGCACGACTTCGGGCAGGACGACGACGGCACCCTCTACATCGCCATGGAGTTCGTCGACGGCGAGACCTTGCGCGACCTCCTCACCCGGCGAAAGCGCCTGCCCCTGAACGAGGCCGCCGACGTCGTGCTCCAGGTCGCCGACGTGCTCGAAGACGCCCACGCGAAGGGCGTCGTGCACCGCGACCTCAAGCCCGAGAACGTCATGGTGAGGCCCGGCTTGCACGGCTTCCACGTGAAGCTGCTCGACTTCGGCGTCGCCCGCCGCACCTACGAGGGCGCCACCCGGCTCACCGCGCACGGCTCCGTCGCCGGCACCCCGCGCTACATGCCGCCCGAGCAGGCCCGCGGCGAGGAGGTCGACGCCCGCGCCGACGTCTACGCCCTCGCCCTCGTCACGTTCGAGCTCCTCACCGGAGCGCCCGGCAACGACGCCGCCGACCTCCGCGGCGTCCAGGCGCAGCAGAAGAGCCCGCTGCGCGCCCTCGGCGCCGTCGACCCCGCGCTCCATCACCCGAAGCTCGACGCCGTGCTCGACAAGGCAACCCAGGCCGAGCGCGAGCGGCGGTTCGCGACCATCGCCGAGCTCGCCGCTGCCTTGAGCGCCGCCGCCCGGCCGGGAGACGCCGCCGCGGTGGCTCCGCCGGCGCCGGCGGCGCCCGCAGAGAGACCGATTCCCCTCGCGACGCCGTATCACCCCTCGGAGCCGCCGCCGAAGCGGCGCGCGCCGTGGCCCCTCGCGCTGCTCGCGCTCCTGCCGGTGCTCGGCGTGGTGGGCTGGATGCAGCTGAGGCAGCCGCACCCGGTGGCCGCGGCCTCGGCCTGCCCCGCCACCGCCCTCTACGCCGCCGAGCTGCGCGAGCTGCCCACCCCGGAGCTCGAGCGCCGCGTGCTGAACCTGCGCATCTTCCGCCCCAGCGACGCGAAGAAGCAGCTCGAGCGGCTGAAGGTGACCGCCGAGGGCTACGCGGCGGAGCAGCGCGAGTGCATGCTGCGCGCGATGCTGCTCGGCTCCATCACGAGCGAGCAGACGGTGCTGAAGACGACGCCCGCGCTGTGGGGCCACACCCGCGAGCTCGGCCGCCTCAAGTCCCTCTTCCTGGAGCTGCCGCTCAAGCACGCGTGGTCGCCCGAGCAGCGCGCCGCGGTGCTCGCGCGCATCGAGCAGCTGTTCATCGCGAACCTCGCCGCGAACGACGAGGCCGACCGCGACTTCTGGCGCCGCCAGTACTACGGCATCGAGCTGCTCTGCGAGGTCACCGACGAAGCGCTCGCGGAGCTGCACACGCAGCGGCCCGACGACTGCTTGAACCTCTCGCCGTAGCCGTCAGTTGCAGCCCGAGGCGCCCGCGTCAGGCAGCAGGCACCGGCCGGGCGACACGCACACGTACGGAGCGCCGCACGGCATCATCGTCGGCTTGTCGGGGTAGCAGAGGTCGCCGCACTTCGTACCGCCGCACGCCGAAGCGAGCAACGCGAGAGCTGCAGCCGCCATCAGAGCTCGAAGCATGGAGGTCATGTTTATCACGGCCTGAAGCCGGTGCTGCTGTTGAAGACGTTCGTGAAGCTCGGCACCGAGGCGCCGTTGTTGCTGGGCTGCACCACGACCTCGATGCGCTTGACCGTCTTCAGGTCCGCCCCGCCCTGCGCCATCACCCACGCCCCGCCGCCCGCGATCGGCATGTCGGTGTTCACGTTCACGTTCGCCGCGGTCAGCAGCATGGCCGCCGGTCGGTAGCGCGAGAACTGGGCCGCGTTCGCGTTGCACACCAGCACGAACGGCTGGTTGTAGTTCACCCACGGGATGCCGGGGTTCTGGTTCAGCATGGCCGTCGAGAACTGCAGGTGGAGCTGCAGCCCCGTCTTCGACAGGTCCCACGTCGTGTTGCCCGGCGCCTCGGCGTACCAGACGTGGAAGTTGTCGTTCGAGCCCGACCAGGTGAGCCCCGTCCACCCTTCGCCGACGCCCAGCGCCCGCAGGCACGTCGTCGGGGGGTTCAGCCCCGTGCTCATGCCGGTGTTGCGCGCGCCGATGATGACGCCGGCGTCGAAGAAGCTGGTCGGGCCGCCGCACTCGGGGTGCTCGTCGGCCGTGCCGTCGCAGTCGTCGTCGAGCCCGTTGCACTCGTCGCGCGCCGGCATCTTCGTGGGCCGGCACACGATGGCGCCGCCCGCGCACGCGGTCGTGCCCGCCGAGCACTCACCGTAGCCCGCGTCGGTGCAGCCCTGGCCGACGCCGACCATCACGTTCTCGTCGGCCGGGCCGTTGCAGTTGTCGTCGACGCCGTTGCACAGCTCCATCGCGGCGGGGTTGCGCGTGGCGTCGTCGGGCGCGCAGTCGCCGGCGCTCGCCGCGTAGCCCGGAGGCACGCAGCCCGCGGGGCACTGGCACGCCATCAGCGTGTCGCCGAGCACGCCGTAGCCGTCGCCGTCGGTGTCGCGAAAGTACGCCACGAGCGGAGACTGGCCGTCGTCGATGGTGCCGTCGCAGTCGTTGTCGCGGCCGTCGCAGATTTCGTTGCCGCCCGGGTGCGCCGACATCGAGCCATCGTCGCAGTCGGTCGAGCTCTCGACCCACGCCTCCATCGTCGGGCGGTTGCACGCCTGCCGCGAGACCGCCGGGTTGCCGTAGCCGTCGCCGTCGGAGTCCTGAAAGTACGTGCGCGGGTTCATGCCGCCTTCGCACTTGCCGCTCAGCGGCACGAGCGTCGGGCACGCCGGGTCGCCGTTCTGCCGGCAGCACAGGCCGTCGTCGCACGTCATGTCCGACGGGCAGGCGTCGCCGGTGCCGCAGCGGTACAGGCCCGTCGCCTGCCACGGCTGAAAGCAGCTGACGAGGCCCGCAGCCAGGATGATGAACGGAGTCTTGTTCATCGCAGCACGTCGAAGGTGAAGAGGCCCGCTCCGGCCACGGCGAACACCAGCCCCGTGCCGAGCAGCACGTTGGCGGTCGAAGCATAGCCCGCCGCCCTGCGCTGCTGCTCCATGGCCTCGCCCAGCGTCACGCAGTCGCGCGTGTCGGGGCGGCACGGGCTCTGGCCGTTCGCGGTCTGGCGCCCGACGAAGCCGACGATGAACGCGGCGAGCAGCGTGGCGGTGCCGGCCATCCACGCGGCGTAGCTCGCGAACCGCAGCGCGCTGAAGCCGCCGGCCGCCTTCTCGCTCATCGACGCCGCAGCAGGCGCCGGAGCCACGTCGACGCGCGTGCGCGAGCCCTCGGCCACGTCGATGCGCTGCAGCACGGCGCGGCCGTCGGGGTAGACGACGTCGACCTGGTGCGGGCCCGCGGTGACCGCGATGAGCTCGCCGCGCTTCGACGGCACGACGCGGCCGTCGAGCTTGATGACGCTGCCGCTCGGAGGCGCCGTCGTGAGGCCCACGGCTCCCCACCCCTTCTTCATCCACGCGGGGACGGCCGCATCGAGCAGCGCCGCCACGTCTGGAGCGTCGGCGCTGAGGTCCGCCGAGCGCAGCTTCGAGACGAGCTCGCCGTCGAAGAACGCGGCCGTCGCGACGACGCGGTCGCGGTCTTTGCCTCCCGACAGCCAGAGAGCGACGCCGGCCCCCTTCATCCGGTCGTAGAGGCACTTGAGGTCATCCTGCGCGCAGCTCCTCTTGGGGCCCTTCCAGTCGTAGGTGTCGCTGACGGAAGCGGGGGTGAGGCCCTTCAGCTGCTCGACCGCGGCCCGGTGCACCTTGCGCACGGTGGCCTCGCCGACGCCCTGGGCGTCCATCACCGAGACCGCGAGCGGCTGCGCGCTCACGGCCGCCGAGGCGAGGAGCACGCCGGAAAAGACGAAGCGCACGAAGGCCAGTGTTAGCACCGAAGCGAGCCGAGCTTGAGAAAGTGACGTCAGCGCGCCTCGAGCACCACCTGCCGGGTGCGGGCGTCGACGAGCACTCCGACCGAGTGCCAGTCTTCGAGCTCAGGAGGCGTGGCCGTGCCGCGCGCGCGCAGGTCGCCGATGCGCGTGTAGATGACGCCGACGACGGCGCCGCGCGCGTCGAGCAGCGGCCCGCCGGAGTTGCCCGGGTACGCGGCCGCCGAGGTGACGAGGCCGCGGCCCGAGAGCGCCAGCACGCGCCCCTGCGACACGAGGGGGTACGAGAGCGCCGCCTTCTCGGCGGGCGTCAGCCACAACAGGTGCGGGCTGCCCACCAGGTAGACGGTGTCGCCCACGCGGGGAGCGGCGGGTGCGGGGTCGAGCTGCGCGGCGCGGGCGGGGCTGCGATGGAGCACCAGGTCGAACGCCTCGCTGAACGGGACCTGGTCGACGCAGGTGTGCATCGGCGTGGTGCCGAGGCAGGTCGGGGCGTGCGGGTGGCCTCCGCCGACGAGCAGCTCGCCGCAGCCCGGGCCGGTGAAGGGCTGGCCGGCGTCGGCGTAGCGCCAGTCGGCGAAGAAGCAGTGGTAGGGGAAGGCCGAGTCTGCCTCGAGCACGTGGTGCGCGGTGAGGCTCCAGCCCGGAGCGACCGCCGTCTCGTTCGTGCCCATCGCCGCGGCGACGCGCGCGGCGTCGAACGGCCAGCCGCCGCCGTCGAGCGGTCGGAACATCGCCAGCACGCACGCGACGTCGGGCTCGGCGACGTGGCAGCTGCCGCCCGCGTCACGCCCGGCGTCGGAGGCTCCGGCGTCGGACCCCGCATCGAGGCCGCCATCGAGGCCGGCGTCGACGCGCGCATCGAGCCCGGCGTCGACTCCGGCATCCGGCCCGGGACCCGGCGGGCTCGAGCAGGCAGCAGCGAGGCAGAGCAGCAGGGCGCGCTTCACGCCCCCTCTTTCGCACGAGTGCCGCGCTCAGCGCCTGGCGCCGCCGTCGAGGGTGTCGCGCGGGAGCCGCACCTCCGGACGCGAGACGGGCGGCATGCTCGAAGAACGAACATGCCGCCCGGGAAGATGCAGGGGTCTCTTCTCGCTACGGCGCGCAGCCGGTGTCGAAGCCCACGGGGATGGCGACCTCGGTCGTGGTCGCGTCGATCGACCACAGGTACTGAATGAGGTCGTTGCGGTCCTGCGCGATGTTGCCGGTGCTCAGGAAGAGCGCGTTGCCGGCCTGGGTGTGGTTCGCCCACGCGGCATCGGTGAAGAGCGCCTGCAGGTTCGCCGCGCCGCCGTGGTGCAGCAGCGGCGCCGCCACCTGGAGGCCGTAGAGCGAGGGCACGTTGTACCCGCCGCGGCCCTGCGCGCGGGCGGTGCCGCCCGGCTTGAGCTCGAGCGCGTCGGAGCCGAACGTTCCGACGTTGCGAATCGAGCAGGCGGCCTGCGGCGGAGCGATGGCCGCCGCGTTGTGCGGCATCACCTCGGCCGCCGTCGGCTGCGCCGCGATCTGGTTCGTCGTGTGGAAGTTCCAGGTCGGCGCCCAGGCCGCGGGCCTCACGAACGGCGTCATGTTCTGCACGGTGATGGTGGCCGTGCTCGGCACGTAGTGCCGGCGAGACACCGTCCACCCGGCGCCGCCGTGGCACTTGTCACAGCCGCCCTGCGTGAACAGCGCCTGGCCGCGCGTCACCGCCGCCGCGTCGAGCGTGCCGGCCGGAGTCGGACGGCGGCCGCGCGGCGGGCGAATCGTCTTCGCGTAGTTGTCGATGTCGTCCCACTGGCCCGGAGCGCAGCGCACCTGGCCCATCTGGTCCGCCGCCTCCTTCGACGTCGGAGTGCCGAGCGGCGCTGCCGAGAGCGCGACCGGCGTCTCGACCGCCAGGTTGCCGCAGTCGCCCTGCGTCGGGGCCGTGGTGATGGCGCCCTTGCCGCCCTGCGTGCCGCGGGTGTTGCCCTCGAAGTCGTGCATCTCGTCGATGATTCCCGTCCAGTTGAACATGCGCTGCTTCTGCATGCCGGCGCCGTGCGAGTAGCTGCCGTCCATCGAGGTGCTCTGCCGCGGGCCGGCCGCGAAGATCCACGTCACGTTGTCGGTCAGGCCGTCCGGGTGGCACGAGCCGCACGACGACCAGGCCGAGTTGCTCCACCGGCCGCGGCCCGTGAAGAAGAAGTGACGGCCGCGGTTGATGCTCGCCGCCGGCGTGCCCGCCGCGGGCGGTGTCACCGAAACCACGGTGTCGGTCACCGCCTGGCTCGCGAGGTCGATGATGGCGAGGCGCTGGCTGCCCCAGCAGTTCACGTACGCCTTGAACGCCGGGGCCGCGATCGCCACGATGCCCGTCGGGTTGAAGCACTGGCCGCCCGTCACCATGCCGGTGAGCTCGATCTGGGTGTTCATCGTCGAGCCCAGCGTCAGCGTGCCCCCCGTCTCGTTGTAGACGACGCGCTGAACGACCTCGCCGCCACGCGCCACCGCGTAGCCGATCTGGTTCGTCGCGCTGCCGCCGTTGACGAACGAGATGTCGACGAGGTCCGCGAGGAACTGCTTCGTGCCCGCGAACGCGTTCACGAGCGGCGCGAGCGACTGCGAGCCGGCGGCGCCCGTGACCTCGGTCTTCGTCGCGAGGTCGGCCACGAGAATGACCGGCGCCACGTTGTTGTCGAACTTCGGCGGGCCCGCCGGCGACGCGCCGATGGAGGGAATGTACGCGCGGCCCGACGACGTGAGCGCCACGCCGAACAGCTGGTTCGGGCTGAACTGCACGCCGAAGCCACCGTCGTTCGCGCCGAACAGCACCTCGCCGTCGTCGCCGAGCGTGCCCGTCGCGCTCAGCGTGAACATCTTCACCGCGCCCTGGCGGCTCGTGTCCGTCGCTTCGGTGCCGACCGGGCGGCCGAAGAACTCGGTCACGACGACCTTCTCGTCGCCGTCATCGGCGTCGCCGTCGTTCGTGACCGCGACCGCGCGCGGGTTGCGCATCCCCTGCGACGACACCTTCGCGTTGCTCATCGTGTCGATGACGCTGACCTGGCCCTCGGCCCACTCGGCGACGACGAGGAAGCGCCCCGTCGGCGACAGCGCGAGGCCCGTCGGCTCGCTGCCGACGTTGATGGGCGTGCCCACCACCGGGCTCGCCGTGTTGAGGGCCGTGACCTTCACCACGGTCGCGGCCGCGCGGTTCGCGACCCACGCCGACGTGCCGTCGGGGTTGTAGACGACCGCGCTGGGCTCGGTGTTCGCGCCCATCGGAGCGCGCGAGAGCAGCGTCTTCGTCGACGCCGAGAACGTGGAGATCGAGTTGTCCTCGGGGTTCACCATCGTGATGAGCGCCGCGTCGCCCGAGACGGCGATGGTGCTCGACTTCGACGGCCCCGAGAGGACCATGCCCGCGCCACCCGCGGTGCCTGCTCCGCCCGCGGTGCCCGCGCCGCCTGCGGTCGCCGCGCCGCCGGCCTGGCCGTCACCGCCTGCGGTCGCCGCGCCGCCTGCGGTCGCTGCTCCGCCGGCCGTGCCGCTGCCGGCGCTGCCGCCGCCCGCGCCGCCTCCGGGGTTTCCGGAACAACCTGTCGCGAGGACGACCCCGGCAACCAGGGGCACCGTACCGCTCGCCGCGACCACTGCACCAAGACACACTGCCAGCAGACGTCTCATCACGTTGAAACCCCCTCGGGTGGGTTGGGACCGGCCGTTAAGCGAGGAACGCACGATAGAGGGACCCGTGCGCAGGGTCATCGGTTTTCGAGTGCCGGGGGACACTGCAAGCGCGCGGCCTGGAGCGCTTCGCCGTGTGCGGGCCGTGGATCTGTTGGTCACCGCCCACGAGCTGTCGGCTCCCGCCTGCAGGGAGCGAGCTTGATTTCAGAGTCAGCCGCGAGCACTGTTCTTCTCATGGTGCCCTCGAAAGAGAAGCGAGACGCGCTGCGTGACGCGCTGATGAAGCGGGGCGGCTGGTACTCGCCGTGGGTGCACCCCGCGGTGCCGAGCCTCACCGGCCTGGGCCTGATGTCGGCCGCCGTGCTCTTGATGCACGACCTGCAGGCGTGGGAGGCCGGCTTCGGGGTGCTGCTGTTCCTGCTGTCGAACGCCGCCGAGTGGCGCATTCACAAGGGGCTGCTGCACAAGCGCACCCCCGGCGCGACGATGCTCTACGACCGGCACACGCCGGAGCACCACATGGTCTTCATCACCGAGGACATGTCGATTCGCGACCCGCGCGAGTTCAAGCTCGTGCTGCTGCCCGCGTTCGGCATCGTGCTGCTGGCCGCGGGCCTCACGCCGCTCGCGTGGCTCATCTGGAATTCGGGCCAGCACAACCTCGCCTGCGTGTTCGTGTTCGTGACCATGGGCTACGTGGTCTCGTACGAGTGGCTGCACCTCTCGTATCACCTGCCGCCCGAGTCGTTCGTCGGCCGCCTCGCCGTCATCCGCTTCATGCGGCGGCACCACGCCATTCACCACGACCCGCGGCTGATGCAGCGGTGGAACTTCAACGTCTCGCTGCCGCTGTGGGACCTCGTGCGGCGCACCTACGTTCGGCCCGCCGAAGGGGAAAGTCTGGAACCGCTGCTCAAGGGCGGCTAATCAGGCGCTCCATGCGCACTACACTCATCGTCTTCTTCCTCGCTGCACCCGCGCTCGCGGGCCCGAAGTTCACCCTCACCTCGACCGACGTGAAGCCGAACGCGGTGCTCGCCGACAAGCACGTGTTCAACGGCATGGGCTGCACGGGCGAGAACATCTCGCCGCACCTCGCGTGGGCGAACCCGCCGGCCGACACGAAGAGCTTCGTGGTGCTCGTGCACGACCCCGACGCGCCGACCGGCGGCGCCGGCTGGTGGCACTGGGTCGTCTACAACATCCCCGCCGACGCGACGGAGCTCGCGCAGGGCGCGGGCTCGGGCAAGGCCGACCTGCCGAAAGACGCGGTGCAGGGCCGCACCGACTTCGGGCAGCCGGGCTGGGGCGGCGCGTGCCCGCCCGAGGGCGACAAGCCGCACCGCTACATGTTCACGGTGTACGCGCTGAAGGTCGACAAGCTCGACGTGCCCGCCGACGCCAGCGCCTCGTACGTCGGCTTCATGGCGAACGCGAACAAGCTGGGCTCGGCGACGTTCACCGCGAAGTACAGCCGGCCGAAGGCCAAGCCGGCGCCCGCGGCGAAATAGCGGCGGCCCCTACGACGGGAGCGGGAACTCGACGCGGAACTTCGCTCCCGCGTCGGCGGGCATGAGCTGCACGTTGCCGCCGTGGCTCTCGGCGATGCGCTTCACCACCGCGAGGCCGAGGCCCGTGCCGGTCGCCTTCGTGGTGAAGAACGGCGCGAACACGCGCTCGCGCAGGTGCGGCGGCACGCCCGGCCCGTTGTCGGCCACGAACAGCCGCAGCGCCTCTTCCGCGCGCTCGGTGCGAATCGACAGGCGCCCGCCGACCGGCATCGCCTGCGCCGCGTTCTCGAACAGGTTGATGAGCAGCTGGCGCACGAGCCGCCCGTCCATCGGGAGCTGGTCGACGTCCTGCGCGAGCTCGAGCCGCACGTCGATGCCGCGAGAGTCGAGGTCGACCGAGCTCAGCGCCTGGTTGATCACCTTCGAGATGCTCTCGCCCGAGAAGCGCGGCTCGCACGGCCGCGCGAAGTCGAGCAGGTCGCCGACGATGCGGTTCAGCCGGTCGCTCTCTTCGGTGAGCACGCCGACGAGCGGGTGGCTCAGCTCGCGCCGCAGGATGTTGAGCGCGTTGAAGATCGCCCCGAGCGGGTTGCGCACCTCGTGCGCGACCGCGGCCGCGAGCTCGCCGACGGCGGCGAGGCGCTCCTTGGCGACCAGCATCGCCTGGGTCTCCTGCAGCTTCTGATCGCTGCGCCGCAGGGCCGTGACGTCCTGCGCGGTGCCCGCCCACTCGAGAATGCGCGTGCCGTCTTCGCTCCACACCGGCAGCCCGCGCGAGAGCACGTACGCGTACGAGCCGTCGGGGCGGCGCAGCCGGTACTCGCACTCGTACGGAATCTGGTTGTCCACCGAGTACAGCCAGCGGCTCTTCGTGCGCGCGCGGTCTTCGGGGTGCACCGCGTCGAGCCAGCCGAAGCCCGCGTGCTCGTGCGGGAGCTGGCCGGTGTACTCGCTCCACGCCGGAGTCGCCTTCGGCGCGGTGCCGTCGGCGTTCGCGCTCCACACCACGGCGGTGGTGGTCTCGACGAGGTGGCGGTAGCGGCGCTCCTCGCGCTCGAGCTGCTCGTAGGCGTGCTGCAGCTCGGCCAGCCGCCGCGGTGCGGTGAGGAACTGTCTCAAGCGTTCCAGCATGGCGCTCTCAAAGGCATAGGTGAGTCTGTGTTCCGAGCGCAACACGTCCTGGTGCACCGGCGCTCCACCGGGTGGGCGGAACCCATCGGCCCCACTCGACAACGGACGGGGCATGAGGCTTGCTGCCCTGCCCGAAGGCCCCTCATGCGCGCGCTCTTCCTCTTCCTCTGCCTGGCGGCAGTCACCGCGTGCACCGGCACCATCGCCACGCCTCCGCCGGTGGCCGTCGAGCCCATCGAGCCCGGCGAGCCGAAGCCCGGCCCGTTCGTCGCGGAGCCCGCCGGCCTGCGGCTCCTCACGAAGAGCCAGTACGAGTCCGCCGTGGTCGCGCTGTTCGGCCCCTCCGCCGCACGAAGGGCCGGCGCCTGGAGCACCTCGCTCGCCGCCGCCCAGGGCGGCGTCTCGGCCTCGCAGGTCGAGGCCTACGAGACCCACGCGCTGGAGCTCGCCGCCGCGCTGTTCGCCCCGGGCGGAGCCGCCGTCACCGGCTGCATGCAGCCCGACGCCGCGTGCATGAAGGCGTGGACGGCGCGCATCGGCCGCCTCGCGTTTCGCCGGCCGCTGAGCGCCGACGAGCTCGCCCGCTACGAGGCCGTCGCCGCCACCGCCGCGCGCGAGCTGGGCGACCCGTGGAAGGGCCCGGAGTACGTCACCGCCGCCCTGCTGCAGTCGCCGCACTTCCTCTACCGCGTCGAGCTCGGCACCGGCGGCACCTTCGACGCGTACGCGCTCGCCTCGCGCCTGTCGTTCACGCTCGTCAACGCGCCGCCCGACGACCTGCTGCTCGCGGCCGCCGCCGACGGCTCGCTGCTCGACTCCGCCGTGTACCGCTCGCACGCGCGCCGGCTGCTGGGCGACCCGCGCACGCGCGCCGCGCTCGAGCAGCTGCTCGACGACTGGCTGCAGGTCGAAGACATCGCGCACCTCGACAAAGACCCGGCGCACTTCCCCGACTTCGACGCCGCGCTCGGCCTCGCGATGCGCGACGAGGTGCGCGCCTCGGTCTCGCACCACCTGCTCGGCCAGCGCAGCGACTTCCGCGCCCTGTTCGACAGCCGCGTCACGTTCGTGAACGCCCGCCTCGCGCGGCACTACGGCCTGACCGGCGTCACGGGCGATGCGCTGCAGCAGGTGACGCTGCCCGAAGACGGCCCGCGCGCCGGCCTGCTCGGGTTCGCGGGAATCCTCGCGGCGCAGGCGACCCCGGTGAACACGTCGCCGACGCTGCGGGGCAAGTTCGTGCGCGGCACGTTCCTCTGCCAGGGCGTGCCGCCTCCGCCGCAGGGCGTCGACACCACGCTGCCGCCGCCGATGCCGGGCTTGTCGACGCGCGCGCGGCTCGAGCAGCACCGCTCGAACCCGTCGTGCGCGACGTGCCACGCGCTGATGGACCCGATCGGCTTCGGCCTCGAGGGCTTCGACGCGACCGGCGCGTTCCGCACCGAGACTCAAGGCGTGGCCATCGACGCCTCGGGCACGCTCGACGGAGCCCCGTTCGCCGACGCCCGCGGGCTCTCGCGCGTCGTGAAGAACCACCGCCGCGCCACCGGCTGCTTCGTGCGGCAGGTGTACCGGTACGCGCTGGGCCACGTCGAGGCGCCGGGTGAGGCCGCGGCGCTCTACGACCTCGAGCAGGACTTCGCGAAGGGCGGCTTCACGCTGCCGGCGCTGCTCGAGGCGCTCGTCGTCCACCAGGCCTTCCAGGAGGCGGCGCCATGAAGCCCGTGAGCCGCAGAGCCTTCCTGCGCGGCGCCGGCGCCGTGCTCGCGCTGCCCACGCTCGAGGCCATGCTGAACGGCAACGGCACCGCGTACGCTCAAGGCGCAGCGCTGCCGAAGCGCTTCGTGGTGTTCTTCTGGGGCAACGGCAACGACCCGGCGGCGTGGACACCGGCGGTCACGGGCACCGCGTGGGACCCGATGCCGTCGCAGCAGGCGCTGCTCCCGCTGAAGGCCGACGTCACGCTCGTCAGCGGCATGAAGCTGCCGGTGCGGAACACGAACAACCCGCACGTCGAGGGCGTGGTGGGCCTGATGGCGGGCGGCAACCCGCTCCTGCACGCGTCGTACAACGGCACGAACGGCGACTGGAACTTCATGACGGTGCCGGGGCCGAGCGCCGACCAGGTGGTGGCCTCGGCGATCGGCGGCACGACCGCGTTCCGCTCGCTCGAGCTCGGGGTCACGCCGGTGCACGGCTCGACCGGCCCGGGGCAGGCGGTGAGCTACATCTCGCACAGCGCGCCGTACACGCCGAACGCGTGCAGCGTCGACCCGGCCGCCGTCTTCCAGCGCCTGTTCGGCAACGGGCTACCGAACCCGCAGCCGACGGACGCTCCGCTCAAGCGCGTGCGCGCGAGCATCCTCGACGCGGTGAAGGCCGACGCCGCGGACCTCAAGCGGCGCCTCGGCGTCAACGACCAGCGCCGCCTCGACGCGCACCTCGACGGCGTGCGCGCGCTCGAGCAGCGCATCAACGCGATGCCCGCTCCGCCGCCGAGCGCGTGCCGGCTGCCCGCGGCGCCGATGCCAGGCCCCGGAGTCGCCGAGCGCGCGCAGGTGATGGGCGAGCTCGCCGCGATGGCCCTGGCCTGCGACCTCACGCGCGTGGTGACGCTGCAGCTCAGCTCGCCGGCGTCGCACAGCCGCTTCGACGCGTACCCGAGCGAGCTCACCTGCGGCGGCGAGGCGAAGTCGTTTCACGAGTACGAGCACTGCGCGGGCTACGACGCTCCGGTGAAGGCGGTGCTCAAGTACTTCGTCGACCGCTACGCCGCGTTCGTCGGCCAGCTGAAGGCGCTGCCCGAGGGCGCGGGCTCGCTGCTCGACGGCTGCGCGGTGCTCGGCTGCTCGGAGCTCGGCGGCGGGTGGAACCACCAGCACGACAACATGCCGCTCATCGTCGCGGGCAGGGCCGGCGGAGCGCTGACTCCGGGCCGCCACATCGCCGCGCCCAACGAGAACCCCGCGCGCCTGATGCTCGCGCTCATGCAGTCGGTCGGAGCGCCGGTGACGAGCTGGGGCCTGGAGCAGTACGCGACGACGTCGCCGCTGGCGTTGTAGATGTAGGCACAACTCCCGTTCTCGACCTTCGAGAATCGAAAGCCCCCCCCTCACGAGCGTCGTCTACCAAACCGCCCATGACCAAGATCGCTGCGAAAGCTCCGCCCAAAATCGAGACCCCGAAGCCTTCCGCGCCTCCGCCGCCGAAGCCGTCGGTCGCCCCGAAGGGGCCCGACGCCACGAAGCCCGACGCGTTCATCGGCAAGGTCGAGGGCTCGCCCGAGTTCAAGAAGCTCGACAAGGCGACTCAAGGGGCGGTCGACACCGCGCTGAAGGGCGCGACGACGCCCGAGGCGCGCAAGAACATCGCCGACCTCGCGGTGAGCCCTGGCTTCGGCAAGCTCTCGCCGAAGGCGCAGGACGCGGCGCTCAAGGCCCTGCTGAAAGACCCCGGCAACGCCGACTACGCGAGCAGCATCAAGCAGACGGTGAACAACGGCGGCCCGTACAAGGAGCTGCACACAGGCAGCAGCGGCCCCGCGGTCAGCGAGATGCAGCAGAAGCTGAAGGATGCGGGCTTCGACCCGGGCAAGGTCGACGGCAAGTTCGGGCCGAAGACGAAGGCGGCGCTCGAGGCGTACCAGAAAGACCGGGGCCTCAAGGTCGACGGCCTCGCGGGGCCCGAGTCGCTCGGCGAGCTGAACGGCAAGCGCTTCTCGGGCCTGTCGGAGGCCCGGCAGGTTCAGGTGCTCGAGCAGCTGTCGAAGCACCCGACCGACCCGGCGGCGCGCGAGACGATTGCGAACACGGCCACGTCGCCCGGCTTCCGCGCGCTCGACGACGCCAGGCAGGAGAAGCTGCTGAATCTCATCGGCGGCACGAACGTCGACCTCGCGCGCGACGCGCGCAACGAGATGACGACGCTGCTGCACGACCCGAAGTTCGAGAAGGCGAGCGCGGCGGATCAGAAGGCGCAGCTCGAGAAGTTCCTCACCGATCAACCCGGCCTGCGCGACGTCGTGAAGCCCGAGGCGGGCGCGTTCGACGGCAAGCGCGAGAAGTACAAGCTGCACGGCCCGACCGAGGTGAAGAACCACGAGTTCAAGGGCGGCAAGGCCGACGCGCTCAAGTACGAGGTCGAGATCGACGGGAAGAAGATTCCCGTGTGGATGCCGAAGAACCCCGACGCCTCGATGAAGTACCACTCCATCGAGGAGGTCGCGAAGGGCCTCGCGGCGCTGCCGGCGTCCAGCCGCAAGCTGGTGAAAGAGGTGTCGGTCGAAGAGAAGGTGAACCCCGACGACGCGTACTGGGCGACGAAGTACGGCGACCCGAACTTCCACTCGTACATGACGGCGGGTGAAGAAGGCGTCATCAGCATCTACCCGGGCAAGACGAAGGAGTCGCAGGACTACCTCGACGGCACGATGATTCACGAGACGGGTCACACGCTGTCGCGGCAGAAGTGGGGCGAGGACGACGACCCGAAGTGGAAAGACTGGAAGGACGCGATGGCCAGCGACGGCATCTCGTCGTCGCAGTACGCGAAGAAGTCGCAGGGCGAAGACTTCGCCGAGACGCTGCAGCTCTACCAGCAGGTGAAGGGCACGCCGCAGGAGGCCGAGGTGCGGGCGCTCATGCCCGAGCGCTTCAAGATCATCGACGAATTGCTCGCCGGGAAGCGCTGAGGAGACGAAAAGACCATGAACCACACCATCACCTTCGTCGACGAGACCTCCGAGCGCGTGGAGCAGGCCGCCGACGTGCCCGAGAGCATCCGCTTCGCCACGAACCGCGACGGTGCGCTCGTGCCCGTCGTGCGCGTCGTCGCCGTCACCGCCGGAGACCAGCGCACCATTCGCGAGTACGGCGCAGACGGGGCGCTGCTGCGCTCGACGGTGCAAGTGAAGCGCGCGTGACGCTCCTGCTTGCAGTCGTGGTGCTCGCTGCAGACGGCGGCGTCACGCTGTACTCGGCGGCCACCACCGAGCCGCACGGCCTCATTCAGCTCGAGCTCGCCGAGGGCGGCGCGGCGGGCAGGTACCGCCAGGTCGTCTCGATTCACCTGCCGCCGGCGGAGCTCGAGGTGCTCGACGTCAAGGTGACGGCGAAGGGCGATCAGCTCTGCCTCGACCCGAAGCCGAAGGCCATCGAGCCCTGCGCCGTGAAGAAGGGTGCCGGGCTCGAGGTCACGCTCAAGTCGAAGAAGACGAAGCTCGTGCTCGAGAGGCGCTGACCCGCGGCGGGTGCCCGGTCTTGTGGAGCAGCGGCAGCGCGTACCACGCGGCCACGCACGCGACCGCGAGCCCTGCGGCGACGGCGATCGAGGCCGGGCGCCCGAAGAGGTAGTCGGTCACCAGGAAGATGGAGGTCACCATGGCGAGCGAGAGGAACACGCCGCCGGCGATGGCCAGCTTGTTCATCACGCGCAGCATGCGGTCTTTGTCGTCCGCGCCGCAGCGAAAGTGGATGCGGTGGTACACCGCCGGCGCGATGAGGAAGATCGAGGCGAGCGCCGTGAACAACAGGTCGGCGAGGTAGGCGCCCTTCTGCGTCGCCGTCGTCTTCACGAAGCCCTCGCTGAAGGGAATCACCAGCAGGAACGCGAAGAGAATCTGCACGCCCGGCAGCTTCACGCGCAGCTCCTGGAGCGAGGTGTTCAGCTCCTGGTCGAGGTGCTTCTCGTCCATGAAGACCTTGCTAACGGCGTCACCGCGACGGCGCCGGGCTCAGCGGCCGCCCGTCGGGCCGCGGAGCGTCGACGGTGAGGAAGCTGACCACCGTCGCGACACACACGAGCCCCGCCGGCACGAGGAACGCGAGGTACCCCAGGCGAAGGCACAAGGGCGCCATCGCCGCCCCGCCCAGCGTGAAGCTCAGAATCTTCGAGCCGCGCAGCGCGGCGCCGCGCCACGCCCAGCTCCGATCGGCGTCGTTCGCCGCGGTCAGCGCCGTCGCCACGCTCACGCCGAGGTCGGTGGCGGGCCCGGTGAGGTGAGTCGTGCGCACCGCCATGCCCGTCGAGGTCGCCACGGCGGCGTTCTGCATGCCCATCGCGAAGCCGAGCACCGAGAGCAGCACGAAGTCGCTCAGGTGCTCGACCGAGCCGCCGAACTCACCGAACGCGCCGAGGTGGCCGGCGACCGCGACGCCGCACAGCACCAGCACGTCGAGCACGAGCGGCAGCGAGTACCACGGCCTCTTCCCGCGGTTCGCGCGCCCGTCGATGAACAGCGCCGCGCCCATCGCACCCGCGATGAAGCAGAGGATGACGATGGTGTAGTCGAGCAGCAGCCAGCCGCGGGCGAAGTGCACGCCAATCTGCGTCGCGCTCCCGGTCACGTGGGTGACGAAGCGCTGGCACGCGAGCAGCGCGCCGACGTTCACCGCGCCGGCCGCGAAGGCGAGCATGAGCCAGCTCGGGGCGTGGCGAATCGAGAAGACTTTTTCGGGCGCGTGCAGTGCCTTCAAGCGCCGTTACCTGTAATCGCCGCGGCGCGGCTCGCAACCCGTCGCGGGCCGGTAACGTTACATGCGCTCGCAGCAGCCGATGTCGGGGCCGAGGCCCGCGTCGCGGGTGGCGCCGAGCAGGTCGAGCTCGACCACGGTGGCGTCGCTGCGCCGCACCGACAGCACGCCGCGGTCGATGCACTGCGAGAGCGCCGCGAGCCGGAAGTCGTGGAGCGTGCCGCCGTCGGGCCGGCGCGGCTGCACGGCGTCGAACGGGCTCACGTTGCCCGCGAAGAGGTTGCCGCGGCCGTCGAACACCCCGACCCCGGCGTCGACGACCTGAGAGAGGCGATCGCCGGCGGCGAGGGGCTCCATCGTGGGCCTGCGGTACCAGAAGTAGTTGTTCGTCCACGTGCCGCCGTCGAAGCAGCGCACGGCGTTGCTGTCGTTGGCGAGCAGGCGGTGCGTGGCGGCGCTGCCCGCGCCGATGACGTTGCTCTCGGCGAAGATGACGGGGCCCACCCCCTCGCAGGTGATGGCCTCGCTGTCGCCCGGCATCAAGGGCGAGCCCTCGGCCTCGATGGTGTTGCCGCCGAGGTAGGCCGTCTGACCCGCGAGGCGCAGCCCGCTCGACAGCGGGTCCGGCGTGGTGCACGAGTTCGGCCCGGCCCAGAGGTGGTTGCCGTAGAGCTCGACCGCGCCCCCGTTGCGGAGGTTCACCGCGGCGACGGTCGGAGCGTTCGCCGCCGAGAACCGGTTCCGCTCGACGCGCACCCCGTCGGCGACGGTGAGCAGCAGCGCATCGGTCACCTGGCCCGTGCACCCGCCGCGCCCCGAGACCATGACGTCGTTCTCCTCGACGCGCAGGCCGGTGCTCACCAGCGTGTTCGAGATGGCGATGCCGTGCATGGTGGCCGCCGCGTGGCCGTAGATGAGGTTGCGCGCCACGAGCAGGGAGCCCCCGAGGCCCTGGTTCACGAGGTTGATGCCGTAGAAGGTGTCGCCGGTCATCCCGCCGGCGATGACGTTGCCGTCGATGTCGAGGCGGCCGTCGCGCCCCGAGGCCTCGATGGCCGTGACGTCGTTCGCGGGGCTCGCGCTGACCGGCGGCAAGATGCGGTTGCCGGTCACGCGGCCTCCGGTGTTCGCGAGCTCGATGCCGGTGGCCGTCGGGTGCAGCGGGCCCGTCTGGGAGGTGCCGTCGATGACGTTGTTGCGGAGGACGGCGTCGTCGGCGTTGAAGACGGAGATGCCGGTGAAGTACTGCGACGCGACGGTGCCCGACGGCCAGAAGAAGACGTTGTTTTCGACGACGACCGACCCGTACACCTGGTTCAGGTAGATGGGGTTCACCCAGCCGGTGCTGGTGATGGGCGGGAGATAGAGGCCGCTCACGGTGACCTGGCCCGGAGCGGTGCTCCGGCCGTACACGAGCTGCACGTCGTGGAGCGGCCCGGGCTGCGGCGCGAGCCGCACGTTTCTCACCGTCGTGTCGGGCGAGGAGAAGAACTCGACGCCCAGGATGAGCCCCAGCGTCTGCCCGCTCGGCAGAATCGTGACGCCGTCGACCGTGGCCCCGGGAATCGTGTTGAGGAAGAGCAGCACCTGCGTGGTGGTGCCGCACGTGGCCTGCTGGAAGCGGCCGTCGATGAACCGCAGCGTGGGGCGGCTCGCGTACCAGACCTCGAGCTGCGCCGGGCACCCGGTCGCGGGCGGCCGGTTCTCGAGCACGAGGTTCTGAACGGCCGGGTCGTTCACGGGCGCTCCGGCGAAGCCCGCGACGAACAGCACCTGGCCGCCGTCGACCGCCAGCGTCGAGCGCGACACCGAGCTGCGCACCCAGCGCTCGGGCGTGCACGCGACGTAGCCGCCGCCGAGCCGGGTCCGGTGCGCGGAGTTGCCGAAGCGGAACGGCACGTTCGAGTAGAAGACGTCGGTGCTGCGCAGCGCGATGACCTGGTCTGCGCCCGCGTCGTTGATGGCGACCCACACGTTCACGCCGCCGTCGGCCTGGAGCTTCATCGTCGGCGGCGGGTCGTCGGCGCACTCGCCGGCCGGGTCGCACCACTCACCGAGCCGGCAGTCGCACGCGGTGGCGCACGCGAACGCGCCGCCGTCGACGCGCGAGGTGCGCCGCGCCACGCAGCGGCCCGACTCGCACCACTCGCCCTCGTCGCCGCAGTCGAGGTCGGTCGCGCAGGTGCGGTCGCTCACGCACTGGCCGTAGAGGCACACCGTGCGCGGGGGGCACCTCGGGCTGCGCACGTCGCACTGCGGGAGGCACAGCCCCTGCGGCGAGCAGCCGAAGCCGGGGCGGCACATGCCGGTGATGTCGCAGCGGTCGCGGCACAGCCCGCTCGCCGTGTCGCAGTTGGTGCCGAAGGGGCAGCTGCCCGAGCACGACGCCACGCACGTGCTCGTCGCCGGGTCGCACGTGCGGCCCAGCGCGCACGCGCTCGTCAGGCTGCACGGCGGGGCGCAGCTGCCCTGGTCGCACCAGCCCGCATCGCCGCAGTCGGACGTGCTCGCGCAGACGGGGCCGTTGCCTCCCGCGGTGCCGCCTCCCGCGCCGCCGCCGCCGGTGCCTCCCGCTGCGCTGCCGCCGGCCGTGCCGCTGCCGCCGCCCGCGCCGCCGGCGTTGGGCATGACGGGCATCATGTCGGTGAGGTCGACGTCGCCCAGCTCGGTGCGGATGCCGGGCAGCACGACGACGTTGCGCTGCGGCACGCCGAAGTACCCGGTGCGCGACGCGTTCAGCACGTAGATGCCCGAGGGCACGTTGATGAAGCTGAACGGGTAGCCGCCGTCGACCTCGTCGCCGACCATGCCGACGGCCATCGGAGGCACGAGCGCGACGGCGCAGTCGCCCTTGGGCGCCATCGGCCGGAGCACCAGCTGACCCGAGATGGAGCCCGGGGTCGCCGCCATCGGGTCGGGCTCGAGGGTGAGGGTTCCGACGTTGAGCTCCTCGGCCGGGCGCAGCGTGACCGTGCCGAGCACCTTCGTCTTGTAGCCGGCCCTGAAGGCCATGAAGCTCAAGGGCCCCTCGGGGAGGTTCGGGAGCAGGAAGTCGCCCTCGGCGTTCGTCAGCGCCGAGTACGGCCCCTGGGGCACGAAGAACGTCGTGCCGCTGTGGACGTTCGAGGCCGGCATGTTGCCGAGCAGAACCCGCCCGCGCACCGACGCGTACTCGCCGAGCACGATCTGCCCGAGGTCGACCTTCCGGTGCGGGCCGACGCCGTAGCCGCCGAGGTCGAGCAGACGCTCCTTGTCGAAGGCGCCGTCGCCGTCGGAGTCGAAGCGCACGTGCAGGAGCTCGGGCGCGTCGATGCCGGGCAGCGTGAACGTACCGCCCATCGTCGTCGCAGTCTGATTCGGGCTGTTGAAGACCGAGACGACCGCGCCGACCGCCGGCTGGCGCTGAATCATTCCCGGCTTCGCCCACACGACGGTGCCGCTGACCGAGCCCGCCTCCGGCGCCGGAGGCACGGCCAGGTCGCGCATGCACGCCGCCGCCAGCAGCACCCCCACCGCCGCCGTGGCCGCTCTCACGGCTGGTAGTTTGCCCACAGCCAGACGCCGAGGAAACCCAAACCGACGGCCGCGAGGAAGACGCCGATGGCGACCACCGCGAAGCTGCCGCGCCGGTTGCCGTACGGGTGCGTCAGGTACTCGGGCTCTTCTTCCTCGTCGGAGGTCCCTTCGATCTCCATCACGAGCGAGCGCTCGATCAGCGGGTCCTGCGCCTCGAACTGCACGCCGAACGCGCGCCGCGTCATCCACGGGGTGTCGCGCTCCCCCGTCGTGGTGGCCGCGAGCTTGTCGATCGTCTTCGTCTTCTTCCGCGTGAGCTCGATCGGCTCGCGCTTCGGCGTCGGCTGCGGCGGGGCGTCGCCGAGCGTGACGCGGCCCGGGTCGGTGAGCTCTTCTTCGCTCGGCACGTCTTCGGCGAGCACCGCGTTGTGCTCGAACGCGAGCGCGGTCACCGGCACGACGTTCGTCTTGCGCCGCTTGTCGGTGGGAATCTCGGAGATGACCGGCTTGCCGAGCGTCTCGCCGAGCACGGCGTCTTCGGCCGACTTCTCGCGCGCGAACGCCTTCGAGAGCAGCGCTCCGAGCTCGGCCTCGCCGTAGTTGGGCGACAGGCGCTGGCGCATGTCGCGCAGGGCCTGGCCGAGCTCCGCGGCCGACCTGAAGCGGGAGTCGGGGTCTTTGCGCAGCGCGCGCAACACGAGCGCGTCGATCTCGGGCGGCACGTTCGGGTTGTGCACGCTCGGTGCGTCCCAGTGCGGGTTCGCGGCCTTGCGCCACCGCTCGATGGGGTCGCCCTTCTGCGGGAGCGCGAACCAGCTGAGCAGCTCCCAGAGCATGACGCCGGTCGAGTAGACGTCGGCGCGGCGGTCGACCACCTGCTTCTTCGCCTGCTCCGGCGCCATGTACGTGAGGTTGCCGATGACGACGCGCGGAGCGGTCTGCTCTTCCTTCAGCGTCGACTGCGCGGCGCCGAAGTCGATGATCTTGATCTCGCCGCGGTAGCTGATGCAGACGTTCGCGGGCGAGAGGTCGCGGTGCACGAGGTGCAGCGGCTCGCCGCGCTCGTCGGTGGCGTCGTGCGCGTACTGCAGGCCCGTGCACACGCGCTCGCCGATGAGGAGGATGGCGCCCAGCGGCATGTGCTGCTTTCGGTCGCGCAGGCGCTTCGTGAAGCGGCTGACCGTCTTGCCCTGCACGTACTCCATGGTGAGGTAGTACTCGCCGTCGGCCTCGCCCATCGCGTAGACGCGCGCGACGTTCGGGTGGCTGAGGCGCACGACGACCTTCGCCTCGTCGAGGAAGCGGCCCACGAAGGCGCGGTTCGCCTGCAGGCTCGGCAGCACCTTCTTGACGACGCAGGCGCGGACGTCGCCGGCCTTCTTCTCGCGCGCGAGGAACACCTCGCCCATGCCCCCGGCGCCGATGCGCCGGATGAGCTCGTATGCTCCGAACGGTACCGGAGCTTCCGGCGTCGGCTCCTGGAACATCGCTGCCACGGCCGGACTTTCTCGCGGGCCCGAAGTTTCGACCAGCTTTTCAGTGAGCCGGCGGACCCTGGCCGGTGACGGCGTCACCCGCGGCAGCTGCGGCAGGCTGTGCCGCGGGATGACAGCCTCGAGCGAGTCATCGCTCTTCGACTGCCGCTCTTCGAACCGCTGCCTCAAGGGACCGTGGCTGCTCTCTCCGCCTTTGCAGCGGGAGATAGGGGATTTTGCCGCGCTGCGTCAAGTCGCGCCCGCTCACTTCACCTCGAACAGCTGCTTGCCGAACGACGCCCCGTCGGGCCTCAGGCGCATCAGCCCCGTCCACCCGCCGACCCAGAGGTCGCCGTTCTCGTCGAGCATCAGGTCGCGCATCACGTCGAGCTCGCGCAGCGGAAACTTCGTCACCGCGCCCGTGTCGGCCTTGAAGATGAGCCCGTCGGTGTAGTGCAGCAGCACGAAGCGCCCTCGCTTCTCGTCGCGCGCCAGGCCGCTCGCCTTGTCGTCGAGCCCGCTCAGCTTCGTGAACGTCTTCGTGGCGTCGTCGTAGCGCAAGAGCCCCGACTCGAAGTCCTCGACCCACAGCGTGCCGCTCGCGTCTTCGCGGAGGCGGCGCGGGTCGGTGCCGGGGTACTGCGCGCTGCGAAGCGGAATGCGGCGCCCGTCGACGACGACCGCCTCGAGGAAGTCGACCCACCACGTCTCGCCGTTCGAGCGCACCAGCGCGTCGTACGGGTCGCCCTTCCACGCCGGCGTCATGCGGATGAACTGGTCCGACGGCGGGTCGTAGCGCCACAGCTTGCCGCCGCGCCGCACCCACAGCTCCCCGCTGCCGCCCTTCATCGGCTGGAAGTACTGATTCGCGCGCTTGCCCTCGAGGTACTTCTTGAAGCGCTTGCCGTCCCAGCGGACGACCACCATGTCGCAGCCGCTCCAGACGGAGTCGCGCCAGGCGAGGCCGTGGCAGATGAAAGCGTCGTGCTTCGCGACGGGCTTTACGGCCTCGGGCTCCCAGACCACGACGCCGCCCTGCGTGCCGCTCACCACCTGCTTGCCGAGCCGCGCGACGGTGTAGTGCTGGTTGAGCTCGCTGACGGCCTTGTGCTTCTGGGCCTCGGAGCCGGGGCACTCCTCGGAGTAGCCGTGCAGGTAGCCGTCGGCGGACTCGAGCGCGCCGGGCCGCAGGTTCCGCTTCTCGGGGGGGAAGCGCTTCTTCACCTCCTCCGGGAGCCGGTAGACCTCGCACCAGCCCTTCGCCATGGCGGCCTGCGCCTTCACCAGGGCGCGCGCGTACTGCACCGCGAAGTCGTTCGGGAGCTGGGCCGCCGCCTGGTCGAGCAGCTGCTGGGCGGTCTTGCCCTCGAGGCCCTTCTTCTTGAGCTCCAGGTAGTCGTCGAGCGCGAGCAGGTAGCCGGCGACGAAGCGGTCCGACGGCGTGACGTCGCCCGGCCGCAGCTCCGAGATGAGCTCGACGAAGTACCGGGCGTTGTCCCCGTCTTCCCAGCCGAGCGCGGTCATGACGGCGAGCTTCTGGTCGTTGGGTACGGCCGACTGCGTCAGAAACGCGAGCTGCCGGTCGCGGGGCTGACCGATGACCGGGAGGTCACCGTATGCCGGGGCGAAAGAAATTGACGTCAGCGGTGAATCTGCCCATGCAAACGCGGGGATGAGGGTGAACAGAAGCGCAGTCCGCACGTGTAACTTTCTACTACCAAGTGGCCGTGGAAAAAGTAGAACGCCGGCCATGACCAAATTGCGCCTGGTTGTGTCCTCGTTGGTTTTCGCGTCACTCACCGGCTGTAGCCTCTTTGGCGGCGGCGGCGGGTTGCTCTCGGGCGGCGGACTCGGTGGCCCCAGGGTGCCGCCCGTGTACGTCGCGCCGGGTGTCGGCGACGTCGTCAAGATCGGCCTCGGTGACCGCGAGAACGTGATTCAGAACTCCATCATCGTGCCGCCGGAGCGCGGCACCGTGAACGTCCGCATCAACGCGCACGGCTCGAGCTTCGACTCGGCCGCGGCCCAGATGCAGAAGGCTTTCGCGGACCTGAAGAAGATCGGCCAGACGGCCGGCTGCGGCTTCCAGATCAACCACTACGTGGTTCCGGGCTCCTCCGACAACCTCAAGTGGTTCACCGGCGGTAACGTCGACATCTGGGCCGATGTCACCGGGAAGGATCCCGACGCCCGCATCACGCAGGCGAACACCTGCTTCAAGCCGCTGCGCGAGTACATCCTGACGCTCCCGAAGTACGACAAGGGCACGGAGTCGGGCTTCGAGATGAAGGAAGCCGCGCTCGGCGCCTCCGAGGTGTGGAGCGTCGAGAAGCTCGACAAGCACCGCGACGAGCTCGTGAAGCTCGCGAACGACCGCATGAAGCAGGTCGAGACGGCCACCTCGAAGATGTGGGACCACGCCGATGTGCAGTGCACGTCGGTCGGCGAGATTCAGGTCGCGTCGTCGTCGTCGCACCACGTGATGCTGACGCTCGAGATGGTGTGCCCGGTTTCGCCTGCTGAGACGGCGGTCGGACACCAGGTCATCAAGCAGTAATCGCCGTTCGGTTTTCGTCAGGAGGCCGGTGCTCACCTCGCGTGAGCATCGGCCTTCGTCGTTTCAGCGCTTCAGCTGAATGCTCAGCCCCGGCGACTCCGGCAGCCTCAGCACGGCACCTTCCGCCTCGTAGCCGCCTTCGAACGGGTCCTCCGTCAGCAGGAACGCCGTGTCCAGGTCCGCGAAGTCCACGCCCCCCAGCGACGCCGCCAGGTGCGCCGCCGCCGTCATCCCCAGCTTCGTCTCCACCATCCCGCCCACCATCAGCTTCATCCCCCGCCGCTTCGCTTCGACGCCGAGCTCTCTCGCCGCCAGCAGGCCTCCCGACTTCGCGATCTTCAGGTTCACCCCGCTCACCCCTTCGAGCGCGTCCAGGTCTTCGACCCGCTTCACCGACTCGTCCGCGATGATGGGGACCTTCGTTCGCTTCGCCAGCTCTTTGAGCTCCCTCGCCGTCTCGCACGGCTGCTCGAAGCACAGAAACGGCAGCGGCACCGAGAGGTACGCCAGCGCCTCTTCGAGGGTGAAGCCTCCGTTCGCGTCCGGCTGGAGCTGCGCCTGCGGCACCGCGGCCCGAACCGCTTCCAGCCGCTCCAGGTCCGCCTTCAGGTCGTGCCCCGCCTTCACCTTGAACTTCCGGAAGCCCCTCGCCCACCACTGCGCCGCCAGCTCCGCCATTCGCCGCGGCGCCAGAATCGGCAGCGTGATGTCCGTCTCGATGCGCGGCGGCGCTCCGCTGCCTCCCAGGTACCGCCACAGCGGCTGCCCCGCCTTCCGCGCCTTCGCGTCGAGCATCGCCATCTCGAGCCCGGCTCGTGCGACCGGGAAGTCACCCAGCTCTTCCAGCCTCGGGTGCTCTCGCAGCGCCCGCAGCGCGTCGGGCTGGTCCTCCCGCGTCACCGGCGGCAGGCACGAGCCCTCGCCCAGGCCCGTCACGCCGTCGAGCTCCACCTCCACCAGCACGCTCCGCGTCGCGTGGACCTCGCCGCTCGAGATGACGAACGGGTCGTGCGTGTGAACCGACAGCTCCGACACCGAGACCTTCACACCCATCAACTTGGCTTCGAAGGGGGTCCCGTGCAATAGGACCGCTCCGTGGTTTCCGTCACCGACCCCATGGCCGCGCCCGTGTATGCACCTTCACGGTTCCAGCGCGCCATCGAAGCCCTGCTGTGGGACTCGCGCGACGCCGTCTTCCTGCGGCTCACGCTGAAGGTCATCTTTATCCTCGTCCCGTTCATCGCCGCCCTCTACGCGTGGTTCAGCTGGCCGCTCGCCATCGCGTTCTGGGCCGTGCAGCTCGGGTGGCTCTCGGCCCCCGTCATCCTGATGCTGCACAACACGATGCACCGCCCGTTCTTCAAGCGGCGCGCCGTGCTCAACAAGGCGCACCCGTACCTGATGTCGCTCCTGTTCGGCATCCCCACCGGGTACATGGAGCACCACGTCGCGATGCACCACGTGGAGAACAACCTCCCGCCCGACCTGTCGTCGACGATGCGCTTCCAGCGCGACAGCTTCGTCCACTTCCTCGCCTACTGGGCGCGCTTCTTCTTCTTCATCGTCGTCGACCTGCCGCGCTACCTGTGGCGCAAGAAGCGCCTCAACCTGATGCGCAGCGCGCTGATCAGCACGCTCGCCCACTGGGCCATCATGGGCGTGCTGCTCTCCCTCCACTGGCGCGCGACGCTCGTCGCCTTCGTCGTGCCGTGGTTCACGATTCACCTGCTGATGATGATCGGCAACTGGGGCCAGCACGCGTTCATCGACGAGCGGCAGCCCGGCAACAGCTACGTCAACAGCATCACGTGCATCAACAGCGGCTACAACGCGCGCGCGTTCAACGACGGCTACCACATCGGCCATCACGTGAAGTCGAACCGGCACTGGACGGAGATGCCGAAAGACTTCCTCGACAACCTCGACCGTTACGGCAAGGAGGGCTGCATCGTGTTCGAGCGGCTCGACTTCTTCATCGTGTCGATTCTGCTCTTCCTGAAGCAGTACGACTTCCTCGCGCGCCGCTTCGTGCGCATGCCCGGCGACGACCGCACGCACGAAGAGATCGTCAGCTTCCTCAAGTCGCGGACGCGCCGTATCGAAGAGCCCGAGGGGCTCGCCGCCGCCGCCTGAGCCACGCCGCGGCGAGCAGCACCAGCGCCTCGCCGCCCGACACGCTGCACTGCTTCGTCTTCGCCGCCGGCAGATTCACGACGGGCCCTTTCAGCACCTCGGTGCCCTGGCAGTACTTCACGCCGCGCACTCCGCCCACGCACACCATGCCGTCCGCGCAGAGGCCCTGGTTCGAGCACGCGATGCGGCACGTGGTGCGGTCCTCCGCCTGCCCGCCGCACACGCCGCTCGTGCAGTACGTCTGCCCGATGGTGCACCGGTCGCCCAGGTCGCCGACGCCGTTCACCGGGTAGCGGCAGACGCCGAAGCTGCAGCGCATCTGGCCCGTGCAGTCGGAGTGCTCCCGGCACGTGCGCGTGCAGTACGCGTCGTGCAGCGCGTCTCCGCTCGCGCACTGGTGCCCGGCGCAGGTGTCGGCCGTGCTGCAGGCGGCTCCGTCTTGCTTGCAGTCGGGGTCGGGGATGCCGCACGTGCCGTACGCGCAGATGCCGTCGCCGAGGCAGTTCTTCGGACAGTCCTTGTCGGTGTCCGGCAGCGGGCACGACGCGCTGCAGGCGCCGTCGGTGAGGCAGTGGCAGTCGAGGTCGACCTCGGGGCAGCCGGTCGCGCACGCTCCGTCGATGGCGCAGGTCGGGGCCTTGTCGCGCGTCCACTGGTCGATGAAGTCGGCGATGAGGTCGACGCGGATGTCGCCGCCCCCGTTGCACGCAGCGCTGTTCGCGAACGCGTGCACGCCGACGACGCGCTCGACGCTGTCGGGCCCCCTGAGGAGCGACGGCCCGCCGGAGTCGCCGAAGCACGTCGAGCCGCCCACCGAGCTGCCGAGGTACAGCGTCGTCGAGCTCATCGACACGACGTCGAGCATCACCTCGTACCGCACGCCGGTGCCGTTCGAGTGCGTCTCGCCGAACCCCACCGCGCGCACGCGGGGAACCTGCTCGGTCATGAGCGGCACGCGGTTCCACGGCTTCGGCGTGACCGCCGGCGCGGAGGCGAGCAGCAAGAGCCCCACGTCGTAGTCGCGGTCGCCCTGCGCCCACCTCGGGTGCGGCCGAACGTCGGTCACCGCGATGGCGTCGGCCGGCCAGCCCTTCACGTCGGCCTGGTTGCTCGCCGTGATGGCCGTGCCCTGCTCGAGGCAGTGCGCCGCCGTCAGCAGCGTGCGCTCGCTGATCAGCGTGGCGGTACAGAACTGGCCCGTGCCGGCCTTGCCCAGCGCGAACACCTGGACGTCGTCGAGCGCGAGGGTGCCGCCGATGATGGCCTGCCCCGCGGACGCCGGCGGGACGGCCGGCTCGGTCGGCCCGCATCCGAAAGCGGTAACGCTCGAGACGAGGAGCAACAGCCGGCGCACGCGCCTAGGTTAACGGCTGGGGTGCCTGCAACGCCAACCGAGCGTCAACCTGAACGTGGACGCGAAGCCTACGCGTCGTGCGCGGGCGGCGGCAGCTTGTCTTCGATCGCCTTCGCGAGCTCCTCGAACAGCTCGCGCGACCCGAACAGGTGCCGCGGCACCAGCACCCTCCGGTTGTTGCCGATGAACAGCACCAGCGTGTCGCGCTTCGAGCCGCCGCGGCGCAGCTCGCGCACGGCGCTCCATGGAATCTCGAGCACGCCGTCGATCGGCCGCGAGACCTTCAGCACGGTCGCCTCGAGCTTCACGCCCCAGCCCTCGCGCGGCGCCAGCTTCATCAGCACGTACGCCATCGCGAGCTGCAGCCCCAGGCACAGGCCCGCACGCGCCCACTCGATGGGCTCACCGCCGCGCACCGCCGACGACAGCGACCACGCGAGCAACACCACGCACATCACGCTCGCCGTCACCAACACGGCGCGCAGCTTCAGCGGGTGGTACGGGTAGAAGTCGCGGCTCATTTCTTCGCCGGCGCTGGCCGCAGCGCGTCGCCGGCCTTCGCCTTCTTCCCCTTCACCTGCAGCTCCGCGATCGGGCTCTCGGCGAGCGCGTCGACCTTCGCCGGGTCGCGCGCCACGAACGCGGAGTCGGTCACCGACTTCGTCCCCGCCTGCTGCTCGTTGGGCCACGGCCCGCCCCACCGGCCGTACACCGGCTTCGCGCACTTCACCGGCCCCTTCCACGGGTAGCGAATGGCGTACCGCCCCTGGAAGTTGTTCCACGAGTCGTTGCGGGAGCCCTGCTCGAGGTTCTTGCCGTCGGTCAGGAGCTCGCGCCCACCCACGATCGGCTTCGCCGCCCGGAACACGAGGTCTTCGCCGAGCGACGCCTTGTCGTAGCGCGCGTGCAGCCGCGTCAGCACGAACTGGTTCGCCGGGTTGTACGGGTCTTCGCCGGGCTTCTTCGGCGGCATCACGTCGGAGCCCAGCGTCGCGAAGTCTTCCTCCGAGAGCGGCGATGTCGGACACGGGTCGCAGCTCGTCGCCTGCCAGGCGTACTCGGTGACCACGGCCTTGGGGTTCTTCTCGAGCGTGCGGTCGAAGAGGCTCACGTAGAAGTACGGGAACTCGCTCTTCGCCGACGGAGCGAGATCGATGTTCGTCGGGATGGTCACGTTCGGCAGGTTCGCGAGCTCGTAGCGCTGGTTCTTCGCGAGGATGTGCACGATGAGGTCCTGCTTCTCTTTCGCGTTGATCAGCCCCAATCGCACCGGCAGCTCGAACTTCTCGGTGTCGTAGTGGAAGCGCAGCGGCGAGAGCTTCGCCATTCCCTTCTCGTCGAACTTCACCTTCTTCGCGTTCACCTTCGCGACGAAGAACTTGAGCCCCTGCTGCACGTACGGCTTGAACAGCGGCTCGGCACCGGCCGGAATCTTGTACTTGTTCTGCTTGAGCCACTGCTCGAGCGCGAGCGCGTCCTTCGCGCTCAGAATCACCACGTCGTACTCGCCGACCTCGAAGCGCGCCTCGACCTTCACCAGGGGGGCCTTCGTCGGAGGCGGCGCGGAGTCGGGCATCGGCACCGCGCCCGACTCGGCGTAGTCGCGCACCATCTCCGGCGGCTCGACGTAGCAGGGGTCCTGCTCCCAGTACTCGACGAGCCGCGGCGCCGAGAGCTGATCGATGCGCGTGAAGACGTCGCGCGGCAGCGTCTTCACCTGCTCCTTCTTCAGCACCACCGGCACCGGCACCACCATCGCGAAGTCTTCCGGCGGGCCCTGGTAGTTGTTCTGCATCGACAGCACGGTGCGCGTGCCGTCGCGCATCAGCACGACCTGGGTGGCGTGGTTGAACAGCTCGGCGCCGCCTCCCGCGACGTAGAAGCCACAGAACGCGTGAGCGGCGAACGGCAGGAGCACTGCGGTCAGCGCGGCTTTCATGGTGCCGCGGGAAGTTACACGCGCTCGAGCAGCTTTGCCTGCGTCGCGAGCGAGCAGCGCACGAACAGGCGCCGCTTCGCGTCGACCTCGATGAGCAGAATCTCGCCGAGGCTCTGGAAGGCGGCGTGCTGGAGGCCGGTCAGCGCCACGCAGCCCTTCAGCCTGCCGAGCTCCCCCACCTTCTCGTCGAGCAGCGCCTCGGGCAACGCGCGCAGCTCGGCGCCGATGTCCGCCTGCGCGTCGAGCGGCGGAGCGCCCATCGCCACGTACCACGCGAGCGACGTCGCGGCGTCGGGCACGAACACCATGCCGCGAGGGCACGAGAGCAGCCAGCCGTGCTGGGGCCTCGCTCCGGCGCGGGCGGCGCCGGTGTCGTCGGGGTGCAGCGAGCCGGGAATCCACAGCGCGTGGCTCGCGTGCTCGCCGTAGCGCAGGCGCGTCTTCTGAACCGTCAGCGCGCGCCGCACGTCGACGGCGAGCTCGAGGAAGCCCGACTCGCCGCGCAGCGACAGGTCCCACAGCGCGCGCAGAGAGTCGCCGTCGAGCTCCTCGATGCTCTCGAGCGGCACGCGCCGAACCGGCCGGTCGGGCTCGGTGAGCTCGATGCAGTCCTTGAACATGCGCCAGCGGATGGTGCTCTTGCAGAAGTCCCACCACACCACCGCGATGGGCGCGAGCAGCAGCACGAGCTGCGGCTGGCTCATGGCGAACACCGCGGCCGCGGCGCCGACCGTCACGAGCCACTCGCGGCTGCGCTGCACGCCCTCGCCGCTGGCGATGGGCTCCTGACCCTCGTGGACCACGCCGAACGAGCGGGCGAGCTCGGCCCAGGTGGCGAGCTTCGCGTCGAGCGCGCGCCGGCGCACGACCGCGGTGTCGTGGAGCAGCCGGTCGAGCTTGAGGCTCAAGGTGACCTGCCGCTCGCGGACGGCGTCGAGCCAGCGGCGGGCCCCGGCCTCGCGCTCGGCGGCGCGCAGGGCGTCGTGACGGGCGGCGGCGCCGTCGGACCAGGCGTCGAGCTCGTCGAGCAGCACGCGCGGCTCGTCGTGCCAGCCGGGGTGCGCGAGCGCGAGCAGGCGCTCGAGCTGGGCGGTGGTCTGCTCGAGCACCTCGAGTCGGCCCTCCAGGCGAATGCGCAGCTCGGCGTCGGCGCTCACGGGTTCATGATGTAACGGAAAAGCCGGTCTCAGTTTTTCCAGGGAGCGTGCGCGCTCCACTTCGGCTCGTTGCGCAGGGTTGGGAGTCTGGCACCGCCGATGCAAACCGGTCGCGCATGACCTTCCGACCCGTCGTGGCGTTGCTCGGCAGTCTTTGTCTGTTCCTCGCGTGTAACGAAGGCGAGCCGCCGAACACGCCGCCGCCCGGTGAGCTCGCCGCGTCGAGCAAGCAGCGCATCGTCAGCGCCGCTCCGCAGGCCGACGTCGACGCCACCGTCGACAGCGCCACCAGCTTCGCGTTCGACGTCTACCGCCGCATCGGAGAGGGCGCGGCCAACACGGCGTTCTCGCCGTACAGCGTCTCGGTCGCGCTCTCGATGACGTACCCCGGCGCGCGGGGCGACACGCAGAGGGCGTTCGAGAAGGTGCTGCACCTGAAGCTCGATGCCGCCCGGCACCACCGCGCGATGAACACCATCGACGCCGCGCTGCAGAGCCGCGGCGCCGGAGCGAGCGGCAGAGACGGCCGCCCCTTCCGCCTGCGCGTCAACAACCAGCTGTTCGGGCAGAAGGGTCAGCACTTCGAGTCGCCGTTCCTCGACGTGCTCGCCGAGGAGTACGGGGCCGGCCTGCGGCTGCTCGACTTCCAGAGCGCGGCCGAGCCGTCGCGCAAGGCCATCAACGAGTGGATCGCGACGAACACCGAGCAGCTCATCCCCGAGCTCTTGAAGCAGGGCACCATCGACCGCAACACGGTGCTCACGCTGGTGAACACGCTGTACTTCAACGCCGCGTGGAAGACGAAGTTCGACGCGAACCTGACGCGCGACGCGAAGTTCATTCGCGCCGACGGCTCGGAGGCGATGGTGAAGATGATGAGCGCCGAGTCGGTGGCGCTGCGCCGCGGCGCGCTCGGCGGCGTCGACGTCATCGAGGTGCCGTACGAGAAGGACGAGGTCTCGATGGTGTTCCTGGTGCCGGCGGCCGGGAAGCTCGGCGAGCTCGAGCAGTCGCTCGACGGGCCGAAGGTGCGCGCGCTGCTCGCGACGCTGGAAGACGAGACCATCGGCCTGCAGCTGCCGCGCTTCGAGGCGCGCACCGAGGCGAGCCTGAAAGAGGTGCTCGGCGCGCTGGGCCTCGGCGTGGCGTTCGGCGGGGAGGCCGACTTCTCGGGCATGACCGGCGCGCGCGACCTCGCCATCACCGAGGTGGTTCACGAGGCGGTGGTGAAGACCGACGAGGCCGGAACCGAGGCCACCGCGGCCACCGCGGTCGTCATCGGCCGCACGTCGGCGCCCGCGTTCCTCACGATCGACCGCGCGTTCGTCTACCTCATCCGCGACCGGGCGACCGGCGCGGTGCTGTTCATCGGCCGCGTCGGCGACCCCTCGAAGACCTGAGCGAGTCAGGCTCGGGGCCGGCCCCGTTCGGCTCGTGATTCTCCCCGCAGTGCCACCTTGGCCAATCGAACCCTGTGCAATTCCCCCCTGCGCAGGCCCAGGCCCAGGCCCAACCTGCCAGCGATCAGTCTTTCACGGCCGCGCCGGCGCGAAGCGGCGGGACTACGTGACCATCGACAAGCGCGCCTGACGCGCTGATGGGTTGGGCCTGGGCCTGGGCCTGCGCAAGGGGAGATTGGGCAAGGGGAGATTGGGCAAGGGGAGATTGGGCAAGGGGAGATTGGGCAAGGGGAGATTGGGCTGGGGGAGATTGGGCTCACGGCGGCGGCAGCGGCGTCACCGTCCCGGCCTCGACCTTCAGCCAGACCGTGCCTTCCCCCGCGGCCCGCCGCACCAGCGACGGGTCAGTCGTGGTGAGCAGCGTCTGCGCCCCGCTGTCGTGCAGGTACGTCATCAAGAACGCGTTGCGGTCGGGGTCGAGCTCGCTCGAGACGTCGTCGAGGAGCAGGAGCGGCAGCACCCCGCTCGCCGCCTGCAGGTTTTCGATCTCCGCCACCTTCCACGCGAGCACCAGCGCCCGCGCCTGCCCCTGGCTCGCGAACGCCCGCGCCGCCTCGCCGCCGAGCGTCAGCTCGAGGTCGTCGGAGTGCGGCCCCGCCGAGGTGAAGCCTCGCTCGAGGTCGCGCTGCACGCGGCGCTCCAGCGCGGCGATCAGCGCTGCGGCGAGCTGCTCTTCGGTGGCAGCCCCGAAGTCGAGCTCCTCGAGGCGCGACGGCGCGTAGGAATACGAGGCGGCCCCTTCCGTGCGGCCGATGCGCTGGAACGCCGCGGCGGCCCGCGCTCCGAGCTCGGCCATCAGCGCGCGGCGCCGCACGTAGAGCCGCGCGCCCGCCTTCGCGAGCGTCTCGTTCCACGCCTCGAGGTGCGAGACGCTCGCCTGCTCCTTCAGCAGCCGGTTGCGGCTCTTCAGCGCCTTGCCGTACGCGCGCGACTCGGCGAGGTACGCGGGGAAGCGGTTGAACACCGCGCGGTCGAGGAAGCTGCGCCGGCCGTCGGGCGAGCCCTTCACCACCATCAGGTCGTCGGGCGTGAACGCCACCACCGACACGCCGCCGAAGTAGTCCTCGAACGACGAGGTCCGCTTGCCGTCGGCGAACGCGGCGCGCGTGCCGCTGGAGATTTCCACCCTCAGCTCGCGCTCGGCCCCCGCGAGCAGGAAGCGGCCGGTGACCGAAGCGCTCTCGGCGCCGTGAGTGACCAGCTCTGCGAGCTTCGTCGCGCGCAGAGGTTTGAGCGTCGCGAGGTAGTACAGCGCCTCGAGCAGGTTCGTCTTGCCCGCGCCGTTGTGCCCGACCGCGACGGTCGCGCGAGGCGACGGCTCGAGCTGCACCCGGCCCAGGTTGCGGAACCGCTCACAGGTGAGAGCCAGCAACTTCATCGGCGAACGAGCCGGCCCACCTCGATGACCTCGTCGTCGGTGTAGACGAGCAGCCGGAAGACGCGCACGAAGGCCGGCACGGGGCCCGGCACGGTGAACCCGCCGTCGTTCGCGACGGTCTCTTGCGTCACCTGCAGGCGCGCGGTCTTGCCGAGCCACGGCTGGCCTCCGTCGGGCAGCGTGACGAGCCTCCAGCCCATCGCCTTGTTCACGCCGCCGTCGGGGAAGCGGTTGTCGAGCTTGCCGCCCTCGAGCACGTCGTAGTGCGCCTCGAACAGGCCGTTGCTCGTCATCGCGACCGGCCAGCCGCCGAGGTTCTCGTAGTCGAGCACCTGCGGCGGGTTCGCGCCGGCGTCGCGGGGAAGCTCGTTCACGAGCAGGAAGCCGCCCGGCAGCGTGAACACCTGGCCGTCGCGGTAGCCGGCGCGGCCGAGGCCGCCGAGCGGGTGGTCCATCCACACCTCGAGCGGCTCCCCCGCCTGCAGCACCAGCGGAGTCGCCGCCCACCGCGGCGGGGTTCCGTCGAGCGTCACCAGGAACAGCGAGCGCCCCGCGACCAGGTACGCGCGCACGCGCTCTCTGCCGTCGGTGCCCAGCGCGCTGCGCTCGAGCGCGAAGCTGCGCACCGCCGCCGACGGCGCCGGGGTCAGCTGCGGCGTCACCGGCATCAGCGCGTTCGGGGTCGGGGTCGTCACCAGCCCGCTCGCCGGCACGAAGTACACGCTGTCGTCGGCGGTGAGCACGAACGAGATGAGCCCGCCGTCGCGCTCGGTCACCGCCTCGGCGAAGTAGGGCGGCCGCGCCGGGGCGCCGCGGTTGTCGAGCAGGCGCGGCCCGAACGTGAGCGTGCCGCCGTCGGTGGCGCGCGGGTCGACGAGCACGAGGTCACCCGAGCTGAGCACGCCCCACCCGAGCGCCTCGCTCACGAAGGCCGACGCGAAGACGCCGCCGGCGAGGTCGACGCCGACGTCGCGCAGGTCGAGCACCTCGAAGCCGAGCGCCGGGTCTTTCACCACGGCGAGGTAGCGGTCGGTGAGCACCGCCGGCAGCGGGCCCTCTTTCGACGGCAGCGCGCCGAACGCGAGCGGCGTTCGATCGAGGAACAGCGGCAGCCCACGGCTCAGCGACGGCCCGACCCAGAGCTGCCCCCGCTTGCCCGCGAGCGCGAACCCCGCGCCGAACGACTCGTCGGAGACGACGAACGGGTCTTCACCCTCGGCGGCGCGGCGCCCCCGGCTCACCCGGTTCACCTGCGAGAGCGGGAACGGGGCGTCGAACGGCTCGACCGTGCAGGGCTGCGTGGGGTCGGCGGCGGCGCTGCCGATGACGCGAACCAGCGAGAGCACCGCGCCCATGTCGGTCTCGCAGAGCACCTCGACGGCGGGCGCTCCCGCCTCGAAGGTCGGAGTGAAGGCGGCGATGCGGCCGAAGCGGCACGGCCGGCAGTCCGCCCACATGCGCACGGACGAGGGCTGCATGAGGCGGTCGATGCGCCAGGTCGAGAGCGTCTTGGCGGTTCCGCCGATCGAGACGGTGAAGGCGGCCAGGGTCCCCGACAGGTCGTGGCGGAGCTCGGCGCGCGCCCCCGGAAAGCCGAGCTCGGGCGGCATCGGCTCTCCGCCGGAGATGAGCGTGGCCGGCTGCATCTGCCGCAGGAAGTAGAGGCCGTCGCTCGCCAGCGCGACCATCTCGTCTCCGCTCGGGCTCGCGAGGAACCGCACATCGAGTAGAGGCACGTCGACGCCGCTGTCGAGCCGCGCCTCGAGCGGCGCGGCGCCGCCCATCGCCTGAATCATGAAGGCGCCGGCGTCGCGCGTGACGAGGGCGGCCCTCCGCGTGCCGGTGCGGAGCCGGTCGCCGTCGGTGACCATGGGGAACGCGGTGACGCCGCCGTCGAAGGTGACGCTCTGGAAGCGGCGAGCGACGTTCGAGGCGCCCTCGCGCGTGAGCACCACCGCGAACGGATCGCTGCCGTGCGTGACCGCCGCGGCGGTGACGTCTGCGCCGCTCAGCACGCCGAGCGGAGCCTCTCTAACGGTCGCCGCCGAGCCGGTCTCGAAGCGGGTCAGGAAGCCCGCGCTGAGCGCGAACGCGCGAAACACCGGCCCTTCGAAGCTGCGCGTGACGAGCGTCGCGGGCTCCTTCATCACCAGCGGGTGGCGCACGACGGCGACCGAGAAGTCGGGCGCGTTCGCTCCGAGCTCGAACTGCGGGCCCTCGTAGCGGTACTGGCGGCAGAGGTTGTCGACGCCGCAGACGTCGCCGGGCGAGCAGACGGCGTCGCGCACGCCTTCGGGCTGCGAGAAGTCGCAGGGAAAGTCGTTGCCCTTGCCGGTGTGCAGCCCGCCCTTGCAGGCGGCGGCCGCCGCGAGCGCGAACCACGCGAGCCGCCTCACCATGCGCCCACCACGCCGAGGCCGTTCAGCGACGGCACGACCGAGACGCGCACGCCCTGCGTGTCGGAGGACGGCCAGAGCACCAGGCCGACGACGGCGAGCGTCGCGCCGCCGAGCAGGAGCGCGAACGAGACGGTCTTCTGCATGCCGATGGCCGCGTCCTGCTGCAGGTAGTAGTCGCGCGGCCGCAGCGAGACGCCGTCGCAGCGGCCGACCACCGGAGCGCCCGAGGGGCACAGCTCCTCGTTGACGACGGCCTGGCGCGAGAGCGCGAGCATGCCGAGCACCGCGCCGGCGAGAAACGCGCCCGCGCCGGCCGCGACGAGCGCGATGGGCAGCACCTTCGACGGCGGCGGAGGCAGCGGTGAGCCGGTGGCCTCGGCGGCGGCGTACGGCACGAGCGCGGCCAGCTTGCCGAGGTCGGGCGCGATGCGCAGCGAGCGCGACACGGGCTCGCCCTTCTGCGTGTCGACCATCTGCAGCGACAGCTGGTACACGCTGCCGAGCTTCGAGAGCTGGCCCGAGAGCACGAAGCGGGCGGTGAGGGCGTCGGCGGCGTTCTGCGTGCACGAGGCGGGGTTGCTCTCGCAGACGCCCATCAGCTGCTTCTGGCGCTCGGCGCCGAGCAGGGTCTCGAGGTCCTTCGTGCTGATGATTTCGTAGAGGCTGCGCACCGTCAGCGCGTCGACCACGGCGTCGGTGAGCGCGCGCGCGGCCTCGGGCTCGACCCCCTGGGCCGTCAGCGCCGAGACGAAGAGGCGGGGCTTGTCGGCGGGGGCAGGCTGATCTGCCGCCGCTGCACACAGCAGCAGCGCGAGCGCAGGCGTCATCGGCGTCGAACCTATCTGGCCTTTGGAGCGGGGCAGTGAAAAATACGGCCGGCCCGGGTCAGACCGGGTCCCACTGGAGCGGCTCGCGCTCGAGCTCGGTCTCGAGCAGGTCGTCCATGGCGAGCTGCGAGAGCCGCTCTGCCTGCTGCACCGCCGCCTGCAGGAACGGCGCAATCGCGCCGGTGGTCTCGATCAGCACCTCTTCACCGCCGTCGAGCATCAGCGACGCAGACCTCGCCATGGGCACGATCTTCACCACCCGGAGCAGCGGCACGATGAGCACCCGGCTCCCGCGCACTCGCAGCAGGTGCAGCGGCCGCAGCTCGAGATAGTCGAACGTCTTCGGGGGCCGCACCGCGAAGTAGCCGCCGACGAGACCGAGCCCGACCATGCCGAGCACGCCCTGCGTCGCGGTGAAGGGACCCGGCAGCACCGCTCCGACCCCGACGATGACCACCAGAATCCAGCCTGCCAGCGCGAGCACGCCGGCGAAGAGGCCGCTCGCGCGCGGAGACGGAGCCAGGTGCTCCGGCTGGCCCGCGCGCATGTCGTCGACGTGCCGCTGCGAGGCACCGTCGAGCCGGTCGATCGGCGCCTCGCGCTGCCGGTCGAGCTTGAAGCGGTGCCGCTCGGGGTCGAGGTGGTTCGCCTTCTCGAACAGCTGCGAGGCGATGGAGACGCGCTGCGCCTTTCCGTTGGCGAGCACGTAGCCCGCGAGCGAGGTGAGCAGGCCGGCGGTCGCCCGCCGCTCCTCGGCGGTGCCGCACGAGGCCACCAGCTTGTCGATCTCCTGCTGCGCCGACTCGAGCATGTGCGCCTCGGAGAGCAGCAGGATGCGCCGGCCGATCAGCTCGGTGTCCGAGACGAAGCGCTTGTCGGGGAGCGCGAGCGCGCTCTGCAGCAGCCCGGCGGCCTCGGCCAGCTTCTCCATCTGCGCCGACATTCGCGACAGCGCGAGCAGCGGGCGGCGGTCTTCAGGCGCCAGCGCGCGCGCCCGCTCGACGGCCCCGCGCGCCTTCACGTACTCGTACGTGCTCGCGTAGACGTCGGCGGCGAGCAGCAGCGGCTCGACGTGCGACGGGTGGTCGGCGACGAGCGCCTCGACCGCCACGATGGCGTCGGCGGTGCGGCCGATGCCCGCGAGGAAGCGAACCTGCTCGTCGCGCGCGTCGCGGTGCTGGGGAAAGCGGTCGATGATCTCCTTCAGCACCTCCGCGGCGCGCTGGAGGTCTTCGGCCTGGCGCGCCGCGACGTACTGCGAGCGCAGGCGGCCGAGCTCCGGCTCGGCGACTTCAGTGGCGATGCGCGCGCGCTGAACGGGGTCGCGCAGGAGCTCGAACGCCTCGGTGATGCGCTGAAAGCCCTCGGGGTCGGTCTCGGGAGGGTGAGCGCGAACCTGGCGCGCGTAGCCGCGCTTGATCTCCTGCTCGTCGGCGGTCGGAGGAACGCCGAGCACCTCGAACGGGCTCACGGGCCGCGAAGACTACTACCGTCCTCAGCGGGACTTGAGGTACGCGACGAGGTCCGCGATCTGCTCCGCGGTGAGCTGCGACGTCTTGCCGTGCCGGTCGCCGCCGCCGAACGGCCCGAAGCGCTCCTCCAGCGTGGGCACCCGCCCGTCGTGGAAGTACGGCGCCCGGTACGCCAGCTCATCGAGCCGCGGCACCTGAAACGCACCGTTCGTCCCCACGTCCATCGTCTGGTTGTTCGTGCCGTGCTGCCCGGTGTGGCACGTCGCGCACCCCGTCTGCGCCGAGGCGAACAGCTCTGCTCCCCGCTGCACCGCCGCCGCGTCCTGCGCCGGGGCCGGCAGCTTCGGCTGCGCCTCGAGCCAGTCGAGCAGCGCGACCGCCTGCGCCTTCGACACCCTCGGCCCCATCATCCGCTTCCGGAACACGTCGCCCATCAGCTGCGTGACGTCTTCCTCGTCGCCCTGCCAGTGAAACGGCTCGGTGCCCTTCAGGCCGCCGCGCAGCGACGGCGTGCGCACCGCGACGCCCGCGATGGTCCACGTGTGCGCGTCGTCTCCCGCCTCCGGGTGGCACGACGCGCACGCGATTCCATTTCTCGTCGCCTGGTGGAACCGGTCGTGTGAGCTCGACTGTCTCGAGCTGCCGCTCAGCTTGATGGTGCGCTCGGTCCTCTCTCCGACATCGAGGGTCAGCATCGCCGGCTCCCGGCTGAGCACGATCGCCTGCTCGCCGCGGAACGCGACCGCCGTCGGCGACACCACCCCACGCCGCAAGACGTCGCCCGACCTCTGCCGGATGCTCACCTCGCCCGACCCCGCCGCCACGACGGCCAGCTTGTCCCCCGACACCGACGCCGCCGTATCGACCGGCAGGGCGCCGACCACCAGCAACGACGGGCTCCCGCCGAAGGACTCGGCCGGCTGCCCCAGCTCCGCCACGGCCGACGTCACCGCCGGCATCATCCCACCGTACCCGCCCGGCTCGACCCCCGGCGTCAGCGGCTCCATGCCGTCCGGCGAGTCGGTGCACGCCGCGGTGCCCAGCGGCCTCGTCGTCTCGAGCTGGTGCGTCATCAGGATGTGGCCTCGCCCCGTCGTCATCCGCCACGCGACGCGCGGCGTCCCGAAGTCGCTCGAGACCGGCCCCTGAACGCGCCGCGTGGAGTCGTCGAGCCCCACCTCGAACAGCTCCGCCTTGCGGAACGTCGACACGAGCACGCCGTTCTTCGTCTCCACGACGTCGCGCAGATCGGGCGCCACGTGCAGGGTCGTCCGCCGCACTGCGCGCGGGTCGCTCCAGCTCAGCCTGTCGAGCTCGCCGCCCGCACAGGCGACGTACAGCGTCGAGCGCTCGGCGCTCCACGCGACGCCGCGCGGCAGAGCGCAGACGTCATGGCGCGCGACGATGCTCGCCGACGAGACCTCGAGCTCGAGGACCTGGGGCTTGCGGCGCAGCGCCACGAACGCGCGCCCCGGCCGGCCCGCCACCACGCGGCCCGGCTCCGAGCCCGCCTCGAGCGCGAGGGTCGAGACCTTGTCCGAAGGCGGCACGACGTAGAGCTGATCTCTGTCCGGATCCGCCGCGACGATCGTGCCGTCCGGCATCACCGCCAGCGTGCCGCCGCTGATCGGCGGCGGCGCCACGGCCGGCTCGGGCACTGTGTCGGCCGGAGCAGCGCCCTCGCACAGCGGCAGCTGCACCGACGCCGGAGGGAGCTCCGCCGTGCGCGAAAGACACGCGGGACAAAACACCAGCACCACCAGCATGATCCATCTCATCGGCGACCCTCCAGGTCGTTGCGCCTGCGCTCGTCGGGGAGCGCCCCCCCTGTGAGGAGAGTGCAGGCACGCCCTCCGATGCTTCATGCGGGCTAAGCTGCCGATCTACCGGATGTCCTCGCAGCCTGGCGACGATGCGTCGTACCGCGTGCGGCTCGAAGGCCGGGCGGAGCTGCTCGACAAGACCCTGCTGCGCTACCGCGCCCTCGAGGACATGCTCGGCGCCCTCATGTGGCGGCGCCGCCTGCGCCGCAACGGCGCGCTGCTCCGCGAGGTCATCGCCGCCCAGCCCCGCGTCGACGAGGCCCTCGGCGTCGTCGAGAAGAGAGCCCGCGCCGAACAGTGGCCGAAGGGCAGCGCCACGCTCAAGACCGCGCGCGCCGTCGACGACCTGAAGAACGCCCTCTACCGGCAGATGGGCAGGAAGCTCAAAGGCACCGCCGGCCACACGTTCAGCGAGCGCCTCGGCCAGCTCGAGCGGCTCGCCGTCGCCGGCCCGCGCCGCGTCTACCCGGGCGAGCGCTGGAAGGTCTCGCTCGAGGCGCTGCCCGCCTGGCTGCCTGAGCTCGCCACGCTGCGCGAGTTCGGCGAGCTGCTCGAGTCGCTCTTCAAGCGCCCGTACCTCGACTCGCAGCGGCTCCCCTACCGGCCCGCGGAGCTGCAGCGCCTGCAGGCGCTGTGGGACGCCGGCGACAAGGCGCTCGCCTCGGCCTGGGAGCGCGTGGGCCTCGTCGACACCACGAACGGCGTCGAGCGGAACCTGCGCAAGCGCGCGCGCCGCGCTCCGCTGAAGGCGCCGCGCAACGGGCCCGAGCTGCTGCTCCGCGCCGAGTTCTGGCGCACGCTCGCGCTCGCGAAGATGCGCGAGATCGCGAACGACCGCGTCGCTCCGATTCAGCTGGGCGACGCCGAGCTCTTGCCCGTGGTCACCTGGCTCGCCGCACGCGAAGCGAGCGACCTCGCCGCGCTCGAAGGCTTCGAGCCGTCGCGGGCCGCCGTCATTCAGCTCTCGGCCGAGCTGTGGTTCACCGTGCACCGCAACGGCAAGGACCCCTCGTTCTGGGAGCGCCTCTACGAGCAGGCGAAAGCCGCCGACCAGTCGCTCGCGACCGACGCCGACTTCGAGCGGCTGCGCGACAACGTGCGCATGTTCCTCGCCGTGGCGTCGGGCAGGCCGTCGCGCCGCCCGCTCGAGCGCCCGAAGCCGGCCAGACCCGTGCCGACGACGCTCGCGGGCATGGTCGCCGAGATGCGGGCGCGGCTGCTGGAGCAGCCGTCTTAGGCCGCCGCGAAGATGGAGCGGAACACGCGCTCGCCCGAGGCGACGTCGTCGAACTGCACGCGGTACGTGTACTGCCCGCCGCCCTGCAGCACCTGCAGCACCTTCGCGCGCGCCGCGAGGTCGCCGGCCAGCACCTCGACGACCTCGCCGACGGCCTCCGGCACCGTGAACTTCGCGCCGCCCGACGAGATGTCGCCGTACGTCGGCACCAGCTCGCCTCCGGGAACGCGAATCATGAAGCCGCACTGCACCCGCATGTGCCGGCGGGCATCAGTCCCCTCGTCCATGGGGTCGGGCTCATGGCACACGCCGAGCGAAAGGGTCAACTACAGCGGGAGCGTGGCCGGTATTCCGTCTTGACAGGTCTGCCGCCGGGATTTACCGAGTCGCGCCCATATGGGCTCGATGATCCAGATCCAATCCCTCGTGAAGCGCTTCGGTGTGCACGAAGCGCTCAAGGGACTCTCGTTCGAGGTGCCGAAGGGCCAGGTCGTCGGCTTCCTCGGCCCCAACGGCGCGGGCAAGACGACCACGATGCGCATCCTCGCGGGGTACTCGACGCCGACGTCGGGTACCGCGAAGGTCGGCGGCATCGACGTCACGCAGGACACCCTCGCGACGCGGAAGCTCATCGGGTACCTGCCCGAGTCGAACCCGCTCTACGAAGAGATGATGGTCATCGACTTCCTGCGCTTCACCGCCGAGGTCCGCGGCGTGGCGCTCCAAGACCGCACCGCCCGAATCAAGCGCGCCGTCGACCGCTGCGGCCTCGGCCAGGTGCTCGGCAAAGACATCTCGCAGCTCTCGAAGGGCTACCGGCAGCGCGTCGGCCTCGCGCAGGCGATTCTGCACGACCCCGACCTGCTCATCCTCGACGAGCCGACGAGCGGCCTCGACCCGAACCAGATCGTCGAGATCCGCTCGTTGATCAAAGAGCTCGGCAAAGAGAAGACCGTCATCCTCTCGACGCACATCTTGAGCGAGGTGCAGAGCACCTGCTCCCGCGTGCTCATCATCAACGACGGCCGCCTCGTCGCCGACGACACCCCCGAGCAGCTGCAGGCCTCCGAGGGCGGCTCGGTCTCCGTGGTGCTCGGCTCGCGCAAGGGCGACAAGCTCGACGCTGCCGCCGTGAAGACCGCGCTCGCCGCGGTGCCCGGCGTCACGGGCGTCGACTCGACCGACGGCGAGGGCGAGGGCACGCTCGGCTTCAAGCTCCGCTTCGGCAACGAAGACCCGCGCCGGTCGCTGTTCGAGGCCGCCGTGAAGAACGACTGGGTGCTCCTCCAGGTCGAGCGCGTGCACGTGTCGCTCGAAGAGACCTTCCGCAAGCTCACCGCGGTGGAAAAGAGGGCCGCATGAACAGCGTACTCGCCGTCGCTCGCCGGGAGCTGAAGACCTTCTTCGCGTCTCCCATCGCGTACATCGTCCTCGGGGCGTTCCTGCTCCTCACCGGCTGGTTCTACTTCTCGCCGCTCTTCATCGCCGGCCAGGCGTCGCTGCGTAACTTCTTCGCCATCGCCGCGCTCTGCTTCGTGTTCATCGTGCCGGCCATCACGATGCGCTCCATCGCGGAGGAGCGGAAGAGCGGGACGCTCGAGCTGCTGCTCACCATGCCGGTCGAAGACTGGCACGTCGTGCTCGGCAAGTTCCTGGCGGCGCTCGGCATGATCTGCGTCGGGCTCCTCTTCACGATTCCCTACGCGCTGACGGTGAGCTCGCTGACCGGGCCGGGCGCCCCGTTCGATTGGGGCCCGGTGGTGGCGGGCTACTTCGGGCTCGTGCTGCTGGCGTCGAGCTTCATCGCGCTGGGGCTGTGGGCGAGCGCGCTGTCGAAGAACCAGATCGTGGGCTTCATCATCGGCCTCATCGTCTGCTTCGCGTTCTACTTCATCGACAAGTTCGGAGCGCTGCTGCCCGACTGGCTCGGCAAGATCGTCGAGTACCTCTCGGTCGACTACCACTTCGAGAACATCGCGCGCGGCGTCATCGATACGCGCGACGTGCTGTTCTACGTGTCGTTGATCGCCGGCGGGCTCGTGCTCACCACGCAGCTGATCGCGAACATCCGCCAGGAGCTCACGACGAAGTCCGTCGCCTCACCGACGATGTTCACGCTCGCGATCATCGGCTCGCTCGTGCTCCTGAACGTGCTCGCGCTGCGCATGTTCGTCCGCTTCGACGCCACCCACGACAAGATGTACACGCTGTCCGACGCCACGAAGGACACGCTGGCCGCGCTCGACGACCAGGTCACGGTCACCGCGTACTTCACGGCCGACCTGCCCGCGCCGTACTCCACCATCTCGGCGCACGTGCGCGACACGCTGGAGGAGTTCCGCGCCGCCTCGAAGGGCAAGGTCAGCTTCGAGTTCATCGACCCGCAGGCGCAGGAGACCGACCAGGACAAAGAGAAGAAGCGCGAGGTGAAGCAGGACATCTTCGGCCGCCGCTTCCGCGAGCCGACGTCGGTCGAGAAGGAGCTCGCGGCCCAGGGCATCAAGTCGATTCCGCTGCCCGTCGTGCAGGAAGACGCGCGCGGCACCCGCGACGCGTGGCTCGCGCTGCTCATCCGGCACCACGAGAAGAAAGAGATCATCCCCGTCGTCCAGAACCTCTCGACGCTCGAGTACGACCTCACCACGCTGGTGCGAAAGCTCACGCGGCCGAAGACGCCGGTCATCGGGCTCCTGCAGGGTCACGACGAGCCGAAGCAGCAGGACAAGCTGCGCAACCTCACCTCGCTGCTCTCGCAGCAGTACGAGGTGCGGCCGATCGAGCTCGGTGCGGCCGAGCGGTTCGCTCCCGAGATCGATGCGCTGTTCATCCTCGGCCCCGAGCGCCCGCTGCAGCCGAACGAGCTCAAGGCCGTCGATCAGCTGATCATGGAGGGCAAGCCGGTCGCGATGTTCCTCGACTCGATGCACCTCGACCTGCGCACCTGGGAGCAGAAGCCCGCCGAGCACGGGCTGCAGTCGCTGCTGAGCGCGTACGGCGTGACGGTGCAGTCGGACCAGATGGTCGCCGACGCGCAGGCCGCGAACATCCAGATCAGCGAGCAGCGCGGGTTCATGCAGGTGCAGATGCCGGTGCTGTACCCGTTCATTCCGCAGGTGAAGCGGCTCGAGGGCGAGACGCCGGTCTCCCGCGGCATCGGAGACATCGGCTTCCCGTTCGCGTCGAAGGTGACGGCGACTCCGGGCGAGGGCAAGACCATCACGGTGCTCGCGCGGTCGTCTCCGAAGAGCTGGACGGAGCCGAAGCCGCAGAACATCGACCCGCGCCGTAACTGGCAGGAGGCGCAGATCACGTTCACCGGCCCGCACGACCTCATGGTCGCCGTGACCGGCAAGTGGAAGAGCGCGTTCGCGGCCGAGGCCGGCATGTCGACGGCGCCCGGCGCCGTGCCGCTGCTGGCCGAGAGCAAGGGCGAGTCGCGGCTGATGGTGGCCGGCACGTCGATGCTGTTCCAGGACGAGTTCATGGGCCGGCCGAACCAGGCGCTGATTCTCAACGTCGCCGACTGGATGGTGCTCGACCCCGCGCTGCTCGCGATGCGCACGCGCGGGCTGCAGATCGCGACGCTGAAGACCGAGCTGTCGGAGGGCACGCGCAACGCGGTGAAGTTCGGCAACGCGTTCGGGCTGCCGCTCGCGCTCGCGCTGCTGGGGCTCATTCGCTGGCGCATGCGGGAGTCGCGCCGCACGGGGATCGTGCTGTGAAGAAGACCACACTCATCGCAATTGCCGCCTTCGGAGCACTCCTCGCCGTGGTCCTCCTCACGCGCGAAGACGAGACGAACGTGAACGTCGGCGTGCCGAAGCTGACGCTGTCTCCGCTCGGCGGCGAAATCACCGGCATCGAGCTCTCGGGCGCGAACACCGGGAAGCTGGCGTTCGAGGGCGGCGGCTGGAAGATCGACGGCCACGCGGCCGACGACGCGCAGGTGAAGAGCCTCACCGACGCGCTGAAAGACTTCCGCGCCCAGGACTTCGTCACCGAGAAGACCGAGAAGCACGCCGAGCTCGAGGTCGACGACGCGAAGGGCGTGAAGGTCGCGGTGACGACGGCCGCCGGCCCCGCGTGGACGCTCGTGTTCGGCAAGCCCGGCAAGAGCGGCGGCACCTACGTGCGCGACGCGAAGTCGAACGCCGTGTTCACGACGAACAGCCCGGCCGCCTACCAGGTGAAGAAGAAGGCGAACGAGTGGCGCAAGAAGAGCATCGCGACCGCCGCCGCCGCCGACGTCGTGAAGCTGACGGTGACGCAGCCGTCCGGCGTGCTCACGCTCGTCAACTCGCCCGAGGGCTGGAAGATGGAGCCGCCTCCCCCCGCCGACTTCAAGTACGACCCCGAGGCCGCGCAGCGCCTCGTCACGACCGCGACGTCGCTGCAGGCTCAGGACTTCGGCGACACCCTCGGCGAGCAGGCCGCGACCCTCGAGCTCGAGCTCAAGGACGGCAAGAAGGTGTCGATGAAGCTCGGAGCGAAGAAGCCCGAGGGCACCGTGCCGCTGCAGGTCGAGGGTGACCCGCAGGTGTACGTGCTCGCGCAGTTCACCGCGGAGCAGCTGCTCAAGTCCGTGGAGGACATGCGCGACTGCACGCTGCTCGCGTTCGACCCGTCGGAGGCGCAGAAGCTCAGCATCACGGCCGGCGGCAAGACGACCGTCGTCACGAAGCAGGGCGAGACGTGGGCGGTCACCGAGCCGAAGAAGCTGCCCGACGGCTACGAGCTCGACCCCGCCATCGTCGGCTCGGTGCTGAACCGGCTGAAGGTGATGCGCGCGACGCGGGCGGCGCCGGGCGTGGCCGACGCGGCCGCGGGGCTGACGAAGCCCACCGCCGTGGTCGAGGTGTCGCTCAAAGACGGAAAGAAGCAGACGATGCGCTTCGGCGGCGAGACTCCCGCGAAGGACGCGCTCTACGTGAAGGGCGCCGGCGCGCTCACGTACACCATCGGCACGGCGCAGCGCGCCTCGTTCGAGGGTGGCCTCGACATGTTCAAGAAGCGGCCTCCGCCCGACATGAGCCAGATTCGGGGGCTGGAGCAGCTGCCGCCCGAGGTCCGGCGCCAGCTCGAGCAGCAGCTGAAGATGCAGCGGAACTGACCCGCCCGAAGGTGAGGTATGAGCGGGCGATGATGACCCATCGCCTCCTCGAGCTCGACCGCCGCCGGTTCCTGCAGGCCGGCTTCGCTTCCATGACGATGTTCCTCACGGGCTGCGGTCAGCCCCCGCCGGGAGGCGGCACGGGAGGCGGAGCTGCAGGTGGCTCGGGCGGCGGCGGCGGCGCGGGCGGAGCGGGCGGCGGCGCGGCCGGTGGCATGGCGGGAGGTGCGGGCGGTGGGGCGGCCGGTGGGGCGGGCGGCGGCTCGGCCGGCATGGGCATGAGCAACCTCGTGAACCTCGGCCCGCTGCAGGCCGCGGACGCGAACGGCGTGCGGCTACCCGCGGGCTTCACGTCGCGCATCGTCGCGCGCTCGGGCATGGCGCCGCTGGCGGGCAGCATGCCGTGGCACAACGCTCCGGACGGCGGCGCGTGCTACCCGACGGGGGACGGCGGGTGGGTCTACGTCTCGAACTCCGAGGTCGGCGGCGGAGGAGGCGGCGTGGGCGCGCTGCGGTTCGACGCGCAGGGCAACATCACCGGTTACCAGCGCATCTGCACCGGCACGAGCGGCAACTGCGCGGGAGGGAAGATGCCGTGGGGCCGGTGGCTCACGTGCGAAGAGAGCGGCGAGGGAGGGCGGGTGTGGGACTGTGACCCGCTGGGCGGCGCGGCCGCGGTGCCGCTGCCCGCGCTCGGCCGGTTCAATCACGAGGCGTGCGCGTGGGAGCCGATGCTGGGCCACCTCTACCTGACGGAAGACCGCAGCGACGGCTGCTTCTACCGCTTCACGCCGGCGGCGATCACGAACGGCGTGCCGGACCTGAGCATGGGCACGCTCGCGGCGGCGCAGCGCTCGGGAGCGGGACCCGGAGGCATGGTGACGTGGCTGCCGATTCCCGACCCGAGCGGCATGATGGGAACGCTGCGGACGCAGGTCGCGGCGACCGGCTTCAACGGGGGCGAAGGCATCGTCTCGTTCGGCGGCCGGGTGTACTTCGCGACGAAGGGCGACAACCGCATCTGGTCGTACGACGCGGCGTCGGGGATGCTCACGGTGCTGTACGACGACGGCACGTCGCCGATGCCGTACCTGACGGGCGTCGACAACATCGAGCTGTCGGCGGGCGGCGACCTGCTGGTGGCGGAGGACGGCGGCGGCCTCGAGATCGTGGCGCTGGCTCCCGGAGGGCAGGTCGTGCGCGTGATGCAGCTCATGGGTCACACCGGCAGCGAGATCGCGGGCCCTGCGTTCGACCCGAGCGGGCGGCGGCTCTACTTCAGCTCGCAGCGCGGCACGACGGCCAGCCCGGCCGCCGGCGTCACGTTCGAGATCACGGGGCCGTTTCACGTCTAGGCGCGTCTAGGCGACGAAGACGAGCCCGTACATCGCGCTCGCCGAGACCGCGTCGAAGCACAGCCCGTAGAACACCGCGCGCCCGAGGAAGCGGTGGCGGGCCGAGAAGTCGCCGGGCAGGCGGGTGCGAAAACGCCTCCACGAGACGACGGCGAGCGCCGTCCACGCCGAGTAGCTGAGCACCGCGCCGGTGATGTGCACGCCGAGCACGACGCGCGCGAGCCGCTGCAGCTGAGGGGACGCCTGCGCGATGAACGAGCCCGACCCGCCCTCGAGGCGGATGCGCGTCTCGAGCACCAACACCGCGGCCCACGCGACGGCCAGGAGGCCGGCCTGCACCTTGCGGTGCGTCTCGCGCGGCAGCCGGAAGCTGTAGAACGCGACGCACGGCACGAGCAGGCTCACCGCGAAGGTGAGGTTCACGAAGGCGTCGGCGCGCGTCATTCTTCGGCTCCTCCCGCGCGCTGAACATACGGTGGGCGGGTACATTCCGCTCGCATGAAGGTGCTCGTGCTGCTGGCGCTGTTGCCGGGCTGCGTGCTCGAGCGCTCGCTCGCGATGCCCGACCCGCTGCCGGTCGGCGACGCTCCGCAGCACCCGCACCGCTGGGCGCCCGGCACCACGAGCGTGCGCTTCACCGGCTACCCGTTTCAGCGGGTGCGCTGGCGCCTCGCGCGCGAGCAGCTGCAGGCGCGGCTGTCGAAGTCGCTGGAGGCCGAGGCGTCGCCGTCGCCTGCGTACCTCGTCGACACCGCCGTCACGGTGCAGGAGGACTCGGCGCCGAACGGCTACACGATGCTCGGCATCTTCGGGGGCATGGCGTTCGTGGCCGCGGGCGCGGCGCTCGGTACGTTCGTGCCGCGCGCGGATGGCGTGGGGCCGGGCGCGTGGCCGGCGGTCGGCGCCGGGCTCGGCCTCATCCCCGCGCTGCTGTGCCTGTACCTGTTTCCGACGATGACGTGGAAGAGCGTGCTGACCGGCTCGATCGCGGTGCGGCGGGCGAGCGACGGCTTCGTGGTCGCGCGCTCGGTGGCCCGGGCGGAGTGGGAGGACGACGTGCGCAGCCTCGGCGCGGAGGAGCTGCTGGCGGCCGAGTCCGGCCCGGCCGCCGCGCGCCTCGAGCGGGAGCTGCGCCGCGAGATCGCGGTGACGCTCGCGCGGCTCGATTCGCCGCGGTGAATCAGTGGTTCCAGCCGACGCGCTGGAGCGCGCTCTTCGAGAACGCGACCGGCGCGTTCTCGCCGGGCAGGTAGTACTGCCGCGAGACGACGCGGGTGAGAAACGAGCTGTACGCGAGGCTGTTGAACGCGATGGCGGCGCCCCAGACCCACGCGCTGTAGAGCCCGAGCTTGCCGAGCGTGCCGAACGCGACGAGCGTCGCCGAGAGGCCGATCATGCCGAACAGGCCCAGCTCGCGGAACGTGTTGAGGAAGCTGAGCTGGTAGACGGTGAGCTGGTTCGTGGTGAACGTGCGGACGAGCTGGCCGTCTTCGTAGACGCCGACCTCGCGGCCTTGCGGCACGAGGATGCGCGGCTTGCGGCGGCGCAAGAGCTCGATGGCGATGCCGCCGGCCGCGGCGACCGCGGCACCGAGCAGGTACTTCCAGTCGTTGCCTTTCAGGCCGTGCTGCGCCGCGTGGATGGCATAGGGCACGAAGACGACGAGGGCGCCCAGACCGATGCCGCCGAAGCCGAAGCCCTGCGCGACGGGGAGGTGCTGCTGTTTGGGAACTTGATCCAGCTGCTGTGGGAGGGCCATGCCGGGTACACACCTGACTGTCGAGTCAAGTGCAGCGGCTGCTGTAGAGTCCGCCGCCGGAGGGTTCATGAAACGCATCCTGCTCGGTGTCGCGCTCCTGGCTGTCTCGTTCTCCTGCAGCGGAACGCCGCCCAATGGTGGCACGGGAGGTGGTAGCGGGACCGCGGGCGGGACGGGCACTGCCGGCAGCGGCGGCACCGCAGGCGGCGCCACCGCGGGCGGCTCGACGGCAGGCGGCTCCGGGACGGCGGGTGGTGCGACGGCGGGTGGCGCGACGGCAGGTGGCGCGACGGCGGGTGGCGCGACGGCGGGTGGCGCGACGGCGGGTGGCGCGACGGCGGGCGGCGCGACGGCGGGCGGCGCGACGGCGGGTGGCGCGACCGCGGGTGGCGCGACGGCGGGCGGTGCGACGGCGGGCGGCGCGACGGCGGGTGGCGCGACGGCAGGGGGCGCCGGCACGGCAGGCGGTGGCACCGCCGGAGGCGCGACGGGCGTCATGTGCACGACAGCGATGATGGCGCCGGTCGTGAACGTCACGTTCGGCAACTGTCCGGCGACGACGGTCTGCTCGGGTTCGCTGCCCGGAACCTGGTTCTACACGACGGGCTGCTCGAACAACCCCTTCCCGGAAGCGCGGCAGCTATGCCCGGCGGCGACGTTCAGCAACCAGTCCGGCTCCGTTCGCGGCTGCGTCCAATTCAACAACACCACCGTCGAGCGCCACGCCATCTTCACCGCGAGCGCGACCGTGAACATCCCGATGAGCTGCACGGTGGGTCTGCCGTGCACCACCATTGAGACGCTAGCGCAGATGTATCTGCCCGGCGCGACCTGTACGAGCGCTGCCGCGGGCGGCTGCGACTGCACGGCGACGCGTACGACGAACATCAACGACACGGGCGGGTACACGTACAACGCCGGTGTGCTCACCGTCGACGGCGGCGTCTACGACACGTGCGTCAACCCGTCGACGACGTTCACGTACAACAAGCCCGACGGCGGCATCGAAGAAGGCCAGTACACGATGACGCGTCAGTGAGCCGCCGCGCCGCCGCCGCACGGCACGAGGGTGAGAGGCACCTGGTGCCTCTCGGCATCGGCGGCCCCGCGCTGCAGCTCCACTCTGCAGCGCGAGCGCTTCGACAGCCGCTCCTCGGCGAGCAGCACCTTCGCCTGCACGAACGGCCCGGTGAGCTCGAGCTCGGTCAGCTCTTCGGGCAGCGCCGCGAACGCGTAGCGCTCGCCGGGCACCACGGCGCCGCCCTCCACGCGGGCGTCCAGCCAGCCCAGGTCCTTCAGGCGCTGCTCCAGCAGCGCCGCTCTGGCCGCGTCATCGGTGCGCTCGACCGACACGCCCGCCATGAGGCACTTCTCGACGTCCTCGGGCAGCCCCTCGAGCCCCGACGGCTTCACCTCGCGCATCGGGTACTGCCACTCGTCGGCGCCGGTGAAGAGCCGGCAGCGGTCACCCGGCAGGAGCAGCGGCCGATCGGCGCGCGCGTACTTCATGCCGCAGCCCGCGCACAGCAGCGCGAGCAGCGCGAGCCTCACCGGAACGTCTCCGGCGCCGAGACCAGCCCGGGCAGCGCGTTCGGCCGGCGCTCGTACAGCCAGACGCGGCCGGCCTCGCGACCGCGCTCACCGAGCCGGCGGCAGGCAATGACGCCGTTCGCGAGCCGGGTGCACTCCCACTGCTTCGCCCGCAGGCCGCGCTCGGGCAGCTGCAGCGACCGCTCGTACAGCTCCCAGGTGCGGAAGCGCCTCGCCTCCAGCGGCTGACACGCGACGCGCCCGCGCTCGTCGGAGCGGCAGCGGCGCACCGCGCCCGCCTCCGCGGAGGAGCCCAGCAGCAGCACCGCCACCAGCGCGGCACCCGGCATGGCCCCTCACACCCTCATGGGCATCACGACGGCGGTGTAGCTCTTGTCTCCCGGCGCGTGCAGCACGCCCGGCGAGTGCTCGTCTCCGAGCTCGATGACGACGTCGTCGCTCTCGGTCACCGACAGCACGTCGAGCAGGTAGCGCGCGTTGAACCCCACCGTCAGCTGCGCGCCCTTGTACGCCACCTCGATGTCGTCCTTCGCTTCGCCCAGGTCCGGGTTGTTCGCCGTCACGCGCAGCTGGCTGTCGGCCAGCGCCACCTTCACCGCGTTCGACTTGTCGGCCGAGAGCAGCGCGATGCGCTTCAGCGAGTCGGCCAGGCGGCCGCGCGAGACCGTGACCTGCTTCTCGCCCTCCTTCGGAATGACGCGCTGGTACTCGGGGAACTGGCCGTCGATGAGCCGCATCACCATCGAGAGGCCGGGCTTCTTGAACAGCGCGCTCGACTCGGCGAACCCGAGCGAGCACTCGGCGTCGGGCGCCTCTTCGAGCAGGCGCTTCAGCTCGAACAGCCCCTTGCGCGGAATGATGACGCCGCCCTTCAGCTTGAATTCGCCCTGCAGCTCGCGCTCGATGAGGCAGAGGCGGTGGCCGTCGGTCGCGACCATGCGCACCTTGCCGCCGTCGCGCGGCTCGAAGAACACGCCGTTCAAGATGTAGCGCGTCTCGTCGCTCGAGATGGCGAACGACGTCTTGCGGATCATCTCGAGCAGCGTGTTGCCGCTCACCTTCACCAGCGGAGCGTTCTCTTCCTTCGGCAGCTTCGGGAACTCTTCGCTCGCCATGCCGACGATGCGGTAGCTCGCGCTGCCGCACGTAATCTCGGCGTAGTTGTTCGGCAGCTTCTTCACGTTGAGCTGCGGCTCGGGCAGGTTCGCCACGATGTCGAACAGCGTCTTCGCCGAGAGCGTCACCGCGCCGGGCTTCATCACCTCGGCCGGGTGCTCGGACACGATGCCGATGTCGAGGTCGAAGGCAGTGACGGAGACGCCGCCCTTCGTCGCGTTGACCAGGACGTTCGCGAGAATCGGCATCGTCGTCTTGCGCTCGACGATTCCCTGCGCGCGGTGAAGGGCCTTTCTCAGCTCATCGGCGGCGATTCTGAATTCCATGGCGGCCTCGGGTCCTAGCCCGCGGGCCGATGGGCTTCAAGCAACCTTGAGAACGTCAGCGGGACTCGAGCCACTCGAGCGCGCGCAGGAAGTTCTGGACATCGACGACGCGCGGGTCGTCGGGGCACACCTCGAGGAACTCGCGCGCCACCGCGGCCGCCTGCGGCCTCTCGTGCTGCGCCTCGAGCGCCTTGATGAGCGCGAGCCGCACCTCGGGGTGCAGCACTCCGGACGGGAAGCGGCGCAGCGACTCGCGCAGCAGCGTCTCGGCGGCCGCGGGCCTCCCTGCTCGCGACTGCAGGTACGCGGCCTCGTACAGCGCGGCCTGCGCCTTCATGCCCTGGCCCTTGCCTTCGAGCGTCAGGCACGCGACGCGCTGGTCGAGCGAGTGCCGCGCGCACGCCGGCGACGACACCTCGGGCGGCACCACGTCGAGCGCGCTCGGCGGAGCGAACGTCGCGAACGAGCGCTCCTCGCCCGCGCGCAGAATCACCTGCTGCTTCGTCGCGTACGAGAACACCTCGACCTCGCCCTCGAGCACGCGCAGCACCGTGCCGGCCTCGGTCACGTCGGCCGCGTAGCGCGCGTTCGTCGCCACCACCGAGACCTCGGGCGTCGTCACCGTGTACGCCTCGGCGTGCGGCTTCACCTCGACGCGGCCGCGCTCGAGCTTCAGCGTGCCGGGCGCGGGCTCCGACCAGATGGCGCCGGCGGCGGCGACCGCGTCTTTCGGCGACTCGGCCGCGACGTCGAGCTCCGGCTCGGGCTGTGGCGGTGGGACAGGCTTCTCGACCGCCGGCGGAGGAACCGGTGTCACCTTCGCGATCTTCTGCGGAGCCGGCGGTGCCGGCGCGGCCACCGGCTTGGGTTCCGGAGGTGCCTCGACCGACATCAGCGGACCTTGCGGCTCACGCGGCTTCTGCGCGGCGCTCAACGGCCCCCTCGCCCCGGCCTTCTCCCCGACGAGAGGAGAGGGGGTGCTCAGCGACACCCACGCGAGCAGCACCGCGGCGGTCGCGGCGGCGAACCACAGCGCCTTGCTGCTCTTCGGACGCGCGACGCGCTCGATGACTCCGTCCCAGCCCTTGCCGACGTCGACGGGCCGCGGCGCAATGCCGCTGACGAGCCGAACGAGCTCGGCCGCGCGGTCTTTCTCGTCGGTCTCCTTCCAGGGCTTGAGCTCACTCATGGCGGCGCTCCCTGGCTTCGAGGCGCGCGACCGCGGCAGAGAGCGCCTTGCGCGCGTGGAACAGCCGCGTCCACACCGTGGCGACCGGAATGTCGAGGGCCGCGGCGACCTCGTCGCCCGACAGGCCCTGCAGCTCGAACAGCACGAGCACGTCGCGCTTCGCCTGCGGCAGCGACTCGAGCGCCTTCTGCAGCTGCTGCGAGGCCTCCTTCTGCTCGAGCGTGCGCGACGGAGACTCGGCGGAGGTCAGCTCGCCGACCTGGTCGAGGCCGAAGAACGAGCGCAGGCGCTGGCGGCGGCGCTGGCCGGCGGCGATCTTGACCGCGACGCCGTAGAGCCACGCCTTCTCGCTGCGCGCCTGGCTCAGGTCCGCCATCTTGCGCATGGCGACGACGAAGACCTCCTGGAGCAGGTCGTCGCAGTCGATGCCGTTTCCGCCGAGGCGGTTGAGCGCGAGCCGCAGCTCGGAGGCGTGCGACGTGTAGAGGCGGCGGACGTCCGCGAGGGAGCCCTTCGCATCTCCCACCATGTCGAGCCGCTCAGCCAACCACATGCCCTTTCTGGTGCCCGGGGCCGCAGGAACCTTCTAAAGAATCAGCGCTTCACACCGCCGTCTTTGCCCCCGGCCGGGGACAGAACGGGCATTTTCGCGTTGATCCACGAGTGGATCAGCACCACTACGAGGCGCTCGACCGTCGGGCAGTCCTCTTTTCCCGGCTGCAGCGTGCGCTCGAACACCTTGCCATCTGACGTCCGTTTCGCCGCCAGGAGCAAGCCCTCCGCACCGTCCGGGGTGGGTTTCACGCTCACCTCGAACGCCGGCAGCGCCTGCAGCACGTTCGCGACCGTCGGCGCCTGCGACCTCACGGTGAGCCCGACGCGCGCGAACCGCTCGGCGAGCGAGGCCTGCTTCGGGCACGTGAGCGCGGGGTCGAGCGTGAGGCTCACCGTGGTCGAGGCGTGAAGCACGACGAGCAGCGCGAACGACGGCACGGGCGCGTAGTCTAGACCGGCATGCTGGCGATGCTCGCAACGATGATGGTGCTCGGCGGCGAAGAGCTGCTGCAGTCGGTGCCGCCGCCGCCCAGCCCGTACCTCGAGGGCGTCGAGGAGCTCACCCTCGCCTGGTCGGTCGCGTGCGCGCGGCTCGGCAACGGCCGCGTCGCCTGCTGGGGCGACGAAGGCAACGAGCTCGGCTACGGCCGCAGGCCGGTGCTCGCGCCCGGGCTCGACGACGTTGCGGAGCTGGCCTCGGGCGCGATGTTCACGTGCGCGCGGCGCCGCTCCGGTGCGGTGAGCTGCTGGGGCAGCGGCGAGAACGGCGAGCTCGGCTCGGCCCCGACCGACCGCTGCGGCAAGCGCGGCCGGCCCTGCGCCACCGCGCCCCTCGAGGTGCGCGGCCTCGGGAAGACGGTGTCGCTCGACGCCTGCGAGCAGCACGCGTGCGCGGTCTCGGCCGACGGCACGGTGCGCTGCTGGGGAACGTCACCCGCGGTCGACGTGGCCGGCTCGAAGGCGCCGTGGCGGGTGCCGGGCATCAGCGACGCGGTGCAGGTGGTGACCGGCAACGCCTTCGCGTGCGTGCGCACGCGCACCGGCCGTGCGCGCTGCTGGGGCCACGGCTCGCTGAAGCCGGCGCCGGTCCCGGGGTTGAGCGACGCGACGCAGCTGGCCGCCGGCGAAGGGGCCGCGTGCGCGCTGAAGAAGTCCGGGGCGGTCGCGTGCTGGGGCGCGGGCATCTACCTCGGGGACAGGTCTCCGATGATGAAGGCGCGGGAGGCTCCGGGGCCGGTGCTCATGAACCTCGAGACACCGCTCGACGGAGCGAAGGAGCTGTGGGCCGAGACCACGCACCTGTGCGTGCGGCGCGCCGACGGCGTCTGGTGCTGGGGCGGGATGAAGGCTCCGGGCAGCGCGCTGCCCGAGGTCGCCGAGGCGTTCTGCGAGGAGCCGGTGATGTACGGGCTGTGCTTCGGGGCGCGGCACGTCAGCAAGGACCCGGGCGTGCTGCGCTTCCACCGCAACATGGACCGCTCGTGCGTGCTGCTGACCTCGGGGCGAGTGCGCTGCGACGTCGAGGGGCTCGTGGCGGCGCCATGAGCCGCGGGAAGACTCCGAGGTGGCTGAGCGCGGCGCGCGAGTCGGGCCGCACCGGCGGCGACTGGCTGCTGCGCGCCCTCGGCCGCGCGGGCGCGCTGCCGCCTTCGGAGCTGGAGTCGGCCATCGCGGGTGGCCGCGTGCGCGTCGACGGCAAGGTCGCGAAGAAGCCGTTCACGCCGGTGACCGAAGACACGCGCGTGGCGGTCGACGGCGTCGAGGTCTCGTTGAAGCGCGTGACGCGCGTGCTGATGCTGCACAAGCCGGCCGGGGTGGTGGCGGAGGGCGGTCGCGACGAGCGGCCGACCGTGATGGACGTGCTGGTGCCGCTGCTCTCGCCGCAGCAGGCCCGCTTCGTGTGGCTCGCGGTGGGCCGGCTCGACGTCGACACGACGGGGCTGCTCTTGTTCACGAACGACGAGCGGTTCGTCGCGCTCGCGACGTCGCCCGAGACGCACCTGCCGAAGCGCTACCTCGCCACCGTGAGCGAGCGCGCGACGGAAGAACAGCTCGAGCCCTTGCGCCAAGGTGTCACGCTGGACGACGGCCCGGCGCGGCCGGCGGCGGCGCGGCTCCGCTCGCCCGGGCTCGTCGAGCTGACGCTCACGCAAGGCCGGTTTCACCAGGTGAAGCGGATGCTGGCGCACGTGGGGCTGCCGGTGCTGAAGCTGCACCGGGAGGCGATCGGCGCGCTTCAGCTCGACGTGCCCGAGGGCGCGCTGCGCGAGCTCACCGCCGCAGAGGTCGAGACCCTCGCGGCGACGGGCTGACCGGCGTACTACTCGAGCAGCGGCAGCAGGCACGGCTCGGTGTCGAGCTCGTGCTCGCCGAGCAACGGCGACACCACCGGCGGCGCCTCGGAGTCGATGACGCCCTTCAGGTCGCGGCGCAGGCTCAGGTCGCGAGGCGCCAGCCGCATCGCCGCGTGCAGCGCGGCCTTCGCCTGCGCGTTGCGGCCCGAGCTCGCGAGCAGGTGTGCGGCGACGCGGTACGAGCCGACGGCGGCGTCGTGACGGCCGAGCCGCACCGAGAGCTCGGCGTGGCGCAGGCGGTACGACGGCTCCTTGCCGTTCATGACGATGAGCTGGCGATAGCAGTCGAGCGCCGCGGCCGGATCGCCCCGCGCGAGCCGCCGGTGTGCAGCATCTTTGAGGTCACGCTCCGTGAGGACGGGCACGAAGGCGTGCACGCTGCAAACCGCTCACCGCCTTGGCGCGAGCCTGATCTCAGCGGCTTGCGTCGCGCGGACCTGCCCACTGGAGTTACCAGCTGGAGCAGCGACTCGCCTTCAGCGCAGCCAGCGGGGCAGCTTGAAGCCGCTCGCCATCGACTGCGCGGGCACCAGGTGCCGCGTCAGCTCGGCCTCGGTGACGAGGCCGAGGTAGCGCTCGCCGTCGGCGACCACCACGTACGGCGAGACGGCCTCGTTCATCTTCTGGCGCGCCTCTTCGAGCGAGGCCTGCGAGGAGATCATGGGGAAGTGCCGCTGCATCGCGCCCGCCACGTACGCGGCCGGGCCCTCGGCTCCCGCCTGGCGCAAGAGCGCGTCGCGCGCGACGACGCCGAGCAGCCGCCCGTAGTGCATCACCGCGAACGCCGACTGCCCGCTCGTCACCATCGCCTTCACGGCGTCACCGATGCTCGTCGACGGGCCGAGCACCAGCGCGTGCGGGTTCACCGCCACGCCGGCGCGAACACCCGACAGCGACTCGCCGGCCCTCTGGTCGGCGGCTTCGCGCGAGGCGCCGAGGAAGACGACGACCGCGATGATGCCGAGCATCACGTGACCGAACGCCACCGCCGCCGCGAACATCGCGACCGCGATGACGCGCGCGACCGCGGCGGCGAAGAACGTCGCGCGGCCGTGGCCGAGCTTGTACGAGAGCAGCGCGCGCAGCACGCGGCCGCCGTCCATCGGCAGTGCGGGCACGAGGTTGAAGACCGCGAGCACGATGTTGCTGCCGAGCATCAGCGCGAGCAGCGTCACGAGCGTCGGAGGCGTCTGCCCGATGTCGAGCATCGCGTGCTTGAGGCCCTCGGTGCCGAGGCCGACCCACCCGATCACGAAGAACGCGAGCGCGAGCACGACGTTCACGGCGGGGCCGGCGATGCTGATCAAGAGCTCCTCGGTGGGCGTCTTGGGCTTCGCGCCGAGCTGGGCGACTCCGCCGAACGGCCAGAGCGTAATCTCACGCACCGGGATGCCGTAGCCCTTCGCCACCAGCGAGTGCCCGAGCTCGTGCAGCAGCACGCAGCTGAACAGCAGCATCGTCGAGAACAGCCCGAAGAAGACGCCGCGCAGGCCGAACGCCGAGCCCCACTGCATCGCTCCGAACGCGAGGATCAGCGCGAACGAGACGTGAACCTTGATGTCGATGCCTGCGACCCTGCTCAGGCGCAACGAAGTCAACATGGGCTCTCAATAACCAGCGACCCGCGGGCCCACATTTTGATTCCCAGTGCGTAACCCTTCGGGTTTTTCGAAGGGTTGCGCTAAGGAGCACGGCACCGTGGCCTGGCTCAACTACCATCACCTCCTCTATTTCTGGACGGTAGCGCGCAGCGGCACCATCGCCGCCGCGAGCAAGGAGCTGCACCTGTCGCAGCCCACCATTTCCACACAGCTGAAGACGCTCGAGGACTCTCTGGGGATCAAGCTCTTCGCGCGGCAGGGGCGCCGCCTCGTGCTCACCGAGCTGGGCCGCACCGCGTTTCGTTACTCCGACGAAATCTTCCGCCTCGGCCGCGAGCTGCAGGAGGCCGTCACCCGCGGCGCCGCCGGGCGTTACGTCCGGTTCACGGTCGGCGTCGCCGACGTCATTCCCAAGCTCATCGCCGAGCGGCTCCTGCAGCCCGCGTTCGAGCAGGTGCCAGAGCTGCAGCTGCAGGTGCACGAAGGGCCGCTGCCGCAGCTGCTCGGCCAGCTCGCCGTTCACGAGCTCGACGTCGTCTTGTCCGACGTCCCCGCCGGCAGCGACATCAAGGTGCGCGCGTTCAGCCACGCGCTCGGCGAGTCGGGCGCGACGTTCTTCGCGCGCGACGACAAGGCGCAGGCGCTCAAGCGCGGCTTCCCGAAGAGCCTCGAGGGCGCTCCGGCGCTCCTGCCCGCGCAGGCCACCAGCGTGCGCCGCCAGCTCGACCAGTGGTTCGACAAGGTCGGCGTGCGGCCGCACGTCATCGGCGAGTTCGACGACAGCGCGCTCGCGCAGACGTTCGGGCACCGGGGCCTGGGCTTCTTCGTCGCGCCCACCGCCATCGAGCAGGCCGTCATCAAGCAGTACGACGTCACCGCCATCGGCCGCACGGAAGAGGTGAAGGAGCGCTTCTACGCCATCAGCGTCGAGCGCCGCCTGCGCCACCCCGCCGTGGTCGCGGTCGCCGAGTCCGCCAGAAACGAGCTGTTCGGTTGAGAACGCTGTGCTGAGCTGTGGCGCATGGACACCGCTCGGTACTGCGCCGCGTGCGGCTTTCCGCTGAAGGGCCCGCGCTGCGTGGCGTGCGGCCGGGAAGTCGCGAAGCCGGTGCCGCAGCACGCTCCGAAGGCGGCGGCGCGCACGCTGGCGCCGCAGCCCGCCGACTTCCCCGAGCTCAAGGCCGCGTTCGACGCGTGGGGGCAGCGCGACTTCCCGCGCATGATCTCGGAGTGCCTCGCCGTCGCGGGCCTGCGCGTCACGACGCCGCAGATTCTCCCGCGAGGCTCCGGCTGGCTGTTCAACACGAAGGCGACGGTCGTGTTCCTGCTGCTCGACTCGAAGAAGGAGCTCTCGCTCGAGTCGCCGCTCGTGCTCGTGCCCTCCGAGCAGGTGACGCCGCTGTTCCGCTCGCTGCTCGAGCTGAACGAGCACGCGCTGGGCGCCGCGCGCTTCTGCCTGCGCACCGACCGCGTGGTGCTGAAGTTCGCGGATCAGGTCGACAACGTGTCGCCGCCGAAGCTGATGTCGGCGTTGCGCGAGGTCGCGGGCGCGTCGGACCACTTCGCCCAGCTGCTCAGCCACCGCTTCAAGGCTCCGCTCGTGGCGCCCGAGATGCGCAAGCCGGGCGTGGACCCGTGGCAGTGGCTGGGCACGCCGGCGAGCCTGTCGGTGGGCAGCGCTCCGGCGCCGGCGCAGGCCATCGGCGGCAAGCAGGACATCGCGGACATGGTCGGTGACCTGTCGGCGGGCACGTTCCGCTATCCCGACGTGACGTCGGCCGAGGAAGACGAGCTCGAGCTCGCGCGCGACCCGTACGCGGGGCGCGAGAACCCGGCCGGGCCGATGCTCCACAAGCTGCAGCAGGCGCTGGCGGCGGCGGTGCGCGTCGGAGTCGCCGACGGCGGCGTGTTCGGGCTGCTGCTCTACCGCGCGGTCGCGCTGTGGGCGCGGGCGCTCGCTCCGCCCGGGCCGGGACAGGAGACCGCGGCGTTCCTGCTGCTCACGCTCGGCGAGTGGGCGCTGCGGTTGCCGGAGCTCCCGCTCAAGCCCGGGCCGAACCGGCCGGCGCCGCCGGAGGTGCGCGCGGCGGTCGAGGGCGTGGTGAAGAACGACGGGCTGATGGACGCGCGGTGGGCGGGCAAGGTGTACCCGGTGCCGCCGTTCAAGGCGGCCGACGAGCCGCGAGCGCAGGTGCGGAAGTTCATGGCGCTGATGACGCGCTGCCCGAAGGACGACGAGGCGCGCGGGCTGCTGCTCGAAGGAGCGCTCGCGGAGCAGCTGATGCGCGCGCCGCGGCTGGCTCCCGACGCGGAGAACCGCATCGTCGAGCTGCTCATGCTGCACGCGCCGCCGAGCCCGATGCGGGTGCACGAGCTGCAGAACGCGCTGACGAGGACGTGGCCATGAGTGCTTCCGCGCACGACGTCTGGAAGCTGACGCACGCGTCGGTGGTGAGCATCAAGAGCGAGGGCGGCATCGGCTCGGGCTGGGTGGCGGCGCGCAACGGGCTCGTCGTCACGAACCACCACGTGGTCGGCTACGAGCCGAAGGTGCGCATCGACTTCATGAGCCGAGCGACCGCGGACGCCGACGTCGTCTGGGCCGACTCGCGGCTCGACATCGCGTTTCTGCTGCCGCGCGAGCGCATCGAGGCGCCGGCGCTGCAGGTGGCGACGGCGGGGCACGCGAAGGTGGGGCAGCGCGTGTACGCGGTCGGGCACCCGAAGGGGCTCGAGTTCACGATGACCGAGGGCATCGTCTCGGCGATCGAGCGGCGGCACGGCCGCGACGTGCCGCTGATTCAGACCGACGCACCGCTGAACCCGGGCAACAGCGGCGGGCCGCTCGTGACCGAGGAGGCCGTGGTCATCGGCGTGAACACGCTCGCGGGCATCATGGAGCAGAACATCGGCTTCGCGGTGCCGGTGGGCGCGTTCGCGGCCGACCTGCGGACGTGGGCGGCGCAGACCGAGGCGCGGCCGGCGGAGTACCGCTGCGCCGAGTGCCGCTCGCCGCACCCTCCGGCGCAGATTCAGTGCGACGTGTGCGGAGCGCAGATCCGCTTCGCGTCTCACCGCAACCATCTCTTCGGCGCGCGCAGCCGCGCGTACGGCGAGAGCGTCTCGGTGCAGCTGCTGCAGACGCTGGGGTGGGACCCGCTCTTGACGGGCAAGGGGCCCGGGCGCTGGTCGAAGCAGTCGGGGCCGCTGACGCTGTATTGCACGCTGAGCGACAAGGGCGAGAACGTGACGTTCTGGACCGAGCTGGTGACGCTGCCGGAGCAGCACCACCAGGCGTTCTTCCGATTCCTGCTGTCGCTCAACGACGCGAACACGGGGACGTGCCGGCTCGCGCTCGCGGGCCGGGTCGTGACGCTCGCGCTGACGGAGCCGATCGACTTCCTCTACGCGCGCGAGGTGGCAGAGGGGGTGCGGCGGCTCGAAGCGCTGGCGGTGAGCCTGCGCGGGGTGCTGGCTGAGGAGTTCGGGGTGTCCGCCGCAGAGTCCGTCAACGCGCTCCCTCTCCCCTCGTAGGGGAGAGGGCCGGGGTGAGGGGAATCACCGCTTCGATCTCTTCGCAGAGCGCTTCATTTTCTGAGCTTTCGGCGCGGCCTTCTTCTTCGGCGCAGCGGCAGGCTTCGGGCGAGCGGCCTTGACGTACTTGGGCTCGTACAGCTGGACCTTGATGCCGCCGGGGACGTTGAAGTGGGTGACGAAGCCGTAGCCGTGGTCGGCGACGTCTTCGGTGAACTCGACGCCGCGGGACTTGAGGTCGGCAACGGTGCCGTTGATGTCGGTGCAGTAGAACGAGACGTCGTGGTCTCCGGCGGCGCCGCCGTGGTCGATGGGGTGAACGCCGAGATCGCCCTCGGCGAAGTCGAAGATGAGCCAGCCTTCACCGGTGTCGGTGAACGGGAGCTTCACCTTGTCGCGGAAGAAGGCGCGGGAAGCTTCGGCGTCGGACGAATAGAGGAGGCCGTGGATTCCTTTGATCATGGCGGGCGCCTTTACCAGCTGTTATCGCCGCGCGCATGGCAGACCTCACCTACGTCTTCGCCGCGGCCGGCTTCGTCCTCGGTTTCGCCGTCTGCTTCTTCACGCTGCGCTCGCGGCGCGCCCCGGCGCCCGCGCCGGCCCCGGTCGCAGAGGCACCGAAGCAGCTCGAGAACCCGCACGCCTCGGGTCTCTTCCTGCTCAGCATGCTCCAGCGCGAAGGCCGCTTCGTCGACTTCGTGCAGGAAGACGTCGCCGGCTTCAGCGACGAGCAGGTCGGAGCAGCCGCCCGCGTCGTCCACGACGGCTGCCGCAAGGTCGTGAAGCAGTACCTCGCCATCGAGCCCGTGCTCGCGCAGGAAGAGGGCGCCACCGTCGACGTCCCCGCCGGCTTCGACGCCAACCGCATCCGCCTCACCGGCAACGTCGCCGGCTCCGGGCCCTTCAAGGGCGCCCTCAAGCACCACGGCTGGGCGGCGAAGACCGTCAACCTGCCCGCCCCGCCGGCCGCGCTCGACCCGAAGATCCTCGCTCCCGCCGAAGTCGAGCTGCCGTGAAGTACGCGCTCGGCATCGACCTCGGCACCACGCACAGCGCGCTCTCGTACTTCTCGCTCGCAGAGAGCAAGGCGCGCGGCGCCGGCCAGCCGATGCTCCCCGTGCCGCAGCTCACCGCGCCCGGCACCGTCGAGCCTCGCCAGCTGCTGCCGTCGTTCCTCTATCTCCCCAACGCCGCCGAGTTCCCGGCCGGCAGCCTCGCGCTGCCGTGGGACAAGAAGTCGGGCCACGTCACCGGCGAGCTCGCGCGCTCCCACGGCGCGAAGGTGCCCACGCGCCTCGTGTCCTCCGCGAAGTCGTGGCTCTGCCACCCGGGCGTCGACCGCCGCTCCGCGATCCTCCCGTGGAACGCGCCCGAAGAGGTGCAGCGTGTCAGCCCGCTCGAGGCCAGCGCCCGCTACCTCGAGCACCTGAAAGAAGCCTGGGACCACGCGTTCAAGAAAGACGCACTGAAAGAGCAGCAGGTCATCGTCACCGTGCCCGCGAGCTTCGACGCCGGCGCGCGCGACCTCACGCTCGAGGCCGCGAAGCAGGCGGGCCTGGGCGACGTCACGCTGCTCGAAGAGCCGCAGGCCGCGCTCTACGCGTGGCTCGAGGCCCAGGGCGAGCTCTGGCGCAAGCTCGTGAAGCCGGGCGAGGTCATCCTCGTCGTCGACGTCGGCGGAGGCACCAGCGACTTCTCGCTCATCTCCGTCGGGGAGCGGAACGGAGAGCTCGAGCTCGAGCGCCTCGCGGTCGGCGACCACATCCTGCTCGGCGGCGACAACATGGACCTCGCACTCGCGCACGCCGCGGCGCAGAAGCTGAAGGCGAAGCTCGACGCCTGGCAGCTCAACGCGCTCACCTACGCGTGCCGCTCCGCGAAGGAGCTCCTGTTCAACGACGGCAAGCTCGACTCCGCGCCCATCACGGTCGCGAGCCGCGGCTCGTCGCTGATGGGCGGCACGCTGAAGACCACGCTCGAGCGCGCCGAGCTCACGGCGCTGCTCACCGACGGCTTCTTCCCGAAGACGCGCATCGACGAGCTGCCGGCGACGGCGCGCCGCACCGGCCTCGCGCAGCTCGCGCTGCCGTACGCGGCCGACCCCGCCGTGACGAAGCACCTCGCCGCGTTCCTCACCCGCCAGGCCGCGCTCTCGAAGAGCGGCGAGGCGTTCGCCCGGCCCACCGCGGTGTTGTTCAACGGCGGCGTCTTCAAGGCGGCGGCGCTCAAAGACCGCGTGCTCGACGTGCTCGGCGCGTGGCTCGGAGCCCGGCCGAAGGAGCTGCCCGGCGCCGACCTCGACCTCGCCGTCGCGCGCGGCGCCGCGTACTACGGCTGGGTGCGCCAGGGTCACGGCATCCGCATCCGCGGCGGCACGGCGCGCGCGTACTACGTCGGCGTCGAGACGGCGATGCCGGCGGTGCCCGGCATGGAGCCTCCGGTGAAGGCGCTGTGCGTCGCCCCGTTCGGCATGGAAGAGGGCACGCAGGCCGACGTTCCGCCGCAGCAGTTCGGGCTGGTGGTCGGCGAGCCCACGCGCTTCCGCTTCTTCGCCTCCTCGGTGCGGCGCGACGACAAGGTCGGCACGATGCTGGAGGACACCGAGGAGCTCGAAGAGGTGGCCCCGGTCGAGACGACGCTGCAGGGCCGCACGGCCGGCGCGCTCGTGCCGGTGAACCTGCAGGCCGCGGTGACGGAGCTCGGCTCGCTCGAGCTGCGCTGCCTGGAGAAGGGCGGCGCGGGGAAGTGGAAGCTGGAGTTGAACGTGCGCCCTGGGGACTGAAGCGCAGCGAACGCGCTCGTCGCACAGGAGCTGCCCCTCACCCTGTCCCTTCCCCTACGAGGGGAGAGGGGACTCGTCTAAGTAGGCTGTCACGAGATGCCCGTCTGGCTCCGCCGCACCCTCCTCAGCCTCGGAGCAGCGCTGCTGCTCGCCGTGCTCGCGGCGGCCTTCGTGCTCACGCACCTCGAGCTGCCCTGGGTGAAGCAGCGCATCGCGACGGCCGCCGGCTTCGAGCTCGACTACGACAAGCTCGAGCTCACCGGCCTGCGCGGGCTGCACCTCGAGAAGCTCGTCGTCTTGAACCCGCCCGAGGTGCGCGCGACGGCGCGCGAGCTCCTCCGTCTCGACACCCTCGACGTCACGTGGACGCTGTCGGACCTGCCGAAGGTCGAGCAGCTCACCGCGCGCGGCCTCACCGCCCAGCTCGTGTTCGACGAGAGCGGCGCCTCGTCGTTTCCACCCTCGAAGGAGCCCGCGCCGCCCTCGCCCGGCCTCTCGAAGCAGCTCGCCGCCACGATGAAGGCCCCGCGCGACTTCGACGGCGCGTCGGTGAAAGACGTCTCGGTCACCGTGCTGCGCACCGGCGGCGGCAAGCTCGTCGAGCGCGTCTCGGTCTCCGGCCTCGCGCTCGACGCGAAGGCGCAGGCCGACGGCGCGGGCTGGAAGCTCGACGCCACGCTCGGCGACGCCCTCGAGGTCGCCCGCAACGAAGCGCGGGCCTCGATGAAGCTGGCGATGCAGCTGCAGCTCGACGCGCGGGCCGCGACCCTCGGCATCGACCTCGCCACCTCGAAGCAGACGTTCGCGCCGGACCTCGCGGTGAGCGAGCTGCTGCACGTGAAGGCGGCCGCGGCGTTCCAGCCGGAGAAGGGGCAGGTCTCCATCGAGCTCGAGCCGTCGAAGCTCGCCGGGGTCGCGAACGTCGAAGGCGCGCTCGTGCTCCACGACGACGCCGCGCTCCCGCCCGAGCTCACGCGCGCCGCGGCGGACGCGAAGCTCGGGCCGCTGCTCGCGCTGCTGCCTGCCGGCGCGGTGCCGTTCACGCTCGACGACGGCGACCTGAGCCTCGACGCGACCGGCGTGACCCTCAGCGCGGTGCCCCGGTTCAAGACGCTGCAGCTCGACGTGACCGCGAAGCAGCTCCGCATGCCCGACGTCTCGGCCGGCGCGGTGAAGCTCGCCGTCTCGGCAGACCCCGCCTCGACTCCCGACGCCGTGACCGCGCGCGCGACGCTCGACGTCGAGACGCTCGAGACGGCGGACGTGAAGCTGCCGTCGGGGCACCTCGAGCTGAAGGTGGCCGGGCTGACTCCGGCGCCGGCGTCGCCCGCACGCGTCGCAGGCGACGTCGCGCTGTCGCTCGAGCTGCCGTCGCTGACCGCGAAGGCGGGGGAGCTCCGCATCGCGGCGGACGAGGTCGCGCTGGAGGCGACGGCTCCGCTGCCACAGCGGGCGCCGTTCGCGCTGAAGGCGGACCTGCCGCTCGGCGCGCTGCGCGTGAAGGACGCGACGGGCAGGCAGCTGCTGAACGCTCCGGCGCGGCTGCAGCTCGACCTCACGCAGGCGACGCTCGACCTCGACGGCCGGGCGCAGGCCGTGCTCGACGTCGCGAAGGTCCACGCGACGCTCGACGCCACGAAGGCGGCGGACGACCTCGCCTACACGCTCGCGCTCGAGACCCCGGAGCTCGGCATCGCCCTCCCCTTCCTCGACGAGGAGACCGCGGGGCGCGCGCCGTGGCGCCAGCTCTCGGCGAAGCTCGACTCGCAGGGGAAGGTGACCGGGCTGGGCGCTGCGGCGCCGGCCATCGACCACCGCACCACGCTCGCGATGCCGCGCCTCGACTGGGACCGGGTGCAGGGCCGCGACGTCGTGCTCGCCCTGCGCTCGAAGGGCGACGCGCTCGCGCACGAAGGCGACGCCGAGCTGAAGATGGGGCGGCTGCGCGCAGGCATGAAGCAGCTCGGCCCCCAGCACCTCGCGGCGGCGGCGTCGGTCGACCGGCGCAAGCTCTCGCTGCGCACCACGCTGGCGACGCGCACGGGCCCGAAGCTGTCGCTCTCGACAGCCCTCGCCTTCGACGCCGCGCGGAAGGCGCTGAAGACGAACGCGAAGCTCGAGCTGAAAGACGCCGAAGGAGCCGCGCCGCTGCTCGTCGCGCTCGACCTCTCGCCGGCCGCGCTCGACCTGAAGAAGCTGCAGCTGGGCCTGACGCTCGACGGCGCCGTGCACGGCCTCGTCGAGAGCCTCACGCCCGCGGGCGAGGTGAAGCTCGCGCCGGAGCTGCAGGAGACCGTGGGCTTCGAGGGCACGGGCGCGCTCGACGTCACCGGCTTCCGCTGGCAAGAGGAGGGCCTCACCCTCAACGTGCCGGCGCTGAAGTGGCGCTCGCAGATGCACGCCGAGGGGCCGAAGCGCACCGCGAGGAGCACGCTCGAGCTCGAGCGGGTGTCTTTCTCGCAGTCAGACAGGCGCACCATCGCGACGAACGTCGCGCAGCAGCTGGACTTCAGCATCGAAGGAGCGCTCGCGAAGGGCGCGCTGTCGCTGAAGCAGACGGTGAGGGCCGCGACGATCGAGCAGCGGCCGGCGCTGCCGGTGCCGGTGAAGAACGCGTCGTTCGCGTTGACGGCGAACCGCGAGGCGGGCGGGCTGATTCACCTCTCGGACATCGAGGTCAAGAACCCCGAGACGAGCACCGAGCTCTCGATGAGGGGCACGCTCGACCTGAGCGACAAGCGCCGGCAGCTGACGGTGCGCGGCACGCTGAAGCAGGACCTCGCGGCGCTGAAGCTGCCCGAGCTGTTCGAGGGCAGGGGCGGCGTGGAGCTCGCCTTCCGCGTCGCGTCTCCGGAGCTCGACGTCTTCCGTACGCGCTCGAAGCTGAAGTTCAAGGACGTGCACCTGAAGCTGCCCGACAACGGCATCGAGGTCGAAGGCCTCGAGGGCGAGGTCGCGGTGAACGAGAGCGTGAGGTTCGGCAGCGACGGCATCGCGCTGACGAAGGAGATCGACACCAACCCGTACTCGATGCTGCGGTTCGCGGATCAGCACCCGCTCTTGTCGACGAGCAGCTTCATCACCGCCCAGCGGATCAGCTCGCCGTACGGAGAGATGAAGCCGTTCGCGGGCAACCTCACCATCAATCAGAACGTCGTCTCGATGAGCCAGCTCGAGCTCGGCCTGCGCGGGGGGCGCGTCACCGGCCAGTGCACCGTCGACCTGCAGGGCCAGGAGACGACGATGGAGGCGCACGTGCGCGCGACCGGCGTGCAGTCGTCGCGCGGCGAGCCGTTCGACGGCAACGCGGCGGTGGTCATCTCGGTGAAGGACCGCAGCGTGAACGGCCGCGCCGAGGTGCTGCGCATCGGCAACCAGCACCTGCGCGACCTGCTCGACATCCAGGACCCGCAGCACGTGGACCCGGGCATCAACCGCATCCGCTACGCGTTGACGGTGGGATACCCCGAGCACCTGCGCCTCGTTTTCGATCACGGCTTCGCGAGCATGAAGATCTCCTTCGGCGGCGCCGCGCGGCTGCTCAAGGTCGACGACGTGCGCGGCATTCCCGTCGGGCCGCTCCTGAGCCGGGCGCTCGCTTCGGTGTCGCTGCCGGAGTGACGGCCGCCCGTTAGAGCACCCACAGGAGAGTGTGCGTATGAAACGTTCCCTGGCGATTGCCTTGTCGCTGATTTCCGTCTCTGCCTTCGCGGGCGACCCGCACGCGGCGCTGATCGAAGACTCGAGAGACGTGCTCGAAGAGTTCAAGCAGACCGACCCCACGCTGGCCGCGACGCTCGACGAGGCGGTCGGCTACGCGGTGTTCCCCACCGTCGGCAAGGGCGGCTTCATCGTCGGCGCGGGCCGGGGCGAGGGCGTGCTGTTCGAGAAGGGCGTGCCCGTCGGCAAGCTGACGCTGAAGCAGTTCAGCGTGGGCGCGCAGATCGGCGGCCAGGAGTTCAGCGAGCTGCTCGTCATCAAGACCCGCTCGGCGCTCAAGGAGCTCAAGCGCGGCCGGGGCGAGGTGCAGGCCTCGGCGAGCGCGGTGGCGGCCGACAAGGGCGCGGCGAGGAAGCTCGAGTACCGCGCCGGAGTCGCCGTGATGACGAAGGCGCGCACCGGCGCGATGGCCGAGGCCACCATCGGCGGTCAGAAGTTCGACTACGAGCCCTTCGCCGAGACGACGCCGGGCACCTGAAGACCGTGGCAGACTGCGCGCGTTCGTGCGCTGGCTTCTCCTCCTCCTCGTATTCTCGAGCTGCATCACGGCGCCGGAGATCGTCATGGTCGACCGGGCGACGGCGCTCGAAGACCAGGCGGCCGGCTCGTTCCACGAGCTGGAGCAGCGGCTGTACCGCGCCGGCATGTCGCCCGCGCCGGTGCCGCTGACGCCCGATCAGCTCGAGGCGCTCGGCGTGAAGCCGCAGCCGCTGGTCGAGAACCTCGACGCCACTCCGGCGGATCGCGTCGACGACCTGCTCAGAAGACACTGCATCGGCGAAGGCAACGACGGCCTGCTCTCCGAGACCAAGGAGTGCCGCCGCGGCCTCAAACAGGAAGACCAGCAGCTCGTCGACCGCGTGAACAAGACGCGCCTGCTGCTGTGGAAGTGGATGCGCGAGCACCACCCGGCCTCCACCGAAGACTCGCTCAGGGGCGCGTGGCGCAAGAAGCACCTCGAGGGCGTCGTCTGCGGAGGCTGGGTCCAGTCCGACGACGGCGCGTGGGGCGAGAAGAAGTGCTGAAGCGCATCACGGTGCTGGTGCTGCTCGCCTCGGTCTCGACCCAGGCGCAGGACGACGAGCCCGACTCCTCGTCCTTACGCCGCCCGCAGCGCCTCACCGTCGGAGTCGGCGACCAGTTCCTCGGCCAGGTCGAGCCCGACGGCGAGAGCCTCATCTTCGTCTCGAACCGCTTCGTCGCCACCGAAATCTACCGCCAGGACATCGAGCAGGGCCGCGAGCGGCTCCTCTTCGACGAAGGCGCCGACGTCACCTGGCCGCGCGTCAGCCCCGACGGCAAGCAGCTGCTCTACATCTCGTTCCGCGAGCGGGCGTCGGGCCAGCTCTGCATCCGCGACCTCCCCGCCGCGAAAGAACGCCAGTGCCTCGGCGACGAGGCCAGCGCGCTGCAGGCCGAGTGGATGGACGACGCCCACATCGCGCTCGTGGTGCGCCCTTCCATCGAAGGCGACCTCGCGCTCGTGAAGGTGACGCTCGGCAAGACGCTCGTGTCGACGCCGCTCGTGCTCCGCAACCTCACCGGCCCCGCGCTCTCGCCCGACGGCCGCTGGCTCGTCTACGTGCCCACCGAGCGCGCCGCCACCAACGTCGGCCCGGGCTTCGCTGCGCGCGCCGCCTCACGCCTCGAGGCGCTGCGACTCGACCCGCCGAACGCGCGGCCCGTGCCGCTCGACCTCACGCTCCCCGGCCTCACCGGCCAGCCGGTCTTCTCGCGCGACGGCAGGTGGCTCTACGTGGTGCAGTTCTTCACCGACTCGAACGGCGACGGAGCCATCGACGCCTCCGACCGCGGAGTCCTCTTCCGCGTCCCGTTTCCCAGCCCGCAGGAAGACGCGGCCACGGTCGCGGCCGCCGCGATTCCCGAGCAGCTCACGAGCGAGCGGTTCAGCTGCCAGTACCCCGCTCCGGGAGCGACCGCCCTCGCCGCCACCTGCCAGCGCGGCCAGTCGCTCGACGTCTACCAGCTGCCGCTCGACGGGCAGGTGCCCTCCGAGTGGGACGGCAAGCGCATCAACGCCGAGCTCGCGATGGCGGGCTCGCGCGCCGACCGCCTGCTGCTCTACCACCAGCGGCTGCAGCGCGAGACGCGGCCGCGCGCGCGCCGCATGGTGATGTTCCGGCTCGCGCAGCTGCACCTCGGGTTCGACAACTTCGAGGCCGCGGCCTTCTACGCGAAGCACATGCACGACATCGAGAAGGAGCCCGGCACCGAGGGCCTCGCCGAACCGCTCGAGGTGCTCGTCGCGCATCGCAAGGCGATGAGGTCGCGCGAGCGCGGCCGCATGTCCGACGACGAGCGCGAGGCCGCCGCCGCCCGGTTCGAGGCGCTGAGCAAGCCGGCGAAGAGCCACGCCGCCACCGTGCTGCAGCACGTCGTGCGCAGCGAGCTCGCCCAGACCGGCGGCGACTTCGAGCTCGCGAAGACCGAGCTCGAGGCCGCGAAGACGGCCATCGCCTCGGCCGAGAGGACTCCGCGCGCGGTGCTCGAGGCGTACTACGAGCGCGCCGACGGCCTGTTCCGGCTGCTCGACGACCGCGACGCGCTCGTCGACGTGGGCCGCGCGCTGTCGAAGAGCCCCGCCTTCGAGGCCGCCGACCAGCTCGACTACGCGCGCGCCGCCGTCCGCACGATGTACCGCGGCCGGCCGATCGCCGAGGCCGACGCCGCGATGGCGAAGGCGCTCGAGGGTGAGCCGCCCGACTCCGAGTGGGCGTTCGCACTCGAGCTCGGCCGCCGCGTCAACGCGCTGAACGAGGAGCGGCCGCCGAAGGAGCTGCGCGACGCGCTGCTCGCGCTCTACGAGAAGCAGACGCAGCACCACCGCCAGCGCGCCGTCGTGGAAGACGGCGTCGCGCGGGCCTCGATGCTCGGCGCCGACGGCGTGCTCGAGCGGCTCGCGAACGCCTACGTGGACGACGTTCCGAAGGGCACGCAGGAGGAGCGGCGCGCCCAGCGCCTCTACCGCCGCGCCCTGCTCGGCCGGGCGTACCGGCGCATGGCGAAGCCGGACCGCAAGGCCGGCGCCATCGCCGACTTCGACGCCGTCACGAAGCGCACCGGCGCGCTCGAGAGCGCGATCGAGGCGATGAGCCTGCGCATGCGCGGCGACGGCGGCATGGAGCCCGAGGCCGCCGCGAAAGAGATTCACACCGACGTGAAAGACAAGGCGGTGCCGCTCCAGCACTTCGTGAACGCGTACGCGCTCGCGCGCACGCTGCCGAAGCTCGAGGGCCAGGCGCACGCCGATGCGGTGAAGGCCGCGAAGAGCGAGCTGCGCGCGGCGTGGCCGCAGCTGAAGATGCAGCGCGAGGCGCAGGCGCTGTACGGCGCGATTCACCACGAGAACTTCCTGCACACCGGCGACCGCGCGGCCGCCGAGCGCGCGAGCCGCCACTACCTCGTCGCGCTCGAGCTCTCGGGCCGCAACCCCCGCTACGAGGCGATGCTGCACGGAGCGCTGGGGCTCCTCCACACGCAGGTCGGCAACTTCTACCTCGCGCTCGCGTCGCTCGAAGCGCGCGACAAGCTGCCGTACGTCGACAACGGCGCGGGGCTCGCGGTGTCGCTGGCGCGCGCGCGGGCGCTCTTGCACGTCGGGCGCGAGGCCGACGCGGTGAAGGCGGCCGACGCGGCCATCGCGATGGTGGCGGCGAAGCCGCGGCTCGAGAAGTTCCTGCCGCTGGTGCACGACCGCGCGGCGCTCTGCAACCTCGCGGCCGGCAACTTCGACCGCGCGCTCGAGCTGTACGAGAAGGAGCTGCCGGCCGTCGAGGCGTCGCCGCGCGACGCCGAGGGCAACCGCAACCGGCTCGTGATTCGGGTGGCGCGGGCGGCGGCGGCGCTCGGCGCGCAGAAGTACGAGGTCGCGCTCGAGGAGCTCGGTCACGTCGACCGCGAGCTGCCGGGCGCGGCGGTGACGTGGCCGCACCACACGCCCGAGCAGACGCTGCGCGGCTACCGGCTCATCGCCGCGGGCCTGCGCGCGAACGCGGAGCTCGCCCTCGGCCGGCCGGAGGCGGCGCGGCAGGCGCTGGAGCAGCGCCGCACGCTGTTCGCGGAGCAGGCGGAGGAGGTGCAGCGCGACGCCGACCTGCGGGCGCTCGCGCTCGCGGAGCTGCGGCTCGCCGAGAACGCGGTGGCGCTGAACGACGAGGCGGCGGCGGCGAGGTGGCTGGGTGAGGCGCTGCAGCACGCCGACCAGTTCGTCGAGAAGACGCACGCCGAGGTCGACGTGAGCCAGCTCGACGTGCTGCTGTTCGCGGCGCAGCTCGACGCCGGCGGGAAGACGAAGATGCCGTTCGATCTGAAGGCGCGGCTGAAGGCGGCGCACGCGCTCTTGCTCAAGCAGCCGCGCGCGGGGTGGCGGCCGTACCTCGCGTGGCTCGAGGTGTATCTCGGCATGGGTGGGTGACGCAGTTCACAACGCAGGGGGGCACATGACGCCAGAGCAGTTCGATGCGGAGTTCGCGGCGAAGGTCCGCAAGCACTACGCGACCGACAAGCGGCTCGTTCACCTCGGAATTCCCACGCACGAGCGCGTGGTGGTGTGGGTCGCTCCGGGGAAGGACGATACCGACGTGCAGTGGAGCGAGGCGCGCGCCGACGGGGCCACCGCTCCGAGCATCCACGTCTCGGAAGCCGGGCCGCTCCGGTTGGAGTTCGCAGGACTGCAGCCAGCGACGCGGCACCTGATCTCGCTTCCTCGCGACGAGAACCACCTCGACGCGTGGACAGCGCCGGATCCGGCAAAGCCCGCCGAGGCACGTTTTCTCGCGTTCGGGTGCTTCTCTCCGTTCGGTCACGACGAGAAGGGCGAGGTGAGCCAGGCGACGGTGCACGCGCTGCACCTGCTGCGGGAGCGCTCGCGCTACGCCGATTTCGCGCTGGCGTCGGGAGATCAGGTCTACGTCGACGAAGGCGGCTACAAGAGCCGACCGCCCCCGCGAACGATGGTCGTGGGCAGACACGCCGAGGTCATTCGCTACGAGGAAGGCAAGGCGGCCGAGTGCTTCGACGTGCTCTACCGCGTCTTCTTCTCGATCCCGGCGCTCGACACCGCGTTCGCGCAGATGCCCACCGCGATGATGTGGGACGATCACGACATCCGCGACGGCTGGGGCTCCCAAGGAGACGAGCAACAGCCCCGCTGGCAGGCACACTACGCAGCGGCTCGATCGCGCTTCATCGGGTGGCAGATGCTCAGGAATCCGAACGGCGCCGAGGTCGCGACGCGGCCGGAGCTTCACTTCGACTTCGACTGGGGCAGCACGACTTCTGTCTTCGTGATGGATCAGCGCAGCGCGCGCGATTTCACGGCGAAGCGCGCCATCTCGGACGCGCAGCTCGAGGCGATGAAGGCCTGGCTCGCGAGGAGCGCCGGCACGCCCGGTCCGAGGTGCTTCGTGCTCGTGAGCCCGCTGCCGCTCACCATCGAGCCGAACATCGTGTTCGACGCCATCGAGCACGGTTTGGAGTATCGGGCCGATGACCGCCGCGACACGTGGGCGAGCGAGCAGAACCGGGGCCAGCTCGACCTGCTGCTGACCGCGCTGGTCGATCACTTCGATGCCCACCCGGAGCACCGCCTCCTCGTGATCAGCGGCGACATGCACTACCACGACGTGCGGGAGCTGCAGACCCCGGCGCGGGGCGTCTTCGGCCACGAGATCGTGGCCTCAGGCATCGCGCAGCCGCTCTTCGCTCCGCTCGGCGGCGACCAGACGTTCTTGAAGAAGCGTCTCGCCGCGAAGCGCCTGACCTGCTTTCGCGGGCCAGGCTTCGCGGAGGTCGTGGTGAGCCCCGACGGGAGCGTCGGCGTCATGCTGCACATCGCTGCGCTCGGTGGGCCGATCTTCGCGAAGCCCCACGTGCTGGTGAACGCCACGGGCAGCTCGTGGGCGCGCACGCTGGGCAGGATGCAGACTCTCGCGCTGACCCACTCCAAGGAGTGGTCCGACCACGTCTTTCTCGACCCGGCGAAGAAGAAGACGGCGGAGCTCGACGCCGACGACTGGTCAGACCCCTTCCCGTAGCTGATAGCTTCGCGGGTGTGGTTCTCCCAGTCGTCATCGCGCTGCTCGCCGCGGATCCAGACGCCGGCTATACGCGGAGCCTCGCGCGATCAGCGCCAAGACATTGTGTTCGCTGGTCGGAGAACACCGTCATCGAGTGGCGCGCCAACGTCGACGGAAACCCCGAGACGCCTGGCGACACCGAGTTCGACGCCATCCGCGCGTCGTTCAAGACGTGGAACGACGCCATGGCGGGCTGCGCGACCGTGAGCTTCAAAGAAGGCCCGCGCACGATGAATCGCAAGATCGGCTACCTCCGCTCCGCGTCCGAGGTCGACAAGAACGAGAACATCATCGTGTTCCGCCAGAAGCTCTGCACCGACCCTCCGCCAGCGGGCGCGCCGCTCTCCGATTCGTGCTGGAACGACGAGGACGACGACGACGACTGCGGCAGCAAGTACGACTGCTGGGACCAGCAGCGGGCGATGGTCGCCGTCACGCTGACCACGTGGGAGCCCGGCACCGGCGTGCTGCAGGACTTCGACATCGAGTTCAACCAGCCGAGCTTCATCTTCACGACCGTGGACTCGCCGGCCTGCGTGCCACCGAACTACGCGCTGACCTGCGTGGCGTGGGACCTCCAGAACACGATGACGCACGAGATCGGCCACGCGCTCGGGCTCGACCACAGCCCGTCGACCGACTCGACCATGTTCGCGAGCGCGCCGGTCGGTGAGACGAAGAAGCGCATCGTCGACAGCGTTTCGAGGGAGTTCACCTGCGACGTCTACGCGACCGGCCAGAAATCATCGGACTGCGTGCTGTCGCCCTACGACTCCAAGATTGGTGCCCCGAAGGGCTGCGGCTGCAGCACCGGCCCGCTGCTGCTCTGCGTTCCGCTCGCGCTGCTGTGGCGAAGGCGCCGTGTTAACCAACGGGCCGGATGATCGTCGGCATCGACCTCGGCACCTCGAACTGCGCGCTGGCGTACGTCGACCCGTCGCAGGGCGCAGGCGCCGCCGTCCACGACTTCCCGGTGAAGCAGCAGGTGCGGCCCGGCGAGGTCGCCGAGCGGCCAGTGCTCCCGTCGTGCCTCTACCTCGAGGAGCCGCCGGTCGTCGGCGAGTCGGCGCGCTGGCTCGGCACGAAGTCGAGCACCCGCCTCGTCGCGAGCGCGAAGTCGTGGCTGTGCCACCCCGGCGTCGACCGGCAGGCCGCGATTCTGCCGTGGGGCGCTCCGGCCGAGGTCGCGAAGCTCTCGCCCGTCGACGCCAGCGCGAAGCTGCTCGAGACGCTCGCCGCGGCGTGGAACGAGAAGCACCCCTCCGCCCCGCTCGCGGCCCAGGAGGTCGTCATCACCGTGCCCGCCTCGTTCGACGAGGTCGCGCGCGGGCTCACGGTCAACGCCGCGAAGAAGGCGGGGCTCGAGAAGTTCACGCTGCTCGAGGAGCCCCAGGCCGCGTTCTACGACTTCACCGCGCGGCACCGCGACCGGCTGACCCAGGCGCTCGCCGGCGTGCACCGCGTGCTCGTCGTCGACGTCGGCGGCGGCACCACCGACTTCACGCTCGTGCAGGTCGAGGCGCTGCCCGAAGGCCCGGCCATGAAGCGCATCGCGGTCGGTGACCACCTCATGCTCGGCGGCGACAACATGGACGCCGCGCTCGCTCGCCGCGTCGAAGAGAAGCTCGGCGGGCGCAGGCTCTCTGCGCAGCAGTGGACGCAGCTGACCCAGGCCGCCCGCGTCGCGAAGGAGGCGCTGCTCGGAGCCCAGCCGGCCGAGAAGCAGGCGCTGAGCGTCGCGGCCCAGGGCTCGAAGCTGATCAGCGGCACGGTGTCGTCGGAGCTCACCCGCGCCGAGGTCGAGCAGCTCGTCGTCGAGGGGTTCTTCCCGAAGTGCGCGCTGGGCGATGCGCCGGCGAAGGCCTCGCGCGCCGCCGCGCTGCAGGAGCTCGGGCTGCCGTACGCGACGGACGCCGGCATCACGCGGCACCTCGCTGCGTTCTCGAGCGCGCACGGCGGCGCGAGGCCCGACGCCATCCTGCTGAACGGCGGCGTCTTCAACTCGCCGCGGCTCACGCAGGCGCTCGTCGACGCCGTCTCCGCCTGGTGGCCCGACCGGCCGCGCATCCCGCTGCTCGAGCACGACTCTCTCGACCTCGCGGTCGCCCGCGGCGCCGCCTACTACGGCCTCGCCCGCCGCGGCCTCGGCCGCCGCATCGGCGGAGGCGCCGCCCGCGCCTACTACGTCGAGCTGCAGGGCGGCCAGGCGGTCTGCCTCATCCCCCGCGGGTTCGAAGAGGGCGACTCGGTCACGCTGAAAGACCGCGACTTCGCGCTCACGCTCGGCCGGCCCGTGCAGTTCGAGCTGCACTCGACGAGCTCCGACCGCGTCGACGCTCCCGGCGCCATCGTCGCGCCCGACGACAGCTTCAAGCCGCTGCCTCCGATTCACACCGTGCTCAAGGGCTCGCGCGAGGGCGCCGTCAAGGTCGCCCTGCAGGCCGGTCTCACCGAGATCGGCACGCTCGAGCTCTCGTGCGTGGCGCGAGACGCCGACGAGCGCTGGCGCCTCGAGTTCGAGCTGCGCGGCGGAGCGAAGGGCCGCGCCCTCACCGTCACCGAGTCGATGCCCGCGCGCTTCGCCGAGGCCGTCGAGCAGGTGCAGAAGGTCTTCGGCCACAAGCCGCTCCCGGTCGGCCCGAAGGACGTGAAGAACCTCACCCGCACGCTCGAGAAGGTGCTCGGCGCCCGCGAGACCTGGCGCGTGCCCGTGCTGCGCGAGCTGTGGAGCGCGCTGTACGCCGGCGCGGGCAAGCGCCGCCGCTCGGAGGACCACGAGCGCGTGTTCTTCCAGCTCCTCGGCTTCTCGCTCCGGCCCGGCTTCGGGTACCCGCTCGACGACTGGCGCGCGGAGCAGACGTGGAAGCTGTTCAAGGACCTCGTCACCCACCACCAAGAGAAGCCGGTGTGGCTCGAGTTCTGGGTGATGTGGCGGCGCGCCGCGGGCGGGCTGCCGGCGACAGCACAGGCGGAGCTGTTCCACTACCTGCTCCCGCACCTCGAGCCGGGCCACAAGAAGGGCAAGGGCATTCAGCCCGAGGGCCTCGACGAGATGGTGCGGACGGCCGCGTCGCTCGAGCACGTCGAGCCGGTCGACAAGGCGCGCCTCGGCGAGCTCGTGCTGCAGCGGCTGTTGGACCCGAGCGTGCGCGGCGGCCCGTGGGCGTGGGCGCTCGGCCGCCTCGGAGCGCGAGCGCCGCTCTACGCGAGCGGCCACAAGACGGTGGCGCCGGAGACCGCCGAGAAGTGGCTCGACGTGCTGCTCTCGCGCCCGCTCGGCGACGACGTGCCGTTCGCGGTCGCGCAGCTCGCGCGCCTCACCGCCGACCGGGCCCGCGACGTCAGCGACGAGACCCGCGCGCGCGCGGCCCAGGCGCTCAGCGCGGCCAGGGTACCCCCCCACTGGGTGACCCTGCTGACCGAGGTGACGCCGCTGTCGGCGGCCGACGAGGCGCGCGCTCTCGGAGACACCCTGCCGCAGGGCCTGAGCCTCTGACATGGCGCTGCGTCTCTTCGTTGACCGGCCCGCGGCCGGCCGCTATTTGGCGTTAGTCCCGTGAAAGACCGTGCTGCACGCCTCGGCCTGCCGTCGGACCCCGCCTGGTACCAGAGCGCGGTCATCTACGAGATTCCCATTCGCGCGTTCTGCGACTCCAACGGCGACGGGGTCGGCGACATCCCCGGGCTCATCAGCAAGCTCGACTTCGTGAAGGACCTCGGGGTCACCGCCATCTGGGTGCTCCCGTTCTACCCCTCGCCGATGCGCGACGGCGGGTACGACATCGCCGACTACACCTCGGTCAACCCGGTCTTCGGCACGCTCGACGACTTCAAGCAGCTGCTCGCCGAGGCCCACGCGCGGGGGCTGCGCGTCATCACCGAGCTCGTCATCAACCACACCTCGAAGGACCACCCGTGGTTCGAGCGCGCGCGAAGGTCGCCGCCGGGCAGCCGGGAGCGCAACTTCTACGTCTGGAGCGACAACGCCGAGGGCTACAAAGACGCGCGCATCATCTTCAAGGACTTCGAGACGTCGAACTGGTCGTGGGACCCGGTGGCCCGCCAGTACTACTGGCACCGCTTCTACTCGCACCAGCCGGACCTGAACTTCGACAACCCCGAGGTGGCCGACGCCATCTTCGGCGTGGTCGACTTCTGGATGTCGCTCGGCGTCGACGGCATGCGGCTCGACGCGGTGCCGTACCTCTACGAGCGCGAGGGCACGAACTGCGAGAACCTGCCCGAGACGCACGCGTTCTTGAAGCGGCTCCGCGCGCACATCGACGCGAAGTACAGCGACCGCATGCTGCTCGCCGAGGCGAACCAGTGGCCCGAAGACGCCGCCTCGTACTTCGGCGCCGGTGACGAGTGCCAGATGAACTTCCACTTCCCGCTGATGCCGCGACTGTTCATGTCGCTCGAGCTGGAAGACCGCTTCCCCATCATCGACATTCTGCAGCAGACGCCGCCCCTGCCGCCCGGGTGCGCGTGGGCCACGTTCCTGCGCAACCACGACGAGCTGACGCTCGAGATGGTGACCGATCAGGACCGCGACTACATGTACAAGTTCTACGCGGAAGACCCGACGGCGCGGCTGAACCTCGGCATCCGCCGGCGGCTCGCTCCGCTGCTCAAGTCGAGGCAGAAGATCGAGCTCATCAACGGCCTGCTCTTCTCGCTGCCCGGCACCCCGGTGCTCTACTACGGCGACGAGATCGGCATGGGCGACAACATCTACCTGTCCGACCGCGACGGCGTGCGCACGCCGATGCAGTGGAGCGGCGACCGCAACGCCGGCTTCTCGCGCGCGAACCCCCAGCGGCTCTACCTGCCGGTGGTGACCGACCCCGAGTACCACTACGAGGCGGTCAACGTCGAAGCGCAGGCCGGCAACTCGCACTCGCTCTTGTGGTTCACGCGGCGTCTCATCGCCGTCGCGAAGAAGCACAAGGCGCTGGGGCGCGGCTCCATCGAGTTCCTCCACCCCGACAACAACAAGATTCTGGCCTACCTGAGGCTCCACGGCGACCAGCGCGTGCTCGTGGTGGCGAACCTCTCGCGCCTGCCGCAGTACGTCGAGCTCGAGCTCGGCCAGTTCGACGGGCTCGTGCCGGTCGAGATGTTCAGCAACGTGCGCTTCCCGCCCATCGGCAAGGGCCCGTACGTGCTCACGCTGTCGCCGCACGCGTTCTTCTGGTTCAACTTCACCCAGCCGCCCGCGCCCAGCACCGGTGACGGCCCGGCGCGGCTCGACGCGCACGGCGGCGCGTGGCAGGCGGTGCTCGCGCGCGAGGGCGACAGCGAGGTGACCGCGGCGCTCCTGCGCTTCCTCTCGCGCCGGCGCTGGTTCCGCGGCAAGGCGCGCAGCGTGAAGGACCTGCGCTTCACCGAGCGGGTCGCCCTGGGCGGCGACAGCGACCCCCACGTGCTCGCGCTGGTGACGGTCGATTACGTCGAGGGTCCGCCCGAGACGTACTGCCTCGCGCTCGGCTTCTACTCGGGCGCCGAGGCCGCGCAGCGCGAGCACCGCGTCCCGGGCGCGGTGGTGGCGCGGCTCGACGCCGTCAAGGTCGAGGGCCACGCCGAGCCGGTGTCCGGCTGCCTGTTCGACACGCTCGCGACGGGCGACGCCGTGTGGAGGCTGCTCGAGACGCAGGGGTCGCTCGGCGCGCACGGCGGCCGGGTGAGCACCGAGGCCCACGGCGCGCTCGCCGAGCTGCTCGCCCAGGCCGAGCGGCCGCCGGTGAAGACCCCCGAGCTGGAGCAGACCAACACCGTGGTGCACCTGGGCGACCGCGTGCTGCTGAAGCTCTACCGCCTCGTCGAAGAAGGCTCGAGCCCCGAGGTCGAGGTCGGGCTGGCGCTCACGAAGGCGATGGGCGACCGCAAGCTCGTGCCGGCGCTGCTCGGGGGCACGACGTTCGCCAGCCTGCGGCGCACGAACAGTCAGCTCGCGGTCGCTCAGCAGCTCGTGCCCAACGAGGGCGACGCGTGGAAGCTGACGCTGGCCGAGATCGAGCTGTTCTTCGATCGCGTGCTGAGCCAGCCCGCGATCGCGCCGCCGCCGAAGGCCGAGGGCCGCGGCTACCTGCAGCCGCAGCCGCAGCCGCCGCCCGAGCTCACCGAGCTGGTCGGCCGCTACTTCGGCCTGGCGCGGCTGCTCGGGCAGCGCACGGCCGACGTGCACCAGCTGCTCTACAAGGCCGGCGACAACCCGGCGTTCGCGCCCGAGCCGTTCACCGCGCAGCACCTGCAGTCGATCTACCAGTGGTCGCACGTGAACATCGCGCGCACGTTCGACCTGCTGCGCAAGCGCGCGCCGTCGATGAACGCCGAGGTGCGGCAGCTGATCAACGAGGTGGTCGCCGGCGAGAAGACGCTCGACGGCCTGATGCGGCGCATGGTGGGGCGGCGCATCGACGCGCAGCGCATTCGCGTGCACGGCGACCTGCACCTGGGGCAGGTGCTGTTCACCGGGTCCGACTTCGTCATCATCGACTTCGAGGGCGAGCCGGCGAGGCCGATCAACGAGCGGCGCTTCAAGCGCGGCGCGCTGCGCGACGCGATGGGCATGATGCGCTCGTTCAGCTACGCGACCGAGGCGGTCTTGCGGTCGGGCCGGGTGCGACAGGAAGACGTCGCGCGGCTTTTGCCGTGGGCCGACGCGTGGACGACGTGGATGCGCGCGACCTACCTGCGGGCGTATCTCGAGGCGCTGGGGCCGAGCCCGCTGCTGCCGCAGAGCGACGAGTCGAGGCAGCTGCTGCTGGAGTTCTACGAGATCGAGAAGGCCATCTACGAGGTCGAGTACGAGCTCAACAACCGGCCCGAGTGGCTCCGCATCCCGCTCACCGGGCTCGCGAACATCATCGCGGCGGCGCGGTGAGCTCCGGCCTGCTGCGTGACGCGCTCGCGCGGCTCGGCATCGGCCGGCTCTGCTGCGTCGTGCACGACCGCTGCCTGCCGCCCGACGCGCGCTTCGACCCGGGCTGCGGCGCTCCCGGAGGCGACGGAGCGGCCGGCTTCCTCGGCTTCGTGAAGGAGCTGGGCTTCGACACCGTGCAGCTCGGGCCGCCCGGGCAGGTCTCGCTGCACAACCTGTCGCCGTACGACGGCACCGTGTTCTCGCGCTCGCGGCTCAACCTGTCGTGGAGCGCCGCCGTCGAGGCGGGCCTCGCGCCCGAGCCGGCGCACGGCGCCGCCGAGCCGGCGGCCGCGGGGCGGTGCGACTACCCCCGCGCGTTCGCCCAGGCGCGGGAGCGGTGGGCCCGCCTCCACGCCGCCTGGGAGCAGGCGGGGCGGCGCGAGCCGCGCCTCGACGCCTTCGTCGCCGCGGCCGGGCCGTGGCTGATGAGCGACGCGCGCCACGACGCGCTGTCGGCGCGCTTCGGGACGACCGACTTCAGGCGCTGGCCGGCCGGCGCGGAGCAGGCGGCGGTCGACCCGCTCGAGCTCGAGCGGTACGCGCGCGAGCAGTGGCTGCTCCACGAGCAGCACCAGGCCTTTCGCGGCCGGGCGCGCGCCGAAGGCCTCGAGGTGTGGGCCGACCTGCAGGTGGGCCTCTCTCACGCCGACGTCTGGGCGCACCGCGGCTGCCTGCTGCAGGGCTACGCGATGGGCGCGCCGCCGAGCCGGACGAACCCGCTGGGCCAGCCGTGGGGCTACGCGGTGTACGACCCGGCGCGCCGGGCGGGCGCGCGGGCGCTGCTCTCGGCGCGCTTCTCGAAGCTGTTCGCCGAGTACGACGGCGTGCGGGTCGACCACCCGCACGGGCAGGTGTGCCCGTGGGTGTACCGCGAGGGCGAGCGCGACCCGTACGCCGCGGTGCGCGCGGGCGGCAGGCTGTACTCCATCGGCGGGCGCCCGGAGCTCGCCGCGCTCGCGGCCCACGACATCGCGCGCCGGGAGCAGCTCGACCCCGCGGTGGCCCCGTGGGACGACGGCTTCGTGCGCGCGCTCGAAGACGACCAGGTGGCCGCGTACGCGTGGGCGTTCGACCTGCTGGTCGAGGCCGCGGGGGGCACGGCTCGCCTCGCCTGCGAGGTGCTGAGCACCGTGCCGTACCCGCTGTGGCGCGTGATGCAGCGGCACGGGCTCGGGCGGTTCCGCGTCACCGGCAAGGCCGACGTCACGAAGAGCGACGACGTCTACCTGCTCGACAATGCGGCGGCCGCCGACTGGGTGATGCCCGGCACGCACGACACGCCGACGCTGTGGCGCTCGGCGCGCGAATGGAGCGACGCGGTGGCGCGCGCGCGCGCCGCGTACGCCGCGCGGCGGCTGGGGGCGGGCGACGCCGCGCGGAGCGAGCGGCTCGAGCGGCACTTCCTCGGCTCGCGCGACGCGCTGGCGCAGGGCGAGCTGGCGCTGCTGTTCCTGGGCCCGCCGCGGCACGTGCTCTTGTGGGTCGGCGACGTGCTCGGCGAGACCGGGCTCTACAACCGGCCGGGCGTCGTCCACCCCGACAACTGGACGTGGCGGGTGGCCGGCGGCTACCGGGCGCTCCACGCCGAGCGCTGCGCCCGGGGCGCGGCGTTCGACCCCGCGGCCTCGCTGGCGCTGGCGCTCGCGGCGCGGCCTGGGGCCGGGGCGAGCTCGGACCTCGTCGCGGCGCTGCGCGCGCGGGCGAGCGCGCCCGTGCCGCAGTGAGGCAGCCGCGACGTGCACTCGACGCCGGAGCTGTGCCATAGGCTCGAAGCCGCGGTGCGCGCCCACCTCGTCATCGTGCTGCTCCTCGCCGGCTGCTCGGTCGAGCGTGCGCTCGAGCCCGCGACGGCGGCGCAGCAGGCGGTGGCGGCGCCCGCGCACCAGCTGCTGGTGCTGTCGCTCGAGCCGGCCCGCTCGGAGGTCTCGTACGCGCGCCGCGTCGAGGGGCCGCTGCCGGTGCCCCGCGCGGTAGAGCCACTCCCCTGGCGCGTCGCCCTCACCGACGCGCAGGGCGCCCCGCTCTACGAGACGCGCGTCGCGCGCGCCGATCGCGTTCACGCGCGGTTCCACGAGGGCGAGGCCACCGTCCCCAGAGAGCGCTTCGTGCTGCTGGTGCGGCTGCCGCTGACTCCGCGGCCGGCCCGGCTCTCGGTCTTCGACGGCGACGTGCTCGTCGCTCCGCCGGTCGAGGTGCCGCGGTGACGCGCGCCCTCGCCGCCCTGCTCGCGCTGGGTGCAGCGGCCGCGCACGCGCTGCCCGTCGAGGTGCTGCACGACAGCGGGCCGGCGAACAAGCGCATCAACGTCGTCATCCTCGGCGACGGCTACCGCGCGCAGGACCAGCAGCAGCTCACGAACGACGCCATGCAGGCGGTCGCCGGCCTGTTCCAGTTCTCGCCGTACGCCGAGTACCGCGGCTTCTTCAACGTGAAGCTCGTCAAGGTGGTATCGAACGACAACGGCGCCGACCGCGGCACGTACGGCATGACGCGCGACACCGCGCTCGGCGCGACGTTCTTCTGCGGCGGCATCCAGCGGCTGCTCTGCGTGAACGAGGCGACGGTGCTCGCCGTCGCGGCGCAGAACGTGCCCGAGGTCGACCAGGCCATCGTGCTCGTGAACGACCCGATGTACGGCGGTGCCGGCGGCACCGTCGCCACCGCGTCGTTGCACCCCCTGTCCATCGACATTCTCCGTCACGAGCTCGGCCACTCGTTCGCGCGGCTCGCCGACGAGTACGAGACGCCCGGCAACGGCGCTCCGTGCCAGCTGCCCGACTGTCCCGAGCCGAACGTCAGCGCCCTCCTGCCGCCCTCGCCCCTGAAGTGGGGCGTGTGGATTTCGCCGGGTACCCCGATACCGACCGCCGACGGCGTGTCCGGCATCGGCATGTTCGACGGAGCGCGCTTCCGCACCAGCGGCATCTACCGCCCGGTCGACACGGCGTGCCAGATGAACCAGCTCGGCAACCGGTTCTGCTCCGTCTGCCGCGAGGGCATGATTCGCGCGCTCTACCGCAGCGTGTCGCCGATCGACGGCCAGTCGCCGGCCGCGGCCGTCTCGCTCGGCTTCTGCCAGAGCGTACCGCTGTCGACCGCGCACCCGGGGGTGGTGCCTCCGACGTGGAGCTACGCGTGGAGCTCGAACGGCGTGCCCGCCGGCGACGGCGGCGCGCAGTACGTCGCCGAGGCGTGGCGCTACGCCGACGGCACGGCGACCGTCAGCGTCGAGGTGCGCGACGTCACCGCGTCGGTGCGCAACGACCCGGCGAACGTGCTGCGCGCGACGGCGACGTGGGCGCTCACCGTCGACGCCGGAGGCCAGCGCTGCGACGACGGGCTCTGCGACACCGCCGCGTGCGACGGCCAGGGCAGCTGCGCGCGCACGCCGAAGCCCGACGGCATCAGCTGCGGCGAACCCCGCTGCGCCGACGGCATGCTCACGCCGGCGCCGCTGTGCCAGACCGGAGCGTGCGCGGAGCAGCCGGCGAGCTCCTGCGGCGTCTACCGCTGCAACGCCGCGGGCACCGCCTGTCTCGACGCGTGCGCCTCGGACGACGACTGCACGGGCGAGGCGCGCTGCACCGGCGGCCGCTGCGCGCTCGTCTCGCCTGCGCTCGGCAGCATCGGCGGTGACAGGGCGCGCGGCGCCTGCGAGTGCGGCAGCGGCGGCGCCACGTGCCTGCTCTTGCTCGCGCTCGTCCTGGTCCGCGGGGGCCGCAGCAACCGATAACTTTGCCGGATTCACGTCGCTGACCGGCGTGAATGAGACAAAGGAGTGAGTCGCCACCCGTTCGCCGACGCTCGACCGCGACGCGAAACGCAAGCAGTGGAGGCACGGCGGTGACGGCGCTGCCGATGTGCGTGGCCGTCGTGTTCGCGGCGGTCACGAACGCGCAGGCCCACTCAGGGGCGGCAGTCGACGTAGCTCGCCCAGTTCCGCTGCGCCGAGTCGGTGCCGTAGATGAGCGGCCCGGTCTGCACCACCGCCACCGCGCGGTCGACGGTGCCGGCGTTCTGATCCGTCAGGCTGTTCGCCCGCGTCCACCCCATCGCCTCGCAGAGCAGGCGCCCGCCCGCCCCGTCGTCGTCGTCCTTGTAGAACCCCGACGACGGCACCGTGTACACGCAGTTGTTCCGGTTCCCCGTGCAGCCCGGGTACAGCGTGTACGTCGAGCCGTTGATGCGCACCTGCACGTCGTCGCCGCCGCCGCAGCGCGTGCTCGTCGTGCCGTTGCCGGTGATGGTGCCCAGGCAGCGGAACTCGATGACCGTGGCGCCCGTGTTCGGCAGCGCCTGCCACGCGCTCGAGAACACCATGCGCGGCGGCGTCACGCACACGTTCGTGGCGCCGCACGTCTGGCCCGCCGTGCACGTGCCGCACGACGAGACCGTGCGCGTCGTGCCGCAGTTGTCGGCCGCCGTCACCGCGCCGCAGGTCTTCCCGAGCCGCGAGCAGAACGCCGCGTTGCTCTCGGGCATGCAGGCGCACACGTTGGTCGCGCCGCACGTCTGGGGCGCCGTGCACGTGCCGCACGAGACCGAGCGGGTCGTCATGCAGTTGTCGGCCGCCGTCACCGTGCCGCAGTTCTTCCCCAGCCTCGAGCAGAACGCCGCGTTGGTCTCGGGCGTGCACATGCAGGCCGCCGTGCCCGCGCAGTCGGCGTCGCTGCAGTCGGCCGCCGCGTCGGCGTCGTTGTCGATGCCGTCGTTGCACACCGTCTCGTGCCGCGCGCCGCCGCTGCAGTTGCACCCCGTGCCGCACGACCGGGTCGCGCAGTCGGTGTCGGCGCAGTCGATCGACCCGTCTCCGTCGTTGTCGATGCCGTCGCCGCACGCCTGCTCGGGGTTCGCGACGCACACGTTCGCGCCGCTGCACGCCTGGCCGGCGCTGCACGTGCCGCACGACGCCGTGCGCGACATGCCGCAGTTGTCCGCGGCAGTGACGCTCCCGCAGTTCTTAGCCAGCCGCGAGCAGAACACCGCGTTGCTCTCGGGCGCGCAGCACGCCGGGCTCGCCGCGCAGTCGGGGTCGGCGCAGTCGGCCAGCGCGTCGCCATCGTTGTCGACCGCGTCGTTGCAGACCTCGACCGGCCCGAACACGCACACGTTCGAGCCCGAGCACGACTGGCCCGCGGGGCACGCGCCGCACGACGCCGTCCGCGACGCGCCGCAGTTGTCCGCCGCCGTCACGCTGCCGCACGTCTTGCCCAGCCGCGAGCAGAACGCCGCGTCGCTCTCGGGCACGCACGCGGGCACGCACTGGCCGCCGGTGCACTGCAGGCCGGAGCCGCAGGCGATGCAGGCCGCTCCGCCGGTGCCGCACGTCCCAGCGCTCTGCGAGGCCGCGGCGACGCACCGGCCGTCGGAGTCGCAGCAGCCGCCGGAGCACGTCGTCGCGTCACACGACCTGCACTGGCCGTTCGCGCAGCCCGCGGCGCCGCACGAGGTGTCGACGTGCGTATAGATGCAGCGGCCGGTCGCGCCGTCGCAGACCCCCGCGGTGAGGAACGTGCGGAGCAGGTCGCCCATGCACACCGGCGCCGGCGGCACGTTGCAGTGCTTGCCCGCGCACGGGTTGTCGAGGCAGCGCCCGTTCACGCACGAGCACGAGACGTCGACGTGCGCGTAGCTGCACTGGCCGTCTTCGCACGTGCCCTGCGGCACGAAGCCGCGCAGCGCCTGCGCCGACAGGCACGTCGCCGCCGGAGGCGCGTCACACCGGATACCCAGACACCGCGAGCCGGTGCAGCGGGCGTCGGAGCAGCCGCTCGGGCACTGCGTGGTCTCGAGCGAGAAGCCGCACCCGCCGTCGGCGAGGCAGAGCGGAGCGCCCGCAACCACCACCGAGTCGCCGTTGCACACCGGCGGCGGCACGGCGCAGCTGCACTCGAGCTCCTGGTCTATCGGGCAGCCCGGGCACGCGAAGCGCTTCCCGTCGGCCGAGAGGTCCAGGCACGCCCCCAGCGCCAGGAAGCTGATCAAGGCCACCGGTTTGACTTTGGAATCAGTCACGGGCTACCTCCCCTACCGCTTGCTCCGGACTCGGGTCAAATCGCGACCGTCGCGAACAAAAGTTCTCAGGAGCGCCGGCTCGAGGGTCACGCTGGCAGTCATTGCCCTCCCATGACCCCGGTCCCGGAAATAGGTCGCATTTTTTCGACACCGGCGACCCCGGCGCTGCCGAAAGAGCCGGCTCACCTGACCGAAGAGCGGCTGCAGGCGTTCATCGAGGGCGTGGCCTCGGCGTCGGGAGCCGCCGAGGTCGAGGGGCACATCGACGGCTGCGAAGACTGCCGGAGGCTGCTGTCGGCGCTGGTCCGCAGCCAGCGGGACGCGGCGGGAGACCCGACGCACCAGGTGGCGGTGTCGCCGGTGACCGAGGGCGACCTGGTGGCGGGCAAGTACAAGGTCGAGCGCATCATCGGCTCGGGCGGCATGGGCAGCGTGGTGGCGGCGTGGCACCAGCAGCTGAACCAGCGGGTGGCGCTGAAGTTCATGCTGCCCTCCATCGCGGCCGACCCGCAGGCGGCGGCGCGCTTCCTGCGCGAGGCGCGGGCGGCGGCGCGGCTGCAGACGCCGCACGTCGCGCACGTGCTCGACCTCGACTCGCTGCCGAACGGCACGCCGTACCTGGTGATGGAGTTCCTCGAGGGCGAGACGCTCGCGCAGCGGCTGCAACGCGCGGGGCGCCTCTCGGTGCCCGAGGCGCTCGGCTTCATCCGCCCGGCGCTGGCGGCGCTGGCCGAGGCGCACGCGCTGCAGATCGTGCACCGCGACTTCAAGCCGGCGAACCTGTTTCACGCGCGGCGGCCCGACGGCAGCGAGCTGATCAAGGTGCTCGACTTCGGCATCGCGAAGTCGATGGACCCCGAGATCGAGAAGGACCTCACGAGCACGTCGACGCGGGTGCTGATGGGGTCGCCGCCGTACATGGCCCCGGAGCAGGTGAACCAGGGCCCCATCGACGCTCGCACCGACGTCTGGGCGGTGGGCGTGGTGCTGTACGAGCTCTTGTCGGGCAAGCCGCCGTTCGAGGGCGCGACGCTCGCGGACCTGATGTTCGCGATCCAGAACAAGCCGCACCGCCCGCTCGCCGGCGAGCTGCCGCTGCCGCGCGGCATCGCCGAGGTCATCGACCTGTGCCTGCAGAAGAAGCCCGAGCGCCGCCTCGCCGACGCCGGCGCCGTGCTGCAGGCGCTCGAGGGCGCGGAGGACACGCCGCTCGCGAAGGCGCCCGGTGCGCCGAAGAAGACGCTCGCTCCGGCGGCGATCGCGGCGGCGGCGCTCGCGGCCGCGCTCGTCATCTCGCTCGCGGTGCACGTGGCGCGCGGCACCCCCAGCGACGGCGCCGAGCCGCCCCGGGCCGCGGTGATGGTGCCGCCTCCTCCGCCGCCGCGCGTGGTGGCGCCCCTCGAGCCCGTCGACGAGCTGCCGCGGCTGCCGGCTCCGGCGACGAGGAAGAGCACCGCCGTGAAGAAGAAGCCCACGCGCCCGCCGTCGGCCGAAGACGCGCTGTTCGAGGCACGCAAATGACGCCCGGCCAGCTGCTGCTGAAAGCCGTCTCGCGGTGGCCCGACTTCGCGGCCGAGCACACGTTCCTGGCGCGGCTGAACTCGGGGATGCTCGACGCCGGCAGCGCGACCGACTTCCTGCCCGAAGACTTCTATCTCGCGTGCGCGGCGCTGAAGAAGAACGCGGCGGCGGTCGCGGCGGTGAAGCGGCTGCTCGACGACCAGCTGCGCACGCTCTCGCACCTGCGGCTGTCGGCGGCCGAGCTCGACGACGTGAAGGGCGCGCTGCTCGCCGAGCTGTTCGTGGCTCCGCACGGCCGCCGCGCGCGGCTCGAGCGCTACTCGGGCATCGGGCCGCTCGCGAGCTGGCTGCGCGTGGTGGCGACGCGCGACGCGCTCGACTACCTGAAGCGGAACGCGCGCGAGGTGCGCGGCTCGGACGAGACGCTGCTCGGCGCGATGGAGTCGCCGGCCGAGTCGCCCGAGCTGCAGGCGCTCAAGGCGCGGTATGCGGGCGAGCTGTCGGCCGCGTTCCGCCGCTCCATCGCGTCGCTGGAGCCGCGGCAGCGGAACCTCTTGCGCCAGCACTACCTCGACGAGCTCTCGCTGGAAGACGTCGCGGCGCTGTACCGCGTGCACCGGGCGACGGCGGCGCGTTGGCTGTCGGACGCGAAGCAGGCGCTCTTACAGCGCACGCGCGACGACCTGTCGGCGAAGCTGGGGCTGCAGCGGCTCGACGTCGACAGCGTGATGCGGCTGGTGCAGAGCCGGCTCGACCTGAGCGCGGGCGTCTTCCTCTCGTCGGCCGGAAAATCTTGCGACGTTCCGCCGCAGGCGAGGTCTTGAGAGAAGATGTTCGCGACCCTCTCACTCACCCTCGTGTTGTCGGCCGCTTCCGGCGACGAGAAGAAGGCCGAGGCCCTGTTTCAACAGGCGCGGGCGCTGCTCAAGGCCGATCAGGCCGCCGAGGCCTGCCCGCTGCTCGCGAAGAGCCACCAGCTCGACCCGGCGCTCGGCACGCTGATGAACCTCGCCGACTGCGAGGAGCGGACGAAGAAGCTGGCCGCGGCGTACCAGCACTTCAACGAGGTGGCCGCGTGGGCCGAGCGCACGAAAGAGACGGCGCGCGAGAACCTGGCGCGCGACCGGGCGGCGGCGCTGAAGCCGAAGCTGTCGTGGCTCTCGCTGACGGCGAAGGCGCCGGTGCGCGGGCTCGCGGTGCAGGTGAATGGGGTCGCGGTGGAGCCTGGCGGCGAGCCGGTTCCGGTCGATGCGGGTGAGGCGACGGTGACCGCAGCGGCGGAGACGTTCAAGCCGTTCAAGAAGCGGGTGAAGGTGCCGCCGCAGTCGACGGTGCAGCTCGAGGTGCCGCCGCTGCAGCCGGTCGACGCCGAGCCGCTGAAGAAGCCGGGCGACACGCCGGTCGCCGAGGTCGCGCCGGTGCCGCCGCCTCCGCCGTCGCTCGAGCCGATGCCGCCGCCTCCGATGGTGAAGGCGGCCGCGCAGCCGGCGCCGTCGCGCCTGGGGCCGTACACGGTGATGGCGGGCGGCGGGGCGCTGCTGGTCGCGGGGGTCTCGGCGCTCGCGTGGAGCTTCACCACGTACTCGCGCTTCCAGAACCAGCAGCCGGGCGGCGTCGAGTCGGCGATGCCGACGGTGACGCGCGAGACGTTCTCGACGCTGCAGTGGATGTACCCGGCCGCGTGGGTGGTGACGGCGGTCGGAGCGCTCGCGCTCGCGGGCGGGACGACGTGGCTCCTGCTGCCGACCGGCAACGGGGCGGCGTTCAGCGCGCGGTTCTAGTGCAGCAGCCGTTCGTTGTTGATCTGGTGAAAGAGCGCCATCACCGAGTCGAACACGAGCAGCCACCCCGCCTGCACCATCGAGCCGTACGCGAAGCCGAGCACGCGCTCGTCCTTGAAGTTCAGCAGCATCAGCGCGGCCGCCGTCATGTACCCGACGTCGAGCGCCGCGTTCCACGCGTAGGTGAACTGCGTCGACTGCCCGTCGGCGAGCGCGTCGGCGCGCCCGGTGCGGGTCGCTCCGGGCTTGAGGCCGAGGAACAGGCCCACCACCGCGAAGCCGATGTTCACGACGCCCCACGCGACGTTCGCGATGTGGGCGCCCTGCCACGCCGGGTCCTTCGAGGTCGCCAGGCCGACGACGCCGGTGACGGTGCTCGCCACCGCCCAGACGCCGAGCACGCCGAGGCCGATGTTGTTCCCGGTCTGGCGGGTCGAGTTGTAGTCCTCGACGGAGGTCGCGAGCGACAGCGAGAGCACCAGCGCCAGCATTCGGCGCGAAACCTAACACCGTGAGCGGGCGTTCAGGCATGCTGCGCGGCCGCCTCGGTGACGACACTCGTCCTCCTCCTCCTCTGCCAGCTGGACTCCGCGGCTCCCGATGCCGGCGAGGAGCTCGTCACGAAGCCGGCGGCGCGCAAGCCGCTCTCGAGGAAGGTCGACGAGGCGCGCGTGAAGCGGGTGTTCGAGTCGCTGAGCACGCGCGAGTGCGCAGGCCAGCTCGTGCTCGCGTACCCGCAGATTGGAAAGTCGACCCCGGTCGAGGTCGGCGGCGTGCTGTTCGTCGGCAACAGCCTGAAGAACATCGCGGCGGCGAAGCAGCGCATCTCGAGCTCGCTCGCGCGGGCGAAGGTGCCTCCGTTCTTCGCGGTCGACATGGAGGGCGGGCCGACGAACCGGCTCAAGTCGCTGAAGTCGCTGCGCGCGATGCCGACGGCGCGCGAGCTGGCGGAGCTCGACGACGCCGAGGTGCTGAAGTGGGGCAGGAAGGTGGGCGAGGCGATGCGCTCCATCGGGCTGAACCTGAACCTCGCGCCGGTGCTCGACGTCGCATCGAAAGGCCACATGGCCGACAACAAGCGCAGCTTCAGCGGCGACCCCGACGTGGTGGTGGCGAAGGCGACGGCGTTCTCGCGCGGGCTGCTCGAAGCGGGCGTGGTGCCGATCGGCAAGCACTACCCCGGGTACGGCTCGCTGTCGGGCGACAGCGACCACGCCCTGGTGACCGCCGACTGGACGGACGCGGAGCTCGCCGAGAACGCGAAGGTGTTCGAGCGGCTCAACGAGGTGCTGGGCGGCGTGATGCTGGCGAACGTCATCTACTCGACGGTGGGCCCCAAGCCCGCGATCGTGACGGCGGCGCTGGTCGAGCGCACGCACGAGCGCGAGTGGCTCGCGGTCACCGACGACATCAGCATCAAGCTGCTCGCCGACGCCATCGGAGGCACGAGCGAGCAGGTGCTCGAGGAGGCCTTCCTCGCCGGCAACGACCTCTTGCTCACGACGGCGCCTCCCGACTGGGACAAGGGGCTCGACTACATCGGCGTGCTGACGCGGCTGGCGGAGAAAGACCCGGTGGCGAAAGAGAAGCTCGACGCCGCGTGCCTGCGGGTGCTGCGGCTGAAGGACAAGATGAAGCTGCTCGAGGGGCTCTGATGGCCTCTCGCGGCATGAAGCCGCCGAGCGCGCGCCAGCTTCACGCAGGCACTGCCTTCTTCGCGCGGCCCTTCGCCCGGCGCGGCGCAGCGCCGTTCGGCACCGGCTCGCCCACCTTCTGCAGCGTCGCCTTGTCCGTGTGATGAAACGGCTTGCGGCCCGGCGTCTCGAGCACGGTGTCCTGCTCGTACGTCAGCACGCGCGGCGACTCGATGGTGATGGTCTGCGTGTACGAGCGCGTCAGGAAGTGGCGCTGCAGAAACGTCGCCGAGCAGATGCCGAAGCACTCGGCGCCGAGCGTCGCGCGAACGGTGAACGACTTCGCGCCCGGCTCCGCGGACCCGCTCGCGAGCGCCACCTGCCCGCGCGGAATCGCCAGCGTCTGGAGCAGCACCTTCGTCGCCGGCTCCCACAGCCAGTACCCGACCTGGTCGTGGAACGTCAGCTCCTCGGTCAGCTTCTTCACGTGCACGTGGTAGCGCAGCCCGTAGAGCAGCTGCGGCCCGTTCAGCTGCGGGTCGATCGGCTGAAACTCGATGCGCTCGAGGTAGGGCTCGTCGAGGCCGCCGGCCGCGACGGGGTGCCGGTCGGTGCCCTCGCCTTCCCACACACCCGCGAGCGGGGTCAGCGGCCCCAGGTTGCGGAGCGTGTCGAGGTCGACGTCTTCCGGCTCGGTGTAGATGTCCAGCGCGCGCTTGCTCATCGTTGGAAGACGAGATCGCACGGCGGTGGAATCTTGTCGACGCTCGCCGTGGTGTTGCACTGCGCCCACTGCCGCTTCCCGCCCTTCGCCGCCACCGCGGCCAGCACGTGCGCAGCGCGCCCGTCGCTCAGCGTGAGCTCGAGCTCGCGGCACCCGGAAGACTCGCCGCCGGCCTTGCACGGCCGCTCGACCTCCTTCACCTTGCCCTGCGCCTCGAGACCCTTCTTCAGCGGGCCGTACAGCCAGTCGATGCCCTTCGGGTCGTCAGCGGCGAGCGGGCGCCAGGTCAGCGTCGCGCCCTTGCAGTCGAGCCGGTACGGCACCGACTGCTTGCAGCCCGCCGGAGCCTCGAGCTTCTTGCCGAACCACGACTCGTCTCGCGCCGCGGCCGCGACGTTCGGCGGCGGCACCTTCTCGGCGAGCGCGTCGAGCACGCCGGCGCAGTCGCGCTCACTCGCGCCGGTGCACGTGAGCAGGCGAATCTTGCCGTTCTTGTACGGAACGATCGCCGCGGCCGCGTAGTCCTTCTTCGACTCGCCCAGCCAGCCCTTCCTCTTGGAGCCGGCGACGGTCAGCTCCTTCGGCTCGAGCTTCACGTGGGCGGGGACGACGTTCTTCACGAGCTCGGCGAACGCGCCGGCGGCGCTCGCGGGCTGCGCCGCCGAGGCGTTCGCGCGGAACGCGTCGCAGTCGATGCGGACCATGCCCGGGTCGGGCTCCGAGACCTTGCAGCCGTCGAAACCACCCGTCTGACCCAGCACCACCAGGAGCGCAGTCACCATGCGCGCCTCTTATCAGGGCCGCGACACCTCGAGCGCCTCTCCCCAGCCGGACTGCGTGAGGAAGGTCTTCAGCTGCTCCGCCGTCACCTCGATCGCGCCCTTCGACGACAGCGGGTCCGCGACGATGTACTTGCCGTCGTCGGTGCGGCCGAGCACGGCGACGAAGTGCCCGAACGACGCGTTGCCGCTCGCGCCCATGTCGAGGTACGCGCCCTCTTTGTTCAGGTCTTTCGCCCAGGCGTTGCCGGGCGTGCCGCCGAGGATGACGGGGTTCCCGCGGTCGAGCGCCGCGTCGACGGCGTCGAGGTTGCCGCCGCGCACGCTCAGCGCCGTGCCGACCGCGCCGTAGGCCTCGACGCCGCGCTTCACCGACGCGAGGCCCATCGTCGTCGACATGTTGCTGGGCCCGAGGATCGCGTCGCGCATCGCGTCGATCGCGTACGGCGCCTCGTCCGCCGTCGGGTGCCCCGCGAGGCCCAGCGCCGTCACCGCCATCAGGGCCGAGGTGGGGCCACAGTCGTTCGGGCCGTACGGCGTGTGGTCCGAGTTGAACGACGAGTACCAGGGCGTCTCGCCCTCCTGGTTCAGGAAGAAGCGCTCGTTCGCCTCCGCGACGGTGCTCACGGTGCCGAGCTGCTGCGTGCCGAGCGGCGCGCCCATGGCGCCGGTGACGGTCAGCTCGCCGCCGGCCGACATCGTCATCGTGCCGCCCGCGAAGCGCTGCGTGGTCGTGCCGTCGGGGCCGCGCGTCGCCGGGCCTTGCGCGGCGCCGAGCGAGGGGTACGACGACCACGTGCCCTTGAACGCGCTGCCGGGCGGGAAGCCCGAGCTGCCGAGCACGGCGGCGGTCGCTGCGTCGAGCTTCCCCGTCGGCACGAGCCCGAAGTCGCGCTGCAGCTGCTGAACCGCGGCCATCGTCAGGTCGCCGTAGCGCTTCCCGTAGCCCGAGTTGCGGGTGAAGCTCGCCGGCAGGTAGCCGCGGTCGACGAGCGCCTGGTGCAGCGTGGCGATGCGGGTGTCGCCGGCGGTGGCGGTGGCTCCGCGCTCGAGGCCGGCGAGCGCCTGCGCGTTCGGCACCGCCTTCGGCATCGGCAGCGGCTCGCCGAGCAGCGTCTTCACCGTGCTCGCGTCGACGACGCCGGTCATGGCGAGGCCGTGGTCCGCCTGGAAGCGCTTCAGCGCAGCCTCGGTCTTGGGTCCGAACGGGCCGTGCTCGAAGTCGGCCGGCAGGTAACCGGCTTTGATCAGATCGTTCTGCAGCTGAATGACGCGCGGGCCGGTGTTCCCCCGGCGCAGGTTGAGGAGCTTCGCGGCGTCCGGGTCGATGACCGGCGGCGAGCTGGCGGTGAACGCATCTGCCCGCACGGGCCGCGGCGCCGCGGGCACGTAGGGCCGGTACCGGGGCGTGACGAGCGTGCGGCTGATCGGAGCGACCATGGTGCAGCGTTGTCGCTCCCGAGCGACGCGCGAATATCGCGTCGATGTAAAGCCGACAGCCGAACGCGACGCCGGCTCCGTCAGCTCGTCACCTCCCGCATTCTCGGAATGTGAGCAGGACAGTTGATGTCCCATCGCTTCACATGCACCACGATGACCCGCTCACCCTTGCGCCCGCGCGGCGTCAGGCGCTGCAGCAGCTCGGGGTCGTGGCTGATGCTGGCGGTGCCCCACACCTTCACGCGCCGGCCGTGCTCGTAGTCCATCAAGATGAGCGCGACCTTCGGGTTCTCGGCGAGGTTGCCAACCGTGAGGTACTGCCGGTTACCGCGCAGGTCCGCGAACGCGAGCGTGTGCGCGTCGAGCACGTGGAGAAACCCCGGCGGCCCGCCCCGGTGCTGCACGTAGGGCTGGCCGTCGAGGTCCGCCGTGGCGACGAACGCCGTGCGCACCGTGCCGATGAACGCGGCGACGCCGGCGTCCAGCGCGCTCATCGCGCCTTCACCACCGGGAAGTCGATGACCGTCTTCGCGACCTCGTTCACGTAGTTCGTGAGCGTGTTCAGCGCCACGTGCAGCACGAGCTCGATGACCTGCTCGTCGCCGAAGCCCGCGGCCTTCACCGCCGCCAGGTCCCCGTCGTCGACGTGCCCGCGCTTCTCGACCACGCGCTTCGCGAACACCAGCGCCGCTGCGGCCTTCGCGTCGCTCGACCGCGCGTCGCGCGCCGCCGCCAGCTCGTCGGCGGGCAGCTTCGCCAGATTCTGGCCGAGGTACGTGTGCGCCGACAGGCAGTAGCTGCACCCGTTCGCATCGGCGACCGCCAGGGCGAGGCGGTTCCTCGTGCCCAGGTCGAGCGTGCCTTCGTTCAGCGCGCCCGACAGGCCGAGGTAGCCCTTCAGCGACGCGGGGCTGATGCCCAGCGTGCGGAAGAGGTTGGGCGCCGAGCCGAGCTGCTTCTTCACGGCCTCCAGCAGCGGCTGCGACGCGGTGGGACTGGCTTCGATGGACGGGGGAGCGGGGATCCGGTTCATGGTGCCTGTGAATAGTCTTGCGGCCCACATCGGTAATGGTCGACGGCGGCAAGACACTGTTACGTTCTGCGCAAGAGTGGACCGGCTCGCCGCCATGCAGACCTTCGCCGCCGTGGCCGAGCTCGAGGGCTTCGCCGCGGCCGCCCGCAAGCTGAAGCTCTCGGCGCCGGCCGTGACGCGGCAGATCGCCGCGCTCGAAGACCAGCTCGGCGTGCGCCTCCTCCACCGCACCACGCGCAAGGTCTCGCTCAGCGACGCCGGCCGGCGCTACCTTGAGCAGGCGCGGCGAATCTTGCACGACGTCGAGCAGGCCGAGGCCTCGGTGCGCGCCGAGCGCACGGTGCCGTCGGGCCGCTTCGTGGTGACGGCGCCGACGCTGTTCGGGCGGCTGCACGTCGTGCCGCTCGTCTCGCAGCTCGCGCAGAGGTGGCCGGCGCTGCGCGTCGAGCTGCGGCTCACCGACTCGGTGCTCTCGCTCGTCGACGAGGGCATCGACGTCGCGGTGCGCATCGGCCGGCTGCAAGACTCGGCGCTGCTGGCGCGCAAGGTCGGAGCGACGCGGCGGCTCCGCGTCGCCTCGCCGAAGTACCTGCAGGGCCGCAAGCGGCCGCGCGCGCTCGCCGACCTCGCCGCACACGACCTCATCCACCTCGGCGCGCTGGAGCCGAAGCCGCCGTTCCCGGCGCGCTTCACCACGAACAGCCCCGACGCCGCCATCGCGCACGCGCTCAAGGCCGGCGGCATCACCGTCGCGCTCGGCTACCAGGTCGCCGACCACGTCGCCGCTGGCCGGCTGGTGCCGCTGCTCGAGGACCTCGAGCCCGAGCCGGTGCCGATTCAGCTCGTGTACCCGCCGGCGCGGCAGCCCTCCGCCGGCCTGCGCGAGCTGTTCGCGCTGATCGACGCGAACCGGCTCGTGCCGTTGTGACTGGGCTATGCTCGCCAGCCCGATGCGCTGGCTCGTCCGCACGCTGGCAACATTCGCGGGCTTCGCCGCGCTCGCCATCGTCTTCATGGTGATGAAGAGCTTCGGCCTGAAGGACCCGAAGCGCGAGCGCATGCGCGAGGGCATCGAGGCCAGCGCCGCCATCCGCAACGACCTCGGGCGCGAGTGCATGCTGAGCGTCGACCCGGCACCGGGGTACGAAGACCAGGTCGTCGTCACGGTGCGCTACCCCGACCCGCCGCAAGACGCGCCCGGCCGCAAGGAGCTCATCCGCAACACCAACATGGTCGTGCGCCGCGTCGTGCACCACGTGCGCGACCTGAAGGTGCTGTTCGAAGACGAGCCCGAGGTCATCCCCTCGTGGGACGGAGGCGTCGCCGTCGCCGGAGCTCCCGAGCCGGTGCGCTACGACTACCCCGTGCCGATTCCCGGCACGCCCGACCCGCCCAAGATCGCCGCGGTGCCGCTGCCGGCGAAGCCCGACGCGGGCACCGCGGTGAAGGCCGCCTCCTCGAAGGCGAAGACCGGTACGGTGACGCTCGTCACCTTCCCCGAGGCCGACGTGTTCCGCGGCAAGGAGCGCATCGGCCACACGCCGCTCTTCAACGCCGAGCTGCCGGTCGGCACGCACCTGCTCACGGTGATCGGGGCCGACGGCGCGAAGCGCAAGCTCTCGGTGCCGGTGAAGCTCGGCAAGAACAAGCCGCTGAAGGTGAACCTCGACGACCTGCCGGTTCGTTGATCGAGGCCCGAAGCGGGCCGAGACTGCAGGCCGATGGGCCTGGGCCTGTACCTGTTCGGAGACTGCACGAAGCAGCGTGACGCGCTGCTCGAAGACATGGCCGCGGCCGCGCGAGAGAAGTACCCCGACGTCGTGCTCGGCCGCCTCATCGAGTTCAACGAGCGGGGGCACCGCGCGATGTGGCTGTCGCTGCACCCCGCCGAGGAGCCGCTCGAGCTCTCGGTGACCGGCTCGGGCCGCGTGCTGGCGTCGGCGCGGACGTCGGGCGCCGGCCCCGGGTACCACGCGTTCGTGTGCGAGCTGCTCGACCTGTTCGCGCAGGAGTTCTCGATTCGCTGGCAGCCCATCGACCCGACCGGCCAGACCGGCGACGACACCGGCTACTTCCACCACCGCGACCGCGCGCGGCTCGAGGGCGAGATGCGCGACTGGCTGCGGGCGATCGCGCGCTCGCTGTCGGGCACCCTGCTGACGGGCGTCGCGATCTCGATGCCGGCGACGGGCCCGCAGTACGAGGCGGACGGAGTCGTCACGCCGCTCGGCCCGCGCGACGCGGAGTACTGGAAGCAGGTCGAGACCGACGACGAGGCGGCGCGCCGGTTCTTCCCCTGGTGGGAGCCCGGTACCGGGCCCGACTACCTCCTCGGCCGCGCGCTGTGCCGCATGTGGACGGACGTCCGCTGGAAGGCGCCGTCGACCGACGCCGAGCGCGCGACGCACGCCGAGGTGCTGGTGCTCTTGTCGCACGCGTTCGAGAAGGACCCGGCTCGCGGGTATCCGCTTGCCGAGTGGGCGGAGCTCTTGTCGTACCGCGGCGAGACGCTGCCGGCGTCTGCGCCGCAGCCTTCCGAGCCGCCGCGCATCGGCTACCGGAGGCGCGACGTGGTGGCGAAGCCGTTTCCCGGCGCCTCGGTGCGGGTGCCCGGCGCGTTCTCGGAGGCGTTCGACAAGCGCGGCAGCTGGAGCGCGTGGGAAGAGGGCCGCACCGTCTGGCTCTCGGTGCTGACGGGGAAGCGCGGAGCGAAGCCGCCTCCGCCGGATCAGCCGGCGCCGGTGGTCGAGCACGTCGAGGAGGACGGCGAGACGATGCGCCGCGTGCACGGCAAGCGGGTGGTGGTGAGCGACGTCGAGGTGCGGGCGCTGATGGTGTCGGTGGTGTTCACCAAGGCCGAGCACGAGCAGTGGGCGCGCGAGGTGTACGCGGGCGTCCGCTTCGAGTGATCAGTCGGGCAGGCCGAGCTTGGCGTCGACCGAGAACGACATCATCGAGAGCGCCTCGAGCCCGGCAGCGGCGCCCATGACGTAGCCGGAGGTCTCGGGGCTATTCGGGCGCAGCGCGAACGCGGCGATGAAGAAGCCGAGGCCGGTCACTGCGGTCAGCGAGCCGATGATGCGCAGCACGTTGTTGAGGGTCGTCGGCTTCTCGCGAATCGGCTGGCCGCTGAAGAAGACCGGAGGCCGCATCGCGGCGACGATGCCGAACGCGACGCTGCCGAGAATCATCGGAGTGGCCGAGGCGCCGGGCTGCGGCTGATCGGAGAGCGGCACGAGGGCGGCGAGGCCGGCGGCGACGATGGCGGTGACGACTCCGACGGTGGCGGTGTCGTTCGCACGGTCATCGGCGCGGACGGCAGGTTCAGCGGCGAGAGCGGCGGCGAGCACGAGCGCGAGCATGCGCGCTTCTACCTTCGTTCACTCCAGCCACGCATCCACCGTCGACAGCACCTCGGCCCCGGCGGGCTTCATGCCGTCCATCTCGGCGCCCGCCTTCAGCGCCTCGCGCGCGTGCTCGAACTGCGGCTCGGTGAAGACGCGCTGCACCGCCGCCAGCACCTCGGCGCGCCCCGACTCGCTCATCGACGCCCGCGTCACCAGCACCGCGTTCGGCAGCTTGTTGAAGCGCTTGAGCACCTGCAGCTTCGCGCCCGGGTTCTTCGCGATGAAGTCCTTCACCGCCGACTCGAACGTCGCCGCCACCTCGACGCGCCCCGACGCCAGCAGCGTCACCGCGTGCGTGTGGTTCGCCGCGAAGACGATCTCGCCGAGGTCCTGCAGCTTCACCCCCTGCTTCTCGAGCCACCACACCGGAGCCAGGTACCCCGACAGCGAGTCCAGCTGCCCCAGCGCGATGCGCGCCCCGCGCAGCCCCTGCGGCGTCGGCGTTACCGTGTCGGCCGCGATCAGCATGCCGGAGTACGTCGTCGAGCCCTGCACCGACGCCTGCGCCAGCACGTGCACCCCCGCCCGCTTCATCAGCGCGTGCGCCGCGGCGGCCGGCAGCAGCGCCGCGTCGAGCTTCTCGTGCTCCAGCGCCACGGCGAGCGCTCCGTACGACTCGCCGCGCCAGATGCGCACGTCGCTCGCGAGCTGGCCGTTGAGCGCCTCGCGCAGCGCGCCGTACGTCTTCTGCGTGCTCTCGGCGCTCGTCTCGGTCGGCACACCGAGGAAGAACTGCTTCGCCGCGACGCGCGACTCGACGGTGAGCGAGGCGGCCGGCAGCTCCTCGAGCTGCCCGATGCGCGGAGGCACGCTCGCCGACACCGCCGCGACCGCGACCCACGCGCCGACGAACAGGCAGACGCCGACGGCCGCGATCAGCCTCTTCGTGCGGGGGTTCGCGGCGCCCTCCAGCGCGCGGCGCTCCTCGGGGGTCAGCGGCACGAGGCGCTCCTTGCGCTCCTTCTCGACCTGCGACACGGCCGCGGCCGGGAACCAGCGCGACAGGAACGGAGCGAACACCACCGCGACCGCTCGCCAGAACAGGAACCCGAGCAGGCCGCCGAGCGACGCGAACATCGCGTACGTGTGGAAGTACGACGGCGGCAGCACGATGAAGCCGACGTAGGCGCCGGTGAGGGCGAACGCTCCGGTGAGCACGTAGCGCGGCAGGTCGGCGGCCTTCGTCTGCAGCGCGGCGAGGTAGCCGACGACGCGCCCGGTGTCCGACGCCTTCTTGCGCAAGCTGTAGACGATGGTGTCGTTGGGGCACGTGCTCACGCACTGCATGCACGAGATGCAGCCCGACGAGACGACGCGGTCGAAGAGGTGCACCTCCTCGAAGACGTCGATGCCCTGCGGGCAGATGTTGCTGCAGCGCTGGCACGACAGGCAGGTGTCGCGCTCGAAGCCCTCGTTGCGCCGCACGCGGCCGAACGCGTAACGGGAGGTGAGGTCGAACAGGTACCCCGTCTCGCAGACGAGCTTGCAGTAGGGGCGCGGGCCGAAGAAGTACGGCAGCACGAGCCCGAGCACGATGAAGAGCAGCGCGAGGTCGAGGGCGAACAGCCCGGCGCGGAACGGGAAGCCGAGCAGCCACGGCTCGCGGTAGAGCCAGTCGAACTGCCAGACGCGCACCGGCATGGCGAGCACCGGCATCACGACGAAGTGGCCGAGCACGAGCACGCTCATGCCGAAGCGCACTCCGTTCGACTGGCGCACGGGCTTCGGCAGCTGCACCTTGAGCGCCTTCAGCACCTTCTCGCCCGTGTCCTGGACGAAGCCGATGGGGCACAGCCAGCCGCACGCGAAGCGGCCGAAGACGAAGACGGCGAGGAACAGCGTGGCCCACACGACGAGCGTCGACGACACGACCATGTGGCCGAGCGAGTCGTACGCCATGAACGGCAGCATCGAGCCGAAGGGGCGGAAGTCGGCGAGGTAGAACAAGAGCCCCTGGGTGAGGAAGCCGGCGAAGACGGCGGCCTGGATCGCGAAGCGCAGCTTCTGGAGGCGCGGCACGCCCTGCTTCACCTCGAACGGCTTCGGCGACAGAACGGGCAGCGGCGTGCCGTTCGCGGTCGTGGCGGGGCCTTTGAGCTGCGGCGGCGGAGCGGGGATGAACGCATCGGCCAGGATGTCGTCGAGCGAAGCGCCCAGCTTGTAGAGCAGCGCGCGCACGTCGCGGACCATCCTGGGGCTGCCGCAGAGAAACGCGCGGAAGCCGGACAGCGAGGGGAACTGGTCGGTCAGCACGCGGTCGACGTGGCCGTGCGCGACCCCGGGGAGCTGGGCGTCTCCGCTCAGCACCGGCAGGTAGCGGAAGTTCGGGTTCTCGCGCGCGAGCTTGCGCAGCTCGGCGTCGAGGTAGAGGTCCTGCGGGTGGCGGCCGCCGTGAATCAGCGTGATGGAGCCGCGGTGCTTGCTGGCGAGCGCGTCGCGGGCGACTCCGACGAGCGGCGCGAGGCCGGTGCCGGTGCCGACGAGCACGAGCGGCTGGTCGGGCCGCCCCTCGGCGTAGAAGCAGTCGCCGGTCGGGCCGCGCAAGCTCACCTCGTGGCCCTCTTTGAGCGTCGCGAAGACCCACTGCGACATCTTGCCGTTCGGCACGATGCGCACGTGCAGCTCGACGCAGCCGTCGGGCTCGATGGACGCGATGGAGTACGAGCGCGTCAGCCCGTCTCCGGGTCGCGTGAGGTTCACGAACTGCCCCGCGCGGAAGTTGAACGGAGCGAGCGGCTCGAGCTCGAGCCGCACCACGTCGCGGCCGAGGTGCTGCTTCTTCCGCACGCGCGCCTTGACCTGCACGCTGGTGTCCGAGAGCGCGACGCTCAGGTCCGCGTGCTCGGTGAAGACGCAGCTCAGGCAGAGGTTCTGCTGCTTCCACGTCTCTTTGAGGCCGAGCTGCGCGACCGGAGAGATGGGCCCGTCGGTGACCTTGATGAGGCAGCTGTGACACGCGCCGGAGCGGCACGACGAGGCGACGTCGACGCCGTTCCGCTCGAGGCAGTCGAGCAGTGACTCACCGCTCGCCCAATCGAAGCTCTGGTTGTTGAAGCGGACCTGCGCCATCCCGAGGCGCGTGAGCTTAGTCGCGATGGCGCAGGTGCCAATGGCCCCGTGGAATCAGCCGGCTCATTGCCCGCTCAAGGCATCGCCAATCTGCCCCATCACCTGGTCCTGCTGGCGCTGCAGCTTCTCGGCCTGCTTCTGCTGAGCGGCCTGGCGCTTCTTCTCTTCCTGCTTCTTGGCCTCGAGCTCTTCCTCTTTCTCGGCGAGCTCCTTCGACTTCGCGTCGAGGTCGCGGGTCTTCTGGTCGAGCGCCTGGTTCTTCTCGTCGAGCTGCCGCTCCCTGTCTTTGAGGGCCTGCTCGCGGGCGGCGAGGTCGTTGGCGTTCGTGTCGGCAGGGGCCGTGACGGCGGGCTTCTTCTTCTTGGTGCCGCCTTTGATGATTTCGACCTTGCCCGGCGTCTGGGCGAGGGCGAGCGTGATGATCACCGTCAGCAGCATCGGGCAACACACTAGCCGGATGCGGTTCGTCGTGCTCGTGTCGGTGAGTTGGTGTGCGTGTGCTGGGGTTCCGGTGCGAGAGGACGAGCCGTGGTCGCCGCCTCCGCTGGTGCAGGCGCCCGACGACGTCGGCACACGCATCGCCCGGCACGCCGACGCGCTGGTGGGCGTGAGCTCGCTGAAGTCGGTGACGCAGCGGGTGCCGGACGACTGCACGGGGCTGGTGCGGTACGCGTACCTGCGCGAGGGCCTCGAGCTGATGCCGGCGCGTGGCACACAGGGCACGAACGGGGTCACCGCCCTCTGGGTGTCCGCGCGCGAGAAGAACGCGCTGCACGGCCGGGAGCCGCGGCCGGGCGACCTCGTCTTCTTCCGCGAGACGTACGACCGCGACCGCGACGGGCGCACCGACGATGGGCTCACGCACATCGGCGTGGTGGACTCGGTGCAGCCCGACGGGACGGTGCACTTCATTCACCGCAGCGGCCGCGGCGTGACGCGCGAGCGAATGAACCCGTACCGCCCGCGCGACCGGAGCGTGAACGACTGGCTCAGGGTCCGGTCGCACCGGGCTCCGGCGGCGCTGACGGGCGAGCTGTTCGTGGGCTACGCGTCGTGGCCGCAGCTGTTCCGGCAGTAGCCGATTTCCGGATCGCGCGGCGGGGTCGGGCCACGAAGGCGCATGACCATCGGCCCCGTGAGCGCTCGTCCCTTCGTGGTTCCCTCCGTCTCGACGCGTGCCGCGGAGCCACTGGCCCCCGCGACGGGCCACTCCGACGTCAGCCGCTTCGAAGGCATCGGGGCACCGTCGGCGCCGGCGGCGTTCACCGGAGGCGGAGCGCCGGTGTTCACCGGCTTCGACGCGCAGAAGCTGGCGGCGCCGCTGAAGCTGGGAGACGACGGGCGGCCGAAGAGCGCGAAGTACACGTTCGCGCAGCTCGCGCAGCAGTCGGGCTCGATGCCGAAGAGCAAGGCGGAGGCGGAGGCCTGGTTCAACGCGAACATCCGCGGTGGGCTCGAGGCGGCCGGCTTCAAGGTCGGCGAGGTGAAGGGCGACCGCGCGTTCATTCACACGCGGGAGAACCCCCAGGGCGAGTGGGTGGACTTCGTGCAGGGAGCGGCGAGCGGTGACCCGAAGCTCGCGTGGCAGCCCGATGCGCCCGGCGGAGCGCCGGCTCCGGCGGCGGCGGCCACGTTCGTCCCGCTTCCGCTGTCGCTGGCGCCGGAGCAGCCGAAGGATGACGAGCGCAAGCGGAGACTCAGCGAAGCGCCATAAGCATCTGCCTCAGCCGGGCGCCGCGCTTCGGGTTGAGGTGCTCGACCCACGCGACTCTCCCCTCGAGGTGGGCACGAAAGCGCGGGAGGCCGCGGCTCTGGCTGTCGATGCCGTGACGGGCGCAGTTGTGCAGCGTCGCTTTGAGGCGGTCGTACTCGCCGCGAACGACATTGACTCCCGCGTTGACGATCGCGCCGGTCACGAGCTGCCGCCGGCTCGCGGTCATCCACCGCGTTTTCTGCGAGTTCAGCGCGAAGCCCTCGGAGGAGACGATCTCTTCGACTGCGCGTTGAAGCGCCGGCCTCGAGAACAGGACGTCTCCGGAGAACACCAGATCGTCGGCGTAACGTGAGTACGTCGCACCGAATCGCCGCGACAGCTCCGTAAGCCGGACGTCGAGCCACCATGCCGCGAGGTTCGCCAGGGCCGGCGACGTCGGAGCGCCCTGCGGCAGGTGCCAATCCGCGAGCAGCTGCCGCAGTGCGAAGGGCGCCGCACGCAGTACGCCAGCGTTCGTGCGATTCGTGCACAAGCCCGTGAGCGTGATGGCGACCTGCTCCGGATAGCCGGCCGTGCGGAAGACGGCGTAGGCGCGCGCTGCGGCGATGTGCGTGAAGAACGCGCGGAGATCGAACCGGGCCACGACCGCGCACGCCGCGTGAAGCCGCGCGTGCGTGAGCACCGACCTGCCTCTGCGGAAGCCGTGGGCGGCTTCGTGAGGAGGAATCGCGTCGAGGATCTCGTGCAGCACCTTGCGCTGCACGTGCATCAGCTGTTGCTTGGGAGCCTCGATCAACCGATGCCCGATCCAGCGGTAGCTGTAGTTCTGCATCCGCGCATCAGGCGCCGAGTGCTCGAGCCCCTTCCGATCGGCGAGCCACTCGAGGTCGGACGTTCCAAGACCGAGCCACTGCTCGACATCGCCAACCGTGTCGAGCCGCTTCACCGGCCACGGCCCGCCGGCCATCACCGGGTGATACGTCAGCCAATGCTTCACTCGATGCGCGGCGCGATGTCCCTCGGTCAACGCCTCGTGCCCGACCAGGAATCTGACGAGCCCGGAGCGCATGTCCAGCGGAGGCCGAGGAAACGTCCGGAGGACGGCACCCACGAGCGAGCGCAGCCAGCGCCCGCTCGCTCCGGCAGCATCGGAACATCGCTCGAGCATCGAACGGCGCGTCCATGCGCCGGCCAGCATCGCGGTCGCAAGGCCTTCGGCGAAGTTCTGCCGGGAGCTCATGAGACGGTGGTGCGGCGGCGAACCACGACGTGTCTCGTGTTGCCGGGCCAGGCCTGCGCGTCCAGCGCAGCTCTCGGCCAGGCGGTGCATCGTCCTGCTGGGACTTCGCCCGCGGGGTAACCCCGCAGGGAGCGCCTCACCGAAGTGAGGACCCTCATGAGCTCGAGTGTCCGCCGCCGCACCGGCACCGATCCGTAGCACGGGGCTCCGACACGCTCACCGCTTCGCTTCGTCGACCACGAGCTCGAAGTCGACCCAGCCGTGCTCGGCGCCGTTCGCGGTCCGGTTCGTGAGGAAGACCGCCCACCGCTTCGTGGCCGGCTGGAACCACACGAACGTGCCCGTCCAGCCGGTCTTCGCCCACGCGCCGTCGCCCCAGCTGGACCACCCGGCGGCGGTGTCCTTGCCCTCGGTCAGCTCGGCGCGGAGCGCGTCGAGCTCCGGCCGGTCACCGACGATGGCGGCGAGCAGGCGGCCGAGATCTTCGGCCGTCGCGAAGAGGCCCGCATGGCCGGGCTCGCTCTTCGGCGTCACGCAGACGCGCGCGAGCGGATCGTGCGGCGTCGCCGCGTGCCACGTCGGCGAGCTCATCTTCAGCGGGCCGAACACGTGCTCGCGCAGCACGGCCTCGAGGCTCCGGTGGCTCACGGCTTCGACGATGCGGCCGGCCACGATGAAGTTGAGATCGCTGTAGGTCGGGCCGTCTCGCAGGCGGCTCTTCACGATGCGCGCGAGGACGGCGTCGGGCCGCTGCTGCGGGAGATCCACCACTGCCACGACGGGCCGCAGCCGCGACGTGTGCTCGAGCAGCTGGCGCACCGTGATGGCCTCGCGCCGCTTGAACGCCGGCAGCAGCGACCTTGCGCTCGCCTCGAGCGGAATGCCGAGGGCCAGCACGGCGAGCGCCGTCACCGGCTTCGTGACCGACGCGAGGTCGTAGACCGCTCCGCACGCGCGGTCGTCGGGCCAGCAGCGGTGCTGCGCGGCTTCATCACCAATGCCTGTGATCAGCTCGGCCGCCGGCGCTCCCGAGGCCTCGACCGCTTCGTCGAGCGCCGTGCTGAGCCGCACCACGCACGCGCCTTCGCAGGCCGCCGGAACGTCAAGCGGCGTCGCTCCGAGTAACAACGCGATGCACGAAGACAGCGCCGGCGCGGGCACACGCCATCAGACAGCAGAGACTGTGCCGTAACTCGACCGGCGGCCCCACGACGGCCGACGCTGGACAGTGGGGTCTTCGGCCCCCACTCTTGGACGGTTGTACAGCCTTCAGAGGGCAGTACTTCGAACCGTGGACAGGATTCCTGTCCACCCGACGAAGCACCCCTCATCGAAGGCTGTACAACCGTCCATCAGTGCGCCGGGTTCTCGGCGGTCTGGGGCGGGTGCAGCTTTTCGAGCTCAGCCTCGGCCAGGCGCCGGAAGTGCTGCTCCGCCGGCGAGCCGATGATGAACGGCGCTGCCGCAAGCTGAGCCGTCCACAGGCGATGCGCGACGAGCCCGGATCCGTCGGCAGGGTTCATCGTGTCGAGCCACCGGATGAGCCACGGCATGCCGCGGACCTCTTCGAGCGCGAGCATCTCGCAGCCGCCGCGTTCGGCCACCAGGCCTCGCAGCTCACGAAAGGCTGCGCCGAGCGGTGTCCTCAGGTCGTGGGCGACCGCGTTCCACCACCGATCGAAGACGCCACGCCGGTCGTCGTCCCAGTGAGAGCAGTGCGCGTTGAAGCGCAGAAGCAGCCCCTCGTGCACGCCCTTCAGCAGCCGGCGCAGGCTCCCGAACTGTTGATACAGAGCTGAGCGCGATCGTCGCAGCTCCTTTGCGACCAGCTCGACGCTGAGGTTGTGAGCTCCGTCTCGAGTGATGCAGTCGATCACCGCGGCAGTGAGCCCGTAGTCGCTGCTGTATTGGTAGGCCATTCATGCCCCCTTTCGTGGCCCGATGCTGCCACGCGGGTCTGACATGACTGCGCGCCTCTCAGCGAACCACGACGTCGTCGGCCAGCGCGAACATCGTCGGCCACGGCAGCTGCAGCCCGTTGTTCCCGGCGACTCGCCATGTCGAAGCCCTCAGCGTCAGCGTCACCGGCAGCCCCGCGTACGCGGTGACGTCGAGCGTCAGCTTCACGTAGCCCGCCACCGCCGAGTTCGTCGAGGTCGTGATCGCCGCCGGCAGACCCGCCACCGGCGTCACCGGCGCCGCCGACATGCTGAAGCTCTGGTTGAAGTCGTTCGGCCACGTCGCGCGGTACCAGACGTCGATGTACTTCGCGCCTGCCGGCAGCGTGAACGTCTGCTTCACCATCGACTGCACATCCGACGGAGCCCCGTTGATCCAGAAGTTCGGGTTCGGCAGCGACAGCAGCACCGCCAGCGGCCCGCTGCGCGCCGGCGTCGACTGGCTCACCGACCCGTTCACCGTGCTCGGCACCCAGCACGTGCTCGAGCCGCAAGGCGTCAGCGGCAGGTCGAACGACGGGTTCTGCACCACCGCGAACGAGGTCCCCGCATCCGCCGGCGTGCCGGCATCCACGACCGTGCCCGCATCCACGACCGCCGTACACATCGTCGCGGCCCGGTTCACGCACACCGAGTCCCACGCCGTCGTGCAGCAGTACGAGTCGACCGCGCACACCGCCGCCTGGCAGCTTCCGCACGACGGCGATTGCTTCGGCCCGGTCACGTTCGTCGGCCCGCAGGTCGACGGCGGCGGCGCTGTGCCCGCGTCCACCACCGTCGACGGGCAATACGTCTTCACCTCGTTCACGCAGATGGAGTCCCAGTACGTGTTGCAGCAGTACGGGTCCTTCGCGCACACGTTCGCCGCGCACTGCGAGCACGTCGGCGTCAGCTTCACCCCCACCACGGAGACCGGGTGCACGCACGTGCCGTTGGGCTCCGACCCGAGCTTGCGCTCGACGGTCTCGAGGGTCTCGTCCTCCTCGAGCGGAACACCACAGCCCACGGCGGCGAAGCAGACCCACAGCAAGTCGAGGCGAGTTTTCATGGCAGACACCGCCTGAGCACGCGACATGCCGCTTCGCTCCCGCCGCCAACCCCGCGGAGCTGCGCGCCGTTCCCCTTCCCTGCTGAGACCCACAGACTCACCGCGGTGAGACCGCCGCACTCAGCGCCGCGGCCGTTCCTCGAACGCCTCGTTGAAGTCCGGATCCACCGGCACGGTCTCCACGTGCGCCTCGGGCGTCATGCCGGCGCTCCACGAGTTGCGGAGCGCGATCATCACGAACGCGTACGGGCTCGCGGTGCCGATCAGCGCCACCTTCCCCGAGGCCGTGCGAACGATCACGCCCTCCTTCACGCCGTTCAGCACGAAGACGGGCAGCTGCTCGTTGCGTGTCGGCTCGTCGACGAAGATGACCTGGTTCCCGCGGTGCAGCCCCATCACCCGCGTCGTCAGCAGGCCCGACTGCGTCTGGATGCCCAGCCACGTGAGGCTCCCCGAGAACGCGGAGCCCTGCACGCGCTCGACGCTCAATTCGAACGCCCGCCCGTGCATCGACCCCGTGAAGGTCGACGGGCTCAGCAGAAACTCCGCGTCCAGCTGCGCCGCGTCGTGCGACGCCGCCCACCCCGCGAAGAGCGCAGGCAGCAGCGCCTCGACCTGCTTGTCCTTCCGGGCCTCCGCGTACTCGCGAAAGTAGATGGCGGTCGCCTCCCGCACCTTTCCCAATGCGAGCTCGCGCGTGATGCGGCCCTCGAGGCTCCCGCGCTGCAGCGCCCCGCCCAGCCGCAGCGCGCCGATGAGCGCGGCGCCCAGGACCGCGACCACGACCGGCCACACCCACCCAGGCAGCTGCGCCCGCTCGAACGGCGGAGGCGGCGGTTCCGCGACCTCCGCGACCGGACGCGCCGCGCGAATGTCGACGGTCTGCGCGACGGGCGGAGCACCCGCCGCGCGCGCCTCCACCGCCTGCCGCGCCGCGGGGCTCGCGCGGTCGAGGTCGAGCTCGAACACCGGAGGAGCCTCACCGAACGGCACGGCCTGCGGCGCCGCGGCCGCGTCGTCGCAGAACGGCACGAGCGCCTCGGCGAGCTGCGCCATCGTCGCGGGCCGCGACGCGCGATCCGGCGACAGCGTGCGCTGCAGCAGCGCGTCGAGTCCCGGCGGCACCGAAGGCACGCTCGGCGGCGGAAGCCGCATCGCGCGCAGCAGCGCTCCGAGCTCGCGGGGCGGGTACGGAATGCGCGCCGTCAACATCGCGTAGAGCGTGGCGGCGACGGAGAACACGTCGGCGCGGACGTCGAGCTCCTCGCCGAGCAGCTGCTCCAGCGGCATGAAGCCCATCGTCCCCAGCGTGCTGCCGGTCGCGGTGAGCGCGGTCGCCTCGGGCTCGGCCAGCTTCGCGAGCCCGAAGTCGACCAGCTTCACGCCGTCGGCCACACCCGACGGCGTCGCTGCCCGCGTCAGCATCACGTTGCCCGGCTTCACGTCGCGGTGCAGCACGCCGGCCGCGTGCGCGGCCTCGAGAGCGCGCGCGACCTCGAGCACGATGCGGCACGCGCGCGGAAACGGCAGCGGCCCGCGCTCGTCGATCAGCCGGCCGACGTCGACCCCCTCGACGAGCTCCATCACCACGAAGACGAGCCCGTCGTTCGGCTCCACGCCGAGCTCCTCGATGCGCACGACGTTCGGGTGAACGATGCGTTGGGTCGCGCTCACCTCTCGGCGCAGGCGGGCGAGCGCGGCGGGGCTCTGGGCCGCGAGGCCGAGCACCTTCACCGCGACCGGTCGCCGGTTCGCCTGGCTGAAGCCGCGGTAGACGCGGCCCATGCCGCCGGCTCCGAGCGGTGAGAGCAGCTCGAGGTCGCCGCCGCGGAGCCGCCGGCCGATGAGCGGGTCGTGCGAGCCGAAGTCCATCAGGTGCCCAGGCCGTACCGGCGCAGCAGGCGCTTGAAGTACATGCGGTCGAGGCCGGCGGCCGCCGCGGCGCGCGTGAAGTTTCCGTCGTGGCGCGCGAGCACGCCGGCGAGGTACTCGCGATCGAACCGCTCGAGCAGCGCGTCGCGTTGCTCCGTGTACGGCTGCTCGAGGTCGGCGCTCTTCTTCGGTGCAGGGCCCAGCCCTGGCTCCGAGGCGAGGTTGATGCCTTCTTGCGCATCGAGCGCGACCGAGCGCTCGACGACGTTGCGCAGCTCGCGCACGTTGCCGCGCCACGGGTGCGCCTTCAGCGCCTGCCACTGCGCCTCGGTGATGGAGGCGAGCACCCGGCGCGCCTGAACGGCGTCACCGAGGGTGCTCTCGAGCACGGCCTGCACGAGGAGCTCGAGATCCGCGAGCCGCTCTCGCAGCGGCGGAATGCGCAGCCGCACCACGGCGAGGCGGTAGTACAGGTCTTCGCGGAACGTGCCGCGCGACACCGCGCCGAGCAGATCGCGGTGCGTCGCCGCGACGACACGCACGTCGACCTTCCGCGACGTCGTGCTCCCGAGCCTGCGCACCTCGCCCGACTCGAGGCAGCGCAGCAGGCGCGGCTGGAGCTCGAGCGGGAGCTCGCCGAGCTCGTCGAGAAAGAGCGTGCCGCCGTCGGCGGCCTCGAACACGCCTTCTCGCGCCGCGTCCGCTCCGGTGAAGGCGCCGCGCTCGTGGCCGAACAGCGTGCTCTCGACGAGCGAAGGCGCGATCGCTCCACAGTCGAAGACGACCCACGGGCCGCCGGCGCGCGGGCTGTGGTCGTGCAGCGAGCGGGCGAGCAGCTCCTTGCCGCAGCCGGTCTCGGCCTCGATGAGCACGCGCGTGTCGGTCTGCGCGACGCGGCTCGCGGCGTCGAACAGCGCGCTCATGCGCGGCGTGTTTCCGAGCAGGGCGCCGAAGCGCGCGGGGCCCGCCGGCGGCGGCTCCTTCACGAGGGCCTCGACGGTCAGCACCGTCTGGCCCAGCGTGATGCGCATTCCCGACAGGGCGAGCGCGTCGAACACGCGCACTCCATTCACGAAAGTGCCGTTGCGGCTCGCGAGGTCGCGCACGCGCACGCCGTCGAGCGTCGGGCTCAGCTCGGCGTGCAGGCGGCTGACGGTCGCGTCGGTGAGGACGAGCTCGTTGCCCGCATGCGTGCCGGCGCGCGACGCAGCCCTGAGCAGAAACACCGGGGGCGTGGCGCCGGCGATCTTGATTCGCCAGGCCTCGACGGGCTCGCGGGGCGCTGAGTGCGGCGCGGGCTCGGTCGAGCGTCGTTCCACGCCCCGGTGCTAGCACAGGCGGTCAGCCGCCGGTGATGACGTCCATGCCGATGCGCAGCAGCACGAACGGCATCGCCTTCGGCAACAGCTGCATCACGAAGATGGCCGCGGCGTGCGTGCCGATGGCCGGCAGCGGGCCCTTGAACTTGCTCACGATGAACGTCGTCAGCGCCGTGAAGCCCGCGAACCAGCCCCAGAACATCATGATGGGCCCGGCAGCGACGGGGCCGGCGGCGAGCACCAGCTTCGCGGTGAACAGCACTCCAGCCACGGCCCAGATGCCGAGGATGGCGAGGTGTGCAGCATTCTTGAGAGCGGTCATGGTGAGCGCTTCAACGAGCCGCCCAGGAAATCGATCTGCTACCTGAAATCTTGAGCAGGTACCTGAGCGCCTGTACAGTCGCAACGTATGGAGGAGGGAGAGTTCCAGCGCGAGCGCATCGTGCCCTGGCAGAAGGGAGCAGGGCTGGCTGCGCAGCTCGAGAAGTGGCGGCACGACCGCACCGTCTGGCCGCACCTCGCGCTCGACCACACGCTGCCGGGGCTCGAGGCGCAGAAGGTGGCGGTGCCCGAGGCGCTGCACGCAGACGTGCAGCGTGCGCTCGCCGCCCGCGGCATCACCGAGCTCTACTCGCACCAGGCCGAGGCCTTCACGCTCGCGTCGCAAGGCAGCGACGTCGTCGTCGCGACGCCGACCGCCTCGGGCAAGAGCCTCTGCTTCAACCTGCCCGTGCTCGACGCGCTCGCGCGCGAGCCGACCGCGTGCGCGCTCTACCTCTTCCCCACCAAGGCGCTCGCGCGAGATCAGGAAGAGTCGCTGCGCGCGCTGCTCGGCGCCGCCCGGCTGAAGCACGGCGCGATCACGTTCGACGGAGACACTCCGCAAGACGCGCGCCGCGCCGCCCGCGAGCGCGCCGGCATCGTGCTCAGCAACCCCGACATGCTCCACGGCGGAGTGCTCCCGCACCACGCGAACTGGGCCCGCCTCCTCGCGAACCTGAAGTACGTCGTGCTCGACGAGCTGCACACGTACCGCGGCGTCTTCGGCTCTCACCTGGCGAACGTGCTGAGGCGCCTCGAGCGCGTCGCCGCGTTCCACGGCTCGAGGCCCCGCTTCGTCTTCGCGTCCGCCACCATCGGCAACCCGAAGGAGCACGCCTCGCGCATGCTCGGCCGCGACGTCGCGCTCGTCGGCGAGTCCGGCGCGCCGCGCGGCGCCCGCAGCGTGCTCATCTACAACCCGCCCGTCGTCAACGCCGAGCTCGGAGTCCGCCAGTCGTACGTGAAGGCCACCGCGCGGCTGTCGGCCGATCTCGTCCGCTCCGGAGTCGTCACGCTCGTCTTCGGCCAGTCACGCAACACCGTCGAGGTGCTGCTCAAGTACCTGCGCGACGCGCTGGCGAAAGAGCGCATCCCCCTCGACACCCTGCTCGCGTACCGCGGCGGGTACCTGCCGAAGACGCGCCGGGACATCGAGCAGCGGCTGCGCAACGGGGAGATTCGCTGCGTCGTCGCCACCAACGCGCTCGAGCTCGGCATCGACATCGGCTCGCTCGACGCCGTCGTCTGCGCCGGCTACCCCGGCAACCTCGCGGCGCTGTGGCAGCGCTTCGGGCGCGCAGGCCGCCGGCAGGAAGACGCGCTGGCGCTGCTGGTCGCCTCCAGCGCTCCGCTGGATCAATACGTGTGCGCGGATCCGCAGTTCGTGCTGCGGGCTCCGGTCGAGCAGGCGCGCATCGACCCCGACAACGTCGAGATTCTGGTGCAGCACCTCAAGTGCGCCGCGTTCGAGCTGCCGTTCGCGAGCGGAGACACCTTCCGCGACGTCGCCGCGGAGCAGACGACCGAGGCGCTCGACTACCTCGCCGGCCACCGGGTGCTGCACAAGAACGAGCACACCTGGTACTGGGCCGCCGACGCCTACCCCGCGGCCAACGTCTCCTTGCGCAGCGTGGGGTGGGACAACGTCGTCATCATCGAGCGCCCGCAAGACCTCACGCTCGCCGAGCTCGACTGGCGCTCGGCGCACACGATGCTGCACGAGCAGGCCATCTACCAGCACGACGCCGAGCAGTATCAGGTCGAGCGGCTCGACCTGCCGAACCGCAAGGCGTTCGTGCGCAAGGTCGAGCCCGACTACTTCACCACCGCGCTCGTGCAGACGAAGGTCGAGGTGCTGAGCGAGGCGCGCGCGGCCGCGATGTTCGCGACCGGCGAGGTCTCGGTCATCGAGAAGGTCGTCGGCTTCAAGAAGGTGAAGTTCCACACGCACGAGAACGCCGGCTACGGCGAGGTGGCGCTGCCCGAGCTGCAGATGCACAGCACCGCGTGCTGGGTGACGGTGCCGGAAGAGGTGGTGACCTCGGTGCTGGCGCCGCGCGTCGAGGTGATCGACGCCCTGCGCGCGCTGGGCCACGCGATGCACTCGGTCGCCTGCGTGGGCCTCATGATCGACCCGCGCGACCTCGGCCGCACGCTCGGGGCGGAGCCGAGGCTCTATTTCTACGACGAGATTCCCGGCGGCGTGGGGCTGTCGCCGCGGCTGTTCGAGGAGCGCGCCGAGCTGCTCGTGCGCGCGCGGCGCCTCATCGAGGGCTGCGTCTGTGACGACGGGTGCCCGGCGTGCATCGGGCTGGACATCGGGCTCTCGGCGCCGCGAGCGCACGGACGGAAGCGGCTGTCGCTGCGCGTGCTGGAGCGGATTCAGGTTTGAGCTCGTTTGCGGGGAAGTTGGCTCGGCTGGCTGCGCCTCCGGCTCGCGCTCAACTTCCCCCTCACCCCGGCCCTCTCCCCTACGAAGGGAGAGGGAGGCGCGAGATTGCGTTTCGTGCAGCTCACCTGCGTTCTTCCACCGTCGCGGCTCTCGCGCTCGACTCCGGTCTCGCCGGCCTCGACTTCACCCGCCTGCTGCTCGTCGACACCGAGACCACCGGCCTGCACGGCGGCTCCGGCACCCTGCCGTTCGTCATCGGCCTCGCCTGGCTCGAAGGCGACTCGCTCCAGGTGAGCCAGCTCTTCGTCCCGCGGCCCGGCCACGAGCGCCCGCTGCTGCAGCAGCTCGCCGAGCGGCTGCACGCCTCGAGCGTGCTCGTCACCTTCAACGGCAAGTGCTTCGACTGGCCGCTGCTCCGCACGCGCTTCGTGATGAACCGGCTCGAGGCGCCGCCGGTGCTGCCGCACCTCGACCTGCTCCACTGCGCGCGCCGCGTCTTCAAGCGCCGCCTCGGAGCCACCCGCCTCACCGACCTCGAAGCGCAGGTGCTCGGCTTCCACCGCGACGGCGACATCCCCGGCGCGGAGATTCCGGCGGCCTACTTCGATTGGCTGCGCGGCGGCCGGCCGGGAGACATCGACCGCGTGCTCGAGCACAACGCGCGAGACCTGATCAGCATGGCGCAGGTCCTCGCCGAGCTGTGCCGCCGCTTCGACAGCCTCGAGCCCCACGACGCCGCAGAAGACTGCCTCGGCCTCGCCCACGTCGCCGAGCGGGGCGGTGACGAGCGGCGCGCGTGGCGGTTCGCGCGGGCCGCCGCCGAGCGCAGCTCCGACCCCGAGCTGGCGCTCGATGCCTGCGCCTTCCTCGCGAAGCTCTGCGTGCGCCACCGCGCGTGGGACGAAGCGGCCCGCTGGCTCGAGCGCGCCACGAGGGTGCGGAGCCGCCGCGCACCGCTCGCGCACCTCGCCTACGCCCGCGTCTGCGAGCACGGGCTGAAGGACTTTCAGCGCGCGCTGCACCACGCGAAGCTCGGGGCCGCCGCCGAAGACGCCCAAGCCAGCGCCCGCCGCCTCGAGCGTCTCACGCGGCGCGCTTCAGCGTCTGCAGCACCTCGAGCGCCTGCCGCACGTGCTTCTTCGGCTCCGCCAGCGAGTTGAAGACGTGCCGCACGACGCCGTTCGTGTCGATGACGTACGTCTCGCGGCCGTCGACGAGCCCGAACAGCGACGCCTTCACGCCGAACTGCTCGCGCACGCGCCCGCCCACGTCGGCGACCAGCGTGAACGGCAGCCGGTGCTTGTCGGCGAACGCCTTCTTCGAGTCGATGCCCTGCGACGAGATGCCGACGACGGCGGCGCCGGCGTCCTTGAAGTCCTGGTACTGGTCGCGGAACTCGCAGACCTCAGCGGTGCAGCCGCCGGTGAAGTCCTTCGGGTAGAAGAACAGCACCACGGGGCCCTGCTTCCACAGGGCGCTCAAGCTCACGGTCTGGCCGTGCTGGTCCTGCAACGTGAAATCAGGGCTCTTGTCGCCGGCTCGAACGCTCATGCCCACAAGATGCCCAAGAAGCCCGCCGGTTTCACGGGAAGTCACGGGGCACGTGGCCGCCCTCGTTCTCCCAGCGGCTGATGTCGGGCGACGTCTCGGCGGCGTGGCGGTCGGCGACCTCGAGCAGGCGGATGTTGTGGTGCGCGTGGTCGACGCGCCAGGTAATCCACTGGTGACCGACGGGCGCGCGGTGCAGCCCGCGGTGAATGCCCGCGGCGTGGCGGTGGCCGGCGCGCCGGCGGCGCGGCGCGCTCGCCTCTTCAGCGGCCTGAATGAGCCGCTCGAGGATGTCTGCGTGCTGCGCGGCGGCCATGCGGTCGAGCGTCGCGGAGAAGTCGGGGCCGATGATGATGTCGTAGCTGTGCATGACGCGCTCCGTCGGTATGCCTCAACGGTAACGGGCGCGGCGGCTCAGAACACGTACGAGTAGCTGAGCAGCATCAGCGTGAGCCCGCTGTTCGCCGCCAGGTTCGGGCTCGTCGCGATGACGGGCTGGGCGAACCACATGCGCACCTCGTGCTCGCCGCTCGGCCCGAACCGGAAGATGGCGGGCGAGAACGACGGCCCGATGCAGAAGTCGACGCCCGGCGACATCACCACCGCCGAGTACAGCCCCACGCCCAGCGAGAAGAACCGCGCGAAGTTGATGCGCAGCTGCGGGTTCAGCCCCACGAACAGCGCCTTCGTGTTGCCCTTGAAGTACCCCATCGGCATCAGCTCGCCGACGAGGTCGAGCCAGCCGAAGCCCCAGCGCAGCGAGCCCGCTCCGGCCACGAAGCCGGCCGGGTTGAACACCGCCGAGCCGCCGCTGCCGGTGAGCCCGGGGTCGACCATGCCGCCCGCGCCGATGCTCCAGTGAAAGCCCTTCCGCTCGGTGCGCCAGTCGGGCACCGGCTGCGTCGTCTCGACCGGAGGAGCCTCCTCCGGCGGCTGCGCCTGCGGCGGCGGCGGCGTGCCCTCGTAGCCCGGCTCGGGCGCCGGCATCGGCGGAGGAGGAAGCGGCGGGTCGGCCACCGGCGGCGGAGGAGGCCCCTCGGCCGGCAGCAGGTCCTGGATGTTCGAGAACAGCACGAGCTCGGTCTTCTCGCCGGCGCGGAACACGTAGCCCTGGTCGGTCTCGGCGAGCACGAAGCCGCGCAGCTCGCGGCCATCTTTCGTGTGCAGCACCTGCTCTCCGGCCGGAGGCTCGGCGAGCGCGGTGACCGCAGAGCAGAGGACGGCGAGCACGGCGACGCGAGTCATGACGGCCTGTGAGTGTAGACGATCTGCAACGGGCAGATCCGGCCGCGCGGGGTCACAGCGCGATGCGCAGCAGCCCGCGCTTGCCGCCCGAGCTCGAGTCGAGCGTGTCCACCGCCTGGAACAACCGCTCGCTGGGCACCAGCCACGGGCCGAAGCTCGCGTTCACGTCGACGACGAGCACGAGGTCCTCGGCCTCGAGGTACGCGCCGAGCGGAGAGTGGTGCCCGCCGCCCTGGCCGAACAGGAAACCGCGGTGGAAGTTCACCACGTAGCGCCGCGACGGGTCGTTCACGTGCTTCAGCTCTTCGCGAAACGCGTCGAGCGTGAGGCCCTGCAGCGGCGTCACCGTCCACTTCGGGTTCACCGCGGTCGCAGCGGCCGCGAGCTGCATCAGGGTGAGGCCGCCCATGCAGACGCCGAATACGCAGCCGGCGCCGTGAGCGGCGACGGAGTCCTGGGAGCCCTCGAGCGCAACCGAGCGCAGGACGTTCGCCACGCTCGCCGGCCCGCACGCCGACGGGTTTGTCTGCGAGAGCGGCGGGTTCGCGTACTTCGCCGCGACCGGGAGCGCCCAGGCGCGCTGCAAGAGCGCCGCGTCCTGGTACTGCGGCAGCGTCTTGATGGAGACGACGTCGTACCGCTGCGACATCGCCGCGCGGATGCGGAAGAACTGGTAGCCCGCGCCGCCCGCGAGCAGCAGCACCACGGCGAGCGCGATGCGCTTCTTCACGGCTGCCCTCCGCGGCTATTGTTTAACATACCCGCGGGTGCAGATCACCGGCTGAGCATGCTTGTGCGGGTGCCGGCGGATGGCGTACTGCTGCCGAATGGCTCGACGAAAAGAAGTGCGGCAGCGGAAGACGTTCCGGGTGGTTGCGAAAAATGAGGCA